>Ga0187855_10000022_pt1 | contig 119954 bp, 83 predicted proteins | sample June2016WEW_8_10_2_FD_132969 | JGI IMG/M metagenome (GOLD analysis project Ga0187855, IMG submission 132969) | Peatland microbial communities from SPRUCE experiment site at the Marcell Experimental Forest, Minnesota, USA - June2016WEW_8_10 | ecosystem: Environmental > Terrestrial > Soil >... | reverse complement strand
GGCTTCAGCGCACTTGGGACACCATCAGCGCTTGAGGTGTTCGCGGCCACCACGGCACGCAAAATAGCCGTGCCATCTTCGTATCGTCAACTTCGCAATCCCATCGTGGCTTCCACGGAGAACATTCGGGGAGGCATGGAACATTTCTCCTATCATTGCTCGGAGTGCCATGGGAATGACGGAGCGGGCCAGACGGTATTCGGCAAGGGCCTCTATCCGAAACCGCCCGACTTGCGCGCCGCCGAGACCCAGAACAAGAGCGATGGTGAGCTCTACTACACCATTGAAAATGGCGTTCGTTTGAGCGGCATGCCCGCCTTCCACGGAACGCACACTGTGCCGCAAACCTGGCGCCTGGTTTTGTTCATCCGGCACTTGCCTCAGATCACGCCCGACGAACTCAATGACATGAAGGGGTGGGACCCCAAGAATCAGGCCGATCCAGCGCATTTCTGAAGGGCTGATACCGAGGTGCGCGCCGCCTTCCCGTAGAGCACAGGGCAACGACTGAAAGCTCAAAGAAGTACGTCGAAGTGAAAGTCGGAACTATTGGTTAGGTCCTGATTACGAAGGTCCTCGTCCAAGGTCCTGACAAACGCGCTTGTGTTGTTCGAAATCTGATCGGGACTTACCGCGTGGTTCTGGCGATCAGGAGCGGTTTAAAGCGGAACTAAGCGAGGAACCACAGGGATTCTTGCTGAATACTTACTGAACATACGAGGTGCCGGCGGATGTGTTTTTCGACGAGCCGCAAAGTCGCGCCAAGAGTCGATATTGGTTTCGTACCACCTCGTCTCTGGGTGACTTCCGGCTTGCCGACTATTCTGGAGTCGGCATCGTCAATCACCACAAGCGCGTTTCTCGTTACCTATCTGGTGAGACTTTCCACATCGGGACTTAGAGCCCATGTGATTCAGCGAGGGCTCAATTTCCCAGTGGGCCCGTCATCCGACGTCTGAGAATCCATCGCATTCCGCGAGCCAAATTAATGCTTTCCGACGTTCGTTTTGTGTTAGGCTCTTCGCCACCCACCGACGGAGTTCGTCGTCCCGGCCGACCCAAAAAAATAATCGCCAGGTCTAGAGACGGAGGAGGACGGTCGCTATCCCCACGAGACAGGAGTCAGCGATGAGTACGAAAGACGTAAGCAAAGACGAAGGAGCGAAAAGCACGAGCGTTTTTGCAGATCTCGATATGAGCTCGAAGTCGTGGTCATCCCTGTTTCGGATGTCGACCGCGCAAAGGAGTTCTACTCAAGGATTGGGTGGCGGCTCGACGCCGACCACGACAACAACAACGATTTTCGGGTGATTCAGTTCACGCCGCCGGGTTCGGGTTGCTCGATCATCTTCGGCAAGAACGTCACCGCGGCGACTCCCGGCTCAGCCCAAGGTCCACATGCTGGCGGAGGCAAGCGGGGCTAAGCTGCCAAAGTAGCGACTTCGAACGATCGCTTCGGGGGACGAGTGGTCGAGTCGATCCCGGCCGAGTCTAGGGTTGGACAAGCAGACGCACTTTGAAAGCCGATCGGAGGAATTATGAGCACTGCCACCGGGTCCTCTCTCCTGCAACGCGAACCGCAACTTCTCGGCCAAACCGTCGTTGTGATCGGCGGTAGCGCCGGCATCGGCCTCGAAACCGCTCGACTGGCTCGTGATGGGGGCGCGAAGCTCGTCCTCGCCGCCCGCAATCCTGAGGCCCTTCAGCGCGCAGCGAGCGAGCTTGGCGCACAGCACACCGCGGCCTTTGATGCTACCGACTTCGCTCAACTGGAGCGCTTCTTCAACGAGCTGCCAGCTCGGATTGATCACGTTCTTCTCACCGGTCCCGGTCCTTACTATGCGAAGTTGGCCGAGTTCGACTTTGACAAGGCGCGCCGAGACGTGGAGGCCCATCTTTTCCTGCCGATGCAGGTCGCTCGCATGGCAATGAAAAAGGTTCGTGCGGGAGGAACGCTTCTCTTCATGGGCGGAACAGGCGGCCGCCACACCGCGCCAGGAATGGCGCTGGTCGGCGCTCTGACGGCCGCAATGCCAGCGTTAGTGAGAAACCTGGCAGTTGAGATCGCCCCGGTTCGCGTCAACCTCATCGCCGCTGGGTTTGTCGACACACCATTGTCGGCATCTCTGCTCGGCAATCAGCTTGATGCCCGCCGCGAGCAACTCCGCACTACGCTGCCGATCGGGCGCGTCGTTGGCCCGGCCGACATAGCCGCGCTCGCCGTGCACATTATGACCAACACAGCCCTTACAGGCGGCACTTACGATATCGACGGTGGACAACAGCTCGTCCAGCAATGAGCCCTGCCCGGCGAAACTCCATGCAAATATTCGCCAACCGTGGCTGTTTCGCTAGCGTGCGACGAGGCTTCAGCGCACTTGCGACACCGTCAGCGGTTTACGACGTCATCGTGGTGAAGGACGCGACTGCGGATTACTCCGAGGAATTCATCCACGCCGCGCTCATAACCAATCTCCCAAACTACGCCAGCGCGATTGTCTCAACGCAGGTTTCAGGCAGCCGTCCAGTTCGTCCGCCTGCCACGGTATTGGCGCCAGAGGCGAGACGCCAGTCTTGCCCGCCTAAGGAGACGAAGAATAATGTCTGAGATAGAGCATTACGAAATCCTTGTTATCGGCAGTGGCGAGGCGGGCAAGCATCTGACATGGAACTTGGCCCAAGCTGGTCACCGCACGGCTGTTGTGGAGCGGAAATATATTGGCGGATCGTGCCCTAACATTGCGTGCTTGCCCAGCAAGAACGTGATCCGCAGCGCAAGGGCGAATTGGTTCACGCGGCACGGCGCCGAGTACGGCATCCAAACGGGTCCAGTATCCACGGACATGAAAGGGGTTTTCAACCGTAAGCGAAAGATGGTCGAGAGCGAAGTCCAGTTTCATCTCGATCGCTTCGAAGCGACCGGAGCCGAATTGATCCGCGGCGAGGCTCACTTTATCGCTCCTAAGGCTGTGGAAGTGCACCTAAACGGCGGAGGCCGTCGGACGGTCACCGGTGATCGGCTATTTCTGGACTTGGGATCGCGCGCGATGATGCCGGACATTCCCGGCCTGGCGGACGCAAAACCGATGACTCACATCGAAGCACTCGATCTTCAGCGTTTGCCGGCGCACGTGATCGTGCTGGGCGGCGGATACGTGGGCCTTGAACTCGCCCAAGCCCTCCGTCGATTCGGCACTCGGGTGACCATCATCGAGCGTGGCTCGCAACTCGCGACAGCGGAAGATCCCGACGTCTCGCAAGCGATTCGTGAAAATTTCACGAGCGAGGGGATCGAAGTATTGCTCGGGACACAAGTGAGAAAGGTCGAGGGACTTTCAGGTCAAAGCGTACAGGTCCACGCCGAAACCGACAATAGAGAACAGACGATAGAAGGTAGCGACTTGCTGGTCGCGGTTGGACGGACGCCGAACACGCAGGAGATCGGGCTTGAAACGGCCGGAATCGAGCTGGATTCGCGTGGCAACATCAAAGTCAACGAGCGATTGGAAACCACCGCGCCGGGGGTGTGGGCGATGGGGGATTGCGCGGGCAGTCCTCAGTTTACTCACGTTGCGTTCGATGATTTCCGCGTGGTCCGAGACAACTTGAACGGCGGTAGCCGCACCACGCGCGACAGGCTTGTGCCGTTCTGCATGTTCACGGACCCTGAGCTTGCCCGAGTCGGTTTGAGCGAATCGGAAGCTAAGAAACGCGGAATCGCCTATCGCTTGGCGAAAATGCCGATGACCGCCGTTCTCCGAGCCGTCGCTATAGGCGAAACCCGCGGCTTCGTGAAAATGCTTCTCGACGTTCAAAGCGACCACATATTGGGATTCATTGTATTCGGCATGGAAGCAAGCGAGATGATGGCAGCAGTTCAGACGGCGATGCTGGGCGGCCTGTCGTACACCGTGCTGCGCGACGCGATTTTCACCCATCCGACCGCCGCCGAAGGCCTAGGCCCGTTGCTGGCCACTGTTCCCGCAAGAGCCTTCCAGCAACCTGCCTAGGCTCATACCAAATGTAACTTTTGCCAATCGTAAGAAAACGGCGGAAGGAGAGATCACCACACAAGCGCGCCTATGTTTACAAATATCGCGTCGACTCCTGAGTGGTCGGCCATCCGTGAGACTGACCATAAACGGCGTTCTGGGAAATGATGACCGAGTTTCCGAACTGATTGTCGATCACTCGGAAGTGATCTTACGCTCGCTTACCACGATTAGTAATGGGAAGTCAGCTTGTGGGGAGTGATCACCGCGCCCTGTCGCAAATTCTGGGAGGACTACGGACTAACCGGAATTTCGTAGCAGAAGACCGCCGCTGCGAAATCGCGCGACCCCTGCAAGCCTGTTTAGTCTGCGCGTGGTTGAACGTTGGGTCCAGGCTAGACGCTCAGTCGCTGTTGTGACTTGCATCAGCTGCACGGCGCACCTGAGACGGCTGGGCTTGACGCTTGTTCCGTTTGTTCCAATTGGCGAGTGGCGGTGGCTGCAACGCATAGAGAGCGCAAGCCTTATTGGTTTGCCTGTCCTTTCGATCCCCACCGCCCCTACCAATCACCTTGCGGTGGATCATTTGCTCGCCCCCTAAATTCACACTCGCCTGCATTCCTCGAAACGCGCGCTCCTGTGATCCAGAGGGAGCAGTTCCTGCCAATGCGAAATAAATTGCTTCTCCACCTGCGAGTCTTCCTTCGTCTACAATACGCGCACCTCTAGCGCTCCAGGAGAACCGTCGATGGCCAAGTATGCCCTCGCTTCGCGTTTGCTCTCGTTCGCAGTCGTCGCGATCCTGTTTTTGCAGTTATGGCAATCGCTCGCGTCCCCTCCTCCAGCCGCGGAGCAATCCACGAGCGGCGCCCCCAATGGATTGACCTGCGAGGCGATGGTGGAGCCGCTAGGCATCGGCGCGACGCAGCCACGGCTCTCATGGCGACTGAACGATGCACGCAGAGGCGCGCTGCAGCGAGCCTACGAGATTCGCGTCGCCACTTCGCCCGAAAAATTGAATCAGGCTCAGCCTGACGTATGGGACACCGGAAAAGTTGATTCGAACGCGTCCGTGAACGTCCCTTACGCGGGACCAACTCTCGTCTCGCGACAACGTTATTACTGGCAAGTTCGCGTGTGGGATACCAATGGCAAGCCCTCTGATTACGGCAAGCCAAGCTGGTGGGAAATGGGATTGTTGTCGCCGCAAGACTGGAAAGCGCAGTGGATCACGCGCGATCTGCCCATCGAGCGCGGCGACTACGACTCCAGCCCGAAGTGGATTTGGACCACAACGGAGGATGCGCTCTCCAAGGCGACCCCCGGAAAACGCGAGTTTCGCCTGGATTTTACGCTTGCGCAGAAACCGAAAAACGCCGTCCTCTTGATTACCGGCAAAGACAACATCGCGGCGTGGATCAACGCGAAACCTCTCCTTGAGGCGTCCCCCATGGGCAAGTTTGGGCGCCCGCGCGACCCGTGGGGAACATTTCACGAAATTACAATCAGCGATTTGAGCGCCGGGAAAAACTCCATCTCCGCCGAAGTGACGGTCTACAAAACGGGGGGATCCAAATCGCCCGTCACCGCAGGTTTCATCGCCATGCTCCGCGTCGAAATGCCCGACGGCACAATCCAGCGAATCACGTCCGGCGCCGACTGGAAAACCATCGAAGCACAAACTGATTCGAACTGGACCGCCAAAGATTTCGACGACAGCGCATGGCCCAACGCCGGCGTCGCCGCACAGATCGGAGCCAGCGTTCTAGGCACGCCATGGCCCGCGGAACCCGTCTCCTGGCTCGCGCGCGATTTCCAGGTGACGAAAGCAGTTCGCGCCGCGCGCATTTACTCCACGGCTCTCGGCACGTACCAGCTTTATCTAAATGGCAAGCGCGTTAGCGCGGATATTCTGGCCCCGGGCTGGACCGACTACCGCAAACGCATTCCCTATCAAGTCTACGACGTAACCTCCGCGCTCCGCCCCGGTTCGAACTCCTTGCGCGCGATTCTCGGCGGCGGATGGTACGCCGACGGCCTCGGCTGGCTCCAGGTTCGCTACAATTTCGGCCCGCCGCCCGTCCGCATTCTCGGCCAGCTCGAAATCGAATACGCCGACGGCACGCGCGAAACCGTCGCCACGGATGATTCGTGGAACGCCGCCCCGTCCGCGATCCTCAGCTCCGACATTTACAACGGAGAAGCTTACGATGCTCGCCTCGACAAGCAGAATTGGACCGCCCCGGTTTCGCCACAAACCGGTTGGGGGAAGGTTGTTGTAGCGAACTCTCCGCAAGCTCCGCTCGTCGCTCAGGACTATCAACCCATCCGGCCCCATGAAACTCTCTCGCCGAAGAGCGTGACAAATCCATCGCCGGGGGTTTACGTCTTCGACCTGGGCCAAAACATGGTCGGCTGGGCGCGCCTGCACGTTTCCGGAAAAGCCGGAACAAAAGTGCGGCTGCGTTTCGGCGAAGTCCTCAAACCCGATGGCGACGTTTACACCGAAAATCTGCGCACCGCGGAAGCCACCGACACCTACATCCTGCGCGGAGACGGCGACGAAGTATTCGAGCCGCACTTCACCTTTCACGGATTTCGCTACATTCAGCTGACCGGATTTCCGGGAACCCCCGCGCGCGACGCCGTCGAAGGCATCGCTTTCTATACCAGCGCTCCCTTCACCATGAAGTTCCACACGGCAAACAACACGCTCAATCAGCTTTGGAGCAACATCCTCTGGGGCCAGCGTGGAAATTTCTTGAGTGTCCCGACGGACTGCCCCCAGCGCGACGAGCGCCTGGGCTGGATGGGCGACGCCGAGGTTTTCTGGCGCACGGCCACCTTCAACGCCAACCTCGCGGCTTTCTCCCATAAGTTCACCACCGATATTCGCGACGCCCAAAGCGCCGCCGGCGCATTCGCGGATGTCTCTCCGCGCGTGGGTCCAACCGGCGAAAGCGTCGCGGGCTGGGGTGATGCCGGCGTGATCATTCCCTGGACTGCCTACGTGCAATACGGTGACAAGACCATCCTGCAGGAAAATTGGGAGTCGATGGAAAAGTGGATGCAGCACCTTGCCGGCGCGAATCCGAACCATCTATGGCTCAACGAGCGCGGCAACGACTATGGCGACTGGCTCGCCATCGGCAGTCAAACCTCGAAAGATCTGATCGCCACGGCCTTCTGGGCCTACGACGCGACATTGATGAAGCGCATGGCGACAGCCTTGGGAAAGAACTCCGACGCCGACAAGTATGCCCGGCTCTTCGAGCAGGTACGCAGCGCGTTCAACCAAGCTTACGTCAAGCCCGACGGCATCGTCGGCACCGGCAGCCAGACCAGTTACGTCCTGGCCTTGCACATGAATTTGCTCGACGAGAGCCAGCGAACCGGCGCCGCACAAAAACTCGTGGACGACATCAAAGCCCACGAGTTTCATCTCACCACCGGTTTTCTCGGCACGCCTTATCTTCTGATCGAGCTAAGCAAGTCCGGCCACAGCGATGTCGCCTACCATTTGCTCCTGCAGACGACCTACCCATCTTGGTTCTACATGATCGACCATGGCGCCACCACCATGTGGGAGAGATGGAACGGTGACCAGAAGATGGACGATCCCTCGATGAATTCATTCAATCACTATGCGTATGGCGCGGTCGCGGAGTGGCTCTATCGTTACGCCGCCGGAATCGATGACGTCGCCGATGATCCCGGATTCCACGGCATCGTGCTGCATCCGCAATTCAGCGCGGACCTGGGAGAAGTGGATGCGACCTACGAGTCGGCCTACGGCCCGATCGCTTCGCACTGGAAAGTGGCCGGAGGCACGGTGACGTGGAGCGTGACCATCCCGCCAAACACCACGGCGATTTTGCACTTTCCTGCGGGAACCAATCGCGCGCAGATTACCGAAAGCGGAAAGAGCCTGGACAGCACCCCTGGCGTGAAATTTGTCGCAGACGAACCGGCCGGCCCAGTCTACCAAGCCGGATCCGGCGCCTACGCCTTCCATCTCAATCACCGAAAAGCGAGCCAAAAATCTCTGCCGCGATTTACCGGGGAACCTTGTACGTCACCGCCCGCGGAACTTTGTAGGGGCACAGCATCGCTGTGCCCGCGTTCAGCAACGAAGCTCCATTCTCAACTCCGCATCAATGCAAAACACGATGCGCAGCCGCAAAAGCCGTCTTCGTCACCGCCCCGGCCACTCCCAAATAATTCCCATAGCCCACCACCATGGTAGACGCGATGAGCACAAGCAAACTCAGAGCCACAAGCAATTTCGTCCGCCGCCCAGTTCCGTTCCACTCCCGCAGCGCAATGCCCCACAAAGTGCTGAAAATCATGATGCTGGCCATGTGCAGCGTCCAACTCGAAAATTTGTAACGCCCCATCTGCGTCTCGCCCATGCTGTAAAAGAAAAACTGCATGTACCACGTCGTCCCAGCAAGCGCCGAGAACAAATAATTCGACAGCATCGGCGCCCGGGTCGCCGCCGAATCCGATCGAAGCCCCGCCTTGGCCATTTCCTCCGCGGGCGCGTCGGTAACCGATTCAAGTGCAAGCGTGTCCTGCTCCGCCTGAGCCGCCCGCGAATCGAAATATTGTCTTCCAGTGTGATTGCGAACGTTCAAAATCACGCACCAGATGAAGTTGGTCGTGAATCCACCAAGCAACACCACCACCAGCACCGGAAGTCCTTGCCATAGCGGCGGCGTTCCGTGGCGGATCGTTATTGCCTTGATGGGATCACCCGCAGCAAGGCCATACGCAAAGCACGCACTCATGACGCCCGAGAAAGTGGCCACCAGAAGCCCCTTCTTCAAGTCGAATTCCTTGATCGAAGCGCGCTTCTGTTCTTCCGACATCTCCTTTTCTTTCGACATTCCGGCGGCCCCGGCGAACACGATGCCGAACAGACAAATTCCCACACCCACAAGAATGATTCGCCCCGAATGCGTGCCCAACACCTCGGAAGCAAACTGTCCGCGAAAAATCGGCGGCATCAGCGTTCCGAATGCCGCGGTGTATCCCAGCGCCACGGCCATGCCCAGCGACATGCCGAGATAGCGCATCGTCAAGCCAAAGGTCAGCCCCCCGAGTCCCCACAGAACGCCAAACGTGTAGGTCCAGAAAAGCGCATAGTGAGGAGCTTCGTTAAGAACGGGAAGCAGATCGCGGGTCATCACCGCACCCAAAATCCACGGCACGATGATCCAACTGAAGAAACCGCCGACGAGCCAGTACGTTTCCCAGGCCCAACCTCGTACGCGGCGGTAAGGAACATAGAAACTACCGGAAGCCAATCCGCCCAGCCAATGAAAGAAAACACCAAGAAGCGGATTCGGTTCCAAAAGTCTCTCGTAGCACCGCCACTCTTGGCTGTGCTCTCTGGTTCAGTGCGGTCGGACCCTGGTATTCGTCAGGGCACGGCTTTAGCCGTGCCGCTAAGCTTTCGCTTTGGTGCCGGCTTTAGCCGCTGAGGGCGCTCTCTGGCCGACGAGCACTCTAGTTCAGCCACGCACCGCGGTCAACAAAAGTTAAGCGTTTCAACTCACTATCCGGTGAAGCCCCGTTCGTGAGATATACTCTCCGTCGGAGGTCGTTTTCAAGAAACGCGCGGCAATTGCCGCAAATGCAATCCTCGAGGAATGCGGGTTTTTTCGATGAAGACTCAGGAAAAATTGCGTTATCTGGAAGACCGCTGGGACGACCGCACCGCCGGCAATCTCGATCCCGCGGAACTTCTGCGCTACCGTTCGAACATCCTCGGCTCGGATCTGCGCATCACCAATTTCGGTGGCGGCAACACCAGTTCCAAGCTCACCGATCTCGATCCTCTCGACGGTTCCCGCCAGACCACCTTGTGGATCAAAGGGAGCGGTGGAGATATCGGCAGCATCCAGCGCAGCGGCTTTGCCGTGCTTTATCTCTCCAAGCTGCAAGGCCTCGCCAAGCGCTATCGCGGTGTCGAATTTGAAGACGAAATGGTTGCGATGTACCCGCTGTGCGCGTTTGGCAATAACACTGTCGCAGCCTCCATCGATACCCCATTGCATGGCTTTCTTCCGTTCGAACACATCGACCATTTGCATCCGGATTGGGCCATTGCTCTGGCTGCGTCAGCGAACGGTCGCGAGAAGATGGAAGAATTCAATCGCCAGTTCGAGCATCGTCTGGTCTGGTTGCCGTGGCAACGGCCCGGTTTCGAGCTGGGAATGATGCTGCAAAAAGCCGTGGACGCGAATCCAGGTTGCGACGGCATCGTGCTTGGCGGCCACGGCCTTTTCACTTGGGGAAGCACGCAGCGCGAGTGCTACCTCAACACCCTGACGATTATCGATCAGTTGGGCCAATTTGTGCTCGATCACGTCGAGCGGCGCGGCGCGAGTTTGTTCGGAGGCGCCGCGCGAACGGCGCTCGAAAATCGACGCGAACTCGCATTGGATATTTTTCCACTCGTGCGAGGGCGTGTATCCGCGCGGCAACGGATGATCGGAAGCTTCAGCGATTCACCCGAGGTGCTGCGTTTTGTTAACTCCGCCGACGCCCAGAAGCTGGCGCATTTGGGAACGAGCTGTCCCGATCACTTCATCCGCACCAAAATTCGCCCGCTGTTCGTCGATTGGGAGCCTTCTAAAGATATTTCATCTCTAAGAGAGCGCATCGATTCGTCAATGGAGAAATACCGCGCCGATTATCGTCAGTATTACGAATCGTTTGCGCAGCCAGATTCTCCCAGGATGCGCGATGCGAATCCGACCGTCGTGTTGGTTCCCGGCATCGGCATGTTCAGCTTCGGCAAGAACAAAAGCGAATCGCGCGTCACCGGAGAGTTTTATACCAACGCCATTCACGTGATGGAAGGCGCGGTGTCGCTGGGTTCCGGAGCGCCGCCGCCAGTGCTGCCGCAAGCTGGGCCCGCGGCGAAAACCGAAGCCTTCAGCGTGCACGCGAACTACGTGGCTCTTCCGCCTTCCGAGGCTTTTCGCATCGAGTATTGGGCTCTCGAGGAAGCCAAGATTCGCCGGCAACCCCCGGAAAAGGAGCTGAGCCGAAGGGTAATTCTCGTCGTCGGCGGTGGAAACGGCGTTGGGCGCGAGACCGCTCTACTCGCGGCGCAACGCGGAGCGCATGTAGTCGTGGCCGACAAGGACTTCGACGCCGCGAAATCCGTCGGAGGTGAAGTCCTGAAAGTTGGCGGCAAAGAGACGGGAACGGCGGCCGCGATCGATATCCGCGACCGTGCTTCGATCCGCGCGGCTTTGCGCGAGGCATTGGCGGCTTACGGCGGGCTCGATATCGTTGTGAACACCGCGGCAATCTTTCCTTCTTCGGCCGACGGCAGCGTTAGCGACGCACAGTGGGCGCTCACCTTAGACATTAACGTCACGGCGAACCACCGTCTTATGGAGGGAGTCGCGAAAATCCTGCGCGAACAAGACTTGGATGCCAGCATCGTGCTGACCAGTTCGGCGAACGCCGTTGTGCCCAAGCGTGGAAGCGAAGCCTACGACGTGAGCAAAGCCGCCGTTAGCCACTTGGTGCGCGAATTCGCCGTTTCCTGTGCTCCGAAAATTCGCGTGAACGGGATTAGTCCGGCAACGGTCGTAAAAGGTTCCACGATGTTTCCCCGAGACCGGGTGATCGCATCGCTGAGCAAGTATGGAATTGCCCACGATGCAGCCGCGTCAGGCGACCAGCTTAGATCTCAGCTCGCCGACTTCTACGCCAAGCGCACGCTCACACGCCAGCCGATCGACCCGGAAGACTGCGCGGCCGCGATCCTTTTTCTGGCCGGGCCGCAATCGCGCTGCACCACGGGGCATTTGATTCCGGTGGACGGAGGATTGACCGAAGCGTTTCTGCGGTAGATGCTTCGCGTCCGGGCGCGAAGCGGTTCAGCGGCGCGATCAAGAGGCGCAGAGCACGAAGCTAGCGAGCCGTTTGTTTTCTTTGCGGGCGAGAGCGTAAACGATGCAATTGTCGCAGAACAAAGCTCTTGTTGCGGTCGATTTAGGCGCCCAAAGTTGCCGTGTCTCTCTTCTTCGCTTTCCTCAAGGCCATCCTCACATCGATATCGTGCATCGTTTTCGAAATGGCCCCATCGTCACGCCGGCAGGAGTTCGTTGGGATATTGGTGCGATTCTGGATGGGGTTCAGACCGGGCTTCGATTGTGCGCGGGCATCGCGACGGAGGGAATTGCCGCGATCGGCGTTGACGGCTGGGCGGTCGATTACGTCCGGTTGGATGAAGACGGAAACCAGATCGCGAATCCGTTCTGCTATCGCGACGAACGGACGATTTCCGCCGAAACGGAAATCCACCAGATTCTCTCTCCCGCCAGGTTGTACTCGCTAACCGGGATTCAGCTGCTGCGGATAAACACGCTGTACCAGTTGTACGCCGATAACATCGCCGGCATCGCGCCAGCGAAGCGCTGGTTGAATCTGCCGGAATTCATCACCTATCGCCTGGGCGGGCGGCCCGTCGCGGAATACACCAACGCGACACACACGCAACTCGTCGATCTGGGGAGCAAGCGATGGTGCGAGGAAATATTTAGATCCGGGGGATTAGACAAGGAGGCTGCGCCTGAAATCGTTCCGACCGGCACGATTGTGGGTCGTGTTCGCGGGGATCTCAGCGAGCTGACCGCGTTTCGGCAGACGCAGCTGATTGTGCCGGCGTGCCACGATACGGCGTCGGCCATCGCGGCGATTCCCGCTTCCGGCGACGATTGGGCCTTCATCAGCTCGGGAACGTGGTCTCTGGTAGGCGCGGTGCTGAACGCTCCGTGCGTGGGCGAAGATGCGCGGGCGATGAACTTTACCAACCTTGGCGGCGTTGGGGACACTTTCTGCTTCCTGAAGAACGTCAACGGGATGTGGCTGCTGCGCCAATGTTTGGACGAGTGGGAATTCCGCGGCTCTTCCTGGACGGTGAATGATCTGCTTCGGGAGTGCGCTTCGCTTTCCGCGCCTACGACTTTGATCGACGTCGATGATCCGGATTTGCTCGTGCCCGGGAATATACTCGGGAAGATCAATGCGCAGTTGCAGCGTCACGGCGGGGGTGCAGCGTCCTCCGATGAACTCGATCCAGCGGTTGTGGCCAACCTGATCTTGCACAGCTTGGCAGCGCGTTATGCCGAGGTTCTCAACGCGGTCGCGCGCATCACGGGAAAAAAGCTCAGGCGGGTGTTCATCGTTGGAGGCGGGAGTCGGAACTTGCTGCTCAACCGTTTGACGGCGGAACGGACGGGACTGGAAGTTGTCGCTGGAGCTACCGAGAGTACGACGATTGGCAATTTCGCGATACAGATGGCGGCGCTGGCAGGTGATTGGAATGAGGCAAGCGGCGTGCCCGCTGCGTCGGTGGCCAAGTGGGCGGAGAGAATTTCGGTGCGGCCGCTGGCGTTTTCGGCGAATCGAGATAGTTGAAGGGTGACGCGATGATGAAGGACGGCCTTGCCGAAGTTGCCTGGAAGGCGCTGGACAAATTGAAGATCGAGCTGCCTTCCTGGGGATTTGCGAATACCGGAACGCGGTTTGGGAAATTCATTCAGGCTGGCGCGGCGACGAACATCGCGGAGAAGTTCAGCGATGCGGCCCAAGTGCATGCGTTTACAGGAGCTTGCCCGACTTTGGCGCTGCACGTTCAATGGGATTTGCCGCGCGGGCTAAAGGATGTCGGCGAGGTGGAGAAGCTGTCGAAAAAGCATGGGATTCGCGCGGGATCAATCAACCCTAACATCTTTCAAAATCAGGAATATAAGTACGGATCGTTAGGGAATCCCGATCCGACGATTCGGCGGATGGCGATTGATCACATATTGGACTGCGTGGCCGTTGCGGAGGCACTCAAGTCGCGTGACGTTTCGCCCTGGTTTGCGGATGGATCAAATTACCCTGGGACGCAGAATATGCGGAAGAGGATTGAATTTTTCGAGGAAGGGTTGAAGGAGATTCACGACGCGCTGCGGCCGGGGCAGCGATTGCTGGTGGAATACAAACCATTCGAGCCGGCGTTCTACCACACGGACATTGCGGACTGGGGCATGGCGTATCTATTGGCAAAGCATGCTGGACCGCAAACGCTCGTGCTTGTCGATACTGGCCATCACTACCAGGCGCAGAATATCGAGCAGATCGTGGCCTGGCTGCTGCATCACGAGATGATTGGGGGATTTCATTTTAACGACCGGAGGTATGCGGACGACGATCTCACTTTGGGTTCGATCGATCCGTACCAGGTGTTTAGAATTTTTCACGAGATTCGGACGTTTGAGTGGGAGAAGGGGGCTACGGCGGATATCGCGTACATGGTGGACCAGAGCCACAACTTGAAGGGGAAGATCGAGGCGATGATCCAGACCGTTTGCGTGGCGCAGGAACTGTACGCGCGGGCGGCTCTGGTGGATCACTGCCGGCTGGCGACCTTGCAGCAGCAGTGCGCGCTGGTGGACGCGGAAGAGGCCTTGCGAAATGCCTTCTGGGTGGATGTGAGACCGATCGTGAAGGAGTGGCGGGCCTCCCAGGGCTTGCCGGTGGACCCTATGGAGGCTTTCCGGGCCAGCGGCTATGCCGAACGGATTGCACGGGAGAGACGAGAGAAGAATCTGGGAACGACGGCGAGCTACGCTTGAGGCCGTTTTCCAGACATCGCTAGGGTAACTAAAAGATAACCCCACCCCCCTCTAGTTTTTTCATAAGTGTTCATTCTACAGATAGTTAAAGTCCTTTGTTTTGATACACTTTTGCAAGTGTTCATTATAAAGCACTTAGACGCGACTGAGGACTGGCCGAAATTCGACAGATTTTGGCTTCGGGTTGAGTGCTGTTTTTTTGGGTTCCGGGAGGTGAGGGTGCTCGGTACTTCATATCTAAGCCGCGCTGCAGATTTGAATGACACTATAATACCATATGATTATTTATCTGTCAAGGTAAATTTTGGATGAGCGCGGCTGGGTTTTAGGGTGGTGGGAACGATCTCAGGTTGAACTACGGGAAGCGGTTCGACGCGAAGTCGTTGGCTTGGACTGGGCGCGGCTAAGGTGGGCACAGGCCCTTCGAGGCGCTCAGGCTAGCCCTTCGTGCCTGAGGGTGAACAGGAATGCCTGTGCTACTCGGGGGGCTTTCCCATTTTGGAGGCTACGTCGTCTTCTTTTTCGTGGAGTTCGCGGACCTTGGCGAATTCGCGTTCGGCTTCCGGAGCGTGGCCCATGGCTTGGTACAGGCGGCCCAGTCGGAAATGGGCGTCGGGCCGGGTTGGATCGAGCTTGATGGCGGTCTGAAGGGCTGCCATTGCCTCTGGGTAGTGCTTCTGCTCCATCAGGACGACACCCAGGTCGAGGTAGGCGATGCGCAGGTCAGTTTTTTGCTGCACGGCCTTTTCCAGGTAGGCAAGGGCTTGGTCGAAGTTGTTTTCCTTCACCGCGATATCGCCCAGATAGGCCAGCGCTTGAGCGTGATTTGGATCTATAGCTAACTCATTCTGGAACGAAGCCTTAGCCTCGTCGTAGTGGTGAGACTTCCATTGCAGATAGCCGAGACCGAAGTTGACGTCGGGTTCGCGGGGAGCGACCTTGGCGGCGGCTTGGAACTCGACAATGGCTTCCGGTGTTCTACTCATACCATCGAGAGCTTCGCCCATGAGGATGTGCGCGGAGGCGGAGTCCGGGTTTTGCTGGACAATTTGGCGGAACTCGCTTTCGGCGCAGGAATAGTTTTTGGCGAGAAGACAGCTTTGCGCCAGGACCTTGCGGAGTTCCGTGTTGGAAGGTTGAGTCTTAACGACGACCGCCAAATATTTCGAGGCTTCGGCGAACTGCTTGGCGCCGTAGCAACTGAGGCCCAGTAGGGTGCGAGCCTGGGTACTGCCTGGATCGGCGGCCAAGGCTCCCGCTAGCGGGGCGATGGCTTCGTGAAAATGTCCTTGCTTGAATTCGGCAATGCCCCAATTGAGCTGGATGCCAGGAAGCTGGGGATTCAGCGCCAGCGCCTTTTTATAAGCGACGATGGCGTCATCGTATTTGGTTTCTTTGGAAAGCACCAAGCCGAGGCTCGCGAAGGCGGCGGCATCGTCCGGGGTGTTCTGGGTAATCAAGCGCCAAGCGCGTTCCGCCTCGGCGAGGTTGCCCTGTTGTTCGAACGCCGTGGCATCGGAGGGGGTTGGAGTCTGCGCGCAGAGGGACAGGGAAGAGAGGAGAGAGAGAATTAGGAAGAGCAGGTTTCGCTTGATCATTGGAGCGTAGGGGACTTTGTCGGTAGTGGGTTCATTGAGAGCACGCTTTGCGTGGGAGCGCGAAAACTCCGCGTGGGGAGGAGCGCCCTCGGCGGCGGTTTTTGCGGCGCTGGCGGTTGAGATCCTTCGGGCATCCTCGTCGGATGCCCTCAGAATGACAATTTTTCTAAGGCTACGACCCCCTGGGGAATCGAAACTGCAACCTCCCGAAGAGCAGAAGGCAACCTCGCCGATCTATTTTAGCTGAGGATGCGGTTGCTGAAAAACAAAAGCGGCGGGCGGGAATGCCCGCCGCGCCGCCTTTGGTTAAGGGTTAGGTGCTGGGATTTAGAATACGAACTTCAAACCCAGTTGGAAGGTACGCGGATCGTAGGCGGCAGTGACGGCGCCAAAGTTGCTGGAGCCGAAGTTGGTGGAAATACCACCGTTATTGTAGTCGCCCTTGAACTGAGTATGGTTCCAAACGTTGAAGCCGTCGGCGCGGAACTCCAAGCGGCGGCCCTTTTCGCCGAAGGCGAAGGCTTTGAAGAGAGACATATTCCAGTTGTCGCGTCCCGGGCCACGAACGACGTTGTGACCGAGGTCGCCCCAAGTGCCAGGCGCGGGCATGGAGAAGACGGAAGTGTCAAACCATTCCGCGGCGGTATGGGGATAAGAAATGGACCCAGTGACGTCGGGGCGGTTGGAGGAGTTTTGAACGACGCTGGCAACGTTAGTGCCGGAGATGCCGATGTTGAGAGGCGCACCGGTTTCCATGGTGACGATACCAGAGAGTTCCCAACCGCCGAGGGCAGTGCGGAGCACTTTGTTCTCGGCGTTCCGGAGAAAGGGGATGTCGTACACGTAGTTGACAAATGCGACGTTGGTGCGGTCATAGATGGACGGCCCCATGTCGTATTTCCAGCCTTCGTACGGATCCGAAACGTTGTTCAAGTCGGCGCCGCTGCCGGTGCCGGTGGTTGGGTCGATGGCGCGCGAGAGGGTATAGCCGAACTGCAACGTCAGGTCGTTGCGCACGTTGGCGTGCAGGTCGACTTGGAGTGAGTTGTAGTGGGCATCAGCCTCGTCGGTGGATTGTTTAATGGAGCGGTACCCGAGATAGGGTAGATCCTGGTTGTAGCCGACGCCGTTGCTGGCCTGAAGGGCAGCCAACAAATCCTGAGGCGGCAGATTGGTCTCGGTGTAGAAGTTCTGGTGACGTTCCTGGTTGCCGACGTAGCTGACGGACAGCACGGATTTGGCGCCCAAGGAGCGCTGAACGCCGATGCTGTATTGGTAGCTAACCGGTAGATCGTAGTTGTCGGCGTCGATACCGGTGATGCTGGCGACCGGGATGGGCGCGACCAACGTGGTGCCGGTGGTCAGGCTGGTGTTCGGGTTGGAGAGCAGAACGTTGTTAAAGCTTGCCGTAGTGCCGAAGGGAGGGTTGGTGGCGCCGTTGTAGACGTCATTACCCTGGACGCGCTCATACATGATGGCAAACCCGCCACGGATGGAGGTCTTGCCGCTGCCTGTCGGGTCCCAGGCAAAACCAATACGTGGGCCCAATGCCGCCCAGTGGTTCTGCGCCAAGCCCTTAGGAACACCATTCAGGCCGTCGATACCGATGCCGTTCAAGTAGAGCGGGTGACCGGCCAGGATGGGATTGGGGCTGGTGCCCAAACCCGGGCTGAGAGGGCTGATGGTGCCGTCCGGAAGGAATATGGGAGCGTTGGCCGGATTATAGAGAGCGGGATAGAAATCCGACTGCATGTGATTGGCTTCGTAGGTGTGTGGAACGCCGTCCCAGCGCAAGCCGAGGTTCAAGGTGAGTCTGTTGTTTACGCGCCAGTTGTCCTGGAAGTAAGCGGCCCACGATACGTTGTTCCAGTGTCCCGCGCTCTGCACGGCGTCTTCGGAGTAGCTGCTGGCATAACCGAGCAGGAAGTCCGCGAAGTCGTTGCCGGTGAAGTTGCCGTTGAAGGTGAAATTGCCTTCGGTGTTAGCAAAGTAAGTTTGAATCTTCTTGTACAGCAGCCAATCGCCGCCGATGTGGAATTGGTGTTTGCCCCGGGTCCAGGACACGTCGTCCTTGATCTGATAGCTGTCGGCTTTGTTGGTCCAAGGAGTCCAGTTGGCGGTGAAGTTAGTGCCGGTGCTGCCGGCGAGATCGATCGACGGGATACGGCTGAGAGCGTTGGGGCCGTCGAACACGCGGTTAAAGTCGAAGCCGGCCGGTGCGCCGACCAAGCCATCTGGGATGATGTTGATGCGATTGCCATTGTAGTTGAAGGCGATTTCGTTGATCAGCGTGGGATTGATAACGTACGTTGCGTGGATCACCGCGCTGTAGGATGGGTTTCCGAAAGTGTCGGAGATACTGGGTACGTTGTCACCGCTCCACTGCGTTGTTCCGTAGCCCTGAGAGATTTGTTCGGAGATCCAGTGACCAAAGATGGAGAATTTGTCGGTGAACTGGTGATCGATGCGAACGATCTCTTCGCGGACGTTGGTCGGCGAGTTATTGCCGCCGATGAACTGGGAGCCGCTGGTGGGAGCAGGGAAGATGCCGCCGTACTTGCCACCGGCAGTCAACAAGGCTTGGGCGTTGGCCGAGAGTAGGTTAGTGGGAATGGTGTTATTCGGGAAAGGCGTTCCGGGCGTCAGGCCATCCGCTGCGTACTGCGCCAAGATAGCGGGAGAGACCTGAGCGGCGGTCGGCACCATGATGGTGGTAGCGCCGAAATTGCCCCCGTATTCGCTGGTTGGGGGAACAGTCTGATTGAGCAATCCGCCCTGGATCAGGCTGCGCCATTCCATGTTGTAGAAGAAAAAGGTCTTGTTTCGGTTGGGATTGTACAACTTGCCGAAGGTGACCGGGCCACCGACGTTGAAACCGTAGGTGTTAAAGCGAAGTTCGGCGACCGTCTGGGGAGCTGGGTTGAAAAAATTGCGGGCGTCCAAGTCGTTGTTTCGAACGTATTCCCACAGGGAGAAGTGGAAAGACTTGGTTCCGGACTTCAATGCCGAGGTCAAGGTGGCAGCGGAGGACAGGCCGTAGTCCGCGCTGTAGTTGGAGGTCAGGGCGCGAAACTCGGCGATGGCTTCCAAGGAAGGCATGACGCTGAAAGTGCCGGAACCGCCGCGATCGAGATCCTCACCACCATCGAGCAAATAGATGTTGTGGCCGGCACGCGCGCCATTGAAGCTGGTGGTCGCGTCGCCGCCGACGGGTGTGGGGTTCTGGAAATCGGTCTGCAGGCTGGAGGCGCCTGGTGTCAGGTTGATCAAAGTATAGATGCTGCGGCCATTGGTGGCGAGCTTGGTGACCTGCTGACCGGTGATGACGTCGCTGACTTCACCGGAATCGGTTTCGACTTTTACGGTGTTGGCTTCGACGGTGACGGTCTCGGAAGCAGCGCCGATGGTGAGTTGGATGTCGATACGGGCGCGGTCGCCGACGTTTAGAACGATGTTCTGGCGTTCTTCGACCTTGAAGCCTTTCGCTTCGACGCGCAACTTATAATGACCAACCCCGATGTCGGGGAGGACGAATTGCCCGGAATCACCGGTGGATGTGGTACGGGTGAAACCCGTATCGGTGTTGGTGATGGTAACGGAAACGTTAGGAACAGTGGCGCCGCCGGGATCGGTAATGGTTCCGACAACGGTAGCTTCCTGTGCCTTTACATTGAATGAGAGGGTAACCAAAGCAAAACAGAGGACGAGGAAATGATGCAAACGCAACTGTTTGAAGACAGCGACCACACTTCGACCACACAAACGGAAATGCATTCTTGCCTCCTACACCCCACAGCGATTTGGTATCGCCGTTAACGTACACGGAGATTCCTCCCAATGTGGCACCCTTGTCAAGCATTTTTTTCGATTTAATAGAGTGGCGGTATTGCTTGAAAGAGCCTTTGAATATCGATTTCCTGGCAGTCTATGGGGTACATTTTGGGCTAAAGATTAGTCCAAGGGCGCGGTTTTTCGCGGTTTCTGAGCGTCGGAGTGCGTCTTCTAGCATATTGATTATAAAACACTTATGAAGTATAGGGGCGCAGGTCGAAGGGGCTCAAGGTATTGTGGAAAAGTACGGAATTGTGGCGAGCCGAGGCAGGTTAAAGGGTTAACGTGAAGCCTTCAGAATGGCCTCGGTTAGCTTGATGTCGGTCATTCTTATTTCGCGGAACAGGTGCAGGTTCGAAGACATTACGACGCCAGGGCTGAGGTGAACAGCAGGTGGGAAAGTGGTCTTGTTGGTGAGATGGTCCGCCAAGATGCGCACCGCGATTTGACCTTGCCGGTGCGGCTGTTGATAGATTGAGGCGGTGATCGTTCCTTTTTGGAAATAGGACGACATCTCGGCGAAGAGGTCTGTCGTGATCAGTTTTATTTTTCCCGCCAAACCACGCGCTCCTAACGCGCGACACACAGGTAGACAGTTGACAGTGTTTACGTAGAGGCCGGAGAGGGTTGGGATACGGCGAAGCAAGTCGAACGTTTTTTGGAAACTCTCGTCCTCGTCTTCGTGGCCCTCGACGACAGCAGCGATTTTTCCTCCGGGACAGTGGCGCGGGAAAGCGTCGGAGAAACCATCGGTCTTCTTCCGGTGATCTTCGGCAGTGAGCATGCCCACGACGACTGCTACCTTGGAGCCGGGGGGAAGGAGTTTGCCCATGAGTTCGCCGGCCAGGCAGCCATTCAACCAGGGCTCGACACAGACGACGGTGGAGCGGCGGCTATCAGGAGCGTCGGTGGAAACACAAACGACGGGTGTGCCGTTTTCTTCGGCGTCATTGATAAGGGGCGTGAGATCTTTCGGATTTCCGGCGGTGAGGATGATTCCGTTGACGCCGCTCTCAATCAATTCCTTGAATGCGGCGGTGTCGTCCTGGCCGAGAGTTTGCACGGGGCGATTCACAAACTGGATTCCCAATTGTCCGAGGCGACGGGCTTCCTCCAAGACACCGCTCCAGAGTTGATCGTAGAAGAAGTGAATTTCTCGAGGCATACAAACGCCGATGCGCGCACTGGCTTTGGTGACGGAAAGCGCGCGGGCCGCGAGATTTGGGGTGTAGCCGATTTGCCGCGCGACCTGGAGAATGCGCTGGCGGGTGGCGTCCTTGATGCCACCGCGGCCGTGGAGCGCGCGATCCACTGTGCCAATGGAGACGTTGGCCATTTCGGCGATCAGATGGATTCCGCGTCGTTCTTTGCTCATCTTGGAGAGTCCGCGTAGATCTTACGTTACACGGGGAAGCGCGGCGAAGAAAGGTGAGACCTGCGCTTTAGGCGTGTACGTTAACGGTGCTATACTGCGGCGCTTTGTGTCAAATCGGTTGGGGCTTCACGATGCGTACACGGCGCAAGTGCTGGGCGCGTCGGCTGACGGTAAAAGAAGCAAGAAAATCGATATCGACAAGAATCGGTTGTGATGCGAAGTGCGGAATTTTTGGTTTTGCGCGAAAAATCAGCAGCTGTACCGAGGCAATATGCGGGCAAAAATAGTCGTCGGCTTGGTTTGGAGTTTCGTGTGCGTGGCCGGTCCCTCGTTGTCCCTCGCTCAACAGCCTCCGGAAAAGCCAGCTTACGAAGACACGAAGCTGCCGGTCGAACAGCGGGTGAAGGATCTGGTGTCGCGGATGACGCTGGAAGAGAAGGCGTCGCAATTGGGGCATACGGCGGCGGCTATTCCGCGGCTGGGGGTGCCGGCATACAACTGGTGGAATGAGGGGCTGCACGGTGTGGCGCGAGCGGGGACGGCGACGGTGTTTCCGCAGGCGATTGGGCTGGCAGCAACGTTTGACGCGCCGTTGATGCATGACGTCGCCGACGTGATCAGCACCGAGTTTCGCGCGAAATATTATGCGACGGTGCACCCGGATGGGGGTGCGGACTGGTATCGCGGGCTGACGGTGTGGTCACCGAATATCAATATATTTCGGGATCCGCGGTGGGGGCGGGGGCAGGAGACGTATGGGGAGGATCCTTTCCTGACAGGGCGGATGGGAGTGGCGTTTGTCACCGGCTTGCAGGGGAATGATTCGAAATATCTGAAGACGGTGGCTACGCCGAAACATTTTGCGGTGCACAGCGGGCCGGAGTCGACGCGGCATACGGTGGACGTGCAGGCTTCGCGGCATGATATGGAGGACACGTATTTCCCGGCGTTTCGCGCTGCGGTGACACAGGGCAAAGCGGAGTCGGTGATGTGCGCGTACAACTCGCTGAATGGGCAGCCTGCTTGCGCCAATCCGATGTTGCTTGAGGAGCATTTGCGGCACGATTGGGGGTTTCACGGGTACGTGGTGTCAGATTGCGGGGCGGTCGCGGATATTTTTGGCGGGCACCACTTCTCGGCGGACGGCGAAGAGGGAGTTTCGGTGGCGATCAAGGCGGGAATGGATTTGATTTGCGGAGATTATCGGAACGGGATGAGCACCGAGCGTGCGGCGCTGATTGGGGCGGTGCAGCATGGGCTGCTGCCGGAGGCGGATATCGATCGGGCGCTGGATCGCTTGTTCAGCGCGAGATTTCGATTGGGGTTGTTTGATCCGCCGGCGATGGTGCCGTATTCGAACGTGAAGGCCAGCGAGAATGATTCGGAGGCGCATCGGCAGCTTGCGCTGCGGGTGGCGCAGGAAGCGATCGTGCTGTTGAAGAACAAGGACAATTTTTTGCCGCTGAAGAGCGCGCCGGCGAAGATTGCGGTGATCGGTCCTAACGCGAATGATCTGGACGCGCTGGAAGGAAACTACAACGGGACGCCGTCGAGACCGGTGACGATTCTGGATGGGATTCGGGCGCGGTTTCCGCAGTCGAAAGTCGTGTACGTCGAGGGCACCGGATTGGTTGGTCCGGTTACCAAGGCGGTTCCTGCTAGCGCGCTTTGCGTTGATGCGTCTTGCGGCGAGCACGGTTTGAAGGCGGAATACTTCGCCAACATGAAGCTGGAGGGTTCGCCGACGCTTACGCGCACGGATAGCACCGTGGACTTTGCGTGGGGCGATACGGGGATGTCGCCGGAGTTGCTGAAGAACTATTCGGCGCGCTGGACGGGAGTGCTGGTGCCGCCGGTGACGGGAGATTATTTGATTGGGTTTACCGGGCAGGACGGGTACCGGGTTTGGCTGGACAACGAACTGGTTACCGGAGACTGGAATATTCACCATCCGGCTTCGACGTTGACCAAGAAAATTCATCTTGAGAAGGATCATCCGTATGCGGTGAAGATCGAGTATTTCCAGGACGTTCGCAGCGCGGAGGCGCGTTTTATATGGAGTCTTCCCGATCAGGGTGGACTTGAAGCGGTGGAAGCGGCGCGCAATGCGGATTTTGTTGTTGTGGCCATGGGGCTGTCGGCAAGGATTGAGGGAGAAGAAATGAAGGTGAACGCCGATGGATTTGCCGGCGGCGATCGCACCAAGATTGATTTGCCGGCTCCGCAGGACCAACTTCTGGAGCGCGTGTATGCGGTTGGCAAGCCCACGGTTCTGGTATTGATGAACGGCAGCGCGTTGGCGGTGAATTGGGCCGACCAGAATTTGCCAGCGATTCTTGAGGCTTGGTATCCGGGGGAAGAGGGCGGCACGGCGGTGGCGCAGGCGATTGCTGGGGATTTCAGTCCGGCGGGGCGATTGCCGATCACCTTTTACAAGTCGGTCGAGCAATTGCCGGCGTTCGAAGACTATTCGATGGCGAAGCGCACGTACCGTTATTTCGATGGGGAGCCGCTGTACCCGTTTGGGTATGGCTTGAGCTTTACTTCGTTTGCATACAAAAACGTACGCGTTGATCATGGCCAGCTGAAGGCCGGACAGTCTGCGACTGTTTCGGTGGAAGTGGCGAACACTGGCGCGATGGCCGGCGATGAGGTCGCGCAACTTTATCTTACGCATCCTGGGGTGGACGGGGCGGCGCTCCGAGCGTTGAAGGGATTCCAGCGGGTGCACCTCGAGCGCGGGGAGAAGAAGACCGTATCTTTTCCGTTGAGTGATCGGGAATTGAGCATTGTCGACGCGGAAGGGAAGCGCAGGGTCGTTCGTGGCGATGTGCAGATTTGGGTGGGCGGCGGCCAGCCGGTTGCGCGCGCGGGTTTGAAGGAAACGACTGGGGCTCGGACGCAGGTTACGATTACGGGTGAAGCGACGTTGCCTGACTGAAGAGGGTTTGCGTGGCGACGTAGCGGAGGCCGGCTCGCGCGGCGCTCGCTCGGACGCGCTAAAGCGCGCCCCTACAAAGGCCTTGCTTGAGGTTATCTCGGCGTTTGAGAGCAGCTTGCCTACTTTTATTTTTCGACTACGTTTAGTTTTGTTTGGGTCAGGTCTACGGAATTGCCGCCGACCATGATGCTGAAGACGCCGGGCTCGACTACGCGGTGCATGTCGCGATTGAGAAATGAAAGTTCGTCGGGGCCCAGGCCAAACTCCACTGTCTTTGTTTCGCCAGGGTTCAGGCTGATCCGGCGGAATCCTCGAAGCTCTTTTACCGGGCGGGTGACGGAACTCACTTCGTCGCGGATATAGAGCTGGACTACTTCGTCGCCGCGAACCGCGCTGGAGTTGGTGACATCGACGGAAATGGTGCTGCGGCCTTGTGGACCGATTGAGTCCGGCGTGGCGCGCACATTGGCATACTTAAATGTCGAATAGCTTAGCCCCCAACCAAAGGGAAAGAGCGGCAGGACCGTGCTGCCGAGGTATTCGCGCTTCGCGGAAGGCTTTTGATAGTAGTAGTCCGGAAGTTGCCCAACGGATCGCGGGATCGTGATCGGCAGCTTTCCGCCCGGGTTGTAATCGCCAAAGAGTACATCGGCGATCGCCGTGCCGCCTTCCTGACCGAGATACCACCCGTCGAGGATAGCGGGGACGTGTTCGGCGATGTAGGGAATGGAATTGGGACGGCCATGCTGGAGAAACACGATGGTGGGCTTTCCCGTGGCGAGGATGGCCTTCACCAAATCATCTTGACTACCCAGCAAATCGAGGCTGTCGCGATCGCCGGGATGATTGACGGCCCAGGCTTCGCGCGAGGTCTGCTCGTTTCCGCCGAGCGCCAAAATTACGATATCGGCTTTCTCGGCTACCTTCACGGCTTCCTCGATGCGCTTGGCGTTCAGCGCTGGATCGCCAAGCACCACTTTGTCAGCATCCCAATCGGGGTCCGATTCCGTGATCTTACATCCTTCCGCGTAGAGCACCTCGGCGGACGACCCGACTTTGTTCTTTATTCCTTGAAGCAGGCTCACGCCGCGTCCCGGTTGATTGCTGTAGCCGCCAAGATGCAATCCCGCCGCGTTCGGCCCGATCACCGCGATCCGCTTGTACTTGCTCTTTGCGAGCGGCAGCAGGCTGTCTTGATTCTTGAGCAGCATGATCGCTTCATGCGCCGCTTTCAGGGCCAGTTGCTGGTGCTCGGGGCTGTTGGTGATTTTTTCGGCATAGTCCGCATTCGCGTACGGATCATCGAACAGACCCGCGATGAACTTCGCGCGCAACACGCGAGCGACCGACACGTCGACCGCGCCCTCCGATACTTTCCCGGTTTTGACTTGCTCCAACAAGCTGCCGTAGGCCTGGTTGAAAGGCAGCTCGACATCCACGCCGGATTCGAACGCCAGCCTGCCGGCCTCTTCTTCGCTGGCCACGATGTGATGGACGGTGCGCAGTTCCGTGGGGCCAAAGTAGTCCGAGGTAATAAGTCCTTGAAATCCCCATTCTCCGCGCAAGATGTCGAGCAAGAAGTGTTTGTTACTGTGCGAGGGAATGCCGTCGACCTCGTTGTACGAGGGCATGACGGTAGCGACGTGCGCTTCCTTGACCGCCGCTTCGAATGGTTTCAGCCAATATTCGCGGATGGTGCGTTCGGAATAGTTCGCGGGACCAACGTTGGTTCCCGCTTCAGGCTGACCGTGAACGGCGAAGTGCTTGGCCGTGGCCATCACGTGAGCCTTGTCGATCCCCGGGCCGAGCCCCTGGTACCCCGTAATCGCGGCCACGCCCAAGCGAGATACGAGGTACGGGTCTTCGCCGTAGGTCTCTTCCGTGCGGCCCCAGCGCGGGTCGCGCGCCAGGTCGAGGACCGGCGCGAGACATTGCTGGATTCCGCGAGCGCGAGCTTCGGCGGCCGTCGCGGTGAAAACCTCGTGAAGCAGCGCGGGATCCCAGGTCGAAGCTAAGGCGATCGCCTGCGGATACGATGTTCCTTTCGGTGCGACGTGCCCGTGCAAGCACTCGTCATGAAAGAGTACGGGAATCCCAAGTCGCGTATTTTCTTTCATCCACCTCTGCACCGTGTTGGTGAACTCCACCATGACCCGCGGATCGCGATGTTCGCTGGGCCGCGAGATTTCTCCCAAGCCGTTCTTGATCAGAGCAGCAGCCCGCTCCGGCGAAAACGCGCCCTTCTCGTCCACGAACATAGCTTGCGGATCAGAGAAAAATTGTTTGTTCTCCCAAGCGCCTTCGAGTTGGGCAATCTTTTCCTCGAGGGTCATGCGCGAGAGAAGATCGGCCACGCGCTGCTCGACGGGGAGTTTCGGATCCCGGTAGGGTAAAGCATTCTGGGCGAGCGCTTCGCGGGCGGCGCAACACGCGAGCAAAGCGACCATGATCCGCACGGGGGTGCCAAGACGGAGAAAGTGGTTCAACGAAGCCTCCAGAAAAAATGTCTATACTTGTAATTCAAAAAGTGCGTGGTACTATACCACCGTTAACGTACACGGTAAAAGAGTTAGCGCTTACCCAGTTTCACTCAATAGGTGCCGCACCGTGGACGAACTCATACTCCCTGCTTCCATCGGAAACGCGTCTATGGCTTGTGGGGTCGAGCGTATCGCTAGAGGCACCGCTACCACCGCAATGGAATCGAGTTATACGGCCGTGTCACAGGACTGAACCATGCCCGCGCGCGTTCTGGGAATTGACGTTGGTACCGGTGGCACCCGCGCCTTGATTGTTGGCGACGACGGTCGCATCCTCGCGTCAGCTACGGAAGAGCACGAAGCTTTCGCTTCTCCCAAAATCGGCTGGGCCGAGCAGCGACCCGAAGACTGGTGGCGTGCTGCGGGCGTCGCCGTCCGTAAGGCTTTGGCTCAAGGCAATCTGCGCGGAGATCAGATTTCGTGCGTGGGCTTCTCCGGTCAAATGCATGGGGCGGTGATGTTGGACGCATCCGGCAACGTGGTTCGCCCCGCGCTGATCTGGTGCGATGTTCGCACCGAGAAGCAATGTAAAGAGCTGAACGAACGCATCGGCGCTGAACGGCTGATTCAACTCACCTGTAATCCCGCTCTTCCGAATTTCACCCTCACCAAGCTTTTGTGGGTGCGGGAAAACGAACCGGAAAACTGGAAACGCGTTCGCTCTGTGATGCTGCCGAAGGACTACGTTCGGTTCCGCTTGACCGGAGAGCGGGCAATTGATGTCGCGGACGCTTCCGGCACGCTGATGTTGGACGTGGCACGGCGCAAATGGTCGACGGAAGTTCTGGAGGCGGCGCAGATCGATGCATCTCTGCTGCCTCCGGTGTTCGAGTCTCCTGACATCTGCGGGAAGATCTCTGCTGCTGGAGCAGAAGCGACTGGCCTGGCTGCGGGAACACCCGTGGTTGCGGGCGCGGGAGATCAGGCCGCCGGAGCGACGGGCATGGGAATCGTGACGCCCGGTGCCGTCAGCGCGACGATCGGAACATCCGGCGTTGTTTTCGCGGCGACCGATCGCCCGGCGCTCGATCCGCGCGGTCGCTTGCACACGTTTTGCCACGCGGTTCCTGGCCGATGGCATGTGATGGGAGTAACGCAGGCTGCGGGGTTGTCGCTGCGATGGTTCCGCGACCGCTTCGAGTGCGCTTCTTCGAAACCGGGCGGCGATCCGTACGAAAAGCTCACTGCCGAAGCGGCCACGGCTCCCCCTGGGGCCGACGGTCTTCTCTGGGCGCCCTACTTGATGGGCGAACGTACGCCGCATTTAGATGCGGAGGCGCGGGGAGCGCTGGTCGGACTGACCGCTTCGCACACACGAGCGCACATCGTCCGCGCGATTCTGGAGGGCGTGGCCTTCAGCCTGAAAGACACCTTCACGATTTTCGACGAGATGAAAGTGCCGGTGAAGAGCATTCGTCTGGGTGGCGGGGGAGCGAGATCGCCTTTGTGGCGGCAGATTCAGGCGGACGTTTACAGGCACGAGGTGGAAATTGTCGAGGCAGAAGAAGGCGCTGCGTACGGTGCAGCCCTGCTTGCCGGAGTCGGCGCGAAAATTTGGCCTTCGGTGGATGCCGCGTGCAATGCGGTGGTGCGCGTTGTCGATCGGATTCGGCCTAATCCCGCCAACGCCGAAGTGATGGAGAAAAATTACGCTGCCTATCGTCGAATTTATCCGGCGATGAAATCGATTTTCAATTCGTAGATGCATTTTCGTCGAGGGAATGCATCGGAGGGTGTTGATGTCGAGGAATCATTTGTACGAGCCGAAGCCTGAGCACAAGTTTTCGTTTGGGCTGTGGACGGTGGGAAATCGCGGGCGCGATCCGTTTGGGGATTTCGTGCGGCCGGTGATTTCGCCGGTCGATATCGCAGCCATGCTGGGAGAAGTCGGGGCCTGGGGCGTCAACCTTCACGACAATGATTTGGTGCCCATCGATGCGACGTGCGCGGAACGCGATGCGATCGTGCGCGACTTCAAGAAGGCGTGTAAGGAACACGGGCTGGTGGTGCCCATGGCCACGGTCTCGCTCTTCTTTCATCCCGTTTTCCGCGATGGCGCTTTCACGGCGAACGATCCCGAGGTGCGGGCCTACGCTTTGCAGAAGACCATGCGCGCGATGGACCTTGGCGCGGAACTGGGCGCCAAGATTTTCGTATTATGGGGCGGGCGCGAAGGAGTCGAAACCGACGCTTGCCGGCGCGCTGACGATGCCATCAAGCACCTGCGCGAAGCGGTGAACTATCTTTGTGAGTACAACATTGACCGCAAATACGGATTCAAGATTGCGCTGGAATCCAAGCCCAACGAACCGCGCGGCGACATTTATATGGCCACGACTGGTCACTACTTGGGTTTTATCGCCACCCTCGATCACCCGGAAATGGTCGGCGTCAATCCGGAAGTCGCGCACGAACAGATGGCTGGCCTGAATTTTCTGCACGGTGTTGCACAGGCATGGGAGGCCGGGAAGCTTTTCCACATCGACTTGAACGATCAGATGCCGGGGCGCTTCGACCAGGATTTGCGTTTTGGTTCGGTGAACATCAAAGCGGCATTTTGGCTGGTGAAGTTTCTGGAGGATGTGGGTTACGAGGGACCGCGGCATTTCGATGCGCATGCCTACCGCACCGAGAATTACGAAGGGGTGAAGGATTTTGCGCGCGGGTGCATGCGAAATTATCTGATTTTCAAAGAGAAGGCCGCGCATTGGAACTCTGACAAGGAGATTCAAGCCATTCTCAAGGAGGTCAGCTCAAATTCCAACGGCGCTCCGAAATTGGGCGCATATTCGAAGAAGGGCGCGGCAGCTTTGCTGGCTCATTCCTTTGACAAAGACGCGATCATGAAGAAGAATTTGCCCTACGAGCGTTTGGATCAACTCACGATCGACGTCCTCACCGGAGTCCGATAACAACAAGGCGTGTGTGCGATATGATGGTTTCGGCGGGCGCAAACTTCTGCGCCTTGCCTCCGTTTGTTCCGGCGGGAAATAGTTGATGGGAGAACGTTCCATGGATTTCATCCACGATGACTTCCTGCTGCATTCCAAGACCGCCCGAAACCTCTACCACACCTATGCCGCGCAGGAACCGATTCTCGATTACCATTCGCACTTGCCGCCTGCCGACATTGCCGCGGACCGCCGGTTTCGCAATTTGTTTGAGCCTTGGCTCGAAGGCGATCATTACAAGTGGCGTGCAATGCGGGCCAACGGGATTGCAGAATCGTGCGTTACAGGCGATGCCGCGCCTTACGAAAAGTTTCTCGCTTGGGCGGGAACAGTTCCCTTTACCTTGCGCAATCCGCTCTACCACTGGACACACCTCGAACTGAAACGCTATTTCGGCATCAATGAGTTGCTGGACGAGACCAGCGCTAAATCTGTGTGGGAACGCGCTAACGATCAGTTGCAAAGTGGCGATCTCACCGCGCAGGGCATTCTCAGAAAATTTCACGTTCGCGCCGTGTGTACTACCGATGATCCCTGCGATGACCTCAGCCATCATCGAGCGGTCTCCGCGGCCGCACCGGGATTTCGGATGTATCCGACGTTTCGCCCGGATCATGCGCTCCTGGTGCACCAGCCAGACGTGTTTAACGCCTGGATCGACCGCCTCGAGCGCGCCAGCAATGTTACGGTGTCGTCGCTGCGTGATTTTCTCGACGCGCTCAAGCAACGCCACGATTTCTTTCACGCGAATGGCGGCAGACTCTCGGATCATGGCCTGGCGTATTGTTACGCTACTCCGTGCAGCGAGACGCAAGCGGGAGCTATTTTTGCCAAGGCGCGCTCAGATCGGGCCGCGACGCCGGAAGAGCACGAGCAGTTTGCGTCCTTCTTGATGCTTTTCTTCGGAAGGCTGGATGCGGAGAAGGGCTGGACGAAACAATTACATCTGGGGGCCTTGCGCAACGTCAACACGCGCGCTACCCGGCAGTTGGGTCCTAATACCGGTTACGATGTCGTTGGTGATTGGAGGCAGGCCGAAAGTCTTTGCAGATATCTCGATCTTTTGGAGCAGGAAAACGCGCTGCCGAAAATGATCCTGTACAACGTAAATCCCTTTGATAACTACGTTTTTTCTACCGTCATTGGAAGTTTTCAAGATGGCGTGACGGCAGGGAAGATTCAGTTTGGCAGCGGGTGGTGGTTCCTCGATCAAAAGGAAGCCATCGAGTGGCAGCTCAACGCGCTCTCCAACAATGGATTGTTCTCGCGATTCATCGGCATGCTTACTGATTCGCGATCGTTCATGTCCTTCCCGCGGCACGAATATTTTCGCCGTGTGCTCTGCAATCTGCTCGGGCACGAAGTGGAAAAAGGCGAATTGCCGAACGATGAAAAACTCCTCGGCTCGGTGATACGCAACATTTGCTTCGAAAACGCGCGCCAGTATTTGGGGCTTGAACTTCCGGCTGCGTCGGAAACGGAAAACGCCCCGGCCGCGCGGGGTTGAATGCTCGGCTGAGGCGTGCCGAAACTCTATCTACCAACTGTGTATGGTCCCGTCCAGCTTTCGATTGACCGGCAAATATGCGCGCTCGTAGGGATATTGCGCCGCTAGCGTTTCGTCGATGTCCACGCCGAGTCCCGGGGCATCTCCTGGATGCATCCATCCGTCTTTGAACGAATAGGAATGTGGGAACACCTTGTCGGTCTCCGGGGAGTGGCGCATGTATTCCTGAATTCCAAAATTGTGGACGCTGAGGTCAAAGTGCAGCGCCGCGGCCATGCAGACCGGACTCATATCGGTAGCGCCATGCGATCCTGTCCGCACCTGATACATCTCGGCGAGGCTGGCGATTTTTTTCATTTGCGTGAAACCACCGGCATGAACTATCGCCGTGCGAATGTAGTCGATCAATTGCTCCTGAATGAGCTGCTGGCAATCGAAAATGCTGTTGAATACTTCGCCCACGGCCAACGGCGTCGTCGTGTGCCGGCGAATCAAGCGGAAACTTTCCTGCAATTCCGCTGGCGTCGGGTCTTCCAGCCAAAAAAGGTGATACGGTTCGAGTTCCTTACCTAGCCGGGCGGCTTCGATCGGTGTCAGCCGATGATGTGCGTCGTGCAGCAGGTGCACATCCGGCCCAAACTCCCTGCGCAACCGCGAGAAAAGCTGCGGCACAAAATTTAGATATTGTTCGGAAGACCAGAGACTCTCCGGCGGAGCAATTTTCTCCGCCGGCTCGTAGTAAAGCGATCCGCGCCCGACGCCGTATGTGTTTAGGAGCCCGGGGATTCCGGATTGTGCGCGAATGGCTTTGTAACCGGCGTCCTTATATTTCGCCACGGCTTGTACGGTCTCTTCGATGTCGCCGCCGCTGGCGTGTCCGTAAACCAAGATGCCGTTTCTCGAGGCGCCGCCGAGCAGTTGATACGCCGGCGTGTTCATGCTCTTGGCCTTGATATCCCATAGCGCGATATCGACCGCCGAAATCGCCGCCATGGTCACCGGCCCGCGTCGCCAGTAAGCGCCTTTATATAGGTACTGCCAGGTGTCCTCGACGCGCCGCGCGTCCCGCCCGATCAGCAGCGGCACCACGTGGTCGGACAGATACGATGCCACCGCGAGTTCGCGCCCGTTCAAAGTAGCGTCACCCAGCCCGTGAATTCCGTCTTCGGTGACGATCTTGAGCGTGACGAAATTTCGCCCCGGGCAGCAAACAATCACCTTCGCGTCAACAATTTTCATCTTTAGGAATCCTTCTCCACTGGATTTTTCGTCCGTCCCTGCTTTTGGCTCTCTCGAATTGTCACGCGAAAGAGTGCCACAACCGGTACTGTCGCTGCCACCACGCCCATCGCTGGGTCACCGTCCATCGTTCATCCTGTAACGGCGCGGCACCGCTGTGCCCTTCCCGGCAAACTCGTGATAAATTCTGGCGTCGTCTCGGTGGTTGCAAGCCGACAACGGGCGCGCCGATCAAACATGAAGCAATGCCAATCCATCGCGACAACCGCAATCGCGCTGCTAGCCATAACGAGTGCAGCGAACTGCCGAGCCGAAACCGGATACGAAGCCTGGCTGCGCTACGCGCCGCTCGAAAAAGTTCTCGCCCATAAATATGAAACGTTCCCCACCGATGTTGTGATCGCGGGCGATTCCGTCGTCTTGCAATCGGCACAGCAAGAATTGCTCCGAGGTATTCAGGGAATGCTTGGCGCGACTCTGCATCCCGTTCCGACCCAACCCGGTGGACACGCAATCATCTTGGGCGCAATCAAGGATCTCCATGACCGTGCTCCAGGCCTCCACCCGAGCAGGGAATTGGCCGACGACGGATTCTGGCTCAAATCCACAAAGATTCGCGGCTTCGATTGCCTCGTCGTTGCGGGCGGCGGTGACCGCGGGGTTCTCTATGGCGTCTTCGCGCTGCTCAGCAAAATCGCGCGCGGCGAAGACCTCGCGTCCCTCGACGAAATCCAGCAACCCTTCGCGCCAATCCGCTGGGCGAATCAGTGGGACAACCTCGACGGCAGCATCGAGCGCGGCTACGGCGGGCGCTCCATTTTTTTCGATAACGGCCGCGTCTGCGACGATCTTGGCCGCGTCCGCGATTACGCCCGCCTGCTGGCTTCGCTGGGGATCAATGGCGTCGCCATCAACAACGTTAACGCCAATCCGCACGTTCTCGAGCCCGATTTCCTTCCGCAACTGGTTCGTGTCGCGGACATTTTTCGCGCCTGGGGCATTCGTCTCTCGATCGCCGTCGATCTCAGCAGCCCGAAATTGATCGGCGGCCTTGACACCTTCGATCCCCTCGATCCTGTTGTCGAAAAATGGTGGCGCGATAGATTCGACCAAATCTACAAACAGATTCCCGACTTCGGCGGCGTTGTCGTGAAAGCCGATTCTGAGGGGCGCCTCGGCCCGTCGACCTATCATCGCACGCCAGCCGATGCCGCCAACGTGATCGCTCACGCACTCAAGCCGCATGGCGGGATCGTTTTCTATCGCGCGTTTGTCTACAACCATCATCTCGATTGGCGCGATCCGAAAAACGACCGCGCCAAAGCCGGCTACGATAATTTCCACGCGCTCGATGGCCAGTTCGACGACAACGTCATCATCCAAATCAAGCACGGTCCCATCGATTTTCAGGCGCGCGAACCGGTGTCGCCGCTGTTCAGCGGACTCGAAAAAACAAACGAAGCCATCGAGCTGCAGATCACGCAGGAATACACGGGCCAACAGCGCCATCTCTGTTTCCTTGCACCCATGTGGAGACAGGTTCTCGATTTTGACATGCACGCAGGAAGAGATGGGACGCCGGTAAAGGATCTCGTGTCCGGCAAGACGTTTCATCGTCCAGTCGGCGGTTTCGTCGGGATCGTGAACGTGGGTCTCGATACAAACTGGCTCGCTCACCCGCTGGCGATGGCGAATCTTTACGCATTCGGCCGCCTGGCCTGGAATCCGGATCTAAGCCCAGGAACTATTGCCGAAGAGTGGACGCGACTCACGTTCGGGAACGACCCCACCGTCGTGCGCACCATCGTGGACATACAGCTCTCGTCCTGGCCGACGTACGAAAGCTACACTGGTCCTCTCGGTGCGCAAACGCTCACCGACATTCTCGGAAGCCACTACGGTCCGGGCATCGAATCCTCAGAAGAAAACGGCTGGGGCCAATGGCACCGTGCCGACAAAGAAGGTATTGGCATGGATCGCACCGTGGCGACAGGAACCGGTTTTGTCGGCCAGTATTGGCGGCCCGTGGCGCGAATTTACGAATCGCTGGAGACCACGCCAGACGAATTGCTGCTGTTTTTTCACCACGTTTCCTACACTTACGTTCTGCATTCCGGAAAGACCGTCATTCAGCACATCTACGACTCGCACTACGAAGGCGCCGCGCACGTCCAGGAATTCGTCCGGCAATGGGAATCCCTAAAGGAGCATGTCGATGCCGACCGCTATGCAGACGTGCTGGCGCGCCTGGAATATCAAACCGGGCATGCGATCGTTTGGCGCGACGCAATCTGCAACTATTTCCTGCGCGAGTCCGGCATCGCCGACGCGAAAGGCCGTGCAGGACATTTTACAAATCGTATCGAAGCCGAGTCCATGCAGCTCCAAGGCTACACATCCGTCGACGTGGTTCCCTGGGAGAACGCGTCGTCCGGAAAAGCCATCGAGTGCACGCAGCCTCAAGGCTGTTCCGCATCGTTTCGGTTCACCGGCGAAGCCGGCCGGTACACGCTCGACATTGAATACTTCGACCAAAAAAATGGCGAGTCCAAATTCCGCGTTTTTGTCGACGACAAGCTCGTCGACCAGTGGGTAGCCAACGGCCAATTGCCCGCGACTAAAATCGGAAGTGATTCATCAACGCGCCGACGGATACCGGAACTCACGCTTCATGCGGGAGACGAGATCCGGATCGAAGGGATTCCCGATCGCGACGAACACGCCGCGCTGGACTACGTTGAGCTCGAGTCTTCGCCGAAATAAGCTAGGCTGATAGCTTTTCATTCTCGCGTGTTGCGAGAAATCGCTTCAACCCGTAGACTTTGCGTTGCCAAAGCGCATTTCACAAGACAGCGGTCTCAGAAACCGTTCGCATACAAAGGGCCTTACCGATGGGATACGCTCCGCTCGATCTGACTACAAAGACCGCCGTCGTCATCGGCGGAACCTCTGGCATTGGCTTGACCATCGCTAAAGGACTGGCGCAAGCCGGTGCAAACATACTGCCCACCGGGCGCCGCACCGAACTCGTGGAATCCGCTGTCGCGGACATCAAAAAAGCTGGCGGCAAAGCTCTCGCGATGCGTTCCGATGTAACCGATCGCGCCAGCCTCGAAGCGCTTCTCAATGCCGCCATCGTTGAATTCGGTGCGGTCGATATCCTGGTCAACTCCGCTGGAACCACCAAGCGCACACCCACTCTCGATGTCTCCGAATCCGAGTGGAACAATATTCTGGAAACAAACTTGAGCGGCACCCTGCGAGCCTGCCAGGTTTTTGGGCGTCATATGATCGACCGCAAGCGCGGCCGCATCATTAACATCGCCTCGCTGTCTTCGTTCGTAGCCCTATATGAAGTCGCCGCGTATTCCGCGAGCAAAGCAGCGGTCGCGTCGCTAACGAAGTCTCTGGCGATCGAATGGGCACGCCACGGAGTGTGCGTCAACGCCATTGCCCCTGGAGTGTTCCGCACCGACCTGAACGCGGCGCTGCTCGATGGCACGGCTCGCGGGCGAGAGTTTCTTCTTCGCACGCCGATGGGCCGCTTCGGTCAGCTCGAAGAACTAATCGGCGCCGCGATTTTTCTGGCGTCCGATTCGGCTAGTTTCGTCACCGGACATTTGCTGTCGGTCGATGGTGGGGCGTTAGCGAGCGGCGTGAATCAATAGCGCTTCGCTCTATTTGTGGAAACGATGAGCGACGCGAAGCTTAATCTGCGCGAAATAAAATTTCCTGCCGCCGCGCGCGGATCACGCGTCCACTTCCTGATCGGCGATACTCAGCGCTTCATCAAACGCAGCCAAGCCCTGGTCGATCTCTTTCTCGGTCACGATCAACGGCGGCGCAATGACAAAGTGGCTCATCCAAGCCTGGAGATAAACGCCATTGCTCATCATCCGAGCAGCAACCTTGTCCACCAGTAACGGCGTGCCCGCAACTTTATCCTTCATCGTATTGAACGGCGCCTTGGTCTTGCGGTTCCGCACCAATTCGACGCCCCAGAACATCCCGATCCCGCGAACTTCTCCGATCGAAGGATGCCGATGCTTCAATTCATTGAGCTTTGGTCCGATGTAAGCGCCCAATTCCACGGCGCGTGCCGCGAGATTCAACCGCTTCATTTCCGCAATTGACGCAACCGCCGGCGCGAGCGTCAGCGGGTGCGCCTCGTAGGTATGGCCGTGCGAAAAAAAGTGATCGTCGAAATAGCTGGCAATCTTTTCCGACGTCGCGCAAAGACCCAGCGGAATCGCCGCATTCGTGATCCCCTTGGCCGTCGTCAGAATATCCGGCACGACGTTCCAATGGTCCATCGCGAACCATTTCCCGGTGCGGCACCACCCAGTCATCACTTCGTCCGCGATCAAGAGCACCTCGTGGCGATTGCAGATTTCGCGCAGCCGCGGCATGTATTCCTTTGGAGGAATCAACACGCCATTGGTTCCCACAACGGGTTCCACAATCACCGCCGCCACGTCGCTTTCATTCGCGATCATGTGCTCGATGTATTCCACGCAAGCGACCCCGCAACCCGGATACTCGTGCAGGATCGGGCATTTGTAGCAGTTCACCTCCGGCGCGAAGATCACTCCCGGTATCTTGCCGGCCGGCTCCATGGCCCAGCGACGCGGATCGCCGGTCGCGGCAATCGACCCCATGGTCGACCCGTGATACGAGCGATAGCGCGAAATAATCTTCGTCTTTCCCGTCACCATCCGGGCAATCTTGAAAGCCGCCTCGTTCGCTTCCGTCCCCGAAGTAGTGAAAAAGAATTTGTCCAAGCCGCGCGGCAATACCTCCACGAGGCGCTTGCTGAGTTCCGCGCGAATCGTCGTTGCCCAGCCCGGCCCCACATACGCCAGATCGCGCGCCTGGTCTTGAATCGCCTGGATCACCGCCTTGTTCTTGTGACCCAGCGTAACGCACATCAACTGCGCAGAAAAATCGAGATACTTCTTCCCATCCGCATCAGTGAAATAACAGCCTTCGGCGTCGACAAGGTGCAGCGGATTCCAGCCTTTTTGCCGCCGCCAGGTCCCGTACGTATATTTTTTTGTGAGTTCTTTAACTTCCGCAGATGACAACGAGTCCGTCAAGGAAGACCATCCAGTCCTAGTGTGATTGTCCACGCGAAGCCGGAGTTCAAACACCGGCCTCGACTTGGCACGGCTAGCGTACAACCGCAGCCCATCCCGCGTACAGTCTCCGACGTGATACCCGCGTACCTTGGCTTGCGGAAATATTCTCCTCGGGCGATACTCCCGCGGGAACCATGCCTATAACCCGATGCCAGAAAATTCTTTCCGTAGCGCTCCGTGCAGCGTTGATTTTTGCTCTCGCGGGAACCGCAGCTCGCAGTCAAACCGTTCCTCGCAACACCTCAATCGCGTCGCGGGTCCAAACACCAAGAACGAAAATCATCATCGACACGGACATCGGCGACGATGTCGACGATGCCTTCGCCGTCGGCCTCGCCCTGACTAGCCCCGAACTCCAAATCCTCGGCATCACCACCGCCTGGGGTGACACCCAGCTCCGCGCTCGCCTAGTCGACCGCCTGCTCCTCGAAACCGCCAGCGCAAATATTCCCGTCGCCGAAGGCATCCCGACGCAAAGCAAAACGCCGTTTTCCCAAGCCCGCTGGGCTGAAAACGGCCCGCCGCCAAAATCGCACCCCGCCGCGGTCGATTTTCTCCTCGACCAAATCCGCAAAAATCCAGGCGAGATCACCCTCGTAGCCATCGCTCCGCTGACCAACATCGGCGCAGCCATCGATCGCGACCCCGCCACATTCAAAAAGCTAAAGCGCGTGGTCTTGATGGGCGGCTCGATTCGCAAAGGCTACGACGACCTCGGCTACACACCCGATCGCGGCCCGCAGCCGGAGTACAACATCTATAGCGACGTTCCCGCTGCCCAAAAACTCTTCGCCAGCGGCGTTCCCATCTTCATGATGCCCCTCGATTCCACGCAGTTGAAACTCGACGAACAAATGCGCTCGCTCTTGTTCCGTCAAGGCACCCCGCTCACCGACGCCCTCACCCTCCTGTATCACGAATGGGGCCAGCAAACGCCGACTCTGTTCGATGTCATGGCGGTCGCCTACGTCCTCGATCCTGCTCTCTGCCCCGTCCAGCAGTTCCAGATCACCGTGGACAAAGACGGTTACACCCGCACCGGCACAGGCGCTCCCAACGCTTCCGCGTGCCTCTGTTCTGATTCCGACCAGTTCTTCCATTTCGTTCTCCCGCGCCTTCTTCAGACCTTCCCTTTGAAACGATGAATCGGTACAGTAGCGGTTCGCGAAAATGACGCAGGCCCTCGAGAAGATGGACACTAGCCGCCCGACGTATCCCGATCTCGCCAATAAAACCGTGCTGATCACCGGCGGCGGAAGCGGTATCGGCGCGGCCTTCACGCAAGCCTTCGTGCACCAGGGAGCCCGCGTAGCCTTCATCGATGTCGCCGAAGAATCCAGCCGCGCCCTCGTTCAGCGGCTCGAAAAGGAAACCGGCCACGCCCCCAAATTTGTACCGTGCGATGTGTGCGACATTCCCGCCTTGCAGACCACTATCGACAACATCCGTTCCGAAATAGGCGACGTCGCCATCCTCATCAACAACGCTGCCAGCGACGACCGCCACGCCTTCGACGCGGTCACCCACGCCTACTGGGACAACCGCATCGCGGTGAATCTCCGCCACATGTTTTTCGCAGCGCAGGCCATCGCGTATCACATGAAGCGCCTCGGCGGCGGCTCGATCATCAATCTCAGCTCGATCATCTGGCGTCTAAAGCACACCGGCCTTCCTGTGTACAGCACCAGCAAAGCCGCGGTCTGCGGCCTGACTCGCACGCAGGCCCGCGAATACGGCCCATTCAATATCCGCGTCAACACCATTCTCCCCGGCGCCGTCTGGACCGAGCGCCAAATCAAACTCTGGTACACGCCGGAGTTCGAAAGGGAAGTCATGAACGGTCAATGTTTGCCCGCGCGCGTCCTGCCCGAAGACATCGCAAATATGGCCCTGTTTCTCGCCTCGGACGCCGCATCGAAATGCACCGCCCAGGATTTCACTGTGGATGCAGGTTGGAGCTAACGAAGAAATGAAAACAATCAAAGGACCAGCAATCTTCCTCGCGCAATTCGCCGGCGACAACGCCCCGTTCAACACGCTCGAAAATATCTGTGTCTGGGCCGCTAAGCTCGGCTACAAAGGCGTGCAAATTCCCACTTGGGACGCTCGCCTCTTCGACCTCAAGCGCGCCGCCGAAAGCAAAACCTACGCCGACGCCATCCGCGGCATCGTCAGCAAACACGGACTCGCGATCACCGAGCTCTCCACCCACCTTCAAGGCCAGCTAGTCGCGGTCCATCCCGCCTACGACATCGCCTTCGACGGCTTCGCACCGCCGGAAGTCCGCGGCAACGCGAAAGCCCGCCAAGCCTGGGCCGTCGAGCAACTCCGATTCGCCGCCAGAGCCTCCGCCAATCTGGGTCTAAGCGCCCATGCTACGTTTTCTGGCGCGCTAGCCTGGCCCTATTTCTACCCGTGGCCGCAGCGCCCCGCGGGTTTGATCGAGACTGCTTTCGACGAACTAGCCGCCCGCTGGCGCCCCATCCTCAACGCCTTCGACGAGGCCGACGTCGACCTCTGCTTCGAAATCCACCCTGGCGAAGATCTCCACGACGGCATCACCTTCGAAATGTTCCTCCAGCGCGTCGACAATCATCCCCGCTGCAACATCCTCTTCGACCCCAGCCATTTCGTAATCCAGCAGCTCGACTACCTCGAATATCTCGACCTCTACCACCAGCGCATCAAAATGTTTCACGTCAAGGATGCCGAGTTCCGCCCTTCCGGTCGCCAGGGTGTCTACGGCGGCTTCCAACCGTGGATCAATCGCGCGGGCAGGTTCCGTTCCACCGGCGACGGCCAGGTGGACTTCAAAGCCATCTTCTCGAAGCTGACGCAGTACGATTACCCAGGCTGGGCCGTCCTCGAATGGGAGTGCTGCATCAAGAGCGCCGAGCAAGGCGCAGCCGAAGGCGCCCCCTTCATCGCCGACCACATCATCCAGGCTGCCACCACCACCTTCGACGACTTCGCCAGCTCCGGCGCCGACCAAGCCGCAAACCGCCGCATGCTCGGCCTGGCCTGATCGCCTTCACTCTGATGCGCAGCAACCTTTTCAGCCGCGAGTGGCGCCTCCCGTCTCAAGTGCTCTCTTGTAGGGGCACAGCATCGCTGTGCCCGAAACGCCCAGGCGTCTCCGTCATCTCATTGCCTCTGATTAGTCCCGCACGTCGGAAAAAATCCAAGTAAAGGAAAAAATAATGGCCATCGACGCAACTCCCACCTCGACCGCAAATCGCCGCCTCCGCCTCGGCATGGTAGGCGGCGGCCCCGGCGGCTTCATCGGCGCGGTCCACCGCATAGCCGCCCGCATCGACGACCGCTTCGAACTGGTCGCCGCGGCCCTCTCCTCCAATCCCGAAAAAAGCCGCCAAGCCGCGCAAGATCTCCACATCCCCGCTGACCGTGCCTACGGCAGCTTCGCCGAAATGGCCGCCGCCGAATCCAAGCGCTCAGACCGCATCGACGCCGTCTCCATCGTCACACCCAATCATCTCCACTTCGCCCCAGCCAAAGCGTTTCTCGACGCAGGCATCCACGTAATCTGCGACAAACCGTTAACGACAACCGTCGATGACGCCCTAGCACTAGAGCAAATCGTAAAAAAATCCGGCCTGATCTTCGGCCTCACCCACAACTACACCGGTTACCCCACCGTCCGCCAAGCCCGCGAAATGATTGCCGCGGGCGAACTAGGCCATCTGCGTCTCGTCCAGGTCGAATATGCCCAGGACTGGCTGACCACGCCTCTCGAAACCACTGGTCAAAAGCAAGCCGTCTGGCGCACCGATCCGGCACAAAGCGGCCCCGCAGGCTCGCTGGGCGACATCGGCACCCACGCCTACAACATCGCCTGCTTCGTCAGCGGTCTGAGCGCCGAGCAAGTAGCCGCAGACGTCTCCACCTTCGTCCCCGGCCGCCGGCTCGACGACAACGTCCAAGTTTTGCTGCGCTACCAAGAGGGAGTCCGCGGAATGCTATGGGCCAGCCAGGTAGCCGTCGGCAACGAGAATAATTTGCGCCTGCGCGTGTACGGCGAAAAGGGGGGGCTCGATTGGTCCCAGGAGAATCCCAACTACCTGCATTTCAGCCAATATGGCAAGCCAACCAAAACGCTGACGCGCAACGGCGCTGACGCAACCCCCTCCGCCAAACACGCCAGCCGCATCCCCAGCGGCCACCCCGAAGGCTACCTCGAAGCCTTCGCCCAGCTCTACACCGATATCGCCGAACAAATCTCCGCCCGCCAAGCCAACCGCCCTCCCGCGAAAGACTCCCTGCTAGTCCCCACAGTCGCCGACGGCGTAGCCGGAGTCCAATTCATATCCGCGGTGCTCGGCTCGTCGAAACAAAACGCCGCCTGGGTGAAGCTCCCAGCGTCAGCCTGAGCCGGCGTAGTGGCCGATCTTCAGATCGGCACTCGCAGCGCCGGTTTACCCTGACTTAAAGCGCATCCTGCCGGCTCCGTGCCCTCAGCAACCGGCGGCATGTCATCCTGAGCGAAGCGAAGGACCTCAAGCGCTCCGAGGTCACCACCTGGGATTCGAGCGACCCTCAAATCCGAAGGCGATCTCCCCGTAGGGGCACAGCACCGCTGTGCCCGCTCCGCTCATCGTCTCACTGCAAAAACTCCATCCCCAGTGTATTCTTCGAACGAGGACACCCATGCGAATCACCGTTGCTCACGGCAAGACCAAAGAAGAAGTCATCCAGGCCGTCGACCGCTCCTTCGACCAACTCTTTCAATCCCCGCAAATCCGCGGCGCAAAACTGAAAGACGTCCAGCGCTCCTGGCAAGGCAACACGTTAAGCTTCTCGCTTAACATCAATATGGGCTTCTTCAACTCCCCCATCAAAGGCACCATTGAAGTCACCGACACCGACGTAATTATCGACGCCGATCTAGGCATGTTCGAGCGTATGGTCCCCGCCGACAAGGTTCGCGAGCTGATCGGCACCCAGATGAAAGGCCTCTTGAATTGACGTAAACATTCCACTGCGCATTTAGGCTACCCAAGTTCCGAAGCCTATCAACCGGTATAAGACTCTTGTTCGTCGCAGGAAAATCTAAGAAATGGACCGCAACGTCCCCGAGTCAATCGACAGAGCGCCGGCCGTCGGAATTTCAGGACGCTGCGGATTCGGCGTTCGAACGCAGCGCAGCTTGGCTGTTCCATGCCAAGGCCTCGCTCTACGCCCGTCCCATCGTTCGAATAACCATTCAGTACAATTATTTCCTTGACTTCATTGCCGTTTCGTGTATGATGATCTTGTTTCTGGAATTCGGGGAGCAGAAACAGAAAGACTTTCCTTGTCTACACGCAACCCGCCGGCCAGGCATTCCGCCAAATCGTTACCTGATTGCTCCAAGCAAGGACGGACGCGTCCGTCCTTGCTTCGTCGATATGTCCTGACTTCGTTTCTCTTTGCCCCCGTCCAGTCACCCCGCACTTCCAGTCAACGCAACCGCACCCGAAGAAACCGAATAGGGAAGCATCCCAGTCTCGTTGTAGGGGCGCCACAGTGGTACGGGCGAGCCCGGCAAGTAGCACAAATACCGCGAGGTTTGGCTTCAAACCCGCTAACCCATTTAGAATCCGCACTTAGAAAAAGGGTGGGGGGAGGGGGGCAAAACCAGTCGGCTCTACAAACTTCGACCTTGTACGCGCGACACCGTACAGCGACGACTTCTGAGCTTGTTGTAAGACGGGAATTCGGGGGAAAGCTGGCGCAGCGGAACTTAGCCAGCAACGCACTCAGCGCGAGTCACCACGACTTCGATGATGCGTCGCTGTTTGATCCGTATTGCCGCTTCAGTGAGCGAGCTCCCGGCTTGCAGAACGACATACGCCAGAAGTTTGAGCTGGGCGTAATGAACTCCAGGCCCAGATATCTCTTTCCATCGCGGTTGCGGCGGGTGGTGACGACTTTGCATTGCACCGATTGCCGAGTGTACTCGTTGAGCAGAACAACAGTTTGGTCCGGAGCAAGTTCCGCGTCCAGCGGGAGCAGGCAGCCAAACTGGCTTACCGTGTGGGAGTGCGTGCGAATAATGAATTCTTCGCCGTTTAACTCCTGGCCATCCACGCGGAGCGGCACCGCCAGCGTCACGCGCGCCGAGCGCCGCCTTTCGACGCGCCTATAATTTGCGATTTGCGTGTGCATACCAGTACTCAACACGTTCCGCTGGAAGACCGTTGTCGATGAATTTCCTGTGCGAAGAATATTACTACGTTCGACCAACGCAAAAAAGTGCCTCGTTCACAAAAGTGAACCGTCAGTCTGGCGGCAAGAACTTGGCGACGTCAGAAACATCAGCTTCCTGCCAGGATAGAACGAAATGGGGAGACACTATCGAAAGTTGCTTTTTGCGAGATTGCAGGAGGGAAGAAGAGGGGGGACAGGTGCTTAGTTCGGTGAGGATACCAGCACCTGCCCGTCAGCGAGGGTCGGTCTCGCTATGAACGATTTTGTGTGACCACCCTATGCCAAATCGGGCTAAGGAACAATCAGGTAAGTCCTGTAATTGGGGTAGGAGAAATGCTGCATGGACCGTGTAGACGCCGCCTCGGCAAGACCGATGAGTGGCTTCGACCGGCGGGCCCGGGCTGAAAGGCAGGGCCGGGGCAGATCAAGACCGGGGGGCTAAGACTGGAAAGCCAAGAGCCGAAGGGCTCGAACATCAGCCAGGGACAACGATAGTGCGCAGTTCGCGAATGGATGACGTGCGATTCGCGGCGCGGTCCAGGCTCTCCTGGAGGTTCATCAGCGTCAGAAAGGTGGTCAGGATGCGCTTTTTGTAGTCGTCTGTCAGGCGCATGCGGCCGGTCGCCACTTGGGTCAGCTTCATCGCCGTCGTCTTGACGTACGAAGCGATTTCCGACTGACGGGTCGCGTTAGTCCTGCCCTGGGCGGTCTCGCGGCGCAATTCGGCGCAATCGTGTTCGATGCCAAGGAGGAAGTGCTGCACGCAAAGCAGCTCGGTTTCGAGCTCTTGGGGTACCGGTACCTGGCACCAGCAGAGGCTGGATGAAGACAGCATTGGCTCGGACATGACGACCCTCTGACCAACTGAGAGCAAGGGCAGTACCAAAGTACCGAAATGGGATTTTGTCGGAATTTGTTGGGAAATGCTGGCTTTACGCTGGTTATTGTCGGGTTTTGGGGTAGCGTTCTCCGGGTATGTGTAACCGCTTTGGCGCACCGCCGTCACCGATTGGAGTGCCTCCAAGTGCGACGACGCGGCGCAGTTTCCACCCTCGAGGCCTCCGCATCTCTCGAGGCGATTTTTGCGGATGCGAGTAAGTTTCCGATAAAGCAACATGTTAGGGGAATTCGATCGCCCGAAGCCAGGAAGCCAGAGAGTCGGGCGGGCGTCGGCTAGGCACGACTCATCTACCACCCGACTCGCCCAGCTTGGCCGTTTTAGTCACAGCCAGCTTAGTACGAAATCCGAGCTGTGCTCGGGCCAAGGATCCCTAGCGAGATGATGAACTTGCTGAGGCCGGCCGGGATTTCCTCAACCGATGGTCGAACATTGGGAGAGACCTGCCCGAAATGGGAAAAGAACTTCCAGAAATCGAGCCGGATTTGCTCCGATTTTCGAGGCGGCGGCCTTTCACCGGAGGCGACGTGCTTTCACCGGTCGTGGCAGTGGGCTCAGCCGATTAAAGCTACTTGCGTTTCCGGGCCTCGGAGCGCTGCTTGGCTTGGCCGCCAGGCTGTCCCGGCCTGCTTTGGTCCGAATCTGTCCGCTCAGGTGCCGACTTTCGGCTGCCGGATCCGATGTCGACGATGACCGGGCGTTTCGTGCTTTGGCCCCATAACCGGAGGCCGCCGAGGAAGGCGTTTTCGTTGGCCCCGAGTTGTGTTCCCGGGGGAAGGTCTTTGAGCTTCTTGCTGTTGCCGCCGCCCAGAACCACGTAGTCGGCGCCAAGGGACTCTTTGAGCTTCTTTGCCACTTTGGCGACGTGCTTACGCCAGCGCTTTTTGCCCATGCGTTTGAGGCCGCGCAGTCCCAGGTAGTCTTCGTAGGTCTTACCGTTCTTGTAGCCGAGATGGGCCAGCTCCATGGGCTCGAGCACGCCATCTACGATCATGGCTGACCCCAGGCCGGTGCCGAGTCCGAGAAACAGCATCCGCCCGCCCTTGTAGCTGCCGAGGGCCTGCATGGCCGCGTCGTTGATGATTTTCACCGGAACGCCGAAGGCTTTCTGGAAGTCGAAACCGACCCACCCGGCGCCAAGATTGTGGGGTTCGCGGAGCGGACGGCCATTGACGATCGGGCCGGGGTAGCCCAGTGAAATGCGGTCGAAATCCCAGCCCCGAGTATTTTCTTTCACCACGCTAACCGCTTTGCTGGCGGTGAGTGTGGGGCCCGACGGAACTTTCAGCGCGTCTTTTTGCCCCACGGTGCGCATTTTGACGTTGGTGCCGCCGACGTCCACGACCAGGATCCGTGGAGCTTTCGATCGGGGAGCGGATTTGATTTGCGAGCTTTCGTCCATGTCAATTGTCTGCCGGCGTCATAAATTCCATCTCAAGTTTATCTCACAAATCGCGATGGCGCGCTGACTCCAGGATCACTGGCGAGACCTTCGTTGGAGTAGCACGTCTATTCAGTCTGTACCTAAAGAGCTAATGAGAACGCACCGCACCACCCGGACCAGGCAGGTCGAAGTTCTTCAAATGACCGCGCGGCGGATTGCGCGGAACCTTTCCCTGGCGATCCTCGTAGGAACAAGCAAGCACTGATTTTCGATTTGGCGCAAATGTTTTGAACGCGGAGGCCCGGTTATGGAGACGCTCCAGCAGGACATACGTTACGCAGCGCGCACGCTATGGAAGAGCCGCGGATTCGCGGCCGTAGCCATGATCACGCTGGCGCTCGGCATTGGAGCGTCGACCGCGATCTTCAGCGTGATCGACAACATCTTGATGGAACCGTTTCCGTATCGGGATGCGGGACGGTTGATGTCTGTGGAGATTCACGACAACGACCGGAGCGACCCTGGCGGGCGCGCAGCCTACAAGGGCCCGGAATTTCTCGCGTATGTGGAGCAAGAGCACGTGTTCGACCGCGTTATCGCAAACGCCGGGCTGGATGTCCTATACACGTCGGGGCAAGGCACGGAACGCTTCAGCGGGAGCCTGGTGACCCCTGGCACGTTCGAATTTCTTGGCATGCCGCCCTTGCTCGGACGGGCCATGCAGCCGGCAGACTACGAACCGGGAGCGCCGCCGGTGTTTGTGATGCGCTACAAGACCTGGGTCAACCGGTTCAGCGCCGATCCAAAAATTTTGAACACCACTTTTGTTTTGAATGGAACGCCTCGGACGTTGATTGGTGTCATGCCGCCGCGCTTCGGGTGGGGCAATGCGGATATGTGGATACCGGAGAAGCCGGAAAGAGCGGACAAGCAGACGGCACAGGGATTTCCGGAATATTGGTTTTTGCTGGGGCACCTGAAGCCAGGAGTTACGGAACGTGAGACGCAAGCGGATTTCGCGGTGATCGCGGAGCGTTTGTCAAAGGTCTATCCGAACGATTATCCGAAACATTTCAGCGTGGTGATCGAATCGCTGACCAACCTGGTGGTCGGGCAGTTCCGCACGACGCTATACATCGTGCTGGCCGCCGTGGGGTTGCTGCTGTTGATTGGCTGCGGGAACGTGGCGAATTTACTGCTGGCGCGGGCCACGGGCCGGGAGAAGGAATTCGCGATTCGGGCTGCGCTGGGGGCCAGTCGGTGGAGGTTGATCCGGCAGTTGCTGGTGGAAAGCGTGATTCTGGCCATAGGAGGGGCGGCGATCGGTACCCTGTTCGCGTGGGGAGGATTGAAATCGCTGGTAGCGGCTATACCGGCAGAAATCATCCCGGCGGAATCTGTAATTCGATTGAACGCGCCGGTGCTGGCGTTCACATTGTGCGTGGCGATGTTGACCGCACTGGTTTTTGGATTGGTTCCGGCGCTGCAGGCGGCCCGGCGCGACCTGAACGATCCTTTGCGCGACAGCGGGAAGGGAACCAGCAGCGGATCGCGGCACGGTCGTTTCCGAGACGCGGTGGTGGTGCTCGAGGTGGCGCTGTCGTTGACGTTGCTGGTGGCGGCGGGGCTTTTGATGCGGAGCTTTGTGGCGCTGCGCGACGTACACCTGGGGCTGCAACCCGATCATATCCTGGTGGCCCGACTGCCGTTGCCGGCCGATCGCTACAAGACCGCCGAACAAGTCGCCGGGTTTTTCCGGCCGCTGCTCATGAGGTTGAAGGCGTTGCCCGGCGTCGTGGCGGTGACGGAAACCAGCACGCTGCCGCCTTACGGAGGAATCGGCACGGAGATTGAAATCCCCGGAAAAACGCATTCGGAAAAATGGAACGCGCTGTTTCAGCTGTGCAGCGAAGGATATTTCCCGGTGTTGCGAATCCAGTTCAAGGATGGCCGGACGTTCACGGAAGCAGAGGTGAACGGAGCGCGGAAGCTGGCGGTGGTCAACGAAACGTTCGTGCAGAAGTATATGGGCAAGGAAAATCCGATCGGCCAGCGGGTACACCTGGCGGAACTGGAGACGTTTCCGGATCCGCTGAAGGACCCGTGGTTTGAAATTATCGGCGTGGTGGCCGACGTGAAGAATCACGGCTTGCAGGATCCGATCGAGCCGGAAGTGTGGGTACCGTACACGGTGACGGGTTCGGCGTCGCGCGGAATCCTGGTGCGCACGTCGCAGGAGCCGATGTCGATGATGAACGTGGTGCGCGACGAAATCTGGGCGACCGATCGAGGCGTGGCGCTGACGCTGACGGGCACGCTGGAAAGCTACATCAATTCATTTTCCTATGCCGGGCCGCGATTTGGATTTTTGTTGATGACGATCTTCGGGAGCATTGGGCTGGTATTGGTAACCATTGGCGTCTACAGCGTGCTGGCCTATACGACAGCTCGAAGAACCCACGAAATCGGGATTCGCATGGCATTGGGTGCCGAGAGCGACGACGTCCTGGGTTTGGTCGTGAAGATGGGTTTGCGCCTGGTGGCTCTGGGCGCGGGAATTGGTTTAATCGCGAGCTTGCTGCTGGGTCGAGTGATCGCGACACAACTCTGGGGCGTCTCGGCGTACGACCCATACACGCTGGCCGCGGTGACGGTGCTGCTCCTGGTTACGGGGCTGGTGGCGTGCTGGATTCCGGCGCGGCGAGCATCCCACGTCGATCCGCTGGTGGCCCTGCGGTATGAGTGATTTCAGGATGTGTGGAATGGTTTGCCGGGCTAAAGCCCGGCGCCTACATAACCCATCGACATAACCCGTCCCCGTAGTGCGTCCACGTCGCTCGCCCACATCACCCGTCCACGTACCCCCAACGTAATTCTTAGTGGTCCAGGAGCAGTATCGTGCGGTAAAGGACTTCGGTGCCGTTGGCGCAGTCTTGCCACGATGTGAACTCTTTGGGCGAGTGGCTTATGCCATCGTGACTGGGGACGAAGATCATGCCCATCGGGGCGATCCTGGAGATATTTTGGGCGTCCTGAGTTGCACCGCTGGGCAGGTCCATGGTGGCGAGGCCGAGCGACTTGGCCGCGGCGGCGATGGCGCTTTTTACGATGGGGTCGGCACTTGCCGGTTGGGCATCGTCGAATAGAGTGCAGCTGGTTTCCACGTTTTCCTCGGTGTCGGTTTGCTTGAGCCTTTCCTGGATGTGTTGCCACATGCGGTCGATTTTCGGGATATCGAGATCGCGCAACTCGATGGGAAATTGCACGCGGCCCGGGATGACGTTGACCGCGCCGGGCTCGACCTTAACGAAACCCACGGTGCCCACCTGGCGGCCGTCTTCCGCGCGAACGACTTCGCGCACCGCGAGTATGTCTTTGGACGCCGCGATCAGAGCGTCCTTGCGGCGGTTCATGGGTGTGGTACCTGCGTGATTGGCGAAGCCGGAGACCGTGCACATCCAGCGTTTGAGCCCCACGATGCCCTGGACGATGCCGATGGGGATTTTGTTTTCCTCCAGGTTCGGGCCCTGCTCGATGTGTAGTTCGACGATGGCGCTGATTGAGCCGCGGCGAATGCGGGCGTCGGTCAGATGCGTGGGATCTTGACCGTAGCGGCGGAGCCAATCGGCTAGCGTCAGGCCCTGGTCGTCCTTGTGATCGAGAATTTCGGGCCCGAGTTGTCCCGCGGCGACCGCCGAACCCAACGTGGTCAGACCGAAGTGATTGCCTTCTTCGTTGGTCCAAATGACTACTTCCAGTGGATGCCGTGTTTTTACGTTCAAATCGTTGAGCGCACGGATCACTTCGATAGCGCCCAGACTACCCAGGTCGCCATCGAAATTTCCGCCGTGGAGTACCGAGTCGATGTGCGAGCCGAATAGCAGGACGGGCAGCTTTTCTGATCCGGCGCGTGAGCCGAATATGTTTCCGGCAGGATCGACGCGAACTTGAAGACCGGCCTGCTTCATCAGGCCCATGACGTATTCGCGCGCGGCCATGTCGGTTTCGGAGAAGCCTAGACGGGTGACACCACCCTCCGGATTTCGGCCGAACTCGCTGAGTTTCTCCATCGTGCCTTGGAGGCGTTGCGCGTGGATATGAAATTTTGCAGAGTCAGTCTCCTGCGCGCGTGAAAGAAACAATGGAGAGCAAGCCAGCCACAGAATTGCCGACGCAAGAACAGAGGAAATTCTGCGAACGTTGCGGACAATTTTTGCCGCGTACAGTGCGAACATAGTGGTCTCCCGATTTCGAGGAACGGCTGCATCCAGGCTTGGCACTCGCGGAAAACGGAAGAGGGTATCAGGCGATGAGGGCGATCCCTCCCTACGTGCGCAGAGGCTACACAGTGAGGGTGACATCGTCAAGGCCGGTGTGGCGCATGCCGCGATTCGTTTGCGAGCAGTTGCCAGGATTGCCGGCACGCAGCCGTGAAAGTGCGTGCCTCGCGCGAGATCTTCACGGCTTGCGGGCATTGGCCGAGGCTCGAAGGTGGGCCCCGAGCGCGGTCCTTGCTCACCTTCGAAGCTGCGCCGTTTTGGCGAGGCTCACGATAGGTCTGTCCCCCGCGGGACACGGTTTCCCGCCGTGTCCGGCGAGAAGGTGCTTAAGCACGGCGTTCAAGCTGTGGTGCTTTTCGCGATTGAGTTCTGCGTCTTCGTAAAAGGAAAGGTCCCGAGAGCGGCGGACACTTTTCACCGCGCGCAGCACGTAGGCAGCCTCGCGTTTCAACGTCTGGAGTTCTTCGCACATATTTTTTCCGGCGGTCGGGAATTCTATGGCGTGGATCGCGCCGAACAACGGTACTTTCGTACCACGCTGTGGATTTTTCGTGCGTCGCAATCGTGAAGGCTCGAAAGCGTGTGAGGTGCGTGGCGCGAACGCAGCCACGTTGACAGTCTGCAAAATGCGGACCTATACTCCGCGCGTTTGTGGATTCTTGCGGCGCTGTCGGAGGGAGCTTCATGCGCAAGTTGGGAATTTTGTGGGGGCGCGCGGAAGTACTGGTGATTTTGATTGCGATCGCTGGGATTGCAATCGTCGTTTCGTTTGCTGAGAGTGCCTTGGCGCAGGAACCGCCGAAATATCAGGTGGACGCGGCTTGGCCGCGCGAATTACCGAATAACTGGATCATGGGCCAGGTGGGCGGTATGGCGGTGGACCGCCAGGATCACATTTGGGTCTTGCAGCGGCCGGGTTCGGACACGCCGGAGGAGTTGGGCGCGTCGCTGACGCCGCCGCGTTCGCAATGCTGTGTGCCAACGCCGCCGGTGCTGGAATTCGATGCCCAAGGGAATTTGCTGCAGTCGTGGGGAGGGCCGGGCGAAGGATTTGATTGGCCGAAAACGGAGCACGGGATTTATGTGGATAAGGATGACAACGTGTGGATCGGAGGAAACGCGCCGACCGATCGTCAGTTACTGAAGTTCAGAAGCGACGGACATTTCTTGAAGCAAATTGGGCATCCTTCGGCCGATCCGCCGAATAGCTTGCGGACAGACATCCTGGGGCGGCCGGCGGGGATAGAAGTAGACGCCGAGGCTCACGAGCTTTACGTCGCGGACGGCTACATGAACCGGCGAGTGATCGTGTTTGACTCGGAGACGGGCGCTTTCAAGCGGCTTTGGGGAGCGTATGGGAATCCGCCGAACGATGTGGATCCGGGTGCATACAGCCCCGCGGGGGCTGCGGATCAGCAGTTCCGGAATCCGGTGCACTGCGTGCATATTTCGCGGGATGGATTGGTGTACGTCTGCGATCGAAGCAACGACCGGATGCAGGTGTTTACCAAGCAGGGAAAACTCGTGAAGGAGTTTTCTATCCGTCCGCAGACGCTGGGAATGGGTTCGGTGTGGCAGTTCGCCTTTTCGAACGACGCGCAACAAAAATATCTTTTGGTGGTCGACGGCGAGAATAACGTGATCTGGACTCTGCGGCGCGAGGATGGGGTAGTCGTGGGGCAGATGGGGCATAGCGGCCGCAACGCCGGGCAGTTTCATTGGGTTCATCAGATGGTGGCGGACTCACAGGGAAATTTGTATACCGGCGAAGTGGATAGCGGGAAACGAGTGCAGAAGTTTGTTTTGCTGCGCGAAAAGAGAGATTCGCATTGAGATGCCGTTGAGGATTCCTTGGAGACGATCGTCTTCGAAGTAAATTCCTGCCTATAAGCAGCAGTTGCGTGCTTGCGCTTGACAAGCCAGTGGCGTTTTGTAGAGAATGGCGTAGGCGAATAAAAAGCGAATACGTTTAGTGCCTTTTGCGCCTCTTTCACCCCATGGCTGCCGCCTCCCTAGCTGCTCTCCGCTCCAAAATCGAGCTTGATCTCCGCGGCCGGGTCGTCTCCCCGTTCAACTATCGCGACCGCAACGTTTTCGAGATTGTTTCCACCGGAATCCCTGAAATCGATGCCGCGGTAGGCGGATTGCCGCGCGGCGCGATGACGGAAATTTGCGGGCCGCCCTGTTCGGGGCGCACGAGTTTCCTGATTTCGGCCTTGGCGGCGCGCACGGCGGACGGGGAAGCCTGTGCGTTGGTGGATGCGCGGGATAGTTTCGATCCGTATCTGGCGAGCGCGGCGGGTGTCGCGTTGAATCAATTGCTGTGGGTGCGCTGTCAGAATGCCGATCAGGCGCTGCGCGCGACGGATCTATTGATCCAAAGCGGAGGATTCGGGCTGGTGGCCGTCGATCTGAGCGATATTGCGCCGAAGATCGTGCGTTACGTGCCGCTGAATGCGTGGTTTCGTTTTCGCCGCGCGGTGGAAGACACGCCGACCATTTTAATGGTGGCGGAGCAGGAGGCCAACGCCAAGACGTGCGCTTCGCTGGTTTTGCGATTGGAGTCTCGGCCAGCGGAATGGACAGAAGCGGTTGCGGAACGCGGGCGCGTTCGTGAGTTACGAGATTTGGTGAAGTATCCGTTCGCCCGCCTGTTGAAAGGATTCGAAATTGGCGCAGACGTGGTGAGGTCACGCGTGCAATGTGCAAACGATTTGCCCGTAGCGAATGAAAAAGTGGTGAATGAAATCATTGGGAACGAATTCGACGCGGGCCGCACACGACATCGGGCAGAAGTATTTGAAACCGTTGTAGGGGCGCAGCATCGCTACGCCCCACCTCGGCAACCAACCAAGCACATTGGTAGCGCCGGCTTGCCCTGAGGACCGGAGGGCATCCTGCCGGCGGTTTTGTCCTCTGACGGCGATGACGAAAATCGCCAGCAAGGATGCTGGCGCTGCCAGGCATAGTTTTATGGCGTTTGCTTGCATTCATATTCCCGAGTTCATGGTGCAATCCGTGGTACGCGCCGAGCCTACACTGCGCGGCGATGCGCTGGCGTCGCGCGGCAGCGCGTTGGCATTACTCAGCGGGAAACCGCCGCTATGGAGCGTCGTTGCGGCCAATGCAGCCGCGATGCGGGCAGGCGTTCAGCTGGGCATGACGAAAGCGCAGGTGACGGAATTTTGCGGCGTGGAGATTCGTCCCCGTTCGGAAGCGCAAGAGAAAGCCGCGCATGCAGCTTTGCTTGACGTGGGCTGGAGCATCTCTCCACACGTCGAAGATACCGCGGCGGACACCATCGTTCTCGATCTCGAGGGGCTTGCCTCTTTATTTGGCGCCAACGAAAATATCGCGCGTGAATTGTTGCAGCGTGCGTCTCACATTGGCTTGATCCCGCACGTTGCGGTTGCTTCCAACATTGAAGCCGCCATTCTTGCCGCACGAGGGTTCGCGGGAATCACCATCGTTCCCGAGGGCGAGGAATCCGCGCGCCTGGGCGAGCTGCCGATCCGAACGCTTTCCGCGGATGTGGAAGTGTTGGAAACGCTGGAACGCTGGGGCGTGGATTGTTTGCGCGCCCTGACGGCCTTGCCGGTGTTGCAACTTTCGGAGCGGCTGGGGCAGGAGGGAGTCCGGCTGCACGAATTGGCACGAGGGGCGCGAGTGCGCTCGCTGGTGCTGGCAGAAGCCAATCTGACTTTCGAAGAAGAAATCGAACTGGAAGATTCGATCGAAGAGCTAGAGCCACTATCGTTTTTGCTGGGGCGATTGCTGGATCAACTCTGCGCTCGATTGGAAGCGCGAGCCCTCGCGGTACGCACCATACGCATACGATTTGAGCTGGAGCCATCCTTTGAGAAAGACGTGCAAGCCCTGAAAGATGAGTCCAGGAAAAAGACGGCGCCAAAAGAATACGTAAAAGTTTTAACGTTGCCCGTGGCGATGCGCGACTCGAAAGTGCTGCTGAAATTGGTGCGATTGTCGCTGCAAGCGGATCCCCCCAAGTCGCCCATTCAGAAAATTATAATGACGGCCGATACGGCGCCTCCGCGCGTGATGCAGACCGGATTGTTCGTGCCGCGGGGACCCGACCCCGAAAAGCTGGAGCTGACCGTCGCGCGGCTGGCGAAGCTGGTAGGCGAATCGAACGTCGGCGTAGCCGAATTGCTGGACACCCATCGAGCGGAAAATTTTCGGATGGGCCGCTGGGCGAGCGGCGCGAATTCTTCCAGCACAAAGGTGATCCAAAAGCGGAAGAAGGGTGCAGCATCGTCCTCTCAAGAAGAGCCGCAGAAAGCGCGCAGAGCGGCGAGTGGATTTCGCATGATTCGTCCAGCAGTAGCGGCCAGCGTGGAGGTCGGCGAAGAACGGCCAGTGCGTGTTTCGTTCGGCGGGATGCAGGGGGACGTGGTTGCAGCATCAGGCCCATGGCGCAGTTCGGGCGAGTGGTGGCAGGAAGATGGCTGGGATCAGGACGAGTGGGATCTGGCGATTGATTTTGCATTGTCCGGCGGTCTGCGCGAGAAAGGCGCTAGCCAGTGGCCGCAATACGGCGTGTACCGTATTTATTACGATGTGCCGCGGCGAAGCTGGTTCGTGCGGGGGTTCTACGATTGATGTACACCGAACTCCATGCGCGATCCGCGTTCAGCTTTTTGGAAGGGGCATCCATCCCCGAAGAACTAGCCAGCGCCTGCGTCGAGCGGGGCATGACGGCGATGGCCGTGCTCGATCGGGATGGTGTGTACGGCGCGCCGCGATTTTATCAGGCCGCCAAAAAAAATCGCATGCGAGCGCACATCGGCGCGGAAATCACGTCGCCTGCCGGCTGGCGTTATGCGTTGCTCGTGGAATCCCGCGAAGGCTATCAGAATTTATGCCGCGCGATCACGCGGATGAAATTGCGCGCCAGAAAAAACGAAGGGCACATTGCGGCCGATGAACTGGCGGAATTTAAAGCTGGGCTGATTTGCCTGACGGGAGGCGACGAAGGCCCGCTGGCCGACGGGCTAAAAACCGGAGGAATCAGCCGGGGGACAGAATGTGTGCGCAATCTCTGCGAAATATTCGGCCACGAGAATGTCTATGTCGAGCTGCAGAGGCATTATTGCCGCGAGGAAGAAGCACGCAATCAGGCGGCGGTAGAGATTGCGCGGAAATTATCGTTGCCGTTGCTGGCGACCAATGGTGTATCTCACGCGCAACCAGGTGAAAGGGAATTGCTGGACGTTTTCACCTGCATTCGCAACCACCGCAATCTCGCGACCGCCGGACGTCTCCTGACCCGCAATCCCGAGCGCCACCTGAAGACGCCGGCGGAAATGGCCCAATTGTTCGCCGACCTCCCCGAAGCGATCGCCAACACGCAAACGCTCTCCTCGCGTCTGCAATTCACGCTGAAAGATTTGGGATACGAGTTCCCGAAATATCCGGTTCCCAATGGCGGGACGCAAATGCAGTTTCTGCGCGAACGCACCCGCGACGGAATGATTTCGCGGTACGGTCCAGACAACGAGAAAGCCCGACTGCAAATCGACCGCGAACTCGCGCTGATCGAAAAACTCGATCTCCCCGGCTATTTCTTGATCGTGTGGGACATCGTGCGCTTCTGCGCCGAGAAAAATATTCTCGTGCAGGGGCGCGGCTCAGCGGCGAACAGCGCCGTTTGTTACGCGTTGGGAATCACCGCGGTCGATCCCGTCGGCATGGGCCTGCTGTTCGAGAGGTTTCTCTCCGAAGAGCGCGGTGAATGGCCCGACATCGATCTCGACCTCCCGAGCGGCGACCAGCGCGAGCGCGCGATTCAATACGTCTACGAGCGTTATGGAAAATTGGGCGCGGCAATGACCGCCAACGTAATCACCTACCGCGGAAAGTCAGCCGCCCGCGAAATCGGCAAAGCGCTCTCTTTCGACCCGGAAACATTGGCGCGTTTGGCCAGTCTCGTCAGCGCGTGGGAGTACAAAGATTCCCACGACACGCTGGAGCGTCATTTTCAAGACGCCGGCTTCGACCTGAAGCATCCAAAGATCCATAAATTCTTCGAACTCTGCGTGCAAGCCCAGGATTTGCCGCGCCACCTGGGCCAGCATTCCGGCGGCTTGGTGGTGTGCCAGGGACAATTGGATTCGGTAGTGCCTCTGGAGCCCGCGACGATGCCGGGCCGTGTGGTGGTGCAATGGGACAAAGAAGATTGCGCCGACATGGGCATCGTGAAAGTAGATCTCCTCGGACTGGGCATGATGGCGGTACTGGAAGAATCGCTGCAAATCATTCGAGAAAATTACGGTAAGGAAGTGGACCTGGGACATCTGCCCGCGAACGATCAAGCGGTTTACAAGACACTGCAAAAAGCCGACACCGTGGGGATGTTTCAGATCGAAAGCCGCGCCCAAATGGCCTGCCTGCCGCGTCTGCAACCAAAATGTTTTTACGACATCGTCGTGCAGGTAGCCATCATCCGCCCCGGTCCAATCGTGGGGAAAATGGTTCATCCGTATTTAAAGCGCAGACAAGGCCGCGAGCCCGCCGAATGTTTGCATCCTTCGTTGGAACCCGTATTAGCACGCACGTTGGGAGTCCCGCTGTTTCAGGAGCAACTGCTGCGCATGGCCATGATCGCCGCGGGCTTTACCGGAGGCGAAGCCGAAGAATTGCGCCGCGCGTTTGGCTTCAAACGCTCCGAAAAACTGATGCGCGATGTGGAAGTAAAGCTGCGGCGCGGAATGGAGCGCAACGGAATCACCGGCGAGACGCAGGACACCATCGTCCAATCGATTACGTCGTTCGCATTGTATGGATTTCCCGAATCGCACGCCGCAAGTTTCGCGCTGATCGCCTACGCCAGCGCCTACCTGAAATGCCACTATCTCGCCCCCTTCACCGCGGCCATGCTCAACAATCAACCGATGGGCTTTTATCATCCGGCGACGCTGGTGAAGGACGCGCAACGCCATGGCCTGCATGTGCGGCCCATCGATGTGACGCGTTCGGACTGGCTCTGCACGCTCGAGAAAAATAGCACCGATTTCTCAATGCGCGTCGGCCTGCGCTATGTCAAAGGTCTGCGCGAAGAGATCGGCCGCGAAATCGTCCGCCAGCGCAGCATGCAAATGTTTCGCTCCATCGATGATCTAAAGCTTCGTGTGCCGGCGTTGCAGAAATCCGAACTGACAGCGCTGGCGGAAATCGGCGCCTTGAATTTCGTCGGCAGCAAATCCGGCTTCCACCGCCGCGACGCCCTCTGGCAGATCGAACGCGTTTCACGCCGCGCAGGCCCGCTTCTCGAAAAATGTGCACAAGAACCAGGAACAATCGAGAGCGTTGGGGCCGCCAACGACCATTCTCGGCTGCTGCAAATGACCGCCGAAGATCGCCTGGTCGCCGACTTCCGCAACACCGGCATGACCGTCGGCCCTCATCCGCTGAGCTATCATCGCCAACAATTAAAAAGTGAAGGCATTCTCTCCGCCGCCGATCTTCGTCATGTGCGCGATGGAGTAGAAGTCCGCGTCGCAGGCTCGGTGATCGCCCGCCAGCGTCCTGGCACCGCGAAGGGTTTCGTATTCCTCAGCCTGGAAGATGAAACCGGAATTTCCAACGCCATCATCACGCCCCAGATTTTTCGGCAGGATCATGTTGTGATCGTAAATCAGCAATTTCTGCTGATCGAGGGACGCCTGCAAAACCAGGACAACGTCATTTCGGTAAAAGCCGAGCGCATTCGCCCATTGTTCCTCACCCGCGCGCAAACCACGTCGCACGATTTCCATTGATGGCAGCGCCGATCACCCGGGCGCGCCGGGTTGCGGAGGAAACGCGCATCCAGTCAATGAGCGTTGATCACGGATCTCAGCAAGTCGCTGGCTCCGTGCCACACAATCTGCACTCCGATGCACACCAGCAGAAACGAAGTTAGGCGCATGATCACACTCATTCCCGTGGGTCCCAGAAGCCGTGCGAGACGGTCCGCAAAACCATAGCAGAGGTATACGCTTAGCGCGATGAGCGCCGAGCCAACGAGCGCGGCAAAAATTTCCACGAAATTGGGACCCAGATGCCTGGGTGCGTTTGCGCCAAGAGTAATGGCAACGGAGATCGAGCCAGGTCCGACGGTAAGTGGCAGCGTCAGCGGATAAAACGCGTTTTTAAAAATATCGCGCTGATCGACTTGATGATGAACTGTACTCCCGCGATCATCGTCGTCATTGCGTTTCAGCATGTCCCAGCCGGTGGAAATAACCACCAGGCCGCCGCCAACCTGCACGATCGGCAAAGAAATTCCAAAGAACGCCAGGATGTGCGTCCCGATCAAGAAAGACACCACCAGCAGGATAAAGCTATTGATTGCGATTTGCTGAGACAGAAGCCTGCGTTCGGGCGGCGTGTAGTCGTTGGTCAGCGCCAGAAAAATTGGGCTGCCGCCAAGCGGGTTCACGATCGGGAAGAGCGCGGTAAGAAGAAGAAGCGTGGTCTTTAGGCCTTCGAGCAAGTCGCCCTCCGGATTGGCGAGTATATCCGAGCACAACCCGGACGCAAGTGCTCAAGCGCGTTGCGCCACGACGATTTTTGACGTGGTCACCGCCTGGCCGACATGCCGCTGCGTATGGTCGGCAACGTGGACCAGAAGACCGCCGACCGTTGTCGGCAGCGCCTTCTTGCCGACGGCCCGCGGTTCTTCCATGTCCGCGAACGCGAGTGCGCGCACGCGCTCAGTGCTGCGGGTTAAAGCCGAAGCAAGTTCGGCGAACAAGGTGTCGCGCGTCGCATCGGGCTGCATCTCGTTCCTCAGCGCAGCTAATTGCTCCGGCGTTAGTACGTGGCCCTCCACATAGGTCAGCAGCCGATCGAGGCTTCGCGCGATGTGCCGAAGATGAAAAGCGACCGGCGCCAGGCCAGCAGGCCGCGCGTTCAACTCCGCATCCGTCAGCGATCCACACCACTTCTGCAGATCTTCGCCGGCAAGTTCTAAGGCATGAAGCACCGCTCGCGGAACGGCACTGATTTCTGTCAGCGTGCCGCGCAGCCACGGTTCCGGCAGCGCTGCCCTGACCGGTTTGCTCCCCGGCGGTTCACTGGAACTCATTTGCCATCGTCTCCCAGATTAGAAAACCATAATCCGCGCTCTTCAAAAAAATCGATTCTAGAACAGAACTCGCACCTTGCCGAACGATACGCCGTAGGCTAGAGTCTCGGTTCCACAAAAAGGGAAGACTATGGCCAAAAAGGCAAAGGAAGCGAAGAAACCGCAGCCGAAGGGGAAGGGCGGCGAGAGCGTCCGCATCCTGATTTCCCGAGCGCGGCTGCAGCGCCGCATCACCGAGATGGCTCGCGAAATTCGCAAAGATTTTCCCGAAGAGCCGCTGCACCTGGTCGGCGTCTTGAAAGGCGCCGTATTTTTCCTCACCGATCTAGGCAAGCAGATTCCCGGCGACGTGTCGTTCGATTTCATCGCGGTGGCCAGCTATGGCCTCGGCACGCATTCCTCCGGCCAAGTGCGGCTCACCCGCGATTTGGACTCCAGCATTGAAGGGAAAACCGTGATCGTGGTTGAAGACATCCTCGATACCGGCATGACGCTGCAATATTTGCTGCGCGTTTTTGAACAGCGCAAGCCCAAACGCATTCGCATCGCGGTATTGCTGGATAAGCCGGAGCGCCGCATCGCCGCGGTTCACGCGGACTACGTCGGTTTCACCATCCCCAATGAGTTTGTCGTCGGCTTTGGGCTGGACTATGGGGAGCGCTACCGGAATATGCCTGACGTTGGCGTGCTTTCCCTTGGCGCAGAGGGCTCCAAAGCAGCGAAGGCCTGACCGCCGTTCGCAAGACGCTCCGCAGTAACATTTCGCAGCAAGCTTCGTCGAAAACGGTTCGCGTCTACTTCGCCTGCTATAATAAAAATTGAATGAATCCCGCCGACGCAAATACTGGAGTGGTCGCCGAAAAGGTAAGCCCGGAAGCCTCCGCTGAAGTTCTCGCAACGCTCGCGGAAATCGGCGAAGAGGTGAACGCCTCGCTTGATCTCGACGAGGTGCTGGCGCGAACCGCCGCGCTGATCAAGCGCCACATCGACTACGAAATATTCGGCGTGCTGATGTTCGAGGGCGATGGCTCGTACCTGAAGCATCGCTTCTCCATCGGTTATCCCCGCGACCTCGCGGAAAATCTGCGCGTCCCTCTCGGCCAAGGAATCAGCGGCACCGCCGCCGCGACCGGCCACCCCGTGCGCGTGAGCGACACGCTGAAGGATCCCCGCTACATCCATGCCATCGACAACGTAAGGTCGGAACTCGCCGTACCGCTGATGCTTCAGGGGAAATGTGTCGGTGTGCTCGACATTCAGAGCCGCCATCCCGATTACTTCACCCGCGAACAGCAGAGTATTTTAACTTTGCTGGCCAGCCGCCTCGCGGTCGCCGTCGAAAATGCCCGGTTGTTTCAGCGTGTGCGCGCGCAGGCCGACACGCTCTTGCTCCTGAATGAAGTCGGCCGCGAAACCAGCTCGATCCTGGACGTCGAGGAATTGCTGCGGCGCGCCGCCGAGCAAACCAAGCGGGTGATCGACTACCAGATTTTGAGCATCATGCTCTACGACGAAGAACTCAAGGTTTTCCGCCACCGCATCGACGTGAAGCACGGGCATCGCGTGCAGGGAAAATTGCGGGCGGCGGCCAGCGAAGGCATTGTCGGTGCGGCGGCGACGCTGAAAGAGCCGGTGCTGGTTGCCGACGTTACCGCCGATCCGCGCTATCTGGCGGTGAATCCCGAGACGCGCTCCGAGCTGGCTATCCCCATGATTCACAAAGGCCGCGTGATCGGCGTGCTCGATCTCGAGAGCCCCCAGCTGAACTATTTCACCGACGACCACGTCCAGATCCTTTCGATTCTCGCTGCCAACTTCGCCGTTTCGCTGGAAAATGCTCGATTGTACGAACAAGTCGCTCGCGATGAAGCGCGTCTGGAGCGCGATCTCCAGGCCGCCAAGCGCATTCAAGGCGCCTTGCTGCGCTCGGTGCCCACCGAAGATTTTGGATTGGATATGGCGGCGCGCTACGTTTCCGCCCGCGAAGTCGGCGGCGATCTCTACGATTTTCTGCGCTACGGCCCGCACCAGCTCGGCATCGCGCTGGGTGACGTCAGCGGCAAGGGAACCGCTGCGGCGCTCTACGGCGCGGTGGCCATCGGGATCATGCGCAGCCTCGCGCCGCAGAAGTTGCAGCCTGCGGAGATGCTGCGCCAGATGAACCAGGTGATCGGCGAACGCCGCATCGAGGGCCGGTTTATGACCGCTTGCTTCGCGACCTGGCAGAAAGGGCGCAGCAAGTTGCGGGTGGCAAATGCCGGTCAATCGCAGCCACTTTTGTACAAAGAGGGGCGTTGCGGCAAAGTGGAGCTTACCGGTTTCCCCCTCGGCATTTTTGAAGAGGTCACCTACGACGAATGGGGAGTCACGCTCGCCCCAGGCGATATCCTGGTGTTTCATTCCGACGGCATCGCGGAGACCGCCAATAACGAAGGCCAATTCTTCGGCACCGAGCGCTTGCGCAAGACCATCGAAGAACAGCACGAACTGAACGCTGCGGAACTCGCCGACCAGGTCTTTCGTGAGGTCGAGTGGTTCGCGCAAGGCGCGCCCCTGGCTGATGACCGCACACTCGTCGTGCTCAAAGTGCGATGAGCGGGCCCGCGGAAATTTCCCCCAGAAAGCATACTTTTGTGGATCCCGCCACGTTCACGCCTCATTTCTCGTGGAAAAAATCAGGGATTCGCGCGCCGCACGCAGAGTCGGTGGCATGCGAAGGCGTCCGGTTGACGGATGTTGCCGAAAAGATCGGCACTCCCGCCTACGTTTATAGCCGGGCCGCCATCGATGATGCGCAGCAGGAGCTGCATCGCGGACTTGGCTCGCTCGCACATACCCTCTGTTTCGCCGTGAAATCGAATGGCAATCTGTCGATCCTGAAGCATGTGGCCAGGGGCGGCAACGGCTTCGATATCGTCTCCGGCGGCGAACTCGCCATGTTGGAGAGCATCGGCGTGCGCGGCGATCGCATCGTTTTTTCCGGTGTCGGCAAGACGCGCGAAGAAATGCGCGAGGCGTTGCGCTACCGGTCGGCCGGGAAGGCCGGTCACCGCGGAATCCTTCTTTTCAATGTGGAATCGGAACCGGAACTGGAAATCCTGCTGGAGGAGTCTTCGCGCAACGTGAAACGCGGCGGTGGGGTCCCCGCGGTTTCCATTCGCGTGAATCCGGATGTGCAGGCTGGGGGACATCCTCATATCTCCACCGGCCGCTTCGAACACAAGTTTGGGCTCAACTGGGAAGAGGCTCGGCGTTTGTACTTGGCTCATCGCGAATCAAAGTGGATCCGTTGGCAGGGAATCAGCGTTCACATCGGCTCGCAAATTGTCACCATGGATCCATTTCGGCGCGCGTTGCGCCGTCTGGCCCGCTACGTTGCGGAATTGCGAAAAAATGGAATCGTGCTGAAGTATCTTGACTTCGGCGGCGGCCTCGGAGTTCGCTACACCCACGAAAAGCCGCCTTCTCGTGAAGCCTATGCGCGCATGGTGGCGCGAATGCTCCGCCCGCTCGGCCTGCATCTCCTGCTGGAGCCGGGCCGCACGATCATGGGGCCCGCCGGCGTGTTGCTCACAGGGGTCATCTACGTAAAGGAAAGCCGCGGCAAGACCTTCGTCGTCGTGGACGCGGCCATGAACGACCTGATGCGTCCCGCCCTCTACGGCGCCGTACATCCGATCACCAAGGTCACCCGCGACAAACGTAGCGCTTCCCAGCGTCAGCGAGTCGATATCGTCGGCCCAGTCTGCGAGACAGGTGACTGTTTCCTGCGCGATTGGCCCCTCGATCCAGTCCAAACCGGCGACTTGCTCGCCATCTGGGTCACCGGCGCGTACGGCATGAGCCAAGCTTCGAACTACAACGCCCGCCGCCGCCCCCCCGAGGTCTTCGTAGAAGGCAAAAGGTTCCGCCTGATCCGCCGCCGCGAATCCCCCAGCGACCTGTTGCGCGGCCAACTCCGAAAGTAGCATAGGCACTCTTGCCCGCCCTGAGGTACGAAGGGCCTGTGTTCCCTCCAACCCCACCGCTTGTGCGTTCAGATTTCGCGACGTTCCATTTCGGGACTGGGAACCAACCCTTATAATATAATTGATAAAAGTACTTGACACTAATATACCCAGTATGCTATTCTTTTGCGTGTTTGCCGCCTACAACCCGTTCAATTTTTCAGTCCCAAAAGCACCCAATCCCATCCTTCGCGCTCCGGCCGGTGTCAAGGATTTGGCCATCAGTCCCGATTCCCCTAACTCCAGCAGAATGAACACTTGTAAAAGTGTGTCAAAACAAAGGACTTTAACCACCTTTAGAATCAACACTTGTTAAAAAACCCAGGGGGGGTGGGGTATCTAACTAGCTAACACCAGTCTAATTCGTCACTCATAAAGGGCTGATGCAAGAACGAGAAATTGTCATCCTGAGGGCATCCGATAAGGATGCCCGATCAGGGATTCCGGCCCGGCCGGAAAGAATCTCAACTGCCGAAAAACTAGGTCTCACCCCATTTAAGCTTGCTGTGTAGGATCTCGAAATAAGACTTCTTTTGGGGCTGGATCAGCTTCAGCCGCTCCGCAGCCCGCTTCATGCGGACTTGATCGCCAGGCTGCATGGGTATGCCGGTCTGTCCGTCGAGGGTTAGAAAGACGGATTCCGTGCCAACGGATAAATTAACTTCGACCTCGGACGAGTCGCGAATCACTACGGGCCGATCGCTCAAGGTATGTGGGCAAATCGGTGTGATCACCCAGGATTCCACCGACGGGTGCACGATCGGCCCGCCAGCAGAAAGAGAATAGGCGGTCGAGCCGGTCGGCGTCGCCACGATCAATCCATCCACCCGGTACCGGCACACGAATTCGCCGTCGATCATGAGTTCCAGGTCGATCATGCGGGCGAGTGCGCCCTTGTTGATGACGGCCTCGTTCAAGACCGTTTGGCATTCGATGATTTTGCCCTCGCGAATGAGGTCAACGTCCAGCATGACCCGTTCGCTCGATGGCAATTTTCCGGCCAGCGTCTCTTCCAGGGCCGGATACATTTCTTCCAGCTTGAAGCTGGTGAGAAAGCCAAGGCTTCCCATGTTGATCGGCAAGATCGGAATGCCCAATCGCGCCGCCACCCGCGCGCCGGCGAGCAAGGTGCCGTCTCCGCCGAGCACCAGCAAAAGCTGCGAGCCTCTGGCGACTTCATCCCGGGTCAGGCCCCTGGAGGAATCGTCGAGCACGCTGGCGGTTTCCGTGTCGTACAGCACGTTGATTTTTCGTGCTGCAAACCAGCGGAGAAGCGGAGGTACAACCACGGCCAAGCTGGAACGCCGAGGGCGCGAAATAATACCGACTGTTTGAAAGGGCACCGAGGGCTGCATGTATGCTTGCGATTCTACTCCAGCCCCTTTTTGCGCGCGTGGAGAAAATACTCCTGATTGCCTTCGGCGCCGGGCAGCCGGCTGGGACGAACGGCGAGGACTTCGAGCCCCGCCTTAAGAGCCGCGGCTCGGACTTTCTCGACGGCTTTTTCATGCAGCGCCGGATCGCCGACGATGCCGCCGGCGCCGACGTCTTCCCTTGGCAGCTCGAATTGAGGTTTGACGAGGATGAGCAGGTCCGCGCCGGGTTTCGCAATGATCGATGCCGGCAGCAAAACCTTGCCGGCGGAAATGAACGAAACATCAATGACGACGAGTCGGATCGGTTCGGGAATATCTTGGGGACTCAATTCCCGCGCGTTGCGTTCTATGCGAACGACGCGATCGTCCTGGCGCAGTTTCCAGGCCAGTTGATCGACGTTGACATCCACTGCATAGACGCGTGACACGCCTTTTTGCAGCAGGCAATCGGTAAACCCTCCGGTGGACGATCCGATATCGAGGCAAACGCGACCGGCCGGTTCGATCGAGAAATCCGCCAGTGCGCCTTCCAGCTTGACGCCGCCGCGGCTGGCGTACTTTTGCGCGCGGCTCGTTACGGCAACTCGCGCATCGGCCGCAACAGAGGCGCCCGCTTTATCCGCGCGGATGTCGTCAATCCAGACTTCTCCGGCGAGGATTATGGCTTGCGCCTTGGCAGCGGATTCGGCCAGCCCGCGCTCGACAAGCAGCACATCGAGGCGTTTCTTGGCGGGTTTGGATTTCATGCGGACGCCAAAGCGGTCAGGCGCGGCGTAGAACCAGAAACTCCGCGATGTCGCGAAGGCGCGCGGCTTTTTCGGCGAAGGGGGCAAGTTCAGCGATCGCGCGGGTCGCCAAGTCGTTGGCGATTTCGTGGGAGCGCTCAAGGCCGTAGACCGCGGGATAGGTGGCTTTTTGCTGGGCGATGTCTTTGCCCGCGGTTTTTCCGAGCGCTGTGGAAGATTCTTCCACGTCCAGAATGTCGTCGGTGACTTGAAACGCCCAGCCGATCTTTTCGCCGAAACGCCGCAAACGGGCGACGTCATCTTTGCTGGCACCGACGCACAAGGCTCCGGCGGTCACCGAGGCGCGAATCAGAGCAGCCGTTTTCGAGCGGTGAATGTACTCGAGCATTTTCTTTGCGACGGGTTTGCCTTCGGCTTCGAGGTCGGCGACCTGGCCGCCGACCATACCGTTCACGGTACCTGCCGCGGTGGCAATTTCGGTGAGCATGGCTACGCGGCGCTCGGCATCGACGGGGGCTGCGGCTACGACCTCGAAGGCCAGGGTGAGCAGTGCATCGCCGGCGAGAATGGCCGTGGCTTCACCGAATTTCTTGTGGGACGTTGGCTTGCCGCGGCGTAGATCGTCGTTGTCGAGCGCGGGCAAGTCGTCGTGAATCAGCGAGTAGGTGTGGATAAATTCGATGGCGCAGGCCGGATGCAAAGCGGGCGTCACGTCGTCGGCAAAAATTCGGGCTGTTTCCAGGCAGAGAATTGGGCGGATGCGCTTTCCGCCGGCCAGGACGCTGTAGCGCATCGCTTCGTGAATGGAAGCGGGCGGAGTCGCTTCCGAGGGCAGCAACTTTTCCAGCTGAGCGTCGACGGATACGCGGTCTTCTTCAAAGAAGGCGGGAAGAGTCATCGGCGCGGGATTGGAAGGGACTGGAGTGTTTGCCACCGTCACGATTCGTTCTCGCGCTCGGGATCGAAGGGCTCGGCGGTGAGTTTGCCGTCCGCTTTTTTGAGGAGGATTTCGACGCGGCCTTCAGCTTCTTCGAGTTGCTTCTGGCATTCGCGAGAAAGGGCCACGCCTTCCTCAAACAGTTTCATGGCGTCGTCGAGAGAGAGCTGCGGGCTTTCGAGGCGACGCACGACTTCCTCCAGGCGCACGAGCGACTTCTCGAAATCGGGCTTCTTGGGAGGCTCGGGCTTTTTGACGGGAGTGGAGTTCACGCGATAACGCCTCGTTTGCGCCTGACATTTCAGCGCGCTCAGTAGTATGTGACAGAAAGCATTCTAAGGCACGGTGAAGAATTGAAACAATCGCTTTGTGTGAGCGACGTGTCAGCGAGGCGGCGGACGCGGGCAAGGGACAAAGCGAGAACGAGGTGCATATGTGAGGGCCTGGGCAAGCTGGGGCGCAGCAGTGCTGCGCCCCTACAAATTGGTTGAGATCGTTTGGAATATTTGGAGCTGACGAATGCTGTTTTCAATCCTGGGTCAGGCAATCCGTTGATCTGGCCCAGCAGTATTATTGTGCGGGTTTCAACGTGAGCGTGTGCTTGCGGTCTTTGGCTTCGGCGGCGTCGGTGAAGGGGGCGAAGATTGGCGTGCCTTCATACCAGTAGGAGAATTGGTCGGAATAGTGGCTGCTGCCGGGTTGGCCGGATTGGCCTGCGGGAATCAGCAGGATGGATTCGTCCCAGTTGGCGGGATTGGCTACGAAGCGCATCGCGGGGCCGTGATCTTTGGTGGCGGCGCGGACGCTGTAGCTGGTGCCGGATTGTGGCTTACCCGTGATGCTCAGCAGTCTTTTCAGCAGGCCTTCGCGACCGATGGGGTGCAGCATGTCGAGGGAATTGAAGCGCTTCCAGGGCCAGTCCTCGACGCGTGAACTCTTCGAGTCTTCCGTGAGTTGCGCGACCGCGCGATCCGCAGCTGCGACGAGCAAAGCATCGTAAGTCTTATAGGTTGAAGGCAGCCACTTCGCGGGACGATCGGTGAGCACCTTTTGCAGAAATGTGGTCGTCCGCCAACGATAGAGCTTGGTCTCGCCGTTCAGGTACGGTTCCAGAATCAGATTCAGGGCGGCGCGGCGGAATGCGACCAGGAAGGAAACTTCTGGCGAATCGGCGTCGGCGATGCCGTTCCAATCTTTGAGGCCATCGATCAGCTTTTTTGCGCGATCGTCTTTCGGAGCGGCGATTTTTGCGGCGGCGGAGAGCTGATCCGCCAGGAACAGGTGTGGATAGCTGAACGTATCGGTTTGCACCTTCAGCATGTCGGTGGGGCGTAAGCCGTGCTTGTCGTGAAGGAGATCGTAGATGCGCGCGGTGCGATAGGGTTCCTCCCAGCGATCGGTCAAATAGGGTTTGTAGTTTGGTCCGACGACGCGGGCGTTGGCAGTAACGATCAGGCCGCTGTCGGGATTCAGGGATTGGGGAAGTTGATCGAACGGGATGTAGCCGGTCCACTCGTAATCGTCGGTTTCGCCCGGATCGGGAATTTCGCCGTGACCTTTTTTCCGAATGGGCACGCGAGCGGCCATGATGTAGCCGATGTTGCCTTCGACGTCGGCGTAAACGGCGTTCTGGCCAGGTCCCCAGACTTTTTTCATGATGCTGCGAAATTCTTCCCAGTTTTGCGCTTTGCCCAGCCAGTTGTAGACGTTGGAGAGGCCGCCGGGTTCGGTGGCCGTCCAGCGCAGCGCGTAGGTCTTGCCTGCTTCGCGCCGAACGATGGGGCCGTGGCGCGTGACGACGAGTGGGAGATGCTCGTCGGGCTGGCCCTTTACGTGGATGACTTCGTCGAAGAGTTGGGCTTTCACCCACTTGCCGTTCACGCGATATTCGTCGGCCGCGGCGGGATTGAACGACTCCGTGTAGAGGTCCTGGACGTTGGCGCCGTTGTTGGTGAAGCCCCAGGCGATGCGGTCGTTGTGACCGATGACGACGAGCGGGGCGCCGGGCAGCGTGAAACCTTTCACGTTCCAGCCGGGCGCGGTGAGATGGATTTCGTACCAGATCGGCGGGATTGAAAGTTCCAGGTGGGTGTCGTTGGCGAGGAGCGGTTTTCCGGTGGCGGTGTGATCGCCGCTGACGACCCAATTGTTGCTGCCGAGGCTGTGGCGAATTTCGCGAGCGGAATCCTGGAGGTAACCGAGGACGGAACTGGCCAACGCCGACGTTAGATCGGGAATGCCTTCAGCGCCGATGGTGTCGGCTGGTGGCGTGACGCGCGCCTTGAGCACGGCGTCGTCCGGTCCCATGTCGTCGTCATCATCGTCGTCGTCCTCGTCGTCCGGATCGACGCGGGAACGCTGCGAGCCATCGTTCAGGATGTTTGGATCGCCGACGACGAAATGATCCATGGCGGCGTCCGGCGAGAATAGGTCTTTGGAGCGTTCCGCGCCGACGCGGTCGGTGACCTTGGCGCGATCGATCTCCTCTTCCCAAGTGTCGGTCAGCGTTTGATACATATAGCCGGAAATGACGAGGGTGTCGGTGGGCTGCCAGGGTTGCGGCTTGTATTTCAGCAGGGAAAATTCGAGCGGCAGTTGGTCGCTGTGCTGCTCGATGAAATGGTTGACGCCGCGCGCGTAGGCATCAAAGAGCGCGCGGGAATTGGGGTCCATCAGGCCGAGGTCGCGATCGGCGGCGCGGCCGAAACCCATGGTGCGGAATCGCTTGTCGACGTTGACGGTGGCTGGACCGAGAATCTCGGAGAGTTGGCCGCGGGCGACCCGGCGGAGGAGGTCCATCTGCCAGAGGCGATCCTGGGCCATCACGTAGCCCTGAGCTTCCACCATGTCTTCGACGGAATTCGCGCGGATGTGCGGGACGCCCCAGTGGTCGCGCTCGACAATCACGTTTTGTTGCAGGCCGGAGAGAGCGATGGAGCCGTCGAGCCGCGGCAGAGGCCGATAGACGAACCACCAAACGGTCGCGGCGATGACGACGACGATGATGGTGAAGGTCCAAAACAAGGCGCGAAGGACGAGTCGCAAGCTGGCTCCCGATGGTAAAAGCGAAACTTTGAGTTTAGAAGAGCGGGGATTGGTGCGCAACCGACGGCGAGCGGTGGCGTATCGGAGAGAAGTCCGCTGGTCTGTTTGCGGCGCTGCGTTTTTGCGGCTGAGATCCTTCGCCTATCCTCGTCGGATAGGCTCCTGATGACAACGTGGCGGGGGGATCGTGATTCGATGATCGCGCTGAAGCAGCGCGCGCGTCTTACATCGAAGCGTTGCGGAGGTGCGGCGCGGAACCGTAGCGATTGCTGGGAGGCAACCGGCCACCTTGGCGCGGTTTGTGCTGCTACAATGCGAAAAGGGGGCCATCCCAACTCGTATGTTTGTCGTGCGGTTGATCGGGGTGCTTGCGCTGGTCGCGCTGAATGGTTTCTTCGCGGCGGCGGAGTTCTCGCTTGTGGCGGTGCGTTTATCGCGAGTGCGGCAGTTGGTGCAAAAGGGAAACCCGCGCGCGAAAGTCGTTGAGGGGTTGCTGAGCGATTTGCACCGCGTGGTTTCCGGCGTGCAATTGGGCATAACACTTGCGAGCTTGGCACTTGGCGCACTCGGCGAGAACACGCTCGCCAATTTGTTGCAAACACTTTGGCCTGGGGGCGGCGGAGCGCGGGCAGCGCTTCTTGCGCATGCCGCGGCACTTGCGGGGGCGTTCGCAATGCTGAGCGCCGTGCACGTGGTGATCGGCGAGCTGGTGCCCAAGACGGTGAGTCTGGCGCGGGCCGAACGCGTGGCATTGCTGATCGCGCGGCCGTTTTCCTGGTTTCTGAACACGTTCCGGTGGGCGATCGACCTGCTGGATGGGATTTCCGGGGCGATTGTAAAGGCGCTGGGCGTTTCGGAACCGCAAGGGCACAGTGCCGCGCATTCCACCGAAGAACTGCAAATTCAGATTCAGCAGGCGCGGGAACGCGGGTTGATCGCTCCGGGCGAAGAAAAATTTATCGTCAGCGCCATCGAACTGGGCCAAGTGCAAGTGCGCGAAATCATGGTGCCGCGGCCGGACATGCACGTGCTGCCGGTGGAGTCGACTCTGGACGAAGTGATGCGCGCGTTTGCGACGACGCAGCGGTCGCGCATTCCGGTGTATCGCGGGACAGAAGATCAGGTGCTTGGGTTTGTGCACATCAAGGACATGATCTGGGTGTTGCAGGATCGCGAGCGGCGGATGGAAGAAAATCTCGCGCCGGCTCCGTTCGATCTGCGGCGAGTGATTCGCGAAATCTTGATTGTGCCGGAGACGAAACCCGCGAGCGAGCTGCTTGCCGAGTTGCGCAACCGGCGTGTGGGGATGGCTTTGGTGGTGGATGAGTTTGGCAGCATCCTTGGACTGGTGACGCTGGAGGACATTCTGGAGCAAGTGGTGGGAGAGATCCACGACGAGTTCGACGTCGTTGAGCGGCCATTGACGCTTGCGGACGGCGCGGTGATATTCGACGCGGCTTTGAACGTGCGCGATCTCGATGCGCAGTACAACATTACTTTGCCTGAGGATCCCGCGTACGCAACCGTCGGCGGCTTTGTGCTCGATCAACTCGGATTTATTCCTCGGGGCGGCGAAAGCTTTGAGTATGGGAATTCACGTTTTACCGTTGTGGAGATGGATGGCAAGCGCGTGGCGCGCGTGAAGATCGAGCGGATTCTTTCGTTGAGCGATGCACAAAAGATAGGATTGCCTGTCGTTGATTCATCACAGACTGCTGCTGGCCTGGATGCCGTTAAATCTCACTCCGATTCGCCGGCGCGAAGCCGATAAATGGCGCGACACTTTTTGCATCGCTTCCTGCTTGCGCTGCCGGCGTTGTGGCTCGTTCTGACGCTGGTATTTTTGATGATTCACATCGTGCCGGGCGATCCCGTCGAGCAGATGCTTGGCGAAGGGGCGGCTCCCGGCGAGATTGTGCAGTTGCGGCATGCACTTGGGCTGGATCAGCCGTTGTTGACACAATACGGACACTATCTGCGGCAGCTTGCGCATGGCGATCTTGGGCAATCGTTCAAATTTCAGGCGCCGGTGCGGCGGATTATTTTTGAGCGCTACCCGGCGACTTTGAGTCTGGCGTTTCTTGCATTGGTGGTGTGCGCAGCGATCGCCATTCCCGCGGGAATTCTTGCTGCATACCGGAGGGGCCATGGCGCGGACCGCGCGGTGGGACTTTTTACGCTTTTTGGCCTTGCGGTACCGAACTTCGCGTTGGGACCCGTTCTGATTCTGGTTTTCTCGATTGAATTGGGGCTGTTGCCGGTGTCGGGGCGCGGCGGACCGGCTTATTACATTCTTCCGGCGGCGACGCTGGGCGCGGCGCTTGCCGCGATTCTTACGCGCATGGTTCGCGGGTCGATGCTGGAGGAATTATCGAGCGACTACGTGCGGACGGCGCGGGCCAAGGGATTATCGATGAGCGCCGTGTTGTTCCGGCACGCCTTTCGTAATGCGCTGATTCCCATCATTACGATTCTCGGATTGCAGTTCGGGACTTTGTTGGCGGGGACGATTGTCACGGAGACGATTTTTTCCTGGCCTGGAATCGGCAGGCTCACGGTGCAGGCGATCTCTTCGCGAGATTATCCGTTGCTGCAGGGATGCATACTCGTGATCGCTTTGTCTTACGTGCTGGTGAATTTGCTTACTGACGTGCTGTATTCGGTTATCGATCCGCGGGTGAGGTTGTCGTGAGATTTCTTGCGACCGTGCGGCAATTTCTGGGCCAGAGCGTCCTGGCGCGGGTGGGATTTTCGGTGGCGATGCTCCTGATTTTCGCGGCGCTGCTGGCGCCGTGGATCGCGCCGGCCAATCCTGCTTCGCAAGATTTGCCATCGCGCCTGGAAGCGCCTTCGCAGGCACATTGGATGGGCACGGATGAACTTGGGCGGGACACTTTGTCGCGAACTTTATATGGCGCGCGAGTCTCGTTGCTGGTGGCGGCGTCCGTAGTGTTTGGCTGCGGCTTCACCGGCTTAATGGTTGGAATGCTGGCGGGGTACGCGGGCGGATGGTTCGATCGGTTTGTGAATTTGTTGCTGATCAACGCCTTTTTATCCTTCCCGGGGATTTTACTGGCGATCGCGTTTGCTGCGTTCTTGGGACCCGGGATCAGCAAAGTAATCCTCGCATTGGTGATCACCGGTTGGGCGGGATACGCGCGGCTGGCGCGGGCGCAAGTGCTGAAGGTGAAGGAACTCGAATTCATTCTGGCGGCGCGCTCGCTGGGGGCGTCGCACGCGCGCATTTTGGCCACGCACCTTTTGCCCAATATTCTGCAGCCGGTCTTGATTCAGGCGACGATTGGCATGGCCGGGGCGATTCTGGCGGAGTCTACGCTCAGCTTTCTGGGACTGGGCGTTCTTGCACCAGTGCCCAGCTGGGGCGCGATGCTGAACGATGCGCGCAGTCATCTTTTTGACGCGCCGCACCTGGTGATTTTTCCGGCGCTGGCGGTGATGATGGCGGTGCTGGCGTTCAACTTGCTTGGTGACGCCTGGCGCGATTGGCTGGATCCGCGGACGCGATCGCAGATGGCGGTAATGGATTTGACGCGCTAAGTGTTTTCGGAAAGCGGCTGCTATATGAACGTGCTCACGTAGCGCACTACTGTTTCGAGGCCAAGGTGACCGCGGCACCGCGTCCCAACGCTAGCGTGCGGGCCGCGTTGCCTTTGTTCACTGCGATCTCCACGTACCCGCTTGAGCCGATGTAGGCGATTGGCTCGCCGGCACTGCCCAGAGCGAAGGTTTCCACGAACCGGGAGACCGCGTGGGTTCCTACCTGAAGGTTAATTTTGCCGGCTTTTCGCGCGTCCTCGGAAAAATCCTCTGGCCGTAAATTCGTCATTAGATTTCCGAAACTGTCTACGCGAATTACGCTGCCTTTTAATACTCCATCCGTTGCTTTCGGCCGGGGCATCGCAAATTTCTTGTAGTCTTCGATGACATCGCCCATGGCTGCGGTCTGGCCGCTTTTGGCAAGCCATGCAGCCACTGGCGCAAATACATCGCGACCGTGGAAGGTCTTGCTCACGGGTTGCAGATAATAATGCTCGACATTGGCGTGACGCACTACGGCGGTCGGGTCGCGTTCGTAGATCAGCGAGAGCACGCCATTGTCGGGGGCCACAAAATATTGATTTTCGGAGGTGACCAGAAGGGGACGGCGCGCGGTGCCCACGCCTGGATCGACCACCACGACGTGAATCGTGCGCGCGGGGAAATAGGAATAGGCTGCGCCGATCGCAAGGGCGCCGTCGAGCAAGTCGTACGGAGTGACGTGGTGCGTGATGTCGACGATGGTCACATCGGGATTTATTTTGAGAATGACGCCTTTGAGGGTGCCAACGAGGTGATCACTGGTGCCGTAGTCCGTGGTGAGTGTGATGATTGTGTTCGACAATGGATTCTCCCGCCCTCGGTCGTTCTGGAGAGGCCCCGCAGGCGAAATGGGGAGACGCCTCGCACATGTTCACGCTAACGAACAGGTGCGTCACCGTCAAGAATGCAGGCGGCATTTGCTGTGTAATCGCTAACCTCCTGTTGCGTGACGGGTGCTGCGGCGGCGGGCCGCGAATTTGCGGTGGTTCGCAGTACACGCGCGCCAGGGTCCAGGAAGGGTGCGGCAGCTCGTACTGGTGCAGGTGCGTTGGCTGGCGAGGGACGCTGGCGGTTGAGGGGAAGGGCGGGATCAGTCGGCGCATCGCGGCCTAGGTCGTCACGGAAGCAGTTGTTAACGCCCCGCCATCGTGGTTAGAATGATCAGAACCGAGCGGGCGTCGTACAATGGCAGTATAGAAGCTTCCCAAGCTTCGGACGTGGGTTCGATTCCCATCGCCCGCTCCAGATTCTAAAGAAGTTAGACCGCCGCCTCATTTTCCATATTTTCAATCCAGTTGGCGCCACTCTCGTATGCCTTCATTATTTGCCGCACCGGAAAGAAACCTCGGATAGCTCCGCAAAGCTGGCCGTGTCTTGTCCCGGGCCTGCGATTCGCGGCGTCGGCGCGAACCTCGTCAGCGAATCGTCCGCACTGTTGTCCTGGTATTCATAGCCGGCACGATTCGCGCAAAGGTGAAATTCGTAAAAGCGCCCGGTTGCGTGATTTCACGGCTCCCGGTGTACATGCGCGGCCTTCACTTCGATTGATGGCACTGAAGTATTTATCAATCAACTGAATACGAAGGGTTCTAGGACGCTGAGTCATACGAAAGTATCACCAATACCATCGTCTAATTGTTTCCTTTCTGAGCTTCTGGTGCTATCGCCTTATCGCAACCGATCTTATGGGATGTGTGTAAACAACCGGTGGAGGCATCGTGAATCTCGTGGCTTTGAAGATGGCGACCGCCGATCGTCCGACGTTTTGCGGTAACTGGATCGCCCTCTGCCTGGCTCTGTTCGCAGGGGTTCCGCTTTACGCACAGTCTGAGTTGACCGTGCCGAGTCAGCGGACCGCGTCCTACGGGGCTGCTAGCGTTGCCGCTCAGCCTGGTTACGCGTCAGACTCTCAGTCGCAGAGTCCCTATTTGGGAGCAGTTCCCACGGGTACAGCCACCTCAACGGCGTTATCACTTTCCCTGGAAGACGCGGTGGCGCGTGGTCTGCGGCAAAACCTTGGTGGGTTGCTTTCTGCCGATGGGGTATCGGGCGCGCGAGGCGAGCGGTGGCGGGCACTCAGCACGTTGCTGCCAAATCTGACCACCGCTACTAGTTTCGGCGTTCGCCAAAATGATTTGAAGGCGATCATCGGCATAACTGTTCCTGGCCACCCGGCCGTCATCGGCCCTTTTGGAGTCTTCGACACGCGTGCATCCCTCGATCAGTCGGTTTTCAACTGGGAGTCGATCGAACGCGCACGGTCATCCGCCGCCCAGGTTAAATCGGCCCAATACAGCTACAAGAACGCACGCGAACTGATTGTTCTTGTGGTGGTGTCCAACTATTTGCTGGTCATTGCGGACCAGTCGCAAGTGCAGTCCGCTTTAGCTCAGCGCGACACCGCGAAAGCGCTCCTCGATCAGACGACCGACCAGAAGAAAGCCGGGCTTGCGGCTGCGGTTGATGTACTCAGGTCCGATGTCGAGCTCCAAGCTCGCGAGCAAAGGTTGATCGTTGCTCGGAATAGCCTGGCTAAGCAGAAGTTGGTTCTGGCGCGGGCGATTGGACTTCCGGCGGGTCAGACGTTCGACACAACCACGGAGGTCGCGTATCGGCCGCTTACGACCTCGACCCTCGACGAAGCACTGCAACAGGCCTACGCCGCTCGCGCCGACTATAAAAGCGAAATTGAGCAAGTGCGGTCCGCGGAGTTGCAAAAGAAGGCCGCTTCAGCCGAGCGTTACCCGACACTATCGACGGTTGCGGATTACGGAGCTATAGGCACCAATGCTGCGTCGAACCATGGCACGGTGGACGCAGCGGCGGAGCTCCGATTACCCATTTTCCAGGGAGGCAGGGTCCACGGAGATAGCCTCGTAGCAGATTCCTTTCTGGCAAGCGCCAAGCAACGACTGGAAGACCTCCGCGCCAGCATCGACCAGGACGTTCGTGACGCTTTCCTTGACTTGCAAGATACCGCCCAGGAAGTTTCGGTGGAGAAGAATGCCGTCCGGCTTGCTACCGAGACCCTGCAGCAATCACGCGATCGCTTCGCCTCGGGCGTTACAGACACCATCGAAGTGGTTCAGGCGCAGGAATCTCTCGCGGATGCCAACGACGCGTATATCGCCAGCCTTTACCGCTATAACACCGCAAAGATCTCTCTGGCGCGAGCAATGGGTGTCTCGGAATCGAACTACGCGCTGTATTTGAAAGGAGAATAAGATGCCGGACCAAGAGGCAGCTACGAGCCCGGAAAGTTCATCATCCTCAAGCCGCAATACCGCGATGGAACGCCCCACCACGACGCCCCCCGTCGGTTATCCGAGCCGGCGTTCTCACAAGCGCTGGATTGTTGTCGCTGCCGTGTTGGTAGTTCTTGTCGGTGGCATCTTCCTGTGGCACTACCTCTCGGGTTTCGAGACTACCGACGATGCGCAGGTCGATGTTCACCTCTATCCGGTGAGCGCACGGATCTCAGGCTACGTGCAAGCGGTGCACGTGGAAGACAACCAGTATGTGCAAGAAGGCGCCACACTCGTGGAGATTGACCCAAAGGACTATCAAGTCGCTGACGCGAAAGCGCAGGCGAACCTCGAAACGGCAGAGGCCTCCGCTCGTGCCCTGAACATCGATGTGCCCATTAGCTCGGTGGACACCACCAGCCAACTGAAGTTCACTTCTTCGGATATCGAAAACGCCAAAGCCGCAATCGCCGCCAGTGAAAAACAAGTTGCCGCCGCGCGGGCACGCATCCAGGAAGCCGAGGCGGAAAACGTGAAGGCCCAGGACGACGTCCAGCGTTACCACCTTCTGCTGATTAAGGACGAAGTGGCTGCACAGATTTACGACCACGCGGTCGCCGCAGCACAAACGGACACCGCTGCAGTAGCAGCCGCCAAAGCGGACGAGGCGTCTGCTGAACAAAATGTCACGGAAGCACGAAGCCGGCTAAGCGAAGCGATTGCTCGGGATGAATCCGCCCAAGCCGGACCGCAACGCGTAGCGTCCACGCGAGCCCGCGCGCTTTCGGCCGTCGCGGACGTGCGCCAAAAGAGGGCCGAGTTCGACCAGGCGGAGCTCAACCTCGGATACACCAAGGTATTAGCGCCGGTTAGCGGCGAGGTGACCAAGAAAGTGGTTGTCGGTTTGAATGTCGACCCCGGCGAACAACTGCTCACGGTGGTTCCGCTGGATCAAGTGTGGATCACCGCGAACTTCAAAGAAACCCAGCTTAAACACATGCGCGTGGGCCAGAAAGTAGAGATTGACCTCGACTCGAACGGCCGCACTTACGACGGCCACGTCGATAGCGTCGCAGGCGCCACAGGCCCCTTGTTTAGCTTGCTGCCTCCGGAAAATGCTACGGGCAACTACGTAAAAATCGTTCAGCGCGTGCCGGTGAAGATTGTTCTCGAACCTGGGGAAAATCGTGACCATCAGCTTCGGCCGGGCATGAACGTCGAAGCCAAGGTTTACTTGCGGTGAGCTCCCAAGCGCTGGCCTTCGAGCAGGTCGTCTGGCGTCCGAAGGTAAGTCCTTGGGCGATTGCCGCCACCGTTTCGATGGCGGCATTTATCGAAATTTTGGATACCACCGTTGCCAACGTAGCCTTGCCATATATCGCAGGAGGCTTAGGGGCCAGTTACGACGACAGCACGTGGGTCCTCACGTCATATCTTGCAGCAAACGCCATCATCCTTCCGATGAGCGGATGGCTTGCCGAAATCATCGGCCGCAAGCGGTATTTCATGCTCTCCCTCTTTGTTTTCACGGTGAGTTCTTTGCTTTGTGGACTCGCGCCGAATCTGCCTGTATTGCTCTTATTTCGAGGCGTGCAGGGCCTGGCAGGAGGCGGATTGCAACCGATGGCGCAAGCGATTCTCAACGATGCTTTTCCTCCCGAGAAGCGCGCCATCGCATTTGCTCTCTACGGCATTTCTGCGGTTCTTGCACCGACGGTGGGCCCGATGCTCGGGGGATGGATCATCGACAGCTATTCCTGGCGCTGGATCTTTTTCATTACCTTGCCTGTAGTTCTGCTTGCTCTTTATTTGACATACACACTTGTCGAAGATCCACCCTTCCTCCGTCGGTTGAAAGGTGGGGGTATCCGCGTGGACTACATCGGAATATCCATGTTGGTACTCGGAGTTGGTTCGCTGCAGATACTTTTGGATAAGGGCCAGGAAGACGATTGGCTGGGCTCGCATTTCATTACTACCCTGGCGATAACCGCAGCGGTTTGCCTCATCACACTGGCCATCTGGGAATGGTTCCGAAAAGATCCAATCATCGACGTCCGTATGTTCAAGAGCTTTAACTTCGCCGCGGCCAACCTGATGATGTTCATGATGGGCTTCCTGCTTTTCAGCACCTTGGTTCTGATTCCCGAATTTCTGCAGACACTGATGGGTTATACCGCCGGACTCGCAGGTCTTGTTCTGTCCGGAGGCGGACTTGTCTTGTTAATCATGATGCCCATCACTGGCCGGCTAACTTCAAAGATTCAGGCCAGATACTTGATTGCGGCGGGATGGCTGTGTCTCGCCGTCGGACTATTCTACTCGGCTCACCAGCTCGATTTATTCATTAACTTCCGTTTTGCAATGTGGCTGCGCATCACGCAAGTCGTGGGCATCGGATTTCTATTTGTTCCCATTACCGCCGCAGGTTACATCGGAATCCCTCCAGAGAAGGGCAACAGCGTCTCGGGAATGATCAACTTCATGCGCAACATCGGCGGCAGTATAGGAACTTCGTTGGCGACCACTCTGATTGTTCGGCGCTCTCAGTATCACCAGCAAATCCTCGTCGGCCATGTCACTCCGGATACCCCTGCTTTTCGTTCGGCGTTGCATGCGCTGAGCTCTGAAATCGCACATTCCGGGCTTCGGGCCACAGACGCTCACAATCAGGCCATTGCCAGGTTCTACGGCTTAGTGGATCAACAAGCACACGTGCTGTCTTACATGGACACGTTTTGGATCCTAGGCGTGTTTTGCTCGTTGATGTTCGCTCTCGCATTTTTCTTGAAAAAGAATGATCCAGGAGCGAGCGGAAGTGTGGCGGCCGGGTAAGGACACGCGCAATGATTCAAGCAATTACAATTGAGCGCGAGTTCGGCTGTGGAGGATCCGAGATCGCAAGCCTGCTCGCCCAACGACTCGCGTGGAACCTGTGGGATGAACGCTTAACGCAAGAAATCGCGCGTTTGACGCAAAGCTCTCCAGAAGTTGTGCAGAAGATGGAATGGAGAAGCGATCCTGCAGTTTATCGAGTCTTCCTCTCCTTTCTTCGTGGAGCATTTGAGGGAGGCCTGCCCCCAACCAACCGCTTAGCTCTACTCGACGCTCGTCGCATTGCCGCCGTTTCCGAGCTGGCGGTCAATCACGCGCTTTCTAACGGCCCATGCGTCATCGTTGGCCGGGGCTCGCAATATTTTCTTCGAGATCGCAAAGATGTGTTTCGGGTGTTCCTGTATGCTTCTCGCACGTCTAAGATCCACCGCCTGATCACAACTGGAACGCCTCAAGAAAAGGCAATAACGGACGTTGACACGATTGACAGGGATCGCGCGGCGTTTGTGAAGAGATACCTTAAGCTGAACTGGCCAGACCACCATCTGTACGACGCAATGTTTAATACGGAGAGGGGTGATTTCTATGTGGCAGAAATGCTCGCTCACTGCGCTCAACAGGTAGCCAGTCATGAGCAGATTTCAATGATCCAAAATTCTCGTTAGCTACTCCCTCTGTCACCATTTTCTTTAATGCTCGATTTCCGTCATGTGAACTGAAGATCTTGATCCCACTTCGCCGAAAAACACGCTATTCGTGCTTGTCGCGCGTTTTTGTCTTGGGGAACGAATGTGCAACAGTTGTTTCCAACCAGGGTCATTTCGATCCGAATGGTGGCTCCTCGTCGGCTGTAAGTAATTGAATCCAAACAAGAGGGCCTGGGGCTTTGCAACTTGCTAAACCATTTCCGGGATTGGTGTGTGAGTTGCAAACAACACCGAACCCTTCGGTTGTTTCCCGAAGGGTTGGTGGTCACGCTAGGGTCACAGTTCGTGCAGAAAGGCTGGTGTTCTCGAAGTTCGCACTGCCGCGAAGAGCAGCGCACCGCCGATCGCGCGCTTCAGTACCCATCCAGGCTCTCGCCTGAGCCCGCCGCGGAAGCGATCAGAAGGCGAAACGACCACCGACTGTCGGCGCAGAGTTGCTGTTGTAGTTGTAGGGGACGCCGGGGCCATGAGGAATGGCGATGGCCAGACCGCCGCTCACGTAGGAATACGCAATTCCGGCAAAAGCGTCGAAACGCTTGGTGAAGTGATGGTCCGCATAGACGGACACCTCGTTGAGGGTGCCCGCGCAGGAAGCGCGGAAACCGGCTGCGGCTGAGCAGGTCGGCGGAAGGCGGAAGTCATTCTGCCGCTGTTGATACCAGGCGAAAGTGAAGTCGGTTTTCTTGCGGTAGGTGTACTTCACGCCGGTCCACCAGATCTGCACCAACTTTTCAGTATCAAGATTGTTGTCTTCGACCCCGCTCATGATATAGCCGCCCTGGTCCGAAGCGCCCACGCCCAACGGGTTCTTCGGGTTGTTCTGCCAGATGTATTCGTAGCCGGCAAAAAGCTTGAACGGGTCCCACGTATACTTGGCAGCGACCATAACGGCGTTGTTGTCGGTCACGATGCCATATACGGTGTTGTTCGTGTCGATCAGATTGACCCCGGTGATGGGGTTTGTATTGATGCTGTTGGTGGTCGACTGATATGGCGCCGCCAGACTCTGAGGCCCCAGCAAAGGATTCAATACGCTGATCGCCTGGTTGTAATGTTGATAGACGATGTCGGCGGACAACTTGCCGTAGTTTCCGCCAAGGTCGAATCCAAGGGCGTCGTTATGCGGCGCTACCGGCGTGCAGGTGGTCGCCGTCCAGGTCGCCGAGGCCGAGAAGCAGCCGCCAGAACCATTCGCGAATTTATACATCGCGCCGAAATGGACCGGGCCATAGATAAGCCGATACTTCAGGGCGTCGTCCCAACGGGTGTCCTCGGTGTCGCCGCCGCCGGCCATCGTGCCGTTATACCCGATGTACGAAAAGCCATAGCCGCCGCCGACCGGATCGTAAACGAGCATCACATCGGTGCCGAGAGCGCGCTGACGACCGAAGGTCAGCGTGCCGAATTGCGTGGACGACACTCCGCCATAGTATTCGTCATTGAAAGGTTGGCCCGCGCGCGCGCCGTCGATGGCTTCCGAATAGCTGGCCCTGGGAAGCCCGTTGTTGGCGGTCTGGGTGGCTGACGCGTTGGCCAGCAGGCCCGACTGCGGATTGATGCCCGTGGAAGCGTTGAACACCACGGACCAGCCGGGCAGAAACTCTTCCTTGCCCCTGACGCCCACACCCGTCTGCTGTAGGTTGTTCGGTGCGATGATGAAACGAGAGTTATGGCCGTTTCGGTTCACCAGAGATTCGCCTTCATAGTTATAGCCGTTTTCCGGTAAGCCATGGCTGACCCAGCCGACGCCGACGTCATACGCACCGTACACCGTGACGCCGTGCCAGGTCAGCGCGCAATCGGTGGTGGCGAACTCGTGGCCGCTCGCGCACGCATCGGGGGTGCTTGGCTGCATCTTGATGTCGACCGTAGCCTCCTGGCCAGCCGTCAGGCTGATTTTCGTCCGCGTTTCATCGCCGAACCCGTGTTTTGCCGCCCGAATCTCGTAACGCCCCGGAGGCAGGCCGGACTCCTGAAAGTGCCCCGCGCCGTCGGTTGCGAACGCGCGCGTCGCACCTGTATCGACGTTCTTGATCGTCATCGCGACATCGGCAAGCGCCGCGCCGTTTTGGTCCGTCACCACGCCGGAAAGGCTCGCTCCCGTTTGGGCCCACGCCGGAAACACCCCTATCGCAAGCCACAAAAGCAGCACGAAGGCTTGCGCCAGCGGCATCGCGGCGGCCCTTGGAACGTAGGTGGCGCGCGTCAAGGCTTTCCATCGAATCCCGTACCGGAAGAGGATTTGCGAGCGGTCAGAGCGTTTCACGATAGATCCTCTTTCTTCGGAAGCGGACGAGAAAGTTGCATAGTAGTCATCCCCGGATCAATTAGAAGTGGAAGCTAAAGCCGGGGCGAAACTTTAACTCGTATTGATACATTAAAGCAATGCGTTTTTATGTGATTTGATCGAGCGATTTCAGATCTCCGGAAGAACTTGTGAACCGTCGTTCCTACCCCGCGAATTTCAAGGACTCACGAACGAGGAGGCCGCTAAACGTCTTGGTTTGACTGCGGCCGCCGTCAAAGCATGGGTTTTTCATGCAAGGCGCTGGCTCCGGCGGCGACTCGAACGAAAACTCAAGCCGGCAAGACATAGCCCGGCCCTCCGATTGGCATGTAAAATATGCCGTTAGCGAGGTAGCTTTCAGAAGTAAACTCACACTTCGTGCGTCCCCATCGAATAGATGAACCTTGATGGGCGTCGTGGGATTCATGTTGCCTTGAACTTTCTCTATGACCACACCGTACACGCCTCCAACTATTGATGAATACCTGCGCAAGCGCCTTATGCCCGTGGAGGGGGCGATCCCGCATGTGCAGGGCATCGAGATGTACGGTAGTTCCATTCCCGTCGGAACGGTCGGCGGCGATCTGTTTGAGTACATAAACTTTCAACAACGCTACGACATTGATGCGCGCATTCAGCGGGCCTTGAAGCGATCGCGGGAGTATCTCGAGCCTCTGCCGGTAGGGGCGCTGCCGCGCAATTCGGTGGACGATCACGTGGAATGGCTGAAATCAAGGCCCGGCAACAATTCGGAACTGGAGAGAGAGTACAGAGTCGCACGAAGTTCGGAGCAGATACGGATCGCCGAAGATCTGCACGAGTTGTACAGCACCGCGGGAGTCCTGTTGGTCGACGCCCAAGGGCATGGAATCATTTCAGCGAAAATCGCGTCCACGGTGCACGACACGTTTCATGCACTCATGCTTTCAGAACTCGATTACCGAGGGAAAACGACGCCAGAGTTATTTGAGAGGCTCAACCTGCGGCTGGCGCTGTCGGCCACGGCCCGCAATGCGCTCGGTAGGAGTGAGCAAGCCAATGCCCAGGAGATCGCGACCATGCTTTACGGTGAGGTGCACCCTTATGGGTACTTCCGATTCGTGAATTTCGGGCACCCGCCCCCGCTGGTCTTTTCCGCCGAATACCGCAAGTTTATGGATATTGACAGAAGTCAGATGGTGCAATTCCTTCCTCTCGGCGTGCAGATCCCAGAGGATCACCCGGATCGCAACAGGTATTTGTCACTGGATTTCCGGAAGAGACCAGTGAAATCGTCCGATTTATCCGAGCTGACGCTGATGAGTCCAGGGGACATATTCTTTCTCTATACAGACGGAGTGTATGACGGCAGCGACAGAGGAGCACGACAGCAGCTCGAGGAAGTCATGCGCGAGCACTACCAGCAACCAGCAAAGGACATCTGCGGGGCGTTGCTCGACCGCGCTGTAAAAGAGGACGATCGTCTCCGGCAGATTGGAGAACAAGATCGTATCGACGATAAGACCGTCTTCATCATTAAGCGAAACTGAAGACTGAAATAATGGCCGCGGCTGGTCTGGGGGCATCAGGCCACAGCTAGTGAAAAAAAGGCGACGAGTTGTTTCTGGGACAGCAGTTATTCGAAACGGCCTTGCTCTGGGTTTCGCGGCCTACTCTACAGCCGCGGGTGCCGTGACTATTGCCGCAGCCATTGCGACCTTGTGATCCTTGCCCCAGGGCGGCCCGACGGCACTCCGCACCTGAAGGAAGAGAGCGTCGAGGTTCTCCACACGCAACACCTGGCTCGCCGCACCCAATACGCTCTTCGCGTCGTACCAGTGGACGGGCCAACCCCGTGCCTCGGCCGCGGAAGCCAGGGCCTTGCGGTACATCACCCAGTCGGCAACGTTCTGCGCACGGTAGTCCTTGATTCGCTCGGCAATCGTGGGTGGAAGCTGTTGGCACTTGCGAAGGGCGACACCCAGGATACGCGGCACCGCCATCGCGACAGCGTCCAAGGCAAGCGCCGCGTGCCTCTCCGCTGACACGCGCACGCGCTCTACTAACTTCACGGCCTCGTCGAGCGGGAGCCCTTGGCCTTCGCTGTGGTGCGGCAGCTTCGGCAAGCCCTCGCCCACGAGTCCCACCCGGCGGCGGTCCAGGAGCGTCCCATCACGCGCCACCGTGACCAGCACCGCCCAACCGCCATGATCTGATACGCCGATGATGCCGCTGTTCTTCGACATGGTGTTCTCTGACACCTGACTTCCACTTTTCCGATTACCGCGTCAGTCGGGAACTTAGGGATTTGCTAGTTGGATGGGCCATCAGGAGTTCCGGCCATCAAGCAGACGCTCGGTCGGCGCGAACTGCTGGCACCGCAACACCTTCGGGTCCAGGAATAGAAAATGAAAATGTTGCTCCCGGACCATCATTCGGTTCTGCCCAGATTCGCCCATGATGACTCTCGATAATCGAGCGGCTGACAGATAGTCCGATTCCCATTCCGCTGCCCTTGGTTGTATAGAACGGTTCGAATAGCTTGCCCACAGCTTCAGGTTGGATACCGATCCCCGCGTCTTGCACTGTCAGTCGCACACCACTACCTGCCCGTTCGGTCCTGATTAGCAACTCCCTCGGACGATCGTTGACGCCGCTCATCGCGTCAGAGGCGTTCAGGACAAGGTTTAAGATAACCTGTTGAACCTGCACACGATCGCCTGTAACCACTGGGAGGTCGTCAGTAAGTTCTTGCCGCAGGATCACCTGGTCTCTCTGAAGTCTACCCAACGACAACGCAATCACCTCCCGCGCAGCTTCATTCAGGTCCAAAGGTTCGGCCGTGAGTTCCTTCTTGCTATAAAGTTTGCGTAATCGAGTGATCACTTCAGCTGCACGATTGCCATCACGAATCGTGCGCCGTGTGGTCTCGCACGCGCCCTCGACATTTGGAGGATCGGCAGACAGCATCCGCAGACAGCTCCCGGCATTCGTGATGATGCCCGACAGAGGTTGGCTGATTTCGTGTGCAATCGATGCCGTCAGAACTCCGAGGGTTGTGATCCTGGACGCGTGTGCGAGTTTCGCCTCACTATGCCGCAATTCCTCCTCCGCGCGCTTGCGGTCGTCAATGTCGGTATTTGTTCCGTACCACTTAACGATCGTCCCCGACTCGTCTCGCAATGGGCTGGCGCGAAACCAGAACCAACCACACGTGCCATCGAAACGCCGCATACGGGCTTCCGTGTCCACCGTTGCGCCCGAAGCCAGGCAGGTTTGCCAATACTCGACGAGGCCTTTCAAATCATCAGGGTGAATCGATGTTCCCCAGCCCCAGCCTAGAGCCTCTTCCACAGACAGGCCTGTCGTTTCAAGCCAGCGACGATTGACGTAGTCGCAGTATCCATCCGGCTCACAAGACCACGCCATTGTCGGAATTGTGTCAATAATCGCGCGGAACCTGCTTTCACTGGCTTTGAGTTTCTCCTCCGCGCGCTTGCGATCCTCGATGTCGGTGGTAGTGCCGTACCATCTAAGAACCTTCCCGGATTCGTCGCGAAACGGCTCAAAGCGGATCAGAAACCACCGATAGACCCCGTCGTGACGCCGCAAGCGCGTCTCAACCTCGCCCGGTTCTCCGGCCGTCAATCGGGATTTCCAGTATTCGAGCAGATTCTCTGTGTCGTCCGCGTGAATCGTTACTCCCCAGCCCCAATCATTCGCTTCTTGCGTCGTCAAGCCCGTATAGTCGAGCCAGCGCTGATTCAGGAAGGTGACGGAACCGTTGGCTTCGGCGGACCAGGCGAGAGTAGGGATCGTATTGATAATCGAACGTAGTTCGCGTTCACTGGCCTTCAGCGCCTCCCCAGCACGCTTGCGATCGGTGACGTCTTCGGAAAGCGCCATCAAAAACCGAGGGACGCGTTCCGTGCCCGGTACCACAGACACGCTGTTTCGCACCCAGACCGTGCTGCCGTTCTTTCGCCGATACTGTTTTTCAATCTGAAACTGTTTGCGTCTCCCTTTTAGGAGTTCTTCTATGAGGATGCTGTTGCGATCTCGATCTTCTTCAATGGTGATGTCGACAAAACTAATCTGTTCGAGTTCCTGTTCCGTATAACCCAGCATGTTCTGGTACAGGGGATTTGCAGCGATAAATCTTCCGTTCAAGTCGGTCAGCGCAACACCGATGGCTGAATTCTCAAATACAGAGCGCCACCGGTCTTCGCTGCGCGCAATCCGCGTGTGCGCTTCTCGCAAGGCTTCGTTGGCGGTGACAAGCTCCGCGGTTCGTTCTGCAACGCGTTGATCGAGTGCGCTCAGGAGGTTAGCTTCTCGCAGTCCGATGGCAGCCTGGTTCGCCGCTACGTTCAAAACCAGACCCTCAGTCTGTTGCGGGAAATCAACTCGCCGTGAGGCGGCAACGATGGTTCCCATTTCACCGTCTAACCCGAGCCGCAGAGAAACAACCGACATTTCTTGCCCTTCCAGAGTCACCCGTGCGACATGCGGCCAATTTTGCGACCCATCCCCCAACCAGGGCTGAAGCTTCTCGCCAATTTCTTGAGCTCGCGATATCGGTCCCCATCCCGACGAGGTTCGCACCAGTTCCAGATCTTGGCCCGCTGTATCCTTGAGTCGCGCGTAGACAAAATCCAGGCTGAGCATGCTTAGCAGGGCACCCAGCAAGTCCCCCACGATTCGCGACTGCTCGCTTCCCGTCCATGTTGCGGGAAGTGCGAGGATGCTCACCAAATCATTAATGCAGCGCCGAAGTCGCTTGATTTCTCTGGCGGAACTCTCAGGTTGCACTGCCACGTCAGCTTCCTGCCGAGGTTGCTGCGCTCCGCCCGCTTCGTCGTTCGCGGAATTCTCGGAGGAACTCAGCTGGAGGCACGAAAAACGGATTCCGTTGCAGGATGCCACCGATGATGACCATCGGATGCGTTCGCATGATGTCGATTACCGTATCACCGCCGAACTTGCCAAGATGGTAGGTGCAGATCACCGCGTCGTCGTGGCGCTCCCACACGTGATTTACCCGTGATTCGAACTCGATGAGATCGTTGATGTAGGACTTCCCTTCGGCCGCCCAGTCCATTCGACAAACGATACGGCTAAGCGGAAACCCTCCGGGGGCATTGCCGCTGGCAATTTCTTCGAACGCACGCAACATTCGATCCGGATCAAACTGGCCATCCCGAAGGTATGTCTCGCTATTAGTTCGAAGCTCGAATTGGCCGCTTCGCTCCGCGGTCGCACAGTCGATGTCCGCCGCGTCCAACCGTCTCAGGTGCTCGACTCGTTGATCCGGGTTGACGACGTGAACAGCCTTGTGGCCACACTCGAATCCATCCTTAATAAAAGGAAGGAGTACGCGGTATTCTTCTTCGTCGCTATTGAAGAATGCACAGACATGACGAGTTTCTGTGAGTTGTGAACTCGCAAAGGAGATAGGGGCCGCGGCCCTCATGGCTCACTCCTCCTCGAGGAAGTCACCTAAAGGCGGGAAAACACACTATCGCGGTTTGCAGAATCCTTCAACTGTTTTGAAAACGATGACCCTGCAGCCGGACAGATCGGTTCTCTGGGTAAAGTGTTGCCGGTTTAACTGACTCGATAGTGTTGCGTCGATCCATTGAGACCGCCCGCGTTTCGCAGGGCTTTCGACCGAACTTCGATGCCAGTCGCTGAGGCTCTCCTGGTCAACGCACTGCTGGTAGACTTACCGCACCATATAACAAAACCAAGATGACGAGAGTTGGCTACGATAGAGGAGATGCCATGACAGGTCTGAACTTCTTGGAGAATTTGTGGCAGGACATTCGCTACGCGGGCCGCACTCTGCGGCGCAGTCCAGGCTTCATGATAACCGCCATTCTGGCGTTGTCGCTCGGCATCGGCGCCAACACCGCGATCTTCACGGTCGTAAATGCCGTGCTCCTGCAGCCGCTCTCCTATCCCGAGCCAGATCGTATCGTGGCGCTCATGCGTCATTCACCCGACGGGGACAGTGACGGAACCTCCATTCCCAAGTTCGTGGTTTGGTGCCAGCACAAAGAAGTCTTCCGATACTGCGCCGTCTACGACTTTGGCGGGCCGGGTGTAAATATCACTGGCGGAGACCGCCCCGAACAGGTCAAAGGCATTCATGCGTCGGCGGACTACTTTGGAGTTTTTGGCGCTCCCGTGGAGATCGGCCGCACGTACTCGGCGGAAGAAGATCGCCCCGGCGGGCCCAAAGTGGTCGTCATCAGCAACGGTTTATGGCGCAACCGCTACGGCGGCGATCGCGGATTGGTGGGCAAGTCCATTTTGTTGGGCAATGAGCCTTACATCGTAGTCGGAGTGCTTGGCCGTGGCTTTACCACTGATCCTCCCACGGACATTTGGATTCCCGTGCAGGCCGATCCCAATAGCACGGACCAGGCGCATTATCTTTCTGCAGCCGCTCGCCTAAAACCCGGCGTGACTCTGGAGCAGGCCAAGAACGCCATGAAACTCGCTGCCGAAGAGTTTGGGCAAAAGTTCCCCGGCAAGCTCGATCCCAAGGAAAGCGCGACCGCCAAGCCGCTACGAGACACCGTCGTTGGCGATGTGCGCGGCGCCCTCCTGATCCTTCTCGGCGCAGTTGCTTTGGTGCTTCTGATCGCCTGCGCGAACGTAGCCAACCTGCTGCTTGCAAGGGCGACCATCCGGAAGCGGGAAATCGCGCTCCGGGCCGCGCTGGGTGCCGGCCGCCAACGGATAATCTCCCAACTACTCACCGAGAGTCTTTTGCTATCGCTGGCCGGAGGCTTTTTGGGATTGGTCTTGGGCTACTTTGGAGTTCGCGCGATTCTGGCCAGTAATCCGGGAGATATTCCGCGTATCGGCGAGCACGCCTCGACCATTTCGCTGGACTGGCGTGTGTTGCTCTTTACCCTCGGCGTCTCGATCATGACGGGTATCCTGTTTGGCCTGATCCCAGCGTTCAGCGCCACGCGCACCGACCTAAACGTCACCCTGAAGGAGAGCGGCTCGCGTGCTGGCACGGGGCTCCGCCAGAATAAGGTTCGCTCCATTCTCGTCGTCACGGAAATGGCGCTGGCCCTCATTCTCCTGGTGGGTGCGGCGCTCTTAATCCGCACGTTCAGCATTCTCCGGACAGTGGACCCGGGCTTTAGCACCCGCAATATCTTGACTATGCAGATGTCTTTGACAGGCACGCGCTTCGACAAGTCCTCCGGGACCGACCAGATGGTGCGCGAGGCCGAGCGCCGCATGGCCGCCTTGCCGGGTGCGCAAGGTGTTGCCGCCAGCTGCTGCTTGCCTCTGGAAGGCGGCTTTGATCTGCCCTTTAGCATCGCGGGACAAGCTCCCACCGAGGGGCCCTATAACGGCGACGTTCAGTTTCGCGACGTCTCCGCCGAATACTTCTCGGTCTTTCAGATCCCGGTAACCCGCGGACGAGTGTTCACGGATGCCGATGACTCGAACGCTGCTCACGTCGTCATAATTAAACGCGGCGATGGCGAAAAAATTCTGGCCCAAGGCGGACCCGCTCGGACAGGTGATCACGATTGGGCATGGGATCGGCCCGGAATTTGAAGAGCCTTCGCGCCAGATAGTCGGCGTGGTTGGGAACGTCCGAGAGACCGGGATCAACCGGGAGCCAGAACCGGTGATGTACGTCCCCATCGCCCAGATGAATGACGGCGTCACCGCACTGCAAAATCGCATCGTTCCGCTGACTTGGATGGTCCGCACTGCCGTGCAACCCTACTCGCTCAGCGAAGCGATTCAGAAAGAGTTGCTTGCGGCGAGCGGCGGCTTGCCCGTTGCTCACATTCGGTCCATGGATCAAGTCGTCGTGGAATCCACTGCGCGGACGAACTTCAATATGACTTTGCTGACGATTTTTGCTGGAGTCGCGCTGCTGTTGGCCGCCATCGGCATCTACGGCTTGATGGCCTATTCCGTGCAGCAGCGAACCCAGGAGATTGGAATTCGCATGGCGCTGGGAGCCACAACCGAAAACGTTCGCAAGATGATTGTGATGCAGGGCATGGGTCTTGCGCTGGTAGGTGTCGTCGTCGGAGCCGCCGGGGCCTTGGGACTTACACGATTGATGGCTAGCCTGTTGTACGGAGTAAAGACGTGGGACCCGCTGGTCCTGGTTTCGGCGGCGGCAGTGCTCGCGGTGGTGGCTCTGCTGGCGACCTACCTCCCCGCGACCCGCGCTTCTCGCGTCGATCCAATCGTTTCCCTTCGATACGAATGACGGGCACAGCTGAAGACATTACCGTGTTAATCAGGACTCGTCGATCTCGGCGAAATACGATTCTTTGGGTTCGGCAACGGACGCCACATTCCGCATGATTTCGCGTTCTTTTTCATAATCCACTTTATACCGGGAAAACAGCACAGTCGTCGCTTTCCAGAGGCAAGCATGTCGCACGCTTTCTCGATCCGGCGCCTGCGCGTTTCCCGTTGCTTGGCTGAGCTTATCGAGAAAATCCAATCCCGGCGCGCCATTGGAGTGATGTCCCGCCACCCTGCCTGCGCCAACGGCGCTGCTGCGAGGGCTTTGCGTAGATCGATTGGCACCCTGATCTCCGGTTCTTCTCCGGCCCGCGCAATCTCCACCGTTACCGTTTCTACAGCATCTGCGCCTGCGGCCTCCAGCATGGCTTTGTTAATCGTGAGAAGGCGACCCCCTTTGCCGTTTGGTTCCAGAGCCGCTCGAAAAGGGAAGCCATTGATCGTTCCCTCAACCATCGTCATACCTCGTGTTGGAAGCTTCGCACTCGCGCTCTTAGGCAGGGTTAGAAGGAAACTCGATCCGATTTTTTCGGTCCCCTTAGGCCGCAACAACTTGCCACGGAATCGAATCGTTGACTTGGTTTCTCGCAGCGTAGCCAGTTTCATTTATTCTCATACTAGCAAACAAAAATGCTTTGCTGGACCAACTTCGGACTAGTTTGAACGTAGGTCGCGTAATCGGACAAGTCCGTCTAGTACTCACTTGGAGGGCATCGCCGTTAATCCGGCGCAATGGTCTCGCTGTCGCAAAGCTCCACGTAGACCTACGCCGCCCACGCCACATCCTTCGCTCACAGTATTAGGCGTCGAAATCGTTTCTCGGGGATTCGCTTCGGAGGAACTTTTCTGTCGGGGATCGGTCGAGTCGCTGCGTGACTGCGGTCACAGGGAAGCGTGTTTGCAGTCACGGGATAATCGTTGCAAAATCCCCCACAATGTTTTGTGTGCGGCGGATCACTTACAGGTGAAATATGAAGTCCTTGGTACCAATTCCTTCTGAGAGCTTTGAGCGGCTGAAACGAGAAAAAGAAACCGGCCCAGGCTACCAAGTTGTCTCTGTGAAACTCAAAGACGGTAGATGCTTCGACCAAGCCGTTGCCAGTGAGGGCTACATTATCCAGGTTCGCGGACACGAGGTTGTCCCTTTTTTGCCCGGCGAAATCGCGTTCGTCAGCTTGAATCACCATCATTGGAATTTTAGGGACGTGCCGCACGCCCGAATCAGGAATAGGGCGATGGCCGCCTAGGACTTATCTTTTTCGGATTCTCTAGGCGGCGTCACTGTCGAGATCGCGTTGAGTCGGGAGCGTTGTGGTAATATCTTGGCGAGAACATCATGGCCAAATCCTTTCGAGAGTTTCCGGCGACTCACGCCTCTCCCATCCTTCTCCGCTTGTTCCTTCAAGCGTAGGGAATACAGTCCGCCCCGGCGTCCCGATTTTTTGAAGCAAGGACGGACGCGTCCGTCCTTGCTTCGCGGGGTTGTAGATACCAAACGCTTACTTAAGTATTTTAGAATGTGTTATTTACAGCGTTCCGAAGGCCCGGATGCGGCCCCGACCCGTTCCGTAAGCCCTTGAAAGCGCTAGACTTGCCCTGAGCGCCGCCAACCCAGGCACGCCGCGTGCACTGGAGCCATGCAGACGCCCGTTCCCAGTAACGAGACCAAGGCGCAGCGGAGGGACAAAAAGAAAAGGCGGGCAGTGATTCTGCCCGCCTTCTCATATAAACCGACCTTCGCCGGCCAAGCCGAACGCCCAGGAAACCCGGGCGCCCAGGAAAGGTAGCCGCTTACTTGCCGGAGCTTGCCGCCGCCGCAGGCTGTGAATTCGCCTTCGGGATGCTCACGTAGCCGCTGACGGTGTTCTTTCCGACTTTGTTGATGACCATCTCTTCAGGGAAGCGCGCGCCCGAAGTATAGAAGAAGATCGGCTCATTCAGCGCACGGTTCTTCTTCTCGAACTTCTTGTCTTCCACGGTCATGGTCACGGTGAAGCGGTTGCTCTTCTCGTTGACGCCCTTGAGCTCGACGGTCACATTCCCGACCTTGACCGGCTTGTTCTTGCCGTCAACATTGAATTCGACGTAGTCGCGCTCGCCGAGGCGGCGGAGCTGGTCGATTTCATCGTGGTTGCGCGCGATCAGGGTGCCCATCTCGCTGCGCGCCATCTTCAGATCTTCTTTCGTGCTGTTCAGGTCGGTCTGCACGCCGCCAACCTTGGTGTCCACCGTCTTCACGTCATCAGTGGTCGCCTTAGTCGCCAGTTCGGTATGAACCGAGCTGTCCAGCGCGGTCAGCTTTTCCGTCGTCGCGTCGTTCAACTTTGTCGCTTCTTCGCGCGCGGTCTTCAGCTGCCCTTGGGTAATCTTGAGTTTCTTGGTTACAACGGTGAGGTCGCCCTGCAGATCCGCGTTGGCCTTTTCATCTTGCGCCAGACGGTCTTTCAAGGACGAGACATCTTGCTGCACGGCCTGCTCCGACGACTTGATCTGCGCCGTCATCGTTTGCTGCGTGGTATCCAGCTTCGAAGACGCGTTCCAACCGAACCACAAGCCACCGATCGCAATGAGTCCCAACACGATCATCGCGGGAAGGTGCCAAGACGGTGATTCTCGTTCAATGATTTCTGACATATAGAGTCTTTCTCCTCACCCCTGATTGGGCGATATCTATTCTTCTTCCACTAACCGGCCCGTAATACAAAGGGAGCATGCCTCGCACCAAATGGCGGGAATCGCCCAGGAGGAAAACAAGCCTGTAACTTACTGTTGGGCTTGGTCTTGCAAATAGGGAAAACAGATGCTGAAAATTGCCGTGAGTACTAGTCCTGGGAAAGATTACTCGATGGTTTGGTTTTCCCCTGAATTTCGCCGGGAATGCACCCTAGGGAATCTCCACACCCAGGTCCCGCAATCCCTGGATCAAGCCTTCCTTCGACTGGTAATGAATGCCGGCCATGCCCAAGCTCCGGGCGGCCTCGACGTACGCCTGGATATCGTCTATATAGACGGCCTCGCTGGCCTGCACGTTGACGGCGCGTAGGGCCTCTAAGTACACGACCGGGCTGGGTTTGCTGGCACCCACGGCGCACGAATAAATTCGCGCCGGAAAGAACCTGAAGAAGTCGTAGCTAGCTTCCATGTGGGCAACGTGGATGGGGTCAGTATTGGAAAGCAAAGCGAGCCGGTATTTTTTCGAAAGGGTCTCGAACAGGCTGGTGTCCTGGATAGCCTGGGGGTCCAGCACACGGTTCCAGGTTTCCGTGAATTGCTCGAAGCTGGAGCTTATGCCGAAACGCCTGGAAAGGTGCAGGTGCCAGTCGCGGGCGGACATACGGCCGTCCTGCAAATCGGGCCAGCGAGGATCGTTTTCGATGGCGCGCCAAATCTCGTCGGGGGAAAGGGAAAGTCCCGCGGCCAAACCGGTCATCGCGGGGGCGAAGTCAATACGAATCAGAACCCGGCCGATATCAAAGATGACTGCACGCAACTTCCGGGGCGCCATGGTTTTATCGCTTTACCTCCGCCGGGGCGATGCGGCGCGAACGCCAAATGCTGATCACTGCGGGCAGGATCGAGAGCACCGCCACAATCAGGATTACATAGTGTATGCGTTGGCCGATGTTGGGAACATTCCGGCCCAGAAAAAATCCGCCCAGGATCGTGGCGCTCACCCAGCATATGCCTCCGACAATATCGAACATAACGTAGCGCGAATAAGGCATATTCGCCGCACCGGCCACCGGAGGGCAAAAGGTCCGTACGATCGGGACGAACCTCGCCAGAATCACCGCCCGCCCGCCGTATTTTTCGTAGAATTCGTGGGCCCGCTGCAAATGGCTGCGCCGGAACAGCAACGAGTCTTCGCGGCGGTACAGGGCGGGCCCGGCGCCGCGACCGATCCAGTATCCGATCTGATCGCCGACGATGGCGCAAGCCATTACCGGCAATAACAGCCAGCGAAGCGGCAGCACATCCGCGGCGGCAAAGATCCCAGCGGTGATCAGCAGGGAATCACCCGGCAGGAAAAAACCCACGAAAAATCCGGTTTCAATGAAGACGATGCAACAGACCAGGGGAGCGCCGCCCCAGCGGATCAGTTCCTTGAGTCCGTCCGGGTTGTAGAGAGAGCGGAGCAGGTGAACGAGAGATTCGAGCACGCGTCGTTATTCCTTGGAGAAGTGGTAGCGATTGCTGGCGATACAGGTGCGAGCTCGAGAGCGCGCGAACGAACCGCGGTGAAAGCACCGCATCCAATACGGTAACAGAAAAGCGCGAAATCATCGCCGCATTCGTACCAGAGGACGCCAAAAGTGCCAAATACGGCGATCCATGCGTTCAAGCGGCTCATCGCACGGCCTCCGCAACCATCAGCATGCTTTGCAGATCGGTTTCCAGGCCGTCGCGGCCCGCCTCGGCACGCTCCAGATATTTCTGGATGCGGGGCAAAGCCCGGCGAGTCACTTCCGCCCCCGCTTCGATGGCCTCGTCGGCCCGGTCGAAGGCATCCCATGCGAAGGACTGTACGTCGGGCCGCAGCACCAGGTCGGCATGGCGTTCCCAAACTTCCAGCTGATGCTTCTGCGCGGCGCTAACCGCCCGCGTCACTACTTGAAATATGTTGGATGGCGATCCGCGGTCTCCGTCCTGAATCCCCACGGACACGCCCAGCACGAATTCCGCGCCCAGTTTGCGCGCCGCCCGCGTCGGCACCGGCGCTACGAGCCCACCGTCGGCCAGGCACCGCGTGCCGATCTTCACCGGTTCAAACAACCCCGGAAACGCGCAGCTGGCTCGAATGGCATCAACGAGATTGCCATGCGTAAGCACCACCGGTTCGCCGGTATTCAGGTCGGTGGCCACCACCGCCATGGGTATTGGCAGATCCTCAAAATTTTTGGAATCGAAGACTCGCGCGATCAAATCACCGAGCCGCTGGTTACTGGCCAACCCCAGCCGTGAAACCCGCCAGCTGCCAATATCGCGGAACTTCAGCGTCCGGCAGGTGGCGATGATGCGCGCCAACGACGCCCCGCTGGCATAGGCCGCGCCGAGAATGCTGCCCACGCTGGTTCCCGCGATACACGTGATTGGAATGTGGTTTTGTTCGAGGACCTTCAAGACGCCCAGATGCGCGAAGCCCCGCGCAAACCCGCCACCCAAGGCGAGCCCGATTCCAGCCCGGCTGGCCGGGACTGGACCACTGCCCAGCCCGGCTTGGTTATCTCGCATCACGGAGATAAGGATGCCAATTCGCCCCGCCCGAGCCAATGGTTCTGGCGTCCCGCGCGACCAGTACGTTTGTACTTCGCCTGAATCTACGTCGCCTTCGCATGTCCAAGTGCCAAACAGTACGTTCTTACTACTCCGGTACCCTCGCTGTACCATTGGCGGTTTTCGAGCCGTGCGCGATTCTGCTTGCGTCAGGAACGTAGTGCTGAGGGGGCTGAAATGGACAGCGCATACAAGTCATGGGTTGGGCTTCCGGTGGTTCTAAGAGTGGCCCTTGGAGACATCAAGGTGCCGCTGCGGGGCAAGATGCTCAAGGATGGCGGAGATACGATCCGGATGCGGATCGACGGCTGTGACATCGATATCTACAAAACGATGATTTTGGCAGTAGAAGAAGACGCGATGGTGCTGCTCCCAGCTTGAGGAGGCACATATGAACAACCAAGTCCCGAAATACGTGACCCAAGGACGCGCCGCTCTTTTGCTTGGAATCGAGGAAGAGGAGTTGCGGCGCATCTCCAGCGAATCCGGGTTAGGCCATACCGAGAGCGCCGGAGAAGAGAAAGAGACCTTTTTCACCTACGACGAGCTGCGGCAGATTTGCCTGCTCTCGACGCACCAGGTGCACTAACCAAAATTTGAACAAGTTTCCTCCGGCCCCCCTCAAGCAGTAACCCCCAACCCCGGGTCTTCTCCCCCCAGAAGCCCCGGGGTTTCCCTTTTGCGGCGAGTTCAATAGACTTACCGCCGGCTCAATTCCTTGGGGGACTCACGAATGCCTTTCCAGAGGTTCTTGTTCGGCAGGATGTGCGCGGTAGGTCTGAGTGTGCTTCTGGGGATCGCCCTTGCTTACGCTGGGAAGGGTCCCACATCTGGCGAAACGTACGACGTGGTGATCGCCAACGGCCGGGTGATGGATCCCGAATCGGGGCTGGACGCTGTCCGCAATGTGGGCATCCGTGCTGGCAAAGTTGCCGCGATTTCCGAGGGGCCCCTAGCAGGGAAGGTGACTGTTGACGCCAAGGGCCTGGTGGTCGCGCCTGGCTTCATCGATCTCCACGAGCACGGACAAGAACCACGCAATTACCAATTTCAGGCCCACGACGGCGTGACGACGTCGCTGGAGCTGGAGGTCGGCACCGACGATGTCCCCAAATGGTATGCCGCGCGGGAAGGGAAGTCGCTGATCAACTTCGGTGTGAGTGTCGGGCACATTCCCGTACGCATGAAGGTAATGCACGATCCTGGCACCTTCCTCCCGACCGGGGATGCGGCGCGTCGAGCAGCCAGTCCGGAAGAAATCAACGAGATGGTTGCGGCGATGGATCGAGGCTTCCGCCAGGGCGCGCTTGCGGAGGGCATGGGAATCAACTACACCGCTGCGGCGACGCACCAGGAAATCGTGGAGATGTTTCGCGCGGCGGCGAAGTACGGCGGTTCGGTACACGTGCATTTGCGTTATGCGGGGATCAAAGAACCGGCGACAGGATTGACCGGCTTGGAAGAGGTGGTCGCGGCAGCGGCAGAGACCGGAGCGCCACTGCACGTCGTACACGTCACCAGCATGGGATTGAAGTTCACGCCGGACTTGATCGCCATGGTCGAAGGCGCGCAACGCCACGGCCTTGACGTGACCACTGAATGCTATCCCTATACGGCCGGGAGCACCATGCTGCAGTCGGCAATTTTCGATCCCGGCTGGCAAGAGAGCCAGGGGATCACCTACAAGGATCTGCAGTGGGCGGATACGGGGGAGCGGCTGACGGCGGAGAGCTTCGAGAAATATCGCAAGCAGGGTGGAATCGTGGTGATTCACTCGATACCAGAAGAGGCGGCGCGCACCGCGGTAGCGAACCCAATCGTCATGATTGCCAGCGACGGGATGATGATCACCGGGGCGAAGGTGCATCCCCGCGGCCAGGGGACATTTTCGCGCGTGCTGGGACACTACGTTCGCGAAGAAAAAGCACTCGATTTGATGACCGCGCTGCGCAAGATGACGTTGATGCCCGCGCAACGCCTGCAAAAACGCGCCCCCGCGTTCCAGAACAAAGGCCGAATTCGCGTGGGCTCGGATGCCGATATCACCGTGTTCGATGCCAATCGGGTCATCGACAAAGCCACGTACGACGCGCCGCTGCAATATTCCGAAGGCATCCAATTTGTGCTTGTAAACGGAGTTCCTGTCGTGAAAGATGGGCAACTCGTTGAGGGGATATTTCCGGGCCAGGCCGCGCGCGCTCCCATTTCTCAGTGACCACCACCGAAAAAACCGCCGCCCGCTACGCCGTGACCGCTGGATTTTTGGGCTGGACGCTTGACGCCTTCGATTTCTTCATTCTGACTTTCGTTTTCGCTCCTATCGCCAAGGAATTCGGAACCACGATTCCGGCGATCGCGCTGACCATCACCGCAAGCCTCGCGACCCGGTGGATCGGTGCCTTTCTGTTCGGCCTGCTGGCGGACCGTTACGGCCGGCGCATCCCGCTGATCGTCAACATTCTGTATTACTCACTGATCGAAGTTCTTTCCGGACTCGCGCCGAACTACAAGACCTTCCTGGTGCTTCGGCTGCTGTACGGCATAGGTATGGGCGGTGAATGGGGCGTCGGCGCTTCGTTGATCATGGAAGCGGTGCCGGTACGGTGGCGCGGATTTATTTCTGGCCTGCTGCAGGAAGGCTACGCGCTGGGGTTTCTGCTGGCCGCCGGTGCTTATCGCTTTGTTTTTCCGCACTGGGGCTGGCGGCCGCTGTTTTTCCTCGGTGGACTGCCCGCGCTACTGACTCTTTTTATTCGCGCAAAAGTTACGGAGACCGCAGCGTGGCATCGATCGCGCACGGATTGGCAGACCTATCGCCGCTCGATCTTCAGCAATTGGCCGCGGTTCGCTTATCTGGTGCTGCTGATGGCCATGGTGAATTTTATTTCGCACGGTACGCAGGACATGTACCCCACGTATTTGCAGCAGCAAAAGGGATTCAGCCCGCATCGCGTTTCCGATTTCACGGCGTTTTCAATGATCGGAGCGATCCTCGGCGGGCTCACGTTCGGACATTTCTCGGATCGCTTTGGGCGGCGCCGCTCCATGGTGACGGCGATCTTGTTAGGTGTGCTGATTATTCCTCTGTGGATGTTCGCTCCCGGTCCGCCGCTGATTCTTGCGGGGGCGTTCCTGATGCAGTTCATGGTGCAAGGCGCCTGGGGCGTCATCCCCGCGCACATCAACGAACTGTCGCCGGACAAACTGCGCGGATTTTTCCCCGGCCTGGCCTACCAGTTCGGAGTGCTGCTCGCCGCCGGCAGCCCGTACATCCAAGCCCGCCTGGCGACCCACATGAGCTACGCGGAAGCTATGGGCTCGTTCGCGCTGGTAGTGTTTCTCGTGGGAGCCCTGGTGATCGGACTGGGCCCCGAAGCACGGGGCGCGCATTTCGGCCGTGAAGACGCGCACGGAGCGATTGCGCCAGCTCCGGACGGGTAGAGGAACGCCGCGAAGCTGTGTTAATATTTCAAAACTGTGCGCCCGTAGCTCAGCTGGATAGAGCGTCTGGCTACGAACCAGAAGGTCGGGAGTTCGAATCCCCCCGGGCGCACCAGAATCACGCGGTCCAAATCGTTTTTCTTCAGGATTTTCAACCTAGCGCGCTTTCACTTCGTAACGCGCGACCATCCCTGCCAACATGTGATCGCTGATGTGACAGTGATACAACCAAATGCCGGCCATATCAGGCTTCATATCCGCCGTGACCGTCCCGGTTCCGTGTAGCCCTGTCATCGCGTCCCGTCGGGGCGTAATCCCAATTGATCTCGTCGGCGGCAACATAATAAGCGCGAGTTTTTCTTGCTGGCGATTGTCCTTGAAGTGGGCGACTCCAGAAAAAAAGAGCAAGTAAACAAACAACGCACTGCAAGGCCACGATGCCATGGCGTCTAATCAAGAAATCCTCCGGGCTGGTGAAGGCAAGAATTGAATCAAGTAAGCGGCATTCTAGCCCTCATTGCGCCTTTCATCCAGAAAACATCTTCAAACCGTCGCGCTCACGGAAAAATGGTGGAAGCAAAGCTGTTGCGGGAGCTTCTGGCGAGTCTCGGCTATGGCAAGGCAAAACTGAAAATATCGTTGCCTGAGGCGATGGCGACGTACTGCTTTCCCAGAACTGCGTAGCTCATCGGAGAAGCGTGAAATCGCTGGCCGGTGGTGAAGTGCCAGAGGGCTTGTCCGGTTTTTGCGTCAACAGCTTCGAACGATTCCGCATCGTCACCGAAGAAAACCAGGCCGCCTGCGGTGGTCATGGTTCCCGCCCAGGAACCGCCGTCGCCCACCTGGGGATAGCGCCACTCGAACGTGCCGGTATCGAGGTTGTAGGCGAGGAGGATTTTTTCATGCGGGCCGCCGGGGACACGCTTGACTCCGGTGGCGTAGTACTCGCGGCCTTCGGAGAATTTTTCGGGCTTACGATGAAAAATGCCGCACTGTTCGATCGCCAGGAAGTAGAAAAGATGCGTGGCCGGATTATAGGAAGGAGAAAACCAGTTGGTTGCGCCGATCATGCTGGGGCAAATTTTCGTGCCTTCGTCGGACGGCTCGAGGCCGGTGCGAATGGGGCGACCTTGCGCGTCGATGCCTTTGGCCCAGTTCAAGTTCTCCACGAAAGGAACGGCCGAGAGAAACTTTCCGTTGGTGCGATCGAGGACGTAGAGAAAGCCGTTGCGATTGGCTTGGACCAACAATTTTCGAGGCTGGCCTTGGTAGAGCGCGTCGATGAGGACGGGAGTTTCGGTGGCGTCGTAGTCGTATAGATCGTGAGGAGTGAACTGAAAATACCATTTCAACTTGCCGGTGTCGGGGTCGAGGGCGAGAACGCAAGCGGTATAGAGATCGTCGCCGGGGCGGGGGGCGCCGTCAAAATCGGGAGCGGCGTTACTGGTGCCCCAATAAATGGTGTTGAGATCGGGGTCGTAGGTGCCAGGCATCCAGGTGGTGGCGCCACCGCGGAGATACAGGTCGCCGGGCCAGCTTTCGGAGCCGGGTTCGCCCGGACCGGGAATGGTCCAGGTGCGCCAGGCTTGCTTGCCGGTTTCGGCGTCAAAGGCGGCGACGAAACCGCGAACGCCGTCGTCGCCTCCCGAGGTGCCGACAATGACTTTATCTTTGACGACGAGCGGGGCGCTGGTAGCGCCGTAGTTGTGGTTGCCTTCGGCGTAGGGGACGTCCCAAAGAAGATGACCGGAGCGAGCGTCGAGGCAGAGGAGATGGGCGTTGTCGGTTTCGAGAAAAACTTTGGAGTGCCAGACGGCTACGCCGCGATTGTGGTGTTGGGATGCGTCGTCGATGAGGCCTTCGGTGACCGGACGCGAATAGTGCCAGATGGAGCGGCCGGTGCGGGCGTCGAGGGCGAAGGCGTCGTTGGCGGAGGTGACGAATAGGATGCCATTGACGGCTACAGGCGTGACTTCGAGACCCGTTGTCTCGCGCAGATGAAAAATCCACTGGGCGCGGAGATTGGCGACATTCGCAGGCGTAATTTCGGCGAGACTGCTGAAGCGGCGGCCGGTGTAGTCGCCATTGTACGAGACCCAGTTTGCGCCGGGCGGCTGGGCTACGAGGTCTCCGGGCCGGACGTCGATCGAGGTCGAAATGACGGCGGCAGATTTCTCTTGCCCAGCGGGCAGCGCGGAGCAGGTTAGGAAAATTGCGGCGAACGCGATGTATTTGCGGAGTGGCACAGGTTGAGAGGATCGCTCCTAGAGGTGGCTCAACTGCTTCATGGCGCCTGGAATGGATTTCAACGTTTCGATGGTCGCGTACACGGGATGCTCCTTGAGTCCTTACTCTTCTTCGTCGTCTTCGAATCGCTTGCGCGAGGATGCGTTCGTCATTGCGTCACGCGCGGCGGACATGAGGAAGCTGATCAGGTCGTTCAACTCAGTCGGATTGAGAGTCGCGCCGTAGTCCGCGGGCATCAGCGAGTCTGTTTGGCGCGAAAAGTTAGCAATTTCTGACTTCTGGAACAGGTGGAAATCGCCATTGAGACTTTGCAGTTGGAGCGAAAAATTGTCTTCGTTTCGCACGACACCGGTGTATTCCTTACCGTCGCGCAGCTTCACGATCATCTTGCCGCCCAGGCGGTTGGCACTGGCGGGTTTGACGATGGCCTGGCGAATCTCGTTGGGAGAGCGACTGCGCCCGAATCCAGAGAGTTCAGAGGCGATGAAGCCCCCTGAGCCCGCGACGGAATGACACTCCGAGCATCGCGCCTTGCCGTAAAACAGCTCCCGGCCCTTGTGCGCGTTACCGGGTAGCTTCGCCGATTCGGTCTTGCCTTGAAGCTGGCGCACAAAGGCGACCACATTCTTGATGTTGGCACCCGTAGGGCCGAACGCAGGCATCCCCGTCCCCAGCACACCGCGTTCGATGATTCGATAAAGCTCGTCGTCGGATCGTTGCTGTGTTTTTGCGGTCGATGCAATGTCTGGCGCGCGCTCGCCGCCGCGGCCGTCCAGACCGTGGCATCCTGCGCATCGCGATTCGAACGTTTGCCTGCCATCTCCGTTCGGAGTATCTGCGAGTTGGCCGCCGTTCGCGGAGCGCAACGACCTGTGTTCCTTCGACGCAACTCTCGGCGCAACGACGAGGGCACAAAGAACCGTGAGCCCAAGAGCAAGCACTATACAGTCGCCAAACCTGTTTTTAGCATGAGCCATAGACATTCGATCTTCGGGCATTTCCGTGCAACTTGCATTGCTTACGACGTTTTGCGGACTACGATTCCGGCAAATCAGTGGTTCGCCGGACCGCGCACAGCGATGAGTGACACTTGCTCCAGGTCCGGATAGTGCCCTTCGTCGTCGGGCTTTCGATCGGCCGGCTGGATCTGCTGCACCGTTGTTTGTGCCGGCAATATTTTATCGAAGTATTTCCGGTACACTTTCCCAAACGCCGGCGATTCCGACAAGTCGTCCAAATAAATTGTAGTCGAGACTACCTGATCGAACTTCATGCCCGCCTCTTCCAGGTTGTCGAGCAGATTGCGCATGGTCTGGCGAACCTGGTCGGCGGTTGAGGCCGCGAACACCCCGCCGTTTGGCCCCGGGATGAATCCGCTCTTCGCCGAACAATAGAGCGTGTCGCCGGCGAAGACGCACGGACTCGCGGTCGGGCTTGGCGGCATGTTCTTTGGCCGTATCGCGTGTCGCTGCGTCAAGTCGCGAACGGCTACGCCAGTGTAGGCGATGTGCGCGCTTTCCGGCAGACTCGACACCTCGATCGTGGCGCGTCCCGGCGTGTTCCCGAATTCGAAGCGCCGCGCGTAGTGTTCATTCATGATTCGCGATGGTATGTCCGTGGTCAGGTACGGGTTCACGAAGACCATGTTGCCGAGTGTGAGTCCGGCGGCTTCCACAACTGCCTTTATACCGTCGAGCGCGAAATCCACCTGCGCGGCGGGACTCGTTGGAACATTTCCGTTCGTCGGATCGCTGCCCAGCATTGTGGACACAAATAGTCTGTCGTGTGTCAGCATTCCGAAGGAGTACGCTTTGTTCGGCTTGAAGTGAGGCACCTCCACCGCTTGTTTTCCTTTGAGATCGCGAACCGCGACGGCATTGATTTGCACGGCGGGTTCCGGAATCCGGGCCACGCCCAAAACACCACGCGCAGGCGGCAGCTTCGGGAAATATCCGGTGAAGGCTCTGTCCAGCGCTTCGTAATGGCTCATGTCGTCGAGATAGACTTGGACATAAACAACGTGATCCATCGTCAAGCCGGCGGCTTCGACTACGGTTCTTACATTTTCGAGCGATTGACGCACCTGATCCGCAAAGTCGGGCGGAGTGCTGCCATCCGGACGGCGAGGTCCCTGGCCGGACACGTACACATAATCCCCCGCGTCGATGGCAGGGGACCCTAAGGCATCGCTGGCGACCGGAGCTTGCTTTGGCAGGATTTGTTTGAACTGAGCCTGCGCGCCTGCCGCGAAGCACATCTGCCACGCGAAGAGCAGGAGGATGACCCTCATGCGGGTTTTCCCTTGCGTGCCGCGCCGAGAATAGCTCGCAGCCGCTGGCCTACGATCATCTCTTCACCGGGTTGAATCGTCATGGACACCAGCTCGATGTGATCGACCTCTTTCCGCTCCTTTCTGTTTGGTTTCTGTATTCCCTCGCGCACCGCCGGGACAAGGCTCGGGTTGTCGGCGCCGAGTACTTCAATAGTCGGATCGCCGGCCCTCAGTTGCTGCACGCAGTCGGTGATGGTGAAGCCCCAGGCTTGTTGGTCCCACGAAATCTTAAGGGTGGGATAACGATTCCCATCGTCGGGAATGTAGATTGCGGTTGTAACGCCGGGTACGGTTTCCACGAGCTTGGCGATGCGCTCTACTCGGGAGTTCCATTCGGCGTAGAGCTTTTTCGAATCGATTTTCAGCCAGGTCTCCACGGCGGTCACGCAGCCGATTACTTCTTCCTTTCCGACCTTCATGGGGCGGCACACCGCTCCTTCCCATGGTGCGGAGTTGCGTAAGGCGGCTTCGATCAAATCCTTGCGGCCCAGCAGGACACCGCTGCACTGGGGTCCCTGGAGGCCTTTGCCTCCGGAAAATGTGTATAGATCGATTTTCATCTGCGCGTATAGCTTGAGGTTGTCGGCCGGAGGAATGCCCGCGGCATCATCCAGCAGCATGGGGACGTTGCGATCCTTAGCGATGGCGAGTTCGCGCGTGAGTTTGTCACCGAGGTCGGTCGTGTAGATCATTGCGGTGTCGTCGGTGATGGCGTTCGCAATATTGTCAGGTCCTTCGACGAGAACCAACTTCGCTCCCGCTAGCCGGATGGCGTTGTCGAATGCGCTTCGCCCTCCCACCATGATGACTTCGTGTTTCATCCCGGTCGGATCTGGGAGCTGCCAGATTTTTTGCGGATCGCTACCCGCCATGCATGCGGCGGTCGAGGCAGCCATCGCTCCGGCGGCTCCACTGGTGATCAATCCGGATTCTGCGCCGGTCAACTCCGCCAGCTTTCGTCCAGCCGCGCGTTGCAGGTCGACCATATTGACGAAATGGTGTGAAGCTTCGGCCTGAGCGGCGCGGACTTCCGGAAATTGCAACGATCCACTCAAGTACGTCCAAGTTCCGCGGCAATTGATCACGGTTTTGACGCCCAAGCGGGTATATACATTTTCCCGCGGATCAAGGCCCATCGCAGCGGCAGATTTTTCGTACAGGCCCTGGGCTGCGAGTTGAGCCAGCAAGGGCGAGGCGGCCAGCATCTTCATGAATCCGCGACGGCTCGACTCCTGAGCGACTGACATGCGTATCCTCCGATATGCGTTTTACTTGGCGAAGATCAAGGTTCCAAAGTGTTCGGGCACATGGTTGGGATCATGGTTAGGGGCGCAGGTCTGTTGCCAGCACATGAAGTGACGCTGCGGATCCTCTCCCAGGCCGTCGATGCGATAGAGGTTGGCGCGCCATTTCGTGCCGGGCTTTACCGGCTGGTCGCTGACGGACTTGAGCGGCACGCGCGCTGCGGCGTACCAGAGATGGTTCGCTTCGTCGATGCGGCCTAGTCGCTGCCAACCGGAGTTCCATTCCGCGCCGTAGCTATCGTGGTCGAGATCGATGGCCAGATCGACCCAGTCACCGGTGGGAGCAATCTCGAATTCCCGGTAGTGGCGGATGTTGGTCCAATCGTCGCCCAGAAAAAACTCGACCACGTCGCGGTCCCATAGCTTGAGGCGATCTTTGCTGTTGTCCGGGGGCAGCCAGAGATTCAATTCGGTATACGGGGAGACGAACAGAAGATATAGATCCGAGTCGGTCCAAAACGCGCGAACTTCGGTCTTGAGCTTGGGATAGTCCAGCTGCACGGTACAGTCTTTCTCGATCCACGCGGAGGCCGCGTGAGACCAGGTTGCCGAGTGTGGATCGGTGTTAAGTTCCGGCGCTTTGCTGACATACGGAACGGTAAGCGCGGCAGTCGGCGGCGTAACCTCGCACACGTCCACAGCGAATGCGGCGATTGGGATCAAGAGGATCGGTAGCAGGCTTCGGATGGATTTCATTGTTTAGGGATGCGGCGCGTTTCGTAGCTCTGGCGAAATCTCGTACGCTTTCTCGAACTCCGCGCGCGCCTCGTCTTCCTTTCCTTCCTGGTGAAGAGCTAGTCCAAGGTTGTAGTGTGCTTCCGCATAGCTGGGCCTGAGGCGCACGGCCTCGAGGAACTGCGCCTGCGCCGTGCGCGCGTCGCCCTCTTGCAACAGCGCCAAGCCGAGGTTGTTATGACCCTCCGGAAAGCTCGGATCGTTGCGCACAATGGTCCGAAAGACATTGGCGGCGCCTGCTGGATCGTTGTTCTGGGCAAGGACTAATCCTAGTTGTATCCGTGCGTCGGTGTACTTCGGATTGAGACCGATAGCTTCGTTCAACTCGCGAGCGGCTTCGTCCAGCCGTTCTGTTTGCGCCAGCGCGAGACCCAGATTGTAGCGGCCTTCCGCCAAGTCCGGATCGGACATCACTGCTTGCTGGAATTCCTCGAGCCCACGAGTACGATCGTTCTCTCGCCAATAGAGCAGCCCGAGACTGGAGTGGGCCTGCGCGTAGTCGGGTTTCAGCTCCAGGGACTTTTCGAAGGCTGCTTGAGCACGCGCTGCGTCGCCTTTGCGCTCCCAAGTGACACCGAGATAGTAGTGGCTCGTCGGTAGTGTCGGGCTTTCGTCGGCAGCTTGTTGAAAGAGCGAGAGAGCCTCGTCGAGACGCTGCTGTTTGAGGGCATCAACGCCCTGAAGGATCAGCAGCTTCGATTGAGCCAGACGGGAACGGAATTCATGCAGTCCGCTCAGCTCGTCCAATTCTTTCTGCGCCGCGGCGGTCTGTCCTTGAGCGCGCAACGCGATACCGAGGTCGTAGTGCGCCTTTTCGAAATCAGGCTTCAGTTCGATCGCGCGCTGAAACGCCGCGATGGCCCCAGCGGTGTCGCCGCCGGCCTTCAACTCCATGCCGAGATCGGTCTGCGACTCCGGATCCTTGGGATCGATTTCGACCGACCTGCGAAACTCGGCGAGCGCGCCAACATGATCGCCCCGGCGGCGGAGAGTGACTCCCAGCATCGTGTGCGCGGGCGCAAAGCCAGGTTCAAGGCGCACGGCGCGACGAAACTCCGCGACGGCGCTGTCCAGTTTTCCCAATTGTCCTTCGGTCAGTCCCAACTCGAAATACAGGTCAGCCGAGGGCTTCGAAGCGATCGCTCGGCGCAACTCTGCTTCAGCGGCCAGAAAATCACTCTGCTGCGAATAAATGCGCGCCAGGAGGCGGTGCGCTCCGGCATTAGAAGGATCGAGCTCGATCGCGGTGCGCAGTTCCTTGAGCCCCCCGGCTCGGTCCTGCAGATCGTACCGGGCCGCGCCTAATCCGTAGTGCGCGTCTGCCCATTTCGGCCTGAGCCGCAGAGCGGCCTCGAACTCCTCGGCCGCTTGTCCAGAGTTGCCCCCGTACTTCAGCGCCAGCGCAAGGTTGTAATGCGTAGCAGCATCATTGGGTTCGAGCGCCAGCGCCTTTCGGTAGGTAGCAGCGGCCTGGTCCCAGGATTTCGCCCGCGAGAGTTGCAGCGCCTCTTGGCGGTAACTCTCGGCAGTCTGCGCCGATGCTGCCGCCGAGTAGAGAAGGCTCACCATCAGCAGAAGGACGACGCGCCAGCGAGAGCGAATGTGAGGATCATTCAAGTATCCGTCCATGCGTCATGGGCCAAACTCGGCGCACGTTGCCGAGAAATTGCGGGCGAGGCTGTATACAGCCTCGCCCGCCGGTGCGTGAGGCCGGTGCCAGGCACCCGGTCAGAGATTACCAGTAGAACTTCGCGCTAACTTGCCCGATGCGGGGATCGCGCGCTTGGGTGACGATTCCGAAGGTCGACGGGTCGCTGATGTTCCCGCCCGGGTTCATAAATTGGGCGCGGTTGAAGATGTTGAAAAATTCGAAACGGAGATCGAAGGCGTAATTCTCTTTAATTTGGGTTCGCTTCAAGAAACCGAAATCGGTGTTATTGAATCCGGGACCATGGAAGGAGCGGCGGTCAGCGGTCCCGAAAGTTCCGAGAGTGGTGTTGGTGGCAAATGCGCTGGGCAGGAAGTAGCATCCTGTGCCGTCCGTTGTCGGGCAAGCTGAATTTGATTGGCGCGGATTTACAATCACCACCGGGCCCACCTGGTTCGGCATATCGGTCGACGAACTGCCAACTAGAGATGCATCTCCGCTGGCCTGGTTCAGTTGGACGGGAAATCCCGTAGAGAAACGGGTGATTCCCTGCATCTGCCAGCCCTGCGTCAAGCGGTTCCTGGCGTGGAAGAGACGATCGAACGGCATGGCCCAGACGTAACTGGCCACGAAATTGTGGGTGATATCGGTGGAAGACAGCCCGCGGCTCAACTTAGGATTCGAGAAATTCACCAAATCGTTGAAGGCCGAAGAATCGTCTAGGCCTTTGGCAAACGTATAGGCCGCCAGGAACGTCACATCGTTGGCCTTGCGCTCCACGGTGATCTGCCCGGAGTTAAATATCGAATTAGCCGAGGTATAAGTATAAGTGTTACCGTACCCATAACATACCTGGATCGCCGATCCGGGACAGAAATCTGGATTAAGGATCTGGTTCCTTGTGCCGTAAACGCACCCTGGCAGAGGCGTTAGGCTAGCCGTTGTACAGGGAACCGTAGCGCTGGGCAACTGGAAAACGTCGTTCTCCGCACCAGGTGCGCAGCCGGTGGTGCCGGTGATGGTGTCCAACGCCCCTTCCGCGGTCAGCTGCATGCAAAGTGCCGCGTCACCTGGGTTGGCTTCCTGCTGCGTGATGAGGCGGTGCCCCTCGGTCCCCACGTAAGCCAGGGTCAGCACTGTTGATTTGCTTAGCTCGCGTTGGATCGAGAGATTGAAGTGCTCGGCGTAAGGCAGCTTATTGTGAATGCCGTAGCCTGGAAAGTAGTTGATGGGCTCGAACTGCGAGAAGTCCAGTGTCTTGTTCGATGCGGCGCCCGGAGTCGGCAGGGTGTAGGGAAAACGCTGTCCCAAAGACTGCCCATTGGTTCGAATCAGGAACGGTTCGTCAAACAAGACCGATACAGGGGACTGCCAATATAGGCCGAACGGAGCATCCGCCACCTCATAGAACAGGTTCAGGTCCTCGACCGAAGTGTAGTAGATGCCGTAGGCCGCACGGACACTGCTCTTGCCCGGGCCACCAAATATTTTGCCCAAGATCCCGTCCGAAAATCCCGGTGAATACGCCAGTCCCAATCGTGGGCCGAAGTTGTTGTATCTAGTGGGGGCGAGCGTCTTGGGAATGCCAGGGTCGCCCGGGAATACCAAGCCCTGGGGAGCAAGCGGAAAGACTGTGGACTGTTCCCCAGGAACCCAGGCCTGAATCTTTCCTTGCCAGTCGTACCACGGCATGCTGACTTCCCAGCGTAAGCCGAGATTGAGCGTGAGGTTGGGTTTGACCTTCCAGGAATCCTGTGCAAAGGCGCCTCCATAGCGCGTGCGGGAATCAAGAACCTGCTTGGCAGCCTGGATGTACGCGCCACCACAGGAAACGCAAGTGGCGCCGAGTAGGAAATCCGCAACATCGCTTCCCGTTACCGTACCGTCAAAGGTAAATTGCCCGTTGGGGCTGGCGTAGTTGCGCTCGTTGACCTGGAGGTAACGGAATTCGCCTCCAAATTTCAACGTATGCCTTCCCACAGCCTTCGAAAATACGTCACTGGCCATGTACGTCGTGTTGGGCTGGAACGTATTTAGCGTGGGGACGCCGAGGTTCAAGCCAATTAGGTTCAGGCTAATCTGAGGCAAATAAGTTTTGTACCCGGGAAGCGGGACAATACCAAGGCTTCCGTCGCCGGTTACGAAACCAAGGGAGGAAAGGTCGGCGAAACTCCCGGCCGGATTGTCTTTGTTCAGCACGGTCCGGAAAAAGCTGATGCGCGCCTCATTTACGGCCGTCGCTCCAAAGGTCTTGGTGTTGCTCATCACGAACTCCTGGGCCCGCGAAGGAGTCACGGTTGGGAAGCCGGGTACGGTGGCAAACCCGGCGAGCGCGTTATCTACGTTAGCGTCATCAATGTGGTAATACCAAGACCAATTGCCCGTTTTCTGATTGTTGAAATCCACCCGCTCGGCGTACTTATCGTCATTTGTCGTACTTCTCTGACTGTTATCCGAATAGTTGTTGGTTATCCCAGGAAGAGTCGGCAGCGGAATAAACGGGAGGTAATTGGCGGACGGTGCCGACCAGGCCGCCTGAGGGATGTTGGCAAGGCCGGTCGCAGGGTTCACAGGAAAAACGCATTGAGCGGTAGAGGTGCACGCGGCCGTAGCGGGCGTCGTCCCTGTGGCCGGCGCGGCTGGGAAGCTATACGGCTCGCCTTGCGTAACGGTATAGCCCAAGCGCTGGGAAAGGAGCTGTGCCCAGTAAGGGCCATCGACAGTACCGGTCAAGGTTGCGGGATCAATGTTGCCTTGACGCTGGTCAGCCGTTAGCACCGTAACCAGGCCAGTCTCCGCGCCTTGCACCTGCCGAGTGCCTTGGTAATCCGAGAACCAGAACAGGTGGTTTTTCCAGATTGGACCGCCCGCCGCATAGCCGAATTGATTGCGCCGCAATTCCGACTTGGAGGGGGCGAAGTAATTCTTGGCATCCAGCTTGTCGTTGCGCAGGAACTCGAAGGCGTCACCGTGAAAGCCGTTGGTACCCGACTTGGTGATGGCATTGACGACCGCACCGCTGAATTTTCCGTATTCGGCGTCGAAGCTATTGGTAATCAGCCGGAATTCCTCAATCGAGTCCAAATTGGGAACCAAGCCGGCGCCCAAGTTGCGGCCCTCGCTGACGTCCCCGCCGTTCACCAGAAACGCGTTGGCCGTTTCGCGCTGGCCGTTGACCGAGATGTTGCCCGGGTTCAAGCCTCCGGAAACCGGGCGGTCCTGCTGAATGGTTTCGGCGGTCGCAGGCGCGACGCCGGCTTGCAGACCCAAAAGGTCGATGTAGCTGCGCCCGTTCAGCGGCAGGGCCAGCATCTTCTTCGAGTCGATCACATCGCCAAGTTGCGTGTTTTCCGTTTGCACTTGCACCGCATTGGCTTCCACCTTGACCACTTCCTGTTGCACGGAGCCGACCTCGAGAGTGACATCGACTTCCAGTTGATCATTGACCTTCACAATGATGCCAGTCTCGACGAAAGCGCGGAATCCGCCTGCGGTAACCGTCAGTTTATAATTGCCGGCCGGCAGGGCCAGGACTCGATAAGAACCATCCGGGCCGGTGGTCTCCTCGTATTTTAGATTGGTTTCCACATTGGTGATGGTAAGTCGCGCGCCGGCGATCGCGCCTTGAGAACGGTCGCGCACGACACCTTGAATCGATCCGGTTACGTCGGCGCGGACCACGATGGAACTAAAAAAGATTGCGAGAACGAGAACAAACCCCAAATACAGAGATTTAAATCGATTTTGCATCGGACCCCCCTCAGTGCGTGATCGTAGAGTTACACCAAGAACGGATAAGAATCAAGTGTTTGTTTCGATTTATTGCCTTCTCTTTCGATCTATTACTTTTACAGGTTGGCTATATCAGGATTTCGGATTGTGGTCTCCCATAGGCGCAAGCGAGCAGTCCAGAAGATTGCGCCTGCGTTTGTAAGCTGCACCAGAATAAGCACTTGGATTTCGACCATGTTCAGCCATGAACCGACTTCAGTGGGCAAGTCGGAGAGGAAGGTGGCGCCTGGAATGCGCGCCGGTGTTCTAAGGCGATCACATTCGTACCTGCGACAAGAATCCGCCGATCATAAACAAGGTCAAGATCAGCCAAACCCAGAAGACTCGTTTGAGAAACCAGGTCACTATTCGACTCTGATTTCTCGGGAGCAAGATCAGGTCCGTCGTCCGAGAGCGGCTGGGTGCTCCCCAAGAGCGAATCTCATTCGCAAACCGGCGCGCCCGAGTAGGATGAGCGGCCAACATAAGTGCTGCCTCATTGGAAATCTCTTATCGAGAGGGCGGCAACTCCGAAACTCGCCGTATTCCCTTTGAATCGTCGATAGCACCTTAATTTTTCGGTACTTTCGGTGCCAGTATCACCGAATGCAATTCAATATTGTTCGCACCTGTACGTTCGGCCAACTTTCGCCTGAAACGGATAGGGCCGAGACTGGAAGCAGTGAGAGTGACCCATGCCCAGGCTTGATTACATATCGTGCGTATTGACTGTGGTTTCCACCGTGCTCGTAGGGAAGAAACTCTGGCAAGGCTGGGTCATCGCGGCGGTCAACAGCGTCATCATTTGCCTAATCGGAATGCGCACCGCGCAATTTGGATTCGTTCCGGCGAACCTGTTTTGCATGGGGCTGTACGCAAACAACTTATGGAGCTGGCGGAGCAGCAAATGAGAGCCAAAGCAAAGCACTTGGGAGTCTTTGCATTCTTTCTCGCGATTGGATCGAGCAACGCCACGCCGGCTCGTGCGCAAGCCAAGGCTCCTGCCGAGACCAAACGCCAGGCTAAACATCTCGTAACGCCGAACGTTTCGGATTTGGCAAAAAAGCTTAACCTCTCGGGCACCGTCCGGATCGAAGTCCTTATCGGACCTGACGGCACCGTGAAAAAAACCCGCGTGATCGGGGGAAATCCAGTGCTCGCGATGGACGCGGAGACAGCTGCGCAGAAAAGCACCTTCATGCCGGGACCCACGGAAACGACCGAGGTAATTGAGTTCAAGTTCTGATTCGCCGGCCCGCCAGCAACTGAGCCCTCCACGCATGCAAGCGTTTCCTGCAATTCATCTGGCAAAAAAGAAAAGCACTTGATAGCATCCGGCCCATGTTCAAACTACTTTTCTTGCTGTTGACGTTCTTCTCGGCACTGCCTGCCAGCGATCTTCCAACCAAAAAATATCTGGATTTGGCGACCATTAAAACCATGGTTGCCGCCGCGGAAGCCGAAGCCAAAAAACGCAACGTCGAAGTGACCATCTGCGTCGTTGATGACAGCGGTAATCTGCTTTTTCTGGAGAAGGCGGATGGCGCGACGCTGAACACCATTCAGTTCGCGCAGAAAAAAGCGCGGCACGCAGCCTTCTATGGCAGCCCCTCGAAAGATGGCGCTGACTACGTGAAAAAGGGAAGTGTCGAGGCGCTCGCTTTCCCGGACTTCTTTCCCAACCAGGGCGGACTGCCTATTAAGGTGGATGGCAAGACGATCGGCGGCATCGCGGCGAGCGGCGCCAAATCGGAAATCGATGAAGCCATCGCGCAAGCGGGTCTAGACGCCGTTTTCAAGAAATAGCGCCGCACGTCCGACGCTTGAAGTTTTGCACGGCAAAATCTGCCCAGACTGATTGTTGAAAGACCTGGCAGAATTTGACCGACGAATGGCTTTTCGCGTGCGGCCACCTCGCCCAATCACACGCGAAGCTTACCCGACCCCTAAAGGCTTACTAATCTGTTAGCTACACCCCAAAGCTCGTATTGCATTTATGCGGCGACAAATCATAATTGGGTTATTCTGGTGACCTAGACCGCCAGCCCAATGCAATGCCCTCTCTGTCAAGCCGATAACCCGCCCGCTGCGGAAGTCTGCACGAAGTGCAGCACCCCTCTGCCGCTGGCCGACATGACGATTTCCCCGACGGCAATGGGCACCGCTGTCAGCGGCACGCAAGCATGGTCCGTCGCGGTCACGCCCCAGCCGACCAGCGAAGCTGCGGCGCAAGGGCAGCTGCAACTGGGAACTCTCCTCGCCGAGCGCTTCGAAATTCTGCAACTCCTGGGCCAAGGCGGCATGGGCGCCGTCTACAAGGCGCGCGACACGGAACTCGAACGCCTGGTCGCGCTCAAACTGATTCGTCCCGAACTCGCGAGCCATCCCGAAATCCTGCGCCGCTTCAAACAGGAACTAATCCTCGCGCGCGAAGTAACCCATCGCAACGTCATCCGCATTTTCGATCTCGGCCAAGCCCAGGGCATCAAGTTCATCACCATGGAGTACGTCGAGGGACGTGACCTCAAGAGCTTGATCCACGAAAAAGGCAAGCTCCCCGCCGACGAAGCCGTTCCCATCGTGATGCAAATCGCCGCCGCGCTCGAGGCCGCGCATACCGCCGGAGTTGTTCATCGCGATTTAAAACCGCAAAACGTGATGACCGACAAAGACGGCCGCGTCTACGTCATGGATTTCGGCATCGCGCGTTCGCTGGAACATCAGGGCATGACGCAGACCGGCGCGCTGATGGGCACGCCGGAATACATGTCGCCAGAGCAAGCCAAAGGCGAAAAGGTGGATGCGCGCTCCGATCTGTTCGCGCTGGGCATCATTTTCTACGAGATGCTCACCGGTGTTTCGCCCTTCAAGGCCGACACCGCCATGGCCATGATGTTCAAGCGCACCCAGGAGCGTGCGACGCCTCTCTCGCAGCTCGACCTCGGCGTGCCCCCCGTCATCAGCGACATCGTCTCGAAATGTCTGGAGATCAAAACCGACGAGCGCTATCAGACCGCGCGCGAGGTCATCACCGACCTCGAAGCATGGAAAGGTGGCGTCCCCCATAGCACGATCGTGCCGGCTTCCCGTCGCATCCGCTACGCTCCTTCGTACCAGAAGTGGCTGGTGGTTGGCGGCGTCGCGGTGGTGCTTGCCTTGGGTGTCTACGAGTTCCGGGAAAAATTTGCTTTGCGCCCTTCCGGCTCGTCCGCTGGTCCGGCGCAGCCTATTTCTCTTGCGATCCTGCCGTTTCACAATTCGTCCAGCGACGGATCCCTGGATTGGATTGGTGCGACTCTCTCCGATATGCTCAGCACCGATGTGGGTCAATCCGCGCATCTACGCACGGTTTCTTCCGATCGTTTACACCAGATCCTGAAGGACCTTCACATCCCCGCAAACGCCGAATATGATCCTGACACCCTCCGCCACCTGGCTGAGTTCTCCAACGCCGACATCCTGGTCTCCGGCCACTATGCCAAGTTTGGCGATCAAATTCGCATCGACGCCGCCCTCCAGGACCTCCGCCGCGACCGCCGCGTTCCTCTCAACATTGCAGCCGCTGGCGAGAAGGAAATTCCCGCAACCATCGACCGGCTCGCCGAACTCATCCGCAACAATCTTGCCGTCTCCTCCGACGTGCTGAATGAGTTGAAAGCCAGCTCGTTCCAACCAACCTCGCAATCCGTCCCCGCTCTGCGCGACTATAACCAGGGCCTGCAGCTCCTCCGCGACGGCAAGAATCTCGAAGCCGTCAAGGCCTTGCTGGATGCCGTCAAGGACGATCCCCAGTTTGCGCTCGCTTACTCGCGTCTCGCTTCCGCGAATTCCAACCTGGGCCACGACGTCGACGCCGAACAGTATTCGCGCAAGGCCGTTGAGCTCAGCCAGCAGTTGCCTGCCGCCGAGAAGTACCTGATCGAAGCCAATCATGCCAAGGTGATGAAGGACAACCGGAAAGCGATTGAGGCCTACGAGAATCTTGCCAAGACCTTGCCGGATAGCGGTGACGTCGAGGAACCGCTGGGCGCCTTGTACATGGAGGTCGGGGATTACGATAAGGGACGAACGCAATTTGCGAAGATTCTGCAGGCAGACCCGAAAAACATCAAGGCGCTGTGGCAGATGGGCATGGTCGAGATCAAGAAGGAAAATCCGCAAGGCGCGCTCGATCCCCTGAACAAGGGCATAAGCCTGGCCGTGCAGCTGGACAATCAGGAACAGAAGGCGCAACTCCTGCAGGCGCTGGGAATTGCCTACCGGCTGATGAACAAGCCCGAAGAAGCGATAAAGAATTTCAAGGACTCGATGGAGATCAATCGCGCGCTGGGGTCCAAGCGCCTGCTGGCCAACAACCTGGAACAGATGGGACAAGCGCAGGACTCGCTTGGGAAACCCGATCAGGCACTGGCAAGCATGGCCGAAGCGTTGAAGATTCAGAAGGAAATCGGGATTAAGAAGGAGGTGGGTGACACGCTCATCTCCATGGGAGTCGTGTACTACGAGCAAGACCACTACGACAAAGCACTGGAGGCCTACAAGGCCTCCCTTCAGATTCAACGAGAGACCGGCGACGAGAAGGACGAGTCTCTATGTCTGAACAACATTGGAACCGCCTATCTCGCCAAAGGCGACAACGATAACGCCTTGACCTATCTGCAGCAGTCCTTGCAGCTTCGTGAAAAACTGAATATCCCGCGCGACATTGCCGACAGCCTCGACGGGTTGGGGGAAACCTACAGAGCCACCGGACAGTACGATCAAGCTCTAGCGTCATTCATGAAGGCCATGGAACTCTACCGCAAAGTCGGAGAAGAACGAGGCGCGGCGGGAGAATCGCACCAGATGGGATTGGTTTTCGGATATCAGGGGCGCGTCGGCGCAGCGGTCAGCGCACTGCAAGACACTGTCAAACCGATTCAAGACATCAATGAGCGCGACCCGGATATCGCGCTGGCCTGGAATGATCTGGGAGATGCCCTGGCGAAAGCCGGGCGCGGCGCAGAGGCCGGAAAACCGCTGGAAACTGCGCGGGGGATGGCCCAGGATTTCAAGAGCGATGCTTTGCTGTCCCAGGTATTGAACTCACAGGGTAACGTGAAATTCTTTGCCGGCGATTACAACGGCGCGAAAGCTCTTTATGCGCAAGCCCTCGGCCTGGCGTCGAAGGGCACGGCGCGCGACAACATTCTGATCTCCAAACTGAATCTCGACAAGGTTGCCATTGCCGAAGGGCGTTCGCAGTCGGTCATCAACGATTTGCGAGCCTTGTCGCAGGAGGCGGATCGCCTGGGGATGAAGCATCTGGCGGTAGAAAGCTCTGTCGATATGGCGGCGGCAATGGTCAGTGTCAAGGACTATACACATGCCCGTCAAGAGCTCGAGCGCCTTCTGGGTGTCAGCGAGAGGCTGGGTTCCCGCCTCCAGTCGGCCAGAATTCACTACCTGCTTGGCACAGTGATCCGGCTTACGGAAACCAATGGCGGCGCCGCCAGCCAATATGTCCAAACTCTAAAGCTGTTGGACGATATCAAGAAAGAAGCTGGAGCCGAGCACCTGTTGGATCGAGTGGACCTCAAAGCTATTTACGACGACGCAACGCATTGGTCGCAGGGAGCGAAAAGCTAGCCTCCGCGGATCTTGTTCTTATAAGTTCAACGGATACAAATAAGAGGGCCCCCTCTTTCCCCCGTGGAGGAGAGAGGGGGCCCGGACTGTCTAGAGTATTTGCCGCGGTTTAACCTAATCCGCGATAGTCGAAGAGTACTGGAACACGACGGTCCCCTTGTTGGAGGTCGTGGTGGTTAATACATAGGGGAAGTCGGTGCAGGTATTCGTCGGAAGAATGAGCGGGCCAAAGGTCTGGCTAGTCGACTTGCCCGCCGGTACCGTCAAGGTGAATGAGGGCACCAAGGTGAGTGATGCTTCGGAGCAGCTCTTCCCGAACGGGCCGCTCAAAACGATATTGACGGTGAGGGCTTGCGAGCTGGCGGTGCAATTGGTCACCGCGGCAGTGATCTTGAAGATGAAAATCTTGCCTGGGGTTAAGCTCGAAGGACTGATGCTGTTCTCCGCGTACAGGCAAGAGAGGGAGTAGTTGACGGTCTTGGAGCTTGTGTTCCCGACGTTATCGGCGCTCGTCACGGTGAAAGTTTTGGGGGTTAATACGCCGCCCGTTGGTGTCGTATTGACGGTACTCGGGCCCGTGCAATTCCCAAACGGGGTCATCCCGGAACCGCCGGCAAAACCGGCATCCGTGCAGCTGAAGGAAGACGCGATAGACGCGCTGGCGGGGTAGATGGCGCCGGCGCTGGGGGTAGTAATGGTGATCACAGGCGGTGTGTCGTCAACATTAAACGCCACGGACGCATAATTGGTGGACCATTGGGGGGAACTCCCAGTATACGCATAAACGCGTTGCGCGGTTCTGGTGCAGTCTTCCGTCTCGTAATACATGACGTACGATCCCCCCACCAGAGGCTCCAAATTGGCGATGAAGGAGTAGCCGGGGTCGGCTGGCAGAATTTTGCCTGTCGACGCGGTAGTGACGCCCGGGCAGGTCGAGCCGTCATTGGAGACGCCATGAGAGAGTACGGTGTCCGAGCCTGTCTCGTAGTTCGAGCTATAGTCGGTTGTGCTTCCGGCGGGAAGAGGAAGCGTGGGATCAGGCGCCCCCGCGGGATTGAAGATCCACGCGATATAGTCAATGGGCGAGGGATAAAAACCGTTCAGATTGGGAAAGGGGGGAGCCGGGGGTGCCGCCGTCAGAGTCAGCGGCGTCGGCGCATTCATATTTCCATTGACCCAGTTGATGCCACTCACGTTCACGATCCCTGAAGGAGTAGCTTGAGGCGCTAGGACGCCCGTCACGTAGTAATAGTAGGAGTTGCTGGTTCCATGAGTGGTCTTGAGCTGATTCGGCCCGGTGAACGACTTGGAGCCGTTGGAGGGGCAAGCGGGAGGAGTGAGGCTGCCTACCTCGGCAAATGGGCAGCTTAGACTGTCGTTCAACGATACGACACCGGGATTCCCCACCAGGTTCAGATTTGTAATGGGCGTAGTCGGATCGTAGGTATCCGAGAGAAGTACATCCTCAACGCCGGTCGTATCATAGGGACAATTGGCGCCGGACGGCACCAGGTTGGTTGGAGTGGTGCAGACTTCATTGATGGGTGCGCAGTTGCCATTCGCAGCAGCGATAGGCGTGCAAACCGCAGTTGCCAGGGGCGAATTGGCCCAAAGCGCGGAAGGAGTCGCCGGCGGTGTAGGAACACTGCTAATGACGGGAGTCGCACCCGTATTCCCCAAATTGGTAGTCGGAAAGGAAGCTGTGACAATCTCCAAAGCATTCTCGGTCGAACTGAAAGTAAAGGTCTGGGGAACCCCCGCAACAACCGGGCTGCCGACAAGGCTGAAGCTCCACGACAAAATGTCCTGAACATCATCACCACCGCCCGTCGCCGCCGTGAACCCGACGTAGGCAGTTCCGCTGGTCAAGCCTATCGTTGCTATGTCGAACGAAACGCCTCCCGGTGTTTCATTCACAGCCGGGAACAAATCATTATTGTCTAGGATGACGTCCAGGATGCCTGGACAAGAGGAGCTGGTGCAGGTTCCCGTCGGCGTAAATTTAATCGTCACCGTGTGGACGTACCCGTCCGCCAGGGTCAGCGGGTTTCCCCGGGGATCCAGCAGGTTCGCGAGTGCGTTATCCGCAAGTTGGCAACTGCCGCCCAACCCAGAGGCTTCCACGCTGTTCGCACCAGTCCCGCAGCTCTGAATCTCAACATGGTTGCCGTTAGGGTCATCGACATCAGTATTTAGGTAAGTATCGAACCCTACGGCCAGACTGTTCGTAATACCGCCCGATGCGCTCGTGCAAATGTGATTGGTGGGAGCGTCACCGAATCCGAGGCTGCAACCGTCCGCTCCGTTGTCAGCGTCCAGGGCCAGCAACGGACTGGTGGGCACGTTCTGAATCACGAACGCAAAGCCGTCTGCAACGAATGTGGAGGTGTTGCTCAGCTGAAACGTGAAGGTGGTGGAAAAGGTACCAGCAACCGGCTGTGGCATGTTGAACCAGGCAGATCCCGATGTGAACGTAGCATTTGTCGTCAGCCGTAACACTTGCGCCACCCCTGCCGGCGCAGGTTGAGCCGGGTTGGGTGTCCCGGCCGGCGGCGTCAGGGTGGAAGCTGGTGCGTAGAAACCTGGGTACCCTAAGTCTGGGGGTGTGCCGTTCAGCGCCAGGCAATTTTGGTTCGAGCTGAAATCTGGAACATACTCGGGAGCTGGAGAAGCAGGACACTGCGCCTGCGTTGTCTGGCTGCCAACGCTGGCCGCACAACCAATCGCCGCGATCAGTACGACTAAGCGCAGGTTCATATTCCATGGCTTCATATGCTGTGCCTCCTTGAGGCGCGTTTAATCGTTTAATGATGTTCAGATAACGATACTCTGCGGGGCCGAAACAGTGTGCACGAGCCGTCTTCGTGGGTACGGGGACTTGCGCC
>Ga0187855_10000018_pt1 | contig 130655 bp, 97 predicted proteins | sample June2016WEW_8_10_2_FD_132969 | JGI IMG/M metagenome (GOLD analysis project Ga0187855, IMG submission 132969) | Peatland microbial communities from SPRUCE experiment site at the Marcell Experimental Forest, Minnesota, USA - June2016WEW_8_10 | ecosystem: Environmental > Terrestrial > Soil >... | reverse complement strand
TTACTTCAAGCCGCACACCACCGCACTTGAGGCGCAACGCACCGGACTGGCCGTGATTCGCGATGCTGTGGGGAATGCGGTTCTCCTGGATAAAGACGGCAGTGTGATGCTCAATCCGGTGGGCTTTGTGGATGAAGGCCGCATTTCGAACGACTCCGGACCCTGCTTCGACTGCACAAAGGGATTAGCCACCGGCATCGCCGCTCGCTACTATATGAACCACAATTTTTATACCAGCGATCCCGATGCGTTTATGGTTGCCACGCATAAGATTTCTCCTCAAGGGCAGGAGGGCAACCCTCCTTTCGCTTTAGAGGAGGCCAAGGTGTCCATCGCGATTTCTGCGGTTTCCGGCGGCATGTACGAAATTGGCGACAATCTGCCGACGCTGTCATTGGGGATTGACGCAGAACGTCTCGCGCTGGCGAAGAATCCCGACCTGCTCGACATGGCTCGACTCGGCCGTGCCTCAACGCCTGTCGATCTGATGGACTATACGCCTGAAGATGAGCAGCCCAGCATCTTTTATCTCCGCGAGGATCCGCAGCAGAGCGTGCTCACCGTGTTCAATTGGACCGGCAAACCGAGGACTCATACCTTTCAGCTAACTCAATTCGGCTTTCCCGCCACCGACGCGAAGGTAAAGGCTACAGATGTATTTACCGGTGGGCCGATATCGCTCAGCCCCCAAGACATTCTCGTTGTGGAACAGCCGCCGCAATCGGTTCGCATCTTCAGGCTGCAGGACACGACAGCCCCGCGGCTGCAGCCTTCAATTACCGCAAAGCACGTGCAGGAAGGCCACACCAGCGACGAACTTGCATTCTCTGCGACTTCTTCCAATAACGAAGAGCCGGTGCTCGCCTACGAATGGGATTTTGGCGATGGTGTAACCGCTGCAATCGCAGCCCCCAGCCACGCCTACACCACACCAGGAACTTATCTGGTGCATGTAAAGGTTAAGTTCTTGAATGGGATTACGGCAGAAGATCGATTCACGCTTCCGATTACCGATGTTACGGATACGGTGTCTGGCCCTATGCAGAAACGCCGCCTAACCCAACACGACTAGCTCGGCAAGCGGAAATCTCCCTGAAATTACCGCGCATTGTGGGGATTTCCGCTTCGACTTCTGACGGATTCTAGTTCCAGGCTAGACAATGTTGGCGATTGGCACAGCTGGCCGCGATTCAACTTTCCTGGTAGCTATTGTGAGCTTGGCCGGAGTCAGTTCCGGTCCCTCCCAGCCTTCTTTTACAGCCTCGATGCGAATCTCTCCGGGCGTTTTGGTGGATTGCAAAATCACTTGCGCCAGTCCGTTGAAGAGCGACCGCCTGGGCTCCTTGTCACTCTCCTGGCAGTTGGGGTCGCCGTTGCCCACGCCGATCAGGACGCCCTCGCCGGAGACCCTGAATCCAATTAGGTTGCCGGCTGTTGGAACTGGACGCCCTTCCCTGTCAACAGCTTCCACCTTCAGCATTGCGACATCCTCGCCGTCGGCATTAATTTCCATGCGGTCCGCAGTGAGCCGTATGGCCACAGTGGATCCCGTGGTCTCACGCTTCTCGGTCAGTACTACCTTGCCATCTTTGCTGGCGCGTGCCTCAAAATTTCCCGGCTCGTACTTCACCTTCCACTCGACATGGCCCCGGCGTGGAACCTTCTGGCTGCCCAGGCTTTGCCCATTTACAAACAACTCCACGTCGTCCAGGTTCGAGTACACCCACACCAGAATTTCATCGCCCTCCCTGCCCTCAAAGTTCCAGTGCGGAAACAGGTGCAGCACCGGCTCAGGCCCCCACCATGCCTTGAAGTAATAGAAGACGTCTTTGGGAAAGCCGCATGTATCGACAACGCCGAATTGTGAACTGATCGAAGGCCAATCGTAGGGTGTTGGTTCGCCCCGGTAGTCGAAACCGGTCCAGGCAAATCCGCCCGCCTCCCATTCGCGGGCGGCATAAAACTTCCACCATGTCTCGTTGGTGTTGCCCCACGGAACGGCGACGGAATCGTAGGCATTCACCGTATTGCGAAGCGGGTCGGTGAAGTAAACTCCGCGGGTTCCGATGTAGCCGGAAGTTTCAGAACCGAAGATGGGGCGCCTGGGATGCTCTTTGTGAAAAGTATCCGGAAGGCCCAGATGGTAGTTGAAGCCAATGATATCGAGGGCGTTGGAGACGCCTTTTTCGTTGTCGCTGCTGACCGCCGCGGAGACCACGCGCGTTGGATCGAGTTCGTGGCACCTCCGCACCATGACTGTGGCTATTCTTTCGCCTTGATCTGCCTGGTCGTTCTGCAGGTGTTCCTCCTCGTTGCCGAGGGACCACAGAACAATCGACGGAGAGTTGCGGTACCGCTTCACCATCGCCTCCAGTTGAGCCATTGCTTCTGGATTTGAACTCATCTGCCGCGTCTCGCACATCATCATCAGCCCCATGCGGTCGCAGCCTTTCACCCACTCCGGAGTCGGCATATTATGCGAGGTGCGAACTGCATTACAACCCATTTCCTTCACCACACCCAAACGGAAGTACTGTATCCGGTCGGGCAGGGCCGCACCCACACCCGCATGATCCTGGTGGTTGCACATGCCATGGATTTTCACGGATTTACCGTTCAGCAGAAAACCCTTCTCGGCATCGAAGACCGCGGTGCGGACGCCAAATGTCACTTCTTCGGCATCACACGCTTTGCCACCTGACTCGGCCGTCACAATCGCCGAATAGATATTTGGCTCGTCCACCGACCACAGCGCGGGATTGGCCAGCTCGGTTCTGGCCGTAAAGTTTGCGCTTCCGTCAACGGCGATCGATTGCAGCGCGGCCTCGGCTGTGGCAACCGTTTTACCGGCGGTGTCGAGAATCCGCCATCTTACTCGGGCGCTCACCGCCTGCCTGCCTTCGTTTTGAACGACTGTACTCAACGTCAGAGCGGCGGAATTGCCGCTCACCGCCGTGCGCACCGTGCTCTCCCATTTACCCAGGTGCAAGGCTTCGCTCTTGGTGAGCCACACATGCCGGTAAATGCCCGCGCCCTCGTAGAACCAGCCGTCGCCGAAACTCGCATCCACACGTGCAACGATACAATTCCTTTCGCCGTAGTTGAGAAAGTCGGTCAGATCGAAGCTGAACGGTGCGTAACCATTGTCGTTGCGGCCAATGAAGCAGCCGTTTACAAAGATGAGTACGTCACGGAAGGCGCCGTCGAACTCAACAGCGATGCGCCGGCCCAGATCGCTGGCCGGAATCTCGAATTCACGGCGGTACCAGCCCACGCTCGTCTCCGGATAGCGCCGCCCGAGTGGTTTATAGCCGTGCGATTTCTGCTCCTCGTCGCGCACAAAGGGCAACTCGACCGCCCAATCGTGCGGCAGATTCAGCTTGCGCCATTTCGAGTCGTCGAAGCCGGCGTTCGCAAAGGCAAAGTAGCCGGTTTTGGCAAAGTCTCCCTGACCGTACCCAAATTCCAGGTCGCGGGCCGGGTCGCTGCCGTGACCAAATTTAAACTTCCACCCAAAATCGAAGAGCAGCTGCTCGCGCGGCGCAATCGCCGCCAGCGCTTCGTTCGATGCGGCCCCGTGAAGATCGCCCATTAGCGCGGCCGCGCGCCCCCAAGCTGATTGGGCCAACAGCGTTGAGGCGGAAAGCGCTACTCCGGAACAAAGCAGGTTACGACGGGAAATATCAGGCACTCACGTTCTCCTTCTCTGAATCACTTTCTCCGAGCAAGTATCGGGGAGTTCAACAATGGTTGTGGGCAGGTTCTAATCGTTAAGCGCAACTGGCGATGCCGTGTCTGCCAGCTCTCTTGCGCGGTAGCCTCCGTGTGCCCGGTCACGCAAAGCGATCAGGGCGAAGACCAACGCAACGATCACTGGGAGAACGGCCATCGAGCGCAGCGCCCGGGCGGGTCCCCACACGTCGTACATCCGTCCCATCAGCGGAACCACGAAGGCATCGCTCAACATGCCCACACTGCCAATGAGGGCCAGCAAGAATGCGCCACCGGCGGGGAATCTCTCCGACGTAATGCCATATATTGTCGGCCAACAATAGCAAACGCCTGCCGCAAAACTCGTTGCCGCCAGGAAGATTCCCATGCGGGAGTGGGTCATCCCTAGGCCGAGCAGTCCAGCAGCAGACAAAAGCGTGCAACTCAGCAGCAGGATGACGGGGGAGATGTGAGCCACGATGCGGCCCGCAAACAACCGGCCGACGGCCATCAGCCCAGTGATCCACACAAGCACCAGGATGCCCGGTAGATGGGTAGTGCGAGTGAGAATGCTGGGAATCCACTGCGCCGGACCCAGTTCCGTGGCCGCAGTGAGAATGATGCAGCCCAACAGCACGAGGAAGCCTGGGCGCAGCGCCTCGCGGTACATCGCTCCAGTAGAGATTCTGTGCTGCATCCGCTCCGTCGGCGGCAGTACCAACTGGAAAAATAGCACTCCATAGAGGAGCACCGGCACAAGAATCAGAGCCATCTTCACCTGCCAGTTCCATCCAATTTGTGTGCAGGCAAAGGCGGCGAGCCCGCCGATCACTATGCCGCCGGGGAACCACACGTGCAGTGCGTTCAGCCGGTCAGTCTTGCGGTCGGGATAAAGCGTCGGGATCAGTGGATTGGCAGTGGCTTCGACAAGACCGTTCGCCAGTCCGGTAGCCAGGGTCCCCGCGTATAACAAGTTGAATCCAGTGGCGAAGATGGTCAGCAGCACACCGCCGACATGGCCGGCAAAGGCCATCGCAATAAGCCACCGCATTCCCAGCACATCGCAAAGTTGTCCACCGATGAACATCGAAACGGTAAAGCCCCAGAAGGCCGCGCCTGCTATCCAGCCCGTCTGTTCGTTGGTAAGGTGAAACTGGCTGCTGAGCGCATCCATGATCTCGGCCCGCACGCCGAAACACATGGCAGTGGCCACCATGGCCACGCAGCTTGCACGAAAAAGGTTTCCGCGTTGAATACTGTTCGACTTACGATTCGACATTCGTCCAGATCCCTCCCCCGGCATGGCTGCGAACGATCGCGTCGGAAATAGACGCCGCGCGACAGCCATCGGCGAAGGTTGGAAATAGGACTCCGTCGGCGGTTTGCGGATCGCGATTCTCAGCAATAAACTCGAAAATGTTGCGCAGCGTATTCTTGAAGGCGTCCGGCCATCCCTCGTTGTGTCCGCCAGGGAGAGCCGTATACTGGCGCACCTCGGGCGCCAGCAATCCAGGGTCGCGGTTGAGAAGTTGATCAGGCTCGCCGCGTCTTCCGATCCAGAGGCGGTTTGGATCCTCCTGTACCCATGACAGGCTCAGTTTCGATCCGTGAATCTCGAAGCGCAGATCGTTCTTGTGTCCGGCGCACAGCGGGCTGGCCAGAAAACTGGCTGTGCCTCCGTTGCTCAGCCGGAGCAGCACTGCGCCGAGATCGGGCACCAGAACGGAATAAGGCTCAGTCTCTTCTACCATGGCTGGTCCGGCAAAAGCTTCGCGGGCGCCCAGAGGCTTCTGGCGAATGGGAATGACCGTGCGCAGTTCCGCCAGAACGCTCGTCACCCGCAGCCCCGTGACGTGCTCCACGAGGTCGAACCAGTGGCAGCCCGCGTCTCCCACCATCGCGGAGGGACCGCTTTCGGCTGGGTCAAGGCGCCATGAGAAATCTGTATCGTAGAGCAGCCATTCCTGAAGATAATGCCCATGCAGCAGATGGATCGTGCCCACTTCGCCGCTCTTCACCATCATTCGGGCATGTTGAACCATTGGGTGATAGCGGTAATTGAAGGTGACAGCATGCACAACGCCGGCCGCACGTGCAGCATCCCGTATTTCAATGGCCTGGTCCAGGCTCAGCGCCAGTGGTTTCTCAACGATCACGTGCTTGCCCCGCGCGATAGCGGCCAGCGCGATGGGATGGTGCATCCGGGTAGGCGTTACGATGTCAATTACTTCAATGGAGGGATCATCGAGCAGATCCTCATATCTTTCGTATACCGTGGGAATGCCGAGCAGCCCCGCCTTTTCCCGAGTGACTTCCGGTTCAGCCGAACAGACAGCAGCGATGTCCACAAACCCCAGCCGCCTCATGGCCTCCGCGTGTTGAGGGCCAATGAAGCCGAAACCCACGATTCCGCAACGAACTGATCTCATTTCCGCATCTCGGCGATAAGAGTATCGAACTCGGCGGAGGTGAGCAACCGCTCTTCCCGCGCAGCGAGCTCTCTCACGCGCACGGCAAGCCGCTCAACATCCTCGGCAACCCAGTCGATCCCGCGTTGCTCCAGTTGCTCGGCTACGTTGGCTCTACCGCTGCCTTTTCCCAAAACCACTTCCACACCCGGACGACCGGCCATTTCGGGCAGGAAAGGCAGGTACTCGAGCGGAGCCTCGAGTTTGCACCGCCGATGCAGCCCTGCGACCAGGTCGGTCTCGATCCGGTAGAGACCTTCGCCAACGATGGCCTGCTTGGAGGGAAGGCGGAAGCGCCCGCTCTCCTGGACTAGCTGCGATAGGCCATAGAGCGCCTCTGTGCGAATGCCGGCATCGATTCCGTAGAGGCACCGCAAGGCCATGACGGTCTCTTCCAGGGAAGCATTCCCGGCCCGCTCACCGATGCCACAAATCGTCACATGCGCCACTTCGGCGCCGGCTGCAACTCCCGCCAACGTGCAGGCGGTGGCCAGCCCAAAGTCGTCATGACAATGGATTTCGATGGGCTGCGTAAATCGCTGCCGCAAATTCCGGATCATGGAACCGATAGCCTCAGGCGTGGCTACTCCGTAGGAATCCGCGACAGCAATCGCATCGGGTGGGGCTTCGCCACACACTCGCTCCAGGAACGCCAGATAGGCCGGAACTTCAGTGCGGGTTGCGTCGATGGTGAACAAAACGGAATAGAGACCCGATTCACGTGCTGCCCGGAGTGCTTCAATCGCGGCGCCAGTTGCCCATTCCAGGGAGCGGCCTATCCCCTCACGCAAGAGGTGCTCACTGGTTGTGATTTTCAAGACAATCCCACTAGCCCCATACGCGCGAGCCGCCAACACGTCCTTCGGTGCGCAGCGCGCAAAGGCCAGCAATTGGGCGCCCAGATTCTCCGCAGCCAATGTTTCCAGCAGCGCTGCATCTTCGGCCGACTCTGCCGGCATGCCGGTCTCGATACGGTGTACCCCGGAAGCGGCCAACTGCCGAGCGATGGCCAGCCGTTGCCGGGGATCGAATGCTATGCCCGCTTGTTGTTCGCCATCACGCAGAGTCACATCATGAAACTGCAACCTGCGCGGCAACTGTCGCCAAGCGCGGACCGCCTCAGTGTGATTCCAACAGCTTGTGAACCATTGGCTGGATTTCCAGGGCTGGCTCATAGCGCCGCCACTGATTCTTCCATTGCATGCAGAATCAGAGCGATGCTATTCGCGCCGGCGTCCTCGTGCCCGAGTGTGCGCTCGCCGAGACGGCTGGACCGCCCTAGCCGGGATATCATTCCGCTGGTTGTACGTGCGCCAGCCGAAGCAGCGTCGGCCGCTCTGTGAAGGATTTCGACCATGTCTTCTCCTTCAGCCGCTCGCGCTGCATCGACCGCTGGATGCAACGCGTCCAGCATCGTCTTGTCGCCGGGGCTGGCTTTTCCTCGACGAACCAGCGCCTGTTCCATGATCTCCAACATCCAGACGGTCTCCTCTGCTCCGAACGTGACTCGGCCGTTGAAAGCCTTCCCAGTGTCGGATAGCATGGTGCCGAACAGGGGTCCGATGGCGCCTCCCGCGGCCGATAGAAAAGCCTGGCCTGCAGTCTGGAATACCTGGTCGATCGTTACATTGCCTTCCAGTCCTCCGAGCGCCTCACGAAGGGCTCGAAATCCGATCGCCATGGTCACACCGTGATCGCCGTCACCAATAGCGCCGTCCAGTTCATTCAAACGATCCTTGTCCGCTTCTACCCGTAAGCCCACCTGCGATAAAACGCGGATCCAGTCCTGGGCATTCATCGTTGTCTCTTGCATTTCAATTTACCTGTGTGAAATAGGGGCTGTGAGCAGGCCAATCCAGCCAACGGCGCAGCTCGTCGTCCAACCGCATCAGAGTGATCGAGCAACCCGCCATCTCCAACGAGGTGCTGTATTCACCCACATAGGACCGGTGAATGCGAATACCGGCATCGCCAAGAAGCTTGGCCGCCCGCCTGAACACAATGAAGAGTTCCGCGAGAGGCGTGGCTCCCAGACCGTTCACAAGCACGGCGACCTGGTCACCGGACTCAAACAGCTGATCTTCCAAAATTCGGTTAACCAGAATATCTGTAATTTCATCGGCGGCCACTAGTTTCTGGCGGTGCTCGCCCGGTTCACCGTGAATTCCGAGCCCGATTTCAATCTCGTCAGCGCCCAACTCGAAAATCGGCCGCCCGGAGGCCGGAATGGTGCAGGAACTCAAGGCCACGCCCATTGACCTGGTGTTGTCATTCGCTTTGGCCGCCGCGGCACTCACCTGCTGCAAGTTCCCGTTCTCATCTGCGCAGGCTCCCGCAGCCTTAAGAACGAAAAAGTCGCCTGCAATGCCTCTGCGCCGTTCCTTCTGATCCAGCGGAGCGGAAGCGATGTCGTCCGTCACCCTGACAGTCTGAACGCGGATGTTTTCCTCTTCCGCCATCTCTGCTGCCATGTCGAAGTTCATGACGTCGCCAGAGTAGTTTCCATAAATGTAAAGCACACCCGCTCCGCCTGTGACCGCGCGGGTTGCATCGAGGATGACGCCAGGGGAGGGAGAGGCGAAGATGTTGCCCACCGGGCATCCGTCCGCCAAGCCTTTGCCGAGATAACCCATGAACAGAGGCTCGTGCCCACTTCCGCCGCCGAAGATCACGCCGACTTTGCCAGCCACGGGCGCCTCATTGCGCACCACCGACTGAGTGCCAACGCGCCTTACCTCGCGCGGGAACGCGGCTACAAAACCTTCCACTTCTTCCACTGTTACCTGGAACGGGTCATTGATCAGCTTTTTCATGGCTTGATAAGGTCTCCCGCTGAAGGTTCGGGGGCATGCCGGGCCTCAATCAGGCCGATCTTCGCCACTTTGCGCGCCGACTCGCCACCCTGGAACTGGCACTCCAGCCAAATAGAAACAAGTTGCCGGGCCACCTGCGTTCCGATCACGCAGGCCCCCATGGTTAAAATTTGTGCGTCGTTGCTCTTGCGGGAACGCTCGGCCGAATAGGGATCATGCACTACCGCGGCTCGTATCCCCGGCACTTTGTTGGCGGCGATCGCCATGCCGATGCCTGTTCCACAGACAAGAATGCCGCGATCGAACTGCCCATCGCTAATGGATCGCGCAACTTTTTCGGCCATATCCGGATAATCCGCTACCTCTCCGCTCGCAACTCCGAAGTCTTGAAATTCCACCTTCCGCTCTCGAAGCAGAGCTGCGATTTCGTCCTTGAGTGCCACTCCGAGATGGTCAGCACCTAACGCAATTTTCATCGCCATTGCATGAGAATCCTCGCACCATTGAGTGGCCCCAGCAAAGTAAATGCAGGTGGGGTTCTGAATGTGCTAACGTTAAGCGCTTCCGACCCACCTCGAGTTACTTTCGGTTCGACTACATGCCGATTTATACTCATCAGGTGGAATGGAAGGCAGGCTGAATGCATACGTCTCTCAAGGACAAAATTGCTCTCGTCACCGGCGCCAGTAAGGGAGTTGGGAAGGGAATCGCATTGGAGTTGGCGAAGGCTGGTTGCGATGTGGCGGTCAACTACCGCGGGGATGAGGCGGGCGCGGCCGCGACCGTGGACGAGATTACCCGCCTGGGCAGGCGAGCAATTGCCGTCGGGGGCGATGTCTCCCAGCGTGCTCAGGTCGAAAAGATGTTCCAGCAGGTGTTGGAGGCCTTCGGGCGGCTGGACATTCTTGTCAACAACGCCGGAATACAGACCTGGAAATCGCTGCTGGACTTGCCGGAAGACGATTGGGATCGAGTGCTCGCCACCAACCTCAAAGGCAGCTTCCTCTGCACGCAGCAGGCGGCGAGGCTCATGCAAGCGGACGGGGGAGCAATCATCAATATCGGCTCCGGCTGCAATAAATGGCCCTTTGCCAACCTGGTGGATTACACCGCAAGCAAAGGCGGACTTGAGATGTTCACAAAGGTCGCGGCCGTGGAATTGGGACCGTTCAGGATTCGTGTCAATTGTGTCGCTCCAGGCGCGATCGAGATCGAACGCACCAAACTGGAGCTGGGGGACTACGCCGGGATGTGGTCCAAGGTAACTCCCCTGGGACGGATCGGAACGTCCCGCGACGTTGGCCGTGCGGTGGTGTTTCTGGCCAGCGAGGCATCTGAGTTCATTACAGGCCAGACGATCTGGGTGGATGGCGGCCTCTACACCCGGCCAGTTGCGCCGCATGAAGCCTGAGGGCCTATGCATCTGGGTGTCTTTAGCGTCTTGTTTCAAGACTTGCCTCTGGCGGCCATGCTTGAAAAAGTCCGCGACTTGGGGCTGGATTGCTTAGAAATTGGCACCGGTGGGTATCCAGGCAACCACCATTGCGATTTGGATGGGTTGCTGGGCGCGCCGGAGCGGATTCAGACCTATCGCAGCCAGATTGAATCCGCGGGGCTATTCATCAGCGCCCTGTCGTGTCAGGGCAACCCATTGCATCCCAACGCGGCTATTGCCAATGAGCACCACAGCACCTTCGAAAAGACCGTCTTGCTGGCTGAGTGCCTGAAAGTACCCGTCATTAACCTGCTTTCAGGTTGCCCCGGCGATTCCCTCACAGCACGATTCCCAAACTGGTGTCATTTCGCATGGCCGCCCGAGTATCCCGAACTGTGGGCATGGCAGTGGGACGAGATCGCCATTCCGTACTGGAAGCGCGCCGCAGCCTTTGCCGAATCGCATGGCGTCCGTCTTGCGATCGAAATGCACCCCGGTTTTCTCGTTTATAACCCGGAGACCGCGCTGAAACTTCGCGAAGCCGTGGGAGACATCGTCGGCGTGAATCTTGATCCCAGCCATCTATTCTGGCTGGGTATTGATTTACCGTCCGCCATCCGCAAGTTGGGCTCGGCCATTTTCCACGTTCACGCTAAAGACTGCGCCATCGATCGTTTCAACACGTCCATCAACGGCTGCCTGGACGGAAAACCCTATCAGACTGTGGCCGAGCGATCCTGGAGCTTTCGGACCGTGGGGTGGGGGCATGGTTTGGAAGCTTGGCGCAGCATCGCCAGCGCACTGCGCGAGGTAGGCTACGACTATGTACTGAGCATCGAGCACGAAGATCCGCTGGTTGAAGCTGAGGAAGGACTGCGGAGTGCGGTCGATTTTCTGAACCATGTTCTGTTGCGTAAACCAGCCGGCGAAGCATATTGGACGTAATCGGAGCTCCCTCCTAATGCCCTAAGAAGATTGACGTACCGTCAGGCGAGATTGTCGCGCGCTATGTTTTTCGCGACAAAGACCCGTCCTGGTTGGACATGGCCGGTAGGTGCTCAGGCTTCGGTCCCCTTGTTAAAGGTTGCAAATCTCTTTAAACTCTTCTTAGCCACCACATTACACATGTATCTGTTCGTCTAGTCTGACCAGCGTAAACGTGAAATGTAAACGACTTAAGCTCGTCGTGAGCAATCGCGTTACTCAAGGTCGGCCAACAACTTAACACGTCGGTTTACTTGCATTTACTTGTGGAAGCTTCTCGCCCCTGCATAGGATGGCGTTTGTAAATCCTCAAGGTGCCTTTCCTGCTGTGTGGCGATGCAGTGCTGCAAGGATTCGCCATTTGCGATCTGTGACGAATGGCATCAGGGGGAAGTTCGGCCGTTCTTGAATCAAGGACGTGGATTGGCTGGTGGAGTGGCGAAATCGATTTTGGAATCGGCTTCGCACGACCAAAATTGGTCTCTTTAACAACCGCAGGAGGATACGGTAATGAAAATAGGAAAAGTACTACGCTCGGGGGCATATCTGGCAATTCTCTGTACTCTGTCGTGTTTAGCAGCTTTCTCTCAAACCACCTACGCAACACTGAACGGTACGATCACAGACGTAAATAATGCGGCAATCCCTCAAGCGCGAATCACAGCGCAAAATACCGATACAAGTCTTACTGAAGCCAGGCAGAGTAATGCCAGCGGCTTTTATTCGATCTCGCCGTTACCTCCGGGGAATTACCGCATCACGGCTGAGCAGGCTGGATTCAAAAAGTACGTGGAAACAATCACGTTAACCGTAGGTCAGGAAGCAACCATTAATTTTAGATTGCAAATAGGCAGTACAGTGGACACTGTTCAGGTGAATGCAGGGGAAGTTCAACTGAATACTACAAATGCCGAGATAAGCAACGTGGTTGAAGAGAAAACTATCGCGCAGCTGCCTCTGAACGGACGCGACCCGGCAAGCCTGGTTTATCTCTCTCCTGGAGTAACGAATATCCTCAACACGCCAGCCGGCATTCTTCAATCCAACGAATCCATGACCAACGAACAGGGTCCCTCAGCGGGCGGCGGACAGCAAGGCAGCACCTTCGCTCTGCTGGATGGCATTCCGAACATGGACACCTTTGTGGCCAATATGGCTCCCTTTCCCAACGCTGATGCCACGCAGGAGTTCCGCGCCATTACGAACAGCTATGGCGCTCAATATGGATTTTCCCCTGGCGCCATTATCAGCGTGGATACTAAATCCGGTGCGAATGCATTCCACGGCGGAGCATTTGAATTTGTTAGAAATGGGGACCTGAATGCAAGTAACTATTTTACCGGCATGGTGGATACTCTCAAGCGGAATCAGTTTGGTGGCTTTATGGGTGGCCGAATCATAAGAGATAAGCTATTCTTTTTTGCGAACTTCCAGGAAACCAGAATGATCTATGGTTCGCAATCCGTTACCGGCTACACGCCAACGGCTGCCATGCTCAAAGGAGATTTTAGCGCGGTTCCGGAGACGCTTCCGGCGCCATTTGCCACAGTGAATAATGTGCCGAATCAGGTTGATCCGTCCCTGTTCAGCAAAGGTGCGGTTGCCATAGCAAATGATTTGCTTCCCCTGGGACAAGATCCAGCAACTGGGCAGCTCAACACCTCTGCTCCCGGTATTCTTAGCACCTACAAAGAACTCACGGCTCGTTTAGACTACACAATATCGAACAGCCAACGCCTTTTCGCCCGCAACTTTGTACAGGAGTATCTCCACCCAACCCTTCCTGACGACGGCAATATGGTCGCGGCCAGCAGCGCCGGCGCCGGAGAAATCGCAAAGATCTATAACGAAGCTGTAAGCCACACCTGGCTTCCAACTCCAAAGTTTGTCAATGTGATTTCAGCAGCCTGGATTAGTAATATTGTAAACACAGCCAGCCACGACTACACGAAGGAAGGAAAACCGTTCTGTCTCTCCGAATATATAAATGTTGTGGACCCAGGCGATTGCTACATGGATGGACTGTATGTAGGCAGCGACTTCAGTAGCGGTTGGTACGCGCCGAATGTTAATACCAGAACTACCTGGTTCCTTTCCGATCATACGACTACATCAAAGGGGAATCATATAATTACCGCGGGTGTCGATTTTGCTCATCAATGGGATAACGCTCACACCGATTATCCTACACAACCATCTATCTACATCAGTGGACAGGTAACAGGAAATGCACTGGCGGATTATCTTCTGGGTTATGTAACCGGCTTTCAGCAAGGGGTAGATGAAAGTGAGCGAGTGGAGGGCTTGCAACTAGGCATCTATGCGCAGGACGAATATAAAATAAAGCCCAATTTAACGCTGACTATGGGGTTGCGATGGGAGCCGGATATGGCCCCAAGATCCCTCAATGGAGGCGGCTCATGGATACCAGGAGAGCAAAGCCAGCGTTATCCGACGGCACCACTGGATTTGGTCTTCCCTGGTGATCCAGGGGTAAATGACGCTCTCAGGCCATCGGACTACAAATTCTTTATGCCGCGTGTCGGAATAGCCTGGATGCCCATTGGTCCCAAGCTTGCGTTGCGTGCAGGTTTCGGTATGTACGCGGCGCCTCTTTCATCGGCGTTCTACACCAACGTTGTTGGTCTCGCCCCGTTTGCGCCAATTTATAATATAAACTCTACAGCTTCCAATACCGTTTCCTTCGATAATCCATGGGCTAGCTATGCGCCAACCGGAGGGGTGAGTGTTTTCGTCACGCCTCAGGATTTTCTCCAAAACCCGAATATTCCAGCAAATAAGGCCGTCTTCTCGTTACCAACTTCTATACCGTCGGTCTTTGCCACGAATTTTCGCCTGCCGGAAACTCAAAGCTGGACGCTATCCGTTGAGCAGCGGCTCACCTCAAACCTTTTGTTTCACATTGCCTACGTGGGGAGCGAGTCTGACCATCAAACTGTCCTTCTGGATCGAAATCCAGGGGTCTTTGCAGATGGCGGGAATCGCACGACCTACCCAAACTTCAATCAGATTGAGCAAGATAACAGCGTCGGAACTGCATCCTACAATGCCCTGCAAACCGGTATAGATCTGCGGCCCTACAAGGGACTGACGCTCCAGTCGAATTTCACATGGTCTAAAACCATCGACACACAGTCCTTAAATAACTCGGTATGGAACTATGCAGCTCTTGCTAAACCAAACGATGTCGGGTTTAGCCGCGGTATAGCTAGTTACAACATTCCTCTGGTCTCAGTTACAAATTTCACTTACGAATCGCCTGCCCTAGCTGGACACAGCATTGCACTTAGGGAAATAGCTGGACGATGGGGAATCAGCGGTATCTGGACGTTCCAGTCAGGGCTTCCGTTTGGTATCGTTGGAGGAGATGGAAATAACAACTCTGAAACTCAAACGGGTCAAGACCGTGGCAACCTTGTTCCTAACCAGCCATGGAACGTGCACCAGGGCAGCAAATCGCAGTGGCTTACGCATTATTTCAACCCTTTGGCGTTTGTAGTAAATCCCCCAGGAACATACGGGAATACCGGCGTGGACTTTCTTAAAGGACCAGGTACGAATACCGGGGATCTGGCTTTGACGAAAAACTGGCAAATCGTGAGGCGGTATAACCTTCAATTCCGCTGCGAGGCGTTCAATGCGTTCAATCATCCGAACTTTGGACAACCGGCTAACGATCCGTCGTCAATTGCCAATTTTGGGCAAATCACGACGATCGGCCCGATTCAGCCAAGAGTCCTGCAGCTAGGAATGAAGCTTACCTTCTGATATGACAAGTAAAAGGAGCACTTGTCCTAACATAGGCCGGGTTTCGAAGTACAAATCAACATCATCGTCGCAGTAACGTTCCTGAACGTCCGATCCGGTAGGATGTGCCTTCGTGGAGATACAGAGAAAGCCCAGTCGACTACATAACTGGGCTTTTTCATTTATTAGGTCGGCCCTGATCCTTCTACTCGATCGCATGACAAAAAATAGCGCGGTATGATAATTTATCGTGCCAACAAACATTTGGACACCCAGGAGGAAGTCGTGAGAAGACTGGTAGGCGTAAGGTGTGTTCAGTGGTGCATCGTATTTTTTACGAGCATGTTTTCGGTGCGGGTGTGGGGCCAGGCCGCTGCGCCCGTCTCCTTGCAAGAAAACGGATGGACGATCGAGTGCTCCCTAGAGAGCTCTTCACTGACTATCTCCGCCAAGGACCTGGGAAGCGTGGCCCAGCATATCCAACTCAATGAGGAAACCCCATCGGGCCTTCACAGGCTCACCCATTTCTCCGCGAGCATAAACGCCAAGCAGCAATTGATCATTGAGACAATCGCACCAAAGACGGCATGGGTTTTTGCTGCACTTCCTGGAAAGGTTGCCGTCTCAACTACAGGCTTCCACGGAGTGCTGACGGGATGGGCCGCTTCTTCGACTGACCGAACAATCGCTATCCTGCTTGACCGGCAAGGCGAGCCCGTGCAATGGCAAGGAACCAAGGAAATAGTCGGAGCCTATGGGGGCACACAGACCAGCAATCAATCTTATCTTCCGCGCCGCCACCCTGAAGTAATGCATATGGGACTTGGCCATGTGTCCGGCGCGGGGATGCACAGTTTATTCGATCGTAAAACAGACATAGCCATCGACTTTGGCGAAGACGCAGCCTTGCAAGCAGATGAGGGCTCGAAGGACGCTTATGCGTTGACGATCCCGGTCCGCGACAGCGCCACGATCCAACTTACGCCGAATTACTATACCCAGGTGCTGGGAGTGCCTTTTTACACTCGCTATGACGATACAAATTTTCCATCCGCGCCGATAGTCTGGGCAAGCTGGCTCAATTACTACGCAACCGTCACCGAGCAGGATATTATCCGCAATGCCGATTGGCTATCGAAGAATCTGAAGCAATATGGACTGGAATATGTGAGGCTGGACGACGGCTATGACCGAGACGCCGATTTCAATTATTCGGCAGATACGCATTCTCAAGATCACTCAGCTCCTCACCCCGAAGAAGTGGGACATACATGGCTGCACTGGAATTCAGATCGCTTCCCGCACGACCCTGAATGGCTGACAAACCATATTCATGCCGACGGACTGAAGGCGGGGATATGGCTTGTGCCCAACTCATACGGTTCGGCTCTAAAAGAGCATCCCGACTGGTATCTCTACGACAAGCAAGACAAGGTACTTCAGGACTACTCCACTCCCGCGCTTGACTCAACAAACCCTCACGTATTCGAGCATTTGAAATCATTGTTCACCAAGCTCGACACTATGGGCTTTGACTACTACATGTTTGACGGCGAGCACGCTCTGCCGGCGTATGCACCGACTGTTGATAAGAGCCGTTTGCATTCCCCGTCGATTGATTTCGTTGAAAACTATCGCGAGAGACTCGCGCTGATACGGCAGACAATCGGCAGGGAGCGCTTCATTGAAGTGTGTCCCGCCGGAACTCCGCTGAACGGTATGGGATTCTTCGACGCGTACTTTAATGGCATGGATCTTTACGGCAACTGGCAGGGAATGCACTCACTGTTCAGTTCAATTGGCAGCAATCTCTTCCTGAACCATATGGTCAGCTACGTCATGCCCGGCGAAGGACTGGAACTCAGCGAGCCAATGACGATGACGCAGGCCGCGGCCAAGCGCGCCGCAGTCGTCGTGGACGTGGTGCGATCACGCGAGGATCCGCCAACGGGGCTGGGAGTTACCCTGGCGGAGGCGCGGACGCTGGTGACGTATGACGCTCTCACAGGGGTGGTGTATTCGGTCGGTAGCGTAATGCCGGAATTACCGAGGGAGCGGGTAAAGCTCCTCCAGGCAACAATGCCGACGTTGCCAATTCTTCCGATCGACTTATTCAGCCGTGGGTCAAATAGCGATTGGGATACGTTTAAACATTTTCAATCCGACTACTACATCAATCATTACCCTGAGCTAATGGATCTGAAAGTTAACTCATCGGCAGGAGTCTACGATGTAGTGGCGGAAACCAACTGGATGAGCGACACAACCGAACGCAGACTCGATTTTGGCCAGTTAGGAGTGGCGCCAGGGCGCAGGTACGTCATCTTTGACTTTTGGAAGCAGCAACCGCTAGGTATCTTCGAAGATAAGATCGATCTTTCAATCGCGTCACACGACACAAGAGTACTGCTGATTCACCCTCTTGCCGACCGGCCGCAACTGATCGGAAACTCACGCCACATTTCGGGTACCTACTCTATCTTGAGTCAGGGATGGAATGGAACTGAAAAGGAGCTACACGGAGAGTCGGCCACAATTCCCGGCGAACCTTACACGTTGTGGTTCAGCATTCCGGATGGTTATAAGAAATCGTTGGTGCAAGTGAGCTTAAAAATCGGCAAGGCGATCGACGCCGAGTGGCATCAGGAGGGCGGATTCGGCCGCCTGAGCTTCACAGGCGCGGACGGCCCGGTAGAATGGCGAATCCGATTTTAGCATTACCTTTGCCACGACCGACGTTGATCTTCATAACAATCATGCCAACGGGAGCATAACTCGCAATTCTCTTTGCTCTGTCATGGATAAGGAGACATTGCACAAGTCTCAACTTTGTTAGTGCCACAGTCTTTCGCACTTTCGAACTTCCTTAGGGTGTTGGAAAGTTGCTGGTAAAGGGATATTGAAAATGAACCTGAAGCATCTTCTCACGTCATTTCTGCTGGGTCTGCTCCTTGTGCCGAATCTCCCGTCCGAGCCGGCAGCTTTGCCGGCGATGGGCGTACTGCAGCGCCTCATGCCAAAACTCGCACCGCAGTTTGAGCTCAAGCTCGTCCAGAAGCCGGACCACAAGGATTACTTCCGCATTACGGGAAGAAAAGGGCGCATCCACGTCGAGGCAGCCACGCAACCCACGTTGCTTTATGGTGTCAACTGGTACCTGAAGTATGTAGCCCACTTGCAGATGACGCCGGATGGTTCGCAACTCGGCTCATCCAACCTTCGCCTGCCTTCTCCGCCGGCTCCCATCGAGAAGCCTGCGATTTATCCGTGGAGATATGTGCTCAACGAAACTGTAGATGGATATGCAGCCCCATATTGGAGCGAGCAACGGTGGCAACACGAGATCGATATCCTCGCGATGAGTGGTACCAATGCCATCCTGTTTCAGCGCGGCACAGATATGGTTCTTTATCAGACCTTTCGTGACGCCGGTTACTCAGACGAAGCAATCCGGCGCTGGATCGTAGAACCCGCACACCAGCCCTGGGAGCTTATGGGCAATATGTGCTGCTTTGAAGAGCCGATCTCCATGGAGCTGCTCAACAGACGATCCGCGTCAGCGAAGCAGACCATTGCTGCAATGCGCAGTCTTGGCATCACTCCGGTTCTTCCTGGCTACTACGGGATAGTTCCGTCTGATTTCGCCCAGCTGAACCCGGGTGCACACGTGATCACGCAGGGAAAATGGGTCGGCTTTACCCGTCCTGGCTGGCTCGACCCGCGCGACCCGGAATTCGACAGGCTTGCCAAGTCGTTCTACCAGCATCAAAGCGCGCTCTATGGGGACTCGACTATCTACGATATGGAGATTTTCCAGGAGGGCGGGACTGCTGGCGACGTTCCTGTAGGCGCCGCTGCGACAAAGGTGCAGCAGGCACTTGATCGAGCCCACCCAGGCGCTTTCTGGATGCTGATGGCCTGGGGGTCACAGCCCAAGCCTGAACTGCTTGCGGGAATAGAAACCAGCCATCTGCTCGTCCTCGATATCGAGCAGGGCCGTGTACCACGTGAAGATCGAGACCAGAGATTTCAAGGCGCATCCTGGCTTTTCGGCGGGCTATGGGAGTTCGGCGGGCGCACCACCTTGGGGGCTTCCCTCTACGACTATGCGGTGCGCTTTCCGCGCATGGCGAGCCAGCCAGGCAGCCACATCGCCGGAACCGCCATTTTTAACGAGGGCATGGACACGAATCCCTTTGCCTTCGATCTTTACACTGAAATGGCCTGGCATGAGCAACCGGTCGATCTGGCGTCCTGGACGGATGCTTATGCGGTCCGCCGTTATGGCTCCTACGATCCACATGCGCAGCGCGCCTGGCAGATCCTGCTCAAAACTGCATACGGCCTACGTGCCGATGGCATCCTGAACCACGGCGAGCGCGATTCAGGGCAGGAGTCGCTCTTCAACGCACAACCATCCCTGACTACAATGCGAGCCTCCACCTGGGCTCCCGATGGCATGCGCTATAACCCCGACGATCTCAAGCCGGCACTGACTGAATTGCTGCAGGTCGCACCGGCGTTGCGAAAGGAAGAGACCTATCAATTCGATCTAGTTCACGTTGCACGTCAGGTGATGGCAAACGAGAGCCGCGCGATGCTTCCCCAGATCAAGCAGGCTTACGAAGCCAAGGATGAAGTGGCTTTCTCCAGACTCACAACGGATTGGCTTCATCGCATGCAATTGCAGAATGACCTGCTCCAGACAAACCAGAGCTTCCTGCTTGGTGGCTGGCTGGCCCGCGTAGCACCATGGGCCTCGTCTCCAGCCGAGTTGGCCCGCCTTAATTATGATGCGCGCTCCATCCTGACGACGTGGGGAGATCGCGGCGCCAGCGAGACCGGCCTGCATGATTACGGGAATCGCGACTGGGCCGGAATGACGAGCGACTATTACCTTCCACGCTGGAAGCTCTACTTCGACTCGCTGTCCAGGTCTCTCAAAACTGGAGAGGCTCCACAAAATATAGATTGGTACGCTTTTGGGGACACTTGGAATCGAAGCCGGACTCTTTACAGCGCAAAGCCTCGTGGTGACACATATTTGGCTGCTTTGGCGATCGCACAAAATCTGAATCTTGCACCGCTTCCTTCACTGCCGGCCGGGGCAAAAGGCCAAACAGGAGCAGAACGTTGAATCCGAGTGCCGTAACCATCCGATCGCCTCATGCGCAAATTGAAAGCGAATCTCTGGCCTCGCTGCAGCCAGGCAGATTGCTCTCGCTCGACCTTTTTCGCGGTCTCACCATCGCTTTTATGATTCTCGTTAACAACGCCGGCGACTTCACATTGGCTTACCGGCCGTTGCACCATGCCTTTTGGAACGGGTTTACGCCGACCGACCTCGTCTTCCCGGCATTCCTTTTCATTGTTGGAATCACCACGCTTCTTTCGCTGTCGTCAAGGCTGTCACGAGGCATCACAAAGCGGGAGCTATTTCTTCAGGTTCTGAAGCGCGCCGTCATCCTGTTCCTGCTCGGCATATTGGTCAACAGTTTCCCTTTGTTCGATCTCCCCACGATGCGTTTCGTCGGGGTGCTTCAGCGTATTGCAATCTGCTATCTGGTTGTTGCGACGTTCTACCTGTTGAGCCCAGGATGGCGCGATAAAGCAGCGATCATGGCCGGGTTGCTTATCGGCTACTGGATGCTGATGCGCTTTGTACCCGTACCTGGTTACGGGGTTCCAACGCACAGCGTTCCGCTACTCGATCGCGATGGCAACCTGTCAGCATGGCTCGACCACCAGATATTCTCCACTCCCCACTTGTTTCAAGGCCAAGGCAAAGGCGATCCGGAAGGTGTGCTGGGCACCCTGCCCGCAATCGGCATCACACTCCTTGGCATGCTGACCGGCCAGTGGCTCCGCACATCCCGTAGCCTCATGCGAAAGGTCAGGGGCATCGCCATCGCCGGCATTATCGCAGTCCTGCTTGGTGGATTATGGAATTTCACCTTTCCGATTAACAAAAGGTTGTGGACGAGTTCCTATGTACTTTTCGCAGGCGGGCTCAGCCTTCTGCTGCTTGCACTCTCTATATTGCTCGTCGTCGATGATGGCAGTGCCGTCGAATCCGGGCCGCAGCGATACCGTGGATCACGCTTCTTCACACCACTAACGGTCTTCGGAACCAACGCCATCGCGGCCTATGTGTTCTCAGAGCTATTGTCGTCAACGCTCAACAGCATCCATACTTATGCGGGGATCAATTTGCAGCAAACTCTTTATCGAGCAATAGTAAGCATCGCACCCGATACGGCATTCGCCTCGCTGCTTTACTCCCTTGGATTTGTGGCAGTCTGCTGGATTTTCACCTATGTCCTATACCGCAACAGAATCTTCATCAAGATCTGACGTTAGCTTAGGAAAACGGGACTGACCATACACATGGTTACCACTACACGTACCAATGCTTTAATTATGGACGCTTTCACGTTGGTCATGCGGACCGGAGTTAGCAGATTGCGCGTGAAGAGGTGGAGCACAGCGGGTTCAGCCTCTCTACGAATGGAGCGGCGCGTTGCGGCCAGGGAATCTTGAGTTGAGACCGTTCATTGTTCCGCGAAGTGCAGGCAAGAGGGTGGAAAGGAGACGCGCCATTGTATTCCTTGGCTTATGGAATCAAGGGCTCATCCGTTTTCGCAGGCAAGATGTGCCATTTCCTATTGCCAAATCTGTATGTGGTCATGGACAACTGGGCGGTTGATGCGTTTGACTATGAAATCTATTGGCGCGGCATGAGAGACGCATGGTGCAGCTTCACAGGACAGGATACGGCAAGAAAGATGCTAATCGATGCCATCGGGCCAGATGCGACACCCAATCCCCGATACCCGATCGAAACCAAGATAATTGAACTCTGTCACATCGGTCAGAAGCATGGATCAGGCCTCCATGCGTAGCTTCAGCCTTATCTGTTCCTATGAAGCAGATCCGGGAACCCGGACCAGCCTGAATATCCGAATGCAGGGATTGAATCCGTCGAGAAATCCAGACCGAAAGGCCTTCCGCACCACAAGACCTGGAGTCAATCTTCTGCTTCTACGCCGCCTTAAATTGCAACACGTTCTTATACACCAGGACCCGCGAAGGCCGCGATAGAACCACCTCTCCATCCCCGCGCCTTGTAACGTCGGCTTCGAACTCAATGAATTGTCCGTCATGCAATCCACGCCCCCAGGTCCGCGCCGGAATCGAAATGTGGCGCGCCACTCGCTTCCCGCCAACGGCTATGACGTCTTCAAGTCGTACTCTGGAGCCTATCCGGTTAATCCAGGCACGCACGCGGATATGGCTGCCAAGGTAGTCGGCCAGTCGGTTTTCAAGCGCATCCATACAATTCTCCAAGACCAGGACTCGATCTTTGAGAATTGTCTTGATTCGACCATCCGTCGGCTCGGCCGCATCGGCCTCGGCCTCGTCGAGAAGTTCATGCAATTCCGCGAGCACATGATCATGACCCAGTGCTTCCGCCCGGCTGAGCACAAGGCCGGTCAAGCTATTGGAGGTGAAATTCACCTCCAGTTCATCAATCGTCATCGACACAGAGGGGTCGCTTTTCATGTTGCTCATGCCACCACTGTTGCGTTGGCTCTGCGGGTATTCTGATTTCTCGAAATAGATGTGGTCCTGCGCTACTGAAGATTCCCGCGGTTCGTTGTGGCCATCAGCAACTCTAGGAGCCGTGGCGATCAGTGCATTGTGCTGTTCTTTCATCAATTGCCTCCAAATTCATATTTTCACAAACCTGGTAGTGGCGAGTATCCGTGAAATCACTGATTACTGGAGAGTTGGGACTGCCGTAAGAAGCTGGCAATTCGTAGGGCTACTGAAGCGCAGTCATCGGACGTGTTTTATCGGAGAAGTTGTATCTTGCACCACATCCTGGCGCTCCGATGTACTTTATCGACCGCCGGCCACCGAGGAGATGCTGCCCATTGGCGAGTCCCTTGAGGCATATCGAGACCTGGTGGTGAAGACATGCTGCGACCTCCTTGGAGAGTTGCCATGATTCCTTCGCGGCCTGGCACGGGAGTTGGGGTGTGAATTGCTGCCGCGATGGTCGGCTGGGGGTACATGTGGGGGTATTTAGCATGGCTAGAACTATAAGTACTTTAGATTGTCATAATTACGTCCCGGTATTAATCCAGTCGTCCCCATTTAATTCCAATAGTTTAGCAATTTTATTATCCTCCCTTGCACCATCCTCCGACCCAAGCTTCAACCCAAACTGTCTATTCCCGCCCAGTTTTGCATGGGTTCGCCTTGATCGGAAGCCTGCGGATGTCTGCGATCTGACGTCTACCCTCGCTGAGCTTCGGCTTGACCACTACCGGGATCACCGCAGGCAGGGCCACTCTGGCTATCTCCAGCACGGCGCCCGTCAATCTGTAACTCCAGAATCAACTGAGGTATATACGGTATATACTGCGAAAGTGTACCCTCAGCTACCTTTTACGCAGGCTTGGCTGCAGTGGAACGGGGTCGAAAACAGCACCTTTCATCACATTTTTATAGCTAGACAGCTACATGGGGCGGATCAGGCATGAACGACCCAAAAGAGCAGAAGTACGAGCCGGAAGCGCCGACGATTGTAGTCGAGAAAAGCGTTTCCGCTGCTCCTGCTTCAGGACAGAGCGACCCGAGAGCGCAGGTATCCGCGGCGCCGGCACAGCCGTCCGACGGATTTCCCGAAGCTCCAACTTATGGGGACGGTGAGGCGCCCACCATGCTGCCCACGGCGCGCACAGGACCGTTCGATACCGGTCTTACTTTGCCTCCCGGAACACCGGTGCAGCTCGCCGGAAATGCCGCAGCGGGCATGGGCAGCGGCTCTGCCCTGCGGCCGGGGACGGTTTTTGCGAACCGCTACGAAATCATCAAGACCCTGGGCGAAGGCGGGATGGGGGCGGTTTACAAGGCACGGGACCGGGAATTGGATCGAGAGGTCGCTCTCAAAGTCATCCGGCCTGAGCTTGCCAACGATCCTCAAATCCTGCAGCGCTTCAAGCAGGAGCTGATCCTTGCACGCCAGGTCACCGACCGCAACATCATCAGAATTTTCGATCTTGGGGAAGACGGCAGAACCAAGTTCATCACGATGGAGTACATCGAGGGCCAGAACCTCCATCAACTTTTGAGCCAGCGGGGAAAATTGGAAGCCGCGGAAGCCGTCAACATAATGGAACAGGTGGCCGCGGGACTGGCTGCTGCCCACCGCGAAGGAATCATCCACCGCGATCTGAAGCCCGGCAATATCATGCGCGACGCGAACGGCCGGGTCGTGGTGATGGATTTCGGATTGGCCCGCACCGTACGCGGCGAGGGGATGACCCAGACCGGCGCAATGATGGGCACGATTGAATACATGTCTCCGGAGCAGGCGCAGGGGAAAGAGCTCAAAGCCAGCTCCGATATTTTCACGCTCGGCTTGATCCTCTATGAGTTGGTGGCCGGGATCATGCCTTTCCATGCCGAGAGCGCAATCGCGAGCCTGGTCAAGCGCACGCAACAGCGGGCCGTGCCCCTGACGGATGTCGATAAGAACATCCCGAGCTCATTGAGCAATATCGTCGCCAAATGTCTTGAGAAGGACCCGGCGAACCGTTACCAGGACGCGGCAGAACTGGATGCGGATCTTCGCGCGTGGCAAAGCAGCGGCGGGAAGAAGGTTGCCGCATCCTCGATGCGGCTGCGCATGATCCGCATGCGCGAGGTTCCCTGGACGCGCTATGCGATCTCGGGCGTCCTGATTTTGGTAGTCGCAGTTGGCATTGGCTGGTTCGTCGCCAGGAGGCAACAGGCCGCGAAGTCAGCGGCGCATGTCCCGGTCTCGGTCCTGATTGGCGACTTCGAAAACCATACCGGCGACCCGGTTCTGGATAACACATTGGAGCCGATGCTCGGCCTGGCCCTGGAAGGCGCCAGCTTCATCAACGTCTATGGCCGCGAGGATGCGCGAAGGCTGGCCGGGAAGCTTCCGAACCCCACAAACAAACTCGACGAGCACACCGTGCGACAGGTGGCGATGAGCCAGGACATCAACGCGGTGATTACCGGCGAGATTGCTCTGCGAGGGGATGAGTACAACATCACGGCGATTGCCATGGACGGCGTTAGTGGCAAGGTGCTGGCCAGATCGGAAGTCAGCGTCGCCAATAAAAACGAGATTCTCACCAGTCTGCCCAAGCTGGCGGTGCCGCTCCGTAAGGCTCTGGGCGATTCGACGCCGCCCTCGGTGCAGTTCAATGAGGTCAGCGGAGGCTTCACCGCAGCGTCTTTAGAGGCCGTTCACGAGGACGCTCTCGGGGTCGATGAGCAGTTTGCAGGCAAATTCCAGGAGGCATTCGATTCGTTTCAGAAAGCCGCGCAACTGGATCCGAATTTCGCGCGCGCGTACACCGGCATGGGTGCCATGGCCCAGAATCTGGGCAGACCCGGGGATGCGTTGAACTACATGAAGCTGGCCATGCAACACGAGAGCAACATGACCGATCGGGAGAAGCTTCGCGACCGGGGACTTTATTATTTGACCGCGGGTGACTGGCAGAAGTGCGTCGAGGAATATAAGAAGCTGGTTACCGACTATCCTGCCGATCGCGTCGGCCAGAACAATCTTGCCAGCTGTTATGTACAGTTGCGCGACGCGCCGAAGGCGCTGGCGGCAGCGCAACATGCGGTACAGATTGTTCCCAAAGGGGTGGGGCCAGCGGTGAACCTGGCATTCATCAGCGCTTTCGCAGGAGACTTTACCGCGAGCGATAAAGAAGCGCAGTACGCGCTCCAGATCAACCCAAAGGCCGCGCAGGGATACCTGGTGCTCGCCGAAGCGCAACTCGGCCAGGGGCAGACCGACAAAGCAGCCGCGACATATCATCATTTTGAAAGTTTTGGACCGGTAGCTGCATCCACCGCGGCCGCGGGGCTCGCCGATCTTTCCGCGTATCAAGGGAAGTACGCCGATGCCGCGCGCATCCTCTCACAAGGAGCGGCTGGCGATGTGTCGGCGAAGATGGACGACAACGCGGCAAGAAAGTACGCGGCGCTGGGAAACATCGAAACCATCGAGGGAAACCATTCGGCAGCGCTCTCTGACCTCGAGAAGGCACTAGCGAAGAGCCAGTCGATCCAGATTGAGTTCCTGGCGGCCAGAAGCTATGTGGACCTGGATGAGTTCGCGAAAGCGCAAAAGCTGGCGACGAGCCTGTCTGCGGCGTTGTCGAGCGAGGCGCAGGCTTACGGCAAGACCGTTCAGGGGCTGATCGCCCTGAAGCGCAAAGACACCAATGAGGCGATCAGACAGATTACTGCTGCGAATAACCTGCTGGACACCTGGATCGGCCACTACGATCTTGGACGGGCATATTTCGAAGCGGGAGCATTCACCGAGGCCGACTCGGAGTTCGATACATGCCTGAAGCGGAAGGGCGAAGCTATCGAACTGTTTATGGATAACGTGCCGACGTATGCATATTTTCCGCCCGTGTATTACTACGAGGGGCGCGTGCGGGAAGGGTTGAAGAGCGAGGGGTTCGCGAATTCATACAAGAGCTACCTCAGCATCCGCGGGCAGTCGACGGACGACCCTCTGGCTGCAGACATCCGGCGCCGCCTGGGCCAATAATCCACCGCGGAATCGAAGGCTCCGCATCAACGCTTGCGTCCCATCCAGATCTCAATAAAGACAAGGCAAAAAGAGTGCCGGTGTTTATCGGCACCCGTGGTTCTCAGCCCCTGAGCCGCCGTTCCATGCTCGCGTGCCCCTTGCTGCCGAAACTCGTACTCGTTGGAGTGTGGGTCGCAGGTGATCAGGTCGCGGGTACGGCCAGCGTGACCTGCGGCGCTGCCGCGTAGTTAGAGCTTCCTGCCTGATTGGCGATTACTGAGCATGTCCCCGTGCTGCTGGTCATCGTATAGGTTGCACCTGAATTGCTGCATGCTCCGGAACTGGTGAATTTGACCGCGAGCCCGCTAGAAGCCGAGGCCACCACCGTGAAGCTGCTTTTGTAGGCGGCGCTCGCCGGTGGGTTGGTGGTGAATGTGATCGCCTGCGCAGCCAGAGTTGCAGTTACTGACTTTGTAACCTGTGGCGCTGCCGAGTAGTCGGAGTTGCCCGCCTGGTTGGCAATCACCGTGCATGTTCCCGTGCCGCTGGCCATCGTGTAGGTTGCTGTGCCCGGCGTTGTACCCGCTGTTACGCTGCACACACCGGAACTGGTGAATGTGACCACGAGCCCGCTGGAGGTGGAGGCCGCAACCGTGAAGCTGGTCTTGTAGGCGGCGCTCGCCGGAGGGTTGGTGGTGACTGTGATCGTCTGCGTGGCCTTAGTCGCGGTTACTGACTTTGTAACCTGTGGCGCTGCCGAATAGTCGGAGTTGCCAGCCTGGTTGGCAATGACCGAGCACGTTCCCGTGCCGCTAGTCATCGTGTAGGTTGCTGTGCCTGGCGCTGTACCCGCCGTCACGCTGCACGCCCCGGAATTCGTGAATGTGACCGCGAGCCCGCTGGAGGCCGAGGCCACCACCGTGAAGCTGCCATTGTAGGCGGCGCTCACCGGGGGGCTGGTGGTGAATGTGATGGTCTGCGTGGCTTTAGTCGCGGTTACTGACTTTGTAACCTGCGGCGCTGCCGAGTAGCTAGAGTTGCCCGCCTGATTGGCGATCACCGAGCACGTTCCCGTGGCGCCGGTCATCGTGTAGGTTGCGCCCAAATTGCTGCATGCCCCGGAACTGGTGAATGCGACAGCGAGCCCGCTCGAAGCTTTCGCCGCCACCGTGAAGCTCGCGTTGTAGGCGGCGCTTGCCGGTGGGTTGGTGGTGAATGTGATTGTCTGCGGATCCAGAACAGTGGCGCTCAGCGTGACCATCTGCGGACTGCCAGGCGCATTGTCCATTATCTCCAGGGTCGCAGTTTGCGGAGTGCTGTAGTACGCACCCGCGATGAAGGAGACCGAAATCGTGCAGGATTTACCCGCGGCTAACGGCAACAGGCAGTAATTGACCACAACAAACTCGTCAGATTTCCCTGCCTGCAGAAGGGTAATGAGAGGCGTGCTGATGGTGGCAGCCGCGGTTCCAGTGTTGCTCACTGTCACGGTCTCAGTCGTGATGCTTCCCACAGCTACCGGGCCGAAGTTGATACTCGACGGAGACACGGTGATCGCTGGTCCTGCTGCGGTTACAGATATTGTGAGCGACGCCACAGCGTAGTTGGTGTTCCCCGCCTGGTTGGCGATCACCGAGCAGACTCCCGTACTGTTGGTCATGGTGTAGGTAGCCGTGCCCGGCACTGTACCCGCCGTTACGCTGCACGCCCCAATCCCGGAATTAACGAAGGTCACCGGGTTCCCGCTGGCGCCGCCTGTGGCCGCCACCGTAAAGCTCGTGTTGTAGGCTGCCGCGACCGGAGGGGGTGTGGTAAACCTGATCGTCTGACTCGCCGGCTGCAGGTTGACCGTGCCCGAGTTACTGTTGACCGAGTTGTAGTTGTTGTTGCCGGGCATGGTCGCCGACACGGTGCAACTGCCGGTACCGCTGTTGGCCGTAAGCTGACCGCTGCTAACAGAGCAGGAGCCGCCGGAGTTCCCGGTCACCGTGTAGGTCACCGCGAGCCCGGTGCTGCCGCCGGTCACGATCAGGGCTTCGCTCTGGTTGTAGGTCAGCGGCGAGCCCGCGCTCAGCATCAGCGTCGCCTGACTAGCCAGCTGTATGGTCAACGTACCGGGCACAAAAAGGAAGGAATAATTCGTTGCGGCCAACGTGCCGGTCGCTACCGTGACGGGATAGCTGCCCACATTGCTCGTTGCAGTTGCGGTCGTGGAGAGCGCCGCTGTGCCGCTCACCACCGAGGTCGGATCACTATTCACAAAGCCGCTGAGACTGTAGGTCAACGCGGGGATTGGTTGGCCGTAGTTGATCGTCGGGCTGGCTGCAGACACCTTGATGACCGCGGGGAGCACGGAGAACGACTGCGTCGCCGTGGCGGCACTATATGTGCTGTTTCCCAGCACATTCGCGGTGATCGTGCACAAGCCGACTCCGGTTGTGGCGCCGCCAGTTGTGCATGGCCCGGAGGTTGAGAACGTGACTGTCAGTCCGGAGGAGGCAGTCGCGCTCAACGAGAAGGTGCCGCCATACTGTACATTCGGCAACGGCCCAAAGGCGATGGTTTGCGATTGGATGTTGGAACCCGCAGGCAGGATGGAGAATGTACCTGACGCGGGGTCGGCCGCATTGTAAGAGCTGGAGCCGGCCTGCGCCGCGGTGATGGTGCAGCTTCCCGTGCTGGTGAGAGTGACGCTGGCTGAGGAGATGCCGCTCGCCGGGTCGATCGACTGGCTGCCGATGGAGCAGTTTCCTGAAGCGCTGAAGCCGACCTCTAAGAAATTCGGGAGGTTGTTGGTCTCGGCAGTCGCGGTGACCGTGAGCGGCGAACTCGAAATCAGGACTGAACTCGGCAAGGAGTCAAGAACGATGGTCTGATTATTTTTTAACATCGCCGGCGGCGAGGGCGGACTTTGCCGTTGATTGCCATTTGAGTCCGGAACGAGGATGGTCGCGATGGTGTAGACCACGGTGGTTGATGTCAGATCGGGATTGGTGTCGGTAAATGTTGTTGCCGGCGGATTTCCGTTCACGCCGCTGACGCTGCCAATCAAAATCGGGGTTGCTCCATCAGAGCTGCGATAGACGCTGTAAGTGGCAACCACGCCGAAAGCAGGCGCACTCCAGTTGACCACGACCTGCTGGCCGGTGGGCATTGCCATCGGGGTTTCGCTGGGTGATACCGGCGGACGAACATACGAGTTGGCGGTGTCGTAATCCAGCTCGTTGGTGGCTGCGCCCCCGCTGCCGAGCGCGACTGTGCCGCCGCTGCCGAGGGCGACGGTGCCACCGCTGCCGAGGGCTACTGTGCCTCCACTGCCGAGGGCGACGATGCCGCCGCTACCCAGCGCCACGACGCCGCCGCTGCCTAGCGCCACCGTGCCGCCGCTGCCCAAGGCCACGATACCTCCGCTGCCGAGGGCGATGGTGCCGGCGCCGCTAAGAGTGACGTTTCCGCCGCTGCCCAGCGCTACGGTGCCGCCGCTGCCGAGCGTGACCGTGCCGCCGCTGCCGAGCGTGACGGAGCCGCCGCTGCCAAGGGCAACAATGCCGCCGCTGCTGAACGTGACGGTGCCGCCGCTCCCAAGAGCGATGGTGCCGCCACTACTGACCGTTCCGCCACCGCTTAGGGTGGCCGTTCCTCCGCTGCTAATGGTGACATTGCCGCCACTGCCCAGCGCTACGATGCCCCCGCTGCCGAGGGTGACGGATCCGCCGCTGCCGAGGGCAACGATTCCGCCACTTCCCAGTGCAATCGTGCCGCTGCCGCTCAGCGTGAAGTTGCCACCGCTGCCCAACGCAACGATGCCGCCGCTGCCAAGTGCGACAATGCCGCCGCTGCTCAGCGTCACGTCGCCGCCGCTGCTCAAGCCAACGGTGCCACCGCTGCCGAGGGCAATGATGCCGCTGCCGCCGATTGCGAAGATGCCGCCGCTGCCCAGCGCTACTGTACCGGCGCTGTCCAGCGTAACAGTTCCGCCGCTATCGGGAAGTGTGTAGCTGCCGCCTGCGGGAACCGTTACCGAGCCGCCGCTGCCGAGAGCAATGATGCCGCCGCTGCTGAGCGTGACGGTGCCGGCGCTGCCCAGGGCTACGGTGCCGCCGCTGCCCAGGGCGATGGTGCCGCTACTGCTGAGCGTGACGATACCGCCGCTGCTCAGCGCTGCCGTTCCGCCGCTGCCCAAAGCGATGGTGCCGCCGCTCGGGGGCAGCGTGACAGTGCCGCCGTTGTTGAGCGTGACACTTCCGCCGCTTCCCAGGGCGATGGTGCCGGCGCTGCTCAGAGTCACGTTTCCGCCGCTGCTGAGGGTCACCGTGCCGCCGCTTCCTACCGCTACGGTGCCGCCGGTGCCCAGAGTCACGGATCCGCCCGGGGCGATGTTCAACGGGGCTGTCGAGTAAGCGAAGGAAAGCACGCTCGCCAGGGATGCGAACTCACCGCCGGTGGCGCCTACCTGACGCAGGTCGATGTTGGCCACGTCGTTGTATCCGCGCAACTGCGTATACGGCACGCCATCGATGTACGGCACTCCACCGACATTCGTGATGCTATCGAAGGTGATGTTTTGCCCAGTCGACCACGCGTCCGTCGTTGGGATGGGTGAAACCGACGCATCAATGCGATACCCCGTATCGCCGGTGAGCGGAGTGCCGTCGCAATGCCACGAGGCGGCGCTCTCCCCGGTACCGGGGTTCGTGGGCGTGTACCAGGCCGAAGTCGGGAACGTGGCGGGATTGCCGGAGCCGTCCGTAAGCTGAGTCACCGAACCTAGCGAGCCGGGGAGCAAAGTGGTGAGTGCCTGGTCAGAGTAAGCAACAGACGAATTCGGACCCACCCCGTCCAGTTGGAATAGGTAGTTCATGGTGCTCTGGAAATTCGGCTTGCAATTGGCTTCGTAGGTCGGGATGTAACTTCCGGCCGTGTCGTAGTAGCGCCCGCCGTGTGTCAAACCGAGCGTATGGCCGATCTCATGGTACGTGGTGCCGGCGATGACGTTGGCGCGCGTGGCCATGTTCTGGGTCGGAGACGTCTCCCAAAGGCCCAGGGTCACGGCCGAATCCTGCCCGCCCAGATCGGAATAGCCTGAGATGCTGGTTACCGTGCCGGAGGTCAGCCCGATTTCGGGCTCAGGCAATGTGCTGTTGGGATAGGTCCAGTTGGGAACGCCGGGAGTGGACAAAATGATGGTCTGCGAGTCGGGACATGACGAGGTGTTGTAGATACCGTTGAGACTCGGGTTTCCTTGTACGCCGGAGATGGTGAAGCGGCTGGGGCAATAGTTGATCGTGCCCGATGGGCCCCGGTCGGCGGTGACGAGGGTCGCCGTGCCGCCTGAAACCACGATCGACGTCAAGGTTCCATAGGGCGTATTCCAGGCGGGTACGGCCAGCGAATGACCGAACAGTAGGTAGTGATAGCTATCCTTCTGCCCGTACGGGAAACGAGCCGTGCAATCGCCACCTGCGGCACAGGAAGCAAAATTGCGCGGCCAGACTTTGGAGATCTCGAGGCTATTCTTCCAGTCGACGACTCCCGGCTGGCCGGGGAACTCGCATAACAGCGGAGGAGTGGAGGACGGGTTATCCGTGCAGGTGCTTTCCGGCACTGCGTTGCCAATTTCGAGGTGAAGCACAATTCCAGGGCCAAATGGAGCCGGAGTGGCGAACGCCTGCTTCACCATCGCCAGCGGGTCGTTTCCCTGGGCGTCCGGCGCGGGGAACAGGTTCTCCTGGCTGGGATCGCACGCACCGTTTGCGAGCACGGCGCCGCACATGTAATCCAGTTGAACAAAGAGATCCTTTTGACCGTGCTGAGCGCCCGGCAGCGGAACCCACGATTGGGTCTTCACATCGTAATAACCCGGCTGCCCCGCAAAGAAATCGCCCGAAGCGGGGCCGGACTTCCAGGCGTCCAGAATTCCGTCATTATCGCTATTGGTCACGGGCGTGGAGAAAATCACCGCACCGTAAGCGTTTCCGGCGTTGATCGGCACGCTGTACTGGCTCGCGTGTGCCGCGGGCGAAACGGAACTGAAGGTGTTGTTCCAGGTTCCGCCCGAATAGGAGAGAGTCGTATTTTCTCCCGCGCCTGAGCCGCCAAAAGCGTCATAGAATCCCTGCACGTTTTGCGTCGTCGCGGCGGTTGGAATCGCCGAACCGTCGTAAATCACGATTGACTTGAGCGGGAAGCTCGGCGACAGGACGCGATAGAGAACCACCAGGCTCACGCCTTCGGTGAGCGGAAGTCCGCTTCCTCCGCTGTCAGGCAACGATACCTTGAAGGCGCCGGAGCCCAGGCGCACGCCGTTCGTCCCCTCGAAATAGGCATTCACGTCTGCGCGATAGACACGCAGCGTCCCGGTCAACGCGCCGTCGGTAAAGGGCAGGTCGGTCCCGATCTGCTGGCCGGTGATGGGAAATCCATTGAAGGCTCCGGTGTTGCCGGAGGGCGACGGCGTATTCTCCAGCGTTTCCCAATACAGGAAACCATCGATAATGTCGGCTCCGTCGGGAACACCCTGGCTGACCCCAGGGTTGGTCGTGCTATCGGGAATGTTGATGGTTCCGGTGGCGATACCGCCGACGCCGGTGCCTCGCAGAGTGACGCCCGCGGCCGCATAGTCGCCGGTGACGAAGTAATTGTTCATCAGGGAGAGCGGGTTGGGAGCCGGCGTCGGCGCCACGCCCACTGAGGTCGCCAGCGCGACCGCCGATCCCGGAGTTACCTGCGATCCGGCCGTCGGATTTTCGCCTATCACGCTGCCATTAGGTTCGCTGTCGCTGTACTGGGTGGTGACCGCTCCCAGCGTCAGGCCCGAGTTTGTCAGGGCCGTTGACGCCGCCGATTGCGTCATTCCTACCACGTTGGGGACCACGCTGATGGGCTGGCCGTTGATGCTGCTGATGCCGCTGAGGTTGACTGCCTGCACGACCACTGAAGAAGCAAGGTTCATCGTGTTGTCGCTGAAAATCGCCGCACCTGTGAGATAGCCGGTGGTTTGCGGCGTGAAGATGAAGCCCTCAAAACAGGATGCGCCCGCGGACAGCGAGAACCCGCTGCCACACGTGGAGCTTGTGGCCTGTGTGAAGTTCGTGCCCAGGGTCAAGGCCACCGAGCCCGTCAGCGGCTGGTTGCCGACGTTTTGAACGGAGACCGGCCTCGGGCTGTCCGCGCTGGTGTTATTGACGGCTGTCAAGGCAAAGCTCAACGATGGCGGCTGGGAGCGATTGACCTCAAACACTTGCCCGGAGCCCTGATCTCCGATGAAGACATCGCCCGTTGTATCTACCGTCACTCCGCTCGGGTAATTCAGTCCGGTGCCCACCGTGGACTGGACGCCGCTGGGAGAAACCTCCACCACTCGGCTATTCGGTGCATCAGCGATGAAGACGTCACCGGCTGCATCTACCGCCAAATCGTATGGTTGACCCAGTCCGGTGGTTGGCACTGTGGTTTGGACGCCGCCTGGCGTAACTTCCACCACACGGTTGTTGCTGCCACCATCCGCGATGAAGACATCGCCCGCTGCATCCACCGCCACGCCCCATGGTTGACTCAGACCGGTGACGGGCACCGTCGTCTGGATGCCAGTGGGCGTAATCTTCTCCACCTGATTGTTGTTCTGGTCCCCGATGAAGACATCGCCCGCTCCATCAAGCGCTATACCGATGGGGTAGTTCAGTCCGCTTCCCACCGTCGTCTGGACTCCACTGGGTGTGACTTTCACCGCATACGGGAGGTTGAGGTCCACGATGAAGACATCGCCCGCTCCATCGACGGCCACGCCGATGGGGGCAGTCAGACCGGTCGCAGGTACCGTAGTCTGGACGCCACCGGGTGTGATCTTAACCACCTTGCCGGCGACGTAATCCGCCACGAAGAGATCGCCCGCCGCATCAAGGGCCAGACCGACGTTGTAATGCAGACCGCGGGTGGGCTCCGTGGTCTGCGTGCCCGGACCAAACGCAGCCACGGGCGCTTGGCCAATGCCATAAACCGGTGCGGTCCCCAGCAGGTCGCCGTCGTTGTCGAAGAGATTCACCGCGCCCATGCGCAAGCCCGGCGCGAGGGGCGTGAAGCTGACGTTTACTGTGCAGGAATTGCCCGCGGAGACGGCGCCGGTGCAGGTGCCGCCGCTAGCCTGCGCGAAATCGAGGCCTGTGATTCCCTGCGTGAGGACCTCAATCGCGCCAATCGTTGTGTTCGCCGTGATGTTGAATGTCACAGAGAGAGAACTGTTGCACGGCGCGGGCGAGGTTTGCCCTGTGGCGCAGACATTGACGCTGCCAAAGGACTGCTGCGAAAAACTCGCGGATACATTCATCGCCGAGGTCATTGAGACAGTGCACGTCGGGGTCGTTCCTGAGCATGCTCCGCCCCAGCCAAGAAATGTCGATCCAGCTGCCGGACTCGCCGATAGCGTCACACTGGAGCCGGTCAAATAACTTTGCGCACAAGAACCCGTGGCGCTTCCGCTGGCATAAGTGCAACTGATCAGTCCGTCACCGGAGGTCACCGCGCCGGGACCGGAGCCCGTTTCTGTCACCGTCAGCGTGTATGTGGTGGGCACCACCGCTATGCCGGTGCCGTTGAGGGTGACCGATTGAGAAGAGAGTGGATTATTCAGGGCGTTATCGGAAAATTGAGCGGAGCCACTGATCGCACCGCTGCTCTGCGGGTCGAAGTCGATGCTCAGATTGCAGACCGCGCCGGGCGTGAGCGAGAAGTTGCCGGCGCAATCGGCGGGTGTGCCGGGGCCGGGAACCTGAGAGAAGTCAGAAGTATCACTCAGGACCAGTCCGGGGCTGATTGCGTTCAGCGTCTGGTTGCCGATGTTCTGAAACAGGATGGATTCAGGACTGTCGCCGCTTACGTTGTCCACGGTCGACGGAGAGAAGTTCAGGGCACTGAACGCCTGCAGGATTGCATCCACCCTGTTGATCCCATAGTCGGCCACAAAGACATTGCCCTGGGCATCCACTGCCGCACCAAAGGGCTGGAACCCGGTGCCCAATGAGGGCTGAGCTGTGCTGGCCAACGTGATCCGGCAACTGCTGCCGGTGCAGCCGGCTGGAACCTCCACGACCGCGTTGAGGCCGGCATCGGTTACGATCACGTCGCCCGCCGCATCTACTGCGACGCTCTCCGGCTGAGACCATCCGCTGCCTACCGTGAGCTGGCAGGCACTGCTGGCGCAACCGGCCGGAACTTCTACGACTGCCGGAATCCCGGCATCCGCAACGAAGATGTCGCCCGCCGCATCGACGGTCAAGCCAGCCGGTTGAGACCATCCGCTGCCCACCGTGATCCGGCAACTACTGCTGGTGCAGCCGGCCGGAATCTCAATGACCCCAAGGGGATTGTCAGCAATGAAAAGATCGCCCATCCCATCCACAGCCACGCCAATTGGGCTGGGATGAGGGGCCGGGTTGTACACCACACTTTGGCAGGCACCGCTGGTGCAACCTGCGGGGACTTCCACGACCTCATCCAAGCCGCTGTCGGCGATGAAGAGATCCCCCGCTCCATCCACCGCCAAGCCCCGCGGAGAATTGAGTCCGGTGCCCACGGTCTGAACGCCGCCGCCGTTCCCCGGAACCTCCACCACCCGGCTGTCGCCGGTGTCGGCAATGAAGATGTCGCCCGCCGCATCAACCGCTATGCCCTTCGGCCCGCTTAAGGGGTATGCCCCAGTGTTTTGTACGAAAGACGTGAGAGGGCTGAAGGCAACCGCCGGTCCCTGGCCAATTCCGTAAATCAGTTGCGTTGCCAGCAGGTTGCCGCTGTTATCGAAGAGTTCAACCGCACCCAGGCGCAATCCGGGCGCGATCGGAGCGAACGTGACATTAACCGTGCAGGAACTGCCAGCGGTGATGGCGCCGATGCAGGTGTTGCCGCTGCCCACCTGAAAGTCGAGGCCGGTAGCGCCCTGCGTGACTACTTTGACCGAGCCGATGATCGCACTCGATGCCATGGTGAAGGTGACCGGTTTGGTAACGCTGCACGGTGCCGGAGTGCTCTGCCCCGGCGGGCACACATTCGTGTTGCCGAAACCGTGGGGTGTGAAACTGAAACCCAGCAGCGTCTGTTGCTCCCAGTCCGCGCCGGTTCCGGCAGTGAAGCCTAAATAAGCAGTCCCATTGTTCAGATTGATGTACTTCGTGATGTTGAACGGCCCCGAGAAAACAGGTACGGACCCTGCAACGGGGGTGTGCGTCCCTGGGTTGAACACCGGATCTAGGTAAACATACAGGTAATTCGCCGGCGAATCGTTAGGACCGTTATAAACGATGACGATCTGATGCGGATTGCCGTCCGCCAGGGTGACCGCGCTACCGGTCGCGGAACTCTTCGGGTCCGAAGCGAGAGCACCCGCGCCGCCGAGCGTGATCAGGCAGTTGGTAGGCTCAGGTGGATTTCCCGAATAATGGGCTGGCGAGTTGGCAATCGGATTGCCGCCACTGTCGAGGCCGCAGCTCTGCAGAGCGATGTGGTTATCGCCATAGGGCGGGCTCAGATCAGGGTCTTGTGGGTCCCACGAGTTCTGGTACGTATCAAATTCCAGAGCGACGCTATTGTCGATGCCGCCATAGCCAATACAGCCGCCGCCGTTATGGCCAATGACGGTAAAGCCCGAGCCAGTCTCGGAGCAAGCTGAAAGGGAGTCCGTTTTTCCACCGGATGCATTTTGAATCACGAACGCGAGACCATCGGCAGTGGAGCCGGAACCCGTCGAAGGCTTGAGCGTTACGGCATACCAGACGGTAAAGCCCGCCGCGACATTCTGCGGGATCGAGTACCACATGCTCGAGTCCTGGTTTCCCGCCGCCTCGGTAATCTGCATCGCGTAATTCGTGCTGCCAGTATCTCCGTCCGTGCTCGCGTCGGGATCGATGAGCGGAGGGTAGAAATCCTGGATGAAGCTGAGATCGGCTCCCAGGTAATTGAAGCATAAAAGGACGCCGTTTGCGGCGGGTCCGCCCGCGATCGAGCCGCAGGCGGTTGATGATTGGCCTGGCGTGGCTTGAGGAGCGTTGAAGTCGTAGTAGGTGAGCTGCTGCGCCAGGCTCCGCTGTGGAAAAAGACCTGCGAAAACCACGGCACACAGAGCCGCGATCAGCAGTTGCTGGAATTCTGGGAAACGCACATTGCACGTCAAACCGGCCAACTTCTTCATCATATTGCCAGGTCTCCTAGGGATTGGAGCTATCGTCGAATGGTCTGAGGGAGCCCTTGAAGCACAGATTGCCGCGAAGTGGATCAGTACAGGCTGAGCCACTGGATTTTTAGCGAACACACGGGGAAGTTCGCAGTTCAGTGAGGATCTCCGTTTCGCACCGGGCAAGCGCCCCAGCCGCTCGGCACAGTACTCTCAATCGCAGAGAAAACAGGCAAGCTGCCATTCACGGAATGGCGCGACTTCCGGGCTTTTCATGTCGTATCGGTCAGCCAAGATAGCCCGGCACTAGGGGAAGAGCCGTTTTCAGGGCCGATGAGTGTAAGAGTTATTGAAGACCGAGGCAATTGTCAAGGATTTAGTATTGGTTACCATAGTTGATTACGAAATGCCGGTAGGCGTATGGAGTCTTGTATATAGCTGATTAGTCTGTCTATTCCTTGCCGAGAAGGGAAAAAGCAAATATCTCACCGTCAAGAGGTGCTGCATCAATTCATTCGAGAGCCGATCGTTCTTCTCAGATGCGGTCGGTGGGGAAGCTCCCTACGGATTCGCCTGCGGCTACGTTCTGGCCGGCGAGGACGATGGCGTGGCTGCCGATGCGGGCGCCGGGACCGATGACGGTGGGGACGAGCGCTACCTGATCGAAGTCATCAGAGTTATGGGAGTGGGAATAAATGCGGGCAAAGGAGCCGATGACGGCGCCCTTGCCGATGGTAATGCCGCCGCGGTCGTTGAGCAGGGCGCGCTGGCGGATGGTGACACCGTCGCCGATGGAGATGTTGTAGCCATAAGTGAGATCGACGCCGTGGTAGATTTTGACCCCGGTGCCCATGTGATTGAAAATGTGGCGGCCCAGCATGCAGCGGAAACGGATTCCCAGCCAGTGGTTGAGGCCGACTGGGGAGCGGTCGAACATCTGCCAGAACCAGAGCAGAGGCTTGCGCGGATTGTACTTTTTGCAGTCGGCGTCGGCGAAGTGCTGGGCTTCGAGGGTTATGTTTTCCGGGTCCAGCGAGAGGCCGACGACGTTGCCGGGCAGCTCGGAGGTAAGGGTGAGGTTCAGCTTGCCCCCATGCGGACGGCCCAGGTAGAGCTGGTAAAGCTGATCGCGCACAATCTCGGCGCGGCGCTCCGGGGAGCCATGGCGGATGAACTCATCGTCTAGAAACTGGAGCCAGCGGCGGTAGACTTCTTCCGCCTCTGGTGCGGGATGCGGGACATTGTTCTCGGGTGCCATACGGATTGGACGATACACCATGGGGGTGGGACGGAGAAAGCAGGGAATAGGGAATAGGGAATAGCGAGTAGGGCCGGAGATAAAGTTTTGTGGGCTCCCACCCTTGCGACAGAAAGAAGTCGCAAGGATGGCGCACGGGATGATATCAATAGCTACAGTTTTTTATCTACATCTATTCCCTATTCCCTGCCTTTACCGCCGGCCCTGGATGGTTTGGGGCTTACTGCCGGTCTTCTTGGCGGCGCGCTTGGCGGCTATGGCGTGCATCTCCTTGCCCATCCTGGATTCGTTGATGCCCAGCTGGATGGCCAGGTTGATGAGGTTGCCGGTGCACCAGTAAAGCGCCAGTCCCGAGGCGAAGTGAAGCATGGAGAAGCCGAAGATGGCGGGCATCATAATGGCCATCATTTTTCTCTGTTTGGGGTCCATGCCCGGCGAGGGGGTGAGGAACTGCACCAGGAACATGCTGATGATGATGATGATGGGCAAAATGTACTTCGGGTCTGGGGATGAGAGATCCGTGAGCCAGTACCAGTGGGCCTGGCGCAGCTCTATCACGTTGGCCAGCACACGGTAGTAGGCGAAGAAGAGCGGCATCTGGATGATGAGGGGCAGGCAACTGCCGTACATATTCACGCCCTCGGTCTTGTAGAGAGCCATCATCTCGGTGTTCATCTCGGCCTTTTTGGGGTCGTTGATCTTGAGATGTGCGTAGCGCTGCTTGAGGGCTTCTACCTTGGGCTGGATGCGCATCATCTTCAGCGAAGATTTCATCATCGACAGGCGGGTGGGCAGCATGAGGAGGTTGAAGATGACGGTGATGACGATGATTGCCCATCCCCAGTTGGGAACGCCGTGCTCGTAGAGGTAACGCAGAGCCAGGTAGAGCGGCTTGGCAATGATGGTGAGCCAGCCAAACTGGATGAGCGGCTCGAGCGACTGGCCGGTAGGTTTGCCGTCGGCGCCGATGGCATGGATGGAGGTGACCACATCCATGGCCTTGGGGCCGGCAAAGAGACGCAGGCGGGTATAGCCGCTGGTGTCGCCCATGGCCAGGCCAAGCACGTGAGCCGGCTTCTTCGGGCTGTTGGGGTCATTCAGGTCAGTGGGCAGGTCGATGGTGTTGTGCAGCGTGACCACGGTGGCGCGTTCGGGCGCGTCGGGAAGGAAGACCGAGGCGAAGTAAAGATCCGTGATGGCCGCGTAGGCGTAAGGCTCGGTGAGGGTGTTCTTGCCGCTTACCTTGGCCGCCGCTTGCGAGTCCTGCTTGCCATCAAGGGACCAGGCGAAATAAGAAGGCGTGAAAACCTGGCTGCGGGTCAGGGACGAAGGAAGGAACTCCTCCATATCGCCCAGGCCGGCGGGCCACTCGACCAGCGCCCGTACCGGTGCGCCGTTGCGCTTGACCTGGGCCTCGACGGTGACCACGTAGCTGGAATCGAAGGCGAAGGTTTTTACCACGTCAAGGCCGCTGGCTGCGTAGTGGTAGGTGAGAGTGTCAGGCGCATGCACCATGCCGGTGGCCGAGGGCTGGGCGCCTGAAGCTGTGAGTTGATAGAGCGCCTTTTTATTCAGCTCCTCATCGAGGTTCGAATCGTAAGTGAATAGCGAGAGCGGCAGGCCGAAGAGAGCGGCGGCCTGGGGCTGCACCATATCCAGCGGCTTGCCCGCCGTATCGGTGTACTTTTTCAGGATCCAATGCTTGACCTGTGCGCCGCGATTGGTGAGAACGATCTTGTAGAAATCATTTTCGACCGTGGTCTCGGTTTCGAGCGAGGCAGCAACGACCGGAACGGCGGCGGCAATCTGCGCTTGTGCCACGGCCGGCTGCGGCGAGCCTGGCTGGCCCGTCGCTTCCTGCGTGGAGGGATGCTGCGTGGCCTGCGTCTGTGTTTGTGTGGCGGGCGTAGGCGTGGCTGGAGTATTGGGCTTAAAAAAGTACTGGTAGCCCAGCAGAACGACCAGCGCGAGCAAGGCGAAAGCCATGGTGGAGCGCATATCGCCGCCTGTGCCGCCGCCGGAACCTTGCGTCTGAAGATTGGGATTGCGAATTTCGGGCAAAGGATACTTCCTATCGATCAAAAAGGGCAACCAGTCAGGCTGCCTCTCTTTCTATGTTAATGGTTCATGGCTCGAAGTGGCTTGCCGGATGGGCAATTGGCGCCGGGGCGGCACTGGATCGAGTCCTCCACGGCCGAAGGGATTGCAGCGCAGCAGCCTCCAAAATGCGAGGGCAATACCGCGCAGAGGGCCGTGCGTGGCAATGGCGATGGAGGCGTACTCCGAGCAGGTGGGCAGAAATTTGCAACCGTGGCCGGGGCTGAGCGAGTGCAGTGCCGGAGAGATCCAGCGGCGGTAGAAGACTAGAGTGGCGAGCAGCTGGCGGGTCATCACCTGCGGTGGGCCAGCGGCGTCTGTGGCGCGGCAGATGTTGCATTGAAGTGACGAGCGTTGTGTTGCAATGCTTCGGACCGAACGCGAGTCATGGAGCCACCTGCGGCGGGGCCAACCTGGCCATGCGCGCCGCTTCAGCATTTGCCTGTTGAAGGATACGTACAATCTCCGCCTCAAGTTTCGCGAAATTCACGGTGAGCACCATGCGTCGGGGGTGGAGGATCAGGTCGCAACCCTGGGGCAGTAGATCCACATGGCGCCGAACGGCCTCCCGCATGCGGCGCTTGATGCGATTACGCTCGTGCGCTTTGCCCAGAACCTTGCCAGCGGTGAGCCCTACGCGCGGACCTGGCGGCTGCTCGGCGCCGGGGTAAGCGGTCTGTTGCGGGGCCAGAAACCAGCTCATGGACGGAGACTGGCGCTTGCGACTGGACGCATAGGAACGCTGATAGTCGGCGTGCTTGCGCAGGCGCGCGCCGGTTAAGGATGGGCGCTTGGCAGGATGGGGAGGAATATTCATGAGAATGCCGGAAGGGCTTCTGGCCGGAACGGTTTGCAACCAATTCCGGGCCCAAGAAGAGGCCGGGGGCTGCGGCCGGGGAGAGCACGGCCGCCGAAGGTTAGTCGCGGAAACCGGCGCTCACGGATACCCGTTTGCGGCCAACGGCACGGCGGCGGCTGAGGACGGCTGCGCCGGCCTTGGTCTTCATACGCGCACGGAAACCGTGAGTCTTCACGCGTTTGCGGCGATTGGGTTGAAATGTGCGCTTGGGCATGAAAATGCGCTCCTGTTTCCTAAAGAGGATCTGAGCCTTGACGGCAATATCCAGTGTATCGCAGGTTGGGCCAGGAATCCAGCGGCGGCGCGTCCGGTAAAATTGCCGCGCAGGCAAACAAGATGGGCATGCACCTGAGCGAGAGATGGATGCGGGGACAAAAATACTCTGGGCGGTCGAGATATTTGCTCGGTTAAATTTTTTCATGAGAGTTTCACCATCATTGGTGCAACTTACAGTTCATGAACCAAAGTTATGTGAATAGGGGATTGCAAGGAGGCTTAAATGTGCTACTATCGGGACCGTTCCAGAAAGTTTTTCAGCGTTCAACGCAACGGATCTCATCCACGGCCCCGAGGTCGAAATCAGGGGCAGACCAGCGGTAGCCAGGCAGTTGGTGAAACATTTCTTTTGACGGGAAGCGCATGCTTTTCGCCAAGAGTGAGAAATTGTTTTAAAAACTGCGGATGAACCTAACCGGTGATAGAGACGCAGGCAAGGATCGGCACGATGGCATTCGCAACTTCTCAAGCAACACCACTGAATCCCTGGCTCCAGATTCTCGCGGCCCTAGAAAAAAAGGTAATCCGCCAATCGTTCGAGACATGGTTCAAACCCACGCGGTTTAGTCACATCGCTGGCCGTACGCTTTACGTGCGCGTGCCTTCGGCGGAGTTCCAGCACATCGGCGATAAGTACGGAGACCTGATTCAGGAAGCCATCGACCTGCAGTCGCTGGAACTTGACGACGTGAGCTTTGTGACCGCCGAGGAGGATCCCTCGATTCCGCCCCAGCGGCGGGACGGGGGCTTCGGCCCGGTTCCCGCACACGCGCCCACTGCACCGCCACCTGCGCCTTCGCGCACGCCGGAGCAGGCCCGCTTCGACTGGTCCAGCGCGGCGCAGCTCAACCCGCGCTATACCTTCGATGCGTTTGTCATTGGTAACGGCAACCAGTTTGCCCGCGCTGCCGCTCTGGCCGTGGCTGAGCGACCTTCGAAGGCCTACAATCCTCTCTTCCTCTACGGCGGAGTGGGCATGGGCAAGACTCACCTGATGCATGCCATCGGCCACGAGGTAAAGCGCCGTCAGCCCTCCGCAAGCATCTGCTACGCTTCGGCGGAGAAATTTACCAACGAGATGATCACCTCGCTGCGCAACGACCGCATGACCAGCTTCCGCGATCGTTTCCGCTCAGTAGACGTGCTGCTGATCGACGATATCCAGTTCATCGCCCAGAAGGAGCGCACCCAGGAGGAGTTCTTCCACACCTTCAACGCGCTGCACGAGAGCCTGAAGCAGATCGTGATCGCATCTGACCGTCCGCCCAAGGAGCTGGCGGAGATCGAAGACCGGCTCCGCTCGCGTTTCGAGTGGGGACTGATCGCAGACATTCAGCCGCCGGACCTTGAGACCAAGGTGGCCATTCTGCAAAAGAAGGCCGAGAGCGAACAGGTGCAGTTGCCGACGGACGTTGCGCTCTTTGTGGCCTCGAACGTGCGTACCAACGTGCGCGAACTGGAAGGCGCCATGACGCGGCTTATTGCCTGGTGCCAGATGAACCGCATGGAGATCACGCTGGCGACAACCCAGCAGTGCCTGAAGCAGTTCATCGACATGCAAGTGCGCAAGATCACGATCGAGGCCATTCAGCGCGCCGTCAGCGAGCAATTTGGCATGAGGGTCAGTGACCTGAAGCAGAAGAACAACTCGCGTAATGTGGTGGTGCCGCGGCAGATCGCCATGTACCTGGCCAAGCAGATGACTGAGGCCAGTTTGCCTGAGATCGGCCGCCAGTTTGGCAACAAGCACCATACTACGGTGATGCATTCAATTTCAAAGATCGATGAGCAACGCCGCGCCGATAAGGATCTGCATCGCACGCTCAATAAGCTTCAAGAAATGTTGAACGCTTAAGTGGTTGGCGGGTTAGCAAGGTCGGCAAGCCGACGAAAAAATGGAAGCCCACGCCTCGATTGAGGGTGTGGGCTTCTTTGTGTTGCGTAAGCGGATTCTGCGGGTCGGGCCATTTACGCTGGCGCTAGCGCCGTGGACGGCCGCGATCTCCATAGCCTCGCCCGCGATCGCCAGAGTTTCGCCCGCGATCCCGGTCGCTGAAGCCGCTGGGCTTGAACGGCGGAGCCACGGGTAGGTTGGTCTTGCCTTCAGGGTAGACGGCAAGGAAGCGGTCCTGGCCTTCGCCGGAGCTGGCCGTTTCCACGCCTTCGATTCCGCGGAAGGCCATATGCAGCAGGCGGCGCTCGCGGCTGTTCATCGGTGGGAAAGCAAAGGGTACGCCGGTTCTGAGCACTTTGTCGGCGGCGGTTTCGGCCTGCAGACGCAACTCGGCGGCACGCATTGCCTTGAAGTTGTCGGCGTCAAAGCTGACCAGATCGCCCTCGCGCTGGTCGAGACGGAGCATCTGCCCGGCGATGGTTTCGAGAGCGCGCAACAACTCGCCGTTGTGCTGCGTGACCAGCGGTACGTCCGGCCCGGCCAGTTCGACGTAGATCTGGCGGCCCTCCATGCCCTCGGGGTCGCGGGCGCCGTCGCCCGCAGTGATGCGGTACTTGAGGCGCATTCCACCCAGTTTGTTCAGGGTGGCGAGAAATCCGGCAATTTTCTGAGCAGCTTCCTGCAGGTCTGCGATTGGCATAACTGACTAGTATCGCAGAGCGGGGCGGGGGCGGGAAACTGAACTAATAAAACGGACAATCGAATGAACGAAGATCGGCAATAATGATGATACTCGTTCCGTCCCTGCGGAGCGACAAGCGCTCAGTTCGACCGCACCTTGGGGTTCAGGTACTCGGGGCCGACGGGGTCGGTCACGGACTCTTCCACGATGCGGTCGATCTCGGCCATCGCGCTTGCGTCAAGCTTCCAGCCCATTACGCCGGCCACAGCATCCAGTTGCTTGGGGCTTTTGGCGCCCCACAAGGCCACGGAGACGCCGGGGCGGTCCAGGACCCAGCGGACGGCCAGTTCCGGCAAGCTTTTGCCGTAGTGCTCGCTGGCGAAGGCCGTAAGATGCTCCACGGCCGTCATGTATTGGTTGAAGCGCGGCTCCTGAAACTTGGGGTCGTAGTTGCGAATGTCCCTAAGATCGAACTTCATGCCGCGATGGGCGCGGCCGGCAAGCAGGCTGCGGGAGAGCGAACTCCAGGTGAGCACTGCAACGTCATTGGCCGCGCACCAGGGCAGAATTTCGGCGTCAATCTGTCGTTCGAAAATGTTATAGGGCAGTTGGTTTGAAGCCAGCGGGGCCACAGATCGAAATTCCTCGATTTGAGCGATGCTGAAGTTGCTCACTCCGAGAGCGCGCACCTTGCCCTCGCGCTGGAAGCCGGCCAGCAGGGAGGCGACCTGGGCCACGGGCACGAGCGGGTCGGGCCAGTGCACTTGGTAAAGGTCGATGGTTTTGATTCTTAGGCGGCGCAGGCTGTCTTCGATCTCTCTCCGCAGGCGCGACTCAGTCGAGTTCGAGAACACCCCGAAGGGATTCCACTCCAGGCCGGCTTTGGTGGCTATAAAAAAATCTTCGCGGCGGCCGTGGGCGCGGATGGCCTTGCCGATGATCTCCTCCGAGCGTCCGTGGCCGTAGATGGGCGCTGTATCGATGAGGTTGATGCCGCGCTCGATGGCGCCGAGGCAGGTGGCGACGGCCACATCTTCCGGCACAGCGCCCCACTCGCGCCCGCCCATAGGCCAGGTTCCCAGGCCGATGCGGGACACTGGTGCGCCGGCAATGGTTGTGGTTTCCATGTTGACCATCTTAAGCGTTGCCGCACGAGGGGAGATGTTACTTTTAAGCCAAGGGAACTTCAATTTATTTGCAACTTTCATTTCGACGGAAAAGGCCGGTCATTCGAGTCGGCAGGCTCATTCTGTTGCTTATTCCGCTCGCGATAACAACGGTCGCGTTTGCACAGGGCGGCCCGCCGTTTATTACCGACGATCCCGGCACGCCCGGCAACCGGCACTGGGAGATCAACTTTGGCTGGATTGCCGATCACAACCCCGGCCAGGCCTATTACCAATTGCCCGATATCGATATGAACTACGGCTGGGGAGACCGCATTCAGCTCAAGTACGAATTGCCGCTGGCCGCGGCAACAGACCAGAACAACACCACGCGCGCCGGGTTGGGCGAGTCGCTGCTGGGCATCAAGTGGCGGCCTTACGAATTTCATCGCGCGGGTGAGACGAAGTCGGATGAGAATATGCTGTTCTCGCTGGGCACTTATCCGCAGGCTTCCATCAACAACCCCACCAGTGCAGTACGGCGTGGGATCGTCGAGAACGGGCCGCAGTATTATCTGCCGGTGGAGTTCACGGCCAAATGGGGGCCGATCGATTTCGACAGCGAGGTGGGGCGTTGGTTTGGCAACCAGCTTATTCCCAGCCGCTGGGGGCGTGGGCTGATCGCAGGGCACGAGTTCAGCCAGCGTTTCGAACTCTACGGTGAACTCTACGATCTTCAGGACGCTAACCGTATCGGCAACGTACCCAAGCAGCGCGAGCTGACGCTGGACGTGGGCGGGCGGCAGACGCTGGACCGCGGCGGGCATCTACGGCTGCTGTTCATGGGAGGACGTGGAATCCAGGCTGTGACCCGCGAGAACAGCGAGCCGAGCTGGATTGCTTATGTGGGCTTGCAGGTTCTGCTGGGACCGAAGGAAAAGGAAGTGCCGGGCGTGAAGCCGTAAAGGAGCGAGTCAGCGGGTCGGTAAGTTAGCGGGCTTGGTCGTTGACCACTCGGTTCTTGCGGGCTTGGTGTTCCGCCGGCGACGGCGCTGGGGTGGGAGAATAGTGATATGACCCCGACTGTGCCTATTGTGCTGACTCGTGCTGAAGCCCGCGTGCTGGGCGCGCTGGTGGAAAAAGAAGTGACCACGCCTGATTATTATCCGCTGTCGCTTAATGCGCTGATCAATGCCTGCAACCAGCGCTCGAACCGCGAGCCGGTAATGGATCTGGATGAGGAGGCGGTGCGCCAAGCGCTGCACGGACTGGAGGATAAGAAGCTGGCGGGGCGTGCGCGCGGGGCCGATGGGCGCGTGGCCAAGTATGAGCACTGGGTGGGCGAGGTCTTCAACTTCAACCGCGCGGAGACGGCGCTGATTTGTGTGCTGCTGCTTCGCGGGCCGCAGACTCCCGGCGAGTTGCGCGGGCGGACGGAGCGGATGCATCGCTTCGAAGAGATTTCCGAGGTACTGGCCGGTCTGCAAAAGCTGATGGAGCGGGAACCGGCGCTGGTGGCTGTGTTGCCGCGACAGCCGGGGACAAAGGAGTCGCGCTATGCGCATCTGCTTTCGGGGCCGGTGGAGGTCTTGCAGGCTGCGGTTGCAGAGACGGCATCCGTAGGGCACGACAGTGGTGAGGGTTCAGGGCACGAGGAGCGTATCGCACAACTGGAAGCGGCCGTGGCGGAGTTTCGGCAGGAAATAGCCGCGTTGCGGCAGAGGATCGACGATTTATTTGGAGATTGATAAATTTGGTTAAGGCCCAATCGGCGATAATCAGTTCGAATCAATGGGGGAAGGTTGAGTGATTTTCAAACCTAGGTTAGCTTTCTGGTCTCTCGGTTTTGCAATCATGTTGCTATTAGTTCCCGCAGTGCGGGCACAGGCGCCGGCTGCTCCGATAGCTTCGCAAGTCCTCACCGCGAAGAAGGTTTTCATCTCTAATATTGGGAACGGATTCGATTCGAGCATATGGAGCGGAGGGTCGAATCGACTCTACAACGACTTCTACGCAGTCATGAAAAGTCATGGGCGATATCAGCTTGTAACTGCTCCAAACGCCGCCGACCTGGTCATGGAGGTCGAAGCTGTCAGCGACCCCGGAATCCGGCAGCTCAGGCTGAGGATTCTGGACCCCGGGACTGGAATTGTGATTTGGACAATATACGAGACAGTCAAGATAACTGGTTTGCAAAAGACTCGCGACAATTGTTTGGATGGCGCAATCAACAATCTCGTAGGCGATCTGGAGGCACTGACTGCACAGCCTGCGGCCGCTGCTAAATAGCTGGTTGAAGCGCATGCAGAATAGAACGCTAGATCAACTCGTATCCGGCGAACCAATAGCCAATCTCGAAGATCGCCGTGTCTTCGGCGTCGGAGCCGTGGATGGCGTTCTCCTGGATGGAGCTGGCGAATTTTTTGCGGATGGTTCCGGGCTCGGCGTTGGCGGGGTTGGTGGCGCCCATCAGTTTGCGCAGGTCGGCGATGGCATTTTCTTTTTCGAGAACCATCAGGACCAGCGGGCCGGAGGACATGAAATCGCAGAGCGCGTCGAAAAACGGTTTTGCGGCGTGAACGGCATAAAATCCCTCGGCTTGCTCTTTGGAGATGGACTGTTTTTTGATAGCTGCGATCTGGAAGCCGGCCTTTTCAATCTCGGCGAGAATGGCCCCGGTAAAACCCTTGCGGACCGCGTCGGGTTTGATGATGCTGAAGGTGCGCTGCGGCACTTGGATTGCTCCTCGAAAAGATTTGTTTCTCCGTCTTCAATTGTAATTGCCGCCTATTGCAACTGCCCGGCAGGGCGTCAAATCTGCTAGAGTTTCGGCATGTTTTGCTTCGCACTCACGCCCATCCGTTTTTCAATCGCAATCACAGCTGTTCTGGTCGCTGGTCTAGCCGCAGTACCGGTAATCTGCCAGAATGCCGCAGCCACCGTGCCGCCTGCCGCGCAGGAGTTGCGCGTCTTCGATCCCTCGCTGGTCGATACGAGCGTGGATCCCTGCGAAAATTTTTATCGCTACAGTTGCAACGGTTGGTTCAAGCGAAATCCATTGCCCGCCGATCAGGCTTCCTACGGCCGTTTTACGGAACTGTATGAGCTGAACCGCATGCGCCTGCGCCAGATTCTGGAAGAAGCGGCTGTGCCTTCGGCTGCACGCCCGGCAAACGAGCAGAAAATCGGCGATGAGTATGCGAGCTGCATGGATGATGCGGCAGTGAACAAGCTGGGTCTCAAGCCGCTCGATCCCGAACTGGAGCGGATTAACGCGATGCAATCCGCCTCGGAGCTGCCCGCGCTGCTGGCGCATCTGCACTCGATTGGCGTGAATGCATTTTTCGGCGTGGGGGCGAACCAGGACTATGCCGATTCGAACGCGATGATTTCCTTTTATACCGCAGGCGGACTGGGTTTGCCGGAGCGCGACTACTATACACGTACCGACGCGAAATCAGTTGAACAGCGCCAGCAGTATGAGTCCCACGTGAGCAAAATATTTTCTTTGGCGGGCGAGACTGATGCGCAGGCGGAAAAAGATGCGGACACCGTATTGGCCATTGAAACCCGCCTGGCCAAGGCTTCGCTCACCATTACCGAGCAGCGCGATCCGAAGAATCTGAACCATCCCACGGATATGGCCGGCATGGAAAAGGAGCTGACGCACTTTTTCCTGGCCGATTACATCGCCGGCGCGCACGCTCCCGCCGCAGGCAAGGTGAACGAATCAGAGCCGAAATTTTTAACGGAGTTTAACGCGCTGGTTGCCGATACGCCTATCGAGCAGATCAGAGCCTATCTGCGCTGGCACCTGCTGCATGCTTATGCCGATACCGGTTTGCCGGAGAGCTTCGATCATGAGAACTGGAGTTTCTATTCCCATATTCTGAATGGCGCGGAAAAGCAACAGGAGCGATGGAAGCGCTGCACCAGCCGCGCGGATAGCGAATTGGGTGAAGCGCTGGGGCAGGCTTATGTGGCCAAATATTTTCCGCCCGCAGAGAAACAGCGAACGCTGGAGATGACGCTGGCCATTGAACAAGCCATGGACAAGGACATTGACGGACTGGACTGGATGAGCGCCGCAACCAAGGTGAAGGCCAAGGAAAAGCTGCACGCGGTGATGAACAAGATCGGCTATCCGGATAAATGGCGCGACTACTCAAAGCTCGAAATTGTGCGCGGAGACGGGCTGGGCAACGAAATGCGGGCGCGGGAGTTTGAACATGCGCGCGATTTGGCCAAGATCGGCAAGCCTGTGGATAAGGGCGAGTGGGAGATGACGCCGCCCACTGTGAACGCTTACTACGATCCGCAGATGAACAATGTGAACTTCCCCGCCGGGTACCTGCAACCGCCGTTTTTCAGCGGCAAGGAAGACGATGCAGCTAACTACGGCGATATGGGCTCGACCATCGGGCACGAGCTGACGCACGGATTCGACGACGAGGGACGGCAGTTCGACAAGGACGGCAACCTGAAAAACTGGTGGACCGCGGACGACGAGCGGAACTTCAACGAACGCGCCGAATGCATGGTGAAGCAGTATGACGCTATCGAGGCTGTGCCGGGCGTTCACCTGAACGGCAAGCTCACGCTCGGCGAGAACCTGGCCGATCTGGGCGGGTTGTGGCTGGCTTGGTTGGCCTGGCTCGACAAGGCCGAAACGGCGCACCTCGATATGACCGCGAAGACCGATGGGTACACGCCGGACCAGCGCTTCTGGATTGCTTATGCGCAGCAGTGGTGCACGCAGACGCGGCCCGAGCAGTTGCGGAGCCAGGCCGAGGGCGATCCGCATGCGCCGGATGAGTATAGGACGAATTCGGCGCTTCAGGATTTGCCGGAGTTTGGGAAGAGCTTCAGTTGCAAGAAGCCCGCGGCGATGGTCAGCACAAAGCCTTGCAGGGTTTGGTGACCACCTGCGGTGGGGTTAGCCCCGCGCCAGAAAAAAGGCGCGGAAAAGGCTCCGTTCACTGGGCGAGCGCTCACATTGACATTAGCCTTTCCCGATGACTCGCGCCAGTGTCGCGCCAATCTCGGCTGGGGAAACCACCACGTGGATGCCGGCTGCGGTCATGGCTTTCATTTTGTCGGCGGCGGTGCCCTGGCCTCCGCTGATGATTGCGCCGGCGTGGCCCATGCGGCGGCCTGGAGGGGCAGTTTGTCCGGCGATGAAGCCTACTACAGGCTTCTTCACGTATTGCTTGACGTACTCGGCAGCGGCTTCTTCGGCGGTGCCACCGATTTCGCCGATGAGAATGATGGCTTCGGTTTCGGGGTCGTCGTTGAACAGCTTGAGTGCGTCAATGTGGGTGGTGCCGATGATGGGGTCGCCGCCGATGCCGATGGCCGTTGACTGGCCGATGCCGCGCTGCGTGAGTTGGTAGACGGCCTCATAGGTGAGCGTGCCGGAGCGGGAGACGATGCCGATGGAGCCCTCTTTGTGAATGTTGCCGGGCATGATGCCGATTTTGGCTTTGCCGGGGGAGATGACGCCGGGGCAGTTGGGGCCGATGAGGCGCGACTTCGAGTTCTTGAGCTTGGCCCAGACCTTGATCATGTCGAGCGTGGGAATGCCTTCGGTGATGGCTACGATGAGCGAAATGCCCGCATCTTCGGCTTCGAGGATTGCGTCGGCGGCAAAGGGTGGAGGAACGAAGATTACGGTTGCGTTGGCGCCGGTTTTTTCAACCGCGTCGGCAACGGTGTTGAAGACAGGCCAACCTTCGTGAGTGGTTCCACCTTTGCCTGGTGTTACGCCGCCAACGACTTTAGTACCGTATTCTTCAGCGCCTTTGGCGTGGAACGTTCCTTCTTTGCCGGTGATGCCTTGAACAATCAGTCGCGTATTTCTATCAACCAATACCGCCATTGAAATAGCTCCTAGCTCTTAGCTTCTAGTTTTGAGTGTGAGTGTGAGTGTGGATTAACGCGCCCTTCCTGCTTTGCACTCAACACTTGAATGACTCCGAAGAGCATTCGCCCAATCTCATCGCAGGCAGCCTCGGCTTCATGAAGCTGCTCAATATCTCCGAATCCCAATTCCCTGGCAATGGTCTACTGTGTCTGTAATTCAAAACTTGATCCCCTGGCAATCCCAAGATACTGCTTGTACTCGCGAGTGTTGAGCCGTCCCGCGCCCTCGGCTATATTGCTTGGAATCGACACTGCCGCCCTGCGCATTTGGTTCGAGAGCCCATAGGTCTCTTCGCGAGGAAACTGTTTCGATAGCCGGTAAACAAGAACTGACAACTGGACCCCTTTTTGCCAAACCGATAGATCACGAAAAGACTTTGCCATCTCACTGCCTTTCACACTCACACTCACACTCGTATCGCGGCTGCTTTTACTACCATTTCCGCCGCGTCTTTCATCGTTTCGCCTACTTGGAAATTCAAGCCGGACTCTTTTAAAATTTTGCGGCCTTCTTCAACGTTTGTGCCTTCGAGGCGCAGGACGATGGGAAGGGTTACGTGCAGATTGCGCGTCGCAGCCACCACGCCAGTGGCCAGACGATCCACACGCAGAATGCCGCCGAAGATGTTGATGAAGATGGCCTTCACGTGGGAGTCGGAGAGCAGGATTTCAAAGGCGTGCTCGATCTGCTCCTGGGTTGCGCCGCCGCCTACATCGAGGAAGTTGGCCGGGCTGCCGCCGGCGTACTGGATGATGTCCATGGTGGCCATGGCCAAGCCGGCGCCGTTGACCATGCATGCGATGGAGCCGTCGAGCTTGATGTAGTTGAGCGCGTACTTGCTGGCCTCCACTTCGAGCGGGTCTTCTTCTGCCGTATCGCGCAGCGCTTTGAGCTCCGGATGACGGAAGACGGCATTGTCATCGAAGGTGATCTTGGCGTCGAGAGCGATGAGCTTGTCGTCCTTGGTGGTGATGAAGGGATTGATCTCGATCAGCGAGGCGTCGGTCTCAATGAATGCCCGGTACAAACTTTGGAAAAAAGTGACGGCCTGGTTGATCTGCGTTGCCTTGAGGCCGAGGGCAAAGGCCAGTTTGCGCGCCTGCCATGCACCAAAACCTATTGCCGGATCGATGGTCTCCTTGAAGATGGCTTCGGGAGTTTTGGCGGCAACTTCTTCAATCTCCATGCCGCCGTCCTGCGAAGCCATAAAAACCAATCTCCCTGTCGCGCGGTCGAGGACGATGCCCAGGTAGAGCTCGCGATCAATGGCCGCCGTTTCTTCAATGAGCAGCCGCTGAACTTTCTGACCTTGGGGGCCGGTCTGGTGGGTGACCAGTTGCATGCCGAGAATGTTTTTGGCGTACATCTCGGCCTCCTCGCGGGTGCGGGCAACTTTTACGCCACCGCCTTTGCCGCGTCCTCCGGCGTGAATCTGCGCTTTGACGACGACGCCGCTTGCGCCCTCGGCAAACAGTTTGCGGGCCACCACGGTTGCTTCTTCGAGCGTGTTAGCCATTTCGCCCCTGGGCACGGCCACGCCGTATTTTGCCAGGATTTCTTTTGCTTGATATTCGTGTATTTTCAAAGTTTGAGTCCACCGCTGCTGCTGTTGTCGGAGAATTCGGGACCGCAGCCGACGAATGTCGGAGCAGCAATACCTCGCCAGCAGCATCCAAATACTATCTTGCTGGCCGAATGAGCGGCAAACGGGGTGCATTTCCAGATTCCAAATTCTTAACAGATGAAACCAGTGGTACCATATGCGCACGAAGGTTTATCGTCTACCCCGCGGCGAGAAAGCCTGTCTCACTATCCCCAATTGAGTGAATTTACTCCTCCCTTTTGGTTGCTATCTTTAAACCGATTCGGCGAGGAGTCAGCTCTCGCAGGAGCGTGAATCTATGGCTCAATCTGAAGCCCTGATCCGCGATATCTCTGACACGGCATTCCTGGCTGCGGTCTATCGGGCAAGAGAGACAGAACGCCCGGATGCTGTCTTTCACGATCCCCTGGCGCGGCGTCTGCTGGGCACGCGCGGCGAACAGATCGCAGATTCCATCCCATTCAGCAACCGCGCCGCCTGGGCATGGGTGATGCGCACATATTTGTATGACCAGTTCATTGTTGAACAGTGCCGGAAGGGTACGGATATGGTCATCAATCTGGCGGCTGGCCTCGATACGCGCCCTTATCGCATGGAGCTGCCTCCGACTCTCCAGTGGATTGAGGTTGATCTCCCAGGCATTCTCTCCTACAAAGAAGAGATCCTGGCCCAGGAAAAACCGGCCTGCATTATCGAACGCGTTCGTCTCGATCTGGCAGACGTGAGTGCCCGGCGAAAAGTTTTCGCCGAGCTTGGGAGCAGAGCGACCAAATGCCTGATTCTTACCGAAGGGCTATTGATCTATTTCAGCGCCGATCAGGTGCGGGCTTTGGCCGAGGATCTTGACGCGCCTCGAGCATTTCAAAGTTGGATCGTTGATCTTGCATCGCCGGGTCTGCTGCGTATGCTCCAAAAGCACATGGGTCCCGCACTGGAACAGAGCGGCGCATCGCTCAAATTTGGTCCGGAGGAGGGTCCGGAGTTTTTCATTCCCAGCGGGTGGCGGCCGGTGGACGTGCGATCTCCACTGAAGGCGGCGGCCCGCCTGAAACGCCTTTCATTCGGAATGTGGCTCATGTCGCTGCTGCCGGAGTCGAACGGCCATCAAGGATCGCGCCCATGGTCAGGCGTCTGTCTTTTATCGAGACTGTGAGAGGAATCCCTGAGACTGACCATTGGCTTGGAATAACGAATTGTGCCCGCTGTTGATCGCTCGCACAGCATTGACCACGCGCCGTTACCATGAAGGATATGGCTTCTGTGAAGGAACTTCTGAAACCGCTGGCCGAGGACGGATCGGCTCTTACCCGCGAACAGGCGGCGCATGCGCTGGAAGAAATACTATCGGGCGATGTGCCGGAGGTGGAGACGGCGGCGCTGCTCACCGTGATGGCGACTCGCGGCGAACAGGCGCCGGAGCTGGCTGGGTTTGTTGAGGTGATGCGCAAGCGCGCCACGCCGCTGCCTTTTACGGATGAGGAGCGGCAGGAGCTGGTGGACGTGGTGGGCACCGGCGGCGGAGGGCCGCTGACCTTTAATATCTCCTCGGGGGCGGCGCTGGTGGCGGCGGCGGCGGGGGCAAGAGTGGCCAAGCACGGCAACCGGGCGGTTACTTCGCTGTGCGGGACGGCGGATGTGCTGGAGGCGCTGGGCGTGCCGATCGAACTGGGCCCGGAGTTGGCCGCTGAATGCCTGCGCGAGACGGGATTCATGTTTCTTTTCGCGCCGCTTTATCATCCGGCAATGAAAGCGCTGGGGCCGTTGCGCAGGGCGCTGGGGTTCAGGACCATTTTTAATCTCTGCGGGCCGTTGACGAATCCGGCGGGAGCGCGGGTGCAGGTGATTGGGGTGCTGGCGCCGAGCCGCGTGCTGCTGGTGGGACGGACGCTGGCTGCTCTGGGAGCGAAGCGCGCTTTTGTGGTGCATGGGACGGATGGCATCGACGAACTGACGACGACCGGCGAGTCGATCGTGGCGCGCGTAGAGGAGACGGAGACGGGAGAATCTTCGTTGAGGGCCTCGCGTGTGACTCCGGAGATGGCCGGGCTGACGCGCACTACGCTCGATCAATTCACGGGCGGCGACGTGAAGATCAATTCCTCGCTGCTTTACGACGTGCTGACCGGGATTCACGGCGCACGGCGGGACATTGTGCTGATGAATGCGGCCGCGGCGCTGGTGGCCGCGGGGCTGGCCGGTGATTTGAAGGAGGGCGTCGCGATGGGGGCTGAGGCTATCGATTCGGGGCAGGCTGCGGCGACGCTTGAAAAGTTGCGGCGATTTGGGGCGAAGCACGCGGGGAAAAGCAAGTGAGGCAGAGCGCCCTCAGGGGCTAAAGCCCATGATTATCAGGCTGCATTTACGGCACGGCTAAGGCCGTGCCCTTTCAAAGAAACCCACAATCCGGAAATCATCCAAAAAATGACCTGCAAGTTCCTGTATGCTCTGCGTTCATGGGGTGAAGGAGATAGATATATGCCTATAAAACAAGTAATCGCAGTGTTGGCGCTTCTTGCAGTCTGCGTGGCAGCTCGTGCGCAGCAAACCAGCCAGGTTCAATTGAAGATCGAACCCACAAACCGCACGCTCACCGTCAGCGCGGAGGGGCGAGTGACTGTTGACCCGGATGTGGCTATTCTGCACATCGGGTTCCAGACCCAGCCCTCGGATGCCAAATCGGCCTATGCGGCGGGCGCGAAGATTTCCAACGATATTTTTAATGCGCTCAAGCAGGCCGGGATTCCTGGGACCTCAATTCGCAGCGAGTGGCAGCGGCTGGACAGCGTCAGCGGCAAGCCGCACAAATTCACATTGGCGCAGCAATGGACGGTGAAGACTCCGCCGGAGCGCGCCGCGGAGATTTTGGATATTGCTGTGGGGGCGGGCGCCACGGACAGCGGCCAGATCGACTGGACGGTGCAGGACGAGCAGGCGCTGGAAGACCAGGCGCTGGACCAGGCCGCCTCCCGCGCCAGGGCAAACGCCGCAGTGCTGGCCAAGGGAATGGGCGCACACCTCGGCTCGCTGGTCTACGTGACCAACCAGATTTCAACGCAGACATATTTGGCTGCCTACGCCAACAATGGAGCTCCCACAGGAGCCTTTGCCGCGCCACCGATGACGCTGGCCATTGAGCCGCGCAAGGTGATCCGGGAGGCAACCGTCTACGCGGTTTTCGCCATCGAATAAATAGCCATCCTGTTGTATCAAAGTTGTTTCTAGGCTATCCATTCCTGTGCTAGAGTTCGAGTCAGACTATGGATAATCCGAAGAACATCGGGCGATACGAAATCATCGATGAGCTTGGTCACGGCGCTATGGGGGGCGTCTTCCGCGCGAAGGATCCCGCAATGGATCGCATCGTCGCCCTGAAGACCATCCTCACGGCGAACCTTGACGGTGAGCAAGGCGGGGAGTTCCGCCAGCGCTTCTATCGTGAGGCACGCGCCGCGGGCGCTCTCGCGCATCCGGGAATTGTGCCCGTCTTCGATGTGGGCGAATACGAGGGAATGCCCTACCTGGTGATGGAATACGTCAACGGTCGGACTCTGGCTGCCGCGATGAAGACGGGGGAACGGCCATCGCTTGATCGAGTCTGCGAGATTGGACAGCAGATTGCGGACGCGCTGGGATACGCTCACCGCAACGGCGTGATTCACCGCGATATCAAGCCTGCGAATATTCTGATGACTTCGCGGGAGACCTACGGATGCGAGCGTCCGAAGATCACGGACTTTGGCGTGGCCAAGCTTGCAGCCGGAGAGATGACTACCGCCGGTCAGATGCTGGGAACTCCGGCCTTCATGCCGCCGGAGCAGTTTACCGGCGCGACGATCGACGGGCGCACCGATCTGTTTTCGCTAGGCGTGATTCTTTATTGGATGGTCACGGGCGAGCAGCCGTTCCCCGGCGAGACCATGACGGCGGTCTCCTACAAAATTGTTCACACGGAGCCTATTCCGCCGGCGAAGCTGAATCCCGCCATTCCCGCCGGACTGGAGGCTGTGATTCTGAAGTGTCTGGCCAAGAGTCCCGCGGACCGCTTTCAAACCGGCGACGAACTGGCGCACGCATTGGCGGAGTTGCGGACCACTGGAAAGACTTCGGGCCTGAACGCAGTAGTTCCGCAGGCCGTTTCCACCGGAGGCGATTCAGCTGCCACGAGCCTTCCGCCGAAAGCGGGGCAAGCATCGCTTCACCCGACGGCACCGCTGCCACCCAAGCAGACTGCACCAGCCATACCGAGCAAATCAGTTAAGCCAGCCAAACCGGTGAACACGAAGCTGGTGCTGATTCTTGCGCTGGTTTTTCTTGCGGTCGCCTCGGGTGGCGGGTATGTGCTAACTCATCGCATGCAGCCTGCTCCGCCGCAACCGCAGCCAACGCCGGTTGCAACTGCCGCACCTCAAGAACCTGCACCTCAAGAACCCGCGCCGCCAACACCAGCGCCTGCGCCGACGGAGCCGTCAAAGCCTGTAAAAGCAACGACTGCATCGCCGGCACAGGCCGCCGTTGCCACGAAGGCGGCAAAGCCGAAGCCCGGGAAAAATATAGCCTCGGCAGCGACTCCGGAGCCCACTCCGCAGCCGGTATCGCAGCCTGTTTCGCAAGCGGTTGCTCAGCCTGTTCCTGCTCCAGCGCCCAGTTCACAATCGGGGGCGGTGGGATTCGATCCGCTCAAACTCGATCCCAAGCAGAACGCTCGTTTGAAGATTGATATGGAGAGCTTGCCGCCCAGCGCTTCGTTCTCGGTAGATATGGATGGGAAGACCTTTTTCAAAGGCTCGATATTAACTGCGTCCACGTATAACAATCTGTACGTTCCACCCGGCGTGCACGAGTTTTATGTAACGGTCAGCGCGGGAAGCATACAGAAGAAGTCGAAGATTGTTAGCGCCGAGTTCATTGCCAAGAAGCGCATGACTCTGAAGGTGGAGCTCAGGACTCAGGCGAATGGGACGGCGCCGGTTCCTCCTGTGCTGGATGCTAATTCGACGGTGGTTGCCACGCTCAAGACGGACCGCTTCTTCTTCTAGCGGGGTTACAGCAACCCTGACCGTCCGGCAAGACGGTGTGAGAGCAGCCACGAGAGCAGCGATATGCCCAGCGCCAGCGCAACCCAGCCCGTTTCTTCGATGGGCCGTTCAAGGGCCGCGAGGTGTTGCGGCTGAATGAGTGGAATCCCGCTGACGGGGGGCAGGCCGTAACGGAATAGCACGACCGCGCTCCAGGCAAAAACTCCACCGGCCAGCAGAATGCCAGGAATGGCGCGCTTCCAGGGAAAAGGAATGGGAGGGGGCGCGGCTGCTTCATTACGGATGTTCTCCATTACATTGCCCAGAAAACCCGACGAGGGAATCAGTTCCTCTTCTGTCGCCAGAATGGCATCGACCTTGCTCTGGTCCGTCTCTTCGCGATTTGCTTTGTTCTGGTTCATCTTCAGGCCTCCTTTCCTTGATTGAGAGCTGCGAATTCCATCTCCTGGTGCTCGGCTTCGAGGTGCGGGAAGCGCCGTCGTAAGAGCGCACGCGCACGCGAGAGACGGGCTTTCATAGTTCCCTCGGGCAGACGCATGGTGGCTGCCGCACGGCTCAGGTCCATCTCGTGAAAGTAGAACAGAATGACCGGTTCGCGGTAGCGCAGCGGCAGCGAGAGCACGGAGCGGCGGACCGCTTCATTGCTTAGCTTTTTAGAGAGAGTGTTGAGCTGAACGGCTGGGGTGGAGGGCTCGGCGATCGCGTCCAAGGGCAGGTTGACGGCGGGAAACCGCTTGAGCTCGGAACGGAAGACATTGGCGGCCAGCGCAAAGAACCAGGTGGAGAAACTGGACTCGCGCCGCCACCCGGCCAGGCCCCGCCAGGCGCGGAGGAAGGCTTCCTGGGCGAGATCCTCGGCGCGGCCACGATCGCGACAGTAGCGCCAGGCCATATTGACGAGCGGCCCTTGCCAGCGGCGGACGATGCCCTCGAAGGCTTGCACGTCGCCGGCCAGCACGCGGGTTACGTCGGCCAGGTCTTCTTCGGCGCTGATCGAGGGATTCATGCTGCTGGGCGCTCCTGTGCAACTAGTAAGACCGTTCCCGAACCGGACAGGTTGCATTTTCTCAGAGAAAGCATGCTCTTTGAGATTATGCAACCGAGCGTGGACTCCTGATGTCTTACCAACCGCATGGGGAAATACCCCGGCCAGGAGGAAAAAGATGGGCGTACTGGTTCCACTTCTCGGCGAAATGATACCGATCGTGTCCATTGTGGTGGTATTTACGTTTATCACGTTTGCCGTTTGGTCCAAAAATCGGAGCAAGGAGCGGGAGGCGTTTTACAAAACGGAAACTCTGCGCCGAATTACAGAGGCCTCAGGTGAGGGCGCCAAGGCCGCCCTTGACCTGATGCGGGAGGATGATCGGCTGAAGCGGGTCAAGGCTCGCGAAGGCATGAAGATCGGCGGTCTGGTTAATATTGGCGTAGGCTTGGCGCTGATTATTTTTCTGCGCGCGCTGGTAACCAACGAACCCGTCTATCTTTGCGGGTTAATTCCCGGTTTCGTCGGCATCGCCCTATTGGTTTACTCGCTTTTCATGGCGCCGCCGCTAGAGTAGGGGCTGGAAGGTCAGATTCACTCATCTGGCGCATTCATCATTAAAGCTTTCTGGATTGGTACCAGGGTGTTTTGCGCCCGATGCGCTGGCCGGAGTCGATGAGTATGGCCACAGAGGCAAAGAGCATGCAGAAGTCGAGCTGCGCCTCATGGAGAAAACTCAGCAAGCCGTAATATGGCAGCTTGGCCAGCGCGAACGGCCCCAGAGGCCGTCCCAGCAGAATGGGCAATTTGGTCATCAGGGCGATCGCAATCACCGCCAGCAACAGAATTGCGGCATCGCCGGCATAGAGATTCAAGAGGACCGCGGCGCCGGCCACGATCTCTGCGCCGCCCACCAGCGGGGCCAGCACTTGAGGATAGGGCAGACCGATGCCTGCAAAACGTCCCCAGCCAAGCTCGTCAGGGCGCACGAACTTGAGAATGCCCTCGGTGAGGAAGACCAGGCCGACAATCACCCGGATCAGGATCATGGGAAGAGATTGGCGCATCGTTTTCCTCCTTCACTTGCGATATATAGACGGACCCGCCCGGTTTTCAGGGAAAGACCGACACTTAATCAAAGTATTCAGAAAGCATACCTCAGGGCCGTCGTTGACGCGAAATGCGGGAGAGAATGCGGGCGATTTCCTGAATTGGTTTTCTCAGTGCAAAAGCAGGAAGTAGATAAAGCACATGGCACGCTGCCCGCCATCCGGCAACATTTCAATTGGAGCGGCCAGGCACTGTGGATCTCTGGAGGGCCAGAAGCGTCCCACCACGCTCCCTTCGCGGTCGACCAGGAACTTGGGTTCAATCCCATTGGATTCCGCGAATGCCAGGGAATCCGAAGATTCCCGGCTTGTCTTTGTTGGGGAAGCAGTAGAGGGGATGAGCCTGGGGGCCGTTGACGTCGATTTTGGCGAAGATGGGGAATCTGACGGCAAAATTTTTTTCGCAGAAGGCGCCGACCTCGGCCGCCGTATCCGGTTCCTGCGCGCCGAATTGGCTTGAAGGGAAGCCCAGCACCACGAAGCCCCGGTTTTTATAGGCACGATAGAGTGCATCAAGTCCTGCATATTGCGGGGTGAAGCCGCATCGGCTGACAGTGTTGACGCGTCAGCAGGACCCGGTCACGGAAATCGGCTATGCTGACCGTCTTTCCATGCGGCAGCGGTGCTGAAAATTCATAAATCATCCTCGAGAATCCTCAATCACCCAGGAAAACCTCCACGCGGAGAGAATGCCTTGTGCCCTCCATCTGCGTCAAAGAGAGATGCAGCGCACGCAAGCCGGGATGCAAAGAGGCGAACCAACCCATTTGCGTCCGGTAGACTGTCTTTTGGACCCCCGGTGACTATTTTTTGTAGCTGGGGCAATTTGGTGGCCGGGGTGGGATAACCGGGGTCTCCAACGATCGGGGAAGCAGCAATGCCCCGACCTTGGAGGGTGCCCCGGCGCGCACTCTACCGCTGGGGTGGTAAAATCAGACTTTCCTAGAGCAGGATCAGATTTTCAGCAGTGAGGGTGTGCATATTTTTCCCGTGAAGCCGACCTATGGATCGCACCAGTACGTTTGCTCGCCGCAGGGCTCCAGCCCAGTGAAGACAAAGCGCAATTGCATTCCCCGCGCCTTGCGGATTTCGAGCCGTCTTGCACGCCCAGCGCGCGTCCTGCTTTTGGTGGCGCTGCTTGTGGTCGTTGCACAAGCGCAGCAGCCGCAGACCATCGATTCGATTCGCGTGATCGGCAACCGGCGCATACCCAAGGAGACCGTGCTGGCACGGCTCTTTACTCACCCCGGCGACACTTACGATCCCATCTCGATCGAGCGCGACTTCAACTCGCTTTGGAACACCGGGTACTTTGAGAATCTGCGCATCGAGCGCGAGGATACGGAAAAGGGCATCATCCTCGACATCTTCGTAAAGGAGAAGCCCACCATCCGCGAGATCAACTACAAGGGGCTCAATGCCGTCTCCGTTTCTGACGTGCTGGACCGGTTCAAGAAGGAAAAGGTCGGCCTCTCGGTGGAGAGCCAATATGATCCGGCCAAGGTTTTGCGGGCTACTGCCGTTCTGAAGGACATCCTGTCGGAGCACGGGCACCAGTTCGCCGTCATCAAGCTTGACATCAAGGACATTCCTCCCGCCTCGGTGCAGGTGAACTTCAACATCAAGGAAGGCCCCACGGTGAAGGTGGGCACTATCAAGTTCACCGGCAACCAGCACATCAACTCGCTGGTTCTGCGCCGCTCGATGAAGAACCTGAAGCCCATCGGCATCCCTTATTCGATTATTTTTGAAGATCTTTTTCCGCAGACCTTCGACTCCTCAAAGCTTGAGGAAGACACCGAGCGTGTGCGCCAGGCGTTCCGCGACAAGGGCTACTACACCGCGGCGATCGAAGAGCCCAAGACGCAAATCCGCGACCAGGGCGGACTCAACTGGCTCACCTTCCGCCCCAACAAAGGCAAGCGCATTGACATCCTGATGCCGATTGAAGAGGGCCCCCGCTACCGGCTGGGCACTATCACCTTCACCGGCAACAAGGCGGTGACCAACGTCAAGGCACTCCGCGGCACCTTCGCTGTGAGGGATGGCGAGTGGTTCAACGCCACGCTGATCGGCAAGGGGCTGGAGAACCTGAAGAAGGCCTACGGGCAGCTGGGCTACATCAACTTCGGCGCCATTCCCAAACCCGTTTTCGACGAACAGAAGAAGACCGTCTCGCTGGTTATCGATATCGACGAGGGCAAGCCGTTTTTCGTTTCCCGCATCGAATTTCAGGGCAACACGACTACGCGCGACAAGGTTATTCGCCGCGAGTTGATGCTTGACGAAGGCCAGGTTTATAACTCCCAGTTGTGGGAGTACAGCTTGCTGCGGCTCAACCAGTTGGAGTACTTTGAGCCGCTCAAGGTGGACCAGGACTCTGAGGCCCACCAGGATGCTGATGCCGGCACCGTGGACCTGCTGTTGAAGGTGAAGGAAAAGGGCAAGAACTCGATCGGCCTGAACGGCGGCATCAGCGGCCTGTCAGGCGCGTTCCTGGGCGTGAACTACTCCACAAACAACTTCCTCGGCCTGGGCGAAACATTGAGCCTGCAGGGCAATCTGGGCAATGTGAGCCGCCAGTTCATGTTCGGTTTCACGCAGCCCTACTTCCGCAATCGACCGTTCAATATCGGTTTCCAGCTCTTCAACAACAAGACCGACTACAACGCAGCCAAGAGCTACGGAGTCACCACCGGTCTTTCGGTCAACCTGACCCAGGCGCAGCAGTCGCTGACGCAAAACTACAACCAGGCTGCCAAGGGCCTGACATTTTCAGTCAGCTATCCGCTCCGGAAGCACGCCTTCCAGCGCGTGGGCGCAACTTACTCGTGGAACAGGTCGTCGATTACAGCCTTCAGCACCGCCTCGCAAACCTTCTTCCAGACCATCAGCTTCCGGTCAGGCATTCAGGGGGCCAACGCCCTGGCGGGCATCATCAACAGTTCTGCGTCGTTCAGTTACATGTACAACACCGTCAACAACCCCATGCGCCCGCGGAGCGGCAAGGAGTTTACGGCGGTGTTCCAGGTGGCCGGCATCGCAGGCAACGTGCGCTACATATCTCCTCTGGTGGCCTACAAGCGCTTCATGCCGATCCACTACCTGATCCTCTCGCCCAATGGACGCAATGTATTGGGCGTCCGTGCGCAATTGGGATATGTGCAAGGCTGGGGAGGCGATGTGGCCCCGCCCAACAACCGGTTCTATGCCGGCGGCGAGGGCGATTTGCGCGGATTCGATATTCGCGGAGCAACTCCTTACGGCTACGTTCCAAACCGCGTCAATCTGCAACTAACCAATCCGGATGGAAGTTGCGTTCCGCGCGACCCGACCAATCCACAACTCGGCCAGTGCATCCAGGTACCCTTGCCCATCTACGGCATTGCATCCATCGGGGGCGATACCAACCTGGTAACAAATACCGAGTACCGCATACCAATCGCCGGTCCGGTGACCATCTCGCTCTTTGACGACTTTGGCATCGACACCGCGCTCAACAAGGGGCAGTTGAAGCAGAGCCCGGAGGGTTTCGCCACACTCACCGCACCTCTCTATGGCTGCCCGGTTTTTAACAACGGCTCCTGCCAGGGCGGCATACCGGGCTCTTCGGTCGGGTTCCGGCCGGATATTCGGCCAGTCGAAGGCACGAACTTTGTGCCCCGCATGTCGCTAGGCGCCGAGCTTTCGGTCATCATGCCGGTGATCAACGCCCCCATGCGCATCTATTATGCCTACAACCCTCTGCGGCTGTATGAGATGCCCTACTGCAACACCGTTACCCTGGGGGGCAACAAGCAGAGCTGCTCCTCACAGCTGATTACCCGCGATCTCTTCCCGCCAGGTGGCGCGGGCGACTACACGTACGCTGAGGCGCAGGCAGGCTACGGAGCGCGCTACTTGTTCCGGGAGCCCCGCAAGACCTTCCGCTTTACCGTCTCTACAACGTTCTAGAGGAGTTATTGATTAACATGAAACGCTATTTTGCAATCATCGTTCTGTTGGTCTCGGGCTTTGTCCTGAGTGCCGCCGCACAAACGTCGCCCGCGCCCAAGGCGCCCGCCGGCCCTGGCAAGATTGCCGTCTGCTCTTTTCAGGCAGCTGTAGGTCAAACCAATGAATTCCAGCGCGATATCGCCGACCTCGAAAAGAAGTACGAGCCCAGGCGCCAGCAGCTCAAAGTCCTGGCAGACGAGATCGATAGCCAGGAGAAGCAGCTAAAGTCACAGGGCGATAAGATCAGCGAAGCCGAGCGCGCCCATCGTGCCAAGACAATCGAGGAAAAGAAGAAGCAGGGGCAGCGCCAGGCCGAAGATTTGCAGAACGACGTCCAGGGGGAGATGCAGGAAGTCTTCGGTAAAGTAGCCGGCAAGGTCTATGACGTTTTGTCGAACTATGCTCAGCAACAGGGTTACACACTGGTGCTGGACTCGACGGTATCCCGCCAGCAGGCTCCTCTGATTCTCTTTTCGGATCAAAGCACCGACATCAGCAAGACGGTTCTCGACGCCTATAACCTGAAGTCGGGCGTTCCAGCCCCACCTGCGCAGCCGGCTGCTGCGAAACCTTCCGGATCTCGCTAAACTCATTGTCAAACAAAGACAAAGGCTCCGCGCGGCGGGGCCTTTGCATTTGTCAGTATCGGTGTGGGCTTCAAAAAAGCGTCGCCGCGCGCAACAAAACCCATTCCTGGCACCGCGGAATGGAGGAACACCGGGTTTGACGCTCCACTTCCAGCCCTCTTATAATCGTCCCTAGATTCCGCTGACGTATCCGTCTGCGTCTTTTTATGTCTCTGCCCTTGCGTGGATAACCGCACAGGAATTCCGAAGGAGTTTCACTCAAATGAAGCGTTCGCTTGTATTAGCCATTATGCTGGCCTCGGGCATCGTCCTGAGCGCAGCCGCCCAAACATCGCCCGCACCTGCCGCACCCGCCGGCCCGGCAAAGATCGCCGTCATCGCGTTCCAGGTGGCAGTGGGCCAAACCAACGAGGGCCAGCGCAATTTTGCAGACTTGCAGAAGAAGTACGCGCCCAGGGAAGAACAACTGAAAAGCCTTAATGATGAGGTCGAGACCCTGACCAAGCAGTTGCAGGCCCAGGGCGACAAGCTCAGCGATGCGGAGCGCGCCAGCCGCGCCAAGGCCATCGACGACAAGAAGAAGAAGCTGGATCGCGACGCCGAGGATGCCCGCAACGACTTCCAGCAGGAGATGCAGGATATGTACAACGGCCTCGCCTCCAAGGTCTATGACGTTCTGGAAACCTATGCGCAGCAGCAGGGATACACGCTAATCCTGGACGTGGCCCAGCAGCAGACCCCCGTACTCTATGCCACCGAGTCGACCAACATCACCAAGGCGATCATCGACGCCTATAACGTGAAATCGGGTGTGCCTGCTCCTCCGGCGCCTCCGGCCGGTACCGCTCCCAAGGCAGCACCGCAGTCCGGCAGGCCGCCCGCCACGCACTGAGGTTCGGATTCGAACGCTTCACCAAGGCCCTACCTAGCAGGGCCTTGGTGTGAACTTTGAGGGCAATTAAAGGGCGAAGATAAGGGCGGGACAGATCCGTCCTGCCAGTGAATTAATTGTGGAAAAAAATGTGGAAAGCTTTCCCTTGTACCCCAAATAAAAAGCAATTTATCCTCTTGTCAACCACTGCCAATTTCTGATAGCAAAAATAACTCTTTATTAATCAATAAGAAGCGTTGCGAGTAAATGGCTCTGCTGAAGGCGTGTTCTGTGAGCAAATGCAGACACCTGCATAGTGCGGTTTCCACAGTCCACTATGAACACACGGTGACTAAAGTTTCTGGTGGCTCAGTTTTGGCTGCTATTTCTGTTGCTCTTCGCCTACCCGCAAGATGGCCAGGAAGGCCTCCTGCGGGATATCAACCTTACCGATCCGCTTCATCCGTTTTTTGCCTTCCTTTTGCTTTTCCAATAATTTGCGCTTGCGGGAAATATCGCCGCCATAGCACTTGGCCAGCACATTCTTGCGTAGCGGGCTCACCGTCTCGCGAGAGATGATTTTGGCTCCGATGGCGGCCTGGATGGCGACCTCGAACTGCTGGCGGGGAATGAGCTCGCGCATCTTTGAGACCAGCGCCTTACCGCGCTCATAAGCAACATCGCGGTGCACGATGATTGAAAGCGCATCCACCGGCTCGCCGGAGACCAATATATCCAGTTTGACCATAGGCGACTCCCACTCGCCGCTGAGCTGATAATCCAAGGATGCATAGCCGCGGGAGATGGTCTTGAGGCGATCGTAGAAGTCGAGGACGATCTCATTCAGCGGCAGCTCGTAGGTAAGCATCACGCGAGTGGGGGTCACATACTCGAAGTTCAACTGCTTACCGCGCTTTTCCTCCACCAGTTTGAGGATGCCGCCCACGTATTCCTCGTTGGTGAGGATCTTGGCAGTGATCACCGGTTCGCGAATGGACTCGATGTTGGTAGGCTCGGGCCAGCGGGAGGGATTGTCCACCTCGATCACTTTGCCGTCGGTGAGCGTGATATGGTGGCGCACGCCAGGGGCGGTGGTGATCAGATCGAGCTGGTACTCGCGCTCCAGCCGCTCCTGGATAATCTCCATGTGCAGCAGTCCGAGAAAGCCGCAGCGGAAACCGAACCCCAGGGCCACCGAACTCTCCGGCTCAAAGAAGAAGGACGAGTCATTGAGGCGAAGCTTCTCCAGGGCGTCGCGGAGCAGCGTGTGCTCGTGCGAGTCCACGGTGTAAAGGCCGGCGAAGACCATGGGCTTGATGTCTTCAAAGCCCGGCAACTGGGCGGCCGCGGGCCTGGCTTCCTCGGTGACGGTATCGCCGATCTTGGTATCCCCTACGTTCTTGATGGTGGCCGCGAAAAAGCCGACTTCACCAGCGCGTAGTTCTCCGATCTCGACGGGCTTGGGCATCAGAACGCCCATCGACTCGACTTCAAAAGATTTCCCATTTGACATGAGGCGGATGCGCTGGCCCTTGCGCATGGTGCCCTGCATTACACGCACAAGTACGATGACGCCGCGATAGGCGTCGAACCATGAGTCGAAGATGAGCGCCTGCAGCGGGGCATCGGGGTCCCCCGTGGGCGGCGGAAGCCGGTGAACGATCGCTTCCAGCACTTCTGCGACGCCCTGGCCGGTCTTGGCGCTTACCGGGATGGCGTCGGTCGCGTCCAGTCCAACGGCTTTCTCGATTGCTTCCTGGGTGCGGAGAATATCGGCCGAAGGAAGATCGATTTTGTTGATGACGGGAATGATCTCAAGGCCGTGGTTGATAGCCAGGTAGGCGTTGGCAAGCGTCTGAGCTTCAACCCCCTGGCTGGCGTCGACCACCAGCAGCGCGCCCTCGCAGGACGCCAGCGAGCGCGAGACCTCGTAGCTGAAATCGACATGGCCGGGTGTATCGATCAGGTTGAGCTGGTAAGTGTTCCCATCGTGGGCCTTGTACATCATGCGCACGGCGTGAGCCTTGATGGTGATCCCACGCTCCCGTTCGAGATCCATATCGTCCAGGATCTGGGCCTGCATCTCGCGGCCCGTCACTGAGCCGGTCAACTCTAGCAGACGGTCGCTCAGCGTCGACTTTCCGTGGTCGATGTGGGCGATAATAGCGAAGTTGCGAAGGAAACGGGCGTCCATGAGGGGCTTGTCGAACGGAGGAATTGCGCCTTAGCAGCGCGTATGTCGCAGCAGACCTCCAGGCCATAGCTTATCATCGGCATAGTGTCCTCCGCGGCAGCGTTCGAGCCGGGGCTGCCGCAAATGCTCATGCACAAAACTTTGAAACGCTATTGTTTGCTCGAAATTGCTTTGCCGGTGCTGATTCTGGCCGGTTGCGATCCGTCTCAGCCCAAGAGCGCCCCCGCCAGCGAACCGCCGCAGGCCACCGCGCCAGCTTTGCAGGCGCCTCAGCAAGCCCCCATACCCGATCAGCCTCCCCCGCTCACACAGGAGCAGAAACGAGTCCGCCTGCTCATCCAGCAGGTCGACGATGCATACGCCAAAGGCGAGGCCGCCTATCGAAAAGGGAACTTGCCGGACGCCAAGGTGGAGTTTGACCGTGCCGTGGATCTGATGCTGGCGAGCGGCATCGACATCAGGGGCAATGCCGACCTGCAGGACGAGTTCAATCGTATTGTGGATGGGGTGAACGCGCTGGAGATGGAAGCGCTGAAGCAGGGCAACGGCTTTGCACCCAAGGAGGAGCCAACGCCGGCCGATGTGGCCAGCGATGTGACCTTTGAGGTGGACCCCAACATCGTGGCCAAGGCCAAGGCAGACCTGGCCACGACCAAGTCCGACCTTCCCCTGGTGGTGAACGATTATGTCGCCGTATTCATCAACTTTTTTGCCAACTCGCAGCGGGGCCACAATACGCTGCTGCACTCTTTCCAACGTGCCGGCCGCTACAAGGCGATGATCCAACGCGTGATGGCTGAAGAGGGCGTGCCCCAGGACCTCATTTATCTCGCGGTTGCCGAATCGGGCTTTCAACCGCGAGCGCTCAATGCGCGCTCTCGCGCCGGCGGAATGTGGCAATTTATGCCCCAGGGCAACTACGGACTGGCCCACAACGTTTATATGGACGAGCGCTTTGATCCGGAGAAATCAACGCGCGCCTACGCCCGCTATATGAAGTTTCTCTATAACCAGTTGGGCGACTGGTACCTGTCCATGGCCGCCTATGACTGGGGCGCGGGCAATGTGCAGCGCGCGGTGCAGAAGACCGGTTATGCTGACTTCTGGGAGCTCTACAAGCGCCACGAGCTCCCCGGCGAGACCCAGAACTACGTGCCGGAGATTCTGGCCGCCATCATCATCGCCAATCATCCTACGCAGTACGGATTCGATGATGTGACGCTCGATCCGCCAGTACTTACCGATACGGTGACCGTGAATTATTCAGTGAACCTGCGGCTGGTTTCGGATCTTGTGGGCGCGCCGATGGATGAGTTGATGGCCCTGAACCCCAGCCTGCTGCGGTCAGTAACGCCGCCTGACGCACCGTTCGACCTGCACCTTCCCGCCGGTACGGCCACTTTGTTCTCGGAGCGCATTGCGGCGATTCCTGAGCCCAAGCGCAGCGCATGGCGCTACCACCGCGTTGCAGCGGAGGACTCGTTGGCTTCGGTGGCGCGGGAATACCACGTGACCGTGGACGAGTTAGCCGAGGCCAATCATCTACGCTCGAGTGAGAGCCTCCTCGGAGTGGAGGCGCTGGTGGTGCCGTTGGCCCCAGTCGCGGCGCCGTCTGCACATATGCTCTACACCGTGCACCGAGGCGATACCCTGGTCACCATTGCCGACCGTTTCGGCGTATCGCTTAACCAGTTGAGGCGCTGGAACAGGGTTGCCGGCATCAAGATTGCACCGGGCCGGCGTCTGTACGTGGCCGAGCCTGCACGTGCGCAGTCCGCCACGCGCAGTCATCGCAGCGGAACCTCAACCGGGAGCAGCTCGAATGCGCATAAATCATTGCCGGTAAACGGTTTAGCGTCCAGGTCAGGAGCTTCCACGGCGAAAAAACATGGGACAGTTGCCGGAAAAACTCAACACTCCGGCAAGAGTGCCGGCGCCAGTGGCGCAAGGAAAAACGGAACATCGGGCACCAGAAAATCGCACCCGACAAAACACGCCGCACATCGAAAATCGCGAGCACGAAAAGAAAAATAGAGCGAGTACTCATTCGGTGCTTGTGTTTTTGTAGTGTTTATGTGCAAGCTATTGTACAAAGGCTGTCGCATGCGGAGCACACGCTTCCGTGGTGCGAAGAGGCTATCAAAATCTATGCAGCGGCGAGCCGCTGGAGGCAATGTGATGGAAGAAGTGATCAAGTTGCATGCGATGAGTAACGGCGATCCCTTTCGAGAGCCGGGAGAACTGGACAGCGACTACGGCGAAGGCTTTGATGACGAAGAAGACGAAGAAGTGGAAACCTCCAGCATACTCACCTCCTCGGATGACGATGAGGGAGTGGTTGGCGAGGCTGTAGTTTTGGTCGTCGACGAGCCCGCAGCGAAGCCTGCCGTAAAGAAGGCTGCGAAGAAGGCAGTCCCCAAGAAGGCTGTGAAGAAAGCAACCCCGAAGAAGGCTGCCAAAAAGGCCGCGAAGAAGGCTCCGGCCAAGAAAGCAGCGAAAAAGGCGGCCAAGAGAAAGGTCACGCCGAAAAAGGCCGCCAAGAAAGCAGCCGCAAAAGGGAAGAAGGTTGCGGCCAAGAAAGCTGGAAAGCGCGCCGGCAAGCCCGCCAAAAAGTCGGCGGTGAAGAAGGCCCCTGCCAGGAAAGTTGCGAAGAAGGCAAAGGCAAAGAAGGTTTCAGGAAAGAAATCGAAGAAAAAGGGATCCAGGAAGTAGCGGCAAGAGGAAACCCGGAAGAGGAGATAAGCCTGGCTCAGTGCCGGGCTTTTCTCATCTTCGGGCTGGATCGGTCAGGGCTAGAGAAGCGGAGGGGCGAGTTGGGCAAAATGCCCACGCTGGTGCGTGAGGTAATCCTCGATGAGAAAGCGCAGCGTTACGGGCTCCTCGTCGCCAACAATACAGTTTGCCTCCAGCCGGTTCTCCGGAATCCGGTCCACCACGGCGGCCAGGATATCGTGCTCCGCCTGCCACCATCGGAGGAGGGTCTCCCAGGGCTGGTCTGCATAGCCGTGAGCAGCAACCCATTCGTCCTGCGCGTACTGCGGGCCTTCATAATGGCCATCAGCAGAGGCGCGGACGAAGCGTTGGCGGTTGTTTGTCGCGGAATCGAGCAGGTGCCCGACGATTTGCTTGCGGGTCCAGCCGCCTTGGCGCCAGGGAGTATCCGCAAGCTCGGGCGGAATAGTAACGAGCGCGGCGTGAAACCTATCGAGTTCAATGCGAAATAGCCTGGCAAGGACTGTCGTCATGCGTTCCTCGATTCCCGGTTGAGCGTTGTATTACTCCTGATTGCCGCTTACTTCTTCAGTTGGTCAAGCGCGGCCAGCACTTCTTCGGAGTGGTGCTGGACCTGCACCTTGGTCCATACCTTGGCGATATTGCCCTGGGGATCGATGAGGAAGGTGTTGCGGTTGGCAATCTTGAAACCGGCATAGTTGCCCAGCGAGCCGTAGGCGTCAACCACAGTGTGATTGGGGTCGGCCAGCAGGCGGAAGGTCAGGCCCTCCTTGGTGCAGAACTGCTTGTGGCTGTCGGGAGTGTCCACGCTTACTCCCAGGATGATCGCGTTCCTGGCATCGAACTGTGCCTGGTCGCGCTGGAAGTTGTGAGCCTCGATGGTGCAGCCGGAGGTCATGTCCTTGGGATAGAAGTAGAGCACCACCCACTTGCCGCGATAGCTGTCCAGGGAGATCTGGGAGCCGTCCTGCGAGGGGAGGGTGAAGGTGGGCGCTGCCTGCCCGACGGCGGGCATGGTTTGGTCGGCTGCGTGAACGGTGACGTATACAACTGCGCCGACAATCACGGCGGCAAGAACGAAGATTAGCACTTTACTCACGGGAGGAACCTCCTGAAAACAGTGGCCAGTTGTCAGTGATCATTGGTCAGCAGACGGACCGCGCATTAGGCCGAACACTGAGAAATGATCAACTTTGACAGCCAGGGGGAACCACTGCTGGAAATCAGTATAGCCGGAAATCACTGACTACTGTTCACCGACCAAGGACCACTGGCGTAGCCACAATGGCAATGCCTGCTTGTTGAGCGCGTTCGAGGAGGGATTCGCGCTCGAAGAGGAGGGTGCGGCCTGCTTCGACGGAGAGGCAAGTGGCGCCGGAGCGGATCATCGTCTCGACCGTTGCAATGCCGATGACGGGGACGTCGAAGCGCATATCCTGATTCGGCTTGGCTACCTTGACAACGGTCAGGCGGCGTTCGAGGGTAGAGGCGTCACCGGCGAGGGAGCGCATCAGCTGGCCGGCGCGCTCGATGGTTGCGTCCGTGCCTTCCATGGCCTCCACGGCTACGCATGCCTGCGCGGCTACCACTACCGTCTGGCCGATGTCGAATCCGGCCAGGGCGCGGCCTACCGCTAAACCGTATTCGATATTTTTTTGCTCTTCGTCGTCCGGGGCACGGGTGGTAAGCACGCCCTCCTGGGCCAGTAATGGCTCAAGGAAGGCCGTGGAACTGATCAGCTCTATGCCCTCGTCGCCCAGCACTTTAGCCACCGCGCCCAGCAGCATATCGGTGTTTCGAGAATTCAGGTTGAGCAGCAGCTTGGCCAGGCGCCAGTCGGGCCGGATGCTCGAAAAAATCTGCTTGTGCTTCACCTGGCCGGCCATTACGGCTTTTTCGACGCCTTCCTTGTGGAAGAGATCGATCAGCCGCGAGAGCTCGCCCAGTGACAGCCAGTGGACGGTGATTCCAGCGTCAGCGGCGGCGCGCCGGTCTATTTCAGGGTCGGTCTCCTCGCGAATGGCCGCTACGACCACGGCTTGGCCCTGCGCCCGCGCCGCGTCCAGAAGCAGAAACGGAAAGCGCCCGTTACCGGCGATGAGGCCGAGCTTCATAGCTACTTGATCACCCCGCGTTCGCTGCGTTCGAGGAACGCGGCAAGTAGCGCAACGTCCTCGCCCTCCAGCTCCTTGATTTTTTCGAGGGCCTGCGTGGTATTCATTTTGGCCGCGAGCAACAGGCGGAAGGCTTTTTGCAGCAGTTGCAGGCGCTCCGGCGAGAAGCCGCGGCGCTGGAGGCCGATTTTGTTGATGCCGAAGGCCTTGTTTTCGCGCTTGGAGGAGGTGAGCGAGAATGGAAGCACGTCCTGGGTGACGATGGTGCCGCCGCCGATGAAGGCGTACTTGCCGAGGATGCAGTGTTGGTGAACGGGGCAGAATGCGCCCAGCGTGACGTAGTCCTCAATGACGACGTGGCCTGCGAGAGTGGCGGCGTTGGCAAGAATGCAGTGGCTGCCGACCTGGCTGTCGTGGCCGATATGCACGCAGGTCATGAGCAGGCAGTTGGAGCCCAGGCGCGTTACGCCGCCGCCGCCCACCGTGCCGCGACTGATGGTTACGCTTTCGCGAATGGTATTGTCGTCGCCGATCTCCAGTTCGGTGGGCTCGCCTCCATACTTAAGGTCCTGCGGTGGTACGCCGATGGAGCAGAAGGGATAAAAGATATTGCGAGCGCCGATGCGGGTGCGGCCGTCGAGAACCACGTGGGAGATGAGGGTGCAATTCTCGCCCAGCAGCACCTCAGGGCCGATGGTGGAAAAGGGGCCTACCGTGCAGGAGTCGGGAACTCGGGCTCCAGGCGCAACGATCGCGCTGGGATGAATGCTCACACTGTCCCCGCTTCCGCCGCCGCCGCCGACTCCGATTCACGCACGCGCGGTACTATGGCACAAGTAAGCGTGGCCTGGCAGGCTATCTTGCCGTCGACCAGTGCCTTGGCCTCCATGCGGCCTACGCGGCTCTTGAATGCCAGTACATCTACTTCAATGCGCAATTGGTCGCCCGGCGTCACTTGGCGGCGAAACTTGGCCTTCTCGATTCCGGTGAAGACCGCCAGCTTTGTTTCGCGGTCGGGCATCTCGGTCAACATGATAATGGCTCCGGCCTGGGCCATCGCCTCGATCACCAGGACGCCGGGCATGATGGGAAAGCCGGGAAAGTGGCCCTGAAAAAAGGGCTCGTTCATGGTCACGTTTTTGATGGCCACCAGCCGCTTGGCGGGCTCAAACTCAACCACCCGATCGATCAATAGAAAAGGGTAGCGGTGGGGAAGGAAATCCATGATTTCCTGGATGTTGAAGGTCATTCTCTGACTCCAGAAGGCGGTTGGTCTCGTTCACTATGCGCTTCTATGGATTATAAACAAGGCTGAACCGCAGGATTCCCGCTTTGGGGCATGCTGCTACTTTTTGATGCGGCTCTCGACTGCGTCCACGCTCCAGAAATCAGGGTCCAACGGCTGGTTATATGCGACGTGAAGCAGGTAGTATTGGCGGGTCATATCGTCGTTTTTATAGCGGGTAACGGTAAACGGTGTTTCGAGTCCGTCAATCAGGTGGTAGTCGTCGTACTCCTCGGCATCGGTGTTCATGTCTTTGTAGACCGGATCGCGCCATTCGTAGGTGCGGCGCATCGGCAAGTGGGTATCGACGTCCATCTGGATGGTGACGGACTCATTTTCCGCGGAGATCACGGTTACCTGGTCGGTAAGGCGACTTCCGGCCAGGCGCCGGCCATCATAAATCAGGATGGCTTTCGGATCATTGAGCCAGGTCTTGACGATGGTCTCGATGGAATGGTCGCGGCGGCGGAGCCAGTCGTCCACGATAACCTGCGGCAACGGCGCGTTGCCCTTATACGTCACCTCCCAGCCCTGCCGCCCGATGAAAAACTGCACCACATCGCGGTGCTTGGTGAGTTCAATGCGGTCGCGGTCCGGCCATTGGTGGAACTCAAGGTAATCCGTAGTGCCGGGGTCGGGGTCGCCGTGGAAAAACGCGGCCACCTTCCCCTGCCGCATCTGATTCTTCACGGTCAGCCACGCTTGTCCGCCCAGGGCCTGCACCATGGCGCTGAGGGCAGCGCGCGCCTGGGCGGAGTTCTTTGCGCTAGCTTGGTCAGCGGTTTGCGCCTGTGACGCAAACGGTATGGTCAGCATTAGAGCCGTGAGCAGGGCGAATCTCAAGGTGAGCGCAATTCTATTCCCTATTCCGTGAGCCCTATTCCCTGTCTTTCTCACACCGCCCTCCCCGCCGCCACTCCTGAAGCCCACGCCCACTGAAAATTGAATCCTCCCAATTGCCCGGTCACGTCCACGGCTTCTCCGATGAAGAACAAGCCCGGCACGGCCCGCGCCTCCATCGTACGCGCTTCAAGGTCGTGAGTATCAACGCCCCCGGCGGTCACCTCGGCCTTTTCAAAGCCCTCAGTACCCGTCGGGTGCAGCGCCCAACTGTGCAGGTGCTGCTCGCAGGCCTGCAACGCCGCATTGGACCAGCGATTCGGCGCGCCTGCTTCAGCTAGATAGTTGGCTAAGCGCTGCGGAAGAACCGCGCGCAATGCCTGCCGCAACGCTGCCGCATCTCGGCGCGCTCCCGGCTCCTGCAAAGCTCTTAAGAGCTCCTCTCCCGCCGCAAGCTCCGGCGCAAAATTGAGCTCAATCGTCTTTCCTGGCCGCCAATACGAGGACGCCTGCAAAATTGCCGGCCCGCTCAGCCCGCGATGGGTCACCAGCATCTTCCCTCTGAACGTCGCTCCGCCGGCGGAGGCATCCACCATCGCGGCTACTCCTGCCAGCTCGGTCCAGTTTGCCTCATCTCCGCCCAGCGTGAGCGGCACCAACGCGGGCCGGGGAGCAACTACCTTCAATCCGAACTGCCGCGCCAGATCGTATCCCAGCCTCGTAGCTCCCAGCTTAGGGATCGAGAGCCCTCCGGTGGCTACCACCAACGCTTTGGCGGTGAACTCGCCTTGCGAGCACGCAACTCTGAATATTTCCGCGCCTTCGACCGCAATCCCGCGCGCGTTCAGCACCACTTCCACGCCGCCCCGCTCGCACTCGGCCAGCAGCATCTCAACAATTGCGCGCGATGAGTGATCGCAGAAGAGCTGCCCCAGCGTCTTCTCGTGCCAGGCGACTCCGTAGCGCTCGACCAACTCGATAAAGTGACGCGGCTGATAAAGCGCTAGCGCCGATTTACAGAAATGCTTGTTCTCAGAGAGGAAATTATTGGGGCCGCAGTGCAGGTTGGTGAAATTGCAGCGCCCTCCGCCAGAGATAAGGATCTTTCGCCCTGGCTGCCCGTTGTGTTCGAGCAGCGCCACGCGCCGGCCTCTCTGACCGGCTACCGCTGCACACATCAGCCCCGCCGCTCCCGCTCCCAAAACAACTACGTCGAATTGGCGCGGGGTTGTTGGCATGACTATCGTTCAGAATAGCCGTTGATGGAACGATTCTGCTTTCGCTGTGCTCTGAAAATGTGAGTGGATGGGTACTAACGCAACCTGAAGTCGTCGGCGTGAATTCAATTGCGGACTTTCATTGATTGCCCTTCCGCTGGATTTGCTGCGGCTGACGCTTTTGGCCGAGCAGCACAATATCAATCGGGCCGCCAATGCCGCTGGGTGAGGGAACGAGTTGAGTGGTGAGGCTCGCGGCTTCGATTACATTTGCGGCGGCGGAGACGGCCTGGTCCAGGTCGACGTTCGCAACCGGTTGATCCGCAAGAATGAAATCAAGGGTTGAGCTGGTGAGATATTTGCGGCCAATTCCGGCGAAGACATTTTGGTTGAGGTAGTCCGTTTCGCCGTAAGACCACACACCACGCCGGTTCTGCGGCGGTATGGTGATGCGCGTGAACCGGTCGGCCTCGACCCGGTGCGTCCGCGAATCGATTCTCACCACAAAATTCATCACCAACGAGGCTTTGGAGCGCTGATCGTAACTGGCGGTTATCACCGAAAAAATTTCCTTACCAATATAGGGTTCAAGCACAAGCGGAGACGCTTCCCTGAAGCGTTGGACTGCCTGAACACACTCCGTGCCCAGATCTTCAAGTGATAACTTGAACGGATCGGTGCTCTTTCGCTCGAGAATATGCTTGATCAGAGAGGGAATATCGAGCAACCGCGGTGCAGATTGCAGATAAGCACACACATCGTGAAGTCCCGCATCTGGCGGTTTGATGAATGCCGTATCGCCTGTGACCACGACGACGGTACGCCTCGGCCTCATTAGTTCAGTGATCTTGTATTGACTGTCGCAGGTCGCGCCGAAGACCGAGGTTCGGCTGTCTGCCGCCACAACCAGGCCGTCTGCTGAAGGAACGAGCACCACCAGCGTTCCGCTTGCCGTTGACGGCAGTAGCACAGTCAGGAGAAGGAATAGGAGAAGCCGACACATTCTGTTCAGTATGGTGCAATGAATCCGGCTCTGCAATGTGACGCTTACCGCGGAATGGGCCGCCGCTAACTGGGCTGGCTGGCGAAGTACTGGGCCACTTGCTCCCAGTTATCGACGCGGATGAAGCCGGTTGCGGTGAGGTTGTGCGGGGCGGTGTAGAGGATGCCTGTGCCTTCAAAGCGGAGCAGGTTGCGGGGCAGGTCGTCAATGAGATATTCGGCACGGAGAATGGATTTGTTACCGCAGAAGACGTAATGGGTGGGCGGGATGAAGGGGAAATGGCGTTGCAGCCAGCGGTACTTGGGGCCCAGAGAATTGGGAACGGTCATGGCTTGGGTGGCTATAAAAATCTCAAAGCGTGCTGAGAGATCTTTGAGCACCACTTGTGCGCCGGGCATGAGGGCCAAGTCCTCGAAGAAGTCCTCAGCGTCAAGGAAGGCGCGGAGTTGCTGCTGGCGGTCGAGGGGAGTGATCTCCCAAAGGCCCTTGCCGGCCAGATCTTCTGTAGTCACTTCCTCGTCGAAGGTCTGGTTGTAGCGGCGCAGGTGCTCGGCCAGAGTGTCGGCCATGACCTCATCCATATCCACGCAAATTCGCTGCATTGCTAAGCTCCGGCTTGGGTCTTGGGGATGCGGGGGCGGGCGGCGGGAGTATGCACGGGTTGCGGTTCTTTAGGGGCGGGGGCAATGGCAGGGTCCCAATAGAGCAGGCGGCCGCAACTGTCGCAGTTGAGCAGTTCGCCCTCGCGGAGCTGGTTCCAAGTCTGCGGGCGGACGCCCATGCGGCAGCCGGTGCATTGCTGACTTTCAACGCGTGCAAGGCCGGTGCCGCGAGAGGCGGCGAGATGGTCGTAGCGGGCGATCAGGTCTGGCTCGAGAGCCTGGCGAAGACTTTCGCGCGCAGCGTTGAGGGTGGCCAGTTGAGCGTTGAATTCCTGCTGGCGTTGGGAGACGCGGGCGCGAATCTTGTCTAGGGCGACGGACTGGACTTCAACCTCGGTGCGGGCCGCGGCGAGTGCGGCCTCCTGAGCTTCAGTGCGCTCCAGGCTGGTGAATTCTTCGTTTTCCAGCCGATCAGCTTCGGCGGATTCAAAGGTGATCTCATGCTCAATGGCGGCTGCCTGCTCAGGGGTTTTCACTGAGTCGAGCTGAGTGCGGAAGCGAGCAGTTTTCTGGCGATGGCCGGCAATCTCGCGTTCCATGCGGGTGCGCAGGGTTTCCTCGCGGCTGAGTGCGTCAGAAGCTTCGGCGGCGTGGTGCTGCGCCTTGGCCAATACGGCCTGGGCCTGCGCGATTTCAGCCGGAAGAGCACGCACGGCGAGAGTGATGCAAGCCCGCTCCAGATCCACTTCTTGCAGTTTTACGAGATTTTCAATATGCGCTTGCATCTATGTTATGAAGTCTACGGCATTCGGCGGCTATTAAGAAAATGGGGGTCGACGAATCCTGCGACAATAAAGATCAGTCGGGAGGCGGGTTTGGTTCAGATTCGGGCATCTTTCCGGCGCAGGAAGCGTTGGGCAATGTGGGTTGGGGGCGTGTTGCTGGTTGCAGTAGTGGTGACGGCAGGAGCCATAGCTGCGCTGCTGCACCGGGCGGAGCCCTTCATGCGTGCACGCATTGTGGAGGAATTGCAAAGCCGCTTTCATGCCCGGATAGAGCTGGACAGCTTTCATATGTCGCTGGTGAATGGGCTCTGGGCTGAGGGGAAAGGGCTGCGGATCTGGCCGCCGGCTCACCACCCCGAGGTCGGAGACCTGTCCTCGGGGACCTCGGTACCGGCGGAAGGCGTTACAGAATCGGGAACGACGGGGCAGGATGAGCCGATGATCCGGCTGGACGACTTTCGCTTTCATGCGCCATTGCGTTATGAACTGGGCAAGCCTTTTCACATTTCGCTGGTGGAACTGAAGGGGATGGATGTTCGTTTGCCGCCCCTGTCGCACATTGGGCATGCGCTTGGTTCGGGTGCGAAGTCCGGCCAAAGCGAGGGCGGACCGTCGGGAGATGAATCAAGGAGTGGCTCGAAGTCACTGCACTTCGAGGTGGAAACTATAGATTGCAGCGAGGCCCACCTGGTGCTGGGGTCCGGCAAGCCGGCCGCCGTCAGCAAGCCGGCCAAGTTGCCGCTGGAGTTTGACATTGCGCACTTCAAGCTGACGAATGTCGCTTCAGGCAACGCGATGGGGTTTGACGCCGAGCTTACGAACCCCAAGCCTGTGGGGACGATCTACTCGACGGGGAGTTTTGGGCCATGGCTGACGGAAGATCCTGGCGAGACTCCGATTACCGGCGACTACAGGTTTGAGCACGCTGACTTGGCTACCTTCAAAGGGATTGCCGGGATACTCACTTCAACGGGGCACTACGAGGGTACTCTGCGCCACCTGACGGTGGATGGGGTGGCGAAAGTGCCCGACTTCCGGCTCACGCACTTCGGCAGCGCGCTTCCGCTCGAAACGCGCTTCCACGCCCGGGTGGACGCTACCAATGGCGATACGTGGCTGGAGCCCGTGTATGCGACGCTGGCCCACTCGCACTTCACGGCGCAAGGGCCGATTGTGCGCGTAGTCGCCTCGGAGCCCGGCAAGCCGCCTCATAGCGTAGGGCACGATATTACTCTGACGGTGGACGCGGATCGAGGACGGATTGAGGATTTTCTTCAGTTGGCCAGTCCGCCGCAGAGGATCACTCCGCTGCTAACGGGCGCAGTAACAGCAAAGGCCACTCTGCATATTCCGCCGGGACCGGTACCGGTGCACCAGCGACTGCAATTGAAGGGGCGGTTCATGCTGAGTGGGGCGCTGTTTACCAGCGACAAGATACAAGGCCGAATTCGGCAACTGAGCCTGCGCGGGCAAGGGCGTCCAAAGGATGTGGAGACCGCCGACCCGGAAAGCATTGGATCAACCATGCAAGGGGACTTCAAGATGGCAGGCGGAGCGATTTCGCTGCCCAATCTGGTATATACCGTGCCGGGCGCGACCATCGAAGTGAGGGGCATCTACGGCCTGGACGACGGTACGCTGGATTTTACCGGGAAGGCAATGATGGAGGCCACGGTATCGCAGATGGTGGGTGGATGGAAAGGAGCGCTGCTCAAGCCGGCCGATCGCTTCTTCTCGAAAGACGGGGCGGGGACGGAGGTTCCGATTCGCATCGAAGGAACGCGCGCCCAGCCGAAGTTCGGGTTTGATTTCGGGAAGAAGAAGGATGGCGAAGCGATGGAGAATCAATAGGATAGGCCTTGTTTATCCAGTAGGCCGGTGAGGCGTGACCGAAATCCATGCCGACGAGCCAGTTGGCTCGGATTGCAGAACCACTGCCGGTGCACCGCGCAGCGGAAACACATTCGAGGAGAACAAGATGCACTGGACCGAAAAAATTAAAGTAAGCGGGGTAAGCTGCACCATCCTACTTTTTCTCGTAACCGCGGCGACGCTGGCAGCCGGGCAAACCGCACCGGGTAAACAGGCGCCATCAGCCAGCGGTGCTGGCGCGGCAAGCGAACAAAATTGGTGGAAGAACGCCGTCATTTACGAGATTTATCCGCGCAGTTTTCAGGATTCGAATGGGGACGGCGTCGGCGATCTGAACGGTATCATCGCCCGGCTGGACTACCTGAAGGATCTGGGCGTGGATGCCATCTGGCTGACGCCTTGTTATCCCTCGCCGCAAGTGGACTTCGGCTACGACGTCTCGGACTACGAGGCGATCGATCCGCAATACGGCACAATGGCCGACTTTGACCATCTGGTGGCCGAAGCGAAAAAACGACACATTCGCATCCTTATGGATATGGTGATGAACCATACCTCGGACCAGCACAAATGGTTTCTGGAGTCACGATCGTCGCGCTCGAGTCCCTATCGCGATTGGTATATGTGGCACGACGGCAAGGGCGAGACGGCTACCGACAAGGGAGCGCCGCCGAACAACTGGCAATCTGAGTTTGGCCACACCGCCTGGCAGTGGGATGAGAAGACGCGGCAGTACTACTATCACAAGTTCTATGCGCAGCAACCGGATCTGAACTGGAATAACCCCAAGGTGCACGAGGCCTTCAAGGAGATTATCGCTTTCTGGCTGAAGCGCGGTGTGGGCGGTTTCCGCTTCGATGCGGTGACGACGTTGTTTGAGGATCCCAACCTGGCCGATGAGGGCGTCGTCAAGGACAAGAACGGCAAACCCATCATCGACGCCTACGGAGAGCAGGAGCTGGACGGGTCGAAGACCTTTGTCGCGCCCCCCATGCACAAGGTAATGCGGGAGATGCGCGCGAAGATTGATACCTTCAACTCCAACAAGTTTCCCGGCATGCGGGTGCTTATCGCAGAAGTCTACACGAGCGAAATCTCCCAGTTGGCCCGGATGTATGGAACGCCGGACAAGCCGGAGTTTCAGTTGCCGATGGATACCGAGGTGGGTTTCATCGACAAGCTTGACGTGGCCGCATTCCGCTCCAAGCTGAACGATGCGGGAACCAAGCTTGGAGGCAACACTCCGCTGCTGCTTTTTGACAACCACGACAATGCGCGCGTAGTCACGCGCTACGGCGACGGCGAGCACGATACGGATATTCAACGCGTGATTGCGACGGTGTTGCTAGCCAGCGGCGGGTCGGCGCAGTTTTATTACGGCGATGAGATCGGCATGCAGACCACGCCGCCTACGCGCAAGGGAGATGTGAAAGATCCCATCGGCATCACCGGCTGGCCTAAAGAGAAAGGCCGCGACGGCGAGCGCACGCCGATGCAGTGGGACGCGAGCGCGAACGCTGGCTTTACAACCTCCTCAGCGAAGCCGTGGCTGCCGGTGCCGCCCAGCGCCGCGACCATCACCGTCAAAGCCGAGCAGAACGATCCCGACTCGCTGCTAGCCTGGTACCGCAGCCTGATCCGTCTCAAGAAGACCAATCCGGCTTTAGCACGCGGGCATAACCGTATGCTCGATACCGGGAACACCAAGGTGCTTAGCTGGCTGCGCCAGGCGCAAGGAGTGCCGGCGGTGGTGGTGAGTGTGAACTTTACCGCCGAGCCGCAGACCGTCAGCCTTTCAGTTCCGCAGACGAGCGGAAAGACAAAGACGCTGCTGAAAACTCCCGGTGCAGCCGACCCGGTTTCTCTGGATCGGATCGTCCTCGGTCCGTTCGGGGTTTATATCGGAGGGGTGAGATAGCAGGTTGGATGTTCTTTGGATCAGGGCCTTTTTCCTGCGCAATACGGGTCGCTTTCCGCAATCGACCGCAGAGTGCGCGACTAAACTGTTCAGGCAAAAGGGCCCGATCTTATGAAGCCATCTTGAGCAGTTCCTGCTCCGCACGCAACCAATCCTGCTCAGCGTTTCCATCCTGGTAACCGCGTTGCGCCCAATAACTCCGCGCAAGACGCTCAATCTCTTCGCGAGGCGGTAACGCGGGCTTTGTTGCCGGTGCAGCTTTATCTTTCTTTGCAGATGTCTTTCGGGGTCTCGCGGGTGCTTTTTTCTTTGTTGTATCTGCCATATAAGTCTCCTGCGGTGGGGTAGCCGCCAACGTACGGGGCATCAGATATAGGATACAAAAATTCTGCCTGAATGTGCGCATGGCAATGCCAGGTGTTCCCTTTTGCTCAACAGACAAAGCCTGGATCATCGCAGATTGTGGGACGTGAGGATGTGCCATTGCCGAAGTGGGAGCAATGGATGATTTTAGTTGCTGAAAGCATGGGGCCTTGCGTCGAGCATCTTGCACTTCCTTAGGCGAACGTGATTGACTCGGGTTGGAAGACGGACGGGACCGATGGCTTATATCCTTGCGCTCGATCAGGGGACTACCAGTTCGCGGGCGATTCTGTTCGACGAGGCGGGAGCGATTGCTGCCGCCGCGCAGCGTGAGTTTGAGCAGTTCTATCCGCGGCAGGGATGGGTCGAGCACGATCCCACTGAAATCTTTACCAGCCAATTGACCTGTGCGGTAGAAGCGTTGGGGCGCGCCGGGGCAAGACCCGGCGACGTGGCGGCAATCGGCATCACCAACCAGCGCGAGACAACAATTGTCTGGGAACGAGCGACAGGCAAGCCGATTTACCCGGCCATCGTCTGGCAGGACCGGCGGACCGCTGCGCAGTGCGGTCTTTTGGTCGAGAGCGGTGTTGAAGATGAGATCTCAAACCGCACCGGGCTGGTGCTGGACCCATATTTTTCCGCTACCAAAATTGAATGGATACTTGACCACGTGGAAGGCGCTCGTGCGCGGGCCGAGCGGGGCGAGCTGGCCTTCGGCACCGTGGACAGTTGGCTTGTCTGGCAACTGACCAACGGCGCGCGGCACGTGACCGACGTGACCAATGCCTCGCGGACGATGCTCTTTAATATCGTCAAGGGCGAGTGGGATCCGGAACTGCTTCGCATCTTCAATATTCCCCGCAGCCTTTTGCCTGAAGTTGTGTGGTCGAGTGAAAAGGTGGGCGAGGTAACTACCACGCTGGGTTTGGGCGGCGTGGCCATTGCGGGCATTGCCGGCGACCAGCAGGCTGCGCTCTTTGGCCAATTGTGTTGGAACGCGGGCGGGGCCAAGAACACCTACGGAACAGGCTGCTTCCTGCTGCAGAACATCGGCACGGAGTTTGTGCGCTCGAAGCATCGGCTCATCACCACGCTGGCAGCCAGTGCTGGAAAGCGCCTGGAATACGCCTTCGAGGGCAGCATTTTTATCGGCGGGGCGGTGGTGCAGTGGCTGCGCGACAACCTGAGGCTGATCAGCTCCTCGGCCGAGGTGGAGACGCTAGCCGCCAGCGTTTCTGATACCGGCGGCGTGGTTTTTGTGCCGGCATTTGTGGGCCTGGGCGCGCCGCATTGGGATGCGCATGCGGGCGGCCTGCTGATCGGGTTGCGCCGCGCCACAAAGCCGGGCCACATTGCCAGGGCGGCTCTCGAAAGCATCGCCTTCCAGGTGGCTGACGTGCTGGAGGCCGTCCAGAGCGAAACTACGCCGCTGGCTGCGCTGCGCGTCGACGGCGGGGCGGCAGTGAACAATTTATTGATGCAGTTCCAAGCCGACGTGCTGGGCGTGCCAGTGGTGCGGCCGCGGGTGACGGAGACGACCGCGCTGGGTGCTGCTTATCTTGCCGGACTCGCGACCGGCTTCTGGGCCAATCCGGAAGAGTTGCGTGTCGGGCGCCGGGGAGATGTGCACTTTGAGCCGAAGATGGATGCGGCGGAGCGGGCCAGACGTCGCAGCCGCTGGCAGCGAGCCGTCGAACGGGCGAAAGGCTGGAGCGAGTGACGAGGCACGGCAAGCGAAAGCCAGCTAGCGTGAAGCGCCGCCATAGAGACGGAGCGCAATTGCCCATTGTGGAATGATCTGAGAGGTTTAGAGAAAAAGCCCGACCAGGAGATGAATCCCGATCGGGCTCTTTAGATCGCGAGCCTTTAAGTTCGGCGTAGGCGAATTAGGCGGTCAGTGTGCGGCGAACCAGAAAGGCAAGTGCGAGCAGCCCGGTGCCGAGAAGGAAGATGCTGCCGGGTTCCGGCGTCGATGCGACCGAGGAAATGGCGAAGTCGAGCACCGCAGGGGGTCCGTCAACCTCGGCATATTGCAGATCGAAAGCGTAGGTGCCGGTTACGCCGGTAAAGGTGAAGCTGGTCGTCACAGCGGAGGTGGGTCCGGGGGCATTGATCCATTCGGTGCCGTCTGCCGTAAAGGTCATGCCGTCGTCGTGCGCAAATGAGTACATGGTGCCATTCACCAGCTCGGTTGTGCCGGTGAAGTTGAAGAGGGTGTTGTCAAGGTCGTCAGTGGCTAATGCGCCATTCATGTAGTTAACGGCGGCTGTGTCACCGCCAGAGACCAAAAAGCCTCCGAGGGTGTAGCCGTTGGAAATATTGGCGCTGTTCAGGTTGAAGACACCTGAAGCGCTCGTCAATGTGAAGGTAGCGCTTGCGGATGAGGGGGAGGGGTACACAGCTGGGATGGTGTTAAAAGTTGGCAGTTCCCAAGCCGTACCACTGACACTGTCTGCATAGGCAATACCTGCAAGACTCACAGAGGCGGCGAGAACCGCTCCAAGGACAAGAAACTTACCAGATCTTACTTTCATAAAAAACCTCCTGAGATTGGGTAACCTTTGGGGGTAAGTTGGACGCGCGTCTAACAGGTTGGAGACCCTTGTGCTCTATAGACAGTTCCCAACCGTCAGGTCCATCATGTTTTGTGCACTTGGCTAGCCAAACTTAGTTGTTTAGAATCAGGCACATATAGATAGTTAAGGGGAAAAATGTGAAAAAATATGCATATTTAAGGGAACTTCCATGCCACATTTGCCTCTTTGAGCTGACGCCAGGGAAACTGGCAATGCCGGCTTGGTCGATGAATCCGTGCACCGGACCAGCCTTTAAATGCATCAAAATTTAACATTTACGAGCATGGAGGCCGTTATGGCGACAGAGGGATGCAGTCATGTTGCGGAATTCCTGAAGAAGGTGAAACCGGGGGCGAAGGGGTGCGAGGAGTGCCTCAAGATCGGCGATAGCTGGATGCATCTGCGCATGTGCCTGACGTGCGGGAAGATGGGATGCTGCGACTCTTCAAAGAACCGTCATGCGCGGGCTCATTTCCATGAAGCCGGGCACCCGCTGATTCAATCCGCCCAACGCGGGGAAGACTGGCGGTGGTGCTTCATCGATGAGGTTTATCTGTAAGACTCTCAGGCTGGTTCTGCAAAGGTATCAGGCCAGTTCGACTTCGATCTTCTTTGTCTCCGGGTCAAGACTGACGATTTTTAAGCTGCGGATCTGGCCTTCGCACAAGGGCTCTGGTTTCGCTGAGGCGGCTGGAGCGTTACCTTGCCAGCGAGCCTTGAGCATGGACGAGAGGCTGGACAGGTCGGGCTTGGAATCAGCTTTGGCTTTGGACTTCGACTTCGGCTTGGCATCGCCGGTCGACTCGGAAATTGGTTCAGTTTCTGGCGCCGCAGGCGTTTCGCCGGCACTGCCAGTTACTGCCGCAACGCAGGTGCCGCGAATGCCGTCGCCTAGTTCGATCACGGTGAGCGTTGGCGACTGCTCGATTACGCGGCCAGAGACTGTGTCGCCCACTTTGTGCTCTGCGATGTATTCGTCGACATCGTTGGGGATGAGCTGCTTGATACTCAGCTTGATCTGGCGCTTCTCTGTATCGATGGCCAGGACTTTCGCCTTCACAACCTGACCTGCGTGCAACACGTCCGCAGGGTGGCCGAGGCGGCGATCGGCGGTGATCTCGCTGATGTGGACCAGGCCTTCAATACCATCGGCGAGTTGAACGAAGGCGCCGAAATTCATCAACTTGGTGACCGGGCCGACGATCTGCGACCCCTCAGGGAACTGCTTCCGTACTTCGGTCCAGGGATCGGCAAGAGATTGCTTGAGGCCGAGGGAAATTCGGCGCTCTTCGGGCTTGATGGCCAGGATGACGGCATCCACGCTTTCGCCCTGCTTGAGCAGGTCTGATGGGTGGCGTACTTTCTTGCCCCAGGACATTTCAGAGATATGAATGAGGCCTTCGACGCCGGGTTCGATTTCCACGAATGCGCCGAAGTCGGCGAGGCGAGTGACCGTGCCGGTGACGCGCTGGCCGGGCTGGAGGCGATCGGCGGCGGCGATCCAGGGCTCGGGCTGCAGCTGCTTGAGGCCGAGAGAGATTTTTTGAGTCTCCGGGTCGATGCTGAGGATTTTTACCTCGAGTTCCTGGCCTACGGTCAGAACATCTTCGGGCTTGCTGACGCGGGCGTGGGAGATATCGGAAACGTGGAGCAGACCGTCCAGGCCGCCCAGGTCAATGAATGCTCCGTAGGGCATGAGGCTCCGGACGGTACCCTTGACGGTATCGCCCTCCTTCATGGCTTCATAGCGGGCCTTGCTGACTCCGCGGGCCTGCTCTTCAAGAACCACGCGACGATCGACGACTACATTTTCATCGGTGACTTCGAGCTTGGTGATGCGGCAGGTGATTTCGGTGCCGACCAATTTTTCGAGTTCGGCTGCGTCTTTGGTTCCGCTGCGGCTGGCGGGCATGAAGGCGCGGACGCCAATATCCACGCTGAGGCCGCCCTTGATGACCTCTGTGACGGTGCCCACCACGGCCACTTTTTCTGCAAATGCTGCTTCGAGTGCTGACCAGTCGCGAGGCTGCGCCACTTTGAAAAGCGAGAGCACGTAGTAATGCTCTTCATTGCGGCCGGTGACGGAGACCGGGAAGCTGTCGCCGGGCTTTACGCCATCGGCGTTTGAGTCGAAGTCTGAGCGCGGCAGAACGCCCTCAGCCTTGTAGCCAATATCCAGAAAGACCTGGTCGGCGGAGACGGAGACGACCGTGCCCTGCAACTGTCTTGAGCCGGGCTTGCCCTTGTGCGAGTGGCTGCGCTCAAACTCTGAGAGCAGATCGGCAAAGGATTCGGTGGGCTCCTCAGCAACAGGTTCAGGGGCTGGAGCGGATTCCGGTTCGGCGATGGGCTCTGGGGCGGCTTCCACAATAGGGTCTGTGATGGGCTCGGGTGCGACTTCGTGGGTGGGCGGAGTTTCTGAAAGGCTGTCGTTGGTCATGGTTGTGTACTCTTCCATTCTCCCATGATTCGACGGAGGGCGTCTCTCGGGCGGGGACAGGGAGCGCGGATCGGTTCCGGTTTGGCCTGTAGACACCAGTCAGGCCGGCGAGCGAAAATTGCGTTTGCATAAGGAGAGCATTGTGAGACTACCTTCAATGACACGGCGGGAGTTTGTGCGGTTGGGCGCGGGCGCCGTTGCGGCAGGAACGGCGGTGAAGTCGACGCTGTTGGAGCCTATGGCGCTGGCCGCCGAGACGGGCCGCAGGATACGATTTGCGATTGTGGGAACCGGGATTCGCGGATGCGATCTGCTGCGGGCTGCGCGGAATGTGCCTTCCGGAGTTTGTGTGGGAGCTGCGGATCTCTATGTTACGCGGCACCAGGCGGCGAAGGAGGCGTGGGGCGGGGAGATCCCCACCACGGGCGACTACCAAACGCTTCTGGACCGCAAGGATGTGGATGCGATTTTTGTCGCCACATCAGATCATCATCACAGGCGCGTGACACTGGATGCCGTGGCTGCGGGCAAGGACGTCTACTGCGAGAAGCCAATGTCGCACAACGTGGCCGACGGGCTGGCGATGGTGGAAGCTGTTCAGGCTGGCAAGCGAATCTTCGAGGCCGGCAGCCAGCGGGTCAGCTCGATTCTCTACAAGAAGGCTGCGGAGATTTATGCTTCGGGGCGAGTGGGCGAGGTGCATTCGATTGATGCGCATCTCAACCGCAATTCGCCGGGCGGGGCATGGGTCTATCCCGCTCCGCCGGATGCCAGCCCGGAGACCGTCGATTGGAATGCTTTTCTAGTGGACGCGCCTCAGCGGCCGTTCGATCCACTGCGCTTCTTTCGCTGGCGGCTCTTTGCCGACTACGGCTCGGGGCTGGGCGGGGATTTGTTCGTCCACCTGATCTCCGGCATCCATGCGATTACCGGAATGAATATCCCGGCCAGCAGGGCTTATTCGAGCGGCGGGCTTTATCACTACAAGGACGGGCGGGATTTTCCCGATTTTCTTGAGACGGTTTACGACTATCCCGGAATGCAGGTGCATGTGCACTGCAACCAGAACAACAACGACGGGGGCGACACGATCAGCATCTTCGGGTCAAGAGGGACGCTGGTGATTTCAGGGAGCACGCTGACCTTTACGCCCCAGGACACGACGCCGCGTTTTGAGGTCTATGGCTGGCGCGGAATGACGGAGGCGCAGACAAAACTCGGCATGGAGGAATGGAAAGCAGTGCACACGGCGCCTCCGCCGGAGCTGGACCAGGCAGAGACCTTCACACTGCCGCAGGGTTACGACGACACGGCGGACCACATTGCCAACTTCTTCCGCGCGGTGGAGACGCGGGAGCACGTCGTGGAGGACGAGGTCTTCGGCCACAACGCGGCCATCGGCTGCCACCTGGCCAACTACTCTTACTTCAACCGCACCGTGGCGACGTGGGATGCGACAACCAAGACGATCAAGGGATGATTTTCTGAAAGGACCCGGAAGATGAGCATTACTTCTCGCAGAAGTTTCTTGAAGGCCGGCGCGGTCGCTGCAGCGGTTTGTGCAGGCGCCGATCGTCTGGCTGCTAAGTCGCTACGGATCCCTGTGGGACTGAAGCTGCCAGTCGGGCTGCAGCTTTACACCGTGCGTCAACTGCTGGCCAAGGACTTTGACGGCACCTTGAGCAAGATCAAGACGGCAGGTTACGCGGAAGTTGAGGCTGCCGGTTACTACGATCGCACCGCGGCGGAGTTTCGCGAGGCCATGGATAAGACCGGCCTCCGCTGCACCAGCACACACCATCCGCTGGACATGCTGCGGACAAGACTCGATGAGTTAATTGAGTATGGGCATAAGCTGGGCGTGGACTACATCGTCAGCCCCTCGGCCTCGCACCGCAACCCAGCAGCCAAGGGCCCAATGACCATGGACGACTGGCGATTCAGTGCGGACGAGTTGAACCGCGTCGGCGAGAAGGTGAAGGCCGCCGGCATAACGTTCGGCTACCACAATCATGACGCGGAGTTTGGCTCAGAGGACGGCGTGATCTTTTATGACGAACTGCTGAAGCTTACCGACCCCAGGCTGGTGGTTTTCGAGATGGATTGCGGCTGGGTGGTCGCGACCGGTGCGAACCCGGTGGAGTATCTGATCAAGTCGCCGGATCGCTTCCCGCTGCTGCACGTGAAGGATATGGTGCAGGGAGCGAATGGCGAATACCACTCCACGGTGATGGGCAAGGGAGTGGTGGATTACCCTGCGATTCTGCGCGCGGCCAAGGGGCTCAAGCGCTATTACATTGAGCAGGAGGATTTTGATATGGACCCCATCGCCGCCATCCGGCTGGATGCTGAATATATGCACAAGCTGAAGTTGTGACCCTCACAGATTTTCTCGCGCGGGCGCCATTGACGATCTTTTCCGGTAGGCTTTAAAGATGAGCGTATTTGACGAGAAACGGTTGGAGCTGGAGCAGCATGAGTTCATGATGGGCGTGGAGCGGGGCAGGCTGGCAGTTGCTCTGGACCTGCTGACCGATTCGCTGATTCTGGTGGGGCAACATGGAGTCTACTGCGTTTCCAGCCGCAACTCTACCAAGCCTGCGCTCGACCTTCAGGCGGTTCTTAACGACATGGAGGGAGCCAAGGCGCTGATCCAGAGTGTGATGGAGGAGTTGCGGGAACGGAAAAGCAGGGAGCCGGGAATAGAGAACAGGGAATAGGTCGACGCGTGGCCTGGCGAGTTGTAGGCGCACATAACAATCCCAAGTGCGGTATGCTGGTAGAGCGCGCCCGTAGCTCAGCTGGATAGAGCGAACGCCTCCGGAGCGTTAGGTCGGGAGTTCGAATCTCTCCGGGCGCACCATTTCGAATTCAAATTTATAGATATGTTTCTCGCACGAACTATAGATACGTTTCTCGCGAGAAAGATGATTGACCGTAAAAATTGTGCGCCTTAATATGGGGCATGATTCCAACACATCAGATGAAACAATTGAGAAACCTTTCTGCATTTCTGCTGCTCATCATCAGCGCTTTGAGTGCGATGAGTCAGTCGCTGGCGCGTGACCTGACCTCGCCTGATCTATGGAGGCCGGAGCGCGCTCCATTCTCCTTTAAGTTTGCCGGCAAGGAATCAGCGGAACTGCTGACAACCTGGCAGTTCGCGCACAAAATCGTGGAAGGAAAAGACGGTCAGGTTCAGCTTTACTCCTATACCGATCCGGGTACGCATCTGAAGATCACCGCCGAGGTCCGGCTTTATCCCGAATTTCCTGGCGTTGTTGATTGGGTGCTGAAAATCCGTAACGACGGCAATTTCGATACGCCTATCATCGAAGACATTATGCCGCTGAGTTGGAGTATTCCGGCCGGGCCTGGTGACTGCTACCTGCGTCATGCGCAAGGCAGTAACGCCAATGAAAATGATTTCATGCCCCTTGAGGAGCGCTTTGGCCCCAAATGGGGAACACATCTCGAATCCCGCAAGGGCCGATCTTCAGATAAATTTACGCTGCCATTTTTCAGCCTGCAGACGGGCGATCACGGCCTGATTGGAGCCATTGGCTGGACGGGAAACTGGAAGGCTGACTTCAATTATTCCAAGGATGGAAAAACCATCACCCTGACGAGTGGGATGCAGCAGACGCATCTTCAGCTGCATCCTGGCGAGGAGATTCGCACACCGCGGATCGTGCTGATGAGCTGGACGGGAGGAGATTGGGAGGAGGCGCAGAATCCCTGGCGGCACCTTCTCTTTGCGCACTATACCCCGCAGGAGAACGGCAAAGCGATGCGCGGGCCGATTCTCTTTGGCAGCTGGGGTTCGGAGCCGATTGCCGACAAGCTCGCTTTAATCCAATGGGTCCATGACCATAAAATTCCAGTCGAGGTATATGCCGTCGACGCGGGTTGGTACGGAGATTCTGTCGGTGCTGAGATGGATCTTACGAATCCGTGGTGGAAGAATCGCGGCGACTGGTTCCCCAGCAAGCTCTACTATCCTCTGGGAATCAAGCCACTGGGCGATGCATTGAAAGCTGACGGGATCGGGTTTTCACTTTGGATTGAGCCCGAAACGGCCAATCAAGGCAAGAGAATTCCCAGGGAACATCCGGACTGGTATTACCCGCTCCCCAAGAATCCCAGACCCAATGCAGAATTGCTGGCAAATCTTGGGGACCCTGAGGCCCGTCAAGGCCTCACCGATATGGTTTCCAATTTCATTACTAAATTTGGAATGACCTGGTACCGGCAGGATTTCAATCAAGGGGCGGACGAGTTTTGGAAGGCAGCTGACGCACCAAATCGAATCGGAATGACAGAGATCGGCCACATCGAAGGACTCTACAAGATGTGGGACGATTTGCTGGCGCGGCATCCCGGATTGCGCATCGATAACTGCGCCAGCGGTGGACGGCGGCTGGATATTGAGATGATGTCGCGCAGTTTCTCAGTCTGGCGGACAGATCTTGGATTTACGGATACGCTCGCTGAGCAGGCGCAGACGCAGGCACTGGCCTACTGGGTTCCGGAAAATATGGGATTCGAGACCTATTCCATGGAGTTCGAGGGCAAGAGCGCCCCGTGGACAAAGCCTGGACCCTACTCAACACCGAAGAGTTTGTATCTGATGCGCCTGGGCTACGACGCGGGCTATGGCATTGGACCCGGGGCCGCGGGAGTGAACAACGACGAATGGGTGGCATGGATCAAGCAGGCCATCGGCGAATACCGCGAGGTGCAGCCCTACTTCTTCGGGGATTTCTATCCTCTGCTGCCCTACAGTCTCAATGCGGAGACCTGGACGGCCTGGCAGTGGGATCGGCCGGAGACCAAAGACGGACTGATCATGCTGCTGCGGCGGCCCAAGAGTCCATTCGCATCGATTGAAGTGCGTCCGCGGCACCTGAATCCGGACGCGATTTATGAGGTGGAAATCCGAACCACCTACGATCATGCTGCGATGAGAAGAATGAAAGGAAGCGAGCTGGCGCATTTGCCGATTGAGTTGTCTGAGGCGCCCAGCTCCGCGCTCATCTTCTATCGGCAAAGATAGTCGGCGAGGGCGGTTAAACTGTTAATGGGCTCGCGCGGCGATCAACATGCGGCCCGGACAGGATAGACATGCACTTCAATTTTGATTGGAATGCACTTCAGATTATCTGGACGCTGACATTTGCGGCGTTGCTGGTTCTGCTGGTGGTTTTGCTGGGGCGAGACCGGGCGCGGCGTTATCCGTGGTTCACAGTGAGCATTGTGCTTGTGACCCTGGATATGCTGGGGAAAAGACTGCTGTCCGGGCGGATGCCCCAGCTTACGCTGGCGGGAATTTTCATCACGCTGGCCGATCTGGTCGTGATCGTTGGTCTGCTGGTAGTTATTGAAATGGCGCGCCAGGCATTCAGGGGAGCTAGCCGTTCAATTTGGATTGTGAATGGCCTTGGGATCCTGATGGTGGCGGGCCTCGTGCTGCTCTTCTGGGGACCGTGGCCGGTGTGGAAGACGGTTCACGCGAACTCGCAAGTGGCTGTGCTGGAGCTGATGCAGCTGGCGGCACAGAAGGGCGAACTGCTGGTGAGCGTGCTGAACATCGAGTTGGGGCTGCTGGTTGTACTTTTCGGCCGCCGCTTCAAGGCAGACTGGCGCAGCCACACGCAAAAGATTGTGATCGGCCTCTCGACGGCGGCAACTGCGCATCTCGCATTGCTGGGGGCCTGGCAGTTGATTGCGATGAAGGCTGTGGCCCACTCCCAGGCGGAATACGATCACATTCTCGGGTTGCGGGATAAGCTGACCGACGCCAATGGTTCTGTGTATTTCGCCGTTCTGCTGTGGTGGATCGTGTGCTTGTGGCGCGACGAGCCGGGGACAATCGTGGGAACGCCTGCGGCGATTGCGGTTGTCGACGAAGTGGTAGAAACGGCCGAAGTAACTCCCGACAGGCCGGACGGACCGGCCGACGATCCTCTTGAAGGGGAGCGGGCAAGCGATCAGTAACGGTTTCCACTCCAGGCGCAAGAACAAAAACACGGCGAGAGCCTGCCCTTAGCGGAGCGGAAGGGGATGGGCACCGGCACGAAGCGCTCGTGTGATCTTACTTACTTTCCCTGCCCCCCCACTCCCCCCCCGGTAGCTTTGCGGGAAATTCCCTGTTTTCAAGGGGATAGAGCGATGGTTCTACCGTAACTCCTTTGTTCTAAGTGAGTTAGATTTCAAATTCTTTGAAGCAAAGGGGTTAGGGGCAGTTGTCGGAGCTTCCAGCCCCTAGCTTTTAGCTTTTAGCTCCTGCGGCGCGCAAATTCAGTTCGGCTGCATGGATTCCGAAAGGATGCTATGGAATGATTGTGCGCTTTCGCGGGCATATATTCTGCAAACCGTATTGGGGCGAGCCATCGGCCCAAGAGATTGATTCCTATCCGAGGTGCGTGGGGATGAATCATGCCGTCCCTGCGGGACGGCTTGTCTTTTGGGCGACGCATTTCCCCGGGTTGCACCCGGGGCTATTCTCACATGCTCCCCCCGGGAGCAACGGTTAGAAGTGGGATTGATGGCGATGGTCGGGCGCACGGTGCGTTGAGAGTCGAGCGATCCCACCCATCACCAAATGCGTGATGGATGGGGCACACGCGAGCTGAGGCATTTTTGGGGATGAGTCAAGCCGTCCCTGCAGGACGGCGAAGTATTTTGGGTGGCGGCTTTCCCCGGGGTTTCATCCCCACCCCAGCGACCGCCCAGAGGGTACCCGCCTGTCGCCGGGGACCCCGCACCCCGGGGCTATTGTCATTGGCTCCCTACGGGAGCGACCCAGGTTGCTGACAAAATCAATTTCGCGATTCTGAGAAAGGATCCCGGGGCTAAAGCCCTACTGAAATCATGGGCTTTAATTCGTGAGGCTAAAGCCTCACGCTCCCTCCAGGAGCGACGGTAGCTTGTCTGTTCGCCGTCCTTCCCTCCCCTGAGCACTGCCAAGTTTGACTGCCAGTTCTGCTCAACTCTCGACAATATGAACCAATTTGTCGAAAGCGAATTGATTCAGGCGATCTGCTTGCCGGCGTCAGGGCCTACCGACTGGTCGAAGACCGCTTCGACTGTGATGGCCACAACGTGATGCACCGGTGGAAGATCCTTTGGAACCGCTTTCATTTGCTTGCTCGTCTCTTCGAAGAGCTCACCGGAATCTATTATCTCTGCTGTTCCCTTGATCTGGTATCCCTTGCCCGTTCCCGGGTCCACCACGGTGACAGCAACATTCTTGTTCTCTAGTAGATTCCTGCCGGTCTTCAGCGAGAACAGGTCGGCGAAGAGGACGTGCTGCTCGTCCAACAACTTAAGAGAACCTTTGGGAGTGACATTGGGCATACCATCGCGGGAAGCGGTTGCCACCCATGCCAGTTTACCTGGTAAAAAATCTTGAACGTGCTTGGGAATAGTGACCATTGTTTCCTGCCTCCAGATTTGATCGTCCGTGCCCAATTCCGCAACCCGGAGTTATGAGAATTGATTACAGCCAGACGCTGCTCATGAGTTCTTCGTTTTCGGGATACATCGACTCTGGTTCCGCTGTATCGCCGCCAGCGCCCTCAACCCGACTTGTTCCGATCTTGACACGGCCGGCAGCGAAGAATCACCGCCAGCCCCGCCATTATATCTGATAAAAGGACATTGGACTAAACCGCTGTGCGGTACTCGGCAGCGCCGGCGGAGCCGCGAGATTCCTCCGATTAGTACCGGAAAACGCCGATGTGCTGACTGATGGCGGTCGATTGGTGGTGATCGCCGCACGGTGCGCACTGTGGATGCTGTGGCGGCCTGAACTACCCCCTCGCGCAGAGAATTTTCAAAGTAGCCTACTACCGTTAGATATGGCAGCTTGCCTGGCCGCGTTTTTCTAAATAGCGCTGGTGATATTCTTCTGCGCGCCAGAAGGTCTGCGCTGGCTCGACTTTGGTGACGATGCGCTTGGGTTTGAAGCGGCCTTCGGCGGTGAGCTGCTCGATCTTTGCGCGAGCCTCCGCAGCCTGCTCGGGGGAGTGGTAAAAGATGGCCGAGCGGTATTGCGTGCCCCAGTCTGGGCCCTGGCGGTCGAGAGTGGTGGGATCGTGGAGGGAGAAGAACGCGTCGAGCAACTGCTCGTAGCTGACTTTTTCCGGGTCGAAGTCGAGTTCGACGACTTCAGCGTGGCCGGTCTGGTTGGTGCAGACGTCTTTGTAGCTGGGCCGGTCAAGCTGACCGCCCTCATAGCCGACGGCGGTCGCCGTCACGCCGGGAATGGCTGCAAAGGCGGCTTCAACGCCCCAGAAACAGCCGGCTCCAAAGGTTGCTTTTTCTGTGCTCATATGTTTAAAGATGCGCGTTGAGTGGCCTGGGTGGCAAATATCCCGAGTTTTTGGTGCGATGCTTGAGATTCGACTTCGTTTTCATCTTCTCGATCTGCAATTGACCGGGCATAATATGCGCAAGGCGCGGCAATTTAGGTGCTCTGGCCGAAGCCGGGAGTTGCAATATGCCGAATGAGCGAGAGGCTGAGGCGATGGAAAGGCCGGCAGAAGCCGGGCAGAAGGCCAGCCTGAGCGATTACCTGGCCGCGGAACGGACTCTGCTTGCGTGGATTCGCACCGGCCTGGCGATGATGGGCTTCGGATTTGTGGTGGCGCGCTTCGGACTCTTCCTGCAGCAAATTCAGGTTATCGAGGGCTCACCTTCCGTGCAGCCCACAGGATTGTCGCTCTGGTTTGGCACATTGCTGATCGCAGCCGGGGTTTTGGTGAACGCTTTTGCGGGATGGCGTCACGTTCAATTGATGCGGCAGCTTGATCGCGGGGAAGGGTCGAGCGGTCGCGCAGCGACCCAGGCGGTGATGGTCGCTTTCTTTCTGGCATTGGTCGGGCTGGCAATGGCGATCTATCTTTTTTCGATTCGGACTACTAGCCGTTAGGGCAGTTCACCTGAAGGAGTAGAGTGAGCGTGGACCAGGAGGTCCACGCCACAGCCGGCCGGGAGGCCGGCGCTACCTACTCTAGGGATGGAAACAAGTCGGGAGGTCAGGATGGAGCTCAGCGGAGATAAGGGGATTGTCGATCTACCCAGCAATCACACGGTGGACCAAACCGTGGAAAGGCTCAAGCGGATTCTGCAAGCGAAGGGAGTGGAAGTGTTCGCGCTGGTCGATCACAGTGGCGAAGCGGAAAAGGCAGGGATGAAGATGCCCAACACCAAGCTGCTTATCTTCGGCAACCCCAAAGCCGGCACACCGGTGATGCTGGCGGCTCCCTCTATCGCAATTGATCTGCCGCTGAAGATTCTTGTATGGGAAGACAGCGGCGGAAAGGTCTGGATCTCATACAACAGCCCAGCTTACCTGCAGGAACGTCACAACTTCCCGCAGGAGCTGATGCAAAACATTTCAGTCGTAGAGATGCTGGCAGCCAAGGCGGGAGAGTAGCTCCAGGCCAATTTCATCTTCTGATGGAAAGCGTCAGCTGGTCAGGTTATAGATCAGGCCGTAGGGGTCCCTGACGTAACAGCGCGGGAAATCGGGCTCGTCCTTGATGACCTGGCAGCCGCTGCTGACCAGACGACGCTTGGCCGCTTCCACGCTGTCGACCATGACTTCAAGAACCGGCCCGAGCGCCGGGCCACGCTCAATGAAGAGGTTAATGCGCGGACCGTGAAGGCTGATCATCTGAGGTTCTTCGTCAGTGAGCTCGAAGCCGAGCTGGTCGACGTAGAAATTTGCCGCCTTTTTCGGGTCCGGCGCTTGAATCAGAATATCGGTACCAAAGGTGTTTGCCATTTGCTTTCTCTCGTGCCCGTCAGGCTATTCAAGTTGCCACTGCGAAGCAATGGTGAATTGGCATCATTGTAGCCCGCTTGGCGGACGGTTGACGGGAAAAACAAAAAACTGCGACTCCGCCAAGGCAATGCAGGAGTTTCTTAGCGCCGCTTCTTTCCGCCGGGAGCACCTGACCGTTTGGGGCCGGAGGGTTTGCTTTTGTAGCTTGATTTAGAGAAGCCGCCCGGTTTCGAACTGCCACCTGCAGCTGGTTTGCCGGAGCCTCCGTAGCGGGTCTTGGGCTTCCAGCCGGTACTGCCGTGTCTTTCGGCGCGCGGAGCGGAGTTGGAATAGGGCTTCGAGCCGCGGGGGCGGGATTCGCTGCCTTCACGAGGAGTGAATGGTCTGGACGAACCGGATGGGCGTGGACCTGCTCCGGGACGCTTGAACCCGGTGGATGGGCCGTCAAAGGAGCGCTTTGGTCCGGCAGCGGGCCGGTAACCCGATCCGGTGCGAGGGTCGATGGTACGCGGTGCGGAGCCGCGACTCGGTCCGGCGCCAAACGAACGGTTGGGGGCAGATTTCTCGGGTTTCCACCCCACGGACGAAGACCTGTCCGTGTGGGCCCCGGGTTTGCTGCTTGGACGGGCGCCGCCTGCTCGGGGTTTGCCGCTGCTAGTGGTGAAGGGGCGCGCGAGTCCCCCTTCGCCGCGGAAAGGACGGGAGGAACTGGAGCGGCCGGCGCCGGAATAGCCGGTACCTGAACGGCCTCGACCACTTCGGTCTGCATAAGGCCGGTCGGGGCGAGGCGCAGATGCGCTTGGCCGGCTGGGGCGATCGGATTCCAGGATTGGCTCAATTTGCAGGCGAGAAGGGGTTCTTGGACCTGGGTTCATTGCTTCATCGGGCTCGTACCGGGGCGCGGCGGGGCGCGAGGCAGGGGGACGCTTATAGGGTGGCCGTTCCTCGGATTCCGGCTTTTTCCATGCTGGTTTGGCTGGGAAGCTACGGCCTGCGGAGGGTTTATCTCCGTAGGGCTTGGCTGCATAAGGTTTAGCGCCGTAGGTCCGCGTTGCAGGCGGCCTGTCTCCGTACGGCTTATCTGCGCCAGGTTTAGCTCCGTAGCCACTGATTGGTTCAGGTTTGTCGAATGTGCGGCCAGCGGCGGGTCTCTCTTCGCGCGGTTTGCCTGGGTAGGGCCGATCATCCCTCTTCCATGCGGGCCGTGCGGAGCCGAATTCTCTGGCTGGGCGGGAAGGCCGGTCGGTGCCGAAAGATTTTTTGGGCCGGTAGTCCTTGGGACCAGAAGCGGGAGCGGGGGCTGGACGATCTTCGAATGATTTAAGAACGAATGGCCGGGCTGGCCGGGGGTGGATGGTTGGCCGGGGCGCAACGGTGGGCAAACCCGCAGCATCCATGGCGTTGCGGCGGCGGAGTTCCTTTGACTTTGGAGTGCGCAGCTTGCCCTCGGCGGCGGCACGAAGGGCAACCAGCTCTTCCGGCTCCAATTCGCGCAGGTTGCCTGGCTCCTGGTCGAGAACCAGCGGGCCATAGCCGACGCGGCGAATCTTCTCAACAAAGTGACCTACACTCTCGAACATTTTTCGCAGTTCGCGGTTGCGGCCCTCGATGAGCACCACTTCGTACCAGGGATTATCGCCCTGGCGAACTTGTCGGATGCGGGCTGGAGATGTGCGAACCTGGCCTGAGCCGGGTTTCCCTCGCTCGATGGAAACGCCGCTGCGCAGAATATCCAGCTCGGCTTCAGTGGGCTGGCCTGCGACTTTGACGAGGTAGGTTTTCTCCACGCCGGCAGCTGCGCGGGTAAGGCGGTTGGCCAGCTCGCCGTCATTTGTGACCACGAGCAGGCCTTCGCTCATATAATCCAGGCGGCCGACGGGATAGAGGCGCTCGTTGATCTTCTCGAAAAACTGCATGACCGTCGGCCGGCCCTCGGGGTCTTTGACTGTGGTCACGAAGCCCCTGGGCTTGTTGAGAACGAAGTAGCGCAGGCGCTCGGAACCTTGCAGCAGCTTTCCGTCGACGCGAATGTGGTCACGAGCGGCATCGGCTTTGGTGCCCAGCACGGTTACGATTTTTCCATTCACCTGCACGCGGCCCTGCTCGATCATCTCTTCGGCTTTGCGGCGGCTAGCTACACCGGCCTGGGCGAGGATTTTTTGCAGGCGTTCGAGTTTGGCGGGGGGACGGGATTTGACTTCAGGGTCGGAGTCCTCGGGATCTTCGTCGGCGGGCTCAATTTCTGTCGTAGCTTCGATCGCTGGTTCCGCTGCAACCGCGGCTTCGCCGTCGGTCTCGTCTCCGATGGGATCTATGATTTTGGTTTCGGGCGCGACTTCGGATTCGGGTTCGACGGCTGTGGGTTGAAGATCAATAGACTTCTTTGTTTTTTTAGCCATGGGGAAAACATCTCGGTTTCTGCCTGCTGGGTGGGGCGAGGCGCCGCAGGTACTGCCTCTCTCGTGGGTTTGTTACTGGCCGCCATCCCGGCGGTCACGGTGGGTTAAGGGGTTTCTGTGGATGCGTCCGAGAAATCTTCTCCGAACTCACCGCCGGGCTGATCGTCGCTTTCGTCCAGTTCCAGACTCAGATTCTGACTCGAGGTTGCGAGCGGATCCGATTTTCCATCTCGTGCAAGTTCCGGCTCGTCGAGCTCAATGGCGGCCATCTTTTCGAACTCTTCCATCGAGGGCAGCTCGCTTACGTCTTTTAGACCGAAGCGAAGAAGGAACTCCCGCGTAGTTTTGTAGAGTATGGGGCGGCCGATGACCTGCTTGCGGCCGGCGGTGGTGATGAGCTTGCGGGCGAGGAGCGAACCGAAGACGCCAGACGAGTCTACGCCGCGAATCTCGTTGACCTCGGGCGCGGTGACCGGCTGCTTGTAGGCTACGACGGCCAGTGTTTCGAGAGCCGGCAGGGAGAGCTTGAGTGGCGGCTTGAGGCTCTTCACAAAGGTGCGAACCGCATCGTGGCACTCGGGCTTGGTGGCCATTCGATAGCCGCCGGCAATCTGGCGAATCTCGATGCCGCGGTCGTCGGAGACATAGTCGTCGATGAGCTCGTCAACCAGCTGCTGAATCACGACGCGAGCTTCGCGGTCACGCTGTCGGGCCAGGCGGCGGGCTTCGAGCTCGGCGTCGACTGCGACTTCATCGGACGGAGGATTTTGTTGATCGGCTGCGAGCTCCGACGCGTTGTCCGAATTTGGGACCGCTTCAGCGGTCGGGTCCGACGCGACGGCGGCTTCAGGCTCGGGCGCCGGGGCATTTTCGCTCGGAAGCTGGACCGAATCTACTTCCGGGTAGACGAACTCTTCGACCATGGTCGATTGGGATTCGACGGCTTCCTGCGTCTCTGTGGACACGGAGGCAGACGCGGTTTCCTGCTCCGACTTCGACTCCAGGGCATCGGTCGGAAATAATACGGCGAGCTGGGCCAGTGTGACCGGCTCCTCCGCGGCGTAGATGACAGCTTCCAGCTTGGCTTTCAGGCTCATTCTTCGACAGTTCCTCAATTATGGTACCGGAATTGGATGAGGCATGCTCGATTTCCCGCCCTTTCCGGAGGAAAAGCGAGAAGCAGGTCCTTCGACTCCGCTCAGGGCAGGCTTTCGACTCCGCTGCGCTCCGCTCAGGGTGACATCACAATGGAGGGGACGAAAGGAAGCAAGAAGCTGCGGAAAGGGCGTCCGCAGCGGCGGACGCCCCTCTTTTGTGGCTCCAATAGCCTTCAGGAAGCCTTGGTGTTCTTGGTGTGCACGATGACCAGCTTGGTTTTTCCGTCATTCTCTGACCGTCTGGATGAAACGGTCACCATCACAGATTCCTTATCGCCCATGGGGAGTGTCAGGATAGCGCCGTCGGCGGTATCGAACGTGGAAGCTCCGCTGCCAAATTTGTTCTTGTAAAAAGCAACCACCTGGTCCTTGGAGTCGGAAGTGACGAATATGCCCGTTACCATTGAGCCAGTCGACAAATCCATCCGCATGCCGCCTTTTACGCTCTGTGCACCGGGATAAATATCCGTGCCAAGTTCGGATGCTGTGTAGGATTCAGTCGTATTGAGATCGACCTTGCCATCGGGGGTACTCAGCGTTACCGCTGTGCCGTTGTTGCTCATACGGATGGATCGCGAGACGCGCCAAACTGTGTAACCGGCCACCCCCATACCGATAACGCCGAGTCCCACGACAATGGCGACGATGATCAGGATGATCTTGACCGCGCTGCTGGATTTGGCAGGCGGGGCGGCTGTCTGCGTGTAAGTTGGTTGGGCAGACGCTGCCGCTGCGCCACAAGTTGTGCAGACTTGCTTGTCAGGGGAAAGTTCAGCTCCACATTTCGTACAGAAGCTTGCCACAGTGATCTCCTTGGGGTTGAGATTTGGGCCGGATTTTTAGAGGGCCACCTTCCAGACCATGAGCAAATATACCGCACCGTGCTCGCGCTCGGTGCGGTATATTTCTGCGTCAACCGATTTTGAAAAATCAGGAAACCCCGTTTCGCCTCTCAGTGGCTCATCTGGCGGAAGAGCCAGAAGAGGCTTCCGGAGAGCAGCGCGGCAGCTGGGAGCGTAAAGACCCATGCAGCCGCGATGTTGCGAATGGTCGATAGTTGTAGACCACTGCGATTTGCGGCCATGGTTCCTGCCACGCCTGAACTGAGCACGTGCGTGGTACTGACCGGGAGGCCATAAGTGTCGGCGGCGATGATGGTGCACATGGCCACCAGTTCGGCGCTAGCGCCCTGCGCATAGGTCAGGTGCTCCTTGCCGATTTTTTCGCCCACGGTGACGACGATGCGCTTCCACCCGACCATTGTGCCCATGCCGAGTGCCAGGGCCACGGCAACCTTGACCCAGGTGGGGATGAACTTGGTGGCCTTGTCTACCTTGCCCTTGTATTTGGCCAGGACCGCATTTTCGCTGGCGGTAAAGGCTGGGTTGTGGTTTTTCTGCATGAGGCGAATGGCTTCGCTGGCGACATACATATCGTTGCGGACGTTAGTCTGCTGGCTTGCCGGAACCGCGTTGAACTCCTTGTAGAGGGCCACTTCGTGGTTCAGGTCTTCTACCAGCTCACGCAGCGCGAGAACCGTATCCGGCTGAATCTGCTTGGTGCGAATGTAATCGGTGACTTCGGTGCGGGCGTCTTCGCCCAGGACGCCGTTCTTGTTTACATAGCGGTCGAGGATGTGGCCTGCCTGATCGGAAGCGACAACGAATTCCTGCACCTGGCTGGCAGTAACGGCGTGGTTGAGTGCGTAGGCGGTGGGAACGGTGCCGATGAGGATCAGCATGATGAGGCCCATGCCCTTCTGGCCATCGTTGGAGCCGTGGGCAAAGCTGACGCCGGTGCAAGTGAGCACCAGCAGCGCGCGGATGGGCCACGGCGGAGGCGCGTCACTCTTGGGCGCTTCATAGAGAGCGGGGTACTTGATGAGCCACTTGGACAGAAGGAACAACAGACCGGCAGCGAAAAAGCCGACCACCGGTGAGATGAGCAGAACCTTGAACACTTTAACGACCTGTTCTACATCGATGCCGGAGGTTCCGCTGCGCCCGTTCATCAGTTGGTTGGCGAGGCCCACGCCTATGATGGAGCCGACCATGGTGTGGGAGCTGGAGGCGGGCAGGCCGAACCACCAGGTGCTCAGGTTCCATATGATGGCGGCGATGAGGAGGGCGAAAACCATGGCGAAACCGGCGCCCGCGCTTACCTGCAGGATGAGCTCGACGGGCAGCAGCGTGATAACGGTAAAGGCCACGGTGCCGGTGGAGGTGAGCACGCCAACCAGATTGCAAAGCCCTGACCATACCACGGCCAGATTCGGTTCCAGCGAATGGGTGTAAATGACGGTGGCGACGGCATTTGCTGTGTCGTGGAAGCCATTCACAAACTCGAAGCCGAGCGCGATCAACAGGGCCACCACAAGCAGCACCCAGGGCCAGGCGCTGCCAACAGTGATGCCGCCAAGGTCTTGAACCAGATGAACAGCGATGAATCCGAGACCGATAACCAGCGCTGCAATAACAACGGCCCCGCTGATCATGGCGTGGGATTTCTTCATTTTCTTGTCAAGTAAGGCTGCGGCCGGCGGTCTGCCGGGAGTGGTTGTCGCCAGATCGGACATGCTTAATGCTCCAAACTTTGGGATGTACTTCTGTCCAGACGCACTACGGCCCACATTTCCAGACTCTGCAATGGATATACGAATTGGATGAAAGGGAGATGAATTCTTGCGGAAGTCAAACGAAAATCAGTAAGAGAATGGATTTGGCAGGAAGCGGTCTCCGGCCCGGTTGAGCGTCGCTCCGGAAGAATTTGGAACTGCTCAGGAGATGGAGCGGAAGAGCCAGAAGAGCAGGCCGGAGAGCAGCGCGGCAGCGGGAAGGGTTAGAACCCAGCCGGCGGCGATGTTGCGAACGGTAGTGAAGCGCAGGCCGCTGCCGTTGGCTGCCATCGTGCCGGCTACGCCGGAACTTAGCACATGGGTAGTGGAGACGGGCAGACCCCAGATGTTAGCTGCGAAGATGGTGGCCATGGCCACCAACTCGGCGCTGGCGCCTTGCGCGTAGGCAAGATGCTGTTTGCCGATTCGCTCACCCACGGTGACCACGATGCGCTTCCAGCCGACCATGGTTCCGAATCCGAGCGCCAGGGCGACGGCGACTTTGACCCAATTGGGGATGTACCGGGTGGCCTTATCCACCTTGCTTTTGTAATTGGAGAGGGCGTCGTTTTCCGCGGCAGTAAAGGCGGGCTTGCCGCTCTTTTGCATCAGGCGGATGGCTTCGCTGGCCACGTACATATCGTTGCGGACGTTGGTCTGGTCTTGCGCTGGAACTGACTTGAAAGCTTTGTAGAGGGCCACTTCATGATTCAGGTCCTCCACCAGTTCTCTGAGCGCCAGCACAGTGTCGGGCTGCAACTGCTGGGTGCGGATATAATCGGTAACCTCTGCGCGAGCATCGGGTCCCAGAATGCCCTGCGGGTCCACATGCCGGTCGAGGATGTGCCCGGCCTGCTCAGAAGCGGCGATGAAGTCCTGAATATCGTGAGCGGAAACAGCATGGTTGAGCGCGTAGGCGGTGGGCATTGTGCCGATCAGAATGAGCATGATAAGGCCCATGCCTTTTTGTCCGTCGTTGGAGCCGTGCGAAAAGCTGACTCCGGAGCATGTCAGCAACAGCAGGGCGCGGATGGGCCATGGCGGCGGCTGGTTACCTTTGGGTGCTTCGTAGAGGGAGGGGTACTTGATAAGCCACTTGGAAACCAGCATGAGGAGCGCCGCCGCAAAAAAACCGATCAGCGGAGAAATCAACAGCACTTTGAAGACTTTGCCGGCCTGTGCCCAGTCCACGCCGGAGGTGCCGCTGCGCATATTGAGCAGTTGGTTGGCGATGCCCACGCCGATAATGGATCCGACCATGGTGTGGGAGCTGGAGGCCGGCAGCCCGAACCACCATGTGCTCAGGTTCCATACGATGGCGGCGATCAGCAGGGCGAAGATCATGGAGTAACCGGCGCCGGAGCTGACCTGCAGAATCAGTTCGACAGGCAGCAAGGTGATGATGGCGAAGGCCACAGTGCCCGATGAGAACAACACGCCCGTCAGGTTGCAGATTCCCGACCATACAACAGCGATATTCGGCTCAAGCGAATGGGTGTAAATGACTGTGGCTACGGCATTGGCGGTATCGTGAAAGCCGTTCACGAACTCGAAACCGAGGGCGATCAGCAGTGCCAGCGCCAGAAGCATATAAGGCCAGACGCTGGTAACGGTCACACTGTCGAGGTCTTTAGCAACATGAATGACTATGTAGCCAAGGCCGCTCAGCATGGCGAGCAGAAACACCATGAAGCTCACACGGCTTGACCCTCTCTTCAACCCGCGTTCAGGCAGCGTTGCGGTCGAGGGCATGACTTCGACTGAGGTTGCAAGGCCAGCCATCAGAACTTTCCAAAGCGGCCGGAATCATTCCGGTAGCGCCCGGGCCTCCGGGAAAACAGCACAACAAAGGAATTGCAAAGCAGGTACAAAGGGGATGGATTGTTGCGGGAGAGTGAATATCTGGTTAAATTGGCGTTCATAAATCCCTAGCAGCCATGTTACGTGCCCGGCCGCTTGCTCGATGAATCAGAGGGAGAACTGATTCTGCTTGATTGATTCTACACCGGTTGGGCATGGTGGTTGTAAAGGGGATTGTTGGGACGGTGGAAATCGGAGGTATCAGGGGATCAGGAATCCGCCAGTCTTTGCAAGGTCTCGCTGCACTCTTCCATCCCACGCTTCGCGGCCTCAAGCTGTCGGGTGAGTCGAGGGTCATCCTTTGCCTTTTCTTGAAGTTCCGCCCAAAGTCGGCCGCGGCGATCATTGGCAGGTTTCGCTTTTTCTTTCATATCGGAGCTGATTCCATTCGAACCTACTTCCAGTCGTCGTGGGCGTTGGCCAGGCCCTCATTCATTACGGCGTCGAATCCGGTGTGCTTCTTGACGAAGATTTCGCTGAAGGCGCGATCCTGGCGGAGCAGGACAGCCTGCAAGCGGACCAGTTCGAGCAGGGCCAGGAAGATGGCGATCAAAGCACGTTCAGAACGCGTGTGGCTGAGCAGGCGGCGCAGGGCCACGGGCTTGTCTTCCATGGTGAGGCGGCGGGCGAGAAACTGAATCATCTGGCCCACGGTGACCGCATCCTCATCGACGTCGAAGACGGGGCGGGAGCGGATGCGCTCCAAAATATCGCGGAATATGCGGACAAGGTCCACGGTATCGGCGGCGATCTCTGGTTCGGCGGCCACGTCATCCTGGAACTCGCGGAACCCGGGGTTGCTCCATGTGGCGGCCTCTAGCATTTGCTTTTGCTGCAGCATTTGGGCGGCGTTTTTGAAGCGCTCGTGCTCCAGCAGCCGCTCCACCAATTCGCGGCGAGGGTCATCTGCGGCTTCTTCCGGGCCGGACGGCGCGCGTGGCAGCAGCATCTTGCTCTTGATGTGGATGAGGAGCGAGGCGATATAGATAAACTCGCCGGCCACGTCTACGTCTGTGGCCTTGAGCTGGTTCACGTAGGCCAGGAATTGGGCCGTGATTTTGGCGATGGGAATATCGTAAACGTCGATGTCCTGCTTGCGGATCAGGTCCAGCAGCAGGTCGAGCGGGCCGTCGTAAATCTGCTCTACGACTACCGAGAAAGGCGAGAGATTGGCCTCGTCGTCCCGTGACTCCAGCTTGATGAAAGGCTTGGGAGTTGGCGGCGGTGGAGTTTCAGGAACGGGCGCCGGCTCCGGGACCTCCGCTACAGGAGCCTCCACCGCTGGAGCGACTGGAATAACGGGATCGGAGATCGGCGCAGGTTCGGCGGCGGCAGTGGTGGATTCGGGTTCGGATGCTGCTTCTGCAACTGGCTCAGGTGCAGCTGGCTCGTGCAGAAGTGGTTCTATCAAATCACTCTCCGCTTCGATTGTTTCGAGCATGGGCTCAACTTGCTCCGGGAGTGGATCGGGCTCTTCTGCAACCAATGGCTCCTCGGCTGGAGTGGGTTCAGCCGTGGGTATCGAATCGGCTGCAGTGAGATCTTCCGTAGTGGGTTCTTCCTCGGGCTCCTGCTGTGGGTCAGGCTCGGCGTCAAGTTCTGGCTGAAGAGCAGTCTCCGGCTCCAGGGCTGGTTCGAAAGCTACAGGAATCGTTTCTGTTGCACTGGAAACCTCTGCAACGGATTCTGTCTCTGTCTCCTGCTGTTGATCCGGCTCTGCCTCCGCCTCCGTTTGCGGAGCAATCTCCTGTTCTGGCTCCGCGGGTGGTTCGATGACTGCTGCATCAACGGGGGCAATTGGACTGCTCGGCTGAATCTCCGCAACGATTTTCGGGAGTGGTTCGGCGGCAGCTTCGGCTGTCGGCTCGGCGGCAGGAGTGGGCGCGGCTACGGCTTCAGTGGCGGCGCGGATATTCTTCGAATTGGTCTGATTGGTCAATACTGTTTTAACTTCCAACGATTCTTTTGGTCTGTCAAGAAAACTGTTCTCTTCTACAGGTTCGACGGGAGCGGGCTGCGCATGCCGTGAGAAAAGACCGAATCCCGAGCGAATTCCACCTAAAGCGAACTCAAACGCCCTTCGCCACCACGGGACTATCTTTGCTTGCATATCCATTCCCTCGGCGGTTCATGCCAAATTCGGTTTACCGGCTGAGGCCATTGTCGGCAACAATCCGTTTCTCGGACGTCACCTCAAGCCGCCGTTCACTTCAAGCGTAGTCGGAGCGATACGGCGCAAAAACATCAAGTACCTCGGAAGCCCGTTCACAGCGCGCCTGGTGCTCCGTGCCGCAGGCAACCAGAATGCTGTCCCCGGCAGAAAGCGAATGTGCCACACCCGCAATGGTGAGCTGGATTGCGCCCGAGATGACGTAAACCAACTGCTCATGCGGATGGCTGTGCGCGGCGCCAATCCATCCCGGCTCCATCTTGTGCCTGACCAGCATCAGGCTCTGACTGTACGACATCACTTGCCGCCTCAGGCTAGGCTCGGGGCTGGTCATGCTGCTGTCAACTGACTTGATGACTTCATCTGCGGCAGACATTGTGTTTCTCCTGCATCTTTGTGTACTTCGGTCTGACTAACGGTTTACCCCAGACGGCCTCTCTGCTGTGCGAGTATTCCTGGGGCGCACCCATCAATTCTATTTGGCGGCAGGCATGTCCTGGTTCAACTGCATGGCGGCGCGTACCTGTTGCATGGTCTCTTCGGCGCGCAGGCGCGCGCGGTTGGAACCGTCTTCGAGAATTTCATTTGCCTGTGTCTCCGTAAATCCAGCTCGGCGCTTCTGAATCGGCTCCAGGATCTGCACCAGTGCGTCGGCGGCCCAACTTTTGCATTCGATGCAGCCAATGCCCGCTGAGCGGCAGCCCTCATACACTTTGATTAACGTCTCCGGCGTCGAGAAAACTTTGTGCAGATCTCCTACCGGGCATATATCGGGCTCTCCGGGGTCGCTGCGGCGGATGCGGGCCGGGTCGGTGACCATAGTCTTGAGCTTCTGACGCACGACCGGCTCGGGGTCGGTCATCAGGATCGTATTTCCGTAGCTTTTCGACATTTTGCGGCCGTCGGTGCCGGGCAGCTTGGGCGATGGGGTCAGCAGCACCTTGGGCTCGGGCAGAACCTCCTGACCGTCGAGCTTATAGAACTGGTTGAAGCGTCGCGCAACTTCACGGGTCAGCTCCACGTGGGCGGTCTGATCGTTGCCCACGGGAACGAACTGCGGTTGGTAGATGAGAATGTCGGAGGCCATCAGCAGCGGATAGCCGAGGAATCCGTAGGTAGTCAGATCCTTGCCGGTCAGATTCTCCTGCTGCTCCTTATAGGTCGGCACGCGCTCCAGCCAACCCAGCGGAGTAATCATGCCCAGCAGCAGGTTGAGCTCGGCATGCTGGAGGACCTTGCTCTGCAAAAAGAGCACGCTCTTGGCGGGATCGAGTCCAGCGGCCAGGTAATCCAGCAGCACGTCCCTGGTATTGGGTGCGATGTTCGAGGGGTCGGCGTAGTCGGTGGTCAGCGCGTGCCAGTCGGCGATAAAAAAGTAGCACTCGTACTGGTCAGAGTTTTGCAGCTTGACCCAGTTGGCCAGGGCGCCCATATAGTTGCCCAGGTGGAGTTTGCCGGTGGGACGCATGCCGCTCAAGACGCGCGGACGGCCACCAGCGGTGGGGCCAACTGCGCCTGCGGCGCTCAGATGGGATGAAGGTACGGATTCAGGCATGAGGCGTATCGATTCTGTGATGGAGCCGGGAGAATGAAGCCGTCTCTAATGAAAACGCTGAAATGGCTCATTCCATTGTAGCGGGAGAAGGGCTGCGGCGCTCCGTGTGTTACAAGCAATATGCCGTTTTTGCGAGTGGAAATCGAATGCACGGGTACGATTGGAGCAACAAACAGGTGGAACAGATTGGGTTGGCAATGTATCCCCGGGAAGATTTGGGGCTTGGCGAAAGACTCTCGAGAAACCGTACTCGTTTAAGATGTATCGGTGGACCAGGGACATAGCCTTGCCGGCCGCGGTACGAGCAACGGAATGAAATGCTCCGTTCCCGAATGTTTCGCGTCATTCAATCGCAGCCGGGGAAAACCGATGAAGAGACTTATCGCAGCAATGTCACTACTACTTGGGTTGCTTTTTGTTGGCCCTGCGGGCGCAGTAGCTGAACACATCAGTAAACCGATATCGATTGAAAATCGCACAGGTGTGAAGTGGGAGTTCTCGAAGATGCCGGGAGGCTGGGCACTCGGAACAATTTCGCTCCACGGCAGGCCAATCGAGCAACCGGCGACCAACGGCTTGCTGGCGTTGCGCAATTTGAAAAGTGGAGAGGTCCGCTGGCTGCCTGCGTCGAAGGCGAGAAAGGTCAATCCGACAACGGCGCAATTCTCTGGTCAGCAACAGATCGACGGCGTACTGTTTTCATGGAAAGCCGAGACTGCTTTACGCGCCGACCTGGCGGCTGCGACTTTCAACATAAGCTGGTCGGCTGATAAGGATCTTAAGGATTGGGAAGTTTGCCTGACCTATCAGGATGGTTTCTCGAACGACTGGCGTGCGCAGAGTTATCCATGGGCCGGCAACAGTGAGGAAGTTGCTGTTACGCCGTTGCGTTACTCCGGCATCCCTGGGGTTCTGGTGTACAGGCCCGATCTGTCGCTGGTTCTTCTTTATGCGATTGACAGCAACTCCGATTACCTGAATCCAACCACCTGGACGGGCAAGACCAGCCTCGACTTCGCCAATCGCCGGAGAGCGCCGCAATTTCGTGTTGGAGACGGGAATCTGGTGGCGGGCATAAAGTATCAGATGCCGCTCGAGCTTTTTCTGAGTGATGCGGGCGACTTTGACCGCTCGATTACGGCAATCATGCGCGCCTGGGTCAAGGTAAACGACTATCGCGTCGATGATTCTTTGAAAGTGCGCACGCCGCAGGAGGCCTTTAAGCTGACTGTCGATGGCCGTCGGCAGATGCAGAGTTGGAAGCCCGGGATTGGTTACGAACATCACCGGGGCGCTCCATTTGTGTATATCGCAAACAATCCCTATATTGCCTATTTCGAATACCGCCTCTACGAGTTGACAGGCGAGAAGATTTGGCGACAGCGGGCGATGGAGCAGATCGATTTTGCAATCAAAGGCCAGCAAGCGAGCGGTGTCTTTCATACTGCCTACTATTTCAATAAACAGGAACGGCCTGACGGACAGACGGCGGAGGGTTTTTGCAGCTGGGATTGGGGCCACAGCGGTTTCAAGGTAGATATGAACACATGGATGGACCGGTACATCCTGGAAACCTGGCAGTTAGTCAAAGAACATGAGGGCATCGATCGGCAGGACTGGTACAAAGCTGCGCAGGCATCGCTGGGGTGGGTGCTTGCGCAGCAGAACGCGGATGGCGGTTTTCCACAGGTCGTCGATATTCAAACGGGCGCGAAATCCGAGTCCGTGGTATCCGGCCGCACTCTGGTCGCGCTGCCGATGATCGCTGAAATCACGGGCGACGAGCGGTTACTCCGCGCCAGCGAGAGACAAGGAGAGTTCCTCAAAAAAGAGGTGGAGGGAAAGTTTTGGTACACGGGGCAGCACCCGGACCTTCCCCCCGGAGATTATGAGCAGGACAGCATCTACAACGTGGTGGAGTACTGGCTGAACCGGTATGACCGGAGCGGAGACAAGGAGAACCTTGATCAGGCCGTAGCCAATGCATATTATGCGCTGCTCTACTGGTGCCCAAAACAATTGAGTTGGGTCAAGAATCCCACGCAGGGAGCGCACAGTGAGCAGCAGCACTACAATCAATATTCCGTTTATAACTATCAGAATCGTAAAATCCAGTGTTTGGACCGGTTGTATAAGGCCACAGGCAATCCCCTGTTTAAGCAACTCAGGGACCGGGTGATGCAACTGAACTTCTTCATCGAGGTGACGGACGGTCCATACAAGGGTTCATTGACCGAAGCGATTGCCGATCCGTGGCTGGAACGGAAAGGCGGGTTTGATTTTCGGGGGGAGCCGTATACCAGCGAACTGGTGGTGGACCTGATGTTGCAGTTGATGGATATGAAACTATTGGAAAAACCTTGATTCGAGATTCAATCGCAGCGGGAGGAGGGCTCGATAATAGTCCTTAATAGCCATTTTCGAGGTATTAACACCCTTGTGTCCGGCGCAATTCTATATGTGGTTCAGGACAGAACCGACCAGCCTCATGATCGGAAACAATAACGCGCCCAGGATCGCGCGGCCCAGAAAGATCATCAGCAGGTAACTGCCCCAGATGGGAATCCGGTCGTAGACCTGCACTGCTCCATAGGGCAGCAGTTGCCGGGCGACATGGCTGCCATCGAGCGGCGGAATCGGAAGCAGGTTAAAGATGCAAAGCGTGAGGTTGAGCTGGAGGCCGATGGTAGTGAGCAAATATAGGGTCTGAATTGCAACCGAGGGGTTATCTGTCATTGGAGCATGGCGCTGGGTAATTGTGAGAGCCGCCAGACCCACGAACGAGATGAAGGCAAGAACCAGGTTCGAGGCCGGCCCGGCCAGACTGACCAGCATATCGTCGCGGCGGTACTTGCGGAAGTTGCGGCTGATGATCGGGACCGGCTTGGCCCACCCGAAAAGAATGCCGCCGAACCCGCCAAATCCGATTAACGGTCCGAAGATGATGAGCGCGGGTAGGAGCAAGGTGCCGATGGGATCGATGTGGTCGATGGGGTTGAGCGAGACGCGACCCATCATGCGAGCGGTCTGGTCGCCCAGGCGGGAGGCCATCCAGGCGTGGGCGCACTCATGGACACTGAGCGAAAAAAGGAGCAGGACGAACTCGAAGACGGCAATGACTAAGGCACTGGATTGCAAACTGAATCTCCACGGGATAGAAGATTCAGGTTAGCATGGAGGGTCTTGGAGATTCGATGTCTGGCCGTGTTCGAACGGATTGGCCGGCGTTGTCTCAAGGGGTTATGGGTCCTCATGTTCCATGCGAAAGGAGAACGGCATGTGGAGATGGATGGCGGTAGTTTGCCTTTGTCTGGCAATATCGGCGGGATGGGCACAGAACGATGAGGCGGCGAGGGCCAATGCGCTTTACCAGGCAGGCAAGCGGCCGGATGCTCTGCCGCTTTATGAGGATCTGACCAGGAAGAATCCCAGCGTGCAGCTCTACTTTGAGCGGCTGGCGGATTGCCTGGGCGCCGAGGCGGTTCAGTTGAGCGATGCGGCGCAAGTCAAGGTGATCAGGATACGGGAGCGGGATGCGGCCAAGCGTGCCGTCGAGCTGGGCGACACGACCGAATTTGTGCGATCAATGTCCACTCTCGATCCTGATAAGCCGCTCTATTCCGGCATCGTCAGTCAGGGCAAGGCGTTGCTGGAGGAGGCTGAGAAGGCTTATACAGCAGGAGATTTTCCCGCGGCGATGGCCAAATATGAGGCTGCGGCTGAAGCAGATGGCAGGCTCTATGAGGCTCCGTTGTTTGCTGGCGATACGGCCTATGTGCAGAAGGATTTGCCCACCGCGGCCCATTGGTTTGCGCGGGCGATTGCCATCGATCCGAATCGCGAGACCGCATACCGCTACTGGGGCGACGCGATCATGAAACTCGGCAACGATCCCTCTGCGGCAAAAGAGAAGTTCATCGACGCCATTGTGGCTGAGCCCCAAAATAAATTTGCACGGCAGGGTTTGCAGCAGTGGGCGCAGATTGAAAAAGCCGTGGTGCTGGCGCCGAAGATCGATCGGCCGGCGGCGCCGGTGATTGACCCGAACAAACCGAACAACATAACCGTTAACGTCGACCCGGAGATGACTGATGAAACGAAGCATCCGGAGGCTGGGGCGTGGCTGATGTACTCGATCACTCGCGCCAAATACAGGAACGATGAATTCAAGAAGGACTTTCCCGGCGAGAAGGAGTATCGGCACACGCTGAAGGAAGAGGATGGTGCGCTGAGCCTGGTGGTCACTGTCATCAAGGAACGAAAGACGCCGCTTGCGAATCTGGATGAGAGCCTGCGCAACCTGGTGGAAGTGAGCAATGCCGGAATGCTGGATTGCTGGATTTTGATCAGCGGGGCCGACGAAGGGATTGCCAAGGATTACGATGCATACCGCGATGGGCATCGGCAACTATTGCACGATTACATGGAGCGGTTTGTGGTGCACGCAGGGGCGAACTGAGATTACGTTGCCTACCGCAGCGGGGACCGCCTGTGCTCTCGTTGCTGCTTTCAACAGCGCATCTTAGATCGCTTTTGGAACTTCCTTCTCGTAAGACAGCAGTACGGCTGCGGTAAGCGCGAGCGAAATTCCGAGGGCTTGGGTGCGGGTCAGGCGCTCACCAAGAAACGTGATTGCAAGAACGATGGTCAGCAGAGGGTAAAGGGCTGTGAATGGAACGGCCACTGAGGCCGTGGCGCCCTTATTCAGCGCTATTAAAAGAAACCACGCACCAAGTCCATTGGCAAATCCGACGAGGAGGCCCACGGCAATTGCCATTGGCGGCAGCGTCGTCAAGTGCGATCCCGTGAATAGGAATGGCAATAGAATTACGTAGCCAATCGTTGTCCAGACCATCAAGCTATCTGGCGTACTATGGTTTGCGCCCAATTTCTGGAAAACGCCGACGATGCCCCAGAAGAAAACTACGATCAGAGAATAGACGAGCCACGTCATAAAGAGAACCTCACATTGCCAGCAGGCCGGCAGAAACCAGCGCCAGCAGGATGCCGATCATTTGCACACGATTAAGACGCTCTCTTAGTGCAAAGCGAGCGAGGATCACAGTGATCAAAGGAAAAAGCGAAGTAGTCGGACCGACCAAGGAAGCCTTGCCCCGCTCCATGGCAGCAAAAAATGCGATTCCGCCGAGTCCTGCCAGCACACCGATCAGAGTTCCGATTATTCTGCCTTTATTGTCTGAACCCAATCCACTCCTGCGGAAAAGGAAGAATGCTATGAGCGGAAATGTCCCAATGGTGAACAAAATCTGCATGTCGGTTGCATTGACGCCTGCCGAGCCCACCTTGGCAAGAAACCCATAAATTCCCCATCCAACACAGGAAAGAATCGCCCAAGGCAACCACCTCAGTAAATGCTGATTTCGAGACATACCACCCCCTTTGTTCATTCTCATGCGAACCATGAACGCAAAAGACTACGTCTATTTTCCAATGCGACCGCCGACCAATCCACTTGCTGCGAAGAAAGGATAATTCATCTACTCTTTTTGTGAGAGAGATCTGCGGCTATGCTGAAACAGACACAGCGGCATATCCTGTCGCGGTCCCGGTGCGGGTACCGAAACCGATCAAGCTTGTCATGGAAGCAGGTGAAATTCTACCCTACGTGAATCAACCGGGTGAAAGCATCCGAAACTGTGTTGTGGCGCCAAAACGCGAACAGTCTCCTTCTGGCAACGCCGGGATATATTTTCAGAGGGTTTCACTGCTCAAGTCTAGCAATTTCGCTGAATCTTTCCTGGAACTTCCCGAAATGTATCTTTTAAGTTGCTGATTTTAAAGTGGTGGCCAGAGACGGGATTGAACCGCCGACGCCGGCCTTTTCAGGGCCGCGCTCTACCACTGAGCTATCTGGCCTCAGTGCAAAATTCCAGTTGCAATTTTCCGCGCGGATTCCGGCTTCGCCGGATGAGGTAGGCGATTCCACGAACACTGCGCTTCAGAAACAACTTCAGCCAGTATAGCAACTCCCATTCGCCCAAGCCAAACCCAACTGGCGGGGCCGCATCACCCTCGATTCGACTGGGCTTCATCTTCGTGCTTTTTCGGTCCTGTCATTGGTTCCTGCATAAATAATGTTCTTGCGCCGTCCCTACGGGACTCCGGAAGGAATTTATAGAATCCATTTTCCCCACTCTTCCACCCCAAGAAACAAAGATCGTTTCTTGGGGACCCCGGTGAAGCGCGGGGCTAACAAACTCTGCGCCTCCGGCGCGTTTGAGCGGACAATGCTTACGCGGTCCTCAATAAGTAAGTGCCCGCGCCTGAAGGCGAATCCTTCTACCGCTCCCTTCAGGGGCATAAATGCCCCTGCTCCCTCCAAACCCCGTTACGCAAATCTCCCCGCAATTGCAAATGGTGCACTACACTGAAAGGCAACTATGCGCTGCTCTGCTCGCTTTCTCGCTTCGCTCTCGCTCGTTTTCGCTGTAACTTTTGATCTCCACGCTCAGGCTCCTGGTGGACGCGCTGACGGACAGGAAGCTCGCGCCGCACGGGCTTACCAGGAGGCGGTGAAGGCTGGACCGCCGGCTTTGCATGCGTTTCTTGTTGGCTTCCCCAAAGGCGCGGACCTGCACGTGCACCTCTCCGGGGCGGTCTATGCGGAGAGCTTTATTCGCGCCGCGGGGGAGGATGGGCTTTGCGTGGATCCCACAGCGCTGAGCTTTGCCAAGCCGCCTTGCGATCTACCGCTTATTCCCGCGAGCCGGCTCAACAGCAACCTCAGCCCTGCCGACCAGGAGCTCTACGACCGGCTGATCGATGCTTTCTCAATGCGGAGCTTTGTGCCTACGGCGGGATACAGCGGGCACGACCAGTTTTTTGCTACTTTCGATCGCTTTGGAGGGTTGAACAAACGGCATACAGGCGAGTGGGTGGATGAGGTTGCCAGCCGGGCGGCGGCGCAGAATCAGCAATATCTCGAACTGATGCATACGCCGAGCTTCAGGCACACTGCGCAGATTGCGCATGAGCTGCGGTGGAATCCTGACCTGGCTCAGTTCAGGCAAGCGCTGCTGGACCATGGGCTGCGGGATGAGGTTGCCGTGGACCGCGAGGAGGCTCGCGGGGCCGAGGAGCTGCGCAAAGAGATCGAACACTGCGGAACACCGCAGGCTGCGCCGGCATGCGGGGTAGAGGTCAGATATATTTACCAGGTCTTGCGCGGACATCCGCCGGAGCAGGTTTTTGCGCAGACGGTGCTGGGGTTTGAAACCGTTGCGGCGAGCATGGAGGCGGAGAGCGAGAGCGGCCATGAGGGCGGATGGGTGGGCATCAACTTTGTGATGCCGGAGGACGGTTTCATTTCCATGCGGGACTATAGCCTGCAGATGAGGATGCTGGATTATCTGCATTCTGTTTATCCACGGGTGCATATCAGCCTCCACGCTGGCGAGTTGGCGCCGGGCTTGGTGCCGCCGGAGGGTTTGCGCTCGCATATTCGCGAGGCTGTGGACGTGGGGCATGCGGAGCGGATTGGGCATGGCGTGGACGTGATGTATGAGGACGATGCGCTGGGATTGCTGAAGGAACTGGCGCAAAAGCACGTGATGATTGAGATCAATCTCAGCTCGAACGAAGGGATTCTGGGCATCAAGGGGGCTGAGCATCCGTTTGCGAACTACCGCGCCGCGCGGGTTCCCGTCGCGCTTTCTACGGACGATGAAGGGGTGAGCCGGATCGAAATTACGCATGAGTACGTGAGGGCTGCGCTGGATTATCACTTGAGCTACCAGGAGCTGAAGAAGCTGGCTCGTACTGGGATGGAGCATAGTTTTTTGCCGGGAAAGAGTCTTTGGGCTGTGGAGGACGAGTTTGCGCTGCCGGTTGCTCCATGCAGGGCGGGGATGGTGAGGTCGGAGAAGGCGGTTGGGGAGTGCAAAAGTTTTCTGGATGGGAACGAGAAGGCTGCGGCGCAGTGGGAGTTGGAGCGGCGGTTCCGGGCGTTTGAAGGCCGGTATTGAGGTTGTGGTTTGCGGGCGGCGAAGCCTCCTAGACGGCTTTGAGGAGCAGGAGCGTGATGTCGTCGTGCTGGGGGGCATCGGCGACGAACCGATCAAGGTCCTGCATGATGGCGGTTAACATTGCCGGTGGCGAGAGGGCCTGGTTGGCGAGCAGTACGATCATCAGGCGCGCTTCATCGTACTCTTCCGCGCGGGAGTTTTCCGCTTCGGTTACGCCATCAGTGAAGACGGCCAGCCAGTCGCCGGTTTCGAGCGTGACCTTTCCTGATTCGTAGGGAGCACTCTCAACGATGCCGAGTGGAATGCCGCCTGCCTCAAGGCGCTCGATGGCCCCGGTGCGGCGGCGCAGGATGGGCGGGTTGTGCCCGGCGTTGACATAGCTGAGGCTGCGGGATGTGGGATGGTATTCGGCTACGAATGTGGTGGTGAAGCGGCGGCCGTTCTGGCTGTTGCCGCAGGCGTAGTTGTTCATGCGGCCTACCAGTTCGATGAGCGACTCGGAGGTGCCGGCGAGTGTTTTGAGGCTGGCTTGGTAGGTGGCCATGAGCATGGCGGCGGGAACACTTTTTCCGGCTACGTCGGCGATGGTGACGAGGTAAGCGCCGCCGGGAGAGCTTGAATTGGAGCGGGGAAAAACGTCGTAGAAATCTCCGGCTACCGTATTGGCGGGGCGAGTGGCAAAGGCGATCTCGAGACCCGGAACGGGCGGCGGGGTTGCAGGGAGCAGCCAGGATTGAATCTCCTTGGCGATCTGCAGGTCGCGCTTCATGACTACGCGGTCGGCGATTTCAAGGGCGAGCAGTATAAAGAGCAGAATGCCGCCCCAAAAAGAACCGCCCCAATGGAAACTCACCAATTCGCCCTGGCTGTTCTCCCAGGTTCCCCCCATGTTGGCGAAGAACAGGATCAGCGCAATGACCAGTAAGAAGCGTCGCGCGGGAGAAAGCTTTTCAATGATGGCCCAGAGAAACTGTTTGGATACTCGAATGAAGTGCTTGACCCGTCCAACTCCGGGTTTGCGGATGGAATCTACTTCCAGCGAATAAAGACGGTAGCTGGAACGGGCGTCGGCGCGGAAGTTCCTCCACAGTTCGCTGAGCGCGAGACCGTCGGTGATGCGCTGCAAGAATTTTCTTTTGGGCGTCATCGTGGGTCGAACTCGAGGAATGAATTTCTCCTGCGCCGGCGGGGAAGGTTCTTTGTGTCGAGCGAGATCCTGCGCGTCATGGCGGGATTATACGTGAGTACGAAAGCTGCTCTGAAAAAGTTCGGGGTCGGGTTGTGGGTAAGTTTTGGTGACCTGCAGCCGGTTTCGTCTTACACTGTCGCCATGGATAACGAGCGAATACGGGAAATTTGCCTGGGACTGCCGCATGCGGCGGAGACATTGAACTGGGGGCATCACCTGGTTTATTGGGTGGGTGACCGGGAGATCGGCGGCAAGATGTTTGCCATGACCGATCTGGATGGGACGGGATTTGGCGTGCTATGGTTTCACTGCGGGGCTGAGCGGTTCCATGAATTGCTGGAGCGGGATGGAATCAGTGGTTCGCCTCATCTGGCGAAGGCGTTCTGGGTCGCTGTGGAGCGATGGGATGTGCTCCGAGCGCGAGAGGTGGAAGAGGAGTTGAGGCGGGCTCATGGGTTGATCTATGAAAAGCTGCCGAAGCGAACCAAGGCAGTGCTGGCTTTGCCGGAGAAGGAACGGGCCAAGTTGATAAGAGATAGGAAAAAGCTGCTGGCGGAGCGGGAGAAGGCAAAAGGAAAGTGAATGGGCAAGGCCTTCCTGAATTTAGATTATGGTTTGTGGCCAAGCAGTCTCAAAATGGCCCGATTATTAGGCAGCCAGCTTTCGGGGATCGTGGCCCTAGGCTTCATGCGTCGGCCTGAGGCGCTGCACGATTGGTTTGTAGCTCCACATGTCTTTAGAGAAAAAAGTTTCGCGACGACGGCAGCGCACTTCGCATCGGAATGAAACGGGGCCATCCGGGAAAGGAAAAATCACCATGAGAAAAATCATCGCCGCTAACCACATCACGCTCGACGGTGTCATCCAGTCGGGCGGCGGGCCGGAGGAAGATCCCAGAGGAGGCTTCACGCAAGGAGGGTGGCAAGTGCCCTTCCGATCGCCCGATGGCGGCGCTGCGGTGGCCGAGTTCATGTCCCGTGAGTTCGACCTGCTCCTGGGACGGCGCACCTACGAGATTTTCGCGGCGTTCTGGCCCTATGCCGGCGATCATCCCGTCGCAAATGCCATAAACAAGGCAACGAAATACGTCGTCACCAACACCCTCGACAGCTTCGATTGGGGGAACACGTATGGCCTGAGCGGAGACGCGGTTGACCAAGTCCGCCGGCTGAAGGCATCCGACGGACCCGACTTGCACATCTGGGGCAGCAGCGAACTGCTTCAGACGCTTATCGCCGCACAACTGGTCGACGAGTTTCGCATCTGGATTTACCCGCTGATACTCGGCAAGGGCAAGCGGCTGTTCGAAGAGGGCGTCCCGCCGCTTAGCTTTACCCTGGTGGAATCTCGCACCACATCCAAGGGCGTCCTCTTGAACACCTACCGCACGGTCGGCCCTTTCGCAAAGAAATCGGCTCAACCTGACACTCCGTCCGACGCAGAACTGGTGCGGCGCAAGAAATTGGCCGATGAGTTCGTGAAAAAGCGGTAAAAAACTGTCCTACTCCTTCGCCAGCCCAAGCCACAAGAAAAGAAACGTCCCGACAGTGGGATGCCCTTTCTTGTTCTAGGCGCACCGACAATCATCTGGATGCCCTTTTATTTTCTGCACATCCGAACTCAAGGCCTTACTGCTGGGGCGGAGGTTGATTTGCTGGGGGCTGGTCCGATGGCTTGCCTGGCGGTGGGGTGGGCGGCGGCCCGGCTTTGGCGGGCGGGGTGAGAACGAAGCCTTTGCGGACCAGCGCGAATCCCTGGTAGGGAAGTTCGACCTGGAGGAGGTGATTGTGGGGGCCGGAGAAGATGTGAGTATCGTTGCCGGAGATGGTGGCGACCAGGTGATGAACATCAATGGGCTGTCCGTTCATGGTCCCCTTCTCGTCGGCGTAGGTGGCGAGCTTGATGGGGACTACAGTGCCAGCTTGCTTGGGGATAATGGCCCACAGGTCGCGATTGTTATTTTCAACGGCAAGGGCAAGAAGGGTCTCGTAGGCGCCGGGATCGAAATCGGGCACGAAAACGGCATTGTGGTGAAGGTCGAGAGGGGTGGCGGAACTGTTGCCATTGGCGGAGATTTTGAGCAGGAACTGTGCGGCGTCAGGCGAGCCGGTCACGTTGACGGCCTTGCCGTTGACGCTAGCGCTCAACTCGACGTGCTTGAGATGTGCGTCCTTGGTGAGCTGCTGGGTTTTGGAAAGGGTGTAGTTCAGGTCCTGCATGGAGACGCGGACAACTGAAGTGGAGTCGTAGCCGTCGGAAGTTGGCGAGAACTTGTACGACGCCGAACCGACGGTACTGCCGTGTTGGGCGACGACAAAGTCCCCGTCTCGGGCCGTGCTTTGAGCTAAGGCTGCGGTTGCAAACAGGACGGCGAGTCCGGCGAGTGAGGCGAAGGCGAATTTTGGAACGTTATTCTTCATGGCTCTCAATCCGTTAGACACAGGATAGCGGAAAGAGTTGCGGGAAAGACAGGGAACAGGAAGTAGGGAATAGGGAATAGAAAGCGCGGGTGCGGGTTTGTTGCAAAAGCAACCGCAGGTCCTTCGACTTCCCCTTCGCTTCACTCAGGGTCCGCTCAGGATGACAGATTAATTGAGGGTTGTGGTTTCCCAGGTCTCAAAATCGAGATCTCCACCCCAGCGACTAAGACCTGTCGCTGGGGACCCCGGCCTGGGGCAACCAGCCGTATTCTATTCCCTATTCCCTGACCCCTGTTTTTTACCCCTTGGCGACGGCGAAGCGCTTGTTGACTTCGGCCCAGTTGACTACGTTCCACCAGGCGGCGAGGTACTCGGGGCGGCGATTCTGGTATTTGAGGTAGTAGGCGTGCTCCCAGACGTCGTTGCCGAGAATGGGGTAAAGGCCGTGGGTCAAGGGCGAATCCTGGTTGGCGGTGGTGATGACCTTGAGCTTGCCACCCGCGATGACCAGCCAGCCCCATCCGGAGCCGAACTGCTTGGCAGTGGTTTCGTTGAAGGTCTTCTTGAAGGCTTCAAAGTCGCCGAAGTCGGCGGCGATCTGGGCTGCAATCGCGCCAGTGGGCGCGCCGCCGATGCCGGCCGAGCCAGCCGGACCCATCAGGCTCCAGAAGGCGGTGTGGTTGGAGTGGCCTCCGCCGTTGTTGCGGACCGCGCCGCGAATCTCTTCGGGGACCTCGGCCAGATCGCGGACCAGGTCATCGATGGATTTGTTCGCCAGGTTGGGGTAGTTGGCTAAGGCAGCATTCACGTTGTTGACATAGGTCTGGTGATGCTTGTCGTGATGCAGGTGCATGGTTTCTGCGTCGATGAACGGTTCGAGGGCGGCGTAGTCGTAGGGAAGCGGTGCAAGTTCGTAAGCCATAGGGGAAATCTCCTCAGGTTGCATTTTTGCGAGGGTATAGCCCTCGGGGGAAAGTCCTGGTCGCAAGCCGAAACATGAAACCGAATCTTCACGCTCAGCTGCGCACTTTTATGTTTTGATGCTCAAAAGGGCGGGCAGGGTTCGGGATTGTTGTTGACCATACGAGATTTGAGCGGATAGAAATGAGGCAGAGCGGAAACCTCGGGCGCTTGAGCAACGTCGAAAATTAGTTGAGCCCGCAACTTCCCCCAACGTGCGCGGCTTTCCCGGAACGAAAAAACTGAAACTTGGCATGAGCGATCAGTCCCAATACCGTTGGCTCGAGCAGCAAGGCGAGGCATTTGGTTCGCCGGGCATAGAGCCGCGATGGACCTCAAGCGTGAAGGATGCGGTGGGAACAGCCTACGCGGCCTCCAGCCGGGCCTGGTTCACCTGTTCGCACGGAACTCTCAACGAGATTTACCACCCGACGATTGACCATCCCCAGGTGAGGGATATGGAGTTTCTGGTGACGGATGGGGAGACGTTTGTGCACGAGGAGAAGCGGGATTTGATTTCGACCTTCGAGTACATTGATGCGGAGGCGCTGGGTGTGCGGTATGTGAACCGCGATCCGGCGGGACGGTACAGCCTGACCAAGGAGATCATTTGCGACCCGCACCACTCGGTGGTATTGACGCATGTGCGGCTTGAAGGGGACAAGGATCTGCTGCCCCGGCTGAAAGTTTATGCTCTGCTTGCTCCGCACCTGGGCGGCGGAGGCAAGGGAAATTCGGCGCGGGTGGTGGATATTTCCGGGCGTACGGTGTTGATGGCGTCGAAGAACGAGTGGTCGCTGGCAATGGCGGTCAATTGCGGCTCGGATCGATACGGATTTTCAAAGGTCAGCTGTGGATTTGTGGGAGCAAGCGACGGCTGGCGGGACCTGATGGACAACTATCGCATGGATTGGGAGTTTGGCTCGGCTACGGACGGCAACGTTGCGGTGATGGGGGAGCTGGATCTCTCGGGCCAGGCGGGGGCGAGCGGATACGAGTTTACGCTGGCACTCGGAGTCGGAGAGGGGATACACACGGCGGCGCAGAAGACCATCACCTCACTTTCTGCGCCGTTTGAGCAGCATCGCAGCCGGTTCATTGAGCAGTGGCATCGCGTGGCCAACCCGGAGTGGCTGGCGGCCAAGGCGGGCGACGGGGGAGAGCTGATGCGGGCCAGCCACAATGTGCTGCTTGCGCACGAGGACAAGACCTATTCCGGAGCGTTTGTGGCCTCGGCATCGATTCCATGGGGGCAGGTGCACGGCGACGACGACCTGGGCGGTTACCACCTGGTTTGGACTCGCGATATGGTGCAGACGGCGACCGCACTGCTGGCTTGCGGACGGGCAGAGACGGCGCTTCGAGCGTTGATTTACCTGGTTTGCACGCAGAGGCCGGACGGGGGATTCGCACAGAATTTCTGGATCGACGGCACGCCCTACTGGAGCGGCGAGCAATTGGACGAGGTGGCATTTCCGATCATCCTGGCCTGGCGGCTGTGGAAGGCTGGCAGCCTGGATGCGCAGAGCGTATTTCATTTTGTGGAGCGGGCGGCGGGATACCTGGTGCGGCATGCGCCGATCACCCACCAGGAGCGTTGGGAGGAGAATGCAGGCTACTCGCCTTCCACGCTGGCGGCGGTGATTGCGGGACTGATTTGCTCGGCGGAGATAGTGCGCGCCCACGATTCGACGGAACTGGCCGTATTTCTGGAGGAGTATGCCGACTGGATTGAGGGTCACCTGGAGGATTGGACCGTGACCAACAACGGGGTGCTCGATCCGGGAATCAAGCGGTACTACATGCGCATCCGTCCGCCGGAGTGCGGCGAGGCTTATGCGCAAGAGAGCTGCGGAAAAGAGATCATCCGGCTGCAAAACCGGCCGCCTGGAACACGGGTGGAGTTTGAGGCGCGGGAGATTGTGGATGCGGGATTTCTGGAGCTGGTGCGCTATGGAGTGCGGCGGGCCGACGATCCGCTGATTGTGGACTCGCTGAAAGTGGTGGATGCGGTGCTGAAGCGAGAGCTGCCGCAGGGGCCCGGCTGGCTTCGCTATAACGGCGACGGCTATGGGCAACGGCCGGACGGCGGGCCCTACATGGGCTGGGGTCAGGGGCGGGTTTGGCCGCTGCTGACGGGAGAACGCGCGCACTATGAGCTGGCTGCCGGGAAAGAAATTGGCAATCTGATCAGAACGTATGAGGGATTCGCCACCAAAGGACAACTGCTGCCAGAGCAGGTTTGGGATGAGGCGGACAGGCCGGATCGCAGATTATGGATTGGGCAGCCGGCTGGGTCGGCGGTGCCGCTGGTCTGGGCTCACGCTGAATACCTGAAGCTGTTGCGTTCGGCGCTGGACGGGAAGGTATTCGACTGCGTCGATCCAGTGTACGAGCGGTATAGCAAAAAGAAAGAAATGCGGCAGCGGGGAAATCTCGAGATTTGGAGCAGGCGGCGACCGATCCAGAGAATTGAGGCAGGCAAAATCTTGCGCATTCTGGACGTTAGAAAGTTTGAAGTAGTTTGGAGCGCGAACGGCTGGCGGACGGTGCATACTACGCCAAGCCGCAGCGTGGGCAGCGCGGGTTATAGCGCGGATATCGCTGCCGGAACGGTGAGCGGGGTGATTGTTTGGACTTTGCATTGGACGGAGCCGGACAGCTGGCTTGGATACAATGTGGAAGTGACGGTTGATACCGCTTAGCGATTCATTCCCTATCAAACAGGGTTATCGACGCATCCCGCACATCAACGAAAGGAATTCGTTCGAACTTATATGACTCGCATCCTCGCCGAACAAACTCTTGAATCTCAGACTCTAGACCAACTGTCCATCAATACTTTGCGGCTGCTCGCCCTGGACGAGGTGGAGGAGGCCAAGGCCGGCCATCCCGGCGCACCGCTGGGTTGCGCGCCCATCGCGTACCTGCTCTTTCACAAGCTGATGAAGCACAATCCGAAGCACTCCAAGTGGGAGGACAGGGACAGGTTTGTACTTTCGAATGGGCACGCATCGGCAATGCTTTATGGGATGCTCTACCTCGCCGGGTACAACGTGACGCTGGACGACCTGAAGGGATTCCGGCAGTGGGGATCGCGGACGCCTGGGCATCCGGAGTACGGCCACACGGATGGAGTGGAAGTGACGACCGGGCCGCTGGGACAGGGGATAGCGATGGCGGTCGGAATGGCCATCGCGGAGAAGCACCTGGCGGCGATTTATAACAAGCCAGGTTTTGAGGTGGTGAATCACCACACCTTCGCGTTGCTGGGCGATGGCGACCTGATGGAAGGGGTTTCGCACGAGGCTGCGTCGCTGGCCGGAACGCTGGCGCTGGGCAAACTGATCTTCATCTACGACGACAATTTGATTTCGCTCGACGGGCCCACCAAGCTGAGCTACACGGAGGATGCGCTGGAGCGGTTCGAGGCTTACCACTGGCACACACAGCGGGTGAAGGACGGCAACGATCTGGAAGCGATTGAAGCGGCGATCAAAGCCGCCAAGGCGGAGACGGCAAGGCCATCGATTATCGCGGTGCGGACGGTGATCGGCTATGGCAGTCCCAAGGCGGGCACGAATAAGGTGCACGGCGAGGCGATGGGCCCTGAGGCCGCGGCTGCGACGAAGAAGTTTTTCGGATTCCCTGAGGACCAGAGCTTTGTTGTTCCACCGGCGGCGCTTGAGAACTGGCGCCAGGCGATCGATCGCGGCGCGAAGCTGGAGGCCGAGTGGAAAGAGCTTTTCGAAGGCTATCGTTTGGCCAATCCGGAACTGGCGGCGGAGTTCGAGCGGACCCAGAAGGGCGTGCTCAAGGCCGGGTGGGAGAAGGCGATTCCAAGCTTTGCGAAGGACAAGTCTCTGGCTACGCGCAACGCGGGCGGCGAGGTGATGAATGCAATTGCCGACGCGGTGCCGGAGCTGTTTGGCGGGGCCGCGGACCTTACCTCTTCGACGCGGACGATCTTCAAGCCGGGGGAGAGCTTCCACGTGGACCCGACCGCGCGCAATGTTTATTTTGGCGTGCGCGAGTTCGGCATGTGCGCGGCGGTGAACGGGATGGCCGCGCATGGTGGACTGATTCCGTTCGGTTCGACGTTTTTTGTGTTTTCTGATTATGCGAAGCCGGCAATTCGGCTGGCGGCGCTGATGAAAGTGCATACGCTGTTTGTTTTTACGCACGACTCGGTTGCGCTGGGCGAAGACGGGCCGACGCATCAGCCGATTGAGCAGTTGATGGCCCTGCGGGCGGTTCCGCAACTGACAGATTATCGTCCGGCGGATGCAAATGAAACTGCGGCGGCATGGAGGTTGGCTTTGGAACGCAAGGAGTCGTGCTTCTTTGCGCTCAGCCGGCAGAATCTTCCGGTGATCGATCCGGCGTCGCGTGACCTTTATGCAGCGGTGAGCAAGGGAGCGTATGTGCTCCAGGATGCATCTAATCCGCAGTTGGTGCTGATTGCAACAGGAGCCGAAGTGTGGCTTGCGCTAGACACAGCGAAGCTGCTGGCGGCCGATGGGATTCAGGCACGGGTGGTCAGCTTCCCGAGCTGGAAGATTTTCGAGGAGCAGACGGCGGAGTACAAGGCCAGCGTGATGCCGGCGGGCGTGCCGAAGTTGGCGATCGAGGCTGGGGCGACGCTGGGCTGGTGGAAGTATGTTGGCCTGGACGGCGACGTGGTCGGTCTGGACCGGTTTGGGGCTTCAGCTCCGGGGCCGATTGCGATGAAGGAATTGGGATTCAGCGCAGAGAACGTGACGGCGCGGGCGAAGAAGCTGGTTAAGTGGAGCTAGCGGTGTTAGCCGCGCTCCGCGCGTGTTAGCGGAGTTAAGTGCACGCTTTGATACTAAGCGTTCTTGCTAACCTCGCTAACCCCGCTAACAACGCTAACTCCGCTTTCACCGTACGAAAGGATTAACGTGAAACTCGTCATCGCTTCCGATCACGCTGGGTTTCCTCTGAAAGAGGAAGTACGCGATTATCTGACCACGGCTGGTCACGAGATGTTCGACCTGGGGGCCTATAACACCGAGCCTTCGGATTATCCCGACTTTGCCGAGAAGGTGGGCTTGGCGTTGAAGCAGGGTGTCGCGCCGCGTGGGATTTTAATCTGTGGGTCGGGAGTTGGAGTGTGCGTGGCGGCGAACAAGATTCCGGGGATTCGCGCCGGGATGTGCCACGACACTTACTCGGCGCACCAGGGAGTGGAGCACGACCAGATGAATGTGATTGTGCTGGGCGCGCGGATTATCGGATCGGCGCTCGCATTTGAGGTTGTGAATGCCTTCATCGGCGCTGAATTTATTGCCACGGAGGAGCGTTATGTGCGGCGGTTCAACAAAGTGATGGCGATCGAGCGGAAATACCTGTGCGGCGACGGCGGGGTCAACCCGGCATAGCGGCTGAGAATTCAAAAAAAGCCGGAGCTTGGCGGGGAGGTCCACCGGTTCCGGCGGGCAACAAGAAACATCTTCATCAGGAATTCATCACAGAACAAGAATACTGGAAGGCGCCGATGTTCCCCTTCGACGTGATTCTTTTTGATATTGGCGGAGTCCTGCTGACTAATAGCTGGGACAAACGCGAGCGCGCAATGGCGGTCGAACATTTCAATCTTGATCCGATAGCCTTCGAGGACAGGCATGCGGCGCCCTACGACGCATGGGAGCGGGGCATGGTGCCAATGAAGACTTACCTTGACGCAACCGTATTCTACGAGTCGCGCAGTTTTTCTCGGGACGACTTTTTCGCATTCATGCTTAGCATGTCGATGACGCAGCCGGATGGGGCATTGGGAATCCTCGGCAAAATTTCGGCATCGGATAAGTGCATGCTGGGCGCGCTGAACAACGAAGCGCGGGAGATGAACGAGTACCGGCTACAGTATTTTGGCCTTCGCAAGTACTTCAAGGTGGCGCTGAGTTCCTGTTACCTGGGATTGCGCAAGCCGGAGCCGGCTATGTATAAGCGTGCTCTGGATATTCTGGGGCGTCCCCCCGAGCGGGTTTTGTTTATCGATGATCGACCGGAAAATGTCGACGGGGCAGCGGCGGTCGGATTGAAGGCTATACGGTTTGAGGGTGCGGAGAGTCTTCGGCAGGATCTGGCGGAGTTGGGAGTTTTGTAAGTCAGAGACCCCACGGGGCTCATGTTTCCCACCCTCGCCGAAAATACAAGAACGCGGCAGGGATGCGGCACCCGGCTTTTTTGGTTTTACTGAAAAACGATACGGAGGTTTTATGCAACTGGGATTGATTGGTCTGGGCAAGATGGGCGGTAGCATGGCGGAGCGCCTGCGGCTGGGCGGGCACCAGGTGGTCGGCTTCGACTTCAACGCTGAGACTGTGGCGCGGCTGACTGCCACGGGCAATGTGGGCGTTTCAACTCTGGACGATCTTGCAAAAAAGCTAACGGGACGGAAGGCGATCTGGATCATGGTGCCGCAGGGCAAGCCTGTGGACGATACGATTGCAAAGCTTGTGCCGATGCTGAATCCCGGAGACATTTTGATTGATGGCGGTAACTCGAATTACAAGGACTCGATGCGGCGGCATAAGGAAGTTACAGCCAAGGGCTTTCAATTTGTTGACGTGGGCACCTCGGGCGGCGTGTGGGGATTGAAGGAGGGTTACAGCTTGATGATCGGCGGCGATAAGGAGCCGGTGGATTATCTGCGGCCGATCTTCATTGCTCTTGCGCCGGCTGCCGATAAGGGCTGGGGGCACGTTGGTCCGGCGGGATCAGGGCATTTTGTGAAGATGATCCACAACGGAATCGAGTACGGCATGATGCAGGCTTATGCCGAGGGTTTTACGATTCTGGAGAAGAAAGAGGAGTTTGCGCTGAGCCTGCCGCAGATCGCGCAAATCTGGCGTTACGGCAGTGTGGTGAGGAGTTGGCTGCTCGACCTGACGGCCGATGCTTTAGCCAAGAATCCGACGCTGGAGGGGCTGGAGGCATATGTCGAGGACTCCGGCGAGGGGCGCTGGACGGTGATCGAGGCGATCGACCTAAATGTTTCCGCTCCAGTGATTACCGAATCGCTGATGCGTCGCATTCGCTCGCGGGAAGAGAATAACTTTACCGACCGGATGCTGGCGATTATGCGGAATGAGTTTGGCGGGCACGCAGTGAAAAAAGACTAGGGGTCAGGGATCAGGGGTCAGGGATCAGTTGAAAGGCCCGTTCGGACAACTGACAACTGATAACTGACCAATGACAACTGTCATGGAGGCAAGGCGAGAAATGGCGACGATACAGATGAGTGTGCGGCCGGAGGATCTCTCCCACGTTGCGAAGAGCGCGGAGAGAATTCCGGAGCCGGAGATTCTGGTGATCTTTGGGGCTTCGGGCGATCTGACGAAGCGGAAGCTGCTGCCGGCGCTCTTTCACCTGGAGCAGGCGGGGCTGCTACCGGAGAAGTACGCGATTGTGGGCGTGGCCCGGCGGCCGTTGACGACCGAGTTTGGCGAAGATATGCGCGAGGGGATCGTCGAGTTTGGGAGCGTGGATAAGAACGATCCAAAGCTAGATGAGTTTGTGAGCAAGATCGGCTACTATTCGCTGAATTTTGACGATCCGGGAAGTTATGCGGGGCTGAAGGCGGAGTTGAACCGCATTGACAAGGAGAAGGGCATCGGCGGCAAGCGGATGTTCTATCTGGCGACGGCGCCGGAGTTTTTTGCCGAGATCATTGAAAATCTCGGGAGCCAGGGTATGGCGCAGCCGGAGCATGGACAGGCGTCGGTGGTGATTGAAAAGCCGTTCGGGCACGATCTGGATTCGGCGCGCGAGTTGAACCACCAGGTGAACGCGGTCTTCGATGAGAGCCAGGTCTTCCGCATCGACCACTACCTGGGCAAAGAGACGGTGCAGAATATTTTGGTTTTCCGGTTTGCCAACGGAATGTTTGAGCCGGTGTGGAACCGGAACTACATTGACCACGTGCAGATCACCGTGGCGGAGACGCTGGGCGTGGAAGGGCGCGGGCCGTTCTATGAGAAGGCGGGCGCGCTGCGGGACGTGGTGCAGAACCATGTGATGGAGCTGCTGAGCTTTGTTGCGATGGAGCCGCCTTCGAGCTTTGACGCCGAGGCTGTGCGGCGCGAAAAAGTGAAGGCATGGCGGGCGATTCCTCCGATTCCGATTTTGAACACGGTGCGCGGGCAGTATGGGCCGGGGCTGATTGATGGGCAGCACGTGGTGGGCTATCGCGACGAGGAGCGGGTGAGTCCCGAGTCGGGCACGGAAACCTATGCAGCCCTGCGGCTGGGGATTGAGAACTGGCGCTGGGCGGGAGTTCCGTTTTTTCTGCGTGCAGGCAAGCGGATGAAGAAGCGGGCCACGGAAATCAGCATCCAATTCAAGCAGCCGCCGCTGCT
>Ga0187855_10000017_pt1 | contig 136331 bp, 120 predicted proteins | sample June2016WEW_8_10_2_FD_132969 | JGI IMG/M metagenome (GOLD analysis project Ga0187855, IMG submission 132969) | Peatland microbial communities from SPRUCE experiment site at the Marcell Experimental Forest, Minnesota, USA - June2016WEW_8_10 | ecosystem: Environmental > Terrestrial > Soil >... | reverse complement strand
GGTTTTGTTCCTTGCGCTCGATGGCGCATTTCACGTCGGCCAGCAGTTTTTCGTTTTCAAACGGCTTCGACAAAAAGTTATATGCGCCACGGCGCCCGGCCTCGACGGCCATGGTAATGGTCCCGTGACCGGTGAGCACGATGACCTCCGTCTCCGGCCAGCGTTTTTTGACCTGTGGCAAAAGGTCCAGACCGTCGGCGTCCGGCAGTTTCACATCGAGCAGCACCACATCCGGGGGATCCTGCGGGAAACATTTTTGCAGGGCGGCCCCGCTGCCGGCCTGGGCCACGTCGTAGTTTTCCTCCAGCACCGAGCGGAGCAGGTCCCGCACGTCGGCCTGGTCATCCACAATGAGAACTTTTGATTTCATGATTTGACTTTTTGCGCGCAGACCCGGACAAACCTCGAAAAAATCGCCCGGTGTCCGGCATGCCGTTCGGTCAACCGTTCAGGGTGGAATTGCACACTCAACAGGAACGGCATTCGCTGCGACGCATCTGATTTTAATTCCATCGCTTCCACAATTCCATCACGTGCTCGCGCCACGGCGGTCAGCGGTTCCGCCGGTTGCAGGACAGCCTGATGATGCGAGCTATTGACGCCCCAAATCCGCTTGCGGACGATACTGGCAAGCAATGAACCGCTTGTCAACGCCACTTCGTGCACCAATTCGTTGGCCTTGTCCAGGCGCTGGTGATCGAGTGCGCCGGGCACTTGACGACGAATATCGGCCACCAACCCGCCGCCCAGTGCAATATTCAACAACTGATGCCCGCGGCAGATGGCCAGCAGGGGTTTGCGCTGGCGGAAGGTTTCCTCGATCAGCATCAACTCGCGCAGGTCGCGCCCGCCGCCGTCCGGGGTGGTGTCCACGGTTTGGCGGACCGCGCGCGGCAGTTTCCGGGCGTACAGGCGGGGATTGATGTCGTCGCCGCCGGTCAATAACACGCCATCCACGCGCCGCACCATCTCCGCCAGGACCCGGCAGTCGGTCGTGGTCGGCACGGCGACGGGGATGCCTCCGGCCTGGAGCACGGCATTTTCATATTTGAACGAGAGGCTGATGGACAGGTCATGGAACTCGACCCCGCATTTTTCAATGCTCGGCGAGACGAGAATCAGGGGCGTTCCGGCCATTGGTCGCAATGTAAAGACGCCCCGGTGGCTTGTCAGTGGCAAAATCGGTTTCCCGGCTCGCCCTGACGACAACTCCTTCAAAAAGCCATGGTTTACGCCTTCCGGCTTGGCCCGATTTGTGCTGAAAAAGCGCTGTGAAGTTTGACGTACGAAAGATTCATCGGAGCAACATCTACCACTTGTTGAACACCATCATTCCTTGCAACCACAAACAGAAAGCCGAATCCGACGCTTGTGGCATTGTGATCATCCTGGGTCTGATCGTGGGGGGGGTGTCCCTGGTTCGCCTGGTTTTGGACTGTACCCACTGAAAAGTGGACACCATCAAATTCCCGCCTCAGGAAACCGTTCCCGAATGCGGCGGCAAAGATGTGCCTCATCCGCCGGGTGGTAACGGCGCCGTGGAATAAAGCGCCTCAGGGCATCCAACAATTCCAGCCAATCCTCCAACGGCGGTTCCGCCACCAGCGCCCACTGGTCATAACGTTTTTCACGCTGAAAGAAAATCCATTCCCGGCCGACGCGTTGCGCATAAATCTGCAGCTTGACGCCGTCGTCGGTGACCCGCTTCCAACTGATTTCAGCCTTGGGCATCTGTATTTGGTTCGAGGTTCAAAGTTCCAGTTTCAATCTTTGGCTTCCCGGCCCCAAACCTTGAACTTGGAATCTGGAACATTGAACGGATTATAAGTCCACGCCGGCCACGGCCATGGCGGCGATGCCTTCTTCACGGCCAATAAACCCCATTTTTTCGTTGGTCGTGGCCTTGATCCCTATGTGCTTTTCCGGGACGTTGAGCGCGATGGCAATACGCCGTTTCATTTCCGCAATGTGGGGATAAACTTTTGGTTGCTGGGCAATAATGGTTGCGTCCACATTCACGATTTTCCCCGGTCGAAGTGAGATGAGGCGTGCAGCCTCCTCCAGAAAAATCCGGCTGGGGACGTTTTTCCAGCGCGGGTCGGTATTCGGGAAAAAATGGCCGATGTCCGGTTCGCCGAGCGCACCGAGCAGCGCGTCACAGATGGCGTGCATGAGGACGTCGGCGTCCGAATGGCCGTCGAGGCCTTTGGCGTGCGGAATTTCGACCCCGCCGAGAATGAGTTTGCGTCCCGCGATCAGCGCGTGAACATCATAACCGATGCCAATGTGAACCATGGCGGAATTGTAGAACCCGCGCTCCGGCCAACCAAGATTATTTCTGGCCTTGCGGCAGCGTGAAGAAGAACGTGGCGCCCTTGCCCGGCTCGCTATTGGCCCAGACTTCGCCGCCGTGGTTTTGAACGATATGTTTCACAATCGAAAGTCCCAGGCCGGTGCCGCCTTGTTCGCGCGACCGCGCCTTGTCCACGCGATAAAACCGTTCGAACACGCGATCGAGCGCCTCGGGCGGGATGCCCGGGCCGTCGTCCTGCACGAACACCTCGATTTTGCCGGCGTCGGTTTTTTGCCCGCCCACGGTGACGCTGCCCTGGGTGCGGCCGTATTTGATGGCGTTGTCCACGAGGTTGGCAAACACCTGTTCCAGACGGTGCGCATCCGCCGCGGCGACCAGATCGTTCAATTGGTTGACCAGTTTCACGTCCTTTTCCTCGGCGCGGGCTTTTAAATCGGTGAAGACCTTGTCCGCCAGCGGCCGCAATTCCACCGGCTGCACATTCAGTTTGACCCGGCCGGATTCCAGCGCCGAAATGGTGAGCAGGTCCTGGATCAGCAAATCCAGCCGTTGCGCGTTGCGCTCGATGATCCGGAGAAACCGCTCCGCGACCTCGGGATTGTTGCGGGCGCCCTCCAGCAGCGTTTCGACGTAACCCTTGATGAGCGAGAGCGGCGTGCGCAACTCATGGCTGACGTTGGCGACAAATTCCTCGCGGGTGCGTTCGAGTTGTTTGAGCCGGGTCAGGTCGTGAAAAACGAGGATCGTGCCCTCGCGTTCGCCGGCGGAGTTGAAAATGGCGGCAGCGTTGACCTGCAACCAGCGTTCGCTCAGTTCCGGCAGCTTCAGTTCGTAATCGAAAACCTGTCCGTCGCGCTCGACGCGTTCGACGAGGGCGGCGAGTTCCGGGACACGCAACGCTTCGACGACGGTTTTGCCGCGCAACTCGGTTTTCAGGCCGAACAGGTTTTTAAAGGAGCGGTTGGCGAGATAAATCCGGCGGTTGCGGTCGAGCAACAACAACCATTCCAGCATGCTGTTGAACAGGACCTGTTGCTGCGCCTTGGCGTCCACCGCCGTCTGCTGTTCCCGGCGCTGGAAATCCTCCATGTCGGCCTGCAATTGCCGCTGCTGGTGCCGGAATTTTTGCCGCCACCAGAAATGAATCCCGAACGCGACGGCCACCGTCAGAATGGTCAGGAGCAGCCACATAATCGAAAGGCTGAAGGCTGAAGGCTGAAGGCGGAAACCGGTGTTGAGCGGAAGCGAGGCGTAAAGCCGGTTTCCTCATTCTTCATTCTGCATTCTGACTTCACTCCACAAACCGATAACCGACGCCGCGAACGGTGTCCAGATGCTTTGAGGCCGGGCCAAGCTTCTCGCGGAGCCGGCGCATATGGGTGTCCACGGTGCGCGTGTCAATAAGGCTGTCATATTCCCACACGTCACGCAGCAGATGGTCGCGCGACTGGACGCGCCCGGCGCGTTGCGCGAGCACGACGAGCAGTTTGAATTCGGTGGCGGTCAGCTCGATCGGTTTACCCTTCCAACTGGCCACGTGCCGCGGCAGGTCAATCAACAGATCACCGAAGCGCATCTGGTCTTGGGGCTTTTCCCCGTTTTGGCCGCGCGTCAGGATTTTTTTGATGCGCAGCAACAGTTCACGCGGGCTGAACGGCTTGGTCAGGTAATCGTCGGCGCCGAGCTCGAGGCCCAGCACGCGATCAATCTCCGCTGCCTTCGCGGTGAGCATGATGACGGGGACGCGCGAGGTGACGGGTTCGAGCCGCAAGGTTTTGCAAATTTCAAAACCGTCCATTTCCGGGAGCATCACGTCGAGCACGATCAGGTCCGGCGGCTGCGCGCGGGCCTTTTTCAACGCCTCCGCGCCGTCCACCGCCGTGCTCACGGTATAACCGGCCTGCTTGAGGTTGAATTCCACAAGCTCGACGGCTTCCGGCTCGTCATCCACCACTAATATCTTAGGCTTCACCTTTGGTCAGGCATCATGCCTTGAATGGCGGCCGTCATACAATTCCAAAATCTGTGACAACCGTGTTACGGTTGGGTGACAATTCGATTTACGATGCCTGGTTTTCGATTTACGATTTGTCCAGCGTGCCGGTATTTTGAAACAATCGTCAATCATCAATCATCAATCGTAAACGGTAAATTATCATGCCAGTTCCCGTCGTCACCATTGCCCAGATGCGCGAATGGGAAAACGCCACCTGGGCTTCCGGCCAGACCGAGGCTGAAGTCATCCGCCAGGTCGGTGAGAAAATCGCCCGGACCACCCTGGGAATGACCCGGCCGGGCAACGCCATTTTGATTCTCGCCGGCAAGGGCCATAACGGCGACGACGCCCGGGCGGCCAAAGAATTTTTAAGTGACCGCAGAATTTTTTTACTGAACTCGACCGATCCGGTCGCGGCGCTCGCCGAATTCCAACGTCGGACGGGCGTCCCGCCTGTTTCTGACCCTTTCGTTTCAGATGGAGACAGGCGGGACGCCTGTCCTGCGTTGATCATTGACGGCCTGTTTGGCATCGGCTTGAACCGGGTGCTCGACGACGGCTGGCAAAAGTTCATCACGAAGGTCAATGAATCGAAAATTCCGGTCCTGGCCGTGGACGTGCCGTCCGGCTTGAACGCGGACACCGGCCAGCCGCAGGGGGCGGCGATCGAGGCGGCGGTTACGCTGACGGTGGGTGCGCCCAAAATCGGATTGCTCGCGCCTGGTGCCTGGCCGTTGGTCGGCCGGCTGGAAGTCGCTCCCGACGTCGGCTTGATTGACTGTCCGCACCGGGGTGAATTGAATTGGACGCTGCCGGATGACTTTGCCGGTTTTCCGCCGCGGCGCGCCGTTGCCGGCCACAAAGGTTCGTTCGGACACCTGGCGATCGTTGCGGGCAGCTTCGGTTTTCACGGGGCGGCGGTGCTGGCCGCCCGCGGCGCACAACGGGCGCAACCCGGACTCGTCACGGTGTATCCGCAGGAATCCATTTATCACGTGGTCGCGTCGCAATTGCAGGCGGCGATGGTGAATGTCTGGAAACCGGAAATCAAATTGCCCGAATCGGTCAACGCCGTATTGATTGGGCCGGGGCTGGCGGCTCCGGAGTTTGTTGAAGAACTGAAGACGATGACCCGACGAATGTGGCGGCGGCTGGCGCGCGATTCATTTTTGCCGATGGTGGTGGACGCGAGCGCACTCGACTGGCTCGTGCCTCACGCGCTGGCGAAGAACGAGATTCGGGTGGTGACGCCGCACCCCGGCGAAGCGGCACGGATGCTGGGCAAGCCCACGGAACAAATTCAGGCCAACCGTCCGCAGGCCGTGCGCGAGATTTCACAGCGCTTTGGCGATTGCTGGGTCGTCCTGAAAGGCCACCAGACCCTCGTGGGCCGGAGCACCGGTGAAATGTTCGTGAATTCGTCCGGCAATCCGCATCTGGCCCAGGGTGGCAGCGGCGACGTGCTGGCGGGTTTCATTGCGGGGCTGCTCGCGCAACCGGCGTTGCAGGCCGATGTCGGCAAAACCCTCCGGTTCGCCGTCTGGTTGCACGGCGCGACGGCGGATGCACTGCAAGCCGCGCGAACAAACTGGGTGATGGAAGACTTGGTCGCCGGACTGGGCCGGGCGGGTTGAAAATTCGAGCGTTAATCCACTCAGCCGCTTGACGGCGCGGCAAATTTTTCCACCAATTCCTTCACCTTCCGCAAATCCAGCTTGCCGGTGCCGAGGAGGGGAAAACTCCCGACCCGGGAAAATTGATCGGCGCGCGGTTTCCACAAGTTCGGCAGATCACACTGCGCCAGTTTTTCCATGCAGGGCGCCAGTTGTTCATCGGTCAGCCTGTGCAGCACCACCAATCGCTCGCCCTTCTTGTCGTCCGGCACACCGGCCACAACGAAGGTTTGCTCGGTCACGCCGGCCAGTTCGTGCAATTTTTCCTCAACCTTGATGTGCGGCACCATTTCACCGCCGATCTTGCTGAAACGGCTCAGCCGGTCGGTGATTTTCAGGAAACCATCCTCGTCAATCGCCGCGATGTCGCCGGTGCAATACCACCTGTCGCGCAACACCTCGGCGGTTTTCTCCGGCCGGCCGAGGTAACCTTGCATCACGTTCGGCCCGCGCACCAGCATCAGACCCGGCTGGCCGACCGGCAGGTTTTCCCCCTGCCATGGATTTTCCGGGTCGACGATGCGCACGCTCACGCCGGGCAGGGGATGTCCGATTTTGCCGCGCTTGGCTCCAATCTGCCGGAAACCCGCCGAGCGGAAATCGTGCGTGTTTACCGCCACCGCCGGCGCACATTCGGTGCAACCATAACCTTCAAGCGGGCGGATGCCGAAATGTTCCTCGAACGCCGCCGCCAGCCGGTCGGGCAGCTTCTCCGCGCCGGTCATCACCACGCGCAGACTGCCAAAATCCTCCGCCGAACAGCCGCGCAGGTAAAGTTGCAGGAAGGTCGGCGTGGCCAGCAGGAAGGTGAGCTTGTGTTCGCGGACCAGCGGGCCAATCGCCCTGGCCTCGAGCGGATTCGGATGATATACGACACCCACGCCCAACACCACCGGCAGGCAGAGTGTTCCGGTGAATCCGAAAGAATGGAAAAACGGCAGGATACCCAGGAGGCCATCCCGGTGATTCAAACCGAATATCTGTTCGAGTTGCTCGACGTTCGAACCGAGGTTGTAGTGGCTCAGCCTGACGCCTTTCGGATCGCCCGTGCTGCCGCTGGAGAAAATCACAGTGGCCAGATCGTCCAAACGGGTTTTTTGTTGCGCACCCAGCAACCGTTGCATCCAGCGATTGGGCACCAGCCACGCGATCAACGCAGCGGCGAGCTTCTCGCCGAAGCCGGGTTTGGCCACCGCTTCCTCCAGCAAAACAATTTCGCCGGGCACCTTCAGCTTGAGCTTGTCGAGCAATACCTTCGAAGTGACAACGGTTTTGATGTCACATTGCCGGAGGCACGAGGCCAGGGTTTCCTCCGACACGGTATAGTTCAAATTCACCGGGACCTTGCCGAGCAGCATGGCGGCGTGGTTGACCAGGGCGCCGGGCACCGACGGTGGCAGCAACAGACCGACCATGTTTTGGCCTGACCAGATTTTCCGCAGACGCCGCGCGAGAAAGATGGACCGCACCAGCGCCGCGCCGAAGTTGACCCGGGGATTTTGGGCGTCCGCCATGGCAAACCGGAATGGATGATTGCGTGCCGTTTTGACGAAGCTGATGGGCAGGGGGCGCAGGCGGGCCTTGCGGGCCTGCCAGGCTTCGACGAGAAGTTCCTGCACCGTGGAGCGCACCTGGAAGGGGGTCGCCGTGGGTGGCAGCGGTTTGCCGTAGTTGATGGTGACGGGATAAGGAAAGCGCCGTGGCAGTTTCCAAAGGAAACGGCCTTTTTCAAAACTGAAGATGCTGCCCCACACGCCGTCGATGGCCACCGGAATAATCGGCGCGTCCACGTCCTTCATGATGCGCTCGAAGCCTCGCCGGAACGGCAGCAGCTGGCCGATGCGGGTGATTTGCCCCTCGGCAAAGATGCAGACAACCTCGCCGTTCCGAATTGCCTCGCTGGCGGTTTGCAGCGATTTGATCATTTCGCGCGGGCGTTGATCGGAGGAAATCGGAATGACCCCCAGGATTTTGGCGAATGGCTTGAGGTGCGGCAGTTCGTACTGTCCCCGGAACATCATGATCCGCACCTGCCGGTCGGTGGAGGCCAGCAGCAACAGGGCGTCCACGAACGAGACGTGGTTGCAGACAAAGAGCGCGCCGCCTTTTTCAGGAATGTGGTCACGCCCCAAAACGCGGATGCGGTACAGCGAATGGGTGGCGCACCAGAGCAGAAACCGGAGCAAGGCGTCCGGCAGTAAAATCAAAACATAAATTGCGCCCACCAATGTCAAAATGCCCCCGATGAGGAAAACCTGGCGGGGCGACAGTTGCAGTTTCTGAACCAGTAACCAGTGGGCACCCGACGCCAGGAACACGCCCACGAACGACAGCCAGTTTGCCACGGCCAGCACCTCGCCCTTTTTCCGGGCGTCGGGTCGGTGTTGCAGCAATGCCGAAACCGGCACGATGAAGAAGCCGCCCGCAAAACCCAGCAGCGCCAGCAACGCAAATGCGCCGTTGAACGTCACGGACGGCAACGCGAGCAGTGCCGAGATGACGGACAAACCGAATGCGCCAATGGGTACCAGGCCATATTCAATCTTGCCGCCGGACAGATAGCCGGCCGCAACGCTGCCAAGGCCGATGCCAAGCGCCAGGGCCACATTAAGCAAACCGATTTTTGTCTCGTTGACGCCCAGCACGTTCGCCCCGTAAAAGAACAAATTCAGCAGCAGCAAAGCGCCGAGGAAATTGAAATAGGTGTTGCCCAGCAGCGCGAGCACCAGCGGGCGGTCGCCGCGTATCGCACGAAGCTGGCTGAGGATTTGCCTCAGAAAGTTTGGGTGAAATTTCTTCGCCGGATCCGCGGCGGGTATGCGCGTGATACCGAGACACGTCGTCAGTCCAACGAATGCCAGAGCGATGAGGAGGATGCCGGAGATCCATTGCCGGCCATGAAACTTTTCCGCCATCAGTGCCGCCGTGACCGTGCCAAGGATGATGGCCATGAACGTTCCGAGTTCGAGTATTCCGTTACCCCATGAAAGATTCCGCTCAGGCAACAGTTCCGGCAGGGAGCCGTATTTCGACGGGCCAAAGAACGCACTGTGCGTGCCCATGAGAAAAACACCCGCCAGCAAAAAGTGTTTGTCCGTCCGCCACAGTCCCGCCAGTACGAGCGCCATGACGGCCAATTCGAAGATTTTTACGCCGAGCATCACTGAGCGTTTGCTGAAACGGTCAGCCAGAAAACCACCCGCCATTGAAAATAAAATAAACGGCAACGAAAACAAAACACCGATAAGTTCACCGTAGGCATGTTTTTCGGAAAGCGACATGGCGGCCCGGCCGGTGGCGAACAGGGCCACGAACACGACCAGATTTTTCAAAACACTGTCGCTGAACGCGCCTTGGAATTGCGTGACGATAAGCGCCCAGAAGCCGGAGGTGGAGTCTGGCATCTGGCGTCCGGGGTCTGGGGTCTGGCTTTCGGTCACGCGGTCAGACTATCCCTTTGTGTGTCAGACTGTGAATTGAAAAACTTTTGCCGTACATCGTTTCAAACAATGGCGCGTTCCGCCGTTCGGAATCAGGATACAATCCGAAATTCCTTGAACCGATTTCCGGGGGCGGGCAGGATCCTGTCGAATGCGAATCCACCGCTAGCGAACCCGGCCGTTTATGGCGTTTCGTTTCAAAAAAAAGGAATCACCGACCCGAGCGACGCGGCGTTTGAGCCGCGAGCGGATCGGCAAGGCACTGGATTACCTGCAAGGACGTGACCGGCTGGAGGCTGTTCACAGTGTGCGCAAGGAGATCAAAAAAATCCGCGCAACCCTCGAACTGGTCCACAAAGGGATGGAGGGAAACGTATATAACAGATACATAAAAATGTTGCGCACGGCGGCAAAGCGTCTCCGGGACCCGCGCGACGCGCACGTCCGGCCCCGGACACTCGAGCGACTGGTGGCGCACTTTCACGTGCGGCTGCCGGCACATCCGTTTTCCGGAGTTAAAAAGGTTTTGCGCCAGGACTGTCGTGAGGAAATGCGCGAATTCCGGAAGGGCAAATCTGCGGCGGTGGTGGACCGCCTGTTGCGGAAGATGAATCGGCGGGCCGGAGATTTGAAGGTCAGGGCGGAAGGTTGGACGGCGACGCAACCGGGATTGTTGGAAAGTTATCGCCGCGGCCAAGAGTCATTGGCGACGGCGCTTAAGGCACCCTCGTCGGAAAATTTCCATGACTGGCGGAAGCACGTGCAGGACCTCTGGCATCAACTCCGTTTGCTGTATCCCATCCAGCCCCAAAACCTCCGTGTGTCCGCCGATGAAATAAAAACACTGAGCCAATGTCTTGGTGACGACCACGATCTGGTCATGTTGCAGCGATTCATCACCCGGCGCTGCGCCCGCAAATGTGCCGGAGAGGTGAAGTTGCTGAATCAACTGATTGAATTACGTCAAAAAGAATTGCGCTCCGCCGCGCTGGCCCTCGGCGCGCGCTTTTATGCGGAGAAACCGTCCCGATTTTGTGAACGGCTCGAAAATTACTGGCGTGCCTGGCGCGCCGGGAAAGAATCCCGATTCCGGAAATGATCCTCAACTTCACCAGGGGACTGGCGGTGGGAGCCTCCGTATCGTTTGGCAAAGTGTCATTCGTTAAGTTAACCGCTTGGACACCATTTCAGCGTTAAAGCCGTCAAATGGTCGTTTCGCATAACTATTGTTGCCTGAATTAGTTAGGCTAGTAACAGAAAAGCTTAACGATGTTAACGGTTTCTTTATATTGGCATACGCGCTGCTGTTTTTTAAAGCCGGCAAGAGCCGCAAAAAAGGTTAATTGCCGAAAATAATACTGGGAAAAATGAACGCCGAAACTGCGAAGACCAAAAGCATCGTTTTTGTCGAAGACAATCCCGTTGTGCTGATGGCGTATAAAAATCGCCTGCAGCGGGAGGGATTTCACGTCGAGCCGGCCCTGGATGGGGTGGAGGCGATGAAGATCCTTACCCAGTTTGTGCCCGATTTGGTGGTGCTCGATTTGATGTTGCCCAGATTGAACGGCGTGGAGTTGCTTAAATTCATTTCGGCGGATCCCCGCTACCAAACGGTCCCGGTCATCGTTCTCTCCACCAATTCCATCATGGATACGTCGGATGATCATGTATTGGAACGCGCGAGCAAACGCCTGCTCAAAAGTTCCTGCACCCCCGCCATCATGCTGCAGGCCGTCCAGGAATTGTTCGCCGACGGTTCCCCATCCACCGAACCGAAGACGGGAACGGTTGCGCCTGGCCGCCACATCACGGTTTGAGGACGTGCATCGGCGGGATCGCATGGCCGGCAGTCAAGGTCAACAGGTTCATGGTGTTTCGTTTTTCATCGCCTCGGCATAGGGTTTGCCATCCACGAAGACTTCCTTGATTTTCGGGTGGCCGGAAGCGGGCACGACGGCCTGCACCGTGAGCTTGCCGATGGGATTGTCCGTGTCTTCGGCAACGTAATAATTTTCGATGCCGTAGGTGACATGAATCGAATTGGTGCTCCACCAGCGTTCCTCGCTCCTGCCGCAAAGCAGAATTTCGTTCACCGATGGTGTGAACTCGTTGGTGCTGGCACGCGCGACCTCATAGAACCGGTTCGTTTCCGCGGTGAGCGCGACGAATATCTTCGTTCCGTAAGGCAAATCCTTTGCCACCGGCGGGGAGAACCGATTCGTCGGCACGTCGCTGATGGTGTAATTCAGGATCAGATAATCGCCGCGCAACACGTCGCGCGGGTCCACGCGGCGGGCTTCCAGCAGGATGATTTTGCCGTGGGCCAGGGCGTATTCTTGGGCGATAACGGTACCGAGCAGCCAGGCGGTTTGCAGGGCGAGGACGGGGATGAGAAGTTTGAGTTTCATGGTGCGATCCGTTTTCTTTGCCGGAGGATTCATTTCTGGTATTCCGCCAGACGCTTGACGAGCAGTTGGTCGCAACGGGCGTGGGAGGTGATGCCGATGCTCTGGTAATCGGGCTGATGCGAATTCTGCAGGTCCACAATCACCCACTCGCCCTTGCGGTCAACGATGCCAGCCGTTGCTGCTGCTCCGGCGCAAGGCCGGCCTGGGATTCGGCGCCAACCGTGAAACGACCGATGCATATTGCGGCCAGGAGGATGGCCACCGCGCGGGCCGGACTCGTTGCGGTGATGGGTTTTTTCATGGTTTTGCTCCTGTGGTTGGTGATGTGATTTGTTTCATCAGCTTGCGGCGTTTCTTTTCGAGGTAAACGCCGAACAAAATCAGGAAGACGCCGGACACGACAAACATCAGGCCGGTGCGCGCCATCGAGCCGAGCAAGTCGCAATAGGCCGCGATGATGTCGAGCGCAATGAAGACGACGCCGAGATTTACCAGAAACGGTGAGCGTTCCTGGAGGCCGACCTGGATTTGCAACAGGCAAAAGACAAACAGCGCCAGCGTGCCGGCCAAGTAGCTCCAGGATTCGCCCCCATAAAAGAAACGCGGACCGGGGGAACAATCGAGCTGCCATAAACCGAACCAGACCGTGCCCATGAAAACCATCATGCCGGACACCGCGGCAAACCGGGTCCAGCGCCACTGACGGCTGAGCGCGGCCGGATTTTTAATGCTGCCGGCGAGCAGCAACAGCGCGAGTACCGCCAAAGCCGGGAATATCCATTGATGAACTTCGGAATTTTCCCAGTTACCGAAGACCCCTTTCCACGTCAGCGGATAGACGAAGAGGAGGAAGGCGAGCAGGCCGAGTTTTTCCGTCATCCCGGCGAATCCGGCAAACGCGCCGGGTCGCAGCCATCCGCCGGCGCCGAGATAAATCAAGCCGAGCAACGCGTAGAGCAGAAGCTGCCGCCCATCGTCACCGCAATAAATCCAACTGCCCCGCTCGTTGACTTCGAGGCCGAACCAGATGCCGAACGCCAGCAACAGCAGGATGTGTTGGGCCTTGGAGCGCAGCAGCCACGGCAGCGCGGCGAGGCCAACCCACCAGAGTAGAAACGCGTTCGGCGGGCGGGAGACGATGTTGTAAATCTGGCCCAGCAACGCAATGTTCGCCAGGAACAGGCACGAACCGATGAGGTGCAGCGCCTCGCTGGTCTTGCGGTATTGGCCGTGGACTTTACGCCCGTCCTCCGTAGCAGGGCTACTGCGGAGGGTGGACAGCCACCAGCCACCCGCGTGGAAGCCGAGCATGAGCGCGAGGCCACCGGCGATTTTCACGCCGCGCGGGATTTCATTCCAGTGGGCGGAAATCAGCAGAATGACTCCCGCTGTGATCAGCACCGCGCCAATCATGGAGATGATGGCAAGAAATTTGCCGCCGCCATCTTCCTTGAGTTCGAAGTGACTGACGATTTTCTGACGTTGGTCGTCGCTGATGAGACCGGCATCGTGGAGTTTCTGAATGTCGCCGTATTTCATAACTGTTCTCTGGAAATGCCACGGGTGAAGCGGGCGCGGCGTGCGTGGTTTTGTATACTGATTCTACCAGCCTGATGAATTAGGGCAGGTTTTGTTCCGGCCTCTAACCCGGCATTACCAATCATTTTATTGCGCGGTCCGGCTCCTTGTTGCTCCGTGGGGTGGCAGATGGGTCGGAGTTTGCGATTTTCCCAATGAGTTCGCCCGTTAATTTGTCAATCAATTCATCACGAAGCCGGGCGCGCATGTCCCCGGTCTTGCCGGCCGCCAGGTAATCAGGGGTCGTGGCTGAAGTTTTCGAATCGACACTCACGAAGAACACGGGCTCGATGGTAGCGGCATCAATCAAGGTCCCGGAGGCTTTCCCTTCCATTTCAATTTTGGAACTTGGCACGATGAAGGCACCCACAATGGTGATGTCGAGAACGGTTAAAAAATTGTTCTTCCGCCAGGAATCAATATTGCCGCCAAACAGAAACACGTAATTCGCCCCGGCGGACTGTGCCAGACTGCAAACAGACTTCACGCGGGCCGAATAGTCTGCCAGGGAGGTTTTGGCCTGGTTGTCATACGCATATCGTGATTCCGGTCCATCCGGCAGGGGCAAGCCGACAACCGGGGTAATAAAGCCACCCTGGCTGTCCAATTTATCCAGCATATTTTGGGGTGGAGCGGTTTCCCCGACTTGACCAACGGCCAGACGAATGGGTGTGGCCAGCGTTTGGGTGGAACGGCATGCCGGTCCTGGTTGCAAACTCAGGATGTAATTGGAATAGTCCGCGCCGGCATGTTCATCGGATGACAGGCCGGTCGCTTCACAAGCCGTCACCAGACAGACTGCGGCCAGCGCGAATGTGAATGGGATCATGGTTTTCATGTTTTTCCGTTGGGTTGTTGTCGCTGACAATTTCAATGCTTTCATCGCGTGACACTCTATCCACCCTTGCCATGGCAGTGTTAATTGATAAAACTGGCGGCAGCATCGCTTAAAACAATGAACATCCATCACCTGGAGTTGTTCTACTACGTCGCCCGGCACGGCGGCATCATGCCGGCGGTGCACAACATCCCCTATGGCATCCAACAGCCGGCGGTCAGTTCCCAGATCGCCCAACTCGAGGAATTTCTCGGGGCGACGCTGTTTCACCGCCGGCCGTTTGCGCTGACGCCGGCGGGCCAGGAGCTCTACGATTACATCAAGCCGTTCTTTGACAACCTGGAAGCGGTGGCCGAAAAAATCCGCGGCGGTGTTTCCCAGCACCTGCACATTGCCGCGTCCGAAACGGTGCTGCGCGAACATCTGCCGGCCATGCTGCAGGAATTGCGGCAGCCGTTCCCGAAATTGAAGGTGACGTTGCGCGAGGGTTATCAGCCGGAGGTTGTCACCTGGCTGCAACGACGGGAAATTGACGTGTCCCTGGGACTGATCGGCAGCAAGCCGCCCGTCGGCGTGAATGCGTTGCTCTTGTTTAGACTGCCGCTGGTGTTGCTCGTTCCCAAAACGAGCAGACTAAAATCCGTGCAGGAACTCTGGGAGTGCGATCCCATCGAGGAATCGCTCATCACGGTGCCGAGCAACGAATTCATCAGTCGCGCGTTTCAGGCGGGGCTGGCGAAACTTGAGGTGGATTGGTTCAGCCGGATTGAAGTCAGCTCCGTTGAGCTGGTGCAGACGTACGTTGCGAACGGCTACGGCATCGGTGTGACCGTGGGCGTGCCCAAAATGAAACTCCATCCGCAGGTGCGCGTGTTGCCCCTCGACGGATTCGAGCCGGTCAAGTTTGGCGCGCTCTGGCTGGGTGGAAAAAATCCCCTGCTCGATACCTTCCTCATGATTGTCCGGGCCACGGCGGGACGCTTGATGGAAGGGAAAAATCTGAACTTGTGATTTCTCAAACGCGGGGCACTTCCCGGCTGCCAACGGTGCCCCGGCGGTCGGCGTGGCGACGTGGCAGGACGATGTGCGGCCGGCGGTGTTTCTTTTCAAGTTAAAATCGGCACGAAAAAAGGTTGCGTGAACGGGTTCAAGCCGGTTCAAACCGGCGCCGTTTTAAGCGCGCAGAAATCCTTTCCCGCCGTCGCCCATTTAAACAATTTTCCGCCCGGGCGGGTGCTCGGGAACGCCAGTTCCGCCAAAAGCAGGTCAATCCAATCGCAGCTCCGTTTGACGGGCCTCAAGACTGTAAAAGACCGTGAAGCGTGTGAACATTTTCAGTCGGGGATTGTTGCACAAAGCAGCTGAGTCCGGGCGATTTACGGCCATTTCCAAGACAGCGCGCCTTGGGTCAGGACAAACCGGCATTAGTTTGGCGTAATTTTTCCGCGCAACCGAATCTGGCGCGGCGATTGCTGAACCAGCGAAGCATCTGTTTGAAGGCTGCACGTAATTTAAACTAGACGACTAAAAAATGCAAATAGGCTTGCCATTTCTGAACGGGGTTGCGGGGAAAAAGCGGAACCAGATGATCTGTGTTGATTTGGGGAGCCGCACGACCAAGGCTGTTCTACTGGAGCGGCGCGGCGAGATTTTCGCCTTGCTCCGTTATGTGTTGCTGGATGCGCCCATTTTCGAAAAAACACTTTCCCCGGAGTTGCTGGCGGAACATCTCAAGGCCGTCCACGAAGCTTTGGGGGCCAAGACCAGATTTGTCACGTTGTCCATCGGGGTAAATGACGCCATCGTGCGGCCGGTGGAACTGCCGCAAATACCGGTGGACGAGATGCGGTTGGTGCTCAAAAATAACACGCGCGGTTATTTGCAACAGGATCTGCCCAATCGGGTTTTCGATTGTCATATCATTCCGCCCAAAGCGCCGTCCAAACCCGCCGAGGCCGGCAAGTCCGTCGCCATTCCCAAATTGAAGGTATTGGTGGCCGGCGCCAAGAAGGAGTTGGTGAGCGATTTTCAAACGGCGATCCAGGACGCAGGCCTTGTGGCCGACCACATCGTACCCGGTCTGATTGGCCCGGTGAATGCCTTTGAACTGGCAATGCCGGAAGCGTTTGTGAATGACTCGGTCGCCCTGGTGGACATCGGATTTAAAAATTCTTCGATTTGCATCCTCCAGCAGGGGGAACTGGTTTTGAGCCGGGTGGTGGGTATTGGCGGCGATAAGTTGACGGCCGGCCTGGCGGAGATGATGAACATCAGTTACGCCGAAGCCGAAGGTATTAAAATAGGCATGGCCCCGGAAATTCAATCCACGCTGGAAACGCAGGTGCTGCCGCTGGGTCGCGAATTGCGGGCGTCGCTCGATTTCTTTGAACATCAACAAGACCGGCCGGTGTCGCACGTTTATGTCAGTGGCGGTACCGCCCGTTCGGAACTCATTGTACAAATGCTGCACAGCGAACTGGTCGCCGAATGCAAATCCTGGAACCCGACAGCTTCCCTGCAACTGGCGTTGCCGGGGCAGCAGGCTGTTGAAATTGAACACGTCGCGCCGCAATTAACTGTGGCCATCGGTGCCGCGATGGCCGCCTTTTGATTATGCCGATACGCATCAATCTGCTGGCTGAAGCCCAGGCTGCCGAGGATTTACGGCGACGTGATCCCATCAAACGCGTGATCTTCTGGGGAGTGCTGGTGGTGGCCCTGATGCTCGCGTGGTGGAGCTGGCTCCAACTGAGAGTCATGGTGGCCAGTCAGCACCTGTCCGAGGTGCAGGCGCAAATCCAATCGCATACCAATGCGTATCAGGTGGTGGTGGTTGGCCAGAGAAAAATTACTGAAGCCAAGCAAAGCCTGGCGGCGTTGCAAAAATTGACCAGCAGTCGTTTTCTGCAGGGCGATCTGCTGGAAGCCCTGCAACGTGCGACCGTGCCCGGGGTGCAATTGATGCGGCTGCGAGTGGACCAAACGTATGTTGCCACGGAGGCCGGCGCTTCTGATGCCGGCGACACCGTTATCAAGCCGGGTCGCACGGGCACCGTTGCCGAAAGTATTGTGGTGTCACTCGATGCGCGGGATTTCAGCGGCAGCCTGGGTGATCAGGTTAACAAATTCAAAGATATCATCAGTCAAGAGCCATACTTCCAGGCTGAACTGGATAAGACGAACGGAGTTCGCCTGACGAACCTGTCCCCGCCCCAGGTTGGCCAGGATGGCAAACCCTCTGTGCTGTTTACCCTGCAGTGCAAATACCCCGATATAATACGATGAGACTGTCCAAGGAAAAACGCAACCAGCTGGTGCTTGTAATCTTCTTTATTCTGGCCGCGCTGGGCGTGATGTGGCTTGAGTTGATTCAGCCGCGATATGCGGCACTCAAACAGGTGGCGGAGAGCCAGGCCGCCGCTGAAGGCAAACTCGAGGGCATTCAAAATGCCATCAAACTTGCCAACGCCGTAACCATTGACCTGACCAATGTAACCCAAACACTTTCAAATGCCGAAAGCGACATTGCCACCGGTGACCTTTACTCCTGGACCTATAATACCATCCGGCTTTTCAAGTCGGCGTATCAGGTGGACATTCCGGACATTGGCCACCCGGATGTTGAACCGATGGATTTGTTGCCGTCTTTTCCGTTCAAACAGGTCAGGTTTACCGTCACCGGCACGGCTTATTACCATGACCTGGGCAAATTCATCGCCGACTTTGAGAATGCGTTTCCACACATCCGGGTCGTCAATTTGCAACTCCAGCCAGCCGACGTCACCGGCAGCAGCGAAAAGCTTTCATTTAAAATGGACGTCGTTGCCCTGGTACAACCCACCTCTTCATGAACAGAAATCGAACCAAGTGCCGCCTCAAAAATTTCCGCGTGAATGCGCTGGCGGCTTCATTCTCCATTGGCTGCGCAACGGTGCTGGCGGCCGGTGCCGAGCCAGCAACCCAGCCCGACAAACCAGCACCCCCGCGTTCCGTATTCACCATTCCTGCCGATTCCAAGGATGGGCGCGATCCATTTTTCCCGGACTCAACCCGGCCCTATGAAGCGGTCGCAGCTGCCAATCCCCGGGTGGCGGACGTCAGCTCGCTCGTTTTGAAAGGTTTTTCCGGGTCGCTGGATCAACGGCTGGTGATTATCAACAATCATACCTTTGCCGCCGGCGATGAAGGCGATGTCACCACACCCGTCGGCCGCATTCATCTGACCTGTATTGAAATCAAAACCAATTCGGTGGTGATTGAGGTTGGGGGCCAACGTCATGAACTCTTTTATTCAAACCAGCCTTGAACCCGGGACGACGCGTCATTTTTAAAATCATGGTCAACTGTTCATTCCCAGTCTCACGGTTCGGGCGATGGTTTTCACCGGGAAGTGTCCGGCGCAAAACACCATTGTCCGATGGGAACAATGGGCGGCCGGACCATTCCGCGAAAACAAAAATTTGGAGCTCTGGTGGGGTTGGCTCGGTACCTGCTAGGTAGTTGCCCCATTGGACTAACATCCAATAAGAACAAAAATTATGAAATCGAAACTGCTAATTGCCACGCTGCTTGTGGGACTTGTCTCGCAACGGTGGGCCATGTCTCAAACTGATACTAACAGTGTCGCGACCAACCAACCGGCAACGAGCGAGTCCGCTCCCGCGGCTCAGCCCGCCGACGCTGCCACCAACGCGGCCACGACGCCGGCCGCCGGCACCGATCAATCTGCCAGTACAACCAGTGTCACTACAACAACCACGACTAGCAGCAACGAAACCACCAGTGTGACGGACACCAACGCACCGGCCATGGTGACGACGAATACGGAATCTTCAAGCGTGGAGAGCACCAATGAAACTGCCAGTGCCGACGCCAATGCCTCGGCCGCAGCGCCAGCCGTGTTGCCCATTCAATTCCAGGACGTTCCGATCACCACCGCCATCGAAAATCTGGCCCGTCTGGCCGACATCAATTATTTGCTCGACCCGAAAATCGGCTATGGCCAGCCCGACCAAAACGGGCAGATCAAACCGGAACCGACCATTTCCGTCCGCTGGGAGAATGTCTCCGCCCGCCAGGCGTTGTTGGCCGTGCTGGATAATTATAATCTCGAACTCGTTGAGGACTCGAAGACCAAAATTGCGCGCATCGGCATCAAAAACCCGAATGCGCCGCCGCCGCTCCTCACCCGGGTCATTCAACTCAAATACTCCAGCGTCTCCAATATGGAGAACGCAGTGGAAAGCGCGCTGACCGACAAACGGAGCCGGGTGGTGCCGGATTCGCGCACCAGCCAGCTGGTGGTGGTTGCCACCGAGAGCGAACAGGACGCGGTCGACACGCTGGTGGAGCAGCTCGACAAACCCACCCGCCAGGTCTTGATTGAAACCCGCCTGATGGAGGTTTCCAGCTCGCCCAGTACTACCAAAGGCATCGATTGGTCAGGCACTCTGAGCGCACAACATGTTTCGTTCGGAAATAATTTGAATGCGAATCCAACGACCATTTCCCCCGGCTATTTGGGTTTCCCGGCAGGGCAAGCGGTAACGAATGGATCACCGATGGTTGAAGGTATCGACCAGGAATTGGCCAATTTGGTTAGTAAACCGAGCCTTGCTGCCAATACGGCCGAAGGTTTTGGAGCAACAGCCTTTCTCAATGCAGACGGCGTGAGCGCTGTCCTTTCCTTCTTGAACTCAGACGCCGACGCGCAAACCATCGCTACTCCCCGCGTCGTGACGTTGGATAATGAGCCTGCTCATATTGAAGTCACCCGGGCCTCACCTATCTTCGCCACGACTGCTGGCACGCAGGGCTCACCCGGTGGCTCGCAAGTGACTTATACCAATTTGGGAACCATCCTGGATGTCACCCCGCGTATTTCCGCCAATGACTACATCTGGCTGACTGTGCAACCGGAAGTTTCCAGCGTGGCTGATACCGTCACAAAAATTGTGGCGGGCGTGGAAAATCAGGCGGATGAATATGACGTACGCAAGGTGGTCACCCAGGTCCTAATCCCCAATGCCAACACGCTCGTCATGGGCGGCTTTATCAAGGACAACACGCAAAACCAATATACCAAGGTCCCTGTGTTAGGTGATATTCCCGTGCTTGGATATGCTTTCCGATCTGAAAGCAAGGGGATCGTCAAAGACAATCTGTTGATTTTCATCACCCCAACCATTGTCAAAGACGGAGACTTCCAACCGACGTCAACGGAATTCCTGCAATCCAGCCCGTTGGGGCCCAAACCGCCCATGAATCCTACCACGATGTGGAACAGTGCCAAACCCCGCAACTGGACCCATCCGAAGGACACAGATCCTTATTATAACATCGCCAACCAGCCGGCGACTGATTGGTCAACGACGACCAACAGCGCGGCCGGGTCGTCAACGACGACAAGCACGGTTAATATAAATCCGTAATGGTTATTGGTCTTTTCAAGGGCGCGCCCGCTTGGGCGCGCCTTTTTCATTTTCAACCCGGCAAGTTTTCGGCAGCCACCCGTTTCAAATAATCGAAGGAAAATATCCCCGTGGTGTGTCCATCCCCCCAAGCCGGCTGAATGGCATAGCCGCCTACAACGACAAACCGAACCAACTGAAAGGCCGATGGGGTCAATGGCCGGCCGGGATTCTTGTAGACGTTCCCCAATATATCCGCCTCGCCCCGGCATTCGGCGCAGGGACAGCTTCGCCGCAACACCTCCAGCGGGATGAAACTTTCGCTGTCGTCGTCCCATTTGATGGCCAGCTCGGCGCCGATGACTTGAATGTCCCGTGGTCGCATCAGCGCCTCGTCAAACGGCGCTCAAACGCGGCAAGCGTTTCGGGACTGACGTGATGTTCGATCCCCTCGGCGTCCAGCTCGGAAACTTTCTCCGGAATGCCCAGCGACCGCAAAAAAGCCACGACGGTCTCATGCCGTCGTTTGCACTCCGCCGCCAGCCGTCGCCCGGCGTCGGTCAGAAAAATCGACCGATATGGCCGGGTGTTCACGTAGCCGGCCTGTTGCAGCCGGGACAGGGTTCGGTTGACGGTCACATGCGTCACGCCCAATCGGCGCGCCAGGTCCACCACACGCGCCTCGCCGAGCGAATCCGACAAATCGGCGATGGCCTCGACGTAATCCTGCGCGACCTCCGTGGCGCGATCGCGGCGCGACCGGCGGAAGTTCTCGGCCTGTGGTGCCGGTGAGTACGGTTGTCCGGCACGGGTCGCGCGGGACGATTTGCGGACGGAACGCGACATAACCGGGGAAGTAAAACCCCGACCGCTCCATTAGTCGAGGTTTTAATTTGTAACCAAAGCTACATCGGGGTTGACAATGGGGCTTTTAAAATGTAACCAAAGCTACATGTTTTTGTTTAAGCTAAAAAAGACCCGTCTTGTTCTGGCGGCAGTTCTGGGGGTCGCGCCGGTGTCCCGCGCGCTGGCGCAGGAGATGCCCCTGCCGGATAAAAGCGGTTACAATCTTTTCAACCCCGTGCCGGAAGCTTTAATGCGCGAATTGAGTCCCGACCGCCCGGACGAAACCGAATCGGCTTTTACGGTGGACGCCGGCCACTACCAGTTGGAAATGGATTTTGTCAATTTCACTTACGACCAAACGGATGGTACAACCGCGAAGGCGTGGGACGTGGGCGATTTCAACTTCAAAGCCGGATTGCTCAATAATGTAGACGTCCAGCTCGTCTATGACAATTACCTGAATGTTCATACGGAAGACAGCTCGGGCAAATCAACCACGCAGTCCGGCTTCGGCGATTTCACCACGCGGCTAAAGGTCAATTTGTGGGGTGATGACGGCGGAAAGACGGCCTTTGCACTTCTGCCTTACGTCAAGTTTCCGACCAGCACGGATAATTTGGGCAACAACGCGGTCGAGGGCGGCGTGATTTTACCATTGGCGGTGAGTTTGCCCTATGACTTCGACTTGAGTTTGGAAACGGCGGCTGGTTTGATGAAAAACGATGACAACGGCGGCTACCATGAAGAATTCATCGCTTCGGCCAGCGTTGATCATCAGATCGTTGGAAAGTTAAGCGGTTTTGCGGAATTTTTCAGCGACTTTACCACGGAGAGTCACGCCGGTTGGGTGGGAACGGTGGATACCGGTCTGGAATATCTGGTGACTAAAAACATCCAGTTGGATTGCGACTGCTACTTTGGTGTGACGCCGGCGGCGGCCGATTACAACCCATTTTGTGGAATCACCGTGAGGTTTTAACAAAGGAATAGGGTTTTATGAGCAAAGACAACAACACACCCACGGACTTCCATGAACCCGCGGTGGCCAAAGTCGCCCCGGTTCCGCGCCCCGGTGCCATGTCGCTGGAAGGAATGCACAGCAGCGTGACAGTGCCTGACCATAAAGCCGGCTTCTGGCGGCAAATTGGCGCCTACTTCGGCCCGGCGGTTTTGGTCAGCGTAGCTTACATGGATCCGGGCAACTGGGGAACCGATCTCCAGGGCGGCGCCCAGTTCAAATACGGATTGCTGTGGGTGGTCGGCCTGGCCAGCCTGATGGCGATCTTTTTGCAGATTATCGCCGCTCGGCTCGGCATCGCGACCGGGCGCGACCTGGCCCAATGCTGCTATGATTGGTATCCCAAGTGGACGCGCGTGCCGAACTGGCTCATGGCGGAACTTGCGATCATTGCGTGCGATTTGGCCGAAGTCTTGGGCGGCGCGGTGGCGCTGAACATGTTGTTCCACATCCCCATTTTTTGGGGAGTCATTATCACCGGCGTCGACGTGCTGTTGCTGCTGTCGATGCAGCGGTTCGGGATGCGGACCATCGAAGCCATAGTGCTGCTGCTGGTGGCGACCATCGGGGTTTGCTACTTCATTGAGATTTTTATTCTGCCGCAGACGCAGCCCAGCTTTCTGGAAATGGGCCGGGCGATGATTACGCCCACTTTGAGTTCGGCTAGCATGGTCTATGTGGCCATCGGAATCATCGGTGCAACGGTCATGCCGCACGTGTTGTATCTGCACCCCGCCCTGGTGCAGAGCCGCAAATTTCAGAAGGACGATGAATCCATCCGAAAGGCGATCCGCTTCAACACCATTGATGTCACCGCCAATCTGTCGGTTGCTTTCCTGATCAACGCCGCCATCCTGGTGCTGGCTGCGATTGTCTTTTACGGCAAGACCAGTGTCACCGCCGCCGGTGGACAGGTGGTCCAGTTCAACGATTCAACGGATTGGATCCAGGCGGCCAATCTGACCTTGGCGCCGTTGATGGGCACGGCTGCTGCGAGCGTCCTTTTCGCCGTCGCCCTGCTGGCCAGCGGACAAAGCGCCACCATCGTCGGCACGTTGGCCGGCCAGGTGGTCATGGAAGGCTTTATGCACTGGAGAATCAAGCCGTGGGTGCGGCGGCTGATTACCCGTTCGTTGGCCATCATCCCCACGGCTATCTATATCGGCATCCGCGGGGCCAATAACATCAACGATCTGATCGTCCTGAGCCAGGTGGTGCTGGCGCTGCAGCTTCCGTTTGCGATGTTCCCCCTGTTGCACCTCGCCAGTTCCCGCAGGCGGATGGGACAATGGCAGCTCGGCTGGTTTCTACTCATAGCCGGGTGGGGTTCGGCGTTGCTGATTACGGCCTTCGACTTTTACGGTCTGCCGGATGCCGTGAAACAGGCTTGGCAGGTTATCACCGGTGGATAAACTAAAGAAGCTAACCCATGTATAAAACCATTCTCGTAACGTTGGACGGCACACCGACCGACCGCGCCATTATCGAGCACATCAAGCTGCTCGCGAAGCTCGCGCAGAGCCGCGTTGTGCTGCTTCACGTAGCCGACGGTTGGGCGGCAAGAATTTTTGGACCGGACGCGGTCAGCCCCGAGGTCACCGAAGATACCGCATATTTGAACAAGGTTCGGTCGGAATTTCAATCCGCCGGTATTCCCGCTGAGGTGGAACTGGCTTACGGTGATCCACCGAAGGAGATCGTCAAGTGGGTCGGTCAAAAGGGATGCGACCTGGTGGCGATGAGCACTCACGGACACCGTTTCCTGGCCGACGTCTTTCTTGGTTCTACGTCCAGGCATGTCCGCCACAGCATTAAAGTGCCTGTGCTCCTGCTTCGGGCAAAGTGAATCATTCGCGCCATCGCACGAATTTCTCGGCTTGGGTTTCGGGCGCGCAGGAAAAATAACCGCTCAGACTTTCCCCAGTGGCGAATCCGCCGGTCGCTCGACTAGGTGCAGCAGATTGCCCTCGAGGTCTTCAAAGAACAATACCCGCCCGCCACCCGCCGCCGGCCGGATTTCCTTCGTAAAGGTAACGCCGCGTCTTTCCAGTTCGGCCCGGGCCGTGTCAATCGAGTCCACCCGCAATGCGACGTGACGAAAACCGGCCAGTTCGTTATTGCCGCGTTCAGCCAGGGTGGATTCAGCCGCATAAATCTCAAACCACCCTCCGTCAGGCAGGGTAATCAGACACGCCGGCGGGTTCTGGCCGTTGTTCCAGACCTCACGCGCGTCCAAAACGCGCAAATACCAGTCTCTCAACGCCAGCGGGTTGTCCGCCGGAATGGCGACGTGTTCGATGGAGATATTCACGGCCTCCAATTAAGCCACGCGTCACGGACAGGCAATCCTTATTCAGAAATCCCTGCAAAAGTCATCCACCGGCCTTCGGAGCGCCGGGCACCGCCTCGGCTGCGTGGAAAGTCCCTTGCTTTGTGCCGAGACGGTGCGCGGCGCCCCGGTTTTGCAGAGATTTCTTATTCACCATTCGCCAGCCATCGATGGTTGAGGTCAAGCTGGCATGGACAATACGATTCGAAGTTTTCCAGTTCAATGGCGCCGGCCATCGTGTATCATCCGGGCATCCGTTCTATGAACACTGAATCTTTTCTCCAACAACGGTTGCTTTGCATTACGTCGGTTGATCGGGTGGAGGATGCCGTACCGCTCGCCGAGGCGCTGCTCACCGGTGGATTGACAGTGATGGAAATCACCTTTCGCACCGCCGCGGCCGCCGAATCCATCCAACGCATCCGCCAGCACGTGCCGCGGATGAGCATCGGCGCCGGCACCCTGCTGTCGCCGGAACAGGTGCAGCGTGCGATCGATGTCGGCGCCCAATTCGGCGTCTCTCCGGGCTTGAACGAAACCGTTTTGGCGGCGGCGAACAAAAATCAGATGCCGTTTTTCCCGGGGGTCATGACGCCGACCGAAGTGGACCGGGCGTTGAGTCTGGGCTGGAAACATTTGAAATTTTTCCCGGCGGAACCCGCCGGTGGGGTGGCCATGCTCAAGGCGCTGGCCGCGCCATTCGCTCACACCGGCGTGAAATTCATCCCCACCGGGGGCATCAACGCCGTGACCTTGCCGGATTATCTGGCGCTGCCGCAAGTGGCCGCCGCCGGCGGTTCGTGGATGGCCGAACGCAAACTCGTCTCCGAAAAGAGCTGGGCCAAAATCACCGCCCTGACTGCCGAGGCGATAAAAGCCATTGCGCAGTCGCCGGGGCCTTCGGCTTGACGGTTGCCGTCCCGGTGTTTTTATTGTTTCACCATAAACTCCAAAATCAAATGGCAAAACTTTTTCTCGGACTCGATTCCAGCACGCAAAGCCTGAGCGCCGTGGTCATTGACTACGACCGCCGCAAGGTGGTGTACGATAAATCGTTGAACTTCGATCACGCGCTGCCGTCCTACGGAACCCAAAACGGCGTGTTGCCCCATCCCGATCCGTTGGTCAAACACAGCCCGCCGCTGATGTGGGCCGGGGCGCTGGATTTGCTCTTTGCCACCATGAAAGCGGAGGGCGTGGCGCTGGGTGATATTCTGGCCATCAGCGGCAGCGGCCAGCAACATGGCTCGGTTTATTTCAATGACCGTGCGGCCGCGGCGCTGGCGAATCTGGATTCCGGAAAAAGTCTGGTGGAAAATTTGAAGGGAATTTTTTCCCGTTCGACTTCGCCCATTTGGATGGATTCCTCCACCGCCCGGGAATGTGCCGAAATCCGCCGGGAACTGGGCGGCCTCAAGGCGACGGCCCAACAAACCGGCTCGGATGCGTTTGAGCGATTCACCGGACCGCAAATCCGCAAGTTTTACAAGACCGAGCCGGAGGCTTATGCCCGGACCGCGGGCATCGCGCTGGTCAGCTCGTACCTGGCGTCACTGGTCGCCGGAAAAATTGCGCCGATTGATTACGGCGACGGCGCGGGGATGAACCTGATGGATATTCGGAAGAAGGTCTGGCACGGCGGCGCGCTGGGGGCCACGGCGCCGGATTTGGAAAAGAAACTGCCGCCGCTGGCGGATTCCTCAAAAATCGTCGGCCCGGTCAGTTCCTATTTTGTAAAAAAATACGGCCTGAATCCGGCCGCGCGGGCGCTGGTCTGGTCGGGGGACAACCCGTGCAGCCTCGTCGGGCTGGGTCTTATCAGGGAAGGCCGGGTGGCCATCAGCCTGGGTACCAGCGACACCTATTTCGGCCCCATGAAGAATTGTTGCACGGACGAACACGGCGAAGGGCACGTGTTCGGTTCGCCGGCGGGCGGTTACATGTCGTTGATTTGTTTCAAGAACGGTTCGCTGGCCCGCGAAAAAATCCGGGACGCTTATGGCATCAAAGATTGGAATAAATTCGGCGACTTGATGGCGGCCAAACCGCCCGGCAACCACGGCGGGATTTTGTTGCCGTGGTTCGAGGCGGAAATCGTGCCGCGCGTCAACCGGCCCGGCATTCATCGTTTCGATCTGGATGAAAAAGACGCCGCCGCCAATTGTCGCGCCATCGTGGAGGCGCAGATGCTTTCCAAACGGCTGCATGCGCGGTGGATGCAGGTCACGCCCGACTGCATTTACGCCACCGGCGGCGCGTCCAACGATCCGGCGCTTTTGCGGGTGATGGCCGATGTCATGAACTGCCGCGTGGTGCGCATTGAAATTTCCAAGAGTGCCGCGCTCGGCGCCGCCTTGCTGGCCGTGCACGGCTGGCTGGTTCAGGCGGGAGAAAGGCCGCAATGGGAGGACGTGGTCGCCGGGTTCACCGACCCGGTTCCCGGCAGCGAAGTCCGTCCGGATCCGGACGCGGTGCGCGTTTATGACCGGCTCGTTGAAAAATACGCCGCGTGCGAGCGCGACGCGTTGAAACAACCAGGTGATTAGGAGCTACCGCGGGCAGTCTGGCCGCCGGCAAGGCGCCTTTTTATCAGCCGATGCCGACGCGTTTGCCGGCCTTGCGCTTCTGGTATTGCTCGTTGATCCACTTGTAGGTGGCGGCCAGTCCCTTGTTCAAGGTTGTGTCCGGTTCCCAGTTCAGAACCTGCTTGATAAATGTGTTGTCACTGTTGCGGCCGGCCACACCGCGCGGTGCGGTCAAATCGTAATGGCGTCTGAGTTTCACACCGGCAATCTTTTCGATTTTGGAAAGCAGTTCGTTGATGGAAACCAGCTCGCTGGAACCCAGATTAATCGGCGTCGCGATCAGTTCGTCGCAATGCATGATCCGGTCAATGCCCTTCACGCAATCGTCAATGTACATGAAACTGCGCGTCTGGTGGCCGTCGCCCCAAATCATGATGTCCTTCTTGCCGGTGTCGATCGCCTCGATGACCTTGCGGGACAGGGCGGCGGGGGCCTTTTCCCGTCCTCCGTCCCAGGTTCCGTGCGGGCCATAGACGTTATGGAAACGGGCAATGGCGGTCTTCATGCCGCGTTCAGCCCAGTATTCCTGGCAAAACATCTCGGAAACCAGTTTCTCCCAGCCGTAACCGCGTTCAGCCATCGCCGGGTAAGCGTCGGATTCCTTGAGCGCGCGGACGTTGGGGTCCTGCTGCAGCAGCGTGTTGTAGGCGCAGGCCGAGCTGGAATAAAAGTAGCGGCGCGCCCCGGCGCGGTAGGCGGCCTCGACCATATGCGTATTAATAAGGATGGAGCGGAGGCATTCGACGCGGAAGCGCTCGATGAACCCCATGCCGCCCATGTCGGCAGCGAGATTGTAGACTTCCACCGCACCTTCGCAGACGCGCCGGCAGTTGTCCTCATGGCTGACGTCCAGGCAGAGGTTCTCGACACCGGGCACGTGCAGATACCATTCGTAAAGCGGTTTTTTGTCCACGGCACGGATGTTGTTGAAGCCCTTCTTTTTGAAATACAGGGCCAGGTTGCCCGCAATGAATCCACCCGCGCCGGTGATGACGATCAGATCGTCTTTTTTTAGTGTCGGATCCTTTTCGACAAATCGTTTTGATTCCATATCAACTTTGTTACGTTAGAAGGTGAACGCTGAGGGTTATGCCAGATACCTGATCGGTTGATGATCAATGAAATGACCGGTTGCGACTGAAAACTGGTTGTGCATGTGGGCGGGGAGTCTGCTCGATAAACGATGCGGTGACAATCCAATTTTCGATTGGTTGGCGGGCGTAATGGAAATTCCAGCGGTTTCGAAGGCCTTTTTAAAGGCGATGCCACCACACCGCGGTTGGCTGGGAAACGTCAAATGGAACGCGTCGTTCCGGGCTTTGCAGCGTATAAATGGAATAGCTGGTGGGTTCCAGTGAAAAGTGGCCGGCCTTGAGCCGGCGCAAACGGTGATGCGCAATCCAAACGGGTTTGAGCCATCGAATCCATGGCGGCATCATGGCCAGGGTCTCCTGTCTTTCCCGAACGGCGTTTGGCTTGAGATTCATATTTTCTCCGTTGTCCACAAAGACCGAGGTGAAACGGTCGCAAACCGCCATGGGGACATTGTTTTTGAGCAGGGCTGAAACCCAGTGAAAATCACCCAAATCACGCCAGCGGGCATTGAAGCAGATACCGCGCTTCTCAAAAACCTGTCGGCGAATGAACAACGAACTGGTCAGCACCGGAAATCGAAACCAGATATGCCGGGGATGTGGCGCCAGGGAGTGCCGGTGACAAATGTAACGACCGTTCCCATCCACAACAATGGTGCCGGCCAGGGCCACTTCGACCTGGGGATTCGCTTCAAAAAAGCCTTCCACACTTTTAAGCGCGCCGGGCAGATATTGTTCATCGCAGTTCAGGTACGCCAGAATATCGCCCTGGGCGCGCCGGAAACCCCGGTTGACGGCATCGTACATCCCGGCGTCCTTCTCGATAAAAGCCCGCACGCGCGGGTCGCGGGGGAGCCAATCCTGCGTTCCGTCGTCCGAACAGGAATCCTGAACAATATGTTCCAGCTCAACGCCTTCCTGGTCAGCCACGGAGGCAATGCAAAGCTTGAGCCATTTGGAACTGCGGAAACTGGGTGTGACGATGGAGAATTTCATCAGACGGATGGATTGGCAGGTTGGAACATTTTGACATTTGGGATTTAGACAGTCGCCCGGAATTTTTGTGCAATGGGAATGCGCCGCCCGATGCCAAAGGCGCGCGGCGATACCTTCAAACCCGGCGCCGCCTGGCGGCGTTTGTACTCGCTGAAGGTGATTTTGTTGATGACGTCGTTGACGATTGCGGCGTCAAACCCGCGGGCGATGATTTCCGGCTTGCTTAAATTTTGCACGACATACGCGTCCAGGATCCGGTCCAGGACTTCGTAGGGCGGCAACGAGTCCTGGTCTTTTTGGTCCGGACGCAACTCGGCGCTGGGCGGTTTGGTGAGGGAAGCTGCGGGAATAATTTCGCGCTCACGATTCACCCAGCGTGAGATTCTGTAAACATCCATCTTGAAAACGTCCGCGAGCGGGGCCAGGGCGCCGCACATGTCGCCATACAGCGTGCAATAGCCGACCGCCATCTCGGATTTGTTGCCGGTGGTCAGGACCAGCGCACCGAACTTGTTGGACAACGCCATCAAGGTCACACCCCGCAGCCGCGACTGGATATTTTCCTCGGCCTCGTTGGGCTGGGTCCCGGCAAAAACTTTTGATAACTGTTTTTCGACCGACTGGAAGACCGTCTCAATTGGTAAAACCTCGTAGCGAATACCCAGGTTTCTCGCGAGCGCCTCCGCGTCGCTCAGGCTGCCCTCGCTCGAATAGCGCGCCGGCAGGGAGACGCCCATGACCCTGTCCGGGCCCAGAGCGTCCGCCGCCAGGGCGGCGACGAGCGCGGAGTCAATCCCACCGGAAAGTCCGATTATGGCCGATTTGAAACCGCATTTGCCGACATAATCCCGGATCCCCAGGGAAAGCGCGGCGAACAACTGCTCTTCCCGTACCGGCCAGTCGGCTTTTGGTGTTGGCGAACCGGTGTCCCAGTCTGCGACCACAAGGTCTTCGGCAAATCCCTTGCCCAGGGCTAGCGGCTCGCCGTGTTTGTTCAGTATCACACTATGGCCATCGAAGATTAATTCGTCATTGGCGCCGACGAGGTTTACGTAGGCCAGCGGCACGCCTTCGTCCCGCGCCACGCGCTGGAGCATTTCCAGTCGCACGCGTTCCTTGCCGTCATGCCACGGCGACGCGGAAATATTGATGATGGCCCCGGCTCCCTGGGCGATGAGTTCCTTGACGGGATCGCGGCGGTACAGCCGCTCCGGCCAGAAATCCTGGTCGTTCCAAATGTCCTCGCAGATGGTGATGCCTAGCTTGCGTCCGTTCCATTCGAACGGGGTGACGTTTTTTGCAGGTTCAAAATAGCGGTCTTCGTCAAAAACGTCGTAGGTCGGCAACAGACATTTGTGGCTGCGCCAGAGGACCTTTCCATTTTGCAGGACCGCCGCGGAATTCCGGAGAGCGCGCCCCGGACGCTCGGGATTTTGGTCCACGTAACCGACACAAAGAGGGACGCGGCCGATGTCCCCGGCGGTTTCAGCCAGGATGGCGAGGCTGGCGTCCACAAAATCCGCGCGCAGCAACAAATCGCGTGGCGGGTAGCCGCACAAAAACAATTCCGGGGCGAGAACCAATTCCGCACCGCGGGCGCAGGCCTGTTCGTAACCCGCGAGGACTTTCCGGCGATTTGCGGCAAAATCACCAATGGTCGAGTTGAGTTGAAGCAGGCCGATTTTCAATATGCTGAGGATAGGGATTGCCGGCGATTTCGCAATGAGTTTGGGCGAACGGCGGTTCTTACGGGCGCGGTTGACGCCGGCTCGAAAGGAGGCGCTGAATGGCGGTGATGCGTTCCGTTGCCAGTTTTTCAAAGGTAAACTGGCTGGCGCGGACCAGCCCCTCCTCGCGGAGTCGCCTTGCCAGGGTGGCATCGGTGGAAAGCCTTCGCAACGCATCCGCCACGGCTTCGACATCCTGAAAATCCAGTAACAATGCATGGTCTTCGGCGACCTCATGCATGATGGGGATATCATTGATGACACAGGGCGTTCCGCAGGCCATGGCCTCGATCACGCAACGCCCAAAGGTCTCCTCCCGGCTGGCGAGGCAGAAGCCGGTGGCGTGCCGGTACAGCGGGGCGACCCAACGGTCGTCAATCCAACCCAGGAATTTGACGTCCGGTTCGACGCCGAGCGATTTTGCCTGCGCCTGCGCTGCGCCCAGTCCGTTGAACCAGTCGCCACCCGCCATGACGAGTGGATGCCGTCGGCGCAGTTCCGGGTCGAGCCGGGCGTAGCCGGCGATGAGCCGTTCGGCCTGTTTGTACGGATAGAAATTTGAGAGCCAGAGAAAATACCCCGGCGTAATCCCGAACTTTTCCCTGAGCTGCCGCAGTTCATCCGGCGCGGCCAGGGGGTTGAAAATTTCATGCTGCAAACCTTCATGGCTGATGACCAGACGATCCCGAAAGGCCGGGTAAAGCGACAATACCTGGTCGGCAGTGCAACGTGAATTTACGAAGATCAGATCGGCCTTCGGCCAGCTGAATTTCATCATCCCCCGCCGGTAGAGTCCGCGCAACCAGCCCAACTGATTCTGCCGGTTCAACGCGTGCAGCGACAACGCGTGCATGGCCGTGGGCAGGCACTTGCGGAGGGGCACAAAACCCACGGTAACCAGCACGTCGGCGCCGCGCGCGCGGGCGGAGGCCGGCACCTGAAAATGGTCGGCGAGGAGGCGGCGGTAAAGCTGATCGTTGGCGGGGAAGTCGCGCACCAGTTCAACGCGCGAATCCACGATGTTCCATTCCTGGTTGGGGCCGGCAAAAATCAGCCAGGATACGTCGGGAAAGAGTTTTAGCCCGCGTAAAACAAGTTCATGGTAGAGGGACGTCAGCCCGGTTTTGTGCCGCGGATTTTCGCCGAGAATGGTAAGGGCGATTTTCATCAGCAATGAGAATGCTTCAGCCGGGATAATTGGTGATTTCAAGTATTCTGTGGTCCATGGACTGCGTTTGGACTTGTATCAAAAGCCGGGCCCAAAAGCAATTTTTCCAAGGCGGCTTGATTTCACCGGAGAGGAGTTTGCTGGCGTTTCGGCTTTCATCCCGTATCCTGCGCGCAGACTTTTGATTTTAATGGCGATTGAGCGTGTCAATGTCCTGGGTGTCGGCATCAGCGTTATCAATTTGCAAACGGCGCTGGCGGCCATTGCGGATGCCGTCGGCCAGCGGCGTAAGGGCTACATTTGCGTGACCGGCGTGCACGGGGTGATGGAGGCGCAAAAGGACGAAAAATTCCGCAAAATTTTGAATCAGGCGTTTCTTTGCACTCCGGATGGAATGCCCATGGTCTGGGCGGGAAGACTGCACGGTCACCGGGCCATGCGCCGGGTTTATGGTCCGGACTTGATGCTGGACGTGTGCGCGTGGAGCGAAAAAAAGTCCTGCCGTCACTTTTTTTTCGGCGGGGCTCCCAGGGCGGCGGAGCAATTGCGCGACCGGCTCATCGTTCGGTTTCCCGATTTGCAGGTGGTGGGCTGTCACGCGCCGCCTTTCCGTCCGCTGGAGGCCGCGGAAAAAATGCAGTTGCAGGAAGTGATCCGGGCCGCCCGACCGGACATCCTGTGGGTGGGGTTGAGCACGCCGAAGCAGGAACGGTTCATGGCGGAATTTTTGCCGCAATTGGAAGTGACCTTGATGATCGGGGTGGGTGCCGCCTTTGATTTTCACGCCGGACGGGTGAAACAAGCCCCGCGCTGGATGCAACGAAGCGGTCTGGAGTGGTTTTATCGGTTGTGCCGGGAGCCACGGCGCCTGGCCATGCGCTATTTGCGGAACAACCCGCTTTTTCTCATGAAAATCGCCGGCCAATTCCTGGGTTTGAAAAGATATCCGTTGGAATAAAGAGGTTTTCATGCTATTTTTCCAAACGTTGTTTGTACAAAACTTGCCACCATTTTACCACGGGTAACGGAAAACCGCCGCCCCCGAAAATTTGATTGAGTCCGGACGGGACTTTTGTTATCTCAATATTGAAAATAAGTGCAAATGAACGACTCTTCCATCAGTGAAACTCCACGCGACTGGTGGACGGATACGCTGGATTGCTGGCAGCGCCTGCCCAATAAAGGGTTCTTTTTTCTTTTGCTCGCCGCCTGGTTGACGTTGTTTCATTTCCTGGGGAATTCGGTCTTTGGCTACATTCATAGCCCGTCGTTGTTGCAGTGGATGTACAACGCCTACAACAGCCAGGGTGTTTCCGGCGACGATGCCGATGGAAATCTGATCCCTTTCCTGGTGATTGGTCTGTTTTGGTGGAAACGCAGGGAACTGCTGGCGCTGTCGTTGAAAATCTGGCCACCCGCTCTGTTGCTGGTTGGTTTGGGGCTGGTGTTGCATGTCATGGGTTACGTGATTCAAGAACCGCGCCTTTCCATCGTGGCGTTGTTCACGGGCATCTACGGGCTGATGGGATTGGCCTGGGGACCCGGCTGGTTGCGCCACAGTTTCTTCCCGTTTTGTCTTTTCATTTTTTCCGTGCCGCTGAGCGCGGTGCTGGAACCGATCACTTTTCCGCTGCGCCTCTTCGTTTCCGCACTGGTGGAATGGATCGCGCACGGGGTTCTCGGGATCGGGGTGGTGCGCATGGGCACGCAACTGTTCGATCCGCTCGGCACCTATCAATACGACGTCGCGGCGGCGTGCAGCGGCATCCGCAGTCTTATGGCAATTTTTTTATTCGCTACGGTCTGCGGATTTGTGATGTTTCGCTCGCCGCGGAAACGGCTCCTGCTCATCGCGCTGGCGATTCCTTTTGCCGTTTTGGGCAACCTTCTCCGGATGCTCCTGATCATCATCGCCGCGGTGATGGGCGGCCAGGAATGGGGCAACTATGTTCACGAGAGCACCATTATCAGCTTGATTCCTTACCTTCCGGCCTTCGTGGGATTGTTGTTCGTGGCGCGGTGGCTGGAGGAAAAACCTGATTCAGCCGGAGGCCCACAGCCATGAAAAGCCCGAAAATCCTCCTCTTTGCCATCGTGCTCGCGCTGATTGGCAGCGGAGCCGGGGCTTTGACCTGGCTCAAGGCCAATCAAAAGCTCGGCCGCCCCGGCATCCGGGCGACCCCCATTCCCGGAAGCATCCGAATGAGTTTTGATTTGCCGGAGCGCGTGCTTGATTTTACTTCAACAAAAGAAGCCGAGGATCAGACGGTTTTGGACCTGCTTCCCAAAGACACCAGCTACGCCCAGCGCCTTTACAAGACGACGAATGGTTTTTGGGTGAATGCGAACATTATTTTAATGGGCATGGACCGGACCAGCATCCACAAACCGGATTTTTGCCTCCCAGGCCAGGGTTGGAACATCGACAAAAGAGAGACTGTCAGCATTCCGATCCAAGGTCCGCATCCCTATCATTTACAAGTCGCGAAATGGACGATCACGAATACCCTTAAAAACGCCGATGGGCAGGAGCAGGAAGTGCACGGACTGTACGTATTCTGGTTCGTGGCCAGGAATGAACAGACCACCAGCCATTGGCAGCGCATCTGGTGGCTGACGCGGGATTTGCTGACGACCGGTGCTTTACAACGTTGGGCGTATGTTTCTTATTTTTCCGCCGGTTTTGGGTCCGATCAGGAGGATGCCGCCTTTGGTCGGATTAAAAAGCTCATTGTGGCTTCGGTGCCGGAATTTCAACTGCCACCGAAGGCCGAGTAAAGTTGTGCGCCGCCCGATGATGAAACTCCGGAGCATTGAATTCCTTTGTGATTTGACTATCCTGAAAGGCGCTTCAACCTTCAAAAGCCATGCTGAGACGTGATCGTCAGATTCGAACGGTGATTCAACAACTGGCGGACGCCAGTTTGTTTGCGGTTGCCTTTTGGGTGGCGTACGCGTTGCGTGCCAATCCGGAAATCATTACCTGGCTGAAACTGGAGCCTCCCAGTCCTTTCGCAAATTTCGCGTGGCTCTATCTTGTGTTAATCCCCGCCACTCCCCTCGTGCTCGAATCGCAGGGATTTTATGATCATTCCCCGTTGTGCCCCCGCAGCGCCATTTTGTGGCCGCTGTTCAAGGGGTGTTTGGTGGTTTCGGTGGGACTGATGTTGACGGTCTATGTTTTTCACCTGATCGTGGCGCGCGCCATTTTTGTTTCTTTCGGGTGCATCGGCTTTTGCCTGGTGTATTTGAAGGAGGAAGGGATTCGCCTGGTGCTCAAAAGCAAAATGGCCCAGTCGCAGTACAAGCGCCGCTTCATCCTCGTCGGCACCGAACGGGAAATCGCCAGAATGCGCGAGGAGTTGAAGGAACACACGGACGAAAGCGTCGAAATCGTGGCGGACCTCAACCTCCTGGAAACGCCCGTGCAACAGCTGGTGCCCATGCTCCATCATTATTCGGTATACGGCGTGATTTTCAGCGCCAAGCACACTTATTTCGAACAGGTTGAATATGTCATCCGGGCGTGTGAACTGGAAGGCGTGGAAGTGTGGCTGGTGGCCGACTTTTTTGCGACGCAAATCTCCCGCACAAGCTTCGACGAACTGCTCGACCGTCCGTTGCTCGTTTTCCGCACCACGCCGGAAGCCTCCTGGCAAAGCGTCGTCAAACACGTCATGGACGTCGTGGGCGCGTTTTTGCTGCTGGTGTTGCTGATCGTGATTCCGGTGATTCCCGCCATTGCGCTGCTGATCAAATTGACTTCGCCCGGCCCGGTTTTCTTCAAACAGCAGCGTTCCGGCCGGAACGGCGCGCCGTTCACCCTCTACAAATTCCGCACGATGATCACCAACGCCGAACAATTCAAACACGAGTTGGAGGCCATGAACGAAATGAGCGGCCCGGTCTTCAAGGTGACCAACGATCCTCGCATCACCCGCGTGGGCAAGTGGCTCCGCCGTTACAGCCTCGACGAGTTGCCGCAGCTCTTCAATGTCGTGCGAGGCGAGATGAGTCTGGTCGGCCCGCGACCGTTGCCCGTGGATGAGGTCAAACGCTTCAGCGATCTGGCCCATCGCCGCCGCCTCAGCGTGAAGCCCGGCCTCACCTGCCTCTGGCAGATCAGCGGACGCAATCAAATCAAGGATTTCAAGGATTGGGTGCGACTCGACCTCGAATACATTGACAACTGGTCACTCTGGCTCGATTTGAAAATCCTGCTCCGCACCATTCCCGCGGTGTTCGCGGCCACCGGAGCGAAGTGAATGTGAGTGGTAAAATGGGAAGAGAGTCCGCTCTGAAAATTTTTGAAATGACCAAATCATTTCCGGCCGAAGAACGCTACTCGCTGACCGATCAGATTCGCCGCTCTTCGCGGGCGGTCAATGCGATGCTTGCAGCGGCGTGGGCGAGGCGAAGATATCGCGCTGCGTTCGTCAGCAAGTTGGACGAGGCGCTTGAGGAGGCGATGGAAACGCAAAGCTGGCTCGATCACGCGCTAAATTGTAAATATATTTCGACAACACAATTTGCCGCGTTGGATGCAAATTGGCAGTCCATCGGCGCAATGCTCAATTCCATGATGAACAAGGCGGATGATTTCTGCAAATTTGCTCCAAACGCCGACCATCGCGGCGTGCGCGGATGATCCATTCACCATCTACCATTCACCAATCACTTTGAATTGAAGAAGCGCATGAGCAAAAGAAAAAACGTTCAACCGAACCAGCCCACGTCCGTCGTCACCGGCGCCGCCGGATTCCTGGGATCGCATTTGACCGATCTGCTGGTGTCGCGCGGCCATAAGGTCATCGGCATTGATAACTTTGTCACCGGCACGGTGGACAACATTTCGCACCTCGGCGGCAATCCCCACTTCAAGTTCATCCAGCAGGACGTTTCCGAATTCATTTTTCTGAACGAACCGGTGGATTACGTGTGGCACTTTGCGTCGCCCGCCAGTCCGGTGGATTATCTGGAGCTGCCGATCCAGACGCTCAAGGTCGGCTCGCTCGGCACGCATAAGGCGCTGGGCCTGGCCAAGCACAAGCAAGCGCGCTTTCTGCTCGCCTCCACGTCGGAAATTTACGGCGATCCGCTCGTGCACCCGCAAACGGAGGATTATTGGGGCAACGTCAACCCCATTGGTCCCCGCGGTTGTTACGATGAAGCCAAACGGTTTGCCGAGGCCATGACGATGGCCTACCATCGTGAACACCAGGTCGAAACCCGCATCGTCCGCATCTTCAACACCTACGGCCCGCGCATGCGGCTGCATGACGGCCGGGTGGTTCCGTCCTTTATCAGCCAGGCGCTCAAACACAAACCCGTCACCGTTTTTGGCAAGGGCCGGCAGACGCGCAGCTTTTGTTACGTGTCGGATTTGATCGAGGGCATTTATCGGTTGATGATGAGCCGTTACGACTGGCCGATGAACATCGGCAATCCCAGCGAAATGACCGTCCTCGAATTCGCCCGGGAAATCATCCGCGCCATCGGCTCGCGCAGCCGGATCATTTTCAAACCGTTGCCGCAGGATGATCCCCGGCAGCGCCGGCCCGACATTGCGCGGGCGCGGAAGATTCTCCGTTGGGAGCCGAAGGTTCAACTTTCTGACGGCTTGGCAAGAACGATTGGATATTTCCAGAGAAGGCTCTAGGCTGTTGAAATACAATGTCAATCAGCATCCATACTATTTACCGCCATATCTTCAAGGTTTGGCGCAGGCGGCGATTCGCCTTATTCCTGTTTCTGATGAGGCCCAATTCTTCAGATATCCTGCTCGACATCGGTGGGTATCCTGGGTTTTGGACATCGCACCCACAAGCCGTGAAACGAATTGATACGCTCAATGTGCATGAGGTGCATTGGAACGGAGAGCAAGCTCCGAATTATAATATTAGAACACTTGTTGGTGACGGTTGTTGCCTCACCATGTCTGACAAGAGCTACGACATCGCCTTTAGCAACAGCGTCATCGAGCATGTAGGCTCGTGGGAGCGGCAACAGCAGTTTGCCGGAGAGATTCGTCGCGTGGCGAAACACTTATGGGTGCAGACTCCGGCATACGAGTGTCCCATCGAACCGCATTATTTGACCCCTTTTGTTCACTATTTCCCGCGTTCTTTCCAAAAAAGGTTTTTGCGGTGGTGCTCCTTGTGGGGTTGGCTTGAACGACCAAACCGCGACCAAATAAATTCGATGGTCGAAACCACCCGACTGTTGCGGAAATCAGAAATGCGTCAATTATTTCCTGACTGTGAACTTATCACCGAACGCATTTGTTGGTTGATTCCCAAATCTTACATTGCCATCCGACGGGTGGCCTAAGAAATTGGGCAACTGCGCCCACTGACGTCTCGTCCTTGGCGCTTGCCGGTGCATTGTTGGACTTTGCGGATTTGCCGGAAATCCGTTAACAATGGGTTCGTGTCCGCCGCCCATAAAATCATCTTTCGCGCGCGCCAGTTCGAATTTGTGTTTCCGCGCCCGGCGCTGGTCATGGGCGTGGTCAATGTCACGCCTGACTCGTTTTCCGATGGTGGAAAATTTTTGGATGCCCGGGCCGCCGTGGACCACGCGTTGAAACTCGTTGCCGAAGGCGCGGAGATTCTCGACCTGGGTGGTGAATCGACCCGTCCGGGCGCCGAACCGGTGGCCCAGGCCGAGGAGTTGCGCCGGGTTTTGCCCGTTATCGAACAACTGGCCGGGCGCGTGAACATCCCCATTTCCATTGATACCCTGAAACCGGCCGTGGCCCGCGCCGCGCTTGCGGCGGGCGCGAGTATCGTCAATGATGTGGCCGCCCATCGCGAAGACGGCGCCATGTGGCGTGAAGTGGCGGAATTTCAGGCCGGGTATGTCTGCATGCACGCCCGGAGCATGCCTTCCGCCAGGCCGGAACATCCGGTTTATGACGACGTGGTTCGCGAAGTTGGCGCATTTTTCCAGGAACGGTTGGGGCGATTGAACGCCGCGGGTGTGGTCGCTGACCAAGTGGTGTTGGACGTCGGCATCGGTTTTGGCAAGACGATGGAGCATAATTTACAGTTGCTCGCAAACCTGCGGAGTTTTACAACGATGGCACGACCGCTGCTGATTGGGGTTTCGCGCAAGTCGTTTATCGGAAAATTGCTGGGCGCGGGTTTGAGCGAACGGCTGTCCGCCTCGCTGGCCTGCGCGTGTCTGGCGGTTGAATCCGGCGCCCAAATCATCCGGGCGCATGACGTGGCGGAAACCGTCCAGGCGGTGCGGATGGCGGAGGCCCTGTTGGCCCGGAAAAAAAGATAATGTGGATCTACCTTCAGGAAGGCTGGCGGCCCGCGTTGGAAATTTTAATCCTCGCGGTGATGATCTATTACATCTCCCGCTTCTTGCGCGGCACGCGCGGCTGGCCCGTGGTGGTGGGTTTTGTGGTCCTGTTGCTGGTGCTGGCCTTCGTTACGACCCTGCTTAAATTGAAGGTGCTTAGCTGGCTGCTGGGCACTTTTTCGGCGTTTTTTGCCATCGCCGTGCTGGTCATTTTTCAGCCGGAGTTGCGCCGCATGCTGGCTGAACTGGGCAACCTGCCGCTGTTCACCACCGCCCGGGAACAGCGCGAGAATATCGAGGTCATCATCCAAACCGTCGAACGCCTCTCGGAGGTCCGCATCGGCGCGCTCATCGCCATCGAACAATCCATCCAACTGTTCGAGGCGGTGGAATCCGGCGTGCCCGTGGATTGCGAAGCCACGCCCGAAATGCTCGAAACCATTTTCTTCCCGAACAACGCCATTCACGACGGCGGTGTCATCATCAAGGGCGACCGCATTGCCTACGCCGCGTGCATTTTCCCGCTGACGCAACGGCAGGATTTGAACAAATCGCTCGGCACGCGTCACCGCGCGGCCATCGGGTTGAGCGAGGAAACCGACGCGGTGGTGGTCGTCGTCTCCGAGGAAAATGGCAAAATTTCGCATGCCTACAAAGGCCAGCTCGTGCGGGGTGTTTCCCTGGAGGAGTTGCGCGCCTTTCTGACCTCCCTGCTGGTCCAACCGGCCAAGTCCCGGAGCGTCGTCGAATGGCTCCGTTCTCATCTCGGCGAGCGGGTCAAACCCGGCCCCGCCGTCATCACCAAAAACGAGTCCCGCCCGGAATTCAAACAGGCGGGCAATTGAATTTATGCCGAACCGCGAATGGATGACGAGGGATTTGACCTGGAAATTGTTCTCGTTGATTCTGGCGGTGGGCCTGTGGATTACCATCCATAATGTCCGTGAAACGCCGGAAGCGGTCGTTCCGTTTGCCACGGTCACCACGGTGACGTACACAAATCTGCCGGTGCTCGCGGTTTCGGCCGGCGCGGACGTGCACAATGCCCAGATCGTTCCCAACATCGTCGCCGTTGAAATCAGCGGACCGTCCGACATCATGGCGGGTTTGCAGAAAGGTGACGTTCGCGTGTTGATGAATCTTACGGGCCTGGATTCCGCGCGCCTGCTGCGCCGGAACGTGGACGTTTCGGTGCCGCCCGGGGTGACGCTCGACCGGGTCAATCCCACGGAAGTCAGTGTGACAATTTTGCCGGCCACGGAATAAGCATCATGAACCTGCCACAGAAAATTTTCGGGACCGACGGGGTTCGCGGCACCGCCAACGTGGAGCCGGTCACGGCCGAGACCGCGCTTAAACTCGGTCGCGCCGCCGCGCATGTTTTTAAAAATCTCGAATCACAGTCCCGGGGCCGCGGGCGGCACAAAATCGTCATCGGCAAGGACACGCGGCTTTCCGGTTACCTGCTCGAAAACGCGATTTCCTCCGGCATCCTGTCCATGGGCGTGGACGTGCTGTTCATCGGCCCGTTGCCGACGCCGGGCGTCGCCTATGTCACCCGCAGCCTCCGCGCCGATGCCGGCCTGGTCATTACCGCTTCGCACAATCTCTATGCCGACAATGGCATCAAATTCTTCCGCGCCGACGGTTACAAGCTCGACGACAAGATCGAGGACGAAATCGAACACCTGGTGTTCAGCGGCGAAATTGAAAACCTCCGCCCCACGGCCGATGAAATCGGCAAGGCGGTGCGCATCGACGACGCGCTGGGACGTTACATCGAGTTTGCCAAGGCCTCCTTCCCGCGGGGCATGACCCTCGAAGGGGTGCGCATCGTCGTGGATTGCGCGCATGGCGCGGCCTACAAATCCACGCCCTGTGTCCTGCGGGAACTGGGCGCGGAAGTCATCGTTTATGGCAACGCGCCCGATGGCATGAACATCAATCAGGATTGCGGCTCGATGCACCCGGAGAATCTCTGCCGCCAGGTGGTCGAGCACCGGGCGCAACTGGGCATCGCGCACGATGGCGACGCCGACCGCGTCCTGCTCTGCGACGAATCCGGCGTGTTGATTGATGGCGACGACATCATGGCCATTGCGGCGCTGGACATGCTGGCGCAGAAGACGCTCGCGGAACAAACGCTGGTGACCACGGTGATGAGCAACGCCGGTCTGGAAGTGGCGGTCAAATCCGCGGGCGGGAAGGTGGTGCGTACGGCGGTCGGCGATAGAAACGTGATTGATGAAATGTTGCACCAGGGTTTCAACTTTGGCGGCGAACAGAGCGGACATTTGATTTTCCGCGACTTCGGCACCACGGGTGATGGTCTGGTGGCCGCGTTGCAGGTTTTGCGGATCATGCGCGCAAAGGGAACGCCGCTTTCCCGGCTGGCGAAATGCTGGGCGCGTTTCCCGCAACTGGTCACCAACGTCCGCGTGCGCGAAAAGAAGCCGTTCGAGCAGTTGGACGGCCTGGAAAAACTGGTGACCGAGGCCGAGGCGGAATTGAAAGGGCAGGGCGGGCGGGTTTTCCTGCGTTACTCCGGCACGGAACCGAAGGCCCGGCTGCTGCTGGAAGGCCGCGACGCCCGGGTTTTGGAGCAATGGTCGCAGAAGATTTGTGGCGTGATTCAGAAACAGATCGGCGTGTGAAAGCAGCGGCGGACGATTAATGATTTGCGTCAAGCCGATACGCGCCGTCGGTGTGGGCCACCACGAGTGAGAACGGCGCGACATGGATTTTATTTCCGGCCGTTGCCAATGTCTCCGTACCCGCTGCCTGGTCGTTGGCCACGATGATCCAATCGCCCGTCACGGTTAAATCTCTTGGCTCCGGGTTGCCGTTGTAAATCACCAGGATGGTTTTCCAGTCGTCTCCGTTCGCATAGTTCTTAAGCACATATTCGACGAGGTTCTCCGGCACGGCGGGCGCGAACTCCAAAGCCTCATCCACGCGCGCCCGGTCCGTCATGCGGAAGGCGGGATGCGCGCGTCGCAAGGCGATCAGGCCCCGGTAGAAATTAAAAACATCCTTGTGCCGGTCCTTGAACGACCAGTCTATCGGATTCACAAGCGGGTTGTTGTCGTTGTAGCTGTTGGGGTTGAGGTTCTTGGAGCGCAGAAATTCGTCGCCGGCGTGGATGAAAGGAACTCCCTGGGCGGTCAACACAATACCGGCGGCCAGCTTGTCCATGTTGATACGCAGGGCTTCCGGCGCGTCGGTCGTGGACAATCGCAGCTTGTCCCAGAGACAAAGGTCATCATGAACGGACTCATAATTGATGGTTTCGTTCGGAGAAAAGACTTCGATATCCGGTTCACCCTTGCCGGTGCTCTGGGCTTTGATTTCCAGGTGAAATCTTGTCATGCCGCCGAATGGTGGTTCGGCTCCCTGAACGAATCCGGACGCGCGGGATTTTGCATTGTCTCCCTTGATATTGTCGCGGATGCCGTCGTTGAAAGCGGCGATGCCCGTACCCGGAACGTTGGCCTGCGTCATCATTTTATCTGCCGGGAGTACGCGTTCCATCTGCCAGCCTTCACCGTATATGATAGCGCTGGAATTGATTTTTTTTGCTTCACGATACACTTCCAACATGGTTTCACGGTCCAAAATTCCCATCAGGTCAAACCGGAAGCCGTCCATATGATATTCCGTCATCCAGTATTTGATGGAATCCACGATGAATTCTCTCGCCATTGGTTTTTCCGAGGCTAATTCGTTCCCGCAACCGGTCTCATTCGCGTAACGCCCGGACTGGTCCATCCGATAATAATAACCCGGAAATACCTTGTCGAACATGGACGCCGGACGCGAGCCGGTGGCGGCGGTGTGATTGAAGACCACGTCCAGGACCACGCCAATGTGGTTCCGGTGAAAGGCCTGAACCATTTCCTTGAATTCCTTCTGCCGGGTGGTTCCGTCGGGATTCGTGGCGTAGGAACCTTCCGGTGTGTTGTAGAGAACGGGGTCGTAGCCCCAGTTATACCAGGTGTATTCATCCGCTTTCTGCCGCTCGTCTCCGCCCGCGTAATCGAAACAGGGCAGCAGATGAACATGGGTCACGCCCAGCTCCTTCAAATGGTCGAGGCCGCTCGCTTCACCACCCGTCGTCTTCGTGCCCGGCTGCACCATGCCGAGGTATTTTCCGCGGACGCCATCAGCGACGCCGGAATTTTTACTGATGGAAAAGTCGCGAATATGCACTTCGTACAGCACGGCATCCGTATTGTTTTTTAAAGTGACAAAACAATCCCGGTCCCAACCTTCGGGATTGGTCTTCTGCGGGTCATAAATCAAAGTCCGACCGGAGTTGGCGGAACAGCCGCGGGCATAAGGATCTTTGACGCGATAAACCACTGGTTTAGCCGATCCCGCCCGCAAGAGCGTCACCTCATACAAATAATACCGGCCATCCATGTCGCCCATTAAATTGGTGGACCAAATGCCATTGGAATCGCGCGACATGGGAATGGCTTGAAGAGATTCATTGGTTGCATCATTGAACAGCAGCAAACGGACCTGTCTGGCGGTCGGTGCCCACAACTTGACCGAAGTCGCTTCCGGATGATAAACCGCCCCCAGGTCGTCGTTGGTATAAACATAGGGTGCGTTGAAGTGGCCTGGTATCATGTCGTTTTGCGCTCGCGCAACCGGGCGGAAAATTAACCAGCTCAGGCCGGCTAAACCCAGGAAAAGCAGGCGCGAACGCATCATCAGCCGGAGGCTACCATTTCCGGCCTGACCGCCCAATTGAATTTGTTTCGTTGGACTACGGGATTACTAATATCGCCGGACGCAATTGCCCGACATATTTGTTCGGCAATCTTTGGTCCATTGAGCCCGGCACCGGTTTTTCCACTCCCACGTGGCCGTCGCAGAATACCACGTTGGCCTTTTGGCTGTGACGGAAATGGCCGTTTGGATAACTCGTGTTCGTGTCCACATAATACCATTCCTCCAGCATCGGATTGTCGGGCGAGGCGGGCGCTTGAAAGTCGTTGACCTGGGCGGCGTCGGCGAAAAGCGCGGTGTCCGTCGGATGCGAAATTTTTCCGGCGCTGACGGGAGGTTTGGTTGATGCCGTGGAGAGGGAAAGATTATAACCGTAGCTGTACACGACGCCATCGGCCTTCAGTTTAAACTGCGCCAGCGCGTAGTCCAACGAGGGACAAATTCTCACGCGGCTGTCGCTGACGTAGGGATATAGCGCGCCGTCGGACAGGTCGAATGACCGCTGGCCTTCCGGGCCCGGCCCGATCCAGCCGAACCAGTAAATTTGTCCGTAGTTCGTCGTGCCGAAAATATATCGGAAACAATTTCCCTTGTTGTCGTCCCAGTACATTTCCGTGCCCATTCCCAGCTGGCGCAGGTTGCTCGTGCATTGGGCGCGCCAGGCGGACTGCCGGCTGTGATTCAACACCGGCAGCAACAGCGCCGCCAAAATCGCCATCACCGCAATGCTGACGAGCAATTCAATCAGTGTAAAGGCGTGACGCGTGACGCGTGACACGTGAAGCGGAAACGCCAGCCGCGCATGCGGCGCGCGTGGTGTCGCGTCACTTGTCACCCGCCACTTGTCACGTGTTTTCACGGTCTTTGCGCACTGATCCGATAAAACGCTTCGTTGTCCGGCGGACTGGCGTCTTGCAGAAGCAGGTTGTTCGCGTTGCCCGGCGTCGTTGACGAAATGTTCGTCCAGGATTGGAAATCGGTCGTTCGTTGCAGCGTGTAAAGCCAGTTGCTTTGGCAGAGGAATTGGACCTGCCAGATGCCATTGGTGAAGCTGCCGGTCAGATTTTGCACCGGCGGCGGCGGAACGGTGACCGCCAAATTGTCCACGGTGCCGTGGGCGAGCAGCGAACCATCCGCGCCCGCGTCGGTGTAACTGCAAACGGCCACCTGGTCGAAACGAAAATCACTGAAGCTCACGCCCAATACCACATTGGTCGAAACAAACGGGCTGCCATTGCGGGTCACCATCGTTTGCAAGGTCTGGTTGCTTGCGGTGTAAATCATCACCACGTGAAACAACGCGCCCGGATCCAGGGTGAAGGGATGGGCAAACGTGGTGGCAAACTGGTTGTTGCTGGAAATCAGCGTCGGAGAAATCGTGGCCCCATATCCGGAATCAGGGAAATAATCGAATTCGCCAACGTTGCGGGCGCCATACGTGGGGTTGATGCCGATGCCGCGTTCGAGATTGGTGTTGGTGGCGCTGACGAGGTTGATGAAACCCACGACCAGTTCAAAGGTGTCGGGCTTGGCCGGATTGACACCAATCGCGATGTCGCTGAGCTGAAGGTCGAAGGCGAGGCTGAAGTCATCCGATTTTGCCACGATGGTTCCGAGCGAATGATAAAAATAACTGTTGGATTGCGATGAATCCCAGGTGACATCGAGGTCCTGATTGGTGGAGTCCCACTGGAACAGGTTGGTGTCGCCAAAGATTATCCAGCCGTCCGTCTGTGGATCATTGGAAAAACCCTCATCAATGGTGGCCGCCTCGCTGATCGAGGCGGCCACCAGGCCCCACATAATAAACAGACAAACGCGCATGGCCGTCAGGCGCGCCTTCGCAGTAAAAACAAGCCCGCACCGGTAATGGCCAGGGTCCACGTCGCTGGCTCGGGTACCACGGAAATCGCGTCAATGTAAGCCGGCGTTCCGTCGTCCAGCACGTCCAGCCGGACATAGTCAACGGATGACAAATAAACACTCTGGCCATTCGAATCGATCGCCCAGGCCAGGCTGAAACCCGCTCCGCCGGCCGAGTCGTTGTAAAGCGCACGGATTCCGGCCAGATCCTGGCCGGCGAAATCCGCCGCCGTCAGGGCGGGATTCACCGGCAGAAACGGATTGCCACTGCCGTCCGTCGGGAACAATTCGTCAACCTGGGGAGTCAGCGCTGGATTCAACGTGTAAAACATCGTGCCGTCCGCGCTCACCGATACTTGCACGTCGCTGGTGCCGCCGGTGTACAGTGAACCGTCGGTGATGCCGCCGCCGTTGTAGTCGCCGTTGGTGATGTTGAAACCGGCGTGGCCGAAGATGATGAAATCCAGGCCGAACGGATTGGCCGGGTTGTTTTGAATCGGCGTATTAAACTGCAACGTCAGGGAACCGCCGGTGCCAATCCCGACGATCTGGCTGGGAAGATACGGTGCATCAAATGGATCCACCGGTCCGCCATAGATGCCGGGAGTCACTTGCGACGGGGCGCCCAGGGCAACCGTTGGATCATTATAGCCGGATTCGACGCCGCTGCCTTCGGTGTAGTCATACACGCTGCTGGCAAATTGCGCGTGCGTGAGGGTGGGAATGACAAACAAGCCGGCCAGCGCCAGCGAAACGAACAACTTCTTTTTCATGTGCTGATCTTTCAGTTTGGTTCCCCAAAACTTTTGGAGAACGGATTGCGATTGAGAGACCAGCGCGGGGAAATCATTCGTCCTTGTTCTCGTCCTCGTTCTCGTCCTCGAAAATCGCTTGGTGGAGCGAGAACGAGAACGAGGACGAGGACGAAAAACAAAAACGCCTCCAGACCCCGGCAAAACGGAGAATGAAGGCATCCAACGAATCCTGTCGAAAACCGTTCGACAGGCTGGCCTCATCCTTCTCTTGGACGGAGAAGCCGGCCGCTCACACGAGCGACCGCGACGAGCACAGCCAGACCGGTATCCTGACTTCGGCCTCCAACCTCATTCCGCCTTCCCGTTCCCGGTGGCATTGGAATTTGTAGCCGTTACAGTGGCGCAACCGTTCCGGATTTTCACCGGATTCCCTGACATTTGACTGCGATTTCGGATGAACTGGGTTCATCCATTTCAAAGAACAATTCGTTTCTACGCCCAAAACAAAATTCTGCCAAGAGAATTATTCGTAAATATTTTGCGCCGCGCCGGCAAATCTGCGCGCTTTACGCCCCGGCCAATGGACTGGTAGGTTGGGACATCCGGAAGCAATCATCGCACCCCAACGGCAACGTATGGTCCAGGTCGAAGGTCTCACCAAACTTTACGGCGAGTTTGTCGCCGTGAACGAGCTTTCGTTTGCGGTCCAGCCCGGCGAAGTCATGGGCCTGGTCGGCCCGAACGGCGCGGGCAAGACCACCACGTTGCGTTGTTTGTCCGGCATCATCCCGCCCACGCGCGGCACCGTGCGCGTCGGCGGCCACGATATCGCCCGGGACGCGATTGCCGCCAAGCAACAACTCGCTTTTTTCACCGACGAACCGCGCCTGTTCGATTATCTCACGGTCTGGCAGCATTTGAATTTCGTGGCCCGGATCTACCAGGTGCCCGATTACGAGCGCACCGGGCGGGAACTGCTGGAGGAACTCGAAATCGCGAACAAGCGGGATGCGCTGCCCGGCGAACTGTCCCGCGGCATGAAACAAAAGCTCGCCATCGCCTGCGGCCTGCTGCACTCGCCGAAGGTCATTTATTTCGATGAACCGTTGACCGGGCTGGACCCGCTCGGCATCCGCCGGATGAAGGATTCCATCCTGAAACGGGCGCGCGACGGCGCCGCCATCATCATCAGCTCGCACCTGTTGCACCTGGTCCAGGAAATCTGCTCGCGCCTGCTGATTCTCAAGAACGGCCGGAAGATCATTGACGGCACGCTCGACGAAGTGACCCGGAAATTTTCCGAACAGCCCGGCGACGCCAACCTGGAGGAAATTTTCTTCCGCGCCACGAGTGAACCCGGCCCGGGCGCACCGGCCGTGCCACCGCAGCTGCCGCATTGATACGAACCATGATCGCCGCGCTGCTCTACCTGCAATATCACTCATTCCGCAACCGGCTGATCAGCCGGTTCAAGCGGCTCCAGCAGCCGAAATACCTCATCGGCGCCGTCGTGGGCGGACTCTATTTCTACTTTTATTTCTTCCGTTACCTGTTTCGCGGGTTCGGTGGGCGGCCGATGGCCAATCTGGCCGTTTCACCGGAACACCTGCAGCTTTTTGAATCGGGCGGCGCGCTCATTCTGTTCGTCATCGTGTTGCTGGCGTGGATCATTCCGCATGACCGGGCGGCGCTGACGTTCACCGAGGCCGAGGTGGCATTTCTGTTTCCGGCGCCGGTCACCCGGCGTACGCTGATTCACTTCAAACTCCTCCGGTCACAGCTGCGAATATTCTTCAGCGTCCTCCTCCTGACCTTTTTTTCCCGGCAATTCGGCGGTAATGCCTGGATTCACGCCTTCGGCTGGTGGCTGGTACTTTCGACCCTGAACCTCCACTTTCTGGGCTCCTCGTTTGCGCGGACGATGTTGCTGGATCATGGGGTTTCCAACCGGCTCCGGCGGCTGCTGGTTTTCGGGCTGGCCCTGGCCCTGGCCGGTGGTGTCTGGGTGTGGGCGAAGCAAACCCTGCCGGCCCTGCGTCCGGCCGACACCGCCAATCCCGGTGCGATGCTGGATTACGCCCAGCGGGTCTTGACCACCGGCCCGGCCTTGTATCTGCTGTTTCCCTTCCGGCTGATGGTGCGGCCATTTTTTGCGCCCGATGCCCCGGCGTTTTTCGACGCGCTCCCCCCGGTGTTGCTGCTCTTTTTGCTCCACTACCTGTGGGTCATTTATTCCGACGTGGCCTTCGAGGAGGCCTCGGTGGAAGCTTCGCAAAAGCTGGCCGCCCGGCTGGCCGCCGTGCGCGCCGGCAACTGGCGGGGCGTGAAGAAAAATCAAAAAGCCCGGCGCCCATGGTTCAAACTGACCGCGACCGGGCCCGCCGCCGCGGCGTTGTTCTGGAAAAATCTCATCGGCGTCGGCCAGGTCTTTTCAGTTCGCCTCGGGATTACCATTGTCATCGTCCTGGTCATTTTCGGCTTCGCGCTTAACGGCCAGGTCCATAGGCAGGGAATCTCCTTGGTCGTGGCCTTCTTTGTCGCCATTGCCCTGGTCTATTCGCTGTTGCTGGGGCCGCAAGTGCTGCGCCTGGATTTCCGGAACGACCTGCCGTTGGCGGACATCCTGAAGACCTTCCCGCTGCGCGGCTGGCAGATTGCCCTGGGCGAAATCCTCGCCCCGGTGGCTGTGCTGGCGGTGTTCCAATGGCTGTTGTTGATGGTTGGCGCCGGGCTCCTGTTTTGGCTGCCCGTCAAACAGGAGGCCCTGTTCCTGGCCATCGCCTTGGGCGCCGCGTTCCTGCTGCCGGTGCTGGATTTGCTCCTGATGCTGATTCCCAATGCCGCGGTGCTGCTTTTCCCGTCGTGGATTCAAACGGGCCGGGACAGCCCCCGCGGAATTGAAACCACCGGCCAGCGGCTGATTTTTGCCCTGGGACAAATGCTCGTCCTCCTGCTGGCGCTACTGCCGGCGGCGGCCGCGTTCGTCGGCGTGTTTTTTCTGCTGAATTTCGCGGCCGGCCCGGCTCTGGCCGTGCCGGCCGCTGCGCTCGCGGCGACCATGGTTCTGGCCGCGGAAGCCGGCTTGGGCGTGATGTTGCTCGGCAAACTTTTCGAGCGGTTTGATGTGACGGAGGAACAAACCAGCTGAAGCGCCGCCGCTGCTCCATGCTTGCGCACCGCTGCCTGCGATAACTATAATCGCGCCCCGTTTTGTTATGAGCCAGACACCCATTCGAGTCGCAGTCACCGGCGCCGCCGGCCAAATCGGTTATTCCCTCCTGTTCCGCATCGCCTCCGGCGCGATGTTCGGTCCGGACCAGCCCGTCATTCTCCATCTGATTGAAATCGAACCCGCGTTGCCCGCGCTCGGCGGCGTGGTGATGGAGCTCGACGACTGCGCCTTTCCGCTGCTCAAGGGCATTGTGCCGACGGCGAACCTGGACGAGGGCTTTCGCGATGTAAACTGGGCGTTGCTCGTCGGCAGCGTGCCGCGCAAGGCCGGCATGGAACGCAAGGATTTGCTCGGCATCAATGGCAAAATCTTCATCGGGCAGGGGAAGGCTATTCAAAAAAACGCCGCGGCGGACGTGCGCATCCACGTCGTCGGCAATCCCTGCAATACCAATTGCCTCATCGCCATGCACAATGCGCCGGATATTTCGCGCGACCGGTTCTTTGCCATGACGCGCCTCGACGAGAATCGCGCCCGGGCCCAGCTCGCGAAAAAGGCCGGCGTGGACATCACCGCCGTCAGCAACGTCGCCATCTGGGGCAACCATTCCGCCACGCAATATCCCGATTTCTACAACGCCAAAATCAATGGGAAACCCGCCACCGGGGCCATCACCGACGAAGCCTGGCTCAAGGGTGAATTCATTACGACCGTGCAACAGCGCGGCGCGGCCATCATCAAGGCGCGTGGTTTGTCCAGCGCCGCCAGCGCCGCGAATGCCGTCGTGGACAGCGTCCGTTCCATTGTCACTCCGACGCCCGCCGGTGACTGGCACAGCCTGTGTGTCTGCTCCGACGGCAGTTATGGCATTGAGAAAAATCTGATCTGCTCCTTCCCGGTCCGCAGTCACGGCCAGAAACTGGAAATCGTCCAGGGCGTGCCGGTCAATGACTTCAGCCGCGCGAAAATTGACGCGACCATGAACGAATTGAAGGAAGAACGCGCACTGGTGGCCGAATTGCTGCCAAAGTAGTTTTGGCCACAGATAATCACAGATTAAACGCAGATTTTTAACCGGTAGTTTTTATCGGTGTCCATCTATGTTCATCTGTGGCTTTTTTCTGCCTTTTCTATTAACCTCGCGCGCGTATGGCTTTTGAATCCTTCCGCGAATTTGTCGGGCAGCTCGACCGCGCCGGCGAACTCAAACGCATCGCCCAGCCCGTCGCCACCGAACTCGAAATCACCGAACTCGCCGACCGCGAAATGAAGTTGCCCGGCGGCGGCAAGGCGCTGCTGTTCGAAAAACCCACCGTCAACGGCGAAGTCTCTCCGTTTCCGCTCGCCATCAACACGATGGGTTCCTGGAAGCGCATGGCCATGAGCATGGGGGCGAGTTCCGTGGACCAGGTCGCCGCCGAACTCGGTTCGCTCATGAAAGCCAAGCCGCCGACCAGCTTTCGCGAAGCCATCAAACTGCTCGGCCAGGCCCTCGATTTGCGCCACGCCAGACCGAAGTTGGTGAAGGATGGTCCGTGCAAGGAAGTCGTTCACTTGGTCGAGAGTCGAGAGTCGAGAGTCGAGAGCTGGCCCAAAGCTCCCGACTGGCGCAATCCCTCGACCCTCGACCCTCGACCTTCGACTCTTTTAAATCTTCCAATCCAGAAATGCTGGCCATTGGACGGCGGCCGCTTCATCACGCTGCCGTGTGTCGTAACCAAGGACCCGGACACGGGCGAACGCAACGTGGGCATGTATCGCATCCAGATTTACGACGAGCGTACCACCGGCATGCACTGGCAGCTCCAGAAGGTCGGCGCACGGCATGGGCGGCGTTACTACGAAACCGGCACGCGCATGCCGGTGAGCATTTTCATTGGTGGCGACCCGATGTTTCCTTTCGCCGCCACCGCGCCGCTGCCGGATGGCCTCGACGAATTTTTACTGGCCGGTTATCTCCGCAAAAAATCCGTCGAACTCGTCAAATGCGAGACCAACGACCTCGAAGTGCCCGCCAATGCCGACTTTGTCATCGAAGGTTACGTGGACCCGAAGGAACCATTGCGCGAGGAAGGGCCGTTTGGCGATCACACCGGCTATTACACGCTGCCGGAGCCGTATCCGGTCTTTCACGTCACCGCCATCACCCATCGCAAGGATGCGGTATATCCAGCGACGATAGTCGGCAAACCGCCGATGGAGGATTTTTACATCGGCGGCGCGAGCGTGAAATTGTTCCTGCCCATCTTCAAGATGAATTTCCCGGAAATCGTGGACATCGCGCTGCCGGCGGAAGGTGTATTTCACAACCTCGTTTTCGTGAGCATCAAGAAAACGTACCCGATGCAGGCCTACAAAATCATGCACGGCCTCTGGGGCATGGGCCAGATGATGTTCACCAAATACATCGTGGTGGTGGATGCCGACGTGGACGTGCACAACACCAGCGACGTCCTGTTCCATCTCACGGCCAACACCGACCCGCAGCGCGACAGCATCTTCACCAAGGGTCCGGCCGACGTGCTCGACCACGCCACCAGCGAAATGGCCATCGGCAGCAAAATGGGTTTCGACGCCACCAAGAAAATTCCCGGCGAAGGCCACAAGCGTGGCTGGCCACCTTTGATTAAAATGGATGAGGCCACACAGAAGAAAATTGACGCGCTGCTCGGAGGACAATTATGAAATCACTTGTCGCGCCGACTCGTCTCGTCGTAGCCCTGCAAAGACGGAAGCAAACGCGAAGGCGGAAGATGGATGCCTTGGCAAACTGACGCGCTACTTCCTCTTGTTTGAATCTTTCGATAATTTCTTTGGCTTTGCGCCATTATAGATTTCCTCTTCTGTAAATGTGCCCAGTCCGCCCAATTCGAGTATGGCCTTCCGAATCGCATTGTGCTGTTTTTCGGCGAAGCCCATATACTTGTTAAGAGCACTCAACCGCACCAAATCAACCCGATACCACTCGCGATCGTAATGCGAACTCTTGTAGCCGACATACATTGGAGACATCTCGACCTCGCTTACCACAAGCTTTCCATCCTTATTTAACTCCGCAGTCAGGAGTTCGCCATCCAGAACTACAACAGGCCGAATAAAATTAAGTTGCGTTGGATTCTTGGAGATATCATTTGTGACCGGCGGCCGTTTCTTCATCCAAGAGATTGTTTCTTGGTGAAAATGTTCGGCTGCCTTGACGACGGAAAGCATCACGGCGTATGGACGAGAAATTTCGGTAGGCTGCTTGAAGCTTTCATGAACGCCATATCCAATCCAATGCTGGCCCCTGCAAAAGGAATTTTCGTAAATTCGCCAACTGAAATTCTTGTCCCATTCCGCAGGCAGATTGCAATAGGCGACCAAATCTTTGCGCCAGCGCAAAACGTCCCGAATGACATCGCGACGTTCCGTGAAGACGACCCACGGTTTTCCGCCTTCCGACTTCTTCACTTCGATTATCAAATGCCAAACCGTGTGCGTGTGCTTTGTCTTTGAAACGCGATCACCGCAAGGCATGAACGCGTAGATGTCAACTTGACGGAGCTTCTGTTCGTCGAGATCGAAATATCCCATCGTCCCAGTGCAGTCCCACCCGCCTGAAAATGAATAGATAATGCGACGAGCTTCGAATTCTGAGGGAAACCCAGTTTTCTCTAAGTCCGCGATCACTTTCTTCTCTAAGTCGGGAGACATCGTTTGAAGGCTATCAAAATCGCCTTCAGATTTCAGCGTGAAAAATTGACATGCCATTCACACACCTGACGGCAGGAATTCCAGCCCGAATTTTTTCGCAATCGCCATCACGCGCGGGATGTGCTGCGGTTGCTGCGGGTCTTTGCAGACGGCCACAACGCGCCACCTTGGGCTGGAAGTAATCGCGCCGCTCAAGTAAGTTCCCCAACCGATGATGTTGCCCGGCAACCCCAACTCGCAGATGACCGTGTTTGTCCTGCTGGCGCTGGCGGTGATGGGATTCGTGATGAAGCTGGTGGCGTTGCTGTTGCCGGACAAACGTGAAATAGAGCGAAGAGCCATGTCGTGGGTGCTGTTTTCACCCGACTCGGTTTTGCGTGCGCAACGGGCAACCGGTGCTGGGCCGGTGATGCTTCGAGCCGTGCTGCTGTCCGGCGCGGTGTTGTTGAGTTACTGGGTCTATTGGCAACTGGTCCGTGGTTTTCAAATTCACGGAATTCTCCTGAGCTATCTTGCCGTGCCATTTCTGCTTCTGATTGGAGAATCGCTCGTTGCCATTGTGAATCTGTTCCTGCTGCCCTGTGGCTACCTGCTTCCCGCGCTGCATTGCCATCCATGGGCTGCGCGGAGCATTGCGGACTTTTGGGGCAACCGATGGAATCTTTGGTTCAGCGACTGGTCTCGCTACGTCATCTTCGGCCGATTACGCCGTCGCCCCATGTTCGCGCTGTTCCTGGTCTTTGCGGCTTCCGGCATCATGCACGAATGCGTGATTAACGTCCCGCTTTACTGTGTCACGGGCAGAATTCTCTTCGGCACGATGATGGTTTACTTCCTCCTTCAAGCGGTCGGCATCCTGGTGGAACGCCATTTCCTGAATGACCATCCGCGCTTGATGGTGATGTTTGTCTGGCTGGTGGTTTTCGTGCCATCGCCTTTGGTGCTTAACGAAGGATACCTTCGCGTGCTCCAGCTTTGGCCTGATTCCAACTAGATTTGTATTCACGCGCCGGGCGGCGGCAGGATTTCCAGCCCGATTTTTTTCGCAATCTCCATCACGCGCGGGATGTCCTGCGGTGGCTGCGGGCTTGCTTTACTCATCGGGCTGGTCGAAATAGCGTGCCCGAAGCGGTTTGAGGTAGTGGTCGCTCAAGGTGTTCAGGGCCTCGCGCGCCAGGGTGAACTTTTCCGCCAATTGCTCGAAAACGGACGCCGGTCCGGGCGGCTCGATCTCCCGCGCCGCCAGCGCGTAAAAGCGCCGGCCTTCACGCTCGTACTCGGGCACCACGCGCCAGTCCTGGCTCCGGGGCCGCCGGACAACGGACGAGGCGTGGTCGGGATAGATGCCCGTGAGAAACAGCGCGATGTCGGCGATGCGTTTATACAGGCGCGGTTTGAGTTGTGACTCCACCAACTGGCACAGCGCCATCATGTCGTCCATGTCCATGTCGCTGAATTTGCGTTTCTGCCAGCCGCGGCCTTCCTGCTTGTACAGCACGGCGACATTTGTGCGGACAAACGAGCAGAGCATCTCGGTGAGATATTCGCGCAGGGGCGGGTCGTCGAGCAATTGCCCGGCCTGGGCCGCCTCGAAAACCGGGATGCGTTTGCCGTGCGCGTCCCGTTCGAGCACGTAAGACTGGCCTGCGAGGTCGCGCCGGACGCGGCGCAACAACACGCTGAACATCAGGTAGGGCGAAACGCGGACGAGCACTTCCAGCTCGTTGATGAGCCGTTCCGCGAGTTTCGGGTCCTCCAACATCGGTTCCAGCAGGTCGTCCTTGTCCCGGACCAGGTCCATGATGTGGTCGTGGTCCCGCCGCCGGGTGGCCACGGTTTCCACGACGAATTTCAGGTCTGGTTCGGTCAGGCGCATATTTATTATGCAAAAGGCGTGGAGGTTCAACGCCTCACGCCGCAGCCAATATAGCTTGTTTGATGCCAATGCGCAAAAGCCCGGTCCCAAGCCATGTTGGCGCAGGCCGTTTTGGTGGAGCCGAAGAATTTTTACGCAATTGTCCTGAACGCCGCCGCCCGTTCGTCGTCTTATGGAAAGGTTAAAAACAATCCAACAAGAAAGGCAAAATATGAGCACATCCCCCAAAAAGCCGGCGGCCGGCATCGTCTGGTTCGAAATCCCGGCGGACAATCCCGACCGCGCCAAGGCGTTTTACAGCAAATTGTTCGGCTGGAAGATCAATCCGCTTCCCACCATGCCGGATTACCAGCACATTGACACCGGCGGCCCGGATGCCTCCCCGGACGGCGGCTTGATGAAGCGCCGGCATCCGGGGCAATCCATCACCAACTATGTCAGTGTGGCGTCGGTGGCCAAATCCGCGGTGACGGTGGAAAAGCTGGGCGGCAAGGTCTACGTGCCCAAATCGGCAGTGCCGCAGATGGGCTACTTTGCCGTCTGCCAGGACACGGAAGGCAACACCTTCGCCCTGTGGGAAATGAATCAAAAGGCGAAATAACTGTCCTGATTGCAATTTCCCATTCGTCGTATTATGGAATGGCCGAAAATCATCAACCTACAACCAAAAGATAGTTATGAGCACAGAAACAAGGAATGGATACATGTTGATCTTCCGCGGCACCAACTGGCACAAAGGGCTTTCGCCGGAGGAAATGCAACAGGTTTCAGACCGCTGGATGGCCTGGTTCAAACGGCTGACCGAGCAGGGCAAGGCGGTGGCCGGAAACCCGCTGGAACGCGAAGGCAAAATCGTTTCCGGCAAAAACGGGCGCGTGGTGGCCGACGGACCGTTTGCCGAATCCAAGGAAGCCATCGGCGGTTATTTCCTGCTGAAGGTGGACAGCCTCGACGAAGCCGTGGCCATCGCCCAGGAATGTCCGGGCCTGCCTTACGGCGCCAAGGTCGAAGTCCGGCCCGTCATGGCGCGATGCCCGCTCTCGGGCGAAGCCGTGCCCGAAGCGCAACTCGCGGAGGCGACGGCGTAACCGCCGCGGGGTTATCGCGTAAAAGCAGTCGGTAGGGCGACGCTGCGGCGTCGCCCACCTCCAGAATCAACCAATCAGAACTAAAATTATGAGCACGACAAAAACCAATCCCGTGACGGAGCCGTATTTGTTCTTCAACGGGCGTTGCGAAGAGGCCATCGAATTTTACCGCCAGGCACTTGGCGCGGAAGTGGACTTTTTAATGCGTTTCAAGGACAATCCCGAACCGCCCCAGCCCGGCACCGCCCCGCCCGGTGTCGAGAACAAGGTGATGCATGCCAGCTTGCGCATCGGCGAAAACATGGTGATGGCGTCCGATGGACGGTGCACGGGCAAGCTGAATTTCGACGGCTTTGCCCTGTCGCTTAGGGTGAAGACGGACGCGGAAGCAGACCGGTTGTTTACCGCCCTGGCCGATGGCGGCAAGGCGCAGATGCCGCTGACCAGGACGTTCTTTTCACCACGCTTCGGCATGGTCACCGACCGCTTTGGCGTACTGTGGATGATCATCGTTCAATCGTCCGGAGCGCCGATGAAATAATCCGGTTCGCTGATGCCATGCAAAAAATCACCCCATTCCTGTGGTTCGATAGCCAGGCCGAGGCGGCGGCGAAGTTTTACACCTCCATCTTCAAGAAATCCAGAATCCTGAACATTGCGCGCTACGGCAAGGCGTCGGAAAAACCCTCCGGCAAACCCAAAGGTTCGGTCATGACCGTGGTGTTTGAACTGGCGGGGCAAAAATTCATCGCGCTGAACGGTGGTCCGCATTTCAAGTTAACCGAGGCCGTGTCATTTGTGGTGAATTGCAAGACGCAGCCGGAGGTGGATTACTTTTGGAAAAAACTTTCCACCGGCGGCAAAGCGGTGCAGTGCGGCTGGCTCAAGGACAAGTACGGAGTCTCCTGGCAGATCGTGCCCACGGTTCTGGGCGAGTTGTTGAGCGACCAGGAAACCGCGAAAAACGAACGCGTCATGCAGGCGCTGCTCAAAATGGTGAAACTCGACATTAAGAAGCTGAAACAGGCTTCCCGGTCCGAAACATGAAATGGAACCATCCGATGACACCTCAAAACCATGAATGAATCTCAATCGAAATCCCCGGGCCGGTTTTTACCGGCCATCGCCCGCATTCTCATGGGCCTGATGTTTTTTGTGTTCGGCCTCAATGGATTTCTCCATTTTATCCCGCAGCCCAAGACCCCCATGCCGGATGGCGTCATGGCGCTCATGGGCGGATTCGTGAAGAGCGGCTACATGATGCCGCTGATTTTTGGGACCCAGACGCTCGTCGGCGCCCTGCTTCTGCTGAACCGTTTTGTGCCGCTCGCGCTGGCGATGATTACGCCGGTCATCGTCAACATCATCGCCTTCCATGTTTTCCTGATGCCTTCCACCATTGCCCCGGGCATCGTGGTTCTGGTCCTGGAAGTTTATCTCGTCTGGTCGTATCGGAAGGTATATCTGCCCATGCTCGTCATGCGGGCAAAGCCGGGAGCCGGCTGAACCGTGTCGGGCACAATCGCTTGACCCGGTTGCCAAAAAACTGGAACAATTAATCAACTGAACCGGAAAAAGGGCTGGCAGATATGAAATCAATGGCGGAGGCAGGGGCAGGAAAAACCGCAGTTCACGCATAAACCGAAGGGAAAAGACTTATGAGCAAAATACGAGTCCTGGTCGGCACCAAGAAGGGCGCGTTCATCCTGACTGCCGATGGCAAACGCAGGAATTGGAAGGTCAGCGGCCCGCATTTTGCGGGCTGGGAAATTTATCACATGAAAGGCTCGGTGGCCGGGCCGGACCGCATCTACGCGTCGCAAACGAGCGGTTGGTTCGGCCAGATCATCCAGCGTTCCGATGACGGCGGCAAGACCTGGAACACGCCCGGCAGCGGTCCGGAGGAATTGAAAAGCCCGGAAGGCATGCCCAAAGGCGAAAGCAACAAATTCGCCTATGCTGGCAAGGTCGGCACACACAAATGGTATGACGGCACGCAGCATCCGTGGGAATTCAAGCGTGTCTGGCATATTGAACCGTCACTGACCGACCCGGACACGGCTTATGCCGGTGTGGAAGACGCGGCCATCTTCAAAACGACGGACGGTGGCAAAACGTGGAAGGAACTGGCCGGATTGCGCCAGGCCAAGGGCCATCTCTGGCAACCGGGCGCGGGTGGCATGGCCGTGCATACCATCCTGCTCGACCCGAAGAACCCGAAGCGGATTTACATCGCCATTTCGGCGGGAGGTTGCTTTCGCACCGATGACGGTGGCAAGACTTGGAAACCGATCACGCGCGGCCTGAAATCCCCCTATGAATTGCCCGACCCGGATGTGGAAGTCGGACACTGCGTTCATCGCATTGCCCTGCACCCGTCGCGCCCGGATGTGTTGTTTATGCAGAAGCACTGGGACGTGCTGCGGACCGACAACGCCGGTGAACAATGGCAGGAGGTCAGCGGCAACCTGCCGTCCGATTTTGGTTTCCCGATTGATGTTCATGCCCATGAACCGGAAACTATTTTCGTCGTCCCCATCAAAAGCGATTCCGAACACTATCCGCCGGACGGGAAGCTGCGCGTGTATCGCAGCCGGACGGGCGGCAACGAATGGGAACCGCTCACGAAAGGCCTGCCGCAAAAGGACTGTTACGTCAACGTGCTGCGCGACGCGATGGCTGTGGATTCGCTGGAACCGTGCGGCGTGTATTTCGGCACGACCGGCGGACAGGTTTACGGTTCGGCCAATGGCGGCAATTCGTGGAATCCCATCGTGCGCGACCTGCCGGCGGTGCTGTCGGTTGAAGTTCAGGTGCTGCCATGATCCGGGTGGTGTTGCCCTATCACCTGCGCAACCTGGCGCGCGTGAACGGCGAGGTGCAGCTGGAAGTGGAAGGTCCGGTGACCGTGCGGGCCGTGCTTGACGCACTCGAAGCGCGTTATCCCGCGTTGCGGGGCACGATCCGTGACCACGACACGCTGAAGCGGCGGCCATTCGTGAGGTTTTTTGCCTGCAAAGAGGATTTGTCGCTGGAACCACCGGAGACTGGTTTACCTGATGCCATTGTCAATGGTGAGGAACCGTTTCTGGTTGTCGGTGCCATGGCGGGAGGTTGAATGGAACCCGAACGCCCGGCGGCCACCGAAAATCCCCCGGAAGTCTCCCGGGTGGTGGAACATCTTTTCCGGCACGAAGCGGGAAAAATGGTCGCCACGCTGACGGGAATTTTCGGCATTGAACATCTCACGCTGGCCGAGGACGTGGTCCAGGAAGCGCTGGCCCGCGCGTTGCAGACGTGGCCGTTTTACGGAGTGCCGAAAAATCCTGCCGCCTGGATCATGCGGGCGTCCCGGAATCTCGCGGTCGATGCCGTTCGTCGCCAGAAGGTTTTTCGCGACAAGGAGGCGGACCTCATCCACCTGATGGACCGGGAAGGGGCCACGCCGGACGCGGCGATTTTTCCCGAACAGGAAATCACCGACGACACACTGCGGATGATGTTCGTCTGCTGCCATCCGAGCATTCCGGGGGAGGCGCAGGTCGCACTCGCGTTGAAGGCGCTTTGCGGTTTCAGCGTGGCGGAAATTGCCCGGGCCTTCCTGACCACCGACGCAGCCATTGCCAAGCGGTTGACCCGGGCGAAACAGAAAATCCGGGAGGCGCGGATTCCTTTCGAGATTCCCGCCGGCGGGGAACTGGGACAACGGCTGGACGGCGTTTTGCCATCGCTTTACCTGCTGTTCAACGAAGGCTACAAGGCGTCGATTGGTGAAAAGCTGGTCCGCGAGGAACTCTGTCATGAGGCGATCCGCCTGACGGGCCTGCTGGCGGAGCATCCGGCCGGCAATCAGCCCCGGACCCATGCCTTGCTCGCGCTGATGCTGTTGAACTGCGCCCGCATTCCGGCGCGCATGGATGGAGAGGGCAATCTGCTGCTTCTCCAGGAGCAGGACCGTTCGAATTGGAACCAGCCGATGATTGCGCGGGGCCTGTTTCACCTGACACAGTCGGCGGCGGGCAACGAGCTTACCCCATATCACCTGCAGGCGGGTATTGCCGCCTGCCATTGCGCGGCGAAGGACTACGCGTCCACGGACTGGCCCCAGATTCTGTCGCTCTATGATCATCTGGTTGAATTTGATGATTCGCCCGTTGTGGCGTTGAACCGCGCCGTGGCGCTGGCCGAGGTCCGCGGGCCGCAGGCGGGAATTGAAGCCGTCAACGTGATTCAGAACCTGCAATCCCTGGAATCCTATTATTTGCTCCATGCCGTGCTCGGCGAATTCGAATCGCGGCTGAACCACGCGCGGGCCGGCGCCGGCCACTTCCGCAAGTCGCTGCAACTGGCGGAAATCAAATCCGAACAGGCGTTTCTGGCGAAACGGCTCCAGACTTGCGAGGAAAGAGCGGCCCGACCCTAAAATACCGGCTGCTGGCGAATCCTGGAGCATCTCGCGAAGATAAAATGATTGCGAGAATACGAAGTGACATCACCGGCTGGCCGGAGTGTCCGTGGTGGCGGCCACGAAATCCTGAGAAAATTCCATCAGTTCCTTTTCGTTTACATCGGAGACAGCCCAGAACGTCATTCCGGCATTCGACCAATGAATCAAATGGTAACCCTGACGGGAGCCGAACACGGCGGGTTTTGAGTCCGATGCCTGTGCCGGCCAGATGAACAGGTTGATGACGTGTTTGTGGCGTTGAAAAAGCAACGCGGCGACCGCGCGATTGCCGACGTAATCGAGCCGGCCACCGGTGAGCGGAAATCCCTGCGCGACGAGGTCCGCGACGGGCGGCGAAAAATCGAGTTTGCCGTCAAACCACGGTTTGACGGTGTGCTGGTCGGTTGACACGACATCCAATTCGTGGTTTGCCATCAACGAGCGAATGTGGCTCGACACAATTTCCTGTGTGAGCTGTTGCCGGGCCGTGGGCCGGGTCAGCGTGATGGTCAACAAGAGCGCGAGGCACATCGCGGCAGCACCCGTCGTTGCCGCCGTCAGCCAGTTCCAGGTCCAAAAAGTCCGGGAGGGTTGTGCTTCGACGCCCGAATGCAATTCCACCTTCAACGCCCGCCGCAATCCCTCGGGCGCAGAAAAGAAGAGCGAGTCATGCTGCATCGCTTTTTTCAGGCTTTGCAGGTTGCGCCACTCCTGGGCGCAGGCGGGACAATCATGGATGTGCTGTTCCACTTCCAATACCCGCACGGCGTCCAGTTCGCCGTCGGCGTAGGGCTGGATGAGCGGTTGGATCTGCTGGCAATTCATGGTTGGCCTCCGGATTTGATTTCGCCGGCGAGACGCTGCTGAAGTTGCTTGCGCGCGCGCGCCAGGCGTGACATGACCGTGCCGATGGGCACCCCGGCCAGGTCGGCAATTTCCTTGTAACTGAGTCCTTCCATCTCGCGCAAAATGACGATTTCCCGGAATTCGACCGGTAAGGCCTCGATGGCGTGCCGGACCGTTTCCGTGTCGGCCAGACCGGAATTCAGCGTCCTGGCATTCATGGAAACATCCTCGATGGCCAGGGCTTCGTCATCGATTTCCACGATGGTTCCGGGTGACCGGTTCTTTCGCAGCCACGTGTAAAACGTGTTTCGGACGATGGCGAGCAGCCACGCGCGGGCGTTGTCACCGCGGAAACTGCCAAAGAACCTGACCGCCCGCAGACACGCTTCCTGCGTCACGTCCTGCGCGTCGTGGTCGTTGCCGGCGAGCCAGCGGGCGAGGTTGTAGGCGGCGTCCAGATGCGGCAACACAGTGTGCTCAAAGGATTTCAATCGTTCGCGCTCGTCCACCCGTCCTGTTTGTTCGCCAGGACATCAATTGGCAAGACCATTTTTTGAGAAGATTTATTCCCGGAATTATTTTTTTGTTCGCGGGAATAATCATCGTCAGCCGGCAGTCTGGAATGTCGAACCAATCCGATTTTATGAAAAACAACCAGTTTAACGAGTTCCGCCGGCTGCCGGTGGATGCCATCGACCTCAACCAGAAAACTGAAAACGACGGCGTTGACCGCCGCGGTTTTTTGAAATGCATGGCCTGGGCCGGCACGGGAATGCTGTGGACCGTCGCCGGCGGAGTGCTTGGCTCGACGCTTTTGCCCCGGCGCGCCGGCGCGGCGGAAACCGACAGCCTGATCCAAAGGACGAGCTTTAGCTTTGTCCAGATCAGCGACTCGCACATCGGCTTCAACAAGGAAGTGATCAACAAGGACGTGGTCGGCACACTCAAACAGGCGATTGCGCGCATCAACGCGCTGCCGGTGGCGCCGGATTTTGTCCTGCATACTGGCGATCTCACCCACCTTTCCGATCCGGAGGAATTCGACACTGTTGACCAATTGATGAAGACCATAAAAACCCAGCAAATTTTTTACGTGCCCGGCGAACATGATGTCACCGGCGACAATGGTAAATCCTATCTCGACCGGTTCGGAAAAAACACCAAGGGCCAGGGCTGGTACAGCTTTAATCACAACGGTGTTCACTTTATCGGTCTCGTGAACGTGGTGGACATCCAGCAAAATGGCCTGGGCGCGCTCGGTCAGGACCAGTTGGCCTGGCTGCAAGCTGATTTGAAAGACCGTTCCAATGAGACGCCCATCGTTGTCTTCGCACACATTCCGCTCTGGATGGTTTATCCGCAATGGGGTTGGGGCACCGATGATGGCGCGCAGGCGCTGACCTATCTGAAACGCTTTGGCTCAGTCACTGTTCTCAATGGTCATATCCATCAGACGATGAAAAAGGTGGAGGGTTGCATGACATTCCACACGGCGATGTCCACGGCGTTTCCGCAACCCGAACCCGGCAAGGCGCCGAAGCCCGGCCCGATGAAAGTGGAAGCCGGGAAACTCAATGACTACCTCGGGATAACGGATGTGAATTACGTCGAGGGCACGAGTTCGCTGGCCGTGGTGGACACGACTCTGGCCTGATCGACCACTGTGACTGCCAGGTTTTTAGCAATCACCGCGCTTGCGGCGTTTGGGTTGACTTCCCGGGCTCAACCAACCAACAACACGGATGTCCATGCCGCCGTCTTATCCCAACCGGCAACCGGTGCCATCCATGGCCGCGTTCTTTTTCTAAGAAACTGCGCGCATTGTCATGGTGCCGATGCGCACGGCGATGAAGGACCGGACCTGCATGATCTGGATTGGACCGCTCAACAAATCGCAACACGGATCCGCAAGGGTAAAGCAGGCCAGATGACGGCTTTTGCCGGCAAACTTCAGCCGGCGGAGATTGATGCCCTGGTTGCCTACGTCCAGTCTTTGAAATGACCTATTGGCCCGCAACCCGCATGCTCCTGAAGCGGGCTTCGTTTCGCACCACCGCGCCCGGCACGAACAATTACTATTGTTCGGTCCATCCGTAAACGACCGGAACAATTATTGTACGGCAGGGAAATGTGCCATTCCCGGAACGAGTCGGCCGCGTTCCGATTCGAAATTCAAACTGATGGCCGGCGTGCGAGGTGTCCCGCTCGCAGTCCAACCACCCCCTGGCCGTTTCGGCCTTTAATCTTCTTTTGATGATGATACCGTGATGTCTGGCCCGGGGATCAGGGGGTTAAAGAATCCGGTTGCTTGGCTTGAGATTGTATTGAATCTCCGTTAGTCTCTATGACATTGGAGTGAGTTCGGGTACTGAAGGTGAAAGAAAGGAATTTATGAAACGCAAAGCATCGGCGGTCTGGCGGGGTGGTTTGAAAGATGGCAAGGGCAGCCTCTCCACCGAGAGCGGTGTGCTCCGGGAGGCGCAATACTCGTTCAGTACCCGCTTCGAAAACGGCATCGGTACGAATCCCGAGGAACTCATCGCCGCGGCGCACGCGGGTTGCTTCGCGATGGCATTTTCGGCCGAACTCGGCAAGGCCGGCATCACCCCGGAAGCCGTCTCCGCCACGGCCACGGTCACGCTGGACAAAACCGACGCGGGCTGGACGGTCACGGCATCGCATCTGGATGTGGTCGCGAGAGTTCCCGGCGCGGACCGGATTCAGGTCCTCGGCATTGCGAACGTGGCCAAGCTGGGTTGCCCCATTTCGCGTCTGCTCAAGGCGAACGTGACGATGGACGCCCGGCTGGAGGGGTAAACACAAACTTTTGGAGGTTGGGCTGGCGTTACGGGGCTGACGGTTGCTGGACCGGCTCCAGCCGGCGGTTAAAAATATGGGTGACGACATTGGAAAACAGGCATTGGTCAGAACCTACTTCCGGTCCGGCATTGTGATTGTGTTGATGCTGGTGTCGGCCGTGGCCTTTTTCGTTGCCGGGATTTTTCTCCCGTTTACCTCGGTGACAAAGCTCTGGCTGTTTCAGAATCAAATCTCGGTCTATCACGGTTTGATCATTTTGTGGCAGGCGGGCGAGCTGTTCCTGTTCCTCATCCTGTTTGTGTTCACCGTTTGTTTCCCACTCGTGAAACTCTCGGCCATGCTCACATTGTGGCTTTATCCGCGGGTGGGCACCGACCGCGCCCGAACGCTGTTCCACTTTGTGTCGAACCTCGGCAAATGGTCCATGCTCGATGTCTTTGTGGTGGCCATCCTGGTGCTGACGATCAAATCCAGCGGCATTGCCAACATCAGGGTGGGCGACGGCTTTTTCCTGTTTTTTGTTTCCGTCATGCTCACCCAGTTCGCCTCGCTCTGGACCGGCAAGGTCGTCTCCCGGCTCACGGCGTGACCGGCCGGTTTTCACGCCGTCTCCCGCGGCGGCAATTTGATTTCCTCCCGGCGCCCGTTGGTTCAAGATGGATTCGATGAAGATTCTGTGCATTGGCACCACGCCCGCGGTGCAACGGGTGATGGTTTTCCGCAACCTGACGCTGGACGCCGTCAACCGGGCGGCGACCGCCCTCGACGGCGCAGCGGGCAAATCCATCAACGTGGCCAAGGTGTTGAAAACCCTCGGCGGCGAACCGGTGGCGACCGGCTTTCTCGGCGGCGACCGTGGGGAATTCCTGCGGGTGGCGCTGATGGAGAAAGGCATTGAGTCCGATTTCGTGGCGGTCTCAACCCGGACCCGACAATGCCTCACGATGATTGACGAATCGGCCGGCACCCACACGGAACTGGTGGAGGAGAGCCACCCGGTCCAGCCGGCGGACTTTGACAAACTGCTGGCGGTGGTCCGTCGTCGGGTGTCGGAATGCCGGGCGGTGGTGATGTCGGGAACCATTGTCACGGGAGGTCCGGCGGGCTTGTATTTCGATTGCACGCAACTGGCGGCCAAGACCGGAGCCCTGTCCGTGGTGGATGCACAGGGGGCCGCCTTGATCGAGGCGCTGAAAGCGCGGCCGGGACTGGTCAAGCCGAACCGTTCGGAACTGGCGGCGACCGTGGGGTGCGAACTCAAGGACGACGCCGGGGTGATGCGCGCCATGCGCGAATTGGGTGAACGCGGCGCGCAACGGGTGGTGGTAACGGCGGGAAAGGAACCGGCGCTGGCATTTGACGGAAAGGGTTTCTGGCGAATCGTCCTGCCGCAAATCGAGGTGATGAACCCGATCGGCTCGGGCGATGCCTGTACCGCCGGGCTGGTGTTGCGTCTGGCGCGCGGCGACGATTTGGGTGAGGCATGCCGCTGGGGTGCCGCCGCCGGTGCAGCCAATGCGCTCACGCTGATGCCCGGCGAGGTGGATGAGGAAGATGTCAAGCGGCTGGTCCGGAAAGTGGAAGTGCACAAAATTTGACCAAACGGGCGGTTCGACCCATCCGGTGGTGGGCTACTTTGAATTTGGGGGTTGAACGTCTCTCGAGTGTCTGTTAGCTTACGAGAATGCACCGAAGTCTTTTTTTGCGGCTACGCAGGCTTCGTTTGTTGTTGGGGGCCTTTCCGCCGGGTGCTGCCAGAAACGGGGGGTCAGGCGGACTTACAGGTTGCCATTTTCGGCGATTGGTGTTGATAGCGGCGTGCTGGATGGTGTCCTCTTTGCCAACTCCGGCGGCGCAACAGGTTCTCAAAGGTCATGTCCCCCCGATAACCAAACGGCTCACCTCCATCCATCGGCTTGATGGTGGCGCGCGTCTGGACTTGGCCATCGGTTTGCCGTTGCGCAATCGTGAAGTGCTCACGAACCTGCTTCAAGGGCTTTATCAACCGGGTAATCCCAACTTTCGCCACTATTTGACGCCCGATCAGTTCGCTTCCTCGTTTGGCCCCGCCCCTGAAGACTACCAAAAGGTGATTGATTTCGCGAAATCCCACGGGCTGACGGTCAGACGAACCCACCCTAACCGCACTTTGCTGGATGTCGCCGGATCGGTGGCCGATATTGAGAAGGCTTTTCACGTCCACATGCTTGTCTATCAACACCCGGTTGAAGCACGCACTTTTTTCGCTCCTGATGTTGAACCGTCCCTGGACCTTGATACGCCCGTGCTGGTGATCAGCGGTCTGGATAATTATGTGAAACCGCGTCCGCTCATACACCCGCCGAGCGTGTCTCCGAGAGTCCGGCTATTGGGGGGTGGCGGGGGTGGCGGCGGGGGTGGTGGTGGCGGCGGTGGCGGCCCTTTCGAGGGTTATGATTTCCTCAACGCTTACGCCACCGGCGTTTCGCAGGATGGCACCGGACAGTCGCTCGGGCTTTTTGAACTTTTCGGTTTCAATGGCCAGGACATCACGGATTATGAAGACGAGGTCGGCATCTCTCCCTATGTCACCGTGACACCTGTTTTGATCGACGGCGCCAGCGGCAGTGATAACGTTGATTACCTTGATGATTGTGGATACCTTGCATATGCCTTCGAGGTGATGGGGGACATTGAAATGGCGATTTCCATGGCGCCGGGCTTGAGTAGCGTGCTGGTCTATGAAGGTCCGACGCCGCTGGATGCGCCGCCCCTGGGCACGAACTATATCCAGGACGCATCGACAACCGCCCAAATCAACGATGTGTTCAATCGCATGGCCACGGATAATCTGGCCAAGCAACTGAGTTGCTCCTACGGGATGGATATTAACCTTTCGACGGTGCAAATATTCCAACAATTCGCCGCCCAAGGTCAGAGCCTTTTTATAGCCAGTGGCGATTTTGGAGCGTTTTCGTCGGCCATTGACGAACCGGCAGACGATCCCTATGCCACGATAGTGGGCGGAACAACGTTAACGACAAACTCGGCTGCAGAATGGCAGTCGGAAACCACCTGGCTCGGGCCGGCCGGGACTGATGAATGTGGTAATCCTGTTCCTCCGCAAGCCTCCGCTGGCGGGATCAGCACCGTTTACTCGATTCCATCCTGGCAACAGGGCATCAGCATGACGGCCAACCAGGGCTCCACCACCATGCGCAACTCGCCGGACGTCTCCCTCGTGGCAAATAACATAAACGTCGTCTGGGGCAACACTCTTCTTGGAGCCTCGACTGACTGGACGGTGACCGGCACCAGCCTGGCCACCCCGCTCTGGGCCGGTTTCATGGCGCTGGTGAATCAGCAGGCCGCCGCCAATAGCCAGCCCCCAATCGGCTTTGCCAATCCGGCTCTTTACGCCATTGGAAAAAGCACCAACTACCTGTCCTGCTTTCACGACATCACCACCGGTAACAACACAAACAGCTCCAGTCCAACCAAATACTACGCGACGGCCGGTTATGACCTCTGCACGGGCTGGGGCACGATGATCGGCAGCAATCTTATGCAGGCGCTGCTGGCCCCACCGTCGGATCACCTGGTCGTCACGCCGCCGCTGGGCTTCACTTCTTTAGGACCCGGTGGCGGGCCGTTCTCGGTGGCTTCCCAAACTTATACGTTGAAAAATATCGGTTCGACGCCCTTGAACTGGAGCCTCGTCAACACCTCCAGTTGGCTCACGGTTTCTTCCATCTCCGGCAATTTGAGTGCTGGCGCCAGCACCACGGTTACCATCAGCCTCAACCCGGCCGCAAACAATTTCTTGATCGGCAACTTCAGCGGCAATATTCCCATTGCCGACACGACGGACGGCACGGTCCAGAACCGACAATTTGATCTCTACGTCGGAAACGGCGGATTTGAGACCGGTGACCTCACCGACTGGACCCTGGTCGGCAGCACCGACCTGGTTTTTGCTTTGGCCGCCGATGACATGGATGTGGCTGGAATGGCCGCCTTGCCCGGCCAGCCCGACGAGCTGTTTGTGCATTCGGGGCTTTATGGCGCGTACCTGGGGGAGTGGGCCAGTCCGTATTTGACGCCGGTTCCTCCGGCGGTGGGTTCTCTCTCGCAGACCATGGCCACCACGGCGAATCAACCATACTTGGTTTCCTTTTGGTTGACTTGTGTTCCCGATAGTCAGGGCGTGACGACGAACAACGAGTTTATCGTGAAATGGAACAACTCGGTGCTCTACGCTCAAACCAACCTGGGTGCTTTCGGTTGGGCCAACCTACAGTTCGTTGTTCCGGCCACAAGCACGAGCACAACGATCGAATTTGATTTCAACAACGATCCGGGGGCATTTGGGTTGGACGACGTCACCGTGGAACCCGTTCCCGCGCCGGTTTTTCAGTCTGTCACGCTAACGGGCGGCACGATCCACCTCACGTGGAGCAGTGTTTCCAATGTTACTTATCAGGTTCAGTCGGCCGGTGGTTTGAGCAATCCCACCTGGACGAATGTCGTCAAGGTAACCGCCGCTGGAAATCCGACGGGCACATTGCAACCGGTTGGTTCGGCCCGGCAACAGTTTTATCGAGTGATATTGCTGCTGGCGCCTTGACGGAAGCCCGGAAGGGTTCCCGGGCGCTTTCCGCGCGATGGTCCTGCTTTACGCCGCCCGCTGATCCTGTATCCTGAACGCGAACCTTTCTACACCATGAAAAAAGTCCTTCTATTCCTCTGTCTGGTTTGTGCCAGCGCCTACGGCCAGAAATTTCCTGATCTGGCCCTGACCCCGCCCATGGGCTGGAACACCTGGAACAAATTCGGGAGCAACGTCCGTGAGGAACTGATCCGGCAAACCGCCGACGCCATGGTGTCCTCGGGCATGAAGGACGCGGGATACGAGTACATCAACATTGATGATACCTGGCAGGGTGAACGCGACCGTCAGGGTTTTATCCAGCCCGATCCCAAGCGGTTTCCTTCGGGAATGAAGGCGCTGGCCGATTATGTCCATTCCAAGGGACTAAAGCTCGGGATTTATTCGGATGCCGGCGCCCGGACGTGCGCCGGGAGGGCCGGCAGCCGGGGACACGAATATCAGGACGCCCAGAGGTACGCCCAATGGGGCATCGATTATGTGAAATACGACTGGTGTGGCTGCGAAGATTTGAATGCCAAAGGCGCGTACACCACCATGCGGGACGCGTTATATGCCGCCGGCCGGCCGATGGTTTTCAGCATCTGCGAATGGGGCAACAGCAAGCCGTGGGAATGGGGCGGCGAAGTCGGCAACCTGTGGCGCACGACCGGTGACATTTATGCCTGCTTCGATTGCAAGGAGGATCACGGGACGTGGTATCAGTGGGGCGTTCTGCAAATTCTGGACCAGCAGGAAGGGCTGCGAAAGTATGCCGGCCCCGGCCACTGGAACGATCCGGACATGCTGGAAGTCGGCAATGGCATGGCGGTCAATGAAGACCGGGCGCATTTTTCGATGTGGTGCATGCTCGCGGCGCCGCTCATTGCCGGAAACGATTTGGGGAACATGTCCCGGGAAACGTCGGAAATCCTGTTGAACAAGGACGCGATCGCAGTGGATCAGGACAAACTGGGCATTGAAGCGTTCCGGTATTCCACGGATGGCACCCGGGAGGTCTGGTTCAAACCGCTTGCGGACGGCGACTGGGCCATGTGCGTGTTAAATCGCAGCACCCGGCCCCAGAAGGTCTTTTTCGATTGGAAAACGGAAAAGGTCAGCGACGAGCTTTCCCGGCGGGAAACCGCGTTTGACACGACCGGGTATCGGATCCGCGACCTCTGGACGAAGCAGGATTTGGGGACCACGGGACAACCTTTGAACGCCGAGTTGCCGGGACATGACGTTCTGATGCTGCGGCTCGAGAAACAATAATCGAAACCGGCGGGGAATCTAAAATTTACCCGGAAAATGTTTTTGCACTTGTTGTTGCACTGTCGGCGTTGCAGCATTCGCGGAACCATTCGCAACCCAAAATCTAAACCAGGAACACGATGAACCATGCAAAACCTTTGACTCTGTGGACGTGCGGGTCGCTGATTTCAGCACTCGCGGTGATTTTATTGGCCGGTTGCCAGTCCGGCAAGGAACCATCCGGCAGTGGAACCACGGCGGCGGTCGCGCCGGCGGCAGCCGCCGCGACGCCCGAATCGGCGCCGAAGGCCATTCGCATTGACGCCGGCTCGGACACGAACTACGTGGATTCCGAAGGCAACGTGTGGCTGGCGGACCAGGGTTTTGCGGATGGAGAAGTGACGGCCCGGGACGGGGACCTGCCCATTGCCAACACGAAAGACCCGGCAATTTACCGCACCGAGCATTACGACATGACTTCGTTCTCCCAAAATGTTCCCAACGGCAAATACACGGTGAAGCTGCATTTTGCCGAGACGTATGAAGAGATTACCGGGGCGGGCCAGCGCGTTTTTTCCTTCAACGTGGGTGGACAGGAATTCAAGGATTTCGACGTGTATGTCAAGGCGGGCGGGGCGGAGCGTGCGGATATTGAGACGGTTGCCGTGGACGTCACCAATGGGGTGCTCAACGTTACTTTCACGCCCAACATCCAAAGCCCGGAAATCAACGGGATTGAAATCATTCCGACTCCGTAATCTCCGGCGGCGGGCGTCAAATATCCACCCGCTATCGAAGCGATGACGGCCGGCGTGGTCAATCGCGGTGGCTGTATTCCTGAATGGCGGTCCGCCACCATGGGGCGAGGGATTCGCCCGGACGCAGCCACGTTTGTTGGTGCAGCCAGACCATGGCGTGGGCGTCGGTCATGATCAGGATCCGGTCCGCCGGCGCCAGTTCGGCGGGCCCTTCGGCCAGCAGTCTTTCCCCGAGAACCCGGACGGTTTCACGTCCGACCCCAAGTTTGTCGAGCTGTTCGGCGTAAACGGGATTAAGCCGCTTTTCGCGCAACAACGAAACGTGAATCGCATTAACGTAAGGATCCAGCACGGCTTCCGCCAGACCGGCATGGGGGCGGCGCGGGGTGGTGTCGTCGGTGATTTCGTGGATTTTCATCTGTGAGCGCAGGGAGACGAGTTCGACCGGCGGTAGGGTTTCCTCCGGCGTCAGAAACAGCCCGAGCTTTCGCGCGCGTGCGCCCAGACTGCGCCGGCTGGTCCATACGCTGAGGGGAATGGAAAGGACCATGCCGGTGAACACGGGGGTGAACCACCAGAACAGGTATCGGTTCAACTGCCACATGAACGCGCCCCAGACCAGGCCAATGAGGGTGTGGCCCCAATGTCGCCGGATGGCAAACAGCCAGGTCGTGCCGTCCGACCCGCGTTTTTGCTGGCTCCAGCCGACGCTGACGCCGAACAGGTTCGTGACCACGAAACGCGTGTGCCAGAGCATCAGCAACGGCGCATGGAGCGTGGAGAAAACGGTTTCGCCCACGACGCCGACCGTGGTGCGCGTCAGGCCGCCGAAGGCGCGGCGGCGTTCCCAGTCAAACGCCAGGTCAATCAAGGCCAGCACCTTGGGCAAAAACAGGACGGCCATGCAAATAACGAAGACCAGAAAGGCATGCGCGATGCCGCTCAGGTTCAGATACGGCGTGAAGGCATGGACCGTGATGTTCGACAGGCCGGTGTATTTTTGGTACCAGTGGATCCAGTTGAACGTCAGCAAAAACACCAGCCACAGCGGCCCCGCGAGGTAACCGCAAATGCCCAGCAGCAGATGCAACCGGTTCACGCCGCGCAGACCCTTGGCGAACAACACCAGGCCGTGTTGCAGGTTGCCCTGGCACCAGCGGCGTTCGCGTTGCGCATTCTCAATCATTCCCTGCGGGACTTCCTCATAGCTGCCTTCCAGATCATAGGCGAGCCACACCTCCCAGTTGGCCCGTGATAACAGCGCGGCTTCGACAAAATCGTGGCTCAAGATCTGGCCGCCAAACGGCTTGTGACCCGGTAATTGCGGCAGGTCGCAGAATTGCATGAACGGTTCGGTGCGGATGATGGCGTTGTGCCCCCAGTAATTGCCCAGATTCAACGCCCAGTAATTCAGGCCGGCGATGAACAGCGGCGCGTAAAGCCGGTTGGAAAATTGCTGGATGCGGCCAAACAGCGATTCCGCGTTCACGAGCGCCGGCACGGTTTGAATCAGGCCGACGGTCGGGTGCGCTTCCATCAATTTGACCAGATCCACCAGCGTGCCGCCGCGCATGACGCTGTCGGCGTCACACACCAGAAAATAACGGTAGCGGCGGCCCCAGGCATTGAGGAAGTCGCGCACATTGCCGCTCTTGCGGCCTTCATTGTCCGTCCGCCGGCGATAATAAATCCGCCCCAGCGCGTCGAGCTCGCGGATCAACTCATACCAGCACCGCTCCTCCTCCACCCACTTGTCCGGATCGGTGGAATCGCTGAGGATGAAAAAGTCAAAGTGCTCGAGCTGGCCGGTTTTTTCGAGCGACTCGAAGGTGGCGCGCAACCCTTCATAAACCCGGACGATATTCTCATTATAAATGGGAAAAACGATGGCCGTGCTGGTGCCGGCCATGCTTTGGTTGCGGTAATCCGTCTGCGTGATGCGGCGGGGGTCGCCGAAGGCGCGCAAGAAAAAGCCAAAAACACCATGCATGCAGCCGATGGCAATCAGCAGAAACAAAATGACAAATACGACGAGCAGGACGGTGCGCGAGGCGGACCAGCCGGTGCGCCAGAGCAAGTCGGCGAACAGCATGGAAACCAATCCCGTCAACAGCAGCGCGGAAGAATAAAAGATGAACACGCGCCAGCCGCGGTAAACCCGGGGCAGGGGACTCACCACCAGCGGCGGCGACTGGTCCGATGCGGGAACGGACTGGGGGGCGGCGCCCGGCATGGTTCAGTGGGTGAAATAGAAAACCGCGACCAGGAACAGCACAAACAAGGTCCACGCCAGCGACATTTTCAAATAGGGAACGCGGCCCAGGTTCGTGAGGGTCGTGATGGGGCCGAGGTCAAACGGACGCGCCGACATTTTGGAAAGTTGAAAATCCGGACCGGCGCGCAAGTAGGTTTCGCGCATGGCGCTGACGAATTCCTCCGGCCAGGGTGGCGGGCGCAGGAATTGGTCCTGCCATTTACCGGGCATGTCCGCGAGCAACAGGGCCAGCCGTCCGCGCGTGGAAAGCATCTGGTCGGCGTTGGTGGGAGGTGCCTGCAATACTGCGGCAAACCATTCCGTCACGGTGCGATCCATTTCCTCGGCGGCGATGTAGGTGGCGGAATGGTCCGGCTCGGCGGGTGCGCGTTTCATGGCGCGTTCCAGCACGCGGAGCACCAACTGGCCCAGCAACGCCTTGTTGCGAATGCGCAGGGCGTGGAAATAGTTTTCCACCTTGGCATAGGCGGCATTCCATTCTTCCAACGGGCGGCCGGCCAGCTGGCCGGCCACACCCGTTAGTGCGCCCGGGCCGGTTATGGCGGACTCCACTGGTAGGTCCATGTTTCGCTCAAAATGTTGGTTCCCGTTTGCAACGTGCACCGGATGTCCACGGGATTGGTATTGCCCGGTTTGGGCTGCATTTTCAAAATGACACGCCACGTGTTCAGGAAAGTATTGCGCAACACCTGGTTTTCCACAATCGCCGCGTTCGTGCTGCAATTGGCGATGGCCACCGGCGGATTGTCCTGGGGAATGGCATCCAGTTTCGGCCCTGCAAAATCAATCGCGATCAGCCGGGTGTTCGTATCCCCGGGAACCAGACCGAGGTGCGTGGCCACGACCCGGTTTTCGGACAGTTTTACGTCCGCGCCGCCCATTTCCCAGTGGAGCGTGTAACCAAAGCGGTACGGCTCCATCGGCGCGGGTTTGTCCTTGGGATCCCAGAACGCGACAATGTTGTCCAGGCCTTCGTAGTTCGCGCTCAATTCGACCAGGTGCAAATCGCCGTCACCCCAATCACCGTGTGGTTCCACCCAGACGCTGGGTTCCAGTTGAAACAGGTTGAACATGTCCTGATAGGCGGCAAAGGAACGTTCGCGCTGCAAGAGGCCGAAGCCGCGGATGTCCGGCGCGTGAAAAACCTGGTGGCGCAGGACGGACGGATTATCCAGCGGACGCCACAGCATCTCACCGTTGCCCATGTGCACCAGCAGGCCGTCGGCATCATGCACCTCCGGGCGATAGTCATCAAATTTGCGCTCCGAATTTTTCCCATACCAGAACATGCTGGTCAGCGGCGCCAGTCCAAGGGTCGTGACGGGCAGCCGCCGTTGCGGGTTCACCTCCAGAATTTCCTTCGGTTCACGAAAGAAAAGGACCGCCTCGACGTCGGCTGTGGTGGTTTCGCCGGGATGAATGACAAATTGATAGGCGCCGGTGCAACTGACACTGTCGAGCAGGGCGAACAACGTCAGCTCCTGGTCGTCGGCCTCCGGTTTGCCGAGCCACCAGTCGGTGAAGATGGGAAATTCCTCCGGCCGGTCCATTTCCCCGCAATCCACGGCCAGTCCGCGCGCCGACTGGCCGTAATCCTGGTCCTTGCCCAGCAATCGAAAATAACTTGCGCCCAGGAAGGCGCCGAGCTCATCCCATTGGTTGGTCTCGTTGAGCTGATACAGGACCCGAAAACCGGCGTAACCGGTGTTGGCGGGAATTTCATCCTGGATATTCAGACTGCCGTAATCGAAAAAATCCTGCACGAACCGGATGGGCTGCAAATGGGTCGCCGTGAATTCATACACATGCACCGGCTCCTGGTAGAGATAGCCCGGATGGAAAAATTCGATGCGGAAGGGAAGATTCTCCACCCGCCACAACGCCTGGTTGCGGCGGAACCGGATTTGCCGGTATTTGTCGTAATCCAGGTTGTCCTGGCGCAGGACCTTCGGCAGGTCGGCGCGCGGTGAGTGAAAGGGCTTGCTCGCCCGCTCCTCGGCACGCTTGATGACATAATCCAGGTTAACGTCGCCGGATTCCGGACTGGCCGTCATCCGGCTCGTCAAGGCCATTACCACTGTCACAATCAGGCAACTTCGTCGCCACATTTCGTCTAAGGAGAACCGAAGTGGCGGGAATTTGCAAGTTCCACGCGAAACTCACTGGCAGACAAGAAATTGCGCTGACAGTGCCAAATTTAGTCCAAAGTCTGGCGGTAACGTTTGATGCCCACGGTCAGCATGACCACCAAAAACAGGGCAATCGGCCAGAGATCCGGCATGACCTCCATCAGGCCGTTTCCTTTCAGCAAAATCCCGCGCACCACGCGCAGGAAGTGCGTCAGGGGCAGGACTTCGCCAACATCCTGTGCCCAATCCGGCATTCCGCGAAACGGGAACATATAGCCCGACAGCAGCAACGACGGCAGGAAGAAGAAAAACGCCATTTGCACCGCCTGAAGCTGGTTCCGGGCGATGGTTGAGAAAGTGATGCCGACGGCGAGGTTTGCCACGATGAACAGAAACGCCAGCACCACCAGCAAAGGCACGCTGCCGACAATGGGGACATGAAACAAAAAACGCGCCGCCAATAAAATCAGGAAAATCTGGATATAACCGACCGTGATGTAGGGGACGATTTTGCCGATCATTACTTCACCGGGCCTTGCCGGGGTGGACAGCAGGTTTTCCATGGTGCCGCGCTCGCGTTCGCGGGTGATGGCCAGCGCGGTGATGATGATCATCGTCATGGTCAACATGACGCCCATCAGGCCGGGCACGATGTTATATTGGGTGATGTTCTCCGGATTGTAATGTTGATGCACGACGAGATTGAACGGCGGTGGTGCGCCTTGCAGGTCCGCCAGCGATCCGGTGAGATCGCGGTTCAGCACGGTGGTCGCGAGCAGGTTAACCGCGCCCACGGCATAGCCGATGGCCGACGGGTCCGTCGCATCGGCTTCCAGCAGCAAATCCGGCTTTTCCCCACGCAACAATTTCCGGGAAAAATCCACCGGAATGTCCACGGCGAACTGGACCGTGCCCTGGGCGAGCAGCTTTTGAATGTCCGCCTCGTTTTTCGGTTCACGAACGACGTCAAAATAGCTGCTGTTGCGCAGACCCCACACGATGGTCCGTGAAAAGACGCTGTTGTCGGCCGAATAAACGGCCGTGGGCAGGTGTTTGGGATCGGAATTGATGGCGTAACCGAACAGCACCAGTTGGAGCAGGGGGATGCCGACCATCATGCCGAACGTCAGCCGGTCGCGGCGCATCTGGATGAATTCCTTGCATACAATTGCCCAGAACCGCCGCCAGTTGAACTCGTGTAGTTTCACGAGAGAATCTTATGGGTTGAGACGTTCGCCCTTTCCATGAACCTTGTAGCCGCGGACGTTAGTCCGCGCACTTTGAGTCCAATGAGAGTCAGCGCCGACTCACGTCGGCGGCTACGATAATTTACTGATTTCACGAGAAATTGTCCTTGGCGGTTTCCATCAGGCTGATGAACACGTCCTCCAGCCCGGGTTCAATCGGTTCCCAGCGATGGGCGCCCGTCATCCACGGATTCACGCTTGCGCGCAGGCGCGCACTGTCCCGCCCGCTGACGTGCAGCGTGGCGCCAAACGCGACCACCTGTTCCACCCCGGGCTGGCCTCGGATTTTTTCCGCCAGGGCCGGCAAATTCGGGCCAGTGACCTCCCACGTGGTCAGGTTGGCGGTTTTCACGACCTCCTCAACACTGCCGCGGGTCAGCAGGTTGCCGTAGGCGATGTAAGCCAGGCGATGGCAACGTTCGGCTTCATCCATGTAGTGCGTGGTGATGAGCACGGTCAGACCTCCGGCGGAAAGTTGATGAATCTCCTCCCAAAAATCACGGCGCGCCTTGGGGTCCACGCCCGCCGTCGGTTCGTCGAGCAGAAGCAATTGCGGTTCGTGAATCAGACACGCGGACAACGCGAGCCGTTGTTTCCAGCCGCCGGAAAGCGTGCCCGCGAGCTGGCGGCGGCGCGCGGTTAGGCCAAGACGCTCCAGGCTTTTATCCACGGCGGCCTTGCGCTGCGGAATTTCGTAGAGTTTCGCGATGAAATCCAGATTCTCCTCGATGGTCAGGTCCTCATAGAAACTGAACCGCTGCGTCATGTAACCGATGTTCTTCTTGATTTCGCGCGAATCGCGGCGGATGTCGTAACCCAGACAGCGCCCGCTGCCCCCATCCGGTGTGAGCAGCCCGCAGAGCATTCGCAGAAACGTGGTCTTGCCGCTGCCGTTGGGGCCGAGGAAACCGTAAATCTCACCGCGCCGCACCTGCATGGGGATGTTGTTCACGACCGTGCGGTTACCGAACCGTTTCGTGATGCCCTGTACGTCAATGACGAGGTCGGAAGAATTCATCGGATGGGAAAACATTCAACGTTCAATATCCACTTCCCCCAACGCTCAATGAGTTCCAGCGCGGGAACACATTGGATGTTCGGCGTTGAATGTTGAATGTTGGATGTTTCATTTCAATTCCACGTCCACCGGCTGGCCGGGACGAAGGTCCGTGGCGTCCGCCGGGGAAAATTTCGCCTCGATCATGTAAACCAGTTTCGCGCGGTTCTCCTGGCTGTAGATCACCGGCGGCGTGAACTCGGCTTCCGTTGAAATGTAATTCACCGTTGCCGAGTAATCGTGTTTGCCGCCGTCAAACGACACGCTGACGGCTTGGCCGGGCTGAATTTTCGGCAGGGCTGTTTCCGGTACGAAAAAGCGCACCTTGAGGTTGGCTGGGGGCAGCAATTGGGCCACGGGTTTGCCCGCGGCGACCCATTCGCCGACGCGGTACAGGGTGTCCTGGACGAACGCGTTTGTGGGCGCAAACTGTTCCTTTTGTTCAAACGACCAGTTGGCTTTGGCGAGCGCGGCAGCTTGGGCTGCCATTTGCGCCTGATCGGCATCGCGCTGGGCCCGGGCCTGGTCCAGTTCCTCCGCCGAAATCACCCCCTGATCGTTGCGCAACTGTTCGCGACGGGCGAATTGGGCTTCAGAAAGCGCGAGGTTGGCTTTCGCCTGCGCCAGATTGTTGCTGGCCTGGCGGGCGGCGTCGGCCTCGGAACGGCGTTCCAATTGAAACAGCAGCTGTCCGGTTGTGACCTGGTCACCGCGTGCCACGGCCAGGGTTTCCAGGGTGCCGCCCAGGGGCGATGCCACATAAACGTATTCGCCTTCGACATAGCCTTGAAACTCGTTCGACGTATTCGGGGAGCAACCGGCGATGAACACGGCGCCGAACGCGAACGCTGTCAGAAATGAGCGGTTTCGCAGCCGCCCGTTGACCCGGGCCAACACAGGCGGGCGGCAGGCGCGGAATATTTTTATTGTTCGATCCAATACCGGTTGATCCCACTTTGATTGATTTCCGTTCGTTTTCATTTTTGTCAGGGAGGTGCCGGTCTCACAGCGTGCGCCGAAAAAGCAGCGTGGCTGCGCCCATCGCCAGAATGGTGAAGCCCAGCAGGAAAGCGATATCGCTGGTGATGGCCATCAGTCCGGTGTTTTTCAAGACGAGGTCCTTGAATCCGTGCACGGCGTACGTGAACGGGTCCACCACGGTGATCGCTTTCATCCAGGGTGGAAAAGACGCTGTGGGGTAAACCGCGCCGCTGGGAAAGAACAGGACCGTGTTGAGCAGGCCGAAAATCGCGCGCGGCACCAACGGGTCGTTCACACGTACCATGATTAAAAACATCATGCTGATCAACGCCAGCGCCGTCAGCACCACGAGCAACAACATCCGCGCCAGCCGCAGCGGATTAAACGGGTCGGGAATACCCGCAATCAGCGAACCGGCCGTCACCAGCACGGTGCCGGCGATGATGGCCTTGGCCGCACCGGAAAAGGTGAAGCCCAGGATTAGCTCAAATTTCCGGATTGGCGTGACGAGGTAGCCTTCATGCAACCCGCGCGCCTTGTCGTCAATGAAGATGATGCCGCCACCGATCATTGCCGAGACGAAGATCGCCAGCACAATCGTGCCGGGCAGCAGATATTGGATGTAAGGCACGTAAGGATAAACTTCGACGACGGACAATGTTGCGCTGGCGGTCGTGCGCGCCGGAACCGGCGGCACATTGTAAGTTTCGAGCATCCCGCCGAGCGCGCCGCCCAGGGCCGAAGACGAGAATTGGTCGGTGTTGTCCTCGATCAACGCAATGCGCGGGTTCGCGCCGGCGAGAAGCTTGCGCGAAAATTGCGGCGGAATATCCAGAATGCCGTTGATTTTCCCGTTCCGCAAATCGCGCATCGCCGTCGCCCGGTCGCTGTAAGCCACGGTTTCGAACGTGCGCGCATTGGCGGCGATGGCCTGGCACATTTCCTTCAACTGGATCGCCGGCACGCCGTGGTCCTCGTCCACGACGCCGATCTGAAGGTTTTTGACCTTGCCGCCGAAGGCGTAACCGAGCACGAGCAGTTGCACCAGCGGCATGACGATGGAAACGACGACCAGCGTCGGGCTGCGCCGGAACCGGCGCAAATCGCGTTCGATGATGGCCCAGATGCGGTGCATGGCTTCAGTCTCGCGACAAGATGAACGGGCTGTCGGCGGCCGACGGCGCCTGCAGCGTGTCGCGCAATTGATGGCCGGTGTAATGCACGAAAACGTCGTCCAGCGTTGTGCTTTGGACGGACAGCGCGGTGACCGTGACGTTCGCCTTTCGCGCCGCGTCCAACAATTCAACCGTCGTGCGCGGGCCGTTGTTCGAGGAAATGCGGAAGACGTTGTCGTCGTTTTTCACCTCGGCCACTTCCGGCAATTGGTTCAAGGTTCCCGCCCAATCTTGCGGGACGTTTGCGAAACTGACCTCCAGAATGTTTTTGCCGGGAATGGAGGCTTTCAATTTCAACGGCGAATCGAGCGCGGCCAGTTTTCCGTGATCAATGATCGCGATGCGGTCGCACAATTTGTCCGCCTCGTCCATGTAATGCGTCGTGACGAGAATGGTCAGGTCGCGCTCGTGTTTCAGCCGGGCGAGCATTTCCCAGACGGCCACGCGCGAAACCGGGTCGAGGCCAGTCGTCGGCTCGTCGAGAAAAAAGATTTTCGGTTCATGGACGAGGCCGCGTGCGATTTCCAGCCGCCGCCGCATTCCGCCGGACAACATTTTCACCGGCTTGTCCGCCCATTGGGTCAATTCGACCACGGCGAGAAGTTCCTGGATGGTGCGCCGCCGCTTCTCGCGCGGAATGCCATAGAGCTTGGCGAAAATGCTCATGTTTTCGTTCGCGGTCAAATCAAGATCGCTCGTCATCGCCTGCGGGATGACGCCGATGGATTGGCGTACGCCATTCGCATCGCGCGTAATGTCAAAGCCGTTCACGCGCGCCGTGCCGGAAGTCGGAGGCACCAGCGTCGTCAACATGCGGATGAGCGTGGATTTGCCCGCGCCGTTCGGTCCGAGCAGACCGAACACTTCGCCGTGTTCGACGGAGAAATTCAGGGCATCCACGGCCGTAAAATCGCCGAAGCGCTTGGTCAAATTTTCCACTTCGACGTCGTATTTCATTTCAATGGCAGCGTGACGTAAGCGGTCATCCCCACGGCCAGGCTCCGGTCGCGATTATCGCAGCGCAGGCGGATTTCAAAGGTCTTGATGTCACGCTTGGTCCGGCTTACGTCGCGCTGGGTGGCGTAATCCGCATCCACGCCGCGATAAAAAACCGTGCCGGTACGCATGGCGCCCGATGGCAACGTCATCGGCAGCTGGTCACCGAGATGAATGCGGTCAATGTAGGTTTCCTCGACGTCGGCGCGTACCCAAAGGTCGTCCTGGTCGATCAGCGTGACGATGGCCTGACCGGGATTGACCACTTCGCCCTGCAACGCCGCCCGGGTGTCCACGATGCCGGCGATGGGCGCAACTATTCTTGTGTAGCCCAGCTGCACCGCCGCTTTTTCCTTTTGCGCCGCCGCCGCCTGGATTTGTTGGTTCAACGAATCCACCCGCGCCCGGACGGATTCGTAAGTGGTTCGCGCCTGATCATAGGTTTGCACCGACTCGACGTTGTTGGAGTAAAGGCCCTGGATGCGCCCGAAATTCAGACGCGCATTTTCCAGATCGGCCTGCGCCTGGGCGAGATCGGCGGCGGATTGCTGCTCGCTGCTGGCATAAAACGCCATGTTGGCCTGCTCCGTTTCAGGTTGAATCAGCGCGAGCAATTCACCATTCGTCACTGGGTCGCCTTCCTGGACAAAAAGCCGCTGCAACCGGCCTTGAATTTCCGGACTGACGATGACTTCATCCGTCGTGACGATGCCGGTCAAAAGGATTTCACTCGGTGGTCGCGTGAGCGCGTAATAAATCCCGGCGGCGGCGGCCAGCACCAAAAGGATTAACACGATTATTTGACCCGTCTTCATGGGCGTCTTTTTCCAAGGACCATGCCCGAATTGTGTTGACATGTCAAACGAATGTTTTAATTTAGTGTTTGAAACATGAATTTGAAATCTGTGACCGGGCCGGACCCCGGCCCGCATGATGTGACGCGCCGCCAGATTTTGGAAGTGGCGGGCGGGGTGTTTGCCGAGGTGGGTTTTCGCAATGCGACGATCCGGGAGATTTGCCGGCGGGCGGGCGCGAACATTGCCGCCGTCAACTATCATTTCGGCGACAAGGAAACGCTTTACGCCGAGGTCCTGCGCCATTCGCAACGAAAGGCGTTTGAAAAATATCCGCCGCTGCTGGGCGTGGCTGCGGACGCGCCGCCGGAGGACCGGCTCCGGGCGTTCATCCAGTCCTTTTTGCTCCGCATCTTCGACGGCAGTTCCACCGCGTGGTTTGGCAAAATGATGTCCCGCGAAATGGTGGAGCCGACCGAGGCGCTGGATTTGTTGTTGAAAGAACGGATGCAGCCGATGGCCAACCTGCTCCGCGGTATTGTGGCGGAAATTCTCGGCTGCCCGCCGGATGCCGAAAACGTACGGTTATGCTGTTTCAGTGTCGTCAGCCAGTGCGTTTTCTATCATCATTGCCGGACCATGATTTCCCGGTTGTTTCCGGAACAACGCCTGGACGCCTCGGCAGTGCCGCAGCTGGCCGGGCACATCGCCGGCTTCTCGCTGGCTGCGATGAAACACCTGCCTGGCTCCAAACCTGCGAACTCCCGACGGCGATTACCCGCGCGCGGGCGGCGTTAAACAATTCTGAATATCATGAAAACGATCAAATTAATTTTTCCATTATTGCTCGCGGGTTTCGTGGCCAGCACCAGTGCCCAGACACAAAACCCGGCCGCCGGTACCAACGCGCCCGCGTGGATCACCCAGCCGCTGTCACTGGTGGATTGCCTGAACCTGGCACTGAACCAAAACGCCACGATTCTCAAGGCCAAAAGCGATTTGCAGGCGACCTATGGCGTGGTGGTGCAAACCCGCGCCGTGGCCTTGCCCCAGGTGCTGGCCACCGGCCAATACAAGAGAACCGACCGCAGCGCGATTGAGAGTTTTCCCGTGCCGAACATTCCACCGCAGCCGGACCAGAACTGGAACGCGGGCATTCAGATTGTGCAATCCATTTACGAAGGCGGAAAAATGCTCGCCGCCATCCGCGCTGCCCGGCTCACCAAGGAGCAGTCCCTGTTGCAATATCAGACCGTGGTGGACGACACTTTGTTGAGCACGCGGCTGGCCTATTACGACGTGTTGCTGGCCGCGCAGCAGATCGTGGTCCATGAGGCGTCGGTGAATTTGTTGACCAAGGAACTGGAAGACCAGCAACATCGCTACAATGCCGGCACGGTGCCGCATTTCAACGTGCTCCGCGCCGAGGTGGCTGTCGCCAACGAACGCCCGGCCCTGATCCAGGCGCGGAATAATTATCGCATCGCCAAAAACAACCTGGCCAATCTGCTCGGTTACAATCTGCCGCGCGACATCTGGGAAGACATTCCGTTGAACCTGTCGGACACGCTGGAGGCCACGCCCTATCACGTTGAACTGCCGGACGCCATCGCGCAGGCGCTGGCGAATCGCACGGAGCTCGCCGCCCTGCGCAAGCAGGTGCAGTTGGAACAGGAAAACATCGTCAACGCCCGATCGGGGTACAAACCGACGGTCCAGGTGTTTGCCGGCTACAGCTGGTATAATGCGCAATTCACCCCGCCGGTCGACCTCGATCACGACATCCGTGGCTGGAATGCCGGTGCGGAGTTGAGCTGGGACATTTTCGACGGAATGCTGACGCGGGGGAAAGTCATCCAGGCCAGGGCCCTTTACGAGAAATCCAGAACGGACGTTGAGGATCGGGGGCGGCAGATCGAACTGGAGGTGCGCACGGACTATTCCCTGTTCATCGAAGCGCAGGAAGTGTTGGATTCGCAAAAAACCGTGCAGGCGGAGGCCGAGGAGGCCTTGCGGGAGGCCGAGGCGCGCGCCGCCGCCGGCACCGGCACGCAACTGGACGTGCTCGATGCCCAGACTTCACTCACGCAGGCGCGCACGACGGAGATTCAGGCTTTGCACGACTATGCCACCGCCCGCGCCAAACTGGAGCGGGCGATTGGCGTGGACCGGGTACAGACGGAAAATCTGAAATCTTGATTTGCCGATTGACGGCATCGGCAGCTTTGGGGGATTTTTGTGGCGCTATGGCAAAAATTCAAAGGGCATTGCTCTCCGTTTCCGACAAGACCGGCCTGGTGCCGTTTGCGCAAATTCTGGCCGCGGCGGGGGTCGAACTGGTTTCCACCGGCGGCACAGCCCGGGCCCTGCGCGAAGCCGGACTGGCGGTAAAAGACATCAGCGAACACACCGGTTTTCCCGAAATGCTCGACGGCCGTGTCAAGACGCTGCACCCGAAGGTGCACGGCGGGCTGCTGTTCATTCGCGGCGACGAAAACCACGAAGCCACCGTCCGTGAACATGGGATTGCGCCGATCGATCTGGTCGTGGTGAATCTTTATCCGTTCGAACAAACCGTCGCCAAACCGGACGTCTCGCTGCACGACGCGATTGAAAACATCGACATTGGAGGGCCTTCCATGCTCCGGAGCGCGGCCAAAAACCACGCCAGCGTGACCGTGGTGGTGGACCCGCAGGATTACGCCGCAGTCTCCAGTCAGATCAAAGAGGATGGCAACACCACGCTCGAACTACGCCGCAAGCTGGCGGCCAAGGTTTTTGCGCGAACCGCGGCCTACGACGGCGCGATTGCGGCGCATTTGCAGAAGGAATTCAAGACCGCGCCGGACTCCGGCCTGCCCGCTCTACTTTCGATTTCCGCTCCGCTGGTGCAGCCGTTGCGTTACGGCGAAAACCCCCATCAAAAGGCGGCGCTCTACGGCAGATTCCACGATTTTTTCCGGCAGCTTCATGGCAAGGAACTTTCTTACAACAACATCCTGGATTTGACGGCGGCGGCAAATTTAATCGCCGAATTCGCGGGCGATCCCCCGACCCTCGCGATTCTCAAACACATGAATCCGTGTGGCGTCGGTCAAGGCACCGATCTGCGCGCGGCCTGGGACAAGGCATTTGCGACGGACAAACAGGCACCTTTTGGCGGTATCATTACGATGAACCGCACGTTGGATGGCGCGTGTGCGGACGCGATCGCGGAAATTTTCAGTGAAGTCATCATCGCCCCGGATTTTTCGGCGGAAGCGCTGGCCATCCTGCAAAAGAAGAAAAATTTGCGGCTGCTCAAATCGTTGAAATCACCGTTAACGGGGCAATCCTGGGAGGTTCGCAGCGTTGGGGCTGATTCATTTTTGTTGCAGGAACGTGATTTAAAAACCGCGGCGGCCAGGGACTTGAAAATTGTCACCCGCCGCCAACCGGGCGAATTGGAACTAAACGCCATGCTTTTCGGCTGGCGGGTCGTCAAGCACGTGAAATCGAATGCGATCGTGTATGCGGGGGCCGATCGAACGTTGGGCATCGGCGCGGGGCAAATGAGCCGAGTGGATGCGAGCCGGATTGCGGTCTGGAAGGCGGGCGAAGCGAAGCTTTCCCTCAAAGGCAGCGTGGTTTGCAGCGACGCTTTTTTCCCGTTTCCGGACGGATTGGTGGCCGCGGCGGAAGCGGGCGCCACGGCGGCGATCCAACCGGGCGGTTCGGTGCGTGACGCAGAAGTGATTGCAGCGGCGGATGAGCGGAATCTGACGATGGCGTTTACCGGCACACGGCATTTCCGGCACTAACGAATCAGCCGGTAAATCAGAACAAACTGGCAGAGCACGACGACCAGCAAGAGCACCCAGACGAACCATTCCCGGAGCCGCAGGCTACGTTGCCGGGCTGCCGCGAGCCAGAACCGAAGTTTGACGGAGCCGAGCGTGATCACATCGCCGTTGCGGAGCAGTATGGTTTCGACGGGTTGATGGTTGACCATGACCAGGGCATCCGGCGCCGCTGTAAGCCTGAACCCTTCACGTCGCCGAAATTCAAGTGTCAAATGTTGACCCCAGGCGCCGTCATCGTCCAACTGCAGATCGTTTCCACGGTCCCGGCCGATCCGAAAAGGAAAACGGCGGACCGCCGATTGGCTGCCCGCCTTTTTTCCTGCCAGGATGTGGAGTTCGATCATCAGAAAAGCCGGCGCGGGACCTGAATCTGATCGCCCGGATAGACCGGCGGGTCGAGCGATGGATCTTGGAGAGCCTTGTTACAATTAACCTTGATGCGGTCTCCGGTGCTGCGAATGAGCCAGACCTTGCTCCGATTGGCAAAGTCAGTGAAGTCGCCGGCGGCTTGAATGGCCTTGGTGACGGTGGTTTCACCGACGTAGAGTTGGCGGCCGGGCTGTTTCACTTCACCGCCAACGTAAAAAACGCGCTGGGGCGAACTTACGGTGATGGTCAGCCGGACATAATATTTGGGGACGTAGAGATCATGAATGTCGTTTTGCAATTCACCCGCCGTCCTGCCGAGCGCCCGCACGGGGCCGATGTAGGGAAGCGTAATGGTTCCGTCTTCCTTGATCGGTTCGACATGTTCAGGAATCATATCGGCGGTGCCTGAAAAATCCACGGTGACCGTGTCACCGACATGAAAGCGGGCGGCTGTCAAATCAGTTGACGTCGTGTCGGTTGATGAGGTTCCGGTTCCGGTCAGGGCCGAGGGTGCCTGAGGGTTGTCTGAAAAGAGGATGTCATTGGATGACGACGAGCATCCGCTGAAAACAAATGCAGCCAGAAAAAACCCTAGAGCCTGCCATTTGAGGCGCGACAGTTTCCAAAACAGTTTCATTAACAGTAATGCTCGCGAAATTGGGCGCGCAATCAATACTTTTGTTTGATCCCGACCTTGCCGGGATCATCCGGGGTGCCCCCGGCCGGGGCTTCCGGCTCGTCTTCGTTGCGCGAATAGTAGTAATAATAGCCCTCGTCCTGTGACATGGTAATGTTATTGAGGACGATGCCGACCAGGTTGCCGCCGGCTTTTTCGATCAACTGTTTGGCGCGAATATTCATCGGTTGTGGATAACGGCGGTATTGGATGACCTGGACGGCCATGTCCACTTCGCTGGCCAGCACCGCGGCATCGCTCACGCCCAGAATGGGCGGCGAGTCGAAAAACACAAAATCGTAACGCTGTTTTAATTCGGCGATCAGGTCTTTCATCTGCGGTGAATTGAGGATACTCATGGAGCTGCTGGGCAGTTTGCCGCTGGCCATGAAATCAAGCATGGGCACCGCAGTGGTCTGGATGACTTCTTCAAGGGTGTTCTGTTTCAGCAAATAGTTGGTCAGGCCAAGATTGTTGCTGACGCGCAATATCTTATGAAGGGTCGGCCGGCGCAGATCCGAATCCACAATCACCACGCGCTGACCGGCCTGGGCGAAGACCGTGGCCAGATTCAGGGCGGTGGTGGACTTGCCTTCTCCCATGCCGGCGCTGATGATGACAATGCTGTTGAGCTTGTCGTCCTTCCGGGAAAACAGGAAATGAGTGCGCAAGACGCGATAAGCCTCGGCATGCTGGCTGTCCGGGCCTTCGTCCAGCAAGTAACCGACGTTTTGGGGAATGACACCAAGCACAGGCGTCTGGAATGCGCGTTCAACCTCGTCGATGGTTTTGACGCTGGTATCCAGATATTCGATAAAGAAGGCCAGACCAATGCCAACCACCAAACCGACGACCACGCCCAGAATGATGTTCAGTGTCTTGTTCGGGCGGACGGGGTATTTACCCGGTTCCGCCCGGCGGATGACCTCCACCATGCCGGTTTTGGGGATTTCCCAATCGCTCTTTTCAGCCGCAATCTTGGTGCCCAGCAGGTTGTGGAACTCCCGCATGTTTTCGAGTTTGAGTTTTGCTTCCCAGTAGGGCTGGCCTTTCGAGGCTTCGTCCGTGTCTTTTTGCTTGGCATCATTGACCGCCTCGGTCAGTGCGTCCAGCGCGGCTTTTTCGGAATTTGCCTCGCTGCTCAGGCCCGCCATGATGCCACTGACCCGGTCATTGACTTCATTGTTCAACTCGTCAATCAAGGCTTGCATGCGGATGACGTCCGGATTGGCGGGCGAATAATCATTGGTCAAGGTCACGAATTTCTGCTGGGCGTCATTCAACTTGCTCAACAAGTCAGACAATGTCATATCGGGAACCACCGTGGGCAGGACTTCTCTTAGTTTGTCGGGGCTTAACGGTTGCAATTCTTTCACCTGTTTGTCCAACTTCATGTAGAGTGCCTCATGGTCAATCATCAGGTTGTTGTAATATTGCAATTGACTGGAAGTAAGCGTGGGGCTGGGGCTGATGGCGTTGGGGTCGTAATCATGGATGTTCAGTTTGTCGCGCAACTGATCCACCTGCTTCTGAACGTCGTCAATTTTCTCTTGGTCCTCCGCATACTCGTCTTCCAACGCCTTGATGCCGCGCTTCGTTTGTTCATCCCGCATGCCGAGCCGGTAATCGCGATAGGCATCCACGACGGCATTGGCAATGTTCGCCGCCATGTTTTTGTCCTCATCATAGACCGTAATTTCGATCAATTTGGTGTTCCGGACGGGGTCGAGGGACAGCCGCTGCGTGAGCATCTTCATGGTGACGGGGGTGTCCAATGGCACCCCGCTGTTGTAGCGTTTGCCCCACTCGACATTTAAATTCAGCTTGTCAATCACCTTGCTCAGCACCACCTGGTCCTGAAGAATCTCAAATGCGGTTTGGATAAAATAGGGATCGTACGGGGCATAGGTGACATCACCCCCGTTACCGGTGACTCCCTGAATGTCCGAAATCATGTCCGGTTCAATCTTGATTCGGGCCGTGCTGGAGTAGGATTCCGGCAAAATGAAAGTCACCACTGTGGCAATGGTAAAGGTGATCAGAAAAACCGTGATGATGATTGCCTTGCGTATGCGGAGAATGCGCAAATAATCCAGAAAATGCAGTTTGGCTTCCTGCACCGAATCGGGTTTTACTGAATCCATAATTCAAAAAAATAGGAGCCAGAGTAAAGACTCCTGCTCCTGTTCAAACGTTCAAAAACGGCTCACGCAATACTTTCAGCTTAATAAGTGCCCGTGACGCCCAGGTAAACCCGGTTACGGCTATACTTCTCGCCGGGCACATTCGAGGTGAGATCGTCGTAATTGTAGCCGATTTCTGTGGAGACATGCGGGGTAATGGTGTAGGCGAGGTTAAGCCCCATGCTGTACCAGGTCTGCGACTGACCATCGTACGTGCCACCGTTGAAAGTCGAGTATTGAATCTGGCCCAGAAGGCTGGCGATCAATCGCGGGGTTATCTGGTGATTCAGGGAGCCGTATATTACCGAGCTCTCCTGATCTTCAGTGATTTTACCGCTTGCCGTTGGCGCAGCGACGTCCGTCGCATTCCGCGACTGGGTGAAGCCCAACTGCACATAGCTTCCCGGCAAATAGGTGTAGGTTCCTGACAATTTCGCGTAAGGGGAAAGCTGACTTGTTGACGGAGCCCCGGCAGGGGGGTTGTAATAGTCTGCGTACTGAATGCCTGCCTGGGCTGAAAGGCTCAGGTTATCCAGCGGAGTATATTGCCCACCGACATATACGTATTGCGACCGGCTGTCGCGGCTATCACTGTTGAAAATAATGGGCCCCACCGCGGCAATCGACTCGTTTCCAGTGTAATTGACTTGTTCAAATTGGTAACCGACAAATGCCAATAACGTCGGCTGCAATCGCCAGTTTACGTTCAACGAAATATCGTGTTGAAGCCGGTTTAGTAGTCCGGCAAGGCTTGGGTTGATAAAGTTGCCTCCGCTGTTTTGGTAGTCGTACAAATTGTTTTCATAGCTGATTTCCGTGCCCAGGAGCCGGGTCCATTGTGTGTCCAGCGTGATGGTTCCGTCGTTGTGGATATTGTCTCCCTCTGCGCGTAACAGGGTGCCGCCATTAAGCAACTGAGGCTCCTGTCCCACGGCGAGCGTATCCTGCACCTTCCCCGACCAGCGTTCGGTAAACGCATGGTCCACCCACAAATCAAGCTGGTGTGTCTGATCAATTGCGTTTTGACCGAGGCTTTCCCGGTCCTGATAGTAATACAAACCGTAAGTGTACCGCAGACCCAATTCCGTTTGTTGCAACGGCACATTCAGGCCAACGGAGGGGCTGACCTCAAAACCGAAACTGCTGCGTTTGCCTGGCCCCGTCGGCTGCGTATTGTAGTTGTCATCATAGAAACCGCGCAAGGTGCCTGAGACTGTCCAGAGCTTGGCCGTTTCCATCGGATTTAAATCCGGCGCGTAAGCGGCTTGAAGACTGGCTGTCCCAGCCACCGCCAATCCTGCACAGACAAAGAATTTTCTCATAGGGCTATGTTCCACACACAATACTTGACATCTTCTTGATGTTCAAGGAAAAGCAATCAGCTAAATTTGCATTATCCGGAAATCAAGAACCCTGTCAAACATCATTTTCGTTTTTTTATGCAAAAGATCCACGCATTAAAAACCAATGTTTTTCCTGTGTTTTAATTAAAAGTTATTACTGTTCAAACGCTTGCGATTCAGCTCTTTCAATAACACTTTCAGCGGGAATGTGTTTACGACATCCCGCTTTTCCAGCCAGCCTTTGTTCGCAATCCCGGTGCCAAAACGAAGAAATCCACTATGTTCGTTTCGGTGGGCGTCGGGGTTGATGGCGCATTTTACCCCGCTTTTTTTTGCATACGGCCAAAGGCGCCAGTCCAGATCGAGCCGATGAGGGTTGCAATTCAGCTCAATCCACGTGCCGGTTTCCGCACAGGCATCAATCACGGCCTGAATATTTACCGGGTACGGCTCGCGCTCCAGCAAGAGCCGCCCCGTCGGATGGCCAAGCATGTGAACGAATGGATTTTGCGCCGCGTGAATCAGGCGTTTCGTGTTTTCCGCTTCGCTGTTCGACGGCACATGCAGGCTCGCCACAACCACTTCCAGCTCCGACAGCAACCCGTCGTCGAAATCCAGCCGGTCACGCAAAATGTCCACCTCGCAACCTGTGAGCAGCCGGAATTCGACGCCCCGTTCGGCGATCCGCGCGTTGATTTTTTTGATTTCCTTTATCTGCTCTCGCAGGCGTTTTGCGTCGAGGCCGTTGGCCTGGAACGATGATTTTGAATGATCGGTGATGGCCCAGTATTCCAGTCCGAGTCCTTCCATGTAATCGGCAATTTCCTCCAGGCGATCGTGTCCGTCGCTCCAGACCGAATGATTGTGCAGGGCGCCCCTCAAGTCCGTCCATTGGATGAGCTGCGGCAGATCGTTTTTTTCGGCGGCGGCAAATTCACCGTGGTCTTCACGCAGTTCCGGCGGCACAAACGGCAGACCCAGTTTTGAGAAAATTTCCGCTTCGTCCCGGCACGGCACGAGCAATTGGGGGTCACGCGTTTCGGTTTTGGACTTGAACAGGCCGTACTCATTCAGCCGCAGACCGCGCTGGATCGCGCGCTGGCGCATGACAATGTTGTGCTCCTTGCTGCCGGTGAAATAGGCCAGGGCAAATGGGAATTCCCGGTCGCTGACCACCCGCAGGTCGCATTGAATGCCGCCTTGAAGGATGACGCTCGCCTTGGTTTCGCCCTGGGCCGTGACTTTGATGACGTCCGGTTGCGCGACAAAGCATTCAATCACCTCCGCCGGCTTTTTCGACGACGCGAGCAGATCAATGTCGCCGATGACCTCCCGGAAACGCCGCAGGCTGCCGGCCGCGCTGCAACGGATGACTCCGGGATGCGTGCGCAAACCTTCCAGCAACGGTTCGGCCACCCGCAACGCGTCGCTCAACAAATGTTTTGAAGCATAGGTGCGACGGCGTTCGATGCCTTCGAGCAAATTGGTCTTCGTCTTTTCGCCGAAGCCGTCGAGCTGTGCGACTTTGCCGGACCGGCAAGCCTTCTCCAACTGCGCGACCGAATCCACGCCAAGTTTTTGGCCGAGCGACTGAATTTTTTTGGGGCCCAGTCCGGGAATTTCCAGCATTTCAATCAAGCCCGGCGGAATCGACGCTTTCAACTCGTTGTAGTAGGCCAGCTGGCCGGTTTCCACCAGCTCGGTGATTTTTTGTTCGAGTGCTTCGCCAATGCCCTTGATTTGACCCAGTCGTTTTTCGGCGACGATTTTAGCCAGCGGCTCACTCAAATTTTCGATTGTCCGCGCGGCGTTTTGGTAGGCGCGCGTTTTAAAGGGGTTTTCCCCCTTCAATTCCAGCAACGTTCCGATTTCCAGCAGAATTTCGGCGACCTGATCTTTGTCCATGGGCATGATTATATCTCTGGCAGGGCGGGTTCAAAACAGAAAGTAAACCCGGCCTGTTTCGGAGGGATTGTCCTTGTGGACCGCTCCAGAACAGGGTCAAAACGGCCTTTTTGGCGCTTTTCGTCTGGTAGGGCGGATTCTTTCGAAAAAATGGCCCGCAGTTTGCTATAAATTGCGAAATCAGTGGATTATGGGCACTTTAAGAAATGGAACGATGAAGTTCGCTAGCGAACACCTGAATTTTTCAGAGCAATACCTGCAGGCGACGTTGTTTGTGTCCTTGCTGAGTGTATGGCTGCTGGTCGGGCTCTTCTATTATTTGAATCGGTATACCAAGCGGGAGTACTTCACCGTCTGGACGACCGCGTGGTTGTTCTACGCGCTGTGGTTGACCCTGGGTTTGACGATGCACGATGTGGTGTCCAATACCACCATTTTCATGCTTCGGCAATGTTGCGTGGCCATTTCGGCGGTGTTTCTTTTGTGGGGCAGCGCCCGCTTTTTAAGTTTGCCGATTCGACAGTCCTCCTTTGGTCTGTTCATGCTGTTTCTGCTGGCCTGGACCTTTGTCAGTCCGGAGGTGCTTTCCAGCAGCCTGCAAATCCAGTTGCCCGTGTTCATCTTGATCGGCTTGAGCAGTGTGTTTGCCGGGGTCTGCTTCTTTCGGGTCAGAAAAAAGATGCCGTTTGTCGGGGCCGGCATGTTGTCCATGGGCTTTCTGCTTTGGGGACTTTACCTGGGAAGCTATCCGTTTTCCCAAGAGTATCAGGAACTTTACAACGCGGGCTTTCTCATCGCCGCGGTCTTGCAGCTTTTTATTGCCGTCAGCATGGTCGTGTTGGTGATGGAAGAGGTCCGCTACAATGCCGAACAGATGCGCGCGGAAATTGCCGAGGTCCGATCCGAGAAGGAGGCCTTGCAGGTCAAAATCCTCACCACCGAGGAACAATATCGCAACCTGTATGATCAGGTGCGCCTGACCGAAGGAGTCCAAAAGGCCTACGATGAGCTTCGGCGCACCCAGCAAGTGGTGGTCCAACAGGAACGCTTGCGCGCCCTGGGCCAGATGGCCAGCGGGGTGGCGCACGACGTCAATAACGCCTTGTCGCCCGTCGTCGCCTATTCCGAATTGCTGCTCGCCACGCAAACCAATTTGCCCGAAACCGCGCGCCAGTATTTGCAAATTATCCGCCGGTCGGGTGAGGACATCTCTCATATCGTCGCCCGCATGCGGGAGTTCTATCGCCGCCGCACCGATACGGAGGAACTCACCGAGGTGGACATCAATCACATTATTGAAGAAGTGATAGAACTGACCCGTCCGCGCTGGCGCGACCTGTCTCAGCGGCAGGCGGTTTCGATACAGGTCCAGCGGGAATTGGATCCTCAGTCGCCCCTCCTGCTCAGTGACCCCAGCGATTTGCGGGAGGCGTTGATCAACCTGATTTTCAATGCCGTGGACGCGCTCCCCCAGGGCGGCATCATCACCCTGGTTTCGCGTTTTGTCAGCCGTCCGGCCCACGGAGACAATCCGCCGGACCGTCAAATCCAGATCGAGGTGCGGGACAATGGTGTTGGCATGGATGAAAAGACCCGCCAACACTGCCTGGAACCTTTCTTCTCCACCAAAGCCAAACGGGGAGGCACCGGCCTGGGATTGGCCATGGTTTACGGAATGATGCGACGCCACGACGGCAACATCGAAATTGAGAGTGCGCCCGGTCAGGGAACCTCTATCCGGCTCACTTTTCCGGTTCGCGTCAAGACATCCCAAACATCTCCCTCAACTTCCGTGTTGCGCGCCGGCGCCAATCGTTCCCTGCGCATCCTCTGCATTGATGATGAATTGCAAATACAGGAATTGCTGAAGCATTGTCTTACGACGCTGGACCACCGGGTGACGACGGCTTCGGGAGGGAAACAGGGGGTCGAAATGTTCCGGGCGGCCATACAGGAGAAACAGCCGTATGAGATGGTGATTACGGACCTGGGCATGCCGGACATTGACGGACACCAGGTGGCCAGAACCATCAAGGCGGAATCACCTGCCACGCCAGTCATCATGATGACCGGTTGGGGCACCATGATGAAGGAGGAAGGGGAAACTGCTTCGGAAGTGGATGCCGTGGTTGGCAAACCGCCGCGCATCCAGGAGTTGAACAACCTGCTTCTGCAACTGGCGGCGCAGCGATAAGCCGGTCCCCGCTCTGGATGGTTCGACCCAATCCGCCATTCGTCCGCGGCCTCATCCGCTCTCTTTCTCCAGGCCTGTTGTTTTTCCGTGCCGATCCCCGCGGATGCCGGTAGGTTCAACGGCATGCCGAGAACCATGCATCGTCCGGTGGCGCTCACCATTGCCGGCTCGGACAGCGGTGGTGGCGCCGGCATACAGGCGGATCTGAAGACATTCGCCGCCTTTGGTGTCCACGGCGCCAGTGCGATTGCCTGCCTCACCGCACAGAATCCGGGGCGTGTTTACGCCGTTGAACCTGCCTCCCCCAGAATGTTGAGGCTCCAGATTGAAGCGGTTTTTAGCGAACTGCATCCGGCGGCTGTGAAAACCGGCATGCTGTTCTCGGCGGAAAGTGTCCGGGTCGCGGCCGTTTTACTTCAAAAGCAGGACCGTGTGCCGCTGGTGGTGGACCCGGTCATGGTTGCCGGCAATGGTGCCCGGCTGCTCCAACCGGAGGCCATCAAAGTTCTGAAGCAACACCTCCTGCCATTGGCCAGGCTGGTCACGCCCAACCTGTCCGAAGCGGGAATTTTGACCGGACGAAAAATTGCAAACGTCGAAACGATGCGCGCCGCCGCCCGTGAAATCCATGCCCGTTTTGGCTGCGCCGCGTTGGTCAAAGGCGGTCATTTGCATGGGATGCGCGAGGCGGTGGATGTTTACTTCGACGGCCGGAATGAATTGCTTTTGACCGCGCCATTCATCAAGGGCATTCGCACGCACGGCACCGGTTGCACGTATTCCGCGGCCATCACGGCGGCGCTGGCGTTGGGTCACCCTTTGCCACAAGCGGTCAGGCTGGCCAAAAATTACATCACCCGGGCCATCGCCGGCGGCTACCGTATCCGGAAGCACTATGCGTTGAATCCGCTGCTTCACTGAGGGGTGGTCCACTCGATGACCAGCAACGACACCGCCTCCCGCGGCAATTGGAAATTTAAAACCGTCCGGCGGTTTCTGATGGAGATGGTTTTCAACGGTTCCAGTTCCACAAGCTGTCCGGCCTTTTCCAGTTCCGTAAATTGTTTTGCCGACAACGTCAACGGTGAACCCATCCGCTGCCAGACGGTGAAGGCATCGCTGTGCCCGTCGTCAATGCGGAAATGCCGGAGTTGGGCCTTCCCGACCTTGGCCGGTAGCCCGTCGAGCGCGAGTCTGACCGCGGCAGCGGGACCGGGGGTATCATCGTCGTGGTAATGCCAGACCAAAACACACAACCGGTTTGATGCCAGACTGGCCAGCGCCGAAACATCGGGCCGCGCGCGGACACCGGCCTGCAAAATCGAGTCGAGAGGAACTTTGCTGTCACTTTCGACCGCGAGTTGTTGGCCGCCCATCTGGCTGAACATTCGGAAGGCATTGAGCACCGGTAAATCAATACCATCGCTCGCCAGTGTGCGGAAACCGGCAAACGGCGGCTGGTTTTCAAACTCAAACGCCCACGTCAACGCACCTTCCAGATTCACGCCGCACCGGCCGGCCAGTTCGAGTTCGCGGGCGAAACATTCGGCCGTGTAGCTGGCATAAATCGGCTCGTTGCGGTAGGCGAGTCGATCCGCCTGGCACGCGGCACAGCCGTCGGGGTCGGATTCGCCGATGACGATCGGCTTGTGGCTCAGCTCGGGGAACGACGCGACGATGCGAAAGGCGGAATCCATGTTGCGCAGCTGGTCCGCAATGCCCATCCGCACGTGACCATTCGTGAACGTCGGTGAACCTTTCGCGTGAAACGAAATGAAATCAATCGGCGTGCCGATCCGGCCGGTCGCAAAATTGGTGCCGTGAACGCAATGCTCCAGAAAATCCTGGAAAAACTTCGTGCCGCCACCCGCCGAGTCCGGCCCGCCGACCTTCGACCCGGGCAGCGCGCGCCGCACGGCGTCCACCGCGCAGTCGTGCAGCCGGAAAAACTCCTGTGGTTGGCCCTGCCAGTAGCCGATGTTCGCTTCGTTCCAGGTTTCCCAATACCAGTGGGTGACCTCGGCGCGCCCGTATCGTTCCACGTCGTGCTTGGCCCACTGAAAAACCAGTTCCGACCATTTCGCGTAATCGTTTGGCGGATACGCCCAGCCCGTGAAAAGATTGTTGTTCGTCTTCGATCCCCAATGATGCTGATACGGTTGCGGGTGAATGGAAAGCGCCTCCGGCATGAACCCGATTTCCACATACGGTCGCACGCCGCTGGCGCGGTAGGTATCGAAAATCCGATCCAAAATTGTCCAGCGGTAGACCGGATTTCCCTGCGCGTCCTCGGTGTAAACGCCGGTCGAACCCCACTTCAGCGCCGGTGTGCCGTCGCCGCTGGTCAGCAAATTGTGCGTGCGAAAATAGACCTGGTTGGCCGCCAGTTGGCCGAGTTCGCCAAGTAACTTTTGCCCGCCCGGCATGGTGGCATAGTTCGGTTCGTCCGCGCCGAAGAACCGCCAGATCGGTTTTAACTCGCCCGTGGGCTGGCTGGCATGAACCTGGATCGCGACGGGAAAAGTTTTATCCGCCGCCGCGGCAGGGCTGGTGCCGAAACAAGGGACCGCGGCCGCCAGAAACAAAAAGGCGCGCCTGAGCATGGATTTGAAAATCGGTCCGGCAGGCCCGGCTCTTCCTGCAAACGCGGTCATGCGCCATTTCCTTATCATGGCACGTCAGGCGATCCCGCCGTTAACGCGAAGGTTCTGGCCGGTGATCCATCCCGCCGCGTCGCTGGCCAGGAACGCCGCGACTTCGGCGATTTCCATCGGTTGGCCGAGCCGTCCAAAGGCAGCCATTTGCGCAAATTGCCGGATCTGTTCCGGCGTCTTGTCATGGGTGAACAGCTCCGTTTCCGTCGGGCCGGGCGAAATGGCATTGACCGTGATGTCGCGCGGTCCCAGCTCCTTTGCCAGGGAACGTGTGAGTTGTTCCACCGCACCCTTGGTGGCGACATAAGCCCCGTAGGTCGGCATCACCCGCGCCGTGGTCGAACTGGACATGTTAATAATGCGTCCGCCTTGGGCCAGACGGGTCGCCGCCTGTTGACACGCAAAAAAGGTGCCCTTGACGTTCACGGCAAAAATGCGGTCGAACTCGGCCTCCGTGACGGCGCTGACCGGATTGACGGGCATGATGCCGGCGTTGTTTACCAGGATGTCGAGTTTGCCGAACCGGTTGATGACCTCGTCGAACAACCGGACAATATCCGGCACGCGCCCGACATCGGCTTGAATGGCAAATGCTTTCCCGCCGGACGATTCGATTTGGGCCACGACTTTCCGCGCTTCACCGGCCTGGCTGCTGTAATTGACGGCCACCGCCACTCCGTCGCGGCTGAGGCGTTCGGCGATGGCGCGGCCAATCCCGCGCGACGCGCCGGTGACGAGGGCAACTTTTCCTTTCAGCGATCTGTCCACGTTCGCGATGATGCTAAAACTGTGGAGCAAATAATACAGTCATTCCTGAAGAAGTCCAAATCGCTTTCCCGAAAGAATCCCAAGTGGGTTTAAAGTTTGGCCCAATGCGTTGTTCTCCGGCTTACGGCGGCTGCAGGCGGAAAAACTGGCTGGCGTTGGTCGCGCTGACCAGAATCCAGTTCAAATTGTTTGTCACCACCGGCGCCGGATTGTTCGTGCTCCAAATGATTGGCGCAGCCAGATTGGTCGCCGATGCCAGCACAAAACCGTCCGGATAAATCGGCCAGCTAAGCACCAGGTTGGTGCCGGATGGCGCAACGTTCAACAATGTCGAGGAGAATTCCCACGCCAGCGCGTAGGTCTCGCTGCTGCTGACGATGTTCAGCCCGCCATTCTTCAGAACCTGCAAATCGTAGCGGCCGGGCGGCAGTTGCGGCAGCCAGAGGTGCTCCACGTTGTCGACGATGCTGGTGCTGGCGGCGACCAGATTGCTGGACAGGGCGTCATACAAAAAAAGATCAAGATTATTGATGTTGGTCTTGTTCAACTGGCGATTCCACACCAGGGTCGCGGTGGCGGTGAATGCGGCGTTGCTCAGGCCGTTGGTAACATTGAAATAATAGTGATTCACGCCATCGGAGGTGCTGCTGCTGGAAAGGGTGTTGAAATCCCAGCCGTTCAATGTGCTGATCGTGCCGCTCGCGCCGGTGGGCGGGTGGGGGTTGCCCGTGGGCACACTGTTGGCAACGATGTAACCGTGCTTGCCACCCGTGAGTTGCTCGTAGGAATTGAAAACATTGAGCACGCCCGCTCCGTATCGCGCGTCGAGCGGCGAGGGAGGATTGTTCGTCCAGTCCGACGGTTTGATGGCGCCATTGAGGAGCAGTGCCTTGACCGTGCGAATGTCAGCCGGGGAATTGGTGTCGCTGCCGCCATCGCCGCGCAACCCCGCCTGCATCAACAACGCCACCGCGCCGGCGACCTGGGGTGTGGAAAAGCTCGTGGCGTTTTCCGGTGCGGTAAGATCCGGTTTGGCGCGGCCATTATCGGGTGTGGGGCCAACGCTGGAATAATTGATGGAATCAAGATACGCGCCGACGCCAATGCCGTTGTAACACGTGGATGGTGGACTCACCGGACCGCCATTGCCAACCGCGGAGACAAAAAGTGTGCTGTAGCGGGCCGCGTAATCGTCGTAAGCCGAATCCAGGGCTTGTTGCATTGCTAGGGTTGCCCCGTTGAAAATGAAGCTCTGGTTTACGACGGAGTCGTCAATGTTCGATGAGGGCAGCGTCGCAATATCGTTGGTGGTGGACCCAATGACCTGTTCGGAAACCTGGACGAAGTAATTGGCATCGTAATTATCCACGTGCGCGATATTGGTGGCGACACCGCCCGGCAACCCGTAATAATACGAGGCCACGGTGTCCGCGTGACCGGATTCAGAACTCAAGGAATTTGGAAAATTAGTGGCTGAACCACCGGCGGAAATATAAGTGAACAGGCTCACCGGCTGTCCAACTGCGTTCGCATTGGGATTGACCTCCCAGTTTGAGTTTGTTTCATAGGCCTCCGGCTGTGCCACGCGAATGCCGGTGCCATCCAGATTTGTGGTCACCGTCTGCAATAACGTGACACCGATCGGGCCGAGATACGCCGCCTGGGCCGTCAGGCCCATGTGCAATCCTCCCAGAAGGAACAGCAAAACCCGGATTATTCGCAAACAACGCGCTTGGTTCATGGGTTTTCAGGCTCATTAAGCAGGTTTTGTGCTCAGAAGTCCAGTTTCTTATTGATGGAAATCAAGGATTTAACATCCCTGTCACCGGATTTTTGCGGAAAAGCGCCGGTCGAAGCATGAACCCGGCGGCGTGGTTTCCTTTTTGAAGCCGACTCGGTACAATTCCCAAGGTGTCCGACACATTCGTCATCAACGAAATCTACTTGAGTCTGCAGGGGGAGAGCACCTTTGCCGGTTTGCCGTGCATTTTCATCCGGCTCACCGCCTGCAATCTGCGCTGCTCCTACTGCGACACCGCCTATGCCTTCACCGAGGGCAAAAAAATGTCGCTGGAAGAAGTCCGGGGGAAGATTCGCGAGTTGGCCGCGCCTTTTATAAATCCGAAATCCGAAATCCGAAATCCGAAATTGCCCCTGGTCGAACTGACCGGCGGCGAACCATTGCTCCAAAAAACCTGTTTGCCGTTGATGTCGTCATTGTGCGACGACGGGTTTGCCGTCCTGCTGGAAACCAGCGGTGCCCATGACATTTCACCGGTTGACCCGCGCGTCCATCGCATCATGGATTTGAAATGTCCCAGCAGCGGCGAAGTGGAACGCAACCGCTGGGAAAACCTCAAACACCTCAATGCCACCGACGAGATCAAATTCGTCATCGGCACGCGGCAGGATTATGACTGGGCGAAACGCGTCATTGCCGAATATAAACTCAACGCGATTTGTCCCTTGCTGGTTTCGTGGGTGCACCCGCTGTCGCCGGAACAGCAGGACCCGTCGTTGAAAAAAGTGCCGGCGGGGCAAACGCCAATCGCGCGGCGCGAGCTGGCGGAAAGAATCATCACTGACGCGCTGCCGGTGCGTTTTCAAACACAGTTGCACAAGCTGATCTGGCCGCCGGAACAGCGTGGGGTTTAGGAATTTGCGATTTACGATTGGCCAGCGCGACGATGCGTAAATCGAAAAACGTAAATTTGTGGCGAAAACGAAAACCATTCTGCAATGGCTTCGCGACTATGAGTCGCGCAACCTGACCTTCATCGATCCGGACGGTTCCTGGCCGGTGGTTTGGGAACGTGCCCGGGACGCGCACGTCTGGGACGCCGACGGGAAAAAGTACCTTGATTTAACCGCGGCGTTTGGTGTAGCGGCCACCGGTCACGCCAATCCGCGCGTGGTCAAAGCCGGGCAAAGACAACTGGCCCGCTTGCCACACGCGATGGGCGACGTGCATCCCCACCCGCGCAAGGCCGAACTCGCACGCGAATTAAGCCGCCTTACCTTCGAGCGCTGGACCAAATCCCCAAACGCCAGACCCCGGACCCCGGATCCAATTCACGGCAAGGTCATCTTCAGCAATTCGGGTTTTGAAGCCGTCGAATCCGCGCTTAAAACGGCCATGCTCGCCACCGGCAAACATGGTGTCATCGCCTTCTCCGGCGCGTATCATGGACTCGGCTACGGCGCGCTCAACGTGACCCACCGCGATTTCTTCCGCGGTCCGTTCCATTACCAGCTTCGCGAATTCGGCCATTTCGTCCAGTTCCCCTCGAAGGCCGGCGGTCTGGCCGCCGTCGAATGGGCCATCCACCGCGTCCTGAGGCGCGAACGCATCGGCGCGATTCTGGTCGAGCCGGTGCAGGCAAGAGGTGGCATCAACATTCCGCCGAAGGAATTTTTGGCGACCCTTCGCCGGCTGTGCCACGAGCATGGGGCTTTGTTGATTCTCGACGAAATTTACACCGGATTCGGTCGTACCGGTAAGTGGTTTGCCTGCGAGCACAGTGGCATTATTCCCGACCTCATCTGCCTCGGCAAGGCATTGACCGGCGGCTTTCCGCTGTCGGCGTGTGTCGGACGCGCGGACATCATGGACGCCGCGTGGCCGGAGTCGCGGGGCGAAGCGATTCATACCAGCACCTTTCTGGGTAATCCGGTTGGCTGCGCGATGGCGCTGGCGCAGATTGCGGAAATCCAGCGGCTGAATCTGTGCAAGCGAAGCGCGGAACTCGGGGACTTTCTCCTCAAGGAACTGTCCAGGGTTCAAAATCCAAAGTTCGGGATTGAAGCGCGCGGTCTGGGCTTGATGGCCGGTGTTGAATTGCGACTGCCCAATGGCAAGCCGGCTTCCGCAGCCGCGATGCAGGCCGTCAAAACCATGCTGCATCGTGGCTTCATCCTTTTGCCGGAAGGCGAGCACGCCAACGTCATCAGCTTCACCCCGCCGTTAACCATCGCCAAGGCGCAACTGGCAAAGGCTGTCAGCACACTTGCAGAGGTTTTAACCACGGATGAACGCTGATTTCTCGCATCGATTTTCGCGGAGTAATTTTTAATCTGTGTTAATTCGTGCAATCCGTGTCTAATTTTCCCCGGTGAAACTGTCCGAAATGCGGGAATTGCTGGCCTCGCGCGGGATTCAACTGACGAAATCCCTCGGCCAGAATTTTCTGCACGACGGCAACCAATTGCGACGCATTGTTGCCGCCGCAACGCTGACCGGGGACGACCGGGTCCTTGAAATCGGGCCCGGGCTGGGGCCGCTGACCGAATTGCTTCTGGAAAATGCCGGCGAAGTGCTGGCGATTGAGAAAGATGCGCGGCTGGTGGAATTTTTACGCGAACGGTTCAACGTAGGACAGGCTTCCAGCCTGTCTCCATCTAAAAATGAAAATTCAGAGACAGGTGCGACACCTGTCCTACGATTACTGCACGACGACGCGCTGGCATTTTTGAAACGCGAGCGGCGGGATTGGTGCGAATGGAAACTGGTGGCCAATCTGCCGTATTCCGTTGCCTCGCCAATCTTGGTGGAACTGGCGCAAGGTACGCGCGCGCCGGAAAAAATCGTGGCCACGCTGCAACTCGAAGTTGCGCAACGGCTCATGGCCCGGCCGGGCGACAGGGATTACGGTGTGCTGACACTGCTGGTGCAATTCGATTACGCGCCGGTCGATTCTTTCAAGATCCCGAAAAGCTGTTTTTTTCCGGAGCCGGCCGTGGATTCGGCCTGCGTGGTTTTGAATCGCCGGGCCACGCCGCTTTTGCCGGAAAACCAACGCGAGATTTTTGTGAAAATTGTAAAGCGCGCCTTTTCCCAGCGGCGGAAAATGATGCTGAAATTATTGCGCGAAGACTGGCCGGTGGAAAAACTGGAGCAGGCATTTGCCGAATTGAAAATCCCGCCACAGGAACGAGCGGAGAAATTGAGCCTGGAACAATTTACTGGATTGACTTGGATGTTAACAAATGAAATTGAACCGCAGAGACGCGGAGGCGCAGAAAAAAAATAAAACTCTGCGTCTTTGCGCCTCTGCGGTGAATTATGAGCGAAGAAATCTTTGATGTGGTCAACGAGCGCGACGAGGTGATTGGCCGCAAGCCGCGTCGCGAAGTTCATGCGTGCGGACTGTTGCACCGCGCGATTCATGTGCTGGTGTTCAATTCGCGCGGCGAAATCTTCCTTCAGAAACGGTCGATGACCAAGGACCGTGAGCCCGGCAAATGGGACTCCTCCTCATCCGGGCACGTGGATTCCGGCGAGGATTACGATGCCTGTGCCGTGCGTGAATTGCGCGAGGAAATTGGGTTGGTTGTCCCAAAAACGCCGGAACATTTGTTCAAAATTGATGCCTGCACGGAGACGGATCGGGAATTTGTCCGAGTGTATCGCTGTCAGGCTGAGGGTCCGTTCCGGTTGCATCCCGATGAAATCGAGTGCGGCGAGTGGTTTGCGCCGGAAGCGGTTACGCGCTGGATGGCCGGAAAACCGGGGGATTTTGCCAGTGCCTTCCGGTTGATATGGAAAAAATATTCGGTTGCGGCAGGAAAGTAATTCCCCGGCGTTTTTTTGCAACTTGGCGCGAGGTTTGCTCCTTTACTTGCGCGAAAAATGGAGTAGTTATTTAGCCATGCAAAACTTTTTGGTTCCAATTGTGGTCGAGCAGACCGGTCGCGGCGAGCGGACGTGGGACATTTACTCACGCCTGCTGGTGGACCGCATCATTTTTCTCGGCACGCAGGTGGACGACACGGTGTCCAACATCATCATCGCCCAGTTGCTTTTCCTCCAGATGTCCGATGCCAAGAAGGACATTCATTTGTACATCAATTCGCCGGGCGGCAGCGTTACTGCCGGGCTGGCGATTTACGACACCATGCAGTTTCTCACCTGCGACGTGAACACGTATTGCATCGGCCAGGCGGCGAGCATGGGGGCGGTGCTGCTGGCGGCGGGTACGAAGGGCAAGCGCTATGCGCTGCCCAACGCGCGCATCCTGATTCACCAGCCGTGGGGCGGGGTGCAGGGCCAGGCCAGCGACATCAGCATTCAGGCGAGGGAAATTTTAAGGCTCAAGGACCGGCTCAACGAAATTCTCGGCAAACATTGCGGACGCAAGGTTGATGAACTTGCCCGCGACACCGACCGCGACCGTTTCATGTCCGCCGACGAGGCGAAGGAATACGGCCTCGTGGATCATGTCGTGCAATCCCGCAAGGAAATTCCCGGCGCCATGGAAAAAACCTCGGTAAGTGTATGATGTGGAATTGTTTTATGACTGAAGCACAGGCACATCAATTCGTTGCTCGCTGGCGACGTGTCCTTGTTTTATGGAAGGCGCGCACAGAAGCTGAGGCGATTCGTGATTTGCGGTGGAGTTTTTTCGGCGGGATGATCGTGAGTGTTTGCATGTTTGCCGGAGTTGCACCGGAAATTGGCAAGTCGGAGTTTGCGTTGGTATTGGCTTTAATTGGTATTTTGATGTTTGGGGTTTCACTTTTATTTCTTTTGCATTTGCGTCAAGTCTGTCGCGCTCTCGACCAATCGCAAATCGTAAATCGTAAATCGTAAATTCACATGGCGCGACCCAACAATCTCACAATGTGCAGTTTCTGCGGCAAGTCGCATGCGGAAGTGCGCAAGCTCATTGCCGGCCCGGGTGTTTACATCTGCGACAACTGCATCATCCTTTGCAAAAATGTCCTGGATCGCGAACTCGAACTCCAGAATCAGAAGAAACAGCCGAGTTTCGCCATTCCCAAACCCGCCGAAATCAAACGGCTGCTGGACCTGCATTGCGTCGGCCAGGAACACGCAAAAAAAACCCTGGCCGTGGCGGTCCACAATCATTTCAAACGCATTCAACAGGAACCGGAGGCGGGGACCGCCGCGGGCAAGACCAAGCATTCCGGCGTGGAAATCGAAAAGAGCAACATTTTGATGATTGGCCCGACCGGTTCCGGCAAAACGTTGCTGGCGCGCACGCTCGCCCGGGTGCTCGACGTGCCTTTTGCCATCGCCGATGCCACGACCCTGACCGAAGCCGGTTACGTGGGCGAGGACGTGGAGAACATTATTTTGCGATTGCTGCAAAACTCGGATTACGACGTGAAACGCGCCCAGCGCGGCATCGTTTACATCGACGAAATTGACAAGATTGCGCGCAAGGCCGACGGCCCGTCCATTACGCGCGACGTTTCCGGTGAAGGCGTGCAGCAGGCGCTGCTGAAAATCCTCGAAGGCACGGTCTGCAACGTACCGCCCCAGGGTGGCCGCAAACATCCGCAACAGGAATACATTCGCGTGGACACGACGGACATCCTGTTCATTTGCGGCGGGGCGTTTGTCGGTCTGGAAAAAGTCATTCATCGGCGGCTGGGCCGGCACACCATGGGTTTTGGAGCCATCGGTGAGATGAAAAAAAATGCCGTCGCCGCGCGCGATCAAATTTTACAGCACGCCGAGCCGGAAGACCTGCTGGACTACGGTTTCATTCCCGAATTCATCGGCCGCCTGCCGGTGGTGACCACGCTCACCGAGCTGTCCGAGGATCAACTGATTTCCATTCTCACCGAGACGAAGAACGCGCTGACGAAACAATTTGCCAAACTCATGGCCATGGAGGGCGTGGAACTGGAATTCACGCCCGACGCGCTGCGCGAACTGGCGGTGTTGGCGCTCAAGAAAGGCACCGGCGCACGCGCGTTGCGCGGGTTGATCGAGCGGCTCATGCTTGACGTGATGTACGACACGCCCGACAGTACCGATGTTGTTCATGTGAAAATCACGCAGTCCGTCGTGCTGGGGGAAACCCAGCCCATCGTGCGGCGCAAGCCGGACATGGAAGCGGCGTAGTCAAACAAACCGTATCAAGGGAGAAAACGAGGCGTTTTTTCTTGCGGGCCGAAGCAATTTCGGGAGTTTTTAGGGCCACCGGAATGAATTTGCCGTCTGCCAAACTTGCCAACACGGGTTCGCTCATCACGGAAAGTCCCATTCGTGACCTGGAGGCCCTCATTCGCTCGCGGATGCCGCTGATTGTCGTCGAGAGCGGTGAAGAACCCCAAATCGTCCAGATGGTGCGGCAAATCGCAAAACGTTTTCAATTCAAGGCCTATCGCTGGACCGTGACGGAAGGTTTGCAGGCGTTCGATCCGTGCGACCAGCCGTTGCAATCGGTCGTCAAAGCGCAGGAAGTTTTAAACTACATCAAAACCTCCGCCACCCATTCGCTGTTTGTGCTGCTGGATTTCCACCCTTATTTGGAGGATGCGGTGGCGGTCCGTTATTTGAAAGACATCGCGCTGACGTATTCACACCACTATTCAACGGTGGTATTGGTCGGCTCGACCATGCCGGTGCCGCCGGAATTACAGCCGTTCACCGCGCGGTTTCATCTGCCCCTGCCGTCGGCCGATGAAGTGCGCGGAATCGTTTATGATGTGGCCGCCGATTGGGGGGCGGAACACGGCCGACGGGACGTCCAAACCACCAACAAGGCGATTGATTTGCTCGTGCGGAACCTGGTGGGCCTTACGGCCACGGATGTGCGCCGCCTGGCGCTCAAAGCCATCAATGACGATGGCGTGATCTCCGAGTCGGAAATGCCAGAGGTCATGCGGGCCAAATATGAACTGCTCGGACGCGACGGCGTTTTGTCATTTGAATATGAAACCGTGCAATTCTCGGAAATTGGCGGCCTGCAACGGTTGCAGAACTGGCTGACGATACGCAGGGATTTTTTCACCGGCGACACCGACACGCAACTCGATCCACCACGCGGCGTCCTGTTGCTGGGCGTGCAGGGTTGCGGCAAAAGCCTTGTAGCCAAGGCCGCCGCCGCAATCTTCGGGGTGCCGCTGTTGCGGCTCGATTTCAGCGTGCTTTACAATAAATATTACGGCGAAACCGAGCGCAACTTGCGCAAGGCCTTTGAAACCGCCGAAGTCATGTCGCCGTGCGTCCTGTGGATGGACGAAATCGAAAAGGGCGTGGCCGTACAGGAAGACGACGATGGTTTGTCGCGCCGCATTCTGGGGACTTTCCTGACCTGGATGTCGGAACGTAAAAAGTCGGTTTTCGTCGTGGCGACCGCCAACGATATCATGCGCCCGCCGCCGGAACTGGTCCGCAAAGGACGTTTCGACGAGATTTTTTTCGTGGATTTGCCGTCGCCGCAGAACCGCCAGGACATTTTACAGATTCACCTGCGCAAGCGCTCACTGGACCCGGCGCAATTTGACCTGGACGTACTGGTGGAAGCAACCAACGGTTTTTCCGGTTCGGAAATTGAACAGGCGATTGTGTCGGCCATGTACACCGCGCACGCGCAAAGGCACACCCTGACCCAGCCGGATTTGCTCGCCGAAATCCAACAAACCCGGCCTTTGTCAGTCGTAATGCGGGAAAAAATCCAGGAAACACGCGATTGGGCATCCGGCCGGACCGTGCCGTGCGATTGATTCACCGCGCGAAAATCTGGCGGATGACGTCCTCAATCGGCACTTCCTGAATGTCAATGTCGGTCACCGGCAGGTCGTCGAACAATGATTTGCAGACGGCAACCACGCGGTCGCGCTTTACCTTCAGGGTGATGGCGCTGGGCGTCTTTTCCACGACTTCGCCGTAACGCGCCAGACTCTCCGCCGACTGCGCCTCGGCATTGGCGCATTGGATGGTGATGAATTTGGAATCGGCGAAGCGATCCACAATCTCGTCGAGTTTGCCGTCGAAGAAGATTTTGCCGTGGTCAATGATGATGACGCGCTGGCAGAGCGCCTGGATATCGGCCATGTAATGGCTCGTGAGCAGGATCGTGGTTTTTTGCTCGGCATTGTGGCGGCGAATGAATTCGCGCACCGTTTTTTGTGAAACCACGTCCAACCCAATGGTGGGTTCGTCGAGAAAGAGCACCTTCGGCTGGTGCAACAGCGACGCGATGAGCTCCATTTTCATGCGTTCCCCGAGGGAAAGTTCGCGCACGCTGACATTCAGCTTGTCCTTGACGGCCAGCAGCTCGCTCATTTCGGCGACGGTGCGTTCGAATCGGTCGGCGGGAATGCCATAGATTTTTGCGTTCAGTTCCAGCGATTCACGCGCGGGCAAATCCCACCAAAGCTGGTTTTTCTGGCCCAGGACCAGCGCAAACTGGCGGCGATAGCCGTCGGCGCGCTCCCACGGCGTGTAACCGAGGACTTTGGCCGAACCGCCCGTCGGATGGAGCAGACCGGCGAGCATTTTGAGCGTGGTGGTCTTGCCCGCGCCGTTCGGGCCGAGAAACCCGACCAGTTCGCCAGGTTCAATCTGGAAATGCACGTCATTGACGGCAACGGTTTGTTCGTACTGCCGGTGGAAAAGCCCCTTGACCGCGCCCGCAAAACCCGGCTGCTTTTTGTAGGTGCTAAACGCCTTGGTCAGGCCGTTGACTTCAATGACCGGCATGACGGAAGTTTTGAGTGACGAGGAACCGGTGTCGAGCGCGGAATCAGCGCATCAACTGCTTTTCCAGGTAATGAACGACCTGGCGGACGTTGGCGTCCACTTCCATGCGGTCTTTCACCAGGCGGCAGGCGTGAAGGACGGTGCCGTGATCGCGACCGCCGAAGGCTTCGCCGATGGTATTGAGCGAGCTTTCGGTCATCTGGCGGGACAGATACATGGCCACCTGGCGTGGAAAGGCGATGTTCTCCGGCCGGCGTTTGCTGGTCATGTCGGCCAGCCGGATGTCAAAGTGTTCGGCCACCCGTTTCTGGATGACCTCGATGCTGATGGACAGCCGGCCCTCCTCATGGAGGATTTCGCGCAGCAGCCCTTCGACGACCTCAATCGACAGCTTTTTGCCGGTGAGCGATGCGTAGGAGGCGACGCGGATGAGCGCGCCTTCGAGTCGGCGGACATTGGTGCGAATGCGGCTGGCGAGGAAATTCAGGATATCCTCGGGCAGGGTGACGCCCATGAGCTGCGCCTTTTTGTTGAGAATGGCGAGGCGCATTTCGATGTCCGGCGGCTGCAAATCGGTGACCAGACCCCATTCAAAACGGGAGACGAGGCGGTGTTCAAGGTTTTGAATTTCGCTGGCCGGGCGGTCGCAGGTGAGCACGATTTGTTTGTGTGCCTCGTGCAACGCGTTGAAAGTGTGGAAAAACTCCTCCTGAATACGCTCCTTGCCCGCCAGAAACTGGATGTCGTCAATCAACAGCACGTCGGTTTGGCGGTATTTCTTGCGAAACCGGGCGAGCTGGTTGTTTTGGATGCCATCAATATATTCGTTCGTGAATTTCTCGGAGGAGACATAGGCCACCCGCGCGCTCTTCTTGTTGCTGGCGACGTGCTGGCCGATGGCGTGCAGCAGGTGGGTCTTGCCGAGGCCGACCCCGCCGTAGAGAAAGAGCGGATTATAGGATTTACCGGGGGCCTGGGACACTGCCAGCGCGGCGGCGTAGGCAAAATTGTTGTTGTTGCCAACGACAAAGGTCTCAAACGTGTTTTTGGGATTAAAACTGATTTCCCCGTTATGAAAGGTTCGTTCGTGGCTGGACTCGGCGGCTCTGGTGGCTTTGCCCAAAGCGGGAGCGGAGGACGGGAGAGCCTGGGCACTGCCCCCGGCGGTGATCTTGAATTTTACCTGCAATTGGCGTCCGGCGGCAACGGTCAGGGCATCCTGCAACAGGCTGAGATAATTGTCCTTAAGCCACACCTCACAGAATTCGTTGGCTACCTCCAGGGTGACGTGGTTGGGTTCGACCGCGTTGGCGCGCAACGGAGCAAACCACATGTTGTAAGTTTCCGCATTCAACCGGGAACGAATATGTTCCCGTGCCGAATTCCAAATTTTTTCTGCCGAGATCTGCATTTGCGTTTTGTCAAAAAGCCCGTTTTTTAAGCGTTTTATTCACCTAGCCCTAAAGTTGGCGTTTGACCCCGCCCGCCATGCTTGCTCACCCAACTTCAAATTCGCCGTTTTCCCAACACGTTCACTTCCACACCCTTATTAATCAAAACCCCGGTTTCAATGCCAATGCAACACGCTGATCCACAATATGTTGCTAATTATAAAAACCAAATCCTGATTTCACGCCTTCTGCAATCCTTGAAACGCCACGACCAACTTGTGCTTACGCGAACTTTTTACGCGAATGGGCCGGGCGTTTCTAGGACAACATATTAACTTTTGTTCACGAGTTATTCACATTACGCCTCCATCCTGTTAAATCGGGATGGTTTCACGGTTTGCTGGCCGCTTTGGTAAATCAAAAATCCGATTCTTGCACAGAAGAAAGAGTTTCCGGTCCACATGCATCCTTTTCCCTCGGCGCTTAAAGCGCCTGTTCCCCTGTTTCGCCGGTGCGAATGCGAGTGGCGTTCTGAATGGAACTGACGAAAATCTTCCCGTCACCGATCTTGCCGGTTTTGGCCGCTTTGATGATCGCCTCAACGGCCGCGTTCACCAGTGAGTCAGCCAGCACCACTTCAATTTTGATCTTGGGCAGAAAATCCACGACATATTCACTGCCGCGATAAATTTCCGTGTGCCCTTTTTGCCGGCCAAAGCCCTTGACCTCGGCCACGGTCATGCCCGCAACGCCCAGCGCATTCAAAGCAGATTTCACATCCTCCAGTTTGAAAGGTTTGATGACAGCCTCAATTTTCTTCATACGCTTTCCTTTTGTGCCTCGCGAAATGATATTAACAGTCCATCCCGTCCTGTAAACAGGAATTTTGCCCGGTGGTTTCGATTTGCCTGGAAACGCCTCAACTGCCGAAACCGGGCGCCTGAGGGCATTCTGCGCTTATCAGAATGGCGGCACAAAGTATAACAGCTTATACTTTTAGTGCGCCAGTTGACTGCAATAAGAGTATATGATTTACTATGGTCAAGGTGCGGCGGTAATTAGCTGTCGACAGTGTTCTTTGATTTTCCAAAACCGTTTTCGATCCGGGTTTCAGTACACTCCCGGATTGGAGTTCTTCGTAATCCTACGTACGTACTCATTCGAAAATTCCCCGGGTCTCTCGGCCATCCCCTGGCAGTTTGACCCGGTTTTTGTTTCCCGCACCAATTTTGATGTGCTGGAGCGTTCGTTGACACCATTTTTCGCGGCTGTTAGCTTGGTTCCTTCTGGAAGCCACGATGGACTATAAAAACACACTGAACCTGCCGCGCACCGATTTCCCCATGAAGGCGGACCTGGTCGCCCGGGAACCGGAACGGCTGGCAAAATGGGAAAAGACCGGACTTTACGGGAAAATCCAGGCCACCCGCGCCGAGGCAACGGCCAAATTCGTCCTGCACGACGGCCCGCCGTTCGCGAACGGCGACGTCCATATCGGCACTGCGCTGAACAAGATTCTCAAGGACATCATCGTCAAATACAAAACCCTGCGTGGCTTCAGCGCGCCGTATGTGCCGGGCTGGGACTGCCATGGTTTGCCCATCGAATTCAAGGTTTCGCAGGAAATGCGCAAGGCCGGCGACGCGAGTACCGATGCCGTGGCCATTCGCAAGGCTTGCGAAGGCTATGCCCGCAAATACATCGATATCCAGCGCGGCCAATTCAAACGCCTCGGTGTGCTGGGCGATTGGAACAACCCTTACCTCACGTTCAACCAGGAATACGAGGCCGATGAACTGCGCCTGTTCGCGGATATTGTTGAAAAAGGGCTCGTTTATCGGGGAAAAAAGCCGGTTTACTGGAGCATCCCCTGCCGTACGGCACTCGCCGAAGCCGAGGTCGAATACAAGGACCACGTCAGCCCGAGCATCTACGTTAAGTTTCCGGTGATCGGCCTGGCAAATACCTTCGTGCTGATCTGGACGACCACGCCATGGACGCTGCCGGCCAACCTGGCCATCGCCTTCAACAATGAATTTGACTACGTCCAGGTTGAGGTCGGCGGTGAAAAATTCATTCTATTCCGTGGTTTGCTTTCCAGTGTCGCGGAAAAATGCGGCTGGACCAACTGCCAGGAGCAACCTTTTCCTGCTGGGAAGCTGGCTCAGTTACAATATCAACACCCCTTTATTACCCGCCGCACCGGCAAGCTGTACCCAGCCGAGTTCGTCACCCGCGACACGGGTACCGGCTTCGTCCACATTGCGCCGGGCCATGGTCTTGAGGATTACGGTCTGGGTTCAGCTGTTGGCCTGCCGATTTATTCGCCGGTGGATGATGATGGCAGGTTCGCTTACACAAATGAGCTGCCGGTTGAGCAACAGATGCCGAAGGAAATGGTCGGCAAATCCATTCTCGAAAAACACGGGAAAAGTGACGCCAACGAAGCCGTCCTCCACGAACTGCGGTTGCGCCACGCCTTGCTCCACCAGGAAAATTATCATCACAGCTATCCGCACTGCTGGCGCAGTAAAACGCCGGTCATCTTTCGCGCGATGGACCAATGGTTTATCGAGATTGACCACGTCGTAGGACAGGCTTCCAGCCTGTCTCCAGCTAAAAAGGAGTCAGAAATAGGCGCGACGCCTGTCCTGCAAAATTTCCGCACTGCCGCGTTGAATGAAATCGACCGTGTAAATTGGATTCCCGACTGGGGCGTCAATCGCATCAAAGCCGCGGTGCAAACCCGTCCGGACTGGTGCATTTCGCGCCAGCGCACCTGGGGCGTGCCCATCCCGGCGTTTTATGATGCACAAGGCGGAGCCATTCTCGACGTGCAGATTATCCGCAACGCCGCCGATTTGATTGAGAAACATGGTTCGAACGTCTGGTTCGAGAAATCCGCCGCCGAATTGTGGTCGCTCCTGAAACCACAGGGTTGGCAAGGTGCGGAACCGGTCGCCAAGTCCAACGACACGCTGGACGTGTGGATTGATTCCGGCAGTTCGTCGCGCTCGGTTTTGATGCGGCGACCGGAACTATCTCATTCTGCAATCCGCAATCCGCAATCCGCACTTGATTGGCAGGCGGACATGTACTTGGAAGGTTCGGACCAGCATCGCGGCTGGTTTCAATCGTCGCTGCTGCTGTCGCTGGCTGGCAACGGCGCGGCGCCGTACAAAACCGTGCTTACCCACGGCTTCATGGTGGACGCCGACCGCGAGAAAATCTCCAAAAGCAAGCAGGGGCAGGGCGGTTACGAAAAACCGCAGACCTCCGAGGCTTACGTGAAAAAGTACGGCGCGGACATTGTGCGCCTTTGGGTTTCGTCACAGGATTTTCGCAACGACATCATCGTAAGCGAGGAACGCATCGCCAAGGTCGCCGAAACTTATCGCGGCATCCGGAATGCCCTGCGTTACCAGCTCTCGAATCTTTACGACTTCGATCCGGCCAGGCACACCGTGCCCGACGACCAACTTACCGGTCTCGACCGCTGGATTCTGGGCGAGTTTTCAAAGCTGGAGCAGGAGGTCATCAAGGCCTACGACGCCTACGAATTCCATGTCGTTTACCAAAAGGTGAGCCAGTTCATCGCGGTGGAGTTGTCCTCGATTTACCACGACGTCATCAAGGACCGGCTGTACACCGCCCGTAATGGCACGGAACAGCGTCGCTCGAGTCAGACTGCGTTGTATCGGCTCGTGAACGGTTTGTGCCAGATGCTTGCACCAATTCTGGCGTTCACAGCGGATGAGGCCTGGGAATTTGTGCTGGGAAAAAAAGTGAATTCCGTTCATGAGGCGAATTGGCAGCCAACTTCATTTACAACTCTTGAATCTGAACAAGTCGAATGGGAGGAACTTTTTAAGACCCGAGAACAGGCCCTTCCTTTTCTCGAAGAAAAGCGCAAAGCGAAAATCATTGGCAAATCCCTTGACGCAAAATTGATAATTTCGGGAACCACGGATTCTTCTGTTGAAATTGAAAAGCGTCATCTTGAAGACCTTCGTGAATTGTTAAATGTTTCGCAACTTGCGGCTCTTTCAGGCGGTTTGCCGCTAGGAGATTATAAAACCTATTCCATCGAAAAAGCCGAAGGCCAGAAATGCGAGCGCTGCTGGCATTGGGAAGTGGATGTTGGTAAAAACCCGAAGCATCCAACAATCTGCGGTCGCTGCGTTGAAGCTGTGTTGCAATTCAAGGCATAATTGAGTCGGCGAGCCGGCATCCAAGAGAGATACATTCACCTGACGACTTCACCCGCTTCAATGTCAACGGCTTTAAGCATTTCCCCTATGGGATAGCAGCAAAATACATTTCGGATATTCGTTTGCAATAAGTTCACGCTTTAGCGTGGCCCGAACAAGCTAAAGCTTGAACTCCAGCCTGGCTACCGGCGGTGAATCGGCAGCCGCAACACTTCCACCATTTTCCGGGCAATCAGGTGCCGGCGTTCTTCTGTGACCTGGCCTTTCGGGCCGTCGAAGCGCACTTTGGGCAGCAAATAAATTCTGTCGCAACGCACCAAGGTTTTCCAATCCAGCCCATCGGCCTCGTCCAATGTTTCCTCGGTGGATTTCGCGCCCCGGTTCACCTTGGCCGAGGTGCAAAGCAGGGCGTTGACTTCTTCAATGTCGGGATTCTGGCAGGTTTCATCGTTGGAAATGATGACGGCGGGATGCCGTCTTTCCTTGCTGAACGGAAACATGACGATGTCCCATTGCCTCACGGTTTTCCCTTTTTATTCGAGATCTTTGGGGGCGCGGATCACCGAGGCTTTGGCCAGGCGGTTGTCCTCCCGAATTTCCACCCGGCTGTAGGCGTTTGCGAAATAATGCGGCGGACGGATGGGAATAGGCTCGATTTCAGGGGCTTCCTGCAAAACGAACCGCTGCCGGCCCTTGACGATATAAACCGTTTCCCCCCGGCCCGCTTTTTCCATCAAGCGGCCCAAATACGTCTTGGCATTGCTCAACGTGAACAGTTGCGACTGCAGATTGATCTTCGGCTTTCGGAAACGGGAACGGCTGGCAGTTTTCATAGGCTGAATGTAGCCTGCATTCAGGCTGGTGTCGAGCATTATCTGAATTGATACTTACGCCGGTTGCTGTTGCGTCAGGCAATGCAGCGAGCCGAAGCCCCACACCAGGTCAACGGCGTGGATGCCCACGACCGGGCGGTCCCTGAACAGTTCACCCAGAATGCCGAGCGCGATACGGTCGTTCGGGTCATTAAACGTCGGGACGATGACGGCGGCGTTACAAATATAGAAGTTCGCATAGCTCGCGGGCAAACGGACGCCGTCAAAATACAATGGCGCCGGCATGGGCAACGCCACGACATCCGGCCGCAAGCCGTGCTCGAGGCGCAAATCGTGGATGCGTTCCCAATTTTCTGCCAGCGGGCGATAATTCACGTCCCTGGAATTTTTTTCGCGGACGAGCACAAGCGTTTTTGGATTCACGAAGCGGCAGATGTCGTCGATGTGTCCATGCGTGTCGTCGCCGACCGGGCCTTTGGCCAGCCAGAAGATGTTTTTGACCCCAAGATAATTTCTCAGCGTCGTTTCGATTTCCGTTTTACCCAGGCCGGGGTTGCGAACTTGAACCTTGGGATCGAGGTAGCATTGCTCCGTCGAGAGCAACGTGCCGCGGCCGTTCAACTCGATGCCGCCACCTTCGATCACAAACGGCCGGCCGCCGCATTCGGCGTGAAAAAGTTTCTTGCGCAACGCGCGCGCGGCGGTTTCGGGCACCTTTGTGTCCTTGCGCCAGTTGTTGTATTTGGCCCAGCCGTTGAAATGGAAATGCACAATGGCAGTTTCGGGTTTGCCCTCACCCGGCCTTCGGCCACCCTCTCCCATCCGATGGGAGAGGGACCGGGGCGAGGGCCGCTTTAAAAAAATCGGACCGCTGTCGCGCGTCCAGCCGCGGTTCGTCGGATGCACCACAAACCGGATTTTTTTCAGATTGCAGCCGGTGCGTTGGAGGACGCGGCGCGCCAGTTTTTCCTCAGCCGGGTGGCGGACGAGCAGGCGGACGATTTCACTGGCAGAAATGTTTCGCACCATTTCGCCGTAGACCCACGGGATGGCTGCGAATTTGCCCGGCCAGTCGCTGGCGTTGTGCGGCCAGCCGAGCCAAGTGGCTTTATGCGGTTCCCACTCGGCAGGCATCGAGAAGCCGAGTTCAGCAGGCGTTGAGGTATTGGCCGATTGCCGGTTCACCATAAAGGTGCGCGGAACATAACGACTCCGGGCCCCTTGGGAAATCTCGAAAGAAATCGGGTCACCGGTGAAGCCATGCCCGGATCGGGGCCACTGTAATCCTCAACTATTAATATCGACCACATTGCGAATTAGTTCAAATTAAAAATTTTACTAAAAGTTGTGGTTGTTTGATGAAAAATCATTCGACATGGTCGAAGCTGAACTAGGAACAGCGATTGCTAACAACGGTCTGGCTCTTATGAAGATGCGCTTGAATCAAATCAGAGACTGGGTGGCCGTGGCCAGCACGCGACTCACCCGGATTTTGGCTTTTCCTGCGATATATGTGATTTGCCTTCAGGCAGTTGCTACAGAAACACGGGTTATCACGTTGCCCATGGGGACGACGGGTGCCCAAATCCAACAGGCCTTGGACATGTTACCGGCAGGCGGCGGAGAAGTGCTATTGCCGCCCGGGGTCATTGAAATTCACCAACCCATTGTATTGCAGCGCGACCATCAAACCCTTCGGGGTTTCGGGAAAGAGACCATCTTGCGCCTGGCCGACGGTGCCAATTGTCCGGTCGTCATCATGGGCGAGCCGGTTAATAATCCCCGACAGACCATCCGGTACCTCTGTCTCAGTGACCTGTTCATTGATGGGAACCGCGCCCACCAGCAGCGCGAACTCTGGCAATCGATCGGTGAGGGTTCACAAATCCATAATAACGGCATCACGGTGCAGAACGTAAGTGATTCGGTGGTGCAACATGTGACCTCTGCCCGTTGCCGTTCCGGAGGCCTGGTCACCACGCGCGGGGTGCGGCGGCTGACCGTGCAGGATTTGACGGCGTTTGACAACGAGTTCGACGGCCTTGCCTGTTACCACACGGAGGATTGCCTGTTTACCGAGCTTTATCTCCATGATAATCCCGGGGCCGGCATATCGCTGGATCTGGCTTTTACCCACAATGTCATCAGCAACGCCGTGTTGGTGGCCAACGACCTTGGCATTTTCATGCGCGCCAGTTGCGACAATCAATTTTACAATATTTCCATCCAGGACAGCCGTCACTACGGGGTCTTCATGGCGCATGCCGAGCGGCAGACCCTGCGGGGCTGGCAACCGGCTCCCCAGACGGAGTGTGTCCGCAATGCCTTCACCAATCTCATCGCCAGCAATTGCGGCAGCGCCGCCTTCCGCGTGAATGACACCACCTGCACCAATAATATCATCGTCGGGGCCCAATTCCGTGATGATATGCAAGGCGGGCTCTCCATGGTCCGGCCGGATTTGGTGATTGTGCAATAAGTCCGATGGCACTTTTGCATGCGACGCAATTCTGAGCGTCGTGAAAAACTCGCGTCTCCCGGCAGGTTCTGAATTTAGGGTTGGCATCCGCGCAAACATTTGTATCGTGGGGCAACGCGGAATTTTTCAGAATCCACCTATGAATAAAAAAGCGCAGCGCCAGCCAGTTGGCGGACCGGTTTCCCGTTTCATCCAGCATCATTTCCGACATTTCAATGCCGCCACGCTGGTGGACGCCGCGCGCGCCTACAGCGCGCACCTGGACGGCGGCGGGCGGATGATGATTTGTCTCGCGGGCGCCATGAGCACCGCCGAACTCGGGTTGTCCCTCGCCGAAATGATCCGCCGCGACAAGGTGCATCTCATCACCTGCACCGGCGCGAATCTCGAGGAGGACGTGTTTAACTTGGTGGCGCATGATTATTACGAGCGCGTGCCGCATTACCGGCATCTGACGCCGCGCGAGGAGGAAAAACTGCTCCAGCGCCATCTCAATCGCGTGACTGACACCTGCATTCCCGAAGGCGAAGCGATGCGCCGCATGGAGGAAGCCATGCTCGAAGTCTGGCTGGCCGCCGAACAGGAGGGGGAACGGTTTTTCCCGCACGAATTTTTCTATCAGGTCCTTCGCAGCGGCAAATACCGGAAACATTATCAAATTGACCCGAAGGATTCCTGGATGCTCGCCGCCGCCGAGAAAAACCTGCCCATCGTTGTGCCCGGCTGGGAGGATTCGACCCTCGGCAACATGTACGCCGCCGCGGTCATCCGCGGCGATTTGAAGAACGTTCATACCATCCGTACCGGCATCGAATACATGACCTGGCTGGCGGATTTCTATACCCGGACGACGAAGAAAAGCCCGCTCGGCATGTTCCAGATCGGCGGCGGCATCGCGGGCGATTTTCCCATCTGCGTCGTGCCGATGCTGCACCAGGATTTGGGCCGCACGGGCGTGCCGCTCTGGGGTTATTTCTGCCAGGTCAGCGACTCGACGACCAGCTATGGCAGTTATTCCGGCGCCGTGCCGAACGAAAAAATCACCTGGGGCAAGCTGGCCGTGGACACGCCGAGTTTTATCATCGAATCCGATGCCACCATCGTCGCGCCCTTGATTTTCGCGCACGTGCTGGGGTGGTAAACAAGTTGTCCGTTTTTTTGAACGGGTATGTCTGACGGTTGACAAATAAGAAGTCAGACAGAATACCATGCGACGGATAAAATATACTTTTCAAAGCATCAGGATACTGGCGTTGATGGGGGTTGCATTGGCTGGTAATCAGACATTTGCGGCGGCTTTCATTTACAATAATTTTGATTCAACAGCAGGACTGATTTTAAAGGCCCACGCCAATTCAGTTGATGGAAAATTAAGGCTTTCCCCCGCGATTCCGGGATTGGGACTTGGCGGCGCGTGGCTGGATGCCAAACAACTGGTCAAAGACGGCTTTGACACCACATTTCAGGTTCAAATCACCGACAAATACGTTTATGGCGCCGACGGCTTGGCGTTTGTAGTTCAGAATAGTCCCACCCCGGCACTCGGCTATGCGGGTTCCAATATTGGTTTTGGCGGCCTCACGAACTTGTTAGTGGTGAAATTCGACGACTATCATTGGCAGGATCAGACGTTTGTGGCTTTCGACGAGATCGCCGTTCTGGCCGCCAGTTCACCCACGACGGTGCTCTGGGATGGGGTTGCCAATTCCATCGCATCGGTGGCAAAGGGAGTGGTGTTTTCCGATGGTCGGATTCACACCGTGAGAATCGTTTACCACCCCGGCAACCTGCGGGTGTATTTGGATGATCTCGAAAATCCCCGGATGACCGTTTACCTCAATCTGGCCGAGGTCGTGAACCTGGATGAGGGCCGCGCCTGGGTGGGCTTCACGGCGGCATCGGGCGCGGATTGGCAGAACCAGGATTTGATCAGTTGGGAGTTCGATTCACATGCCGGGCCGGCTCCCGATGAAGCGCGCATTTCGACCCAGGCAGAAATGACCCACTCAGCCCCATCTCCCGCGCCGGTTTATTGGGGGAACACCACGCCGGTTTCTCCAACCACACCGCTCCCGGTTGACCCTTCATTTGGTTATCGTTTGCCCGACGACGCGGATCCTGCAAATCAGATTGAAGCTTCAACGAATCTGGTTGAATGGACTCCGCTGACCAACGCAGTGTATTATTTTCGGGACCCGGAATCCACGAACTACCCGCAACGCTTCTATCGCTTCCAGAAAAATTGACAGCGCGAGATTGAATTCTTGCCCGGTTCGTCCCATGCTCCGTCGAAAATGAAGCCGAACGATTTTTCCGATGTGCGGGCGCTCGTCACCGGCGGCGCGGGTTTCATCGGCAGCGCGCTGGTCTGGGCGCTGAACCGGCGCGGCTGCGAGCGTATCATCGTTTGCGACCGCCTCGGCGCGGATGAAAAATGGCGCAATCTCACGCCGTTGCGCTTTGCCGATTATGTCGAGGCTGACGATCTGTTGCCACGACTGCAGAACGGCGCGCTGGGCAAATTCAATCTGGTGTTGCATCTGGGCGCCTGTTCGTCCACGACCGAGCGCGACGCGGGTTTTCTCGTCCGCAACAATTACGAGTTTACCCGGGACCTGGCCGCGTGGTCGCTCGCGAACCGGACGCGCTTCGTTTATGCCTCTTCCGCCGCGACCTACGGCGACGGTGTGGCGGGCATGGAGGATGATGACGCCAAACTCGACACCTTGCGCCCGTTGAACATGTACGGTTATTCAAAGCACCTGTTCGACCTGCATGCCAAACGCGCCGGATTTTTGGGCCGCATCGTCGGGCTGAAATATTTCAACGTCTTCGGCCCGAACGAGGATCACAAGGGCGACATGCGGTCGGTGGTCCACAAAAGCTTCGGGCAGGTGCGCGAAACCGGGGTCATCCGCCTTTTCAAAAGCCATCGCCCGGATTACCGGGACGGCGGACAGAAGCGCGATTTTCTTTACGTCAAGGATGCCGTCGCCATGACGCTCCATCTGGCTGCGGATGAAAAGGCCGGCGGCCTGTTCAACATTGGTTCCGGTGCGGCGCGGACCTGGCTGGATCTGGGGCACGCGGTTTTTGCCGCGCTGAAGCGCGAGCCGAAAATCGAATTCATCGAGATGCCCGAAGGCATTCGCGACAAGTACCAGTATTTCACGGAGGCCAATCTGGCCCGGTTGCGGGCCGCCGGTTATACTGCACCCGTCACCCCACTCGAGGGCGCGGTGAGCGATTATATCGGCAATTATCTTGTGCCCGACCGACGGCTGGACCCGGCGGTGGCATAAAATGAATTAGTAGCAGCGGACGTTGGTCCGCCCGCTTTTGGCTTTTCGAAAATCAGAGCCGACTCACGTCGGCTGCTACGTTAGGGAGAATTTCACCGCCATGTAACTTGCTGGCAACGGTGTTTTGGTGTCAATCTGGGTCGAAATGAAACTGAAATCGTTCATCTGCTTTTGCGGGTTGTACACTTTGGTTGGATTCAATTTCGTTTTCTTTGCTGGTCAATCGCGCGCAGAAAACTTGGCTGCCACCACTGAAACCGTTGGTCGCAACCCCGATGGTTTCGAGACGCCGGTGAATCAGCGCGTCACGCCCGCCGGAACCTTGATTGAGCTGCCCGGTCTAAGACCGAATGCGCTCGCGCTGGGTCCGGACGGCCAACGGCTGGTGACCGCCGGTCTGACGCAACGACTAGTCGTAATCGATCCGGCAACGGGAAAAATCCTGGAGCGCGTCCGGTTGCCCGCGGATGACAACCTCCCGGCGTCGGAACCGACCTCCAGCAGTATTCTCCAGCCGGACGAAACGGCCAAGCTCAGTTTCACCGGCCTCGTTTTTTCGCCTGATGGTTCGCGGATTTACCTGGCCAACGTCAACGGCGACATCAAGGTTTTCGGCGTCGATCCGGACCATCACATCGCGCCATTGCATTCCATCCCGCTGCCGGCGGCCAACGCGCCGGGGCGCAAAGCGGAGATTCCCGCCGGCCTCGCCGTCTCGACCGACGGCAAAAAACTCTACGTCGCGGGCAATCTTTCAAACCGGCTCATCGAACTCGATGCCGCAACCGGGAAGGTGTTGCGGACCTGGGACGTCGGTGTCGCTCCGTTTGATGTTGTGCTGGCCGGCCATAAAATTTATGTGAGCAACTGGGGCGGCCGGCGGCCGGACGCAGACAGCGTCACCGGTCCCGCCGGCGAAGGCACGCGGGTGCGTGTGGATGCGCGTTCCATCGCCAACGAAGGCTCGGTTTCGGTGATTGACCTGAACCCCGAACTCCGACCTCCGACCTCCGAAATTGTAACCGGTCTGCGCGCCTGCGCCATGGTGCTGTCACCGAACGATCGCTGGCTCGTAGTCGCCAACGCGGGCAGCGATACGTTGACCGTGATTGACACGCGCACGGACAAAATCGCCGAGACTCTTTGCGCGCGGCAAAATCCGGCGGATTTGTTCGGCGCACAGCCGAACGCGCTGGCGTTCGACAAATCGGGCAGGACGCTGTTCGTCTGCAACGGCACACAAAATGCCGTCGCCGTTTTCCACTTCAAGCCCGGCAAATCCCGGTTGCTTGGCCTGATTCCCGTCGGCTGGTTTCCCGGTTCGATTGCGTACGATGCCCGGCACCAGGAAATTGACGTCGCCAACATCAAAAGCATCAGCCCGGACATGGAAATGGCGGCCAAAGGGCTGGGCAACGGCCCTGGCTACAACACGAAGCAATACTCTGGTTCGTTGTCGTTGGTGCCGGTGCCGTCCAAAAGAGAATTGGCGGCATATACCGGGACAGCCCTGGCTGACTTGCGTTATCCATTGCTGGTGCAGGCCGCGTTGCCGGCGCGGCCAGATCAACCCGCGCACCCCGTGCCGGAACGCGCCGGTGAGCCGAGTGTTTTTCGCCACGTCATTTACATCATCAAGGAAAATCGCACCTACGACCAGGTTCTGGGCGATGTCGGAGAGGGCAACGGTGATACGAACCTGTGCGTGTTCGCCGAAAACGTCACCCCCAACCAGCACCAGCTCGTCCACGATTTCGTACTGCTGGACAACACGTATTGCTGCGGCATCCTGAGCGCGGACGGCCATCAATGGACCGACACGGGCATCGCGACGGATTACGTCGAGCGCGAATTTGCCGGCTGGCCACGCAGCTATCCGGCGGGCGGTTTCGGTGAGGGAGGCCGGGACGCGCTCGCCTATTCGCCGGCGGGCTTCATCTGGAACAACGCGCTCGCCCACGGCAAGACGGTTTGTGATTTCGGCGAATTTACAACGGCCCAAAAAGCCTGGAAGGACACCACACGCAAGGGCGAACCGGGTTTTCTCGATTGTTACCACGATTTTCTGGGCGGCTCGAACGCCATCGCGTATTCCTGCGAACCGGACATCGAAGCGTTGCGGCCTTATATCGAGACGAACACGATTGGCTGGGATCTGGACGTGCCGGACGTGTGGCGGGCCGCGCAGTTCATCAAAGACCTGAAACAATTTGAAGCGGCGGACAATCTGCCGAACCTGGTCATCCTCTGGCTGCCGAACGACCACACCAGCGCCACCCGATTCGGTTCCCCCACGCCCGCGGCCCAGGTGGCCGACAACGACCTGGCGGTCGGGCAGGTCGTTGAGGCGGTCAGCCACAGCCGGTATTGGACGGACACCTGCATTTTTGCCGTGGAAGACGATCCGCAAAACGGGTGGGACCACGTGAGCGGCTACCGTACGACGGCTTACGTCGCCAGTGCCTACACCCAACGTCGGGCGGTGGTGAACACGCAATACAACCAGACCAGCCTTTTGCGCACGATGGAACTCATGCTCGGTTTGCCGCCGATGAACCAGATGGATGCCACGGCCACGCCGATGTTCGATTGTTTCACCAACACCCCGGATTTCATGCCGTTCACCGCCGTGGCCAACCGGGTTCCGCTCGACCAGATGAATCCGCAACCAGGAAAAATTTCCGATTCCCTTCTGCGCCGGGACGCCTCTGCTTCCGCCCGCCTGCCGCTCCAAAAGGAGGATCAATGCCCGGAGGATGTGTTCAATCGCATCCTCTGGCACGTGGCCAAAGGGTCCCAAACACCGTACCCGGACTGGGCGATAAAAACGGTGGACGATGACGATTAACCCATAATTGATTTCTCCATCCGCGCCTGAATTTGCGGCGGGCTGGACAATTTTAAGCCGCAAAAAAACCAGCAACATTTCTTGTAATTTTGGCTGTTTTTTGCCTAAGTAATGGATAAGTCCTTTAATCGAGTATGGAAACCACCCAGCCCATTCCGCCCATTCCTGAACCGCAACCTGCCGAATCGCCGGCACCCCCGATGCCGCTGGCCGGCAAGTTGATGAATGTCATCGCTGCCCCGGGCGATGTGTTCGATGAAATCAAGGCCACGCCACCGCACGTCGCCAACTGGCTCATACCGGTGCTGATCTATGCCGTGGCTGGCGTGATTTCCATCTGCATCCTGTTCGCGCAGCCCGCCATTCGCCAGACCATCCATGATCAGCAGGTCAAGGCGCTCGATAAACAGGTGCAACTGGGCAAAATGACCCAGGCCCAGGAAGACCAGGCGTTGCAGGTGATGGACAAATTCATGGGACCGACGGTGCTGGCGATTAGTGGCAGCTTTGCCATGGTCATTTACAGTTTTGTTTCAGTGTTCTGGTGGGCACTGGTGTTGTGGCTGCTCGGACGGTGGTTCCTCAAGACGCAGTTTACTTACCTCAAGGCCGTGGAGGTTGCAGGATTGGCGTCCATTATTCTGGTTCTGGGACTGATCCTTTCAACGCTGCTCGCCGTGATCCTTGGCCGGCTTTATGCCGGTCCCAGCCTGGCGCTGCTGGTGAGTGATTTCGATCCGGCGCGGCGAAGCCATCTCCTGCTGGGCGCGGCCAACGTCGTTTATTTGTGGCACACGGGCGTGCTGGCCCTCGGATTGGCGAAACTGTCGGCGGCCCCCGCGACCCGGGCGGTGATCGTTGTATTCAGCTATTGGATCCTGGCGGAATTGCTGCTCATCGCCATCGGGCTGGGGCAGTGGGCATTGTAAAAATAGCGATAAAATATAATTCCCCGAAACAAATTTCCGTTCATCCTGTCTCTATATCTGACATCATGGCAAGACCCAAAAAACGCCGGAAGCTCCTCATTTTTTTGATCATCGGAGTGGTGCTCGTCGCGTTGACGCTGGTGGCCGTTTTCAAAAAGCGTGAACCGGTCATCACCGTGCAGACGGAAAAGGTGGCGCGCCACAGCCTCACCAACCTCGTTGTGGCCAATGGTCAAATCCAGCCGGTCGTGCAGGTCACCATCAGTCCCGAAGTCAGTGGCGAAATCATCGAACTGCCGGTCAAGGAAGGCCAGTCGGTCACGAAGGGCGATTTGCTGTTGAAAATCAACCCGGATGTTTACATCGCCGCGGTCAACCAGGCCCAGGCCGGTTACGAATCCGCCCTGGCCGCCAAGGACTCGGCGACGGCCAACCTGGAAAAGGCCGGGGCCGACTACCAGCGCAACCTGACATTGTTCAACAGCAAACTGCTCTCGGAGTCGGACTTTGTCGGGTTCAAGGCCGCGCGGGACGTGGCCAAGGCGCAACTCGACAGCGCCGACGATCAGGTGAATGTCGCCAAGGCGGCGGTGGAAAGCGCGGAGGAGCAACTGGCCAAAACCACCATCGTTTCACCGCTCACCGGCACTATTACCAGTTTGAATTCCGAGGTGGGTGAACGCGTTTTGGGCACCATTCAAAATGCCGGCACCGAGATCATGACCATCTCGGATTTGAATCAGATTGAGGCCCGCGTCAACGTGGGGGAAATGGACGTGGTGAGCATCGCGCCGGGGCAGAACACCCGGCTGGAAGTGGATGCCTTCAAAGACCGGAAATTTACCGGGGTGGTGACCGCCGTGGCCAATTCCGCCCTGGGCACCGGTGCGGGCAGCTTGCTCAGCGGCGGCAATAGCGGCAGCGGCCAATCGCAGCAGGCCACGCAATTTCAGGTGCGGATCCGCGTCAATGAAAAGGAACCAGCCTTCCGTCCCGGCATGTCGGTGACGGCCGAAATCGAAACCGAATATCGCACCAACGCCCTGACCGTTCCGCTGGCCAGCGTCACCACCCGTCCCATGAAACCGGCGGTAAAAGTCGATCCACCGAAAACGGGCGGAACGAACGCCATGGTCTCGGCCGCTTCGGGTACGAATACCGTCGCCGGTACGAACGCAGTCGCCGGCACCAATACCATGGCGTCCGCCATGAAGGACACCAAGGAATCCTTAAAACCGACCGACGTGGTCTTCGTGGTGGAAGGTGACCACGTCAAGACCGTGCCGGTGAAAATCGGCATTTGCGACGACAACTACTGGGAAATCGCGGACGGCCTTACCAACGGTGAGGAGATCGTCTCCGGTGGTTACCGTGCGGTCGGCCGCGACCTCAAGGACGGCTCGAAAATTCGCGTCGGCCCCGCTGAGACGGGCGCGCCGGAGGCAAATCCGTGAAAAAACGGGCATCTGGCGGGCCACGGGTCGCCTCCCGCCTCCCCGGTTGTTGGACGGAGCCGACGACCCGCAACCCCCGTATCCTCCGTTCCCATGTCGCTGATCCAGCTTGAGAAAATTTCGCGCCGTTACCAGATGGGCGCGGAAACCGTTCACGCCCTGCGCGACGTGTCGCTGGAAATCCGGCGCGGCGAATACGTCGCCATCATGGGGCCGTCCGGCTCCGGCAAATCCACGTTGATGAACCTGATTGGCTGCCTCGACACACCCAGCACCGGTCATTATGGATTGAACGGCGCCAGCATCAGTGAAATGAACGACAATCAGCTCGCGGAGATTCGCAATCGCGAAATCGGTTTTGTCTTCCAGACCTTCAACCTGCTGGCGCGTTCGAATGCGCTGCACAATGTGGAATTGCCGTTGATTTACGCCGGCGTGGCCGCCGAGGAACGCCGCCGCCTCGCCCTCGAGGCGCTGGCGCAGGTCGGCCTGGCGGACCGCGTTCATCACAAACCCAATGAACTCTCCGGCGGCCAGCGCCAGCGCGTGGCTGTCGCCCGCGCCCTGGTCAACAAACCTTCCATCCTGCTGGCCGACGAGCCGACGGGCAACCTGGATTCCCGGACCGGTGAGGAAATCATGGCGCTGTTTGACGAACTTTTCCGGAAAGGCAACACCATCATTGTCGTCACGCACGAGGAAGATATTGCCCGGCATGCCCGTCGCATCATCCGCCTGCGGGATGGATTGATTGCCAGCGACGAAACCGCGACCAGATAATTTTAGACAGCATGGACAGAATTATCAGAATGAAACTATGAAGGGCGAATACGACCTGGCCGGTAAAGTAATTGGTCTGGCGATGGAAATTCACTCCGCCTTGGGCGCCGGTATTTTGGAATCCATTTACCACCATGCCCTGGCGCACGAACTGGAAAAGGCGGGAATGCGGTTTGAGTCGAAGAAGCAACTCAATGTCGTTTATGACGGAATTTTGGTCGGAGAATTTGCCGCGGATTTTCTGGTTGAGGATGAACTCATCGTTGAATTGAAGGCGGTCCAAAGTTTGGCGACTGCCCATGAGGTGCAGACGGTGAATTACCTTGTCGCTACGGGAAAAGATGTTGGGTGGCTGCTCAATTTCGGTGGCGAGCGGCTGGAATTCAAAAAGAAATTCAGGCTGCCAAAACGCAAGCCAGCCGAAACGAAAGTTCGTTCTGATCATTCTGTCCATTCTGTCAAAGAATGAAGTTGTACTCCGAAATTCACGAGGGGCTTGGCATTTCCTGGAACGCCCTGCGCGCCAACAAACTACGCTCGGTGCTGGCCACGCTCGGCATTGTCATCGGCGTCCTCACCGTCACGCTCATGGGCGCGGCCATCAATGGCCTGAACCAGGCGTTCATCAGAAACGTTTCCGCGCTGGGGGCGGACGTGTTCTATGTCTCCCGCTACAAGTGGTTCAATGATTCCTATGAAGACTGGCTGGACACGCGCAAGCGTCCCAGCATCAGCCTCGCGGAAGCGGATGCCCTGGCCCAACAACTGACGCTGTCTGACGCCGTTGCGCCCACCGCGGATAATGGAGACTCGGTAAAATACAAAACCCGCAGCGCCAGCAGCGTGGACATCATCGGCACGACGGAGGCCTACCTGCAAACCAGCGGAGTGGATGTGGCCGAGGGCCGGTTTCTCACGTCGGCGGACGCCCGGGGTGGCCAGCCGGTTTGCATCATTGGCAACGATGTGGCCACCAATCTTTTTCGCAACGACCCGCCGCTCGGCGAGCGCATCAAGATTGAAAACCAGTCGTTTCTGGTGGTGGGCGTCCTGGACAAACAGGGGACCATGTTTGGCTACAGTCTCGACAACCGGGTCATCATTCCCCTGAGGCAATATCTGGGAGTGATTGAGGAATATCCCAGCATTGAAATTCAGGTCAAAGCCGGCGCGCTGGGCCACCTGGACGAGGCCCGTGAGGAAGTGCAACAGGTGATGCGCCGGGTCCGCCACCTGCGGCCCAGCCAGCCTGACAATTTTTCCATCAACCAGCAGGACCAGATCGTGAAATGGTTTCACGACCAGACCGCCACCATCGCCATCATCGGTTTGTTTGTCACCAGCCTGGCGCTGTTCGTCGGTGGCATCGGCATCATGAACATCATGTTCGTTTCCGTGGTCGAGCGGACGCGCGAGATCGGCGTGCGCAAGGCGATCGGCGCCAAACGCCGCAACATTTTGCTGCAATTTCTCATCGAGTCCGCCTGTATTTGCCTGTTGGGCGGCCTGCTTGGGTTGGCCATCGCCTGGCTGGTGTCGCTGGCGGTTTCGCATTGGCTCTTTCCGGCGTCCCTGTCCGGCACCGTGGCAACCATGTCCCTGTTCGTGTCGTTGTTGACCGGGGTGGTTTCCGGTTTCCTGCCGGCCTGGCGCGCGGCGCGAATGGACCCGGTCGAGGCGTTGAGAAGCGAATGAAATTCACCCGACTCACAGCGCTGCTGGCCGAGGCCGTGGAAAATTTCTCCATGGCCCTGAACGCGCTGACGGTGCACAAGCTGCGCTCAACGCTCACGTTGCTGGGCGTGTTGATCGGTGTCTTTTCCATCATCGTCGTCATGACCGCCATGCGCGTGCTGGAGCGAAGCGTCGAAACCAACCTGAGCCAGCTGGGCGGCCAGACCTTTGCCATCCAGAAATGGCCGGAAGTCCAGTTCGGCAACCAGTCCGACTGGGAAAAGTACTGGCGCCGCAAGGACATCACGCTCGACCAGGAGCAGACGGTTGAGGAAAAGGCCACGCTGGCCGCCGCCGTCGGCACGGAGGGCAGCTTCTGGGGCGGTCAAATCCAGACCCGCTACGCCAAAACCGCGCCCACCGTGCAGATGTATGGCGAAACCCCCGGCAGCTTTCTGACGCACAACTGGACCATCGAGGATGGCCGCCTTTTGGTGGACAGCGATGTGGACGGCACCCGCGACGTTTGTGTTCTGGGCAGTGCCCTGGCCAAAACGGTTTTTCCGTTCGGCTCCGCGGTCGGGCAGGAACTCAAAATCAACGGCATCAATTACACGGTGATCGGGGTGCTGGCGTCCAAGGGCGCTTCGTTGGGGGGCAGCCAGGACAACTTTGTGATCGTGCCCATCACCACCGCGCTCGATCGTTATGGCCTGCCCTGGATGGGGCTGACGATCCTGGTGCAGGCGCACAATTCAGCTGTTTACGCCGATTGCGAGGACCAGGTGCGTGGCATCCTGCGCGCGGCCCGCAAGGTCCGGCCGGGCGCCCCGGACGATTTCGAGTTGTTCTCCAACGATTCGTTGATTGAACAATTCAACACGTTTACCCGGGCCGTGCGCGTGGGCGTGATGGTGGTCAGTTCCATCGCGCTCATCGCCGCCGGCGTCGGTATCATGAACATCATGCTCGTTTCCGTGACGGAACGGACGCGGGAGATCGGGGTGCGCCGGGCCATCGGCGCCAAAAAACGGAACATCATGACGCAATTCATCGTGGAAGCCATTGTGTTGTGCGAGGTCGGCGGTGTCATCGGGGTCGTGTTCGGCATTCTCGGCGGCAATATTCTGGCCTGGTACATGAAGGTCCCGCCCGCCATTCCCATCGACTGGATCGTCCTGGGTCTGCTCATTTGCTCCATCGTGGGCGTTGTTTTCGGAACTTATCCGGCCTACAAGGCGGCGAATCTCGACCCGATCGATTCACTGCGATACGAGTAAATGCCCGGTCGGCCTGGCAGGTTTGGCAGCGTTTTTGCTTGAACGGTGACCGTCAGGACATAGTCTAACAGCGACAAGGAAATTTTCAGGAGAAATTGCAACAATGCGATGGTTATGGTTTTCAATTTGCGCCATTCTGGGTCTGGCGCTGCTGGCCTGCGGTCTGCTGGTGCCCATGCATCTGCGGGCCGTGGACGCCGGTGTCCTTGAACAGGCCGGTCGCAGCGGCCCGATGTTGCTCGAAGAGGGGCGGACCCTGGCGGGTGAACAGAAATTGGGCACGGCCCTGATGCTCATGCAGGCGGCGCGCCTGGCGGAATTTCCCGGTTGGGACCGGCTCGGTGACACGATCACCAACCTGGCGCAGCAAAATCCGGCGGCCCTGGCCTGGGGCGATGACGCGCGCGTAAAAAATCTTTTCGCCGGCAACGCCCAACCCCCGGCCGGCAGCGCCCAGCCGTTTACCGATTTTATCATCCGGCAGGAAAACCGGGAGGCGGCACTGACCCAACTGCGCGATTCGCCGGTTCCAGCGGTCCAGGAATTGTTGCGCAGCCGTTCGTTGAACAATACCGCCCTCTTTCCGCCGTCGTCCTCGGCCTCGGGCCAGGCCTTCGACGCGGCGGTTTGCATCGGCGGACTGCTCCTGGACAACAACCATCTGACGGCAAGTTTGCGGCGGGAAATCGACAATCTGGGGGCGCAGGCCAATCGCGGCGGGGATACGAAACCGCTGGAGGCAGCGCTGATGGATTTCATGTCGCTGGGCGAACGGTTTGATTGGGACCAGTTGGTGGCGTTCGTCGCGCAAATCCCGGACACCGGAACGCTCCATCAACTGGCCGGGCAAGCCCGCAACGCCGGAACGCAATTACCTGTCCTCTTTGCCGCCGTGGAACTGTCGGGCAAGCCCGTGGCGGTGGCCGGCTACCTCGGCAAGTTCAGTCAGACCGGCCTCAAAGATCTCGGCGCCGGTTTGCATTACGGCGCCGGCGGCGTGGGTGAACTCGCGCAACGCGGGCAGCGCTTTTACCGTCCGGATTGGGAACGGCGCGCGACCGCGTATGCGTCCGTGGGCGGTTTTTTTGACCGGGCGGCGAGCTACGGTTTTCAACAGCCGCAACTGGCGCTGGCGGCCAAATGGCTGGCCTATTTGCTCAGCGGTTTTCTGCTGGCGGCGGCCATGCACTGTGCGCGGCCTCCCGTTACGCTGCTCGAACGTCCGTTGCAGGTGCGAGGATTCCATCTGATCCGGGAGTTTTTATTTTCGCTGGGGTTCCTGCTTGTGGTATTGCTCCTGAGCGAGCCGTTTCTCGCCCAGGAAAGCCAGAAAGGGGGTTTCTCCTTTCGACTCATGCCGCTCATGACGAGCGGCGTGGTCCCTGCGGGAATTGCCGGCATCCAACAAACCATTATGAACCCAATCATCCTACTGACCCTGCTGCTGTTCTTCGTGTTGCAGGCGCTGCTCTACATCGCGTGCCTGGTGAAACTGGCGGAAATCCGCCGGCAACAGATCCCGCCGCGCATGAAGCTCCGGCTGCTCGAAAATGAAGACCACCTGTTCGACGCCGGCCTCTACCTCGGCTTCGTCGGCACCATCATCTCGCTGATCATCGCCTCGATGGGGCTGGTCAAATTCAGCCTCATGGCCGCGTACTCCTCCACGTCGTTCGGCATCATTTTCGTCGTCATCTTCAAGATTTTCCACCTGCGCCCGGCCCGTCGTAAACTGTTGCTCGAAGCCGAAGCCGGAGGCGGGTCCACTGCCGGCTATGTCCCGCCCACTGCCGCGTCAACTCCCGCCCTGTAATCATGAACCGCAGCATTCTCATCGTCATCTGCGATTTCCTGCTGTTGAGCCTGTTGACGTTCTCGACGGACATGAACCATATGGCGGATGACAGCACGCCGCCGCCGACAAAGGTCGTGGTCACCGTCAATCCCGTCGCGAACCCCGGCAACGACCTGACCGCCGTCATGAAACAGGCGCTCGAAGAGGCGCGCCGGAACCAGGAACAAATCCAGCAGCAACTGGCGGAGGCCCGCGCCGCCGCCGGCCAGCAGCAGACCCAGTTGAGCCAACGCGAACAGCAAAACCAGCAGTTGCAGCAGCAATTCGCCGCCGCGCAGGCCAATATCGAAAATTTGAACAGTCAGTTGCAGGAAAACACAGCGCGCGCCCAACAGCAATCGGAACTGGCCGCCACGTTGCGATTGCAACTGGAGCAGTTCGCCCGGACGAACCAGCTGGCCGAGGCCGAGAAACAACAATTGTCCAATCAGCTCCAACTGGCCGAGGTGGAGGCGCATGCCGCCGCGGAACGGGCCGTCCTCATGCAGCAGGAGGTCCAAGTCCAGCAGGCCGAAAACGCCCGCCTGGCCGAGGGCTTCAAATCCCTGGCCACCAATTCCAGCCAGTTGACCCAGGAAATTCGCGCGAACACCGCCCTGGCGCCGAACACCATATTCAGCGACTTCGTTTCCAATCGCGTTGAAGCCGGAATTTTTGCCTGGCGCACCGGCCTGTTCAGCATGGATACCACCAAAGACAAAAAGACCGGGACGGTGATTGTCACCGACGGAACGAATTTTTTTGCGCTGTGCCACGTGCAGGACACGCCGGTGACCCTTTGGGACCCCGGCACCGACTGGGACAAGTTTGCAGGTACCCTGGCGTGGGGCAGTGCGCAGGCGTCGATCCGTTCACTGTCCTTTGACGCGCAGGACCCGCGTGTGGTGATGATGTCGGTGACGCCGGCGGATGCGCGCCGGTTGGGTTGCAAAATCTACCGTCTTTCCGGCGACCCGTATAAATTCCAGGACGCCGTGCTCGTTGGCGCGGACGAAGGTTACTACGGCGAATGCAATTTTCAGATTGAACCGAGCACGCCGCAGTACGTGAAACTGGACCACAATCTGTTTAAAGGATTGTTCGGTAAATTCAACCCGTCGCGCGGCGACCTGGTTTTCAGCCGCACCGGCGAATTGCTGGGCATCATGGTCAACAACACCTACTGCCTGACGGTCCGCAATTTCAACGCGGCCGCAACCTTTGTCTTCGGCCAGGACCTGCACGACCAGCACACGGGCGGGACGCTGTCGGAGCTTTACGGCTACGTCTTCCAACTGCCGCTGCGGTTCCAGTAGGCGGATTTAATCTTCCGCGAACAGGTATTCCAAATCCGTGGCCGTGAGGCTGCGGGCGAAACCTTCCTCGCCGAGCACGTCGGCGATGGTCTGTGCTTTGTTCTGCTGCAGTTCCCAGATTTTTTCCTCGACCGTGCCGGGCGCAATCAGCCGGTAGGCATTCACCGTCTGTGTCTGGCCGATGCGATGTGAACGGTCAATGGCCTGCGCCTCGACGGCAGGATTCCACCACGGGTCGTACAGCACCACGTAACTGGCGTTGGTCAGGTTCAAGCCGGTGCCTGCCGCGCGCAGGCTCAGCAAAAATACGCCGGGGCTGTTGTCGCCCTGGAAGGCGCTGACAACCTGTTGCCGGTCCTTCGTCTGGCCGGTGAGAATGTGGGTTTTGATCTGCCGCGCCTGACATTCCTTTTCCAGCAGGTGCAGCATCTGCACAAACTGGCTGAACACCAGAACCTTCTGGCCTTCCGAAACCAGCGGGTCCAGCAATTCGAACAGCGTCTCGGTCTTGCCGGACGCAGTGTCGCTGCCGACCAGTTGCGGGTGACAGCAAATCTGACGCAACCGCGTGAGCGCGGCCAGCACGTGCATCTTGCTCTTGTTGAGGCCCTGTTCCGCGACGGCGTGCATGATTTGATCGCGGCTGCGGCGCAATTCGGCGAGATAAAGTTTCCGTTGCTCGTCGCCGAGCGGGCAATCGCGCCGTTCCTCGATGCGGTCGGGCAGGTCCTTGGCGACGTGTTTTTTCAAGCGACGCAGCAACAACGGCCGCAGTTTGGCCGAAAGCCGCCGGCGCGCAATGCGCTGCGCGGACTCGGTTTTTTCGCCGCGCGCCTCGGCCGTCGGAACGGCCTCTTCGCCGGCGCGCAGGCGCGGTTCGTACGTCTCGATAAATTGTTCCTGGTTGCCGAGGTAGCCCGGCTGTATGAAATCCACGATGCTCCACAAATCGAGCAGCCGGTTTTCCAGCGGCGTGCCGGTGAGCGCGAGGCGATGCTCGGATTTAAGCTGTTTCACCGATTGGGTGACCTGCGCGCCGGGGTTCTTGATGAACTGCGCCTCGTCCAGAATCGTCGCCCGGAACGCAAATTTCTGCAATTCCTCCAGGTCGCGGCGGAGCAGGGCGTAGTTGGTCACGATCAAATCGTGCTGGGGAATCTGTTTGCGCAGGTTGTGCCGCGCCGCGCCGCTCTCCAGCACGAGCACTTTCAGGTTGGGCGTGAAGCGGTTCGCCTCGCGCCGCCAGTTGTGCAGCACGGATGCCGGGCAGATGACCAGCGACGGCTTGGGATTTTTCGTGTTGCGTTCCTTGAGCCACGCCAGCCAGGTGAGCGTTTGCAGCGTTTTGCCCAGCCCCATGTCGTCGGCCAGAATCCCGCCGAGCTTGATCTTCGTCAGGTGCGACAGAAAATCAAAACCGTCCTTCTGATACGGACGCAAATCCGCCTGCAATCCCTTGGGCAAATCCACCGAAGGCACGCCCTTGAAATCGCGGATGTGCCCGCGCAACGCCTTGGCTTCGGGCGAATCCGTGAAGCGCGCAAAGCCGTCCTCGTCCAGATGGGCGACGTGTTCCAGGCCGACCTTTTGCGGCACGGCGATCAGGCCGTCCACGCCCATGTCGGCCATGGCTTCGTGCGCCCCCTGCACGGCGGTGGTATCAAGTTCCACCCAGCCGGAGTTGGGCAGTTTGACGAAGCGGCCGGTTGCGCTGGCGAGGCGTTCCAGGTCCGCCTTGCTGAGTTTGAGCCCTTCCGCCTCCCACTCGGCCGAGACGGCCAGCCAGTCAATGCCGCTGCCCTTGACGACGAGCCGCGGCTTGAGCTGGCGCGGTTGGAGGAACAGGCGGTGAAACGCCGGGTTGCCGAGGAACTCGGCTTCCTTGGGGCGTTCCGCCCACGCGCTGGCCAGCGAACCCAGGAAATTTTCATTGGCATCGCCGATCCACAGGCCGGGTTCGGAGGTGAACCAATCCAGCTTGCGGAGCCATTGCGCCGCCGGTTCCAGGCGTGGATCGTCCAGGATTTCCGGTTTGTCGGCCGGGCGCTTTTTGGATTCGTTCGCCACCCATTCATGGCCGTTCCAGAACCAGACGCTCTGGTCGCGCTGGCTTTTGGCGAGCAACCGCAGGCGCACGGTGTCGTCGAGCAATTCAAAGACAAACTGCGGTGCGGCCTTGTGCGTGACGCACAGTTGTTCCCAGTTCACGCCGTGATTGGACTGGGTCTTGCGCAGGTGCAACAGCAGGCGATGGCTGAGTTTGCGCACCGGCACGGACGGTTTGCTGGCGAGATATTTCAGCAGGGACGGCGGCGGCGCATTGCGCAGCAGGTAAAAAGTGCCGTTGACCAGCGCGAGCGGCGGCTGGCGGTTGAAAAATTTCACCCCGGCCACGGAATGGTTTTTGCCGTCGGGCAGCACGACATAGTGGGTGAAGGAAAGTTCCTTGTCGCCGTTTTCGAGATGGGGCGACAATACGGCAACCTGTCCGTGGAATTGCAGCGGTTTGCCGTCGCATTCGAAGCGCGGGGTATGACCCCAGCGCGCCAGCCATTGGAGTAATTCGGCGTCTGACAGAACCAATGTGTCCGCGTCCCGCGCGGCGGAGTTGCGTTGCGTATCGGCAATCCATTGGATGAATTCCCAGTCGGCCGGCGGAAACAACTCCTGTTCATGGGTGGCGCGGACGACGAGATCAATCATGTCGCGGAGCGTGCGCGCTTTTTCGCCTGTGCGCGGACGCGACAAAAGAAATTGCACGACAAGGCAGTGGCGCGAAGGCTCCTCGGGATCGGGCTCGGGGCGGCAAACGACCCGCAGGACGGCGCGCGGGGTGTCGAGCAGCGGCAGGGCGGTCGGCGACAGCCAGTGTTCGAGCTCCTGCACGAGCTTTTGTTCCTGTTCGGCCTCCTCGGCCTGGGCAAAACGGTCGGGGCTGGCGTGCGGCTGCAGTTCGGGCGGCACGGAGCGTTTGGCCCGCAGGAACAGGAAGGCCAGTTCTTCCAGGCGCGTCTTGCCCCGGGCGTTCAACAACCGCGGCCACCAGCTGGTATCGGGAAAATCACGGCGCGAAAGCGAGAGTTTTTCGAAGTAATCCTCGAGCAACAGCCACGAGCGCTGCGAATCGGGACAGGCGGCGAAGCCGCGCAGAATGTCCTCGCGTTCGTTGACGGTGGCCTTCGAATCAGAAAGTTCCCGGCGCAAATCGGCGAACGCGCCGTAGGTTTGCGACAGCACCTTGTGATGCGCGTCGTACTTTGTCGTGCCCGCCGTCCGCGAGCCGTTC